>Ga0123337_10000005_pt1 | contig 457582 bp, 462 predicted proteins | sample frozenSSSSmetaG_FD_89792 | JGI IMG/M metagenome (GOLD analysis project Ga0123337, IMG submission 89792) | Glacier valley bacterial and archeal communities from Borup Fiord, Nunavut, Canada, to study Microbial Dark Matter (Phase II) -... | ecosystem: Environmental > Aquatic > Freshwater > Ice...
ACGTGGATCACGAAGACCTCCTGGTATCGAGAGTGAGTGTGGTAACCCACCTCGATACCGGAGGTCTTCGCCTATTCAGCTCACGCCACGCTGATCACAACGTCCCCGGGAAGAACAGCTAGCCCTCCACGGAGGACATGTCCGCGTAGCGGGCGCCCGCGGGCGCCTCGAGTGCGCCGAGCGTCGCGAGGTGCTCCGGGTTCAGCACGACGCCGTCCGCCGCCGCGTTCTCCTCGAGGTAGCTGACGCGCTTGGTGCCCGGGATGGGGACGATGTCGTCACCCTGCGCGAGCAGCCACGCGAGCGCGACCTGTCCGGCCGTGACACCGAGCGACGCCGCGACGGCATCCACCTGCTCGACGATGCGGATGTTCGCCTCGAGGTTCTCGCCCTCGAAGCGCGGGTTGTTCCGCCGGAAGTCGGCTTCGTCGAACCCGTCGAGCGAGCGAATGGTTCCCGTGAGAAATCCGCGCCCAAGGGGCGAGTACGGCACGAGGCCAATCCCGAGTTCGCGGACCACCGGCAAGATCGATGCCTCGACGTCGCGCGTCCAGAGCGAGTACTCCGACTGCAGCGCGGTGACCGGATGCACGGCATGCGCCCGACGGATCGTCTGGGCCGAGGCCTCAGACAGTCCGTAGCCGAGGATCTTGCCCTCCGCGATCAGGGCTGCACACTCCCCAACGGTGTCCTCGATGGGAACGTTGGGGTCCATCCGGTGCTGGTAGTAGACGTCGATGTGGTCAGTCCCGAGCCGGGTCAGGGATCCCTCGACAGAGATACGGATGTTCTCCGGGCTGCCGTCCCGACCGTAGCTGCCGTCGCCGCGGTGCAGCAGCGTGCCGAACTTGGTGGCAATCACTGCCTCGTCGCGGCGACCCAAGAGGGCCCGGCCGAGCAGTTCCTCGTTGATGAAGGGACCGTACATCTCCGCTGTGTCGAGAAGCGTCACTCCGAGATCGAGGGCGCGGTGGATCGTGTGGATCGACTCCGCGTCGTCCTGTCCCTTGCCCGTGTAGAACGCGCTCATGCCCATGAGGCCGAGTCCGATGCGACCGACGGTGGGTCCGTTGGTGCCTAGCGTTGTGGTTCTCATTCGTTCACTTTTTCCTGGTAGATCGAGATCTTCGTGTCAATGGCCGCGAGACTTCTCGTGACCTCATCCAGTTGTGCGACCACCGCTATGCGGTGTCTCTGCAGCAGTTCGAGCCGGTCGGCCGTGGTGACGTCGCCTTGTCGAACGAGTTCCGCGTACTCGGCCACGAGGGCGATGGGCATGCCGGTCGAGCGGAGTTTGGTGAGGAAGCCGACCCAATTGACGTCCTCCGCGCTGTAGCGGCGGTGGGTGGATGAGGCCCGATCCACCGGCGTGAGCATGAGCCCGGCACGTTCGTAGTACCTGAGCGTGTGGGTCGAGAGGCCGGTGACCTCGGCGACTTCGGAGATCGCGAGGCGGGCATCCGTAATGGTCATGCCCTCAGGCTAGAACTTCGAGCGCACTCTAAGTCAAACGACGACGCTAGCGATCTTTGCGCATCGACTCCGACACGCTGTCCGCAGGCAGGGGTCGCGCGACGGGGATCCTGCTGCCCAGCACCTGCGCGACGACATCGCGCGCGATCGCCTGGGGCGTGAGTCCGACCTGCTCGAGGATGAAGTCGCGGCTGCCGTGCGGCAGAAACTGGTCGGGCAGCCCGAGCTCGGTGACCGCTGTGTCGACGCCTGCTGCACGAAGATCCTGCCGGATGCGCGTGCCGATTCCGCCCACGCGAACGCCGTCCTCGATCGTGATCACGAGACGGTGCTCAGCCGAGATGTCGATAACACTCTGCGGCACCGGTACCACCCAGCGCGGATCGATCACTGTCGCGCCGATCCCCTGTGCGGCGAGACGTTCGGCGACCTGCAAGCCGATCTTCGCCATCGCCCCGACTGTCACGATCAGCACGTCCTTGTGCGGCTCCTCACGGAGCACGTCGACGCCGTCGTCGGTGCGGCGCACGGCGTCGTACTCGGTTCCGACGGTGCCCTTGGAGTAGCGGAGCACGGTCGGGGCATCCTCGACGACGACGGCCTCGCCGAGTTCTTCGCGCAGGCGCGTGGCATCCCGCGGAGCCGCGATACGGATGTTGGGGACGACCTGGAGGATGGCGAGATCCCACATGCCGTGGTGGCTGGGCCCGTCGGGCCCGGTAACCCCGGCGCGGTCGAGCACGAACGTGACGCCGGCCTTGTGCAGCGCGACATCCATGAGAATCTGGTCGAAAGCCCGGTTCACGAATGTTGCATACATGGCGACGACGGGATGCATCCCGCCGAACGCGAGGCCTGCCGCAGAGGTCACGGCGTGCTGCTCAGCGATGCCGACGTCGAGCACGCGGTCGGGGAACTTCTCGGCGAACTTGTGCAGGCCGGTCGGACGCAGCATGGCGGCGGTAATGCCCACCAGGCGGTCGTTGCCCTCGGCGAGGTGCAGGATCTCATCGGCGAACACGCTCGTCCACGACGGCTTGCTCGCGACCTCGATGGGTTCGCCGGTCTCCGGATCGATCTGGCCCACGGCGTGGAACTGGTCGGCGGTGTCGAGCAGGGCGGGCTGGTACCCACGGCCCTTCTCCGTGATCGCGTGCACGATGACCGGCGCCCCGTAGTTCTTCGCCTGCTGGAGCGCTTCGGTCAGCGCCTTGATGTCGTGGCCATGGATGGGCCCGAGGTACTTGATGTCGAGGTTCGAGTACAGCGCCTCATTGTTGGTGAGCCGGGAAAGGAACCCGTGCGTGCCGCCGCGGATGCCGCGGTACAGCGCGCGCCCCGGCGCCCCGAACTTGTAGAACACCCTGCGGCTCGTCGAGTACAGGTTGCGGTACGAGCGGCGCGTGCGCACGTCATTGAGGAAGTGCGCCATGCCGCCGATGGTCGGTGCGTACGAACGGCCGTTGTCGTTGACGATGATGACAAGGTTGCGACTGTTGTCGTCGCTGATGTTGTTGAGCGCCTCCCAGGTCATTCCGCCCGTGAGCGCACCGTCGCCCACGACCGCGACGACGTGGCGGTCGGCGTGGCCCGTCATAGTGAAGGCTCGCGAGATGCCGTCAGCCCACGAGAGGGAGCTCGAGGCGTGCGAACTCTCCACGATGTCGTGCGGGCTCTCCGAGCGCTGCGGATAGCCGGCGAGGCCGTCCTCCTCGCGCAGCTTGCTGAAGTCCTGGCGACCCGTGAGGAGCTTGTGCACGTAACTCTGGTGTCCCGTGTCGAACACGATTGCGTCATGCGGAGAGTCGAACACCTTGTGCATTGCGATCGTCAGTTCGACAACACCGAGATTGGGCCCGAGGTGCCCGCCGGTCTTGGAGACCTCGCGCACCAGAAACTCGCGGATCTCCGCCGCAAGCTCGACGAGCTGCTCGCTGCTCAGACCATCCAGGTCACGCGGGCCAGTGATTCCCTCGAGCAACGACATACATCGAGCCTAGCTTCCGGCGCCCGAACATTCACTTCACTCGGGCTCCCGCGCGGGCATCCTCTCTGCATGAATCGAAAACGCAGGAGATTCCTTCGAATCCGCCGCAAACGGACGTGCAACGTGCACCACGGAAGGAATCTCCTGCGTTTTCGGCAGGTACAGCACCGCGCGGCCGGGCGGTGGCCGTTACACGAGGGAGCGCAGCACGAACTGCAGGATTCCGCCGTTGCGGTAGTAGTCCGCCTCGCCGGGGGTGTCGATACGCAGGATCGCGTCGAACTCGATGGGCTGCTTGCCCGCGGGCGAGTTCGCCGACGGGGTCGCGGTCACGTGGAGCGTCTTCGGGGTGCGACCCTCGTTGAGTTCCTCGACCCCGGAGATGTCGATGACCTCGGTGCCGTCGAGCCCGAGGGAGCCCCAAGTCTCCCCCGCCGGGAACTGCAGCGGGAGAACGCCCATGCCGATGAGGTTGGAACGGTGAATGCGCTCGAAGCTCTCGGTGATCACGGCCTTGACACCCAGCAGCGACGTGCCCTTGGCCGCCCAGTCGCGGCTCGAGCCCGAGCCGTATTCCTTGCCGCCGAGAATGACGAGCGGCGTGGCGGAGGCCGCGTAGTTCTGAGCGGCATCGTAGATGAACGACTGCGGGGCATCCGGCTGCGTGAAGTCGCGGGTGTAGCCGCCCTCGACGCCGTCGAGCAGCTGGTTCTTGAGGCGGATGTTCGCGAAGGTTCCGCGGATCATTACCTCGTGGTTGCCCCGACGCGAGCCGTACGAGTTGAAGTCGTTGCGCTCGATGCCGTGCTCCTGCAGGTACTGGCCAGCGGGGCTGTCGGCCTTGATCGAACCGGCCGGGCTGATGTGGTCGGTCGTGACCGAGTCGCCCAGCGTGGCAAGAACGCGAGCACCGGTGATGGATACCACGGGCGTCGTCTCGATCGTCATACCGTCGAAGTACGGGGGCTTGCGCACGTATGTCGAGTTCGCATCCCACTCGAAAACCTCGCTGTCTGGCGTCGGAAGCGAGCGCCAGCGCTCGTCACCGTCGAAGACCTCGCCGTACTCCTTCGTGAACATCGCGGTGTCGATCGATGAATCGATAGTGCGCTGCACTTCGGCGGAGTCGGGCCAGATGTCCTTGAGGTACACCTCGTTGCCGTCATTGCCTGTGCCCAGGGAGTCCGTCTCGAAGTCGAAGTTCATCGAGCCTGCGAGAGCATAGGCGATGACCAGCGGAGGCGAAGCGAGGTAGTTCATCTTCACATCGGGGCTGATGCGGCCCTCGAAGTTGCGGTTGCCCGAGAGCACAGCGGTGACCGCGAGGTCGTTCTCGTTGATCGCGGTGGTGACTTCTTCGATGAGCGGTCCGGTGTTTCCGATACACACCGTGCAACCGTAGCCAACCGTGTAGAAGCCGAGGGCTTCGAGGTCGCCCGTGAGGCCTGCCTTGGCGTAGTAGTCGGTGACCACCTTCGAGCCGGGCGCGAGGGTGGTCTTGACCCACGGCTTGGACGTGAGACCCTTCTTCACCGCGTTGCGGGCGAGCAGGCCAGCCGCGAGCATGACGCTCGGGTTCGACGTGTTCGTGCACGACGTGATCGCCGCAACCGCGACGGCGCCGTGGTCGAGCGTGTACTTCGTGCCGTCCTGCAGCGTCACATCGACAGGTCGCGACACGGAGGCTGGCGCGTGCGAGACGTGGCTGTGCGACAGCTCGTGCGCAGTGTCCTCATCCTGCGGCGTGAAGCCGAGCGGGTCGGATGCCGGGAAGCTCCCCTCGACCGCGGCGTCGACCTTCGACAGGTCCTGCGTCGCGTAGTCGTTGAGGTCGAGCTCGAACTGCGACTTGGCGTTGCTCAGCTCGACACGGTCTTGCGGGCGCTTCGGTCCGGCGATGGACGGGACTACCGTCGCAAGGTCGAGCTCGAGGTACTCGCTGAACACGGGCTCGGTGGCGGGGTCGTGCCACAGCTTCTGGAGCTTGGAGTACGCCTCGACCAGTGCGACCTGCTCGTCGCTGCGGCCGGTGAGGCGCAGGTAGTCGAGGGTCACGTCGTCGATCGGGAACATGGCTGCAGTCGAGCCGAACTCCGGGCTCATGTTGCCGATGGTCGCGCGGTTGGCGAGCGGGACCTGGCCGACGCCCTCCCCGTAGAACTCGACGAACTTGCCGACGACTCCGTGCTTGCGCAGGATCTGGGTGATCGTGAGCACGACGTCGGTCGCGGTCACGCCCGTGGGAATCGAACCGTTGAGCTTGAAGCCCACGACCTTCGGGATGAGCATGGAGACGGGCTGGCCGAGCATGGCAGCCTCGGCCTCGATGCCGCCGACTCCCCAGCCGAGCACGCCGAGGCCGTTGACCATCGTCGTGTGCGAGTCGGTGCCGACGCACGTGTCAGGGTAGGCGCGCAGCACGCCATCCACGGTGCGGGTGAAGGTCACGCGAGCCAGGTATTCGATGTTCACCTGGTGCACGATGCCGGTGCCCGGGGGCACTACCTTGAAGTCGTCGAAGGCCGTCTGGCCCCAGCGCAGGAACTGGTAGCGCTCACCGTTGCGCTCGTACTCGATCTCGACGTTGCGCTCGAGCGCATTCTCGGAACCGAACAGGTCGGCGATCACCGAGTGGTCGATCACGAGTTCGGCCGGCGCGAGCGGGTTGATCTTGGTCGGGTCGCCGCCGAGGGCGCTCATCGCCTCGCGCATGGTGGCGAGGTCGACTATGCACGGGACGCCCGTGAAGTCCTGCATGACAACGCGAGCCGGGGTGAACTGGATCTCGGTGTCGGGCTCGGCGGTGGGAACCCACGACCCGAGGGACTCGATCTGCGCCTTGGTGACGTTCTTGCCGTCTTCCGTGCGCAGCAGGTTCTCGAGCAGAACCTTGAGGCTGAAGGGGAGCTTCTCGTATCCCGCTACCTTGTCGACACGAAACACCTCGTAGTCGGTCGAGCCGACGGTGAGGGTGTCTTTCGACCCGAAGCTGTTCACTGCTGACATCTCGTCTCCCTTGCTGACCTACGTGCAATCCTTGCGGCCCACCCGCCCTGCGGCTAGCAAGGCAAGCCTAAGACCGTCGCACTCTCCCCGAGCCCGGCGTTTCGAGCAAAAGTATCTCGATATCAAGATACTTTATCATCACACACGGTCGTAGATGAGACTGCGGCGACGCGCGCTCCGGTAGAAGAATTCGACCGCGATCGCACCAACCAGGCCGAACGCGACGCCCACGAGCAACTGGGGTTCGAAGCGCAAGGGCATGGCGAAGAAGTCGCGAGCCACCGGCACGGTGATCGCGAACAGGAACGCCGTCACCATCGACGCGAGCAGGAGCCCACGCCACCGGTCGAGGGGCCTCGTGAGCACGCACAGGATCCAGAACGCGGTGATCCACAGTCCCACCGTCGTGATGGCCCTGGCCTGGTCCTGGTCGGTGATGCCGCGCAGCACCACGTTCGCCGCGATGGTGGTCGCGGCCGCGATGAACCCGGTCGGGGCCGCGTACCGCAGCAGCCGGCCGAGGATGCCCGGATGATAGATCCGCCGGTTCGGCGCAAGGGCGAGGAAGAACGACGGGATGCCGATCGTGAGCGTCGACACGAGCGTGAGCTGGCGCGGCAGGAACGGGAACTGCCACAGCAGCAACGCGAACGCGACAGCGAACACCACGCCGTAGACCGTCTTCGCGAGGAACAGGTTCGCCACCCGCTCCACGTTCGCGATCACCTGGCGCCCGTAGGCGAGCACGTTCGGCAACCGCGAGAACTCGTTGTCGAGCAGGACGAGCCGCGCGACCGCCTTCGATGCACTCGTGCCTGAGCCCATGGCGATCCCCAAGTCGGCATCCTTGATCGCCATCGCGTCATTCACGCCGTCGCCGGTCATCGCTACCGTGTGGCCGTCCTCCTGCAGAATGCGCACCATCGCGCGCTTCTGGTCCGGAGTGACGCGACCGAAAATGCTGCTTCCGGCGAGGGCGGCCCGCAGGTCCTCGTCTCCGTGCAGCGTCGAGGCGTCGAACGAGGTCTCCCCCACGCCCAGCCCGCTCGCGAGGGCAGCGACCGTTGTCGGGTTGTCGCCCGAGATGATGACGCAGCGCACGCCCTGCTCGGCGAAGTAGGTGAGTGTCGCTGCGGCATCCGCGCGAATCGTCTCGCCGAACAGGAGCAGGGCTACGGGGGTGACGCCCCGCAGGTCGCTGTCGTCGGGATCGGGCAGGGCCTCGACGCGGGCGAGGGCGAGGGTGCGGTGCCCGAGCGCCGCGTGGTGCGCTGCTACCGCCGCGTCATCCGGATGCCCCGCCAACACGCGTTCTGGAGCACCGAGCACCCACCTGCTCATCACGCCGCCGTTGTCGCACTCCAGGCCGCTGAACGCGCGCCTGCTCGCGAACGGGAGTCGCTTCCCCGCCAACGCTCCCACGTCGGGGAAGGTGTCGGCGAGGGACTGCGCGGTGGCATTGGCCTCGTCGACCCTGGCGAAGAGGGAGAGCGCTGCATCCATGTGTTCATCGATCACGAGGCGATCAGCGCGCAGGAAGGCGACGTCGCCGCTCGTGAGCGTGCCCGTCTTGTCGAGGCACAGCACGTCCACGCGCGCGAGTATCTCGACGGCGGCGAGCTCCTGGATGAGCACCCTCTGCCGCGCGAGCCGAATCGCCGCCACTCCGAACGCGAGGCTGATGAGCAGCACGAGCCCCTCGGGAATCATCCCCACGACACTCGCGACGACACCGATGAGCGTCTCTCGCCAGCGGCCGTCAACGAAGGCCTGCACGTCGAACCGCCCCGCGACAAACTGGCTACCCACGACGATGAGTACGACCGGCCCGAGCAACCACGAGATGTAGACGAGGATCCGGTTGGTCGCCGTGCGCAGCTCTGACCGAACGAGCGAGTGTCTGCGAATCTCAGCCGTCAACTTGTTGGCGTAGGAGAACGCACCAACGGCGGTGACTACCGCGTGCCCCGTGCCCGTCGCGACGAGCGCGCCCGACAACACGGCGTCGCCCGAACGCTTGTCGATCGGCTCGGACTCCCCAGTGAGCAGCGACTCGTTGACTGTGAGATCGACGGCGTCGAGCACGGTGCCGTCGGCAACCACCTGATCGCCAGCTCGCAGCACGACGGTGTCGCCGAGAACTACCTCGCCCGGATGCAGCAGCACGATCTCCCCGTCTCGCAGCACCGCCACGATCGGGGACGCCAGCAGGGCAAGCCGATCGAGGGCGACCTTCGCCCGCAGCTCCTGCACGATGCCGATGAGGGAGTTCACCACCACGATGCTGTAGAAGAGCCCGTCACGCAGGTCTCCGAACAGCGCGACCGCGAGAAAGCACGCGGTGAGAATTGCGTTGAACAGCGTGAAGACGTTGTCCCTGATGATGTGCCACAGCGGCCGGGAGGTTGTTCGTTTCGTCGCGTTGGTTTCGCCTCGCGCGACGCGGTCGGCTACCTCAGGCGCGCTGAGGCCGCGCATAAACCGTACGCACGAGCAGCCAGGTGACCCACAGCATGCCCGCGTACAGCGGGACGCCCAGGATCAGCTTGAGGGTGGCGAGGGCTTCGGCGTTGCCCGCGAAATAGAGGGGAAGCTCGACGCCCAGGCGAAGCGCGAACAGCCCGCACCACAGGATCGTCGCGATGAGGGCGACGCGGAACTTCGCCGTGTCCTGCCGCCACGCGGACCCTTCGCTGCGGATCAGCGAGACGATCACCCCGATGAGCGGCCAGCGCACCATGAGGCTCACGATCAGCGCGATCAGGAAGGCGCCGTTGATGAAGAAGCCCAGCACGAAGTTGTCCTCGGCTCGACCAGTGATGAGGGCGAGGCCCGCTGAGAGTGCGAGCCCGATGACACCCGCGAGTGCCGAGGTCCATGGCGTTCGCGTGATGGCGCGCACGATCATGAAGATGACGGCAATCACGATCGGGATGACCACGGAAAGGAAGAGATCCTTCGTGATCGTGTAGATCACCAGGAATGCGAGGCCCGGCAGGATCGACTCGACGAGCCCGCGCGCGCCACCCATGGCCGCGAGCAGCGCGCTGGCGCTCGGTGCCTCACCCGGCTCGACGGCACCGAAACCGGAGCGCTTCGCAGCAGCCGCAAGGCTCTCGCCCAGGGGCCGCAGGTTGGGGTCGTCGCCGGGGGCGTTGTCGTCGCTCATGCCTGGTCCGTCGGTGCGCCCGTCGCGGGCATGTGTAGCGGGATGAGGTCACGCGGAGGCATCGGGGTCGTGCCGCGCGCGACCACGATCGAGCGGAACAGGTCCTCGATCTTCGTCGCGGCGTCGGGATTTGTAGCACCCTCGCCCGCGATGACGCCGCGCAGGAACCAGCGTGGGCCATCGACACCGATGAAACGTGCGAGGCGCTTGCCGCCAGGCTGCCCCGCTGCAACCGGGATCTCGGCGAGAACCTCGGGCCCGAAGTTGCCGACGACCACCTGGGTGGTGCCACCCTGCTTCTGGATCTGGTCGATGATCTGCTGGCGGATCTCGTGCCACAGTCCGCTGTTGCGCGGTGCCGCGAAGGGCTGGACCTGCAGCGTCGACCCCGCGTAGTCAAGGCCAACGGCGACGACACGCTTGCTACCCTCTTCGACCTCGAGGCGAAGTTGCAGTTCGGGTCGGGGCAAGATCTTGACTCCGCCGAGGTCGACGTATGGGCGAACTGCGTTCGCTTCGCTCTCGTCGAGCGGGCCAGCGGTCGAGCGGTCGGACGGGGCAGACTTGGGCTGCTCGGTAACTGCGCCCTCGATCTCCCTGGGTTCGGGTGCGATGTCGCTCATGGAGTGATTCCTTCTCGTACTGGGCCGGCGCCCTTCGCAACACCCGTCGAGCCGAAGCCCGAGTCGCCGCGATGGCTGCCCGGCAGTGTTTCCACCGGGATGAACCTCGCCCGTGACACGGGCATGACGATGAGCTGGGCTATACGGTCGCCCACCTCGATCGGAAATGGATGCTCTGCATCCGTGTTGAAGAGAGTGACGCGGATCTCGCCCCGGTAGCCCGCATCCACGGTGCCCGGGCTATTGACGATAGTGATGCCGTGCTTCGAAGCGAGGCCAGAGCGGGGCACCACGAACGCGACAAACCCGTTGGGGAGTGCGATCGATACCCCCGTGCCGACAGTCGCGCGCGCGCCCGGGGCAAGCACGAGTGATTCGGCTGAATGCAGGTCGGCGCCCGCGTCTCCGGGGTGCGCGTAGACCGGCACCTCACCGGAGGCAATGAGCACCTCGACGTTCTCGACCACGTCACGAGGGTAGTGCAGAACGCTGTACCCGCCGTGAACCAGTGTCTAATAGAGAGTGTGATCCACTACCGCGAACGACTCTGGCCCGCACCGTGGCTGTTCATCAGCACTGCGCTCGTCATCCCCGCGAGCCTGCTCGTCTTCCTGCCCATCAACACGACTGTCGGCATCATCGTGGCGATCGTGCTCTATCTGGGATGCGTCGGGCTCCTGCTGCTCGGATCCCCAGTCGTTGAGGTCACCGACACCCACCTGGTGGCAGGTAAGGCACGCCTGCCACTCGCACTCCTGGGCGCCGTCGAAGGATTCAGCGGAGATGCCGCCCGACTCGAACGTGGCCAGCGTCTCGACGCGCGCGCCTACCTGCTCATTCGCGGCTGGGTAGATCCCGTGGTGAAGGTAGGGGTCGACGATGAAGCCGACCCCACCCCCTACTGGCTCGTGTCGACGAGAAACCCGTCGTCACTCGCCACAACGCTCGAGGCTGTTAGGCAGCGCACTCCAGGCAAATAGGCCCGAGCTTGGTGTCGTGGTCGATCTGCGAGCGGTGCTTCACGAGGAAGCAGTTCACACACGTGAACTCGTCGGCCTGCGGAGGCAGTACGACCACATCGAGATCGAGATCGGAGAGGTCTGCTCCCGCGAGTTCGAAGCTGCCGGGGTTGTCCGCGTCGTCGTTGTCGATAGAGCCCGACGTCTTGTCCGGAACGCGCTCCTTGAGTGCCTCGATCGACTCTGAGTCGTCGTCGGTCTTACGGGGTGCGTCGTAGTCGGTTGCCATGCCCATCCAGTTCTGTAAGCGTCACTTTTATTCTTCGGTAACGAAATCGGCGGGCACAGTTTGCATGAATCCAAGGGGAATAGCAAACCACTGAATGCCAGTCGCTTTCGTGCATCCCGTGCAACTTACGGCACGCCCGTTCTATTCCCCGAATATAGGCGCGTGCCGTGTCATCCTTGACCGGAATCGTGACGGCTGGAGGGCTTCTCAGCATGCAGGACCTGCGAGTAATCGGAGTCGAGAACGGCGCGCTTCTCGTCGCCGCAGATGACGGGACGCGATTCCGCATCCCCATTGACGAAGTGCTTCAGTCGAAGCTGCGCCAGAGCGTGCCCGACCCCGGAACCGGGCCGAAGCTGTCTCCGCGCGAGATTCAAGCCCACATTCGCTCAGGGATGTCGGCACAGGACGTCTCGTCGATCACCGGTGCCCCGCTCGAGTACATCCAGAAGTTCGAGGGTCCGGTCATCGCCGAACGGGAGTTCGTCGTCACCTCGGCGCTCGACGTGCCGGTGCGCACCGCCTCAGACACGGACCCGATGAACCAGCCGCGCACCTTCGGCACCGCCATCCGGGAACGCCTGCACGAGCTGGGCGCGATCAACGAGCGCTGGGCGAGCTGGAAGGAAGAGACCGGCTGGGTGGTCAAGCTCGCCTTCACGGCCAACCAGATCGACCATGACGCCCGCTGGCAGTTCGACCCGAAGAAGCAGGCACTCTCGCCGCTCAACAATCAGGCCATCACGCTCTCGCAGCAGGGCGAAGCTGCAGGATCCCTCATGCCGCGCCTTCGCGCCGTGGCCGAACCCGACCGCGATTCGAGCCGCTTCGACAGCGGGGCATTCGCGCTGAGCGATTCCCAGCAGTTCACTCCCGATCCCGTGAGCATTGCCCGCCCCCGGGCCGAGGAGCGCGAGGCCGCGCACGGCAACCAGACCGCAGACCTGCTCGAGGCGCTTCGTCGGCGCCGTGGGGAGCGCGAGGCCGCCACCTTCGACGACTACGGTGACAGCGAAGCGAGAGCGGCGCATCCGTCGACGGGATCGATCCGCATCGTCGATGTTCCCCTCGAAGGCACCGGAGACGAGCAGGGCGAACCACGCCAGACCTCTCCGCAACCGCGCGTCGGCTCCAAAAAGGGCCGCACGGCAATGCCGAGTTGGGACGAGATCGTCTTCGGCGCACGACCGGACGACGACCTGGCGTAGGGCCCACGGGGGCGTGGGGCTAGCGGGCGAAGGCTCCGAAGCGCAGCAGAGGCACGCGCAGCTCCGAGGGCGACCACGAGCCGTGCTGGCCGATCATCCCGCGGCCGTGCGGGTTCGTGAGTCGGCCGTCGTAGTACGCGATGTTCTTGCGCGCGGCGACGATCACGTCCCCGATCCTGGGCAGGACCTCGTCGCGCACCTCACCGAACCAGCCAGCGGCGACCGCCTCCGCGCGCGTCACGACCCAGGCGCGGTCACCCTCGGCATCGCGCCAGCGCTGCGCGAGCGCCTCCACGTCTGTGTCCGGTTCGGCGTGCAGTTGGAGACAGCGCGGCTCCCCCGCGATGAACCGCACCCCGTCGAGCAGCGGCCCGTCGAGCAGCACGTGCGCGTGCTGCGGGATGTCGAGCAGGCCGTGGTCGGCCGTCACGATGAGGCCGTCGCGGCGGCCGAGAGCCGCCGTGAGGGTTGCGGCAGCGGCGTCAGTGGTCTCGAGCGCTCGTATCCATTCCGCGGAGTCCGCGCCGTGAGCGTGCGCCGCCTGATCGAGCTCGGGAACGTACACGTACACGAGCCGTCGCCCCGGGCCCTTGAGCTCGGCGGCGGCCCGCTCCATCCGGTCGACAATCGACGCGGCGGGAATGTAGCGCGCCCCGCGCAGCACGGCTCGGGTGAACCCGGAGTCGAGGTACCGTTCCGGCCCGATCGCGAGCGCCTCGATGCCCCGGGCGGTCGCCGTCTCGAAGAGCGTGGGCGCGAGTTGCCAGGTGAGTGGGTCGAGCCGGTCGTCCCAGCCCGAGAGCTGGTTGACGATGCGATCGTGCGCGGGGTCGAGCACGCTGTAGCCGACGAGGCCGTGCTGGCCCGGGCCGACACCGGTCGTGAGCGAGGCGAGCGCGGCGGCCGTCGTTGTCGGAAAGCCGGACTCGATCACCGACCTGTTCGTGAACGCCGCCGCGATCGTGCGCGCGTGGCCCGAACGGGCCTTGAGCATCTCGGCGCCGAGCCCGTCAACGAGCAACACTATGGCGTTGTCAACGGGCGGAAGAGTCAGCCGATTCGACTCGCCCAGAATTGCGGCGAGACAACTTTTGAGTACATCGGCAAGGCTCAGCGCGTCGGATTTGAGCGCCGGTAGCATGGGGGCAATCTTATGGCTACTCCTCCCGACACCACCCCGACCGCAGCATCCGGCGAGCGCATCGAAGACGTCGATGTCTCCGCCGAGATGCAGGGATCCTTCCTCGAGTACGCGTACTCGGTAATCTATTCGCGCGCCCTGCCGGATGCCCGCGACGGCCTCAAACCTGTGCAGCGCCGCATCCTGTACCAAATGTCTGAGATGGGCCTGCGGCCCGATCGCGGGCACGTCAAGTCGTCCCGGGTCGTCGGCGAGGTGATGGGAAAGCTGCATCCCCACGGCGACGCCTCGATCTACGACGCCATGGTGCGCCTCACGCAGGACTTCGTGCTGCGCGTGCCCCTCATCGACGGCCACGGCAACTTCGGCTCGCTCGACGACGGGCCCGCCGCCCCGCGATACACCGAGACTCGCCTGCACGCGACGGCTCTCGCCCTCACCGAGAACCTCGACGAGGATGTCGTCAACTTCGTGCCGAACTACGACAACCAGTTCATGCAACCCGAGGTGCTCTCGGCCGCCTTCCCGAACCTTCTGGTCAACGGCGCGAGCGGCATCGCGGTCGGCATGGCGACGAACATGGCTCCGCACAACCTCATCGAGGTCGTCGCGGCCGCTCGCTACCTGCTCGAGAACCCGGATGCCTCGCTCGAAGACCTCATGGCGTTCGTGCCCGGTCCCGACCTCCCCACGGGCGGAACTATCGTGGGGCTCGACGGCATCAAAGACGCCTACGCCACGGGTCGCGGCGCTTTCAAGACCCGCGCGCGCGTCTCGGTGGAGGCGATCACGGCTCGCAAGACCGGCCTCGTCGTCACCGAGCTGCCCTACCTCGTCGGCACCGAACGCGTGATCGAGAAGATCAAAGACGGCGTCAACGCCAAGAAGATCAACGGTATCTCCGACGTCACCGACCTCACCGACCGCAAACACGGCATGCGCCTGGTCATCGGCATCAAGACCGGCTTCAGCCCGGATGCCGTACTCGAGCAGCTCTATCGACTCACGCCCCTCGAAGACAGCTTCTCGATCAACAACGTCGCCCTCGTCAACGGTGGCCCACAGACGCTCGGCCTCAAGGAACTGCTGCGCGTCTATCTCGACCACAGGCTCGAGGTCGTCCGTCGCCGCAGCGAGTTCCGACTCGCGCGTCGCCGTGAGCGCCTGCACCTCGTCGAGGGACTACTCATCGCGATTCTCGACATCGACGAGGTAATCCAGGTCATCCGCCAGAGCGACGACGGTGAGCAGGCCCGCCTGCGCCTGATCGACGTCTTCGACCTGAGCGACCTGCAGGCCGAGTACATCCTCGAGCTGCGTCTGCGCCGCCTCACGAAGTTCAGCCGCATCGAGCTCGAGGCCGAGGCCGACAAGCTGCGTGCGGAGATCGAGTACCTCGAAGGACTGCTCTCCGACCCCGCGCGCATCGCGCAGCTCGTCTCCGACGAGCTCGAAGAGGTCTCGGAGAAGTTCGGCACTCCCCGCCGCACCCTGCTCACGGAGGCGCGCGGCACCCCGGTCACGGCGGCCGTGGCCCGCAAGTCGATTCCCGTGCTCGAGATCGCGGATGTCCCGTGCGAGGTCCTGCTCTCCACCACGGGCCGCGCGATCCGCGTCGACGTGGGTGAGGAAGGCGCCGTCGCCGCCACCCGCCGCCGCTCCAAGCACGACGCCATCCGGTCTCGCATCACCACGACGAGCCGCGCCGAGATCGGCGCGGTGACGAACCTCGGCCGCCTCATCCGGTTCACCGCTGTCGACCTGCCGAGCGTTCCCGCGAACTCGATCCAGCTCGCGGCCGGCGCGAAGATCACGGAATACCTCGCGATCGGCGCCAAGGAGTGCGTGCTCGGCTTCGTGGCGCTCGACGGTGAGCCGATCGCCCTCGGCACGCGCCAGGGCGTCGTCAAGCGCGTCGCGACCGGCGGCTGGCCCTCACGGCCCGACTTCGAGATCATCGCCCTCAAGCCGGGCGACGAAATTGCAGGAGTTTCTCAGGGCAGCGACGCCGAAGAGCTTGTTTTCGTGACATCCGACGCGCAACTCCTGCATTTTGGGGCAGGCGCCGTGCGACCGCAGGGGGCGAGCGCTGGCGGCATGGCCGGCATCAACCTCGACACCAAGGCGACAGTGACGTTCTTCGGGTCGATCGACCCGGATGACCAGAACATCGTCGTGACAGTCTCGACCTCAACGACCACGATCGCGGGGGTCGACTCCGGCCGCGCGAAGGTCTCCGCGATGAGGGAGTTCCCCGGCAAGGGTCGCGCCACCGGCGGCGTCCGCGCCCACAGCTTCCTCAAGGGTGAAGATGTGCTCGCGCTCGCGTGGGTGGGTCGCTCCCCCGCGCTCGCCGTCGGCACGGACGGTGCAGTTCGCACGCTGCCCGAGAGCGGCGCGAAGCGGGATGCCTCTGGCACTGCCCTCGACGGGGTCGTGGGGTCGATCGGCGAGACTGTTTAGACGTGGCGCACGAACTCCTGCCACGCCCGTCGGCGCTCGGCACGCGGATCCTCTTCGACCCGATCCTCGTGGTCGATGATGAGCGTGCGGCGCTTGCGTGACGTGTAGATCGGCCAGTCGGGGATGCTGCCGTCGCGCGCGAACGCGAGCCAGCGTGCGCGCATCCGATCGCCCGCCCGTTTGAACGCGGGACGGCCACCCAGAAGACCCATCGCGCGGCCGAACCGGGTGTCCATAAGCCCGAACAGGGCGAACATCTCGAGCCCGTGGGTGGCGTCGAAGCCCGCGAGACGCACGAGCCGCGGTGCGATGTCGAAGCGGTAGAAGTGCACGGGAGCGAAGCGCGAATGGCGCTCGGCGACTTTGAGGGTGGGGTACCAGAACGCGTAGTCACCGCCGAAATCGGCAGCTGGTCGTCGCGCGGGCAGTCCCGGGTACTGCGCCTTGACCGCCTTGCGCGCCCTCTTGGGCGTGCGCGCGAAGATCGACCGGATGCGCGACGGCGTGGTCGCGAGAATGTCGAGCCGACCGCGGAACAGTGACCCCTCGCGGTCGTTCGTGCCGATGATGAGCGGAATCGGGTGGGCGCGACCGGCGCCGAACGCCTTGAGCGGTCGCTCGGGCAGAAAGTCGCCGTCGATCACCGGGCACAGCGCGATGATGCCCGGATGTTTGTCGGGCGCGCTGCGCTGCATCCTCGTCGTCGCGGCGACGAGTTCGTCGATCGACGCGGCAAGCAGAAGCTCGCCCGCGTCCTCGGGGGACGTGCTGTCCGTGCTCTGGTTGTCGACGACCTCGCTCAGCACCTCGAGGTACTCCTCGGCCCACTGGGCGGTGACCGCGCGGCGGTACACGGCGTCCGGTGGCGGACTCTCCGCTATCGCACGGGCGAACAGGCCGCGCGCGGCCGGGACCGTCATGAGCGTCGTGACGGCGTTCGCGCCCGCCGACTCCCCCATGAGCGTGACGTTGGCGGGGTCACCACCGAACTGCCGGATGTTGTCGCGCACCCACTCGAGCGCAACGACCTGGTCTCGCAGCCCCAGGTTGCTCTCGAACTGTGTCGAGTAGGCGGTGAAGTCGAGCCAGCCGAGCGCCCCGAGCCGATAGTTGATGCTCACGAAGATCACCCCCTCGTGAACGAGCACCTCACCCTGACGGCGGATCTCGCGGGAGGAGCCGACGCTGTAGGCGCCGCCGTGAATCCAGACGATCACCGGCAGGCGCTCGCCCGAGGGCGGCGCCATGACGTTGAGGGTCAGGCAGTCTTCAGACATCGGTACGCCCGTGGGCGGACCGGTGAACTGCCCCTGCCGGTCCTGCGGGGCGACGGGGCCGAAGTCCCTCGCCTCACGGATGCCCGTCCACGGCGCGGCCGCGGCGGGGGCCTTGAAACGCTCGGCTGTCGCGTACGGGATGCCGCGCCACATCCGCAGCCCGCGACGGACGGCGCCCTGCAGCTCACCGCCGGACACCGCTACCCGCAGAGTGGACACGTCGGCAGTGTACGGACCCGATGTTAACAGCTCGGACTTTCAGACGTGTGGGATGAACGCGTCCCACGCGAGACGCCGCGAGCGTCGAGGGTCGAGCTCGATCCGGTCGTCCGCGTCGATGATGAGCGTCGCGCGATGCGCGGTCGAGTACTCGGACCAGTCATCGCCCACCGAGCCGTCGTGGGCGAAATTGAGCCAGCGCCGGCGCATCCGTTCGGCCGCCCGTGTGAAGGCGAGTCGACCGCCGAGGGCGCCCGCGGCTCGCGCGATCGGGTTGTCGAGCAGGTCGAACACCGCGAACAGCTCGATGCCGTGGGTCGCATCGAGCCCGGCCATGCGCAGCGCGCGGGTCGCGATGTCGAAGCGGTAGAAGTGAACTGGCGCGTGTCCGGCGTGGCCCTCAGCGAAGCGGATCGAGGGGTACCAGAACGAGTAGTCGCCACCGAATTCGGCCGCCGACCGCCGCGGAGGCAACGCGCGATACTCGTCGAAGAGCCGCGCCCGCGCCTGGCGTTCCGTCTTCGCGAAGACCGCACGGATACGAGGCTTGGTCGTGGCGAGCAGGTCCAGCCTTCCGCGGAAGAGCGTGCCCTCCCGCGAGTTCGTGCCGATGATGAGCGGCACCGGGTGCGTTCGGCCCGCGGCCGCGGCATCCACCGGGCGCTCGGGGAGCAGGTCGCCGTCGATCACTGGCGAGAACGCGATGGTTCCGGGAACCGCGTCCGGGGTGCGCTGCCGCATGATCGACGCGGCACGTACGAGCAGGGTCGGCGCGGTGCCGAGCAGCAGGTCGGGCGCGGGCGTCGTGGCGTCCCGCGTCACCTCCCTCAGGATCGCGACATAGTCCGCGCCCCACTGGCGCGTGAGCGCGCTCGGGTACACGGCCTCGGGCGAGGCGCTCTCCGCGATTGCGCGGGCGAACAGGCCCGCCGCGGCGGGCACGGCAAGGAGCGTCGTGACGGCGTTGCCTCCCGCCGACTCGCCGAAGACCGTGACATTGTCGGGGTCGCCACCGAACTGTCGGATGTTGTCGCGGATCCACTCGAGGGCCGCAACCTGGTCGCGCAGGCCGACGTTGGTCTCGAGTGGACGCTCGGGCGTCGAGAACTCGGAGAAGTCGAGGTAGCCGAGCGCTCCGAGACGGTAGTTGACGTTGACGAAGATCACGTCACCCTCGCGCACGAGAGCCTCGCCGAGATGCGGGATCTCGCGCGAGGATCCCGTCGTGTACGCGCCGCCGTGGATGAAGACCATGACCGGCAGGGCCGTGGCCACGGTCCGCGGCGCGATGACGTTGAGCGTCAGGCAGTCCTCTGACATCGGCACGCGGGTCAGACCCGTGACCTGGTGCGAGACGGGGCCGAAAGCCGAGCCATCCCTGACGTCGTCCCACGGCTCGACAGGCTGCGGTGCACGAAGTCGGCGATCACCCGCAGGCGGGGCCGCATACGGGATGGCGCGCCACTGGCGCAGTCCGTCGAGATCGATACCGCGGACGCGTCCGCCGGTGACCTCGACCTCGAGACTGGGGTCCAGAGTTCGGGTCGAGTTCTTCACCTGTGCTGTGCTCACTAAAAAAGCCTAGGACCGCGCGCTGTGCGCAGGCTTGGCGCTCGCTGGGAGCGTCAGACGTCGATGCGATCCCGATTGATGCCGCTCCCCGCGATAATGAACTCCTTGCGCGGCGCAACATCATTGCCCATGAGCAGTTCGAACACCCTCGTCGCCGTCTCTGCGTCGCCCTCGTTCACGCGACGCAGCGTGCGGAAGCGCCGATCCATTGTCGTGGATGCGAGCTGGTCGGCGTCCATTTCGCCGAGGCCCTTGTAGCGCTGGATCGGGTCCTGGTACTTCTTGCCCGTTTTCTTGAGCCCCGCGAGTACGCCCGTGAGCTCGGCTTCCGAATACGTGTAGATCGTCTCGTTGGCCTTCGAGCCTGGGTTCATCACGACCACGCGGTGCAGCGGCGGCACCGCAGCGTAGACCCGGCCATCCCTGATCATCTCGGGCATGTAGCGGAAGAACAGCGTGAGCAGCAGCGTACGGATGTGGGCGCCATCGACGTCAGCGTCGCTCATGATGATGACCTTGCCGTATCGCGCGGACTCGAGGTCGAAGCTGCGGCCCGAGCCCGCCCCGATCACCTGGATGATCGACGCGCACTCGGCGTTCGACAGCATGTCGCTCACCGACGCCTTCTGCACGTTGAGGATCTTGCCGCGGATGGGCAGCAGCGCCTGGTACTCGCTGTCGCGCGCGAGCTTGGCCGTGCCTAGGGCGGAATCACCCTCGACGATGAACAGCTCGCTGTTGGCGACGTCGTTCGAGCGGCAGTCCACGAGCTTCGCCGGCAGCGACGAACTCTCGAGCGCGTTCTTGCGGCGCTGGGTCTCTTTGTGGGCGCGCGCTGAAATGCGCGACTTCATCTCGGAGACGATCTTGTCGAGCACGAGAGCCGACTGCGCCTTGTCGTCACGCTTGGACGAGGCGAACTTGTCGGCCATGGTCTTCGCGATGACCTGCGAGACGATATTGCGCACCGCTGGCGTGCCGAGGATCTCCTTGGTCTGGCCCTCGAACTGCGGTTCGGGCAACCGCACGGTGAGCACCGCCGTGAGACCTGCGAGGATGTCATCCTTCTCGAGCTTGTCGTTGCCCAGCTTGAGCCGGCGCGAGTTCTTCTCCGCCTCCGCCCGCAAGAACTTGAGCATCCCGGCCTCGAAGCCCGCCTGGTGCGTTCCGCCCTTGGGCGTCGAGATGATGTTGACGAAGCTCTTGAACACCGTGTCGTAACCCGTGCCCCAGCGCAGGGCGATGTCGACGTCGCACTCCCGCGTGAGCTCGGTCGGGATCATGTGGCCGTTCTCCTGCAGCACCGGCACCGTTTCGGTGAACGTGCCGCTGCCCGTCATGCGCCAGGTGTCGGTGAGCGGGGCATCCGAGGCCAGGTGGTCAACGAACTCGCCGATGCCGCCCTCGAAGTGGAAGGTCTCGTGGGTCGGCTCTGCCGGACGCTCGTCGCTGATGTCGAGCCGCAGGTCGGGCACGAGAAACGCTGTCTGCCGCACGCGGTCGAGCAGCTCGTCGGTCTGGAACGACGCGCCCTTAGTGAAGATCTGGTGGTCTGCCCAGTACCGGATGCGCGTACCTGTGACGTTCTTCCCGACCTTGCCCACAACCCGCAGCTCGCTGTTGGCAACGAACGCCGTGAACTGCGCATCGGGAGTGGGCTCGCCACCGCGATCGTCGAAGATGCCGGGCTCTCCACGGTGAAACGACATGGCCCAGGTCTTGCCGTCGCGGTCGACCTCGACGTCGAGTCGCTCAGACAGCGCGTTGACGACCGAAGCACCGACGCCGTGCAGACCGCCGGATGCCGCGTACGAACCAGAACCGAACTTGCCGCCCGCGTGAAGCTTGGTGAACACGACCTCGACGCCCGAGAGCCCGGTCTTGGGTTCGATGTCGACCGGGATACCCCGCGCGCGGTCCCGCACCGTGACGCTCTCGTCTTTGTGCAGCACAACGCTGATCTCGCTGCCGTGCCCGCCGAGCGCCTCATCGACCGAGTTGTCAATGATCTCCCACAGGCAGTGCATGAGGCCGCGCGAGTCGGTGGAACCGATGTACATGCCGGGACGCTTGCGTACAGCCTCGAGGCCCTCAAGCACCGAAAGGTGCCGGGCAGAGTAGTCGGCGCTGGACATGCGTTCTCCTTAGATCGTGCTGGCGTGAGCCGGTTCCCACACTACGTTCCGCCGGTGTTCCGTCCCCGGACTGACACGGGCTTGGGTTTGCCCAGTACGCGTTCAGCGAAATACCCGGTAATTGACGCGCCCCAGTAACACTCACGTGCTTGTATTGGGACAGGAAGTTTTCGCCCCACCAGCCCGAATGGAGCCGCACATGTCTCAGATCGCAACCGAGGACAGCCCCGTCGACGAACTGGACTACACGCTGTCTGCGCTCGACCGTTGTGACAGCTGCGGCGCACAGGCCTACATCCGTGCGACGCTCAAGACCGGCGACCTCCTATTCTGCGCCCACCACGGCAACGAGTTCAAAGAGAAGCTCTTCCCGACCGCGCTCAACTGGCACGACGAGTCGGCTCGCCTGCTCGAGGACCGCACAGTCTGAGCCAGCCGCGATAGATTTTGAGGGCCGGGGTCTCTGTGTGACTACAGACCCGGTCCTCAGTTCGTTAACAGGAGAGTCGTGAAGCGCATCAGGCACTATCTCTCCCGTCTCGCCACGCTCGACGTGAAGAACATGGGAGTGGTCGCCAAGGCGGTCGCCGCCGAGAGCCGCAGGGCCCGCATCCTCATCCTTCTCGACATGGCCTGGTGCTCCGTCGTCTACCAGGCGGGCTACCTCGACTATCAGGAGTTCGAGTTCTGGTCGCTCACCGCGCCCGAGCGTCGCACGTGGATCACGAGCGGCAACGCGAACTCCATAGTCGTCAAGTACAACCAGCGCGACTATCGCGAGCAGTTCTGGGACAAACCGAAGTTCAACGCGCGGTTCCGTGAATGGCTCGGTCGCGAGTGGCTCGACGTGCGCGAGTCGACGGCCGCCGAGCTCGAGACCTTCGTGAAGCGCAACCGCGTCGTCATGGCCAAGCGCATCGACGGCATGAGCGGTGCGGGAATCGAGAAGCACCTCGCGGCGTCCATCACCGATTTCGGGTCGTTCCGCGAGGAGCTGCTCGCGAACAAGCAGTACCTCATCGAGACCTTTCTCACGCAGCATCCGGTCATGGCGTCCCTCTCCCCCACGAGCGTCAACTCGTTGCGTATGATCACCTTCTTCGACGGCACCGATGTGCACGTCATGGAGGCCGTGCTGCGCATGGGTAACGGCGCGGACGTCGACAACTACGGTCGCGGTGGCATGTACACGGTGATCGACGAGAAGACCGGCATCGCGCACTTCGGCGCCTTCGACAAGTATGCAAACACCTTCACGAGCCACCCCATCTCGGGAACGCCCATCGTGGGCTTCCAGGTGCCGCTCTACGACGAGGTGCTCGCGACCCTCGACACGGTGTCGCGTATCGTGCCGCAGATCCCCTACGTCGGCTGGGACGTCGCCATTGGCGAGCACGGCCCGGTCATCATCGAGGGCAACTACAACACTGGCGTCTTCCAGATGAAGCCGAGCCTCACTGGCGACAAGATCGGGCTACTGCCGAAGTTCCGCGAGGTCATCGACTTCTAACCAGCGCCTCGCTCACCGCTCTCGCGAGCCGCTCGGCGCTCTCGGTCGTGACCTCGATCGACACGGCGGGCCCCGCGCCCACATACAGCCAGGTCTCGCTTTCGCCGTCCACGCGCGAGACCGCTACCTCGAACTCGGTAGCTTCGGCACTGCGCCGGATGCCCCCGCCCTCGAACCATGTTCGCCTCGCCACCACGGGCACCGTCAGGGCGCGGCCGCGATGCACCCGGTCGTCCGGGTGGTCCTGTTCCGCGTGGTCGCCCGTGCACCACGACGGACAGGGATCGGCCTGCCAACTCGGTCGGCTCTGCTGCACCGTCGCACCCTTCTCTCAGGTCGCGGCACGACAACTGCACTTCATCACGCGCCACTGACAGACGGCACACGGGCCGCGTTAGTATGAGCACGCAGATATTCCCATACATAGATGGTCCGGAACCGCGTGCCGCTCTCTCAGGCTGGGATCGTGCGCACACAGGCAAACAGAACCAAGGCCGACTTTTCGCGAGCCATGGGAGTCACCCTCCAGCGGCTCAGGCTCGAACGCGGGCTCAGCCAGGAGCGCCTCGCCCACATGGCCGGCATCTCCTCGTACACGTACCAGAAGTTCGAGAAGGGCGAATCGAAGCCCGGCACTCCAATGAATCCGCGCCTGTTCACGCTGATGTCACTCGCCGAGGTGCTCGAGGTGCCACTCGACGAACTCGTCCCGACCGACTGGCCTGACCTGACCGAAGGCCGCTAGACAACTGATCCGCTAGCTGTTCTTCGTACGGAGGTTGTGTGCGTGGCGTGGGCTAGAAAGGTGAGGACCTCCGGTATCGATTGGGTTACCACGCTCAAGTCGATGCCACGGAGGCCCTTATCTCTCACGCTACTCATCCGTGACCTGTCCCGGGTTTCGCGGACGGTTTCTTCACAACCCGGCAGATCACTGCGAGAGGGAACCCGTCGCAGTTGAGCTGATGGAGCAACCGAAACCCTATTTTGGGAGGATATTCTCCCTCGCGAAATAGGCCGACGCTCGTTTCGGTGTCTCGACCTCCATCGCCTGGACCCGATTCTCGCGATGCAGCCGCACCAACTCGGCACGCTCATCACTAGTGACACGATCCCGACGCCCTTCGTCCACGTCAGAGATCGACATCCACCGACGCAACGCGCGGCCGTCGGGTCTCGGGACTAAAACTTTGGGACTTTGCTTTTGCCGGATGGAGCATCGAACTCAAGGCTCGCAAGCGCTGCGACAGTACTCCCCTCCAACTGCGTAGTCGCGCATATCGGAACGACCTAGCATGGAGATGCACGGCAAAAGAAACTTCAGTCGGTGGCGGTGATGGACGAAGTGACCGTCCGTGAATCTGGACTCACTCGTCGTCCTCGGGAACTGAGTAGTGCTGTACCGAAGAAAGAGATGCCTGTGAAAACGCCTGCCCGCCCCGGCCTCACCATCTCGGAAGCCACCGCCCGTCTCGCCCAGATCGGGCCGAACCGGCTGTTCACTCCAGCCCCGGTGCGCTTCTGGGCAATCGCCGCGGAGGAGATCAGGGAGCCCATGATCCTGCTGTTGCTGGGGGTGGGCGTGTTGTACAGCGTATGGGGTGGGCTCGGGGACGCCATCACTATCTTCGTCGTAATCCTGCTGCTGGTGGCGGCGGAAGTGTTCAACGAATTCCGTGCCAAACGCGCCATCGGCGCCCTCGAACGTCTCTCCGCGCCGAAGGCGCGGGTTCGCCGCGCAGGTCAGGTCATCACGACGGACACCGAAACGGTTGTGCCGGGTGACCTGCTAATTCTGGTGCCGGGCGCGCGAGTCGCAGCCGATGCCACGCTCACCGACACCATCAACTTCAGCGTGGACGAGTCCACCCTCACCGGCGAATCGTTACCGGCGGAGAAGACCGCCGGCGATGTCGTCTATGCCGGCACGGTGGTCGTGGCAGGCGAAGGTGAAGGCGAAGCTACCGCCACCGGCAGCGCAACCCGCCTCGGTCAGCTGGCTGCCCAGCTTGGCGCCGTGAAGCCACCGAAGACGCCACTGCAACTGGCGATGAAGTCGTTGGCCAAAAAGCTGGTGTGGGTTGCTGTAGCCTTTTCCGTCATCGTTCCGCTGATTGGAATCGCGCGCGGCGGTGACGTGAAGCAGATGATCCTCACCGGGCTGTCGCTCGCCTTCGCCACTATTCCTGAGGAACTGCCCATCATCATCACCATGGTGCTGGGGCTCGGCGCATACCGGCTATCACGACAGAAGTTCCTGGTCAAACGCCTGCGCGCGGCCGAAACGCTCGGTGACGCCACCGTCATCCTCACGGATAAGACCGGCACCCTGACCGAGAGCCACATGAAAGTGGCGACCGTGTGGCCGCAAGAACAGGAAAACACAGTTCTTGAAGCCGCATTGGGCACAGTCTCGCCCGAGGTTCCGGACCCGTTAGAGCAAGCCGTATTCGAGCGCGCCAACACACTTGGCGTAGCGAAGCCGAACGGCGAGATCGTGCAGTTGCGCCACCCAGGTGCCGGCCGCCGCAGCAAAGCGGTGCTGTGGCGATACCACGACGGGTCGTTGCGCCTTCACCTGACCGGTGCGCCGGAGGAAATTTTCGATCGCTGCCGTGATGTGCCAGCGACGCTTCGCGAACAACTGGCCGAAGAAACTGCCCAGGGACGGCGGGTCATCGCCGCGGCCACGCGCACGATCGGCGCGCAATCAGCAAAGATGCCGCTGGAGGAATTGGAACACGACCTTGACATCGCCGGCCTCGTATCCTTGGCCGACCCGCCGCGCGCCGGAGTGCGAGCCACTCTCGCGCAAGTGGCGGGCGCCGGCATCCGCACCCTGATGGTCACCGGCGATCACCCTGCTACCGCTGCGACCATTGCCCGCGAAGTTGGGATTGCGGCCGATCGGGTACTCATAGGCGACGAATTGGATCAGTTGGACGATGCGAAGCTCGCCCAGGTCGTGCAGGAAGTTTCAGTCTTCGCACGCGCCACCCCCCAGCACAAATACCGGCTGGTGCAGGCCTTGCAAAAGAACGGCGAGGTGGTGGCGGTAACGGGAGACGGCGTCAACGACGCCCTGGCGCTCAAGGCCGCCGATGTCGGAATAGCCATGGGCATCAGGGGCACCGACGTGGCGAAAGAAGCGGCGCAAGCGGTTCTGGCCGATGACAACTACGCCACACTGGCGCGCGGTGTGTTCGAGGGTCGACACTTTTTCGACAACCTGCGCAAGGGAGTCACCTACTACCTCGCAGTCAAGGTCGGTCTGATCGCGATTTTCCTGCTGCCGGTGCTGGTCGGGCTACCCCTGCCATTCTCGCCAATCCAGATCATCGTGCTGGAATTGTTCATGGATCTTGCCGCCTCCGCTGGTTTTGTCGCTGAACCCGCAGAAGCCGACATTGCTCGACGCCAACCTCGCCGCGCCCGTGGCGCGCTCATCGACGGTCGCGCTTTGCGAACCGTCCTGTTCAAGGGCGGACTGCTGTTCGCTGCAGTCATGGCCGCCTACGCGTGGGCCAGTTGGCGGGGGCTGTCCCCCGCGCAAGTGCAGGCATGCGCGTTTGCCGCCTGGATGGTAGGCCACGTCGCGTTAGCCTTCATCTCGCGCAGCGATCGTGACTGGATACTGAACCACGGCCTGTTCTCCAACCGCATCATGAACCTATGGGCGGTCGTGGCAGTCGCCTTCCTACTCCTCGCCATCTATCTCCCGCCGCTGCGCGACGCACTGCACTTCGCGTCAGTGGCCCCCACCGACCTAATCGTGTCCATGGTACTAGCGCTGCTCCTGATCGCGCCGGCGGAACTCAGAAAAGGATTCATCTTCTAACGGGCGCACCGTGATCCCCACTGCCGCGCCTTCAGCCGTCAGAAAGTGATGTACCGCTCCCGCTTCTTCAACGACGCTCTCGGCTAGAGCGTGCACAAGTCCACGCGTCCCTACCTGCCCCAGACCAACGGGAAGATCGAGCGGTTCCACCGCACGCTCGCCGCCGAGCCGACACCTATCAGGACCGGATCCATAGCTACAATCGACCCCATACCGGCGTCGGCGGCAACACACCCATCAACCGCGTTCACAACGTCAAATGGGAAGAACATCTAGACAACCCTGCGGATGATGCCCAGGGGCGTGGACTGCCGGTCCTGTCCGAGCGGGTTGTCTTTGAGCACGCGCGCCATGAGGTCATCGACCGCCCGCGTCGTGGTCGATCCGAGAATGTTGCCGCCGAAGTCATTGATGTCGACCACAAGCACGTCCAGCTGCTTGCCGAGCGCTGTCTTGATGTCGGCGGCGACCCCGTTGGGGCGATCCGGGCCGAGCACGACCTGGGAGTCGTATGGCGGAATCGTGTTCTTCGTCGGGCCGTCGATCGCCCGGGCCTTCGAACCCGCGATCCGGTAGAAGTCCCCGCGGCGGCCGAAGGCCTTCGTGACCGCTGCCACAGCGGCTGCGAACAGGATGCGCGGGGTGCCGCACTCCCGAAGCGCCATCTCCATGGTCTCGGGGATGCCGAGGCCGATGCCGTGCGATGTCTTCGTCACGTACTTCGAGAGGGTCACGGCGAGCTTGCGCGGGGTGATCTCCTCGAGCGGGAACGCGCGCCCCTGGGTGATGCCCACGATCTTCTCCGTCACGAACAGCACGTCGCCGTCGCGCACGAGTGCGCCCGCGTACTTCTCCACCACATCGAGCAGCACGTCATCACGCATCACGACGTGCGTCTTGATCGGGATGCGTTCCCAGGTCACGCCATCAACGACGACCTCGAGGTTCTTACCCTCGTTAGCTTCGGCAGCCACCGATTTACTCGAGGTAGTCGCGCAGCGACTGCGAACGCGACGGGTGGCGCAGCTTGGCCATCGTCTTCGACTCGATCTGGCGGATACGCTCGCGCGTCACACCGAAGGTGTCACCGATCTGATCGAGGGTCTTCGGCATGCCGTCGCCGAGGCCGAAGCGCATGCGGATCACGCCGGCCTCACGCTCGCTCAGGGAGTCGAGGAGCGACTCGAGCTGCTTCTGCAGCATCGTGAAGCCGACCGCGTCTGCCGGGACAACTGCCTCGGTGTCTTCGATGAGGTCACCGAACTCGCTGTCTCCGTCTTCGCCGAGCGGAGTGTGCAGCGAGATGGGCTCGCGGCCGTACTTCTGCACCTCGATGACCTTCTCGGGCGTCATGTCGAGCTCGCGGCTCAACTCCTCCGGCGTGGGTTCGCGACCCAGGTCCTGGAGCATCTGGCGCTGCACGCGCGCGAGCTTGTTGATGACCTCGACCATGTGCACGGGAATACGAATCGTGCGGGCCTGGTCGGCCATGGCGCGCGTGATGGCCTGACGGATCCACCAGGTCGCATAGGTCGAGAACTTGAAGCCCTTCGTGTAGTCGAACTTCTCGACCGCGCGGATGAGGCCCAGGTTGCCCTCTTGGATGAGGTCGAGGAACTGCATTCCGCGCCCGGTGTAGCGCTTGGCGAGCGAGACGACGAGGCGAAGGTTCGCGCCGAGCAGGTGGCTCTTGGCGCGCTGCCCATCCTTGGCGACCCACTGCAGCTCGCGACCGAGCGCCGAGCGCAACTCAGCGGCCGACATGTGTGAGAGCTTGTCTTCCGCGAACAGGCCGGCCTCGATGCGCATGGCAAGCTCGACCTCCTCCGCGGCGTTGAGGAGCGCGACCTTACCGATCTGCTTCAGGTAGTCCTTGACCGGGTCTGCCGTGGCGCCGGTGATCGCGGACGAATAGACGGGGACCTCGTCCTCGTCGTCAACGAGGGAGAGCACGAGCGCACCCGTGGGCAGGGTCTCGTCCTTGCTTGACGACTTCTCGTCGTCGTCATCGTCGTCGGACGCGTCATCCTTGGCCTCGTCGGCGTCGGCGTCAACCTCGACGACGACGACGACAACTGCCTCGATTTCTTCTTCGTCGACCTCGTCGGCGTCGGTCGGCTCGTCCGACTCCTCGGCATCGTCGTCAAGATCGGCAGACTTCGGCTTGCGGCCGGCCTTGGCCGGAGCCTTTGCGGGCGCCTTGGCCTTCGCGGCAGCCTTAGCGGGCGCCTTCACCGTGGTCTCGTCGACCTCGGCGGTCTCGTCTTGTGCAGCAGCGGCCTTCGTCTTCGTTGACGCGGCCTTCGCGGGTGCAGTTTTGGTCGCAGCGGGTGCGGCCTTGGTTCCGGTTGCCATTCGAACACCTTTCAGGAGTTTTGGGCGGTCTTGCAGACTGCTTTTTGGGCAACTCGCGCCTTTTGGGCAGCTCGCGCCTTTGGACAGCTCGCGCTTTTGGACAGCTCGCGCTTTTGGACAGCTCGCGCTTTTGGACAGCACTAAGACCCTTGTCAAGTCCTGTGCGCGAACATCATGAAGTGATGCTGCGAGCAACGGGACAAGACCGGGTCTCGTACTCAATTGTTGCACGTCTTGCGCACAACACTTGACACGCGGTGCCCATCACGTGGTACAACCCGCACGTCGGGTCATCTATTCGCTGCGGCGACGCCAGCGCCTCACGAGCGCGACCCACAATGGCCCCACCTCGATGCCCTCCTCCTCGTGGAGGAGGTGGCGGGTGCGACGACGCGCGATCAACAGGAAGACCACTCCGACGCCCACAACCACGTACTGGACGAGGAACGCGAGACGGAACGAGTCGAGCGAGTAGAGCAGTGCGGGCACGCCGCTTCCCCCGTGCGAGCGATCCACGACGTCGAGCACCACTCCGATCAGAAACATCATCACGAATGTCGCGAGAAACCCGCCAACGTTGACGATGCCACTCGCCGAGCCGAACGCGCGCATGGGGTTGAAGCTGCGGGCGAAATCGAATCCGATGAGCGAGCCCGGGCCGCCCACCGCGATGACGAGCAGGAGGATGACGACGAGCCAGAGCGGCGGCTGGCCCGGCCATGCCAGCAAGGCCGTCCACACGACTGCCATGGCGATCACTATTCCCAGCACGAGGTTGCTGCGCCGCAACGGGAACCGAGCACACAGCACACCCAGGATCGGGCCGCTCACGAGCACGCTCGCGACGGTGATGGTGAGTAATCCGGCGGCCCCCTGAGGGCCGTAGCCGAGCGCGACGGAGAGAAAGGGGAATCCCCAGAGCAGCGCGAACATCGTGAGGGATGACTGCGACACGAAGTGCGACCAGAACCCGAGTTGGGTTCCAGGCCGCGCGAGCGCGGCGCGCAGGTGGTGCATGGATTCCGTCCAGGTCAGGGGTTCGCGCACCTCCACCTGCCTCTTGGGCCCGTTCGTCACCATCACCACCAGAGCGACGAGGGCGATCACCGAGAGCGAGGCAGCCGAGAGGTAGGTGGGCGTCCAGCCCCACGCGTGCAGCGCGATCGCGAGCGGAAACGTCGATGCGAGTTGACCGAACTGGCCGAGCGACCCGAACAGCTGCGATACGAAGGTGAGCCTGCGCCCCGAGAACCATGAGGCCAGCAGCCGGATTCCTGAGATGAAGGTCATCGCATCGCCCGCGCCCACCAGAATGCGCCCGACGATGGCGACCCCGATGGTGTCGGAGAACGCGAGCGTGACCTGGCCGAGGAGCATGAGCGCGGCGCCCGTCGCGAGCAAAAACTTGGGCCCGACCCTGTCGAGCAGCACTCCGATGGGAATCTGCAGCCCCGCGTAGACGATGAGCTGAACCACCGCGAGAGTGGAAAGCGCCGTTGCCGCGACCTCGAATCGCTGTGTGGCTTCGACGGCGGCGACCCCGAGTGAACTGCGCTGGAGGAACGCGACGATGTACGCGAACACGGCCACGCCGTAGATCACCCAGGCGCGCCGCGAATTCATCGAGGCAAGCCTACCCAGCGGCTAGAGGATCGTGTCTTCGTCGCCCGCGCGGCGCGTGGCCAGGAAATTCTGCAGCTCGGCCGCGATCTCGTCGGCCGTTGGCAGTTCGCCGTCCTGGTCGGTCAGGGGCGAGCGCAGCGGGTTGTCCTGCATGTAGTTGTCGTGGCGCTCCTCGAGCGTGCCGACGAGCTTCGCTAGCTCCTGGTTGTTCTTGACCTGGGCGTCGATCTTGGTGAGGAAGTCGCGACCGTCTTCGCGCAGGCGATCGGTGGGGAAGATGAGGCCCGTTGCGGCGCTCACACTCTCGAGCGCCGTCACTGCCGCGGCCGGGTACTCCGTATCGGCGAGGTAGTGCGGAATCAGCAGCACGAACCCGGCATTGGGATGCCCGAGCTCCTGCAACCGGAACTCGAGCAGGTGCAGCGCATTTGCCGGAACCTGCGTGCGGGGCTTCCACACCGACATCGCCTCGATGAGTTCCGACCGGTTGCCGCTCACCGTCACGCCGATCGGGCGCGTGTGCGGCACCGGCATCGGGATGGCGTGCACCCATGTCGTCGTCGTCACCTCGAAGCGCTCGATGAGGTCGAGCACGGCGGTCGTGAACCGCTGCCACTGGAAGTCGGGCTCGTAGCCGGTGAGCAGGAGGAAGGGCTGGTTGAGCTCGTCGCGCACGAGGTAGAGGTTGAGGGAGAGCGGTCGGTAGTCGCTCAGGTGGTCCTGGTCGAAGTAGATAGTGGGCCGGCGGGCGCGATAGTCGAGAAGCTCATCGCTGTCGAACTCGGCGATCGTCTCGTGCTCGAGAGCGTCGAGCAGGTACTCGCTCACCTGCGTGACCGCACTGCCGGAATCCGCGAAACCGGTGAGGGCTGCAACCAGATGCAGGCCGTGGGGAACCGCATCCGCATCTGCAGAGAGTTCGTAGAGGCCGTCCGGGTCGCGCATGTTTCCAGACTAATCCCGGGGTTCGACACCACCCCGGCAAATACGACCTCCGCCGTAATGCCCACAGCGAACACGCTCGAATCGCCTCGATACGATGGCCGGATGACTCTGCCCGCGCTCTCCACCTCCCCCCGACCACTGCTCGAGATCGAGGGCGACGTGCTCGTGCTCGGAGTGCAGAAGACGGAGGGCGGCCCGCGGCTCGCAATCGACGACTCCGCGTTCGCCGACCTGCAGCTCTCCCTGGCATCGATCGGCGTCACGGGCGGCCAGGACGAGGTGCGCCGACTTCCTGGCGTTCACGGAGCGACCGAGAGCCTCGCGCTCGTCGGCCTCGGCTCCGGCGAGGTCACGAGCAACGACCTGCGGTACGCCGCCGGATCCGCCGCGCGTCAACTTCGAGGTGTGACCTCCCTCGTCTTCGGGCTGCCCACGACCTCGGATGAGGACGTGTTCGCCGTGCTCGAGGGCGCGGCGCTCGGGGCCTATGCCTATACCGAGTACCGAACATCCAGTCTCGAAGGCACGAAGCTGCCCGCGACGAGCATCATCGTGGCCACGGATGTCGCGGCGGACGCCCTCGTCGCCCGCGCCCTCGCGATCGCCGGCGCCGTGCACACCGTGCGCGATCTCGTGAACGCCCCGCCGAGCGATCTCTACCCGGAAACCTTTGCGGATGCGGCCCGCGAACTCTCGAATGAGCTCGACGTGACCGTCGACGTGCTCGCCGACGCCGAGCTGCTCGCCGGCGGCTTCGGGGGCATCATCGCCGTCGGGCAGGGATCCGTTCGCAGCCCCCGTCTCGTCAAGGTCAGCTATTCCCCCGCCGGGGCGAGCAAACACCTCGCGCTCGTCGGCAAGGGAATCACGTTCGACTCGGGCGGCCTCTCGCTCAAGCCGCCCGCCTCGATGATCGGCATGAAGTACGACATGACGGGAGCCGCGACAGTTCTGGCCGTGACCCTCGCGGCCGCGAAGCTCCGCCTTCCCGTGCGCATCACGGCGTGGCTGTGCATCGCCGAGAACCTGCCCTCGGGCTCGGCACTGCGGCCCAACGACGTCATCCGCATCCGGGGCGGCAAGACCGTCGAGGTGCTCAACACCGATGCCGAGGGGCGCCTCGTTCTCGCCGACGGCCTCGTTGCCGCGAGCGAAGAGGAGCCGGACGCGATCATCGACGTTGCGACCCTGACGGGTGCCGCGTCCATCGCGATGGGAACCCGCTACGTCGGCACGATGGGCGACGCCGAGCTCGCACTACGGGTCGTCGCCGCGGGAAACCGCGTGGGCGAAACGCTGTGGCACATGCCGATCCCTGCCGAGCTGCGACCGTTGCTGGCCTCCGACATCGCCGATATCGCCAATATCAAACCCGGCAACACCGCGGGCGGCATGATGATCGCTGCCGCGTTCCTGCGCGACTTCATCGGCACGACGGGCGAGGGTGACGAGAAGAGGACGATTCCGTGGGCGCACCTCGACATCGCGGGTCCCGCCAACAACGGGGGCAACGGATGGGGATTCACCGGCAAGGGGCCGACCGGAGTGTCAGTTCGAGCACTGCTCGAGCTGGCCGAGGAATATAGCCGCCCGTAGTAAGGTTTTTGAGGCGGGTTTCTTCCGCCCCAATCCGGTCGCCCACCACACATCCTTGGCGTGCCGGTGCATAGATCCTTACAGAGGAGTTGCTGGGATTGTCTGAGCACACGTTTGACCTTGTCGTTCTCGGTGGCGGAAGTGGTGGATACGCTGCAGCGCTGCGTGCAAGCCAACTCGGCATGACCGTTGGCCTCATCGAAAAGGACAAGGTGGGCGGCACGTGCCTCCACGTCGGGTGCATCCCGACGAAGGCGCTCCTGCACGCCGCCGAGGTCGCCGATGTGACCCGCGAGTCGGCCAAGTACGGCGTCACCTCGACGTTCGGCGGGGTCGACATCGCCGGCGTGACGGCGTACCGCCAGGAGGTCGTGGCCAGCAAGTACAAGGGCCTGCAGGGCCTCATCAAGGCTCGCGGCATCACGACCATCGAGGGCGTGGGCAAGCTCATCTCCCCCACGACCGTCCAGGTCGGCGACGACACTGTGACCGGCAAGAACGTCATCCTCGCGACTGGTTCGTACTCGCGCTCCCTTCCCGGCCTCGAGATCGGTGGCCGCGTCATCACCTCCGAGCAGGCCCTCGAACTCGACTTCGTGCCGAAGAAGGTCATCGTTCTCGGTGGCGGCGTCATCGGTGTCGAGTTCTCGAGCGTGTGGAAGAGCTGGGGCGCCGAGGTACAGATCGTCGAAGCACTCCCGCACCTCGTCCCCAACGAAGACGAGTCCATCAGCAAGCAGTTCGAGCGCGCGTTCCGCAAGCGCGGTATCGAGTTCAGCCTCGGCGTGCGCTTCCAGTCGGTCACGCAGAACGACGAGGGCGTCGTCGTGACGCTCGAGGATGGCAAGACCTTCGAGGGCGAGCTCCTGCTCGTCGCTGTCGGCCGGGGTCCCTCGACCGCGAATCTCGGCTTCGAAGAAGTCGGGGTCACCCTGGATCGCGGCTTCGTCATCACCAACGAGCGCCTCGCGACGAACATCCCGGGCGTCTTCGCCGTCGGCGACATCGTTCCCGGCCTGCAGCTCGCGCACCGCGGTTTCAGCCAAGGAATCTTCGTCGCCGAAGAGATCGCCGGGCTGAACCCCGTCGTGATCGAAGACGTGAACATCCCGAAGGTCACGTACAGCGACCCCGAGGTCGCCTCGGTCGGCCTCTCGCAGGCACGCGCCGAGGAGAAGTACGGCGCCGACAAGGTCAGCTCGTACGACTACAACCTCGCCGGCAACGGCAAGAGCCACATCATCGGTACCTCGGGTTCGGTCAAGGTCGTGCGCGTCAACGACGGCCCAGTCGTCGGCGTGCACATGATCGGCGCCCGTGTCGGTGAGCTGATCGGTGAGGCCCAGCTCGCGGTCAACTGGGAGGCATACCCCGAAGACATCGCGCCGCTCATCCACGCGCACCCCACGCAGAACGAAGCCCTCGGCGAGGCATTCCTCGCTCTCGCGGGCAAGCCCCTGCACGCGATCTGACCCGTTACTAAGCTGTTGAGAAGAAGCGTCACTAAGGAGCATCACTGATGAGCGAATCCGTCAACCTTCCGGCACTCGGTGAGAGTGTCACCGAGGGTACGGTTACCCGCTGGCTCAAGAAGGTCGGCGACCGGGTCGAGGTGGACGAGCCACTGCTCGAGGTATCGACCGACAAGGTCGACACCGAGATCCCCTCGCCCGTCGCTGGCGTGATCGAGGCCATTCTCGTCGCCGAGGATGAGACCGTAGAGGTCGGCACCGCACTCGTCACGATCGGTGACGGCTCAGGCGCTGCCGCGGAAGCCCCGGCCCCCGCCGCAGAGGCTCCTGCCGCCGAGACGCCTGTTGCAGAGGCGCCGGCCGCTGAGGCTCCTGCCGCCCCGGCCCCTGAGCCCGAAGCTCCCGCCGCGCCCGCCGCGCCCGTCGCCGAGGTTCCCTCCACGGATGCCCCTGCGCCCGCCGAAGCAACGCCCGCCGAAGCAACGCCCGCCGAGGCAACGCCCGCCGCTCCCCCGGCCCCGGTAGCCGCGGTCGACCCCGCACCTGCCGCAGAGGCGCCTGCCGCTGCTCCCGCGCCCCAGCCCGTTGCGGCTCCTGCTGCTCCGGTTCCGGCCGCCGCTGTCGCTCCGGACTCTCACGCGGGCTACGTCACGCCGCTCGTGCGCAAGCTCGCGAACGAGCGAGGTATCGACCTCGGTGCCGTGTCCGGCACTGGCGTCGGCGGCCGCATCCGCAAGCAGGATGTCCTGAGCGCCACGTCGGCCACCGCCGCCGCGGCCTCCGCGCCCGCCGCTGCTGCCGCCCCGGCCAAGCAGCTCGAGATCTCCGCACTGCGCGGCACCACCGTGCCGATGTCTCGCCTGCGCAAGGTCATCGCCGAGCGCGCCGTCATCTCCATGCAGAGTTCGGCGCAGCTCACCTCCGTGGTCGAGGTGGATGTGACCCTGGTCGCGCACTACCGCGACCAGGTGAAGGCCGACTTCCTGTCCAAGACCGGCGTGAAGCTTTCCTTCCTGCCGTTCTTCGCCCTGGCCGCGGCCGAGGCGCTGCAGGCGTTCCCGATCATCAACGCGACGATCGAGGGCGATGCCATCGTCTACCCGGCGCAGGAGAACATCAGCATCGCTGTCGACACCGAGCGCGGACTGCTCACTCCGGTCATCCGTGACGCAGCCTCGCTCGACCTCGCTGGTTTCGCGAAGCAGATCGCGGACCTCGCCGAGCGCACGCGCGACAACAAGCTCAAGCCCGACGAGCTCGCCGGCGGAACGTTCACGCTCACCAACACCGGTTCGCGCGGCGCGCTGTTCGACACCCCGATCGTGTTCCTGCCGCAGTCCGCGATCCTCGGAACCGGAATCGTCGCGAAGAAGCCAGTCGTCGTCAGCGACGCGGGCGGCGATGCGATCGCGATCCGCTCGATGGTCTTCCTCGCCCTGAGCTACGACCACCGCATAGTCGATGGCGCTGACGCCGCCCGCTTCCTCGTCGCGGTCAAGGACCGTCTCGAGAGCGGCGACTTCGCCTCCAAGCTGGGAATCTAGTCACGGCTCACTCCTCCAGGTAGTCCCTGATACGCCAACCGGCCTCGCCCTTCACCAGAAGGACCGAGGCCGGTTCGCCGTCAGGGCCGAGTGATACGAGCGCCGAGTCACCCAGCCGCTGGGTGAGTTCGACCGCCGCCGTGTCCACCGGAGGCAACGAACCCGACTCCGCGCCGGCGAGGATCGAAGCGACCAGCGCGCGGTCGAAGTCGAGGGCCGACGAGTTCGGTTGGTCGACATCGTCGAAGCACTCGGCCGACAGCTCCCGGATGCACGACTCGCGAGCCTCGAGCAGCACGAGCGCGGCGGCCACGGGGTCGTCGGCCGTGACCGGCCCCGCGTCGATCGGCGCCGCGGCGGAGGTACTGGGTGACGCGGACGGTCGCACCGTCGTCGTCGTGCTCCCTTGCGGAACCGCGACGAGCGCCACGATGAGCGCGACCAGCGAAGCACCCGCGACGATCCACACGGGCCGACGCACACGTGCGAGCGCCTGTCGCGTTCGCTCCGGTAGCGACGCCGCGCCCGGCTCGTCCGGCGGGGGCACAACCACCTGCGCAGTGATCACCCGCGACGGGAACTGCACGTGGTCGACCTCGGCGCGCGCCCTCATGTCGACGGGGAGCGGCTCGGCGAGGTCGAAGAGCGCCTCGCCGAAGGCGGCCAACCATGCGCCGGGCGCTGCCTCTGTGCGAGCGCGATGGGCGAGCGCCGTTGCCCCCGCCCCGTCGAGCACCCCGGCCGCGAGGGAGCCGAATGCGAGCACGTCCGCGAGAACCGACTGCTCGACCTCGAGTGCTGCGGCGGACAGCCCGGGCTGGAACAGGCTCGCACGACCGAAACACGCGAGGGTGGGCGACCCTGCGGTGTCGAAGAGCACCGACCCCGCACCGATGCCACCGTGCGCTACCCCGGCGGAGTGCAGGCGGGCGACGGTGCTCGCGAGCGGCGCGAGCACAGTGACCGCCTCGCCGGCGTCGAGGTGTCCGCGGTCTCCGAGCACGCGCGCGAGACTCCCCGCTGCGTGGCGGCTGAGGATGAGAGCCGGCGCACCGTCGGGCGTCGATGTCACGTCGAGCACGCGCACGACGTGGTCCCCGGCCGCGCGGGAGAGCGCCTCGACCTCCGCCACTATCGACTCGTCGCTCACAGCGGGACCGTAGAGCTTGATCACCGCGGGCGCCACGTCGGCATCGGGACGCAGCGGATGGGCGAGAAACACTTCCGCTCGCGCCCCCACCCCGATCGTGCGCAGCAGGCGGTAACCGCCCAGGGAGTCGAGGAGCACGGCACCAGTGTCACGGCGATGGGCGGGCGCGCGGGCATCCCTGCCCTGTGCTGTGCGCTGATGCACGATTCGCCCGCTGGGGAGGCCTAGACTCGTCTCGTGGTCGACTTTGTCGTCACGGGGCTAAGCGCCAACTCCGTGCCGTATGTCGAAGCTCTCGAGCTTCAACGCGCAACGCATCGTGCCGTCGTCGGCGGGCTCTCCCCCGACACCGTCATGTTCCTCGAGCACCCGTCGGTCTACACCGCGGGCAAGCGCACCGAGGATCACGAGCGGCCCACCGACGGCACTCCCGTCATCGACGTCGACCGCGGTGGCAAGATCACGTGGCACGGCCCCGGCCAGCTCGTCGGCTACCCGATCCTGCGGCTCGCCGAGCCGATCGACGTGGTCGGCTACGTGCGGCGTCTGGAGGGCATCCTGATCGACGCGCTCGCTCGACTCGGCATCGACGGCGACCGCGTCGACGGGCGCTCGGGCGTCTGGATGCGCGGCACCGACAAGATCGCCGCGATCGGCATCAGGGTCGCGAACGGCGTGACCATGCACGGCTTCGCGCTCAACTGCGACAACTCGTTCGAGGCGTACGACAAGATCGTCGCCTGCGGAATCGCGGATGCCGGTGTCACCTCGATCTCGCGCGAACTCGGTCGCGAGGTGAGCCCGGCACAGGCCGTGCCGATCGTGCAGGCAGCCTTCATCGACAGTCTGGTGGGCATGCGATGAGCCACGACCTCGGTGAACGCAAGCTCCTGAGGCTCGAGGTGCGCAACGCGACGACCCCGATCGAACGCAAGCCCGAGTGGATCAAAACCGTCGCGAGGATGGGCCCCGAGTACCGTCAGCTGCAAGAGCTCGTCAAGGGTGAAAGCCTGCACACGGTCTGCCAGGAGGCTGGCTGCCCCAACATCTTCGAGTGCTGGGAAGACCGCGAGGCCACATTCCTCATCGGCGGCAGCCAGTGCACGAGGCGTTGCGACTTCTGCCAGATCGACACGGGCAAGCCCGCAGACTACGACACGGATGAACCGCGACGCGTCGCGGAGTCCGTCACGAAGATGAACCTCAGGTACGCGACGGTGACGGGCGTGGCGCGCGACGACCTGCCCGACGAGGGTGCGTGGCTGCACGCCGAGACCGTGCGTCAGATTCACGAACGGAACCCCGGCACGGGCGTCGAGATTCTCGCCACAGATTTCTCCGGCAATCCCGACCTGCTCGGGGTCGTGTTCGAGTCGCGCCCCGAAGTGTTCGCGCACAACGTCGAGACGGTGCCGCGCATCTTCAAGCGCATCCGGCCCGCGTTCCGCTACGAGCGCTCGCTCGACGTCATCACGCAGGCGCGCGCGGCGGGACTCATCACCAAGTCGAACCTCATCCTCGGCATGGGCGAAGAGCCTCACGAGGTAAGCCAGGCCCTGCGCGACCTGCACGACGCCGGAACCGACATCATCACAATTACCCAGTACCTGCGCCCGACGCCGCGACATCTCCCGGTTGCGCGGTGGGTCACGCCGCAGGAGTTCGTCGAGTTCAGCGCCGAGGCCGAGGAGATCGGATTCCTCGGAGTTCTGGCGGGTCCGCTCGTGCGCTCGAGCTACCGTGCGGGCCGCCTGTGGGCGCGCTCGATGCTCGGCAAGGGCCGCGACATCCCTGACTCGCTCAAGCACCTCGCTGACGCGAACCTCGGCTTCGCGCAGGCCGTATCCTAGGAACATGGCACGTACCACCAACACCCCTGCTCCCGCGTCTAAGGCTCCCAAGGAGCCGGGACGCCTGAAGCAGATGTACCAGGTCTTCCAGATGACGATCCGGTACGACAAGCTCGCCATCTGGTGGCTCATCGGCGGGTTCCTGCTGCCCGTTCTCGCGGGCGTCGTGCTGGCCCTGTTGCTGTCGCGCGACCAGATCCTGGGTTTCGTGCTCTACATCGTCGCTGGCGTGCTGGGTGGCGTGCTCGTGTTCCTCATCATCCTCGGCCGTCGCGCCGAAAGGGCAGCGTACTCACAGATCGCAGGCCAGCCCGGTGCCGTCGGTGCCGTGCTCAAGAGCTCGCTGCGTCGCGGCTGGACGGCGAGCGAAATGCCCGTGGCCGTGAGCCCCAAGACGCAGGATGCCGTGTACCGCGCGGTGGGTCGCGGTGGAGTCGCCCTCATCGGCGAGGGCCCCAAGTCACGCACGCAGCCCATGCTCGAGAGCGAGCGCAAGAACGTGTCACGCATCCTGCCCAACGTGCCCGTGACCTTCGTCTACGTGGGCCCGGACGCGGAATCGACGCCGCTCTACAAACTGCCGACGAAGCTTCGCTCCATCAAGTCGGCCCTGCGCAAGCCCGAGATTCTCGCGGTGTCGAACCGCCTGAACTCGCTCGGCCGCAACGGCCTGCCCATCCCCAAGGGCATGGACCCGATGAAGGCCCGCGCGCCGCGACCTCGCTAGATCTCGACAGGTTCGATCACCGGCGGACCAGCACCGTGCCGACCAGGCGGTCGTGCATCCCGCGCTGGTCCCTGTCCCAGATCACTGCCGGAATCACGAGGCACAGCAGGATCGTGCGCACGAACGGTCGCCACAGTCCCAGGTAGCCTCCGGTGATCGGCACTACGCGCATGCCGAGCAGCAGATGTCCGATGCTGCCGTTGGCCGTCAGGAGGAATACGGCCTGGGCGACCGCGAAGATCGCGAGCGTCGCCCACGCGTCGTAGGAGAAGAACACGACGGAGATCAGGACTGCGGCTCCCCAGTCGATCGCGAGGGCGAGAAAGCGCCGCGCGGGGCGACCGATCGACCGCGGGCCGGACTCGGGAAGGCCGAATCGCTGCCCCGGCCACGTCGACGATGATGCCGGGGTATTGACCACGTTTCGATCCTACCCAGCAGCCAACGCGTAACCTGCCGGAAACAATAGCGTGACAGCCGCGAAACCCCTTCCCCTTAACCTCGTGAGTGGCCGCGCCTGCAGCCGCCCAGCACCAAACCCAGGAGTACCCCCATGTTCAAAGACTCTTCCGAGGTCCTGAAGTTCATCAAGGACACTGACGTCAAGTTCCTCGACATCCGTTTCACCGATCTTCCGGGCGTGCAGCAGCACTTCAACATCCCGGCCTCCACAGTCGACGAGGAGTTCTTCTCCGTCGGCCAGTTGTTCGATGGTTCGTCCATCCGCGGCTTCGCGTCCATCCACGAGTCGGACATGCAGCTCATCCCCGACGTGACGACGGCGTACCTGGACCCGTTCCGCACCGAGCGCACTCTCATCATGATCTTCGACATCTACAACCCGCGCAACGGCGAGATCTACGGCCGTGACCCACGCCAGGTCGCCAAGAAGGCGGAGAAGTACCTCGCCTCGACCGGCATCGCCGACACCGCATTCTTCGCCCCCGAAGCCGAGTTCTACATCTTCGACGACGTGCGCTACGAAGTGAAGCAGAACGGCAGCTTCTACTCGGTCGACTCCGAGGAAGGCGCCTGGAACTCCGGCCGCGTCGAAGAGGGCGGCAACCTCGCCAACAAGACGCCGTACAAGGGCGGCTACTTCCCCGTCAGCCCCGTCGACAAGCAGGCCGACCTTCGCGACGACATCAGCCTCAAGCTGATCGACGCCGGCCTCATCCTCGAGCGCGCTCACCACGAGGTGGGCACCGGCGGCCAGGCCGAGATCAACTACCGCTTTGACACCATGGTGCACGCGGCAGACGACCTGCTGAAGTTCAAGTACATCGTCAAGAACACCTCGCAGGAGTGGGGCAAGGTCGCGACCTTCATGCCGAAGCCGCTGTTCGGCGATAACGGCTCGGGAATGCACACCCACCAGTCGCTGTGGAACGGCTCAGAGCCGCTCTTCTACGACGAGAAGGGCTACGGCGGCCTGAGCGACATCGCGCGCTGGTACATCGGCGGCCTGCTCAAGCACGCGCCCGCGGTACTCGCGTTCACGAACCCGACGCTCAACTCGTACCGCCGCCTGGTCCCCGGCTTCGAGGCTCCCGTGAACCTGGTCTACTCGGCCGGCAACCGTTCCGCCTCGATCCGCATCCCGATCACCGGCACGAACCCCAAGGCCAAGCGCATCGAGTTCCGGGCGCCGGATGCCTCGGGCAACCCGTACCTCGCCTTCGCTGCCCAGCTCATGGCCGGCCTCGACGGCATCAAGAACAAGATCGAGCCGCACGAGCCCGTCGACAAGGACCTGTACGAGCTACCGCCCGAGGAGGCCAAGCTCATCCCCCAGGTTCCCGGCTCGCTCGCCGAGGCCCTCGACGCACTCGAGGCCGACCACGACTTCCTCACCGAAGGCAACGTGTTCACGCCCGACCTCATCGCGACCTGGATCAACTACAAGCGCACCGCGGAGATCATTCCGATGGCGCAGCGCCCGCACCCGTTCGAGTACGAGCTGTACTTCTCGGTGTAACCCGCAACAGTTCCACAGCACGGCAGGGCCGCATCCTCTCGAGGTGCGGTCCTTGTCGTTGTACCCTCGACTCGTGACCCCCGAGGACATCGCCACGCTGACGCACCTGCGTCGCGCGCGCGACCTCATGGACCGCGACTACGCCAAGCCCCTCGATGTCCACGCCATGGCGACGCATGCGTACATGTCACCGGCGCACTTCTCCCGCCAGTTCAAGGCCGCGTACGGCGAGACGCCCTACGGGTACCTCATGACCAGGCGGATCGAGCGTGCCATGGCCCTCCTGCGTGAGGACGTGAGCGTAACCGACGCCTGTATGGCGGTCGGTTGTACATCACTCGGGTCTTTCAGCTCGCGATTCACCGAGATCGTCGGGGTCACTCCGACCGTCTACCGCTCGGGCCAGCACGACGCGGTCATGGCCATGCCGGCTCACGTCGCGAAAGCCCAGACAAGACCGAGCAGGAATCGAGAAGTCACCGTCGCGTAACCTCCTTAGGCTTGCGGCATGACCATCGCACTCAAGTACGTGAACGTCACTGTCAACGACGTCGACCAAGCACTCGCCTTCTACACCGACGGCCTCGGGATGACAGTCAAGATGGATGTCTCGAACGGCGGTTTCCGCTGGGTCACCGTTGGCAGCGCCGACCAGCCCGGCCTCGGCGTCGTGCTCTCCGAACCCCACGCGGGCCGCTCCCAGGCTGACGGCGACGCCCTCCAGGAATTGCTCACGAAGGGCCAACTGCCGAGCATTGTCTTCCTCACCGACGACGTGGATGCCGCGTTCGAGCGCCTGCGCGCCCACGGTGCCGAAGTGCTGCAGGAGCCTATCGAGCAACCGTGGGGCCCCAAAGACTGCGCGTTCCGCGATCCTTCCGGCAACCTCGTGCGGGTCTCTGCCTAGACCTTCTCAAGCAGCTTCACGAAGTGGTCGCGGCGCCCTGGGTGCAGGATGCGCTGCTGGCCCGGCGTGAACGCGGCGATGCCCTCCGCCGGATCGAGGGCGTTGCGGTACCAGTCGACCTCGGGCCGTAGGTGAGCTCGATGACGAAGCTGCTCCCTCAGTGGGCTGCGCGATGATCAGAGTCTCGTATGACCGATTGTGCGCGCAATGGATCGCTTCTACGGAGAAACCGGCCGCCAATCACTCTGGTTACCGGAACAGTGGTGTGGTGTCCCACAACTCCGGAGAAACGAACAGGCGAGGCTACAGTCTGCCCGCGGAGGGCTGCCAGGTGTTGTGCTGGTGCTCGCGCACGAGGTCGGACACCCACGACGACTCACGCGCCTTCTCTGGCTGGCGCAGCGCCTGCTCGACCAGCAGTGCGCCTAACTCGTGGTCGAGGCCGAGGCGCGGGTACTCGCGTTCCGCCGCGGCGCGCAGCTCGTCCGGGATCGCGACGCTGAAGAAGTCGGTGCGCACACCCAGGCGGGTGAGCAGCGGCACGGGGCCGCGACGTTCCACGATGCCGGGCGAGGTGTGCAGGGCGATTGCCTGCCAGACCCGGTCCGACTCCTCAGCCGTGCGCCCATACGAAGCGAGAAGGGATGCCGCGGCATCCGCCGCCTCGACCTCGAAGCGCTGGGGGCCGTTGTAGGCGTCCGAGGCGCCCAGGTCGTGCAGCACGCACGCCACGAACAGCAGGTCGGAGCCGAACTCGATGTCCAGTTTCTCGGCGTGCAGGAGCGCGTAGCCGTGCGTGCGGATGCTGTGGTTGAGCACCGAGGGGATCTCGTGCGCGGTCGCGAGGGCGAGGGCTGCAACGGTGAGCGGCGAGGAGGTCATGAACCGATCCTGCCCGAGGTTCGCACTCGTCAACTGCGGAGGGCAGGGATCTCGCCCAAGGTTGGCAGGAGGTCAGCGAAGCTGAGCGACCGGCAAGCACGGCGTCAGCGACCGCCGTAGAACTTCTTCTCGAACACCTGCCGCGCAAGCCGCGTGACGCGCAGGTAATCCTCCTCGAACTGGGTCGCGGCACCCGGCGGATACTCGAGCAGCCGGGCGACACCGTCGAGCTGCTGGCGGTCGGTGGGGAGCACGTCCGAGGTCTTCGAGGTCCACAGCGTCATGGCCGAGCGAGCTCGTGAAGCGAGAATCCAAGCATCGCGCAGCTTCTTCGCGTCGGGCGGGGTCACGAGCTCGTCGCGCTCCGCCGCCGCGAGGGCGCGAAGGGTCGAGGTCGTACGCAGCCCTTCGATGTGCGCGCCGTACTGCAACTGCAAGAGTTGCACGAACCATTCAACATCGCTCAGCGAGCCGCGACCGAGCTTGAGGTGCCGGGCAGGATCAGCGGCCTGTGGCAGTCGCTCAGCCTCGACGCGGGCCTTGATGCGCTTGACCTCGCGCACGTCCTGCTCGGGGATCTGCGCGGGATAGCGCACTGCGTCGGCAATCGCGGTGAAGCCCTGCAGCACGCCGACATCGCCCACGACCGGTCGAGCGCGCAACAGCGCCTGGGCCTCCCAGGTGAGCGACCACCGGGCGTAGTAGGCGCGATAGCTCCCGAGCGAGCGCACGATAGCGCCGTTCTTGCCCTCTGGCCGCAGGTTGATATCGAGGTCGAGAGGGATGCGCAGGTCTTCGGTGAGGCGACTGAGCGCGTGCACGATCACCTCGGCCCGCTGCTGCGCCTCCTCGTCGGATGCCCCCGCCGCCCGGTACACGTACATGACGTCGGTGTCCGATCCGAACCCGAGCTCAGAGCCGCCGTAGCGGCCCATCGCGACGATCCCGAACTCGATGCCATCACCGAATCGGTGGGCGAGGGAGAGCGCTCCGCTGAGCACCGCCGTCGTGATGTCGGTGAGTGCGAATCCGATCTCGTCGATCGTCGTGATGCCAAGAATCGCGCCGAGAGCCGTGCGCAGCACCTCACGCCGGCGAGCCGTGCGCAGCGCGAGGGCCGCCGCGCCGTCGTCGCCGTCGTACCGCGCGAGAGTCGCCGCTGACTCCTCGAGCAGCAGCGGCAGCGGTCGTGGTCGCAGCTCCTCCTCGTGCTCGAGCCACGCCGCGGCCTCAGGGATGCGCTCGAGCAGGTCGCCCACGAACTTCGAGCCCGAGAGCACATGGGTGAGTCGCTGCGCGGCACCGGACGAGTCGCGCAACATGCGCAGGAACCAGTACGCCTCGCCCAGGTCGTCACTGAGACGACGGAATGCGAGCAGTCCGTGGTCGGGGTCGGCTCCCTCGGCGAACCACTGCAGCATGACGGGAAGCAGATTGCGCTGGATGCTGGCCCGCCGCGAGACTCCGCCCGTGAGCGCGGCGATGTGCTTGAGCGCGCCGCGCGGGTCGCGGAAGCCGATCGCCGCGAGCCGCGCTTCCGCCTGCTCGCTCGAGAGGGAGAGCCCACCCTCCGGCAGCGCAGCCACTGCCGAGAGCAGCGGGCGATAGAAGAGCCGCTCGTGCAGTCGGCGCACCGCCTGCTTGGTGCGCTGCCATTGCTCGGTCAGATCGACGGCGCTCGTCGCGAGTCCGCTCGCGCGCGCGAGGACGCGCAGGGCGTCCGGGTCGGTGGGCATGAGGTGGGTGCGCCTGAGGCGGGAGAGTTGGAGGCGGTGCTCAAGAAGGCGGAGGAACCGGTAGTCCCGCGAGAACTCCGCGGCCTCGACGCGCCCGATATAGCCCTCGTCGGCGAGGGCCTCGAGAGCGGGCAGCGTCGCGCGCTGTCGCACGGCGGGGTCGGCCTGCCCGTGCACGAGCTGCAGTAGCTGGATAGTGAACTCGACATCCCGGAGCCCCCCGGGCCCGAGCTTGAGCTGCACGTCGAGCTCCGAGCTCGGGATGTTGTCTGTCACCCGCTCACGCATGCGCTGCACGGAGTCGACGAACCCCTCGCGCGACGCACTCGACCACACCTTGGGCGCGAGGGCTTCGACGTACCGCTCCCCTAGCTCGAGGTCTCCCGCGAGTGGGCGCGCCTTGAGCAGCGCCTGAAACTCCCAGCTCTTCGCCCAGCGGTCGTAGTACGCGAGGTGCGAGTCGAGCGAGCGCACGAGCGCGCCGTCCTTCCCCTCGGGCCGGAGGTTCGCGTCGACCTCCCACAGCCCCGGCTCGGTAGTGAGCTCGTTGATGCCCTTCATGGCGAGCATCGCGAGCTTCGTACCGATCTCCACTGCCCTGTCGCCGCCGTCGACCACGAAGATCACGTCGACATCTGACACGTAGTTGAGTTCGCGGGCGCCGGCCTTGCCCATTCCGATGATCGCGAACCGGGTCGCCGCTACCTCGTCGTCCGGGTACTTGACCTCCCTGCGCGCCGCGGAGAGGGCCGCGTCGAGCGCGGCTCCGGCCAGGTCGGCGAGGGCGGCCGCGACGCGGTCCACCGCCGCGAGCGGGTCGGCCTGGGCGAGATCCCACGCGGTCAGCATCGCGAGGTGGCGACGGTAGCGCACGCGCAACGCCACCCACGCGGCCTCCCCGACGACACCGTCGACGACGGAGAGCAGGTCGGCGCCGTACTCGGCAGCTGTGGGCGGAGAGCCCAGGGGCGACGCGAGCGCCGCAAGCTCGGACGGATGACGTTCGAAGAACTGCCCAAGGCCGCTCGAGGCGCCAAGCACCTGGATGAGACGCGCCGCAGCATCTGCGCTCTTCAACAGTGTGGCAACCTGCGCCGGAGCGCTCTCGCGCAGCGACACGAGCAGCCGCAGTGCCTGGTCGGGGTCGGCGGCGGACGCGAAGAACTGCAGGAGATCCGGTGAATCGAGTTCGGCCAGTCGCGCGTTCGTGCCTCCGAGCTCGGCGAAACCGAGCCTCGCGAGTTCAGTCAGCGTCGTCTGATTGCGGGACATGGTGAGGGGTGGCTACGCAGAAGTCACAGAATCTCCAGGTTGCTCTCCAGTTCGTACGGAGTGACCTGGGCGCGGTATTCCTTCCACTCGCGCCGCTTGTTGAGCAGCACGTAGTTGAATACCTGCTCGCCGAGCGTCTCGGCGACGAGCTCTGAGTCCTCCATGATCGACACCGCGTGGTCGAGCGAGGCAGGCAGCTGGTTGTAGCCGAGCGCGCGGCGCTCCGCGTCCGACAGCTCCCACACGTTGTCCTCGGCCTCTGGCGGAAGCTCGTAGCCCTCCTCGATGCCCTTGAGACCGGCGGCCAGCAGGAGCGAGAAGGTGAGGTACGGGTTGGCGGCCGAATCGATTGCGCGGTACTCGACACGCGCGCTCTGGCCCTTGTTGGGCTTGTAGAGCGGCACGCGCACGAGCGCCGAGCGGTTGTTGTGGCCCCAGGTCACGAAGCTCGGGGCTTCGTCCCCGCCCCACAGTCGCTTGTACGAGTTGACGAACTGGTTGGTGACAGCCGTGATCTCGGGTGCGTGCGTGAGCAGGCCCGCGACGAACTGGCGACCGATCTTGGAGAGCTGGTAGTGGCCGGAGGCGTCGAAGAACGCGTTGCTGTCGCCCTCGAAGAGTGACATGTGCGTGTGCATCCCCGAGCCGGGCTGGCCGGAGAGCGGCTTCGGCATGAACGTCGCGTAAACCCCCTGCTCGATCGCCACCTCCTTGATCACCGTGCGGAACGTCATGATGTTGTCTGCAGTGGTGAGCGCGTCCGCGTAGCGCAGGTCGATCTCGTTCTGGCCGGGGCCGGCCTCGTGGTGGCTGAACTCCACCGAGATGCCCAGGTCTTCGAGCATGCGCACCGAACGGCGACGGAAGTCGTGCGCCGTGCCGCCGGGAACGTTGTCGAAGAAGCCAGCGGAGTCGACCGGCTCGGGGCGGCCGCCCTTGAGCTTTGACGACTTGAGCAGGTAGAACTCGATCTCGGGGTGCGTGTAGAAGGTGAAGCCGCGGTCGGCAGCCTTCGCGAGCGCGCGCTTGAGCACGTTGCGAGGGTCGGATGCCGACGGCTGGCCGTCGGGCGTCGTGATGTCGCAGAACATCCGGGCGGTGGGGTCGATCTCTCCACGCCAGGGCAGGATCTGGAACGTCGTGGGGTCGGGATGAGCGAGCATGTCGGCCTCGTAGGCCCGCGTGAATCCCTCGATCGCGGAGCCGTCGAAACCGAGACCCTCGGCGAACGCACCCTCGACCTCGGCCGGGGCGATCGCGACGCTCTTGAGCGTGCCCACCACATCCGTGAACCAGAGGCGGATGAACTTGATGCCCCGCTCTTCGATCGTCCGAAGAACGAAGTCACGCTGCTTGTCCATCAAGCTCCTCTGTAGTCGACCGGGAGATGCCGAGGCACCCCTCTAAGGGTACTGGCTAGACTCGATCCATGAGCGACACCGCAGCCGCTGCTGCAGCACAGGCAAACCTCAAGCGCGTTCGCACCAGGCACTTTCAGAGTGCCAAGGAGAACGGGATCAAGATCACGGGGCTCACGAGCTACGACCAGCTCACAGCGGGGATCTTCGACGAGGCCGGGATCGACTTCCTGCTCGTCGGTGACTCGGCCGGCAACAACGTGTACGGCTACGACACGACCCTGCCCGTGTCGATCGACGACCTCATCCCCCTCGCCCGAGCAGTGGCCGGCGCCGTGACTCGCGCGTTCGTCGTCGCCGACATGCCTTTCGGCTCCTACGAGACGGGGCCGGATGAGGCCCTGCACACAGCTTTCCGCTTCATGAAGGAGACCGGGGCCCACGCCGTCAAGCTCGAGGGTGGCGTGCGCAGCGCCGAGCAGATCCGCCGCATCGTGAGCGCGGGAATCCCCCTCATGGCGCACATCGGCTTCACGCCGCAGAGCGAGCACGGCCTCGGCGGCCACGTCATCCAGGGCCGCGGCCAGCAGATCGACCAGCTGCTCGCCGATGCCCATGCAGTCGAAGATGCTGGCGCGTTCGCTGTCGTGCTCGAGATGGTCCCCGCGGATGCCGCGGCGCGCGTCACCCAGGAACTCCGCATCCCGACCATCGGCGTCGGCGCCGGCCCGCACGTCGACGGCCAGTTGCTCGTGTGGACGGACTGGGCCGGGTTCACGAAGGGCCGCATCCCCAAGTTCGTGAAGCAGTACGCGAACCTGCGCCAGTCGCTCACCGACGCCGTGACCGCATACCGCGGCGATGTCGCCGAGGGCGTGTACCCGGGACCCGAGCACTCCTACGAGGACTGAGTCGTGAGCGGGCGGGCCTCAGTCGGCATGGCCGGCTGGGTCTATCCCGACTGGCGCGGCACGTTCTACCCGAAGGGGCTCATCCAGAAGAATGAACTCGCCTACGCGTCGTCGCACGTGACCTCGATCGAGCTCAACGGCTCGTTCTACGCGTTGCAGAAACCGTCGAGCTGGAAGAGCTGGCGCGACGGCACTCCGGACGATTTCGTGTTCTCCGTGAAGGCCCCACGGTTCATCACGCACATCCGCAAGCTCGACGACGTGCACGAGCCCATCGCGAACTTCTTCGCCTCGGGCATCCTCGCACTCGGCGCCACACTGGGAAGCGTCCTGTGGCAGCTGCCGCCATCGCTCGCCTTCGACGCCGGGCACATCGAGCAGTTCCTCGCCCAGCTGCCGCACACCACCACTGAGGCGGTCTCGCTCGCCCACGAGCGCAGCGCCCGGATGACCTGCAAGGAGTACCTCGAGACCGACGCCGAGCGTCCCGTGCGCCACGCGCTCGAGGTGCGGCACCACAGTTTCGACACGCCCGCGTTCATCGCGCTGCTGGAGAAGTACCGCGTGGCCGCCGTGCTCGGCGAGAACGCCGGCAAGTGGCCCATGATCGACGCCACCACCACAGACTTCCGCTACGTGCGGCTGCACGCCGACGAGGTCATGCGCGAGGGCGGTGTCTACGACGACGCGGCGATCGAGGAGTGGGCGGTCCGCATCGAGGGTTGGCTCGACGAAGGCCTCGATGCCTACGTCTACTTCGACAACGACACCAAGGTGCGCGCACCCATCGACGCCATGAGCCTCATCGAGCGGCTCGCCTACGATCCGGACGACGTGCCCGGAATCTTCAGCCTCTAGTCGGACTGCGCGTCTTCCGCCGCCCACGCGCGGGCGCGTTCCTTGGCGATCTCGGGAGCGCGCGCGGCCTCCGCCTTCGACGTGAACGGGCCGTCGCGCTCGGAGCCCAGCGACTGCGGACCCTCCTCGACCTCACCGGTCTTGTGGTTGTACCACCATTCGGTCATCTGTACCTCCGTCTAGAATCAACACTATGCCTCGGGACGCACAGGGATACCTCGTCCCCGGACGAATCGCTCCCGCGCTTCCCGTTCCCGCGAGCATCCCGCGCCCCGAGTACGTCGGCAAGCCCGGACCGCGGCCCTTCACCGGTTCAGACGTCTACACGCCAGAGCAGGTCGAGCTCATTCGCGAGTCCGGTCGCATCGCCGCTCGGGCCATCGACGCCGTCGGCGCGGCGATCCGCCCTGGCGTCACGACCAACGATCTCGACGTGATCGCGCACGAGTTCATCGTCGGCCACGACGCCTACCCCTCGACGATCGGCTATCGCGGCTACCCGAAGTCGGTGTGCACGAGCCTCAACGAGGTCATCTGCCACGGCATCCCTGATGACACGGTTCTGGTCGACGGCGACATCATCAACCTCGACATCACCGCATACAAGAACGGCATGCACGGCGACCTCAACAAGACGTTCGTGGTCGGCGACGCTTCCCCGGATGCCACGGCTCTCGTCGAGCGCACGCGCGAGGCCCTCGCCCGCGGCATCAAGGCTGTCGCTCCCGGCCGTGAGATCAACGTCATCGGCAGGGCGATCGAGGCATACGCGCGCCGCTTCGGCTACGGAGTGGTTCGCGACTTCACCGGACACGGTGTCGGCTCGGCCTTCCACTCCGGGCTCGTGGTGCCGCACTACGACGCCGCACCCCATTTCGAGACTGTCATGGAGGTGGGCATGGTCTTCACTATCGAACCCATGCTCACGATCGGCACACCTGAACACCCCGGCTCGATCGCGTGGGACCAGTGGGACGACGACTGGACGGTGACCACGCGCGACAAGTCCTGGACTGCCCAGTTCGAGCACACCCTCGTGGTGACCGAGCGTGGCGCCGACATTCTCACCCTCCCCTAACGAACCGCACGCAGAAGGACACCCATGGCAAAGGCGCTTGGCATCGACATCGGCGGCACGGGTATCAAGGGTGCCCTCGTCGACACTGACAGCGGCGAACTGCTCAGCGACCGGATCAAGCTGCCGACGCCCGAGGGTGGCGCGCCCGACGACATCGTCGAGACGGTGATCACGCTCATCGCCGACCTGGGCGGAGTCGATGACGACGTTCCCGTGGGTGTGTGCTTCCCCGCGATCGTGCGCAACGGTCGCACGATGTCGGCGGCCAACGTCTCGAAGAAGTGGATCGGCCTCGAAGCTGAGGCGCTGTTCGAGAAGGCGCTGGGCCGCGACATCCACTTCGTCAACGACGCGGATGCTGCCGGCTACGCCGAGGTGCGCTACGGCGCGGCCAAGGGCGTTGACGGGCTCGTCATCCTCACCACCCTCGGCACCGGAATCGGCAGCGCCCTCATCTACGACGGCGTGCTCATCCCCAACTCCGAGCTCGGTCACCTCGAACTCGACGGCAAGGACGCCGAGAAGCGTGCGGCGTACTCGGCGAAGGAGCGCGAGAACCTTGACTGGAAGGCGTGGGCGAAGCGGCTGCAGAAGTACTACACGTACCTCGAGTCGCTGTTCTCTCCCGACCTGTTCATCGTCGGCGGTGGGGTCTCGAAGACGTACGAGGACTTCCTGCCGTTGCTGTCGCTGCAGACACCCATAGTTCCGGCTGTGCACCGCAACAACGCGGGAATCCTCGGCGGTGCCGCGCTAGCCGCCCCCATCCCGGCCGCCGCCCCGCCGAAGTAGGGCATCCCGGACTCAGGAAGCGCATCGTGAAGATCCTCATCGCCGACGACGACCCGCAGATGTTGCGCGCCCTGCGCATCACCCTCACCGCGCGCGGCTATGACGTCACGACGGCCGCCGACGGCACTGCAGCCCTCGACGCCGCGATCCGTATCCATCCCGACATCGTCGTCATCGACCTCGGGATGCCCGGCCTCACCGGCATCGAAGTGATCGAGGCGCTGCGGGGCTGGACCCGGGTACCGGTGGTCGTTGTCTCTGGCCGCAGCGAGAGCTGGGACAAGGTCGAGGCGCTCGACGCGGGCGCCGACGACTACGTGACCAAGCCGTTCTCGGCTGACGAGTTGCTGGCACGGATCCGCGCGTTGTCACGGCGGACGCCCACGGCCAGCAACGAGCCGGTGGTCACGTTCGGCGATGTGTCAGTTGACCTCGCGGCCCGCGTCGTGACCAGGGCGGGGGCATCCGTGCGCCTGACACCGACCGAGTGGCGGCTGCTCGAGGTGCTGCTGCGCAACCACGACCGACTCGTGACGCGCGAGACGCTGCTGACCGAGGTGTGGGGTCCGCAGTACACCACGGACACCGGATACCTGCGCCTGTACCTCTCGCAGCTGCGCAAGAAGCTCGAACCCGAACCATCGTCGCCGCGATACCTACTGACCGAAGCGGGAATGGGCTACCGTTTCGCGTCAGAATAGGAGCAGGTACTCCCTCAGCTCGCGTGCCGATGTCGTGACAGAACGCCCCGAGCGCTTCGCCGAGAAGGACGGGCTCACGGTCACCTGGTCGCGATGACCACCGTCTCGTCGACGGCCGCGGTGAATCCGTAGGACTCGGCGAGTTCGACGACCACCGGCGCCTGCTCCTCGCTCACCTCGGTGAGCAGCGTGCCCCCGGGGGCGAGCCACTCCGGCGCTTCGGCGAGGATGCGGCGCACGAGGTCGAGGCCATCGGCGCCACCGTCGAGCGCGAGCAGCGGCTCGAAATCGCGTGCCTCGTGCGGCAGGAGTGCGATGTCGCCCGTCGGCACGTACGGAGCGATCACGACGATGACGTCGAACGCCAGGCCGTGCGGCAGGGCGTCGTACAGATCCCCCTCGAACACTCTCGGCACGTTCTGGCGCGCAACCGCGACCGCAACAGGATCGAGCTCGGCGGTGTACAGTTCGGCATCGTCGACCCCCGCAGCGACGGCGGCGCCGATGGCCCCGCTTCCCGCGCACAGGTCGAGGATGACGGCCCCGCGACCGGCGCGCTCGATCGCGAGCTCGACAAGGTGTTCTGTACGGGGGCGCGGGACGAAGACTCCCGGGGCGACGACATAGCGGTTGCCGTGGAACTCGGCCCAGCCGAGCACGTGCTCGAGCGGAAGGCCCTCGACGCGCAACCGGGTCATGCGCTCGAGTTCGGCTGGGTCGTCGGTCTCGGCAAGAAGGAGCGCGGTCTCGTCCTCCGCAAACACGCAACCGGCGGCTCGCAAACGGAGAATCAGCTCGGACTCAGTCAATCCGCGCGCCCTGGTGGAACATGACCCTCCAGCCTTCGATGGAGTCGCGCGGGCATCCGTCACAGGGCAAGCCTAGAGGCATCGACAGATCCGCCGCGGGCGCGCACAATCTACCTATGGAGTCGCAGCACCTGAGCGTCCACATCCGCCGCAGCGTCGGCGCGGTCTACGACTACGCGTCGAATCCCGAGAACCTGCCCGACTGGGCTGAGGGTCTCTCGGCCGGCATCGAACTCGTCAACGGCCACTGGGTCTCCATCGCCCCGATGGGCAAGGTGATCGTCGAGATGATCGAGCACAATGAGCTGGGCGTACTCGATCACTGGGTGACGACGCCCGAGGGCGACGCCTTCTACAACCCCATGCGCGTGATCGAGGCGGACGGCGGCAGCGAGGTGATCTTCACTCTGCGTCGACAGCCCGGAATGTCAGACGATGCGTTCGAGGCCGACGCGATCGCGATCGTGACCGACCTCTCGACGCTCAAGGAGATCCTCGAGCGCCATTAGGCCATCCCCGAGATCAGGCGCACGGCGATTGCCACGCCACCGAGACCGGCCATGATGCCGACGACGGCGAGGCTGAGAAGAACGCCCCGGGCGACCGGATGCTCCAGCCGTCGCGCCGCACGCACACTCAGCACTCCCGCACCCACCGCGACCGCCGACGGCACGAAGAGCGGGTTGAACGCCATCGACACCGCCCCGATGACGAGTGCGACGGCCGCCCACAGGATGACGCTCGGAGTGACGTACGCCATCAGGTGAGCAGGCCTATCACGTACACGATTGCCCCAGCGAGCCCCAGGGCGATGGCTGTGCCGCCCACGATGATCACCGCCGTGCGAGTGCCCGGTTCTGGAGTGTTCCGGATGCTCGACACCGCGGCACCGCCGAGCAGGAACGCCACGAGACTCAGGATGAAGAACGGGTTGCCGAAGACCGACGCGAACCCGACAACGATCGCGATGATGGCCGTCGGAAGAGTCGCGGACCCGACGCCCGTCCGCACCGATCCTGCGGGCGGCACCGCCACGCCGGAGTCTGCGGGCGACGTCGTGAGCTGCGTGTGGGCGGTCCATTCGGCGCCGTTCCACCACTGGTCGCGGCCCTCGACGTTCGGGCTCGGGTACCAGCCCTTCGGATAGGCCTCCACCTAGCTTCCGAAGTCGACGTTGAGCGCAGCGAAGAAGCCGACGATCGCCACGATGAGAGTGACAGTTCCGATGGCTCCTGCGACCAGACCGATGGTCGCCAGGACGATGCTCGAGCTCGTGGAGCCCTGCACCTTCAGCTGGCGAGCCTTGCTGATGCCGAGGAGCGACACGACGATGGCGGGGGGTCCGGCGATCGAGAACCCGAACAGGCTCACGATGCCCAGGACCAGACCGATCGTCGCGAGGCGGTTGTTCCGCGCGTCGATGGCGATCGGCACGGCGCCGAAACGTGACGGGGCCGCACCCGCCGGGGCATAGGGGTCTGGCCGTTGCGGTGCGGGATTGTCGGCTGAGTAGACGGGCGCTGGCGCCAGAGGCACGGGGGCGCCGGGCGCTCCGCGACGGGACTCGCTCCAGGCGGCGCCGTTCCACCAGCGTTCGCCGGGCTTGCCGTCCGGATCCGGATACCAGCCGGCTCGCCTGTAGTCCTCCGCCATGCGTGAGAGTCTGCCATGCGAGAGGGGTGAATGGGCCGGCTGATACGCCGGGTTCTGTCCCTGTCTGCTGTGACAAGCACAGCAGGCACTGGACGGCCATCTATCTACGACGTACGTTGCCGCACGCCTCTAGCGGTCTACCCGGAAACTGGGCGAGCAGCCCGTAGCGTTCCCTGTCTGACCTTGCTCCGGACGAGGTTTACCTAGCCGACCGCGTCACCGCGGCCGCTGGTGGTCTCTTACACCACCGTTTCACCCTTACCTGCGCCTTGCGGCGCCGGCGGTCTACTTTCTGTTGCACTGTTCTCGCGGGTTACCCCGGGTGGGTGTTACCCACCGTCCTGCTCTGCGGAGCCCGGACGTTCCTCGGTGCCCTTGCGGGCAACGCGACCGTCTTGCCGACCCATTCGGTTGGTAAGCCTACCGGCGGTGCGCCTCGATGGCCTTCGCGGTGTCTTCGGCAACGAGATCGGCATTGAGCTGGGCAGCCGCCCACAGACCCTGTGCGGCACTGGTGATCACCTGCGCCATCGGGTCGGTGACGTTGCCCGCAGCCCAGACACCGGGCACGTCGGTCGCGCCCCGCGCGTCCACGAGAACATGCGTGCCCATGCCCGAGGGATGCTCGATCGCAACGAGTCCGATGCCCTCGAGCATTGCGGCTCTCGCGCGCAACCGCGTGCCCACGGCCAGCGCCTCGACCTCGTGCTCGGTTCCATCGGACATCCGCACTGCGGCCAGGGCGTCGTCCCGAACGACCAACGATCGCACAGTCCCCTCGACCACTCGGATGCCCCGTACCCTGACACCGTCCAGGTCATCGGTCTCGGTCGTGAACAGCGTCACCCGATCGCTCAACTGCCCGAACAACTGGGCTTGGTGCACGGAACCGAGGACGCCGATCGCACGATCACGCACCTCCCAGCCGTGGCAGTAGGGGCAGTGGATGACGGGCGAACTACGCCTCGTCCTGGGCGAGCACGACCTCGTACTCCCCGCTGGCGAGGCAGCGGAATTCGATACGACCACACCCCACTGGTTCGGGCGCACGGGGGCTGGCGCGGTCGAGTTCCTCAGCCTCTTCGGCAGGCAGGGCGAACGGATCCACGTGCGCGCGAGCACAGCGTCTAACCGGTCGCGGCGCGGCTCCCCCGCGACGGCGCCATCGCGGTCACTCTGATGCACCCCGTGAAACCTTCCCAAGGCCAGTTGTGGCGCGAAAAGTGAGCACGCGCACGTAAGAACTGCGCTTGGGAAAGCTTCACGCCGCAGATGCGAGGCACGGCACAGCTGCCCACCGAACGCGGCACGGGACGGGGCGTGCCCGCGCACGAGGCGCAGCACGGGACGGCGCGCGTCCGGGTACCCGGCTCGGGCCGCGCTACAGCCCCGACTCGGCCGTGCGCACGAGGATCGCCTCGCTGCTCGCACACATGATCACGTCATCGGGCGCTGCGGCACGAATCTCGTGCATCTCGTTCTCGAGGAGCTTCACGCCGGAGGCGAGGGAGACTCCGCCGCGAAGGAGGGATGCGCCAGTTCCGTAGCGGGCACGTTGGCGCTCGTAGAGCGCCAGGAGGTCGGCGGGCACCGTGCTCTCGACGGCGGCGCGACCGGCGGCGGCGACCGTGCGTTCGGCGGTGATCGTAGCGAGCGTGGCATCCCTGTCGACCTCAACTTCGGCGGCCCGGGAACGCAGTGCCTCCAGCGCTGCCGTCGTGTTGGTCACGAGCGTCTGCTGGGCTTCAAGCTTCTCCATGACGGTGAGCTCGATCTCCTCGAGGTCGCCGAGGCGTTTGCGCAACGACGTGAGCTCCTGTTCGAGCGCGGAGACGTCCTTCACCGACGAACTGCCCTGCAGCCGTTCGGTGTCGCGCGCGATCCGGGTCTCGACGACCTCGACATCAGATTCGATGCGCTTGAGCTCGATCTTGACGTCCTCAAGGGAGCCATTCTGCTGGCCCAGGGTGAGGCGGAGCGCGTCGGCGTCTTGTGCGAACCCCGCGAGTGTCGCGAGCTCGGGTAGCGCCTTCGCGCGGTGGTCGAGCTGCGCGAGTTTGGTGTCGAACGCTTGCAGGTCGAGCAGCAGCGCCTGGTCGTCTGGGGAGGCTTTCAGGGCCATTGTTCAGCTTCTCTCATTGGATGATCGTGAAGTCCCACGGGTCAGTGCGCAGTTCGCTCACTGTGACGTCGACGTCGGGCAGCGCCTCGCGGAGCTCGGATGCCGCGACCTCGAGCCACAACCATTCGCTCGCCCAGTGCGATACGTCGATGAGCGCGGGCCCGCGGGATGCCCGCGCGTTCTCGCGCGCCTCGGAGGCTGGGTGATGGCGCAGGTCGCTCGTGATGTACACATCGGCTGCGAACACCTCGGGGGCGGACAGATACGCGTCCCCAGCTCCGCCGCACAGCGCGACGGTCGTGACGGGCTGGTCGAAATCGCCGGAGACGCGGATGCCGCTCGCCGTCGCGGGCAGGATGTCGCCGAGGGCGCGCGCGAGCGTTCCGAGGGTGGTGGGCGCGGGGAGGGTACCGACGCGACCGATTCCCCTCGCCGGATTCGCGGCGGGAACGATGGGCCGCACGTCGAGCAGCCCCAGCTTCGCGGCGAACGAGGCTGACGTACCGGTCTCCACCACGTCGGCGTTCGTGTGCGCGGCCAACAGCGCGCAGTTGCCGCGGATGAGGCGGGTAAGAGCCGCGCCCTTGTACCTGTCGCTCGCGATCGAGGTCACACCGCGCAACAGCAGCGGGTGATGCACGAGGAGCACGCTTGCCGACTGCTCGAGCGCCTCGTCGACAGTGTCGAGCACGGCGTCCACGGCGAGCAGGATCGAGGTCACGGGAGCATCGAGGTCGCCAGCGATGAGACCGACCGCATCCCAGGGCTCCGCGCCCTCGGCCGGCCACAGCAGCTGAACTGCAGCGGTCACATCGGCAACGGTGGTGGGCACGCCCTCAGTCTATTCGGGGGCGCGCATCGCCTCTTGCTTGCGGATGGAGGGGATCCCCGCGACGATCGGCAGGAGCAGCCCGAGGCCCAGCGCCACGAGAACGCCGAGGTCGGTGCCCGCGAGGTCGCTATCGATCGAGATACCCAGGAACGGGAATCCGTACCCCTGCCAACTCAGCCACGAGATGCTCGCGGTGGTAAGGCCGTATCCCACGGCGCTGAAGAGTGCGAGTCCGATCAGGTTTACCCAGCGCACGTCGGCGTAGACCCCGCCGCGCTGCACGAGGGACTGCCCCTCGAATCGTCGGTTGCGGATCATGGTCTCGGCGGCGAAGATGCCCGCCCAGGCCGCGGTGGGCACGGCGAGGGTGGTCGCGGCATCCCTGAACAGTTCGTTGATGCCACCCGTGACGCCGAAGCCCAGGAGCAGCGCGAGCCCGCCGAGCAGCACACCCACGATCACGATCGACCACTGGCGCTTGACGCGCACGCCGATCGACTGGAGGGCGAAGCCACCCGAGTAGAGCGACAGGATGATGCCTGAGAGCAGGCTGAGCGCAGCCGCAGCGATGAGCGGTACTGGGTACCAGTTCGGGAGCATGAGAGCGAGGGTGTCGAGGGGCGAGAGCAGGAATCCGCTCGCGATTCCGCGGTCGGACGCCGCGAGCAGCGCGCCGTACCCGATGAGCAGGAAGCTCGGCAACGTGGTGCCGAAGGTCGCCCAGAGCATGGACGACGCGCCACTCGTCTCGGGACGCTGGTACCGCGCGAGGTCCGCGCCGCTGTTCGCCCACACGAGTCCGACGAAGCTGAAGACGAGCACTGCACCGGTGATGGTCAGCAGCCACGGGCCATCCGGGGCGGTGAGCGCCTGCGGGATATCGATGTACTGGTAGGTCAACGCGACGAGACCGACGACAAGGATGCCCGAAATGAGGCTCAGCACGAGTTGAATGCGCGCGATCATCGGGTAGCCGGCGAAAGCCACGAGCACGGCGATGAGGAACGCACCCGCGAGTGACACGAGCAGGATCCCCCGCTCCCCCAGCGACCCGTCCAGCTGTGCGCCGACGATGACGACGGCCACGGACGACGCGAGCAGCCAGAGCAGCACGGCCCCCCAGAACAGCCTCGTGATGAGCGCGACGAACGCGGGAACTACGTTGCCGATCAGACCGAAGGTCGCACGCGACACGACCATGGTCGGTTGTCCGCTGCGCTTGCCCGCGAGCGTCGTCAGGCCGAGAGGGATGAACGAGATCGCGACACCCGCGAGGATCGCCACAATCGACTGGCGCAAGCTCATGCCCACGGCGAAGACTGCCGCACCGAGACCGAGGCTCAGAATCGACGAGTTCGCGGCGAACCACAGCCAGAACAGGCGTGCGGCCCGGCCGACCCGATGGTCGACGGGTGTCGGTTCGAGGTCGCTGTCCTCGATGCTGAACACGGGCTGGGGAATCGGCTCGTCGTCGTACAGCACCTGCTCGTCGGCGGGGATCCGCACTGTCGAGATCGGTCCGGACGGGGGCGAGATCTGCTGCTGCGTCGCGGCGATACCGGCCGCATCGACGGCGACCGGTCCGAGGATGCCGTCGAACGCCCTGTCGGTCTCGTCGACATCGTCATCGAGCTCTTCGTCGTATGCCTGGTCGATGACCGTGATCGATCCGGTGTCGGTCGGGACCGGCTCCCCCGCAGCGACGGGCATGGGCTCGATGAAGAGCGCCTCGGGAGCGCCATCGGAGGGATCCTGGTGCAGCGGCGGTTCTTCGGCGCGCAGGTCGTCGAAGCCGAAAGTCGCGGCAGGCTCGGCGGCAGGAGGCGGCCCGGGCAGCGTCCAGTTGAACGCGGGCGCTTCGGGCGTGGGGTCGTCGTCGTCCTCCGGCTCGTCCTCGATCGGTTCGGGCCCGGCGAGAGCCGCGTCGAACGAGAACGCCTGCGCCTTGGCCTGGGAGGGCAGCACGGGCGGGCCGCCGAAGCCGGTGGGTTCGATGAGCGGCGGCGGCGTGAAGAGTTCGGGTCCGGTGTCGGGCAAGGGCTCGACGATGAGTTCGGGCGCGAGCTCCGATTCGCCCTCGACGTCGGGCTCGATCTCGGGCACGACGACCGCATCATCATCATCGTCGCCCTCGGGAAAGCCAGAAGTCGCCGGCTCGGGCGCGACGAACGGCTCGACCGCAACCTCCGGCTCGGCCACCGGCGTCGCGGGCGGGATCGCGACCACGGGCATCGTCTGCGGTGACCAATCGAATGGCGCACGCGTCGCGGGCTCGGGAGCTGGGGCTTGCGCGAGCGCCTCCGGGTCGGCGGGGGCGATGGGCTCGTCCTGCTGCTGTCCCCACTCGGGCGGCGGAGCCCACGTGGCGCTCGGCGCCGGAACGTCCCAGGCCGGAAGCGAGGGAGGAGTCACGGGAGCAACGGGTTCGGGCGCGGGCGACGGCGTGGGCTCCGCAAAATCGGGGACCGGCCAGTCGGCGACGGGGCCATCGGGCAGGGTGAACGAGCCCGTGGCCGGGGCGGACGGGGCATCCGGCAGCACGCCGCTGAAGTGCGGGCGGGCGTCCGCGACGGCGCCGAGTGAGTCGGACGTGCCGAGCGACCGCATGCGGTCTTCCCACGCGCGGAACTCGCGGGCTTCCTCCTCGCGTAGCTTCATCTGACTCTGCAGTTGCTCGATGATGTCGAGAGTTCCGCCGGGTTTCTCGCTCGCCTCGGACACCCACTTGTTGAGATCGTCGTCCGGCATCGATTTGCGCACCGGCGGGCCGTCCGGCAGGGGCACGGCCTGCGCCGGATCGGGCGCGGGGAAGCCGCTCCACGCGGGAGTTGAGTACGCGGACGGCGTGTAGCCCTGAGGTTCAGGCGAAGGGGCCGGGGCTGGCGCCGTGGCCGGGGCGACGGCCTCGATCGTGGGCTGCCACGACACGGGCGCGGGCGGCGGCACGACGGACGCCGCGGCGGGACCGGGCGGGATCACCGTGTCCGGCGTGATGATGGTGATCGGCCCCGAGACGACTCGCTCGAGATCGGCCGCCAGCGCATCGGCGAGCGCGTCGTCATCCGTGGCATCCGACGCAGCAAACGCGGTTACCGGTTGCGCCCCGGTGGGCGGCGTGAAGGTCGAGCGACGAGGTCCCGGAGTAGTTTCCCCAGGGTCGGTCGAGTTTTCCTCGCCAACCTCGTCGTCATGTTCCATGCGGAAATACTACGGCGCGTCGCGGGCAGAGGCCGGGCGCCGGGCCGTGGCAAGCACAGTTACCGCGACGATGATCAGGGCAAGGCCGATCCATCCCACGAGGTCGAGACGCTCCCCCACGACGAGCACCGCAAGGATCGTGGCGACGAAGGGCTCCAGCAGCGTGATCGTTGTGGCCGTGCTACTGCGCAACGTGCGCATGCCCACCCCGAAGAGCAGGTAGGCCACGAACATGGGTCCGAGCGCGAGGTATGCCGCAATGCCGACGGTCTGCCATGACTGGAGCAGTGGAGCGCCGAACACGATCAACACGGGGGCGAGCGCGACCGCACCGATACCGAACATGCCTCCCATCACGCCGCGAGAAGACTGCCCGGCCCGGATGCCCCGACTCGAGCTGTACGTGTACAGCGCGTATGCCAGACCGGCCGCGAGACCGAACAGCACTCCCGGCACGACGGCCGGGGCGCCCGAAGCGTCACCGCCAACGGAGAGCAGCACGATGCCCCCGATCGCGGCCGCCGTGCACGCGGCCCACAGTCCCGACGGCCTGTGCCGCTCGAACAGCCATTCGAGGATGGCGGCGAACACCGGTCCGGTTCCGAGGGACACCACGTTTCCGATGGCAACGCCCGCGAGGTTCATCGAGCTGTAGAACGCGAGGGGGTACACGAATACCCCGAGGGCTCCCACGAGGAGCCAGCGGCGGCTCGTGGCATCCCTGATCGCCCTGAGTGACGGGCGCAGCGAGACGACGAAGAGCAGGAGGCCGCCGATCGTCATCGTCGAGGCGCCGATCGCGAGAGGGCTCACGTTGTCGGGGAGGAAGCTCGCCGCCGTGCCCGTCGTGCCCCACAGCAGTGACGCGAGAAGCAGTGCCCACGCCCCTGTGCCGCGCGTCGGAGTGGCCGTGGTCATGAGCCGAGGTTACCGGCCCCTAATGTTGTGCCCATGCCCGCCCGATCTCTTGCCCTCCTGACCGCCCTCGGCCTCGTCGCCACCCTCGCCGCCTGCAGCGCATCCCCCGAAGCGACGACTCAGGCGTCGACCGACGAGTCGGGCTCGTGGACGATCCTCACCTACTCCATCGCAGACACGAACCTCGAAGACTTCATGATGACCGACCTCGAGGAAATCGGTGATGTCGGTACCCAGAAGGGCCTCAACCTCGTCGCACTCGTCGACCGCGCGAGCGACTATACGGACACCGACGTGCTCGGACTCGATAACTGGGAGGGCGCCAAGCTTCTCGAGATCGGCCAGAACGAGGCGACAGTCCTCAAAGACGAGGGCGACATCAACACGGGCGACCCGGGCGTGCTTTCCGACTTCCTCTCGTACGGCATCGAGAACTATCCGGCCGACCACTACGCGCTCATCCTCTCCGATCACGGCGCCTCGTGGCCCGGCGTCGGCGACGACGAGTCGTCAAACGGCGACGGCCTCGACCTCGCCGAGATCAACCAGGGCATCTCCGACGGGCTCGCGACCGCGGGACTGGAGAAGCTCGACCTCCTCGGGTTCGACGCGTGCCTCATGGCCACCTACGAGGTAGCGAGCGGCCTCGCCCCCCTCGCCAACCGCATGGTCGCCTCACAGGAGCTCGAGCCGGGCCACGGCTGGGACTACCGCGCGTTCGATACGGTCGCCGACGACGGCGAGGCCACGGTCGACGAGCTCGCGAGCGCCATCATCGACGGCTTCGAAGCGCAGGCCACCGATGAGGGCGACGAGTCGGAGATCACCCTCGCCGAGATCGACCTCACGCAAATGGACAAGGTGGATGCCGCGCTCAAGGCCTTCACCGACATCCTCGTGCAGAGCGCAGACGGCATCGGCCCGACGGTAGGCCGTTCGCTAGCCCAGACCCTCGGATTCGGGCAGAGCCCCGACCCCGACCAGGACAGTTTCATGACCGACCTCTCGATCTTCACCTCGCAGATCGGCGTCGATCTTCTCTTCGCGTCGGATGCCGCGGACGACCTCACCCGCGCCATCAACGATGCCGTGCTCGACCGTGTGGACGGGCAGGCCACGAAGGGCGCAACCGGCCTCTCCATCTACTTCCCGCCGTCGGAGCCGTACTTCGATACCGACTACGAGACGCTGCCGAATGTGGGCGGCTGGATCGACTTCCTGGGCACCTACTACGGCAAGGGCAAGGAGATCACGCAGCAACCCGTCATCGACCCGAACGCGCAGATCGCTTTCGGCACCGACGGCGTGACCATCACCGGCACCTTCGACTCCGCCACGGCGGCCAACCTCGCATCGTCGTACATTCGCTACGGCACAGTCGGTGACGACGGCTCTGTGACATTCCTCGGCGAGGAGGATGCGTTCCTGTCCGACGACGGGTCCGGCACCGCTGAGGGCACGTTCGACCTGACGCACCTGACGCTCTCCGACGGGTACGACACGATGGATGCCTACCTCTCGCTCTACGGCGACTACGACACGGGCATCTTCACCGCAGACGTGCCACTCTCCTACTACTCCCCCGACAACGAGTACGGCGGCGACCTGCTGCTCTCGGCGGTCATCGACAGCACCACGGGCGAGACGATCAGCTCGACCTACTACGTCTACAACGAGAAGACCGGCACCTACGGCGAATTCGCGCCCGAGCCCGACTGGATCATCGTTCCCCAGGTGCTCAACGTCATGCCCGACGGCACCGAGGAATGGGTGCTGACGGGCGACGTTGGCCTCTACGCCGACACCGACTCCCTCGTGTACGACCTGCCGGCGCTGCTCTCGGGCACGCGGCTCTACATCGAGCTCGTCGTCGTCGACTTCGGTGGGAACACGGCGAGCGTGAGCGCGACGGTCATCGTTCCGTAGCGGGGAACCCGTGGGGATGCTCTCCGGCCGCTTCCGCTGCAATGTCCAGAAACGACGGTAGCGATGCCGAAGACGCTGACGAGGCCGGGAACGCGACGTCGGGGAGTTCCCACAACTCACCGACCCGCAGGATGCGCAAGTGGATACCTTCGATAGCGGCCACACCTGAACGTACCGCGTCTACGTAGCCGCGGACGGTGGCCGCGGCTACCGCGTTTGCATCGCGCGCGACGTCCTCGACCATAGTGTTCACTTGGCGTGGAGTAGAGGTCGTAACGATGTACGCGACTTTGTCGTGCAGTTCGTCCATCGTCAGTCGGCGATTTACTGTGGCAGGCCGACCGCGCTGCTCGGCGTTGTCGATGAGCGCCCGGGTCCGGCTGGCGGTGTCATAGTCGCCCAGGTCCCGCTGCAAACCCTCATCGGCTGCTGCAGGTCGCGGGCTTTGGAAGGCCGGGGCCGTCCTGTCTTGGTACGGCCGTGCTTGGTCAGTACATTCCGAGTTGGAGCCGGGCGGCTTCCGACATCCGGTCCTGGCTCCAGGGTGGGTCCCAGACAAGTTCGATGTCGATGTCGCTGACGCCGGGAACCAATTGGATTGCGGCGCGGGCGTCTTCTTTGAGTACGTCGCCCATCCCGCAACCCGGAGCGGTCATGGACATTTTGACTTCGACTCGGTGAGAGCCATCGGAGAGCAGCTCGTCCTGGCAGAGATAGATCAGCCCCAGGTCCACGACATTGATGGGGATTTCCGGGTCGAAAACGTTCTTGAGCTGGTCCAGCACCTGGTCCAGATCGAATGGACCGTCATTCTTGATCAGTGTTTCGGCGACAGGCATGATCAGTCCGAGCGCGGCAGAGTCCGCTGCACTGATCCGCACGAGGTATCCCATTGCGGTTTGGACGGTCACGCTGTCGCCCAGGGTCTGCGTCACGACGACCTCTTCGCCGGCCTGGAGCAGCATCGGCTGCCCGCCCGGGATCACCGTCGCCTGAGCGTTCTGGCTGAGTTCAACTATTGTGTACCGGTCTGAGTCCATGGTCGCTACTCCTTCTCGCCCCGGCGGTCGCCGTCTTCAAGGGCGTTGCGCAATGCCTGCCAGGCCAGCGTCGCGCACTTGACCCGCCCGGGGTATTCCCACACCCCCGAAAGCACAGCCAGCTTGCCCACGCCGACTAGTGCTGTTTCACCCACGGTTTCGGTGGTGAGCATGCTGTGGACGCGGGTGAACAGGGTGAGGGCCTCGCCTCGTGGCAGACCCTTCACCGCCATGGTCATCAGCGATGCGGAGGCCCGCGAAATGGCGCAACCGTCGCCCTCGAAGGCGATGTCGCAGACAGCACCGTCGGCGGTGAGGTCAAGGTAGAGGGTCAAGTGGTCACCACACAGTGAGTTGACCACGTCAACCGTTCGGGTCGCGCCCGCCAGTTCACGAAAATTTCGGGGACTTTTGGCATGGTCGATGATCATTTCCTGGTACAGGCCAGCGATGCCCACACCCGGCCCCCTCACGCTTCGACCGGACGGTCGTCTTTCCTGAACCGGCCAGCGACCAGCGGTTCCAGCTGCGTCCGCAGCTGCTCGATGGCAATCCGATCAACCATCTCGTGTACGAACGCGTAGATGAGCAGACCGCGCGCCTCCTCCAGCGGTATTCCGCGAGCTTGCAGGTACAGCAGCGCCTCCTCGTCCATTTGGCCGACTGCCGCACCATGCGTGCACTTCACATCGTCGGTGTAGATCTCCAGTCGGGGCCTGGTATCGACCTCGGCACGGTCGGAAAGAATCAGGTTCTTGTTCTTCTGATTCGCATCGGTTCCGTCGGCACCATGGCGAACCATGATGTGGCCGTTAAACACCCCGTGCCCGCGTCCGTCCAGCACGCCCTTATATAGCTGGTGGCTGGTGCAGTTGGTCGCGGCGTGATCGATGAAGATCGTATTGTCGTGGAGTTGATCACCCTGCGGGAGGTAGACGCCGTCGAGGCTCACCTCGGCGCCGGCGCCGTCCAGCAGTACCCGCACCTCGTGGCGGGCGATGCTGGCACCAAGCATGACTGAGCGGGAGTTCAAGCGGCTATTTCGCCCTTGACGCACGTCGAGCAGTGCCAGATGGAACGCGGTCACGGGTTCGATCTGCACCTTGTAGTGCTCAATCTGTGCGTCGTCGGCCAGAACGAACTCGGTTACGGCATTGGTGAGATACACGTCGCCATCGATCCCCGCGTAGGTCTCGACAATCGTCGCGCGACTGCCGGAATCGGCCAATATCACCGACCGGGGACTGGATATCAGGGGAACTCCGCCGGCATCGGAGAAGAACACGAGCTGGATCGGTTCGTCCGCGATTGCGCCGGATGTCAGGTGAATGAACGCACCGTCCTCGGCGAGTGCGTCGTTGAAGGCGGCGAACGCGTGATGCTCTCCCGGAGCATGCGAGAAGAAGGGTTCGAGGCGATCAGACCCGGCAGCCAGCACCGCGGCCAGAGTCGTCACAACAGCACCGGTTGGCAGCCCGGTCATCCGCGAAAACTCGGCAGCGAAGTGTCCGTTGACGAAGACCAACCGCGGGCCACCGAGATCGACAGCTGCTGCGTCGATCATTTCTGCGGTCACCCGGCTGCCAGAGGCCACGGTGGCGGCCTCGAACGGCACGGCCAGGATCGGGGCCAGCGCTGTGTACTTCCAGTCCTCATCCTTGTGGGTCGGGAAGCCGTGCTCGCCCACCCATTGGAGGGCGGCCAACCGCGCCTCGACGAGCCACTCGGGGTCGCGGACGTTGCCCCGCTGAGGCTCCAGGCCGGCGAGCACGCCGCCGACCGCTGTCGCCAGCGTCATCGGGAAGTCCCCACCGGTGTCAAACGCCCGGCGTTGGCTTGTTGGGTGCCCGTGTAGCCGTGCTCTTCGAGCTCGACGGCCAGGTCTTTGTCCCCGGAGCGCACGATTCGGCCTGCGGCCATCACATGCACCTGGTCGGGAACTATGTAGTCAAGTAGCCGCTGGTGGTGGGTAATGACCAGCATGCTGCGGCCTTCGCTACGCAGAGCGTTCACGCCGTTCGCGACGATCCGGAGTGCGTCGATGTCAAGACCGGAGTCTGTCTCATCCAGGATTGCGAGTTTAGGTTCCAGGATTGCCATCTGCAGGATCTCGTTGCGTTTCTTCTCGCCGCCAGAGAATCCCTCGTTGACTGACCGACTCATAAAGCTTTGGTCCATCTCGACCAGGTTCATCCGCTCCTGGGCCAGCGCCAGGAAGTCCACCGGGTCCAGTTCCTCCTGCCCGCGTTGGCGGCGCACGGAGTTCAACGCGGTGCGCATAAAGTACATGTTCCCAACGCCGGGAATCTCGACCGGATGTTGGAAGGCCAAAAACACGCCGGCGGCAGCGCGCTCCTCTGGAGAGAGAGCGAGCAGGTCTTGACCCTCATACGTGACACTGCCCGAGACCTGGTAGCCCTCGCGACCGATCAACACACTGGCCAACGTGCTTTTCCCTGACCCGTTGGGCCCCATGATCGCGTGCACCTCGCCCGCGTTCAGTTCAAGGTTCACACCCCGCAGAATTTCTTTGTCCTCAATACTGGCGTGCAGTTCTTCGATTTTCAGCATTATCCAACGCTTCCTTCCAGGCTTACGGTTAGCAGTTTTTGCGCTTCGACGGCGAATTCCATCGGGAGCATCTTGAATACCTCACGGCAGAAACCGTTGACGATCATCGAGACCGCCTCCTCTTCCGGAATGCCTCTCTGTCGGCAGTAGAGGAGTTGTTCCTCGCCGATTTTGGAGGTGGAGGCCTCGTGTTCAACCTGCCCGGTCTTGTTCTTCACCTCTATATAAGGGAGGGTGTGTGCGCCGCTGTCTTTGCCGATCAACAGCGAATCACACTGGGTGAAGTTGCGGGCGCCGACGGCCGAATGCCGAATATTCACCAGCCCCCGGTAGGTGTTCTGGCCGTGACCGGCCGAAATCGCCTTCGAGATGATGGTGCTTTTGGTGTTCTTACCGATGTGCACCATTTTGCTGCCGGTGTCGGCTTGCTGACGTCGCGCGGTCAACGCAACCGAGTAGAACTCTCCGACCGAATTGTCACCCTTCATGACGACGCCGGGGTACTTCCAGGTGATCGCCGAACCGGTCTCGACCTGAGTCCACGAGATCCTTGAATTGCGGCCGGCGGCCATACCCCGTTTGGTGACGAAGTTGTACACACCACCGTTGCCGTCCGCATCCCCCGGATACCAGTTCTGCACCGTCGAGTACTTGATCTGCGCGTCATCCAATGCGACCAGCTCCACCACTGCGGCGTGCAGCTGGTTCGTGTCACGCATCGGCGCGGTGCACCCCTCGAGGTAGCTCACATAGGCGCCCTCCTCGGCAATGATCAGGGTGCGCTCGAACTGGCCGGTGTCCGCGGCGTTAATGCGGAAGTACGTAGACAGCTCCATCGGGCAGTGCACCCCCTTGGGGATGTAACAGAACGAACCGTCCGTGAATACCGCCGCGTTCAGGCAGGCGAAGAAGTTGTCGTTGTACGGGACCACGGAGCCGAGGTACTGCCGCACCAGATCTGGATGCTCTTGAACAGCTTCAGAGAAGGAGCAGAATATGACTCCGACCTCGGCCAGCTTGTCTTTGAACGTCGTCGCGACCGAAACCGAATCGACAATCGCATCCACCGCCACGCCGCTGAGCCGTTCTTGCTCCCCGAGCGAGATCCCGAGTTTGTCGAACATCTCCCGCAACTCCGGATCGACCTCGTCCATGCTTGCCAGCTGCTTTCTCAGCTTGGGAGCGGCGTAGTAGATGATGTCCTGATAGTCGACCGGCCCGTAGGAGACGTGCTGCCAGGTGGGCGCCACAAGCGTGATCCAGTGCCGGTAGGCGCGAAGCCGCCACTCCAACAACCAATCCGGCTCATTTTTCTTGCTCGAAATCAGCCGGATGATGTCCTCGTTCAGTCCCCTGGGTGCGACGTCAGTATCGAGATCGGTGACGAACCCGTATTGGTATTCTTGATTCGCTAATTCACGGACCTCGTCAGAGATACCAGTCGTGGTTGTGGGTGCACTCATCTTCGTCTCCATATCAGTTGCTGTCAGTTGCTTGCCGGGCCGAGCTTGCCGGGCCGAGCGTGTCGATCAGAGCGTGTCGATCAGTGCGCCTGCGGGGGCAGGCCGACCACGAGCGGGTGATCCTTGGCGAATGCGCCCACCTTTGCCGCCCCACCGGGGGAGCCGATGTCGTCGAAGAACTCGACATTGGCCGTGTAATAGTCAGCCCACTGCTCCGGCACATCGTCTTCGTAATAGATGGCCTCGACCGGGCACACAGGTTCACAGGCACCACAGTCGACGCACTCATCGGGGTGGATGTACAACATCCGGTCACCCTCATAAATGCAGTCGACCGGGCATTCGTCAATGCAGGCCCTGTCCTTGACGTCCACGCAGGGCAGGGCGATGACGTACGTCACAGTGCGGCCCGTATGGAGTGCTCCAGGAATATTTCCTGACAGAACCCCATTAGGCTGCCGCCCCAAACATCGCGGGGACCTGATCGAGAGCGTTCAGCAGCGCGTTGACCTCAGCCACCGTGTTGTATGCGGCGAAGCTGGCTCGCGTCGTCGCCGTCACGTTCATCCGCTGATGGAGCGGCAAGGCGCAATGGTGACCAACCCGAACGGCGACCCCCGCATCGTCAAGGATTTGGCCGACATCATGCGCGTGCACACCGTCGACCACGAAGGAGACCACACCAGAACGGTCCTGGCCGTCGACCGGCCCGATGACACGGACCCACGGACGTTTCGCGAGTCCGGCGAGCAAAACCTCAGTGAGTGCGTGCTCATGGGCGCTCACCCGCGGCATACCCAGACGGGTCAGGTAGTCGCAGGCCGCGGCCAGGCCTACGGCCTGCGCGGCCACCGGGACGCCTGCCTCGAAGCGTTGCGGCGGAGCGGCGTAGGTCGAGCCCTCCATACGGACGGCCTCGATCATCGAGCCCCCGGTGAGGAATGGGGGCATGGCGTCCAGGAGACTGTAACGACCCCAGAGGACGCCGACTCCCAGTGGGCCGAACATCTTGTGGCCGCTGAAAGCCACGAAGTCGACGCCGAGATCGACCACATCCACGGCCAAGTGCGGCACCGACTGGCTGGCGTCCAGAACGGTCAACGCACCGACCATCCGGGCCCGATCCACAATGGCTGCAACCGGATTGATCGTACCCAGAACGTTCGACACCTGGGTGAAGGCGACCACCTTGGCACGGTCAGTGATCACCATCTCCAGATCGGTCAGGTCCAGGCGGCCATCGTCTGTGACACCGATCCAGCGCAGGGTAGCGCCGCTGCGCCGGGCAAGTTCCTGCCACGGAACGAGATTGGCGTGGTGCTCCATCTCGGTGATCACTATCTCGTCTCCCGCGCCGAGCGCGAACCGCGCCGCAACATCCGCGTCGACGCCGTCCATGGCTCCCGCCGCAGCCGCATTGGTGAAGGAGTACGATACGAGATTCAGCGCTTCGGTCGCGTTTTTGGTGAACACCACCTCCTGAGTGTGCGCACCGATGAAACGGGCAATCGTCTCTCGCGCAGACTCAAATGCTTCGGTGGCTTCCTCGGCCAGCTGATGAGCGCCACGGTGAACCGCGGAGTTGTGCTGCTCATAGAACGCGCGCTCGGCATCGAGTACCTGATGCGGTTTGTGCGACGTCGCCCCGGAGTCCAAATACACCAATGGTTTCCCGCCGCGCACGGAGCGCGACAGGATCGGGAAGTCGCCGCGTATAGCGGTCGACTCCTGGGCTGTGAATGCCCTGGCGCTTTCAGAGCGCGTGGTTCCCGTCAAGCCCGGGTTCAATCCTTCAATGGTGCTCATAGATTGGACCTTTCATCAGAGTTGTTCGTTTCGGATGACGTCGTGATGGGGAGAGCGTCCAGGGGGATGAAGGTCGTACAGACGTGCTCGCCCCGGACAAGAGTTGTTCGTCGTTGAACGTCAACCCCGAGCAGTCGTGAGAAGGCTTCGGTTTCAACGTCGCAGAACACCGGGAACTCGGCTGCGACATGTAAAACTGGGCAATGCCCCTGGCACAGCTGCACGCCGGCCACGGGCAGGTCCGCCCCGACCGGCCGGATCGACGCTGCGAAACCGTCAGCGCTCAGTGCCGACGCCAGTGCCTGTGCGCGGGCGCGCACATCCCCACCCGTCGAGGGCAGCTGTGCGGCATACCGTCGCTCGAGCTTTGCGCCACGTTCACGGGCGAACTCGCCCACGGCATCCGCCCCGGCGTGTCCTGCGAGAAAGCGTAACGCCGAGGTAGCCATATCGGCATAGTCACCACCCATCCCGGCATGACCGGCCTCGGAGAGAATATACGCGCGAGCCGGCCTGCCACGACCACGACCACCGCCTTCGGTGGCGAGCTCTCGTTCCTCGATGGCGCCTTGCTCGGCGAGCTGGTCGAGGTGGCGGCGTACTGCGGCGGGCGTCAACCCCAAACGCGAGGCGAGATCAGCAGCGGTCAGTGGGCCGTCCTCGGCGAGCAACTGCTGGACCCGGTCCCACGTGCGGGTCTCAATACCATTCGATCCAAAGTTCGACCCGTCTGTACCCGCGGATCCGCGGCGGTGGGTTATTAACATTACATAAGCATGTCTTAATCAGACCCGGCTATCAAGTCAGCGCGTTGACTCATAAACACCTCCGCCCCTGGCGGTGTTTGCTCGGTGTCGAGCAATACGGTCGTGGAGCGCCCGATTGCGATGACGCGCGCGACAGCTGGTCTGCCGGGTCAGGACAGTGGTGTGTGTGGGCTGCACTGCCGGGGATTTGACCTGTGGCATCCGCTAGCCGCAGGTGACTATCGCGCTCTTACCCTTCGCCGAACCGAGATCCAAGTCTCTTCCGACGCGGACGGTTACCGTCCCAGAACGGAATTTCGCCGCAAAATGAAACGGCGCGGGCCTTATTTGGCTTCCTCGGGAACGACGGCTCCCCGCGCGCTCCGTGCGCGCAGCCAAGGGATGAGGCCACCCACGAGAAGCATCTCGATCTGCCGCGTCGAAAGCTCGTGCCGTACTGCGTAGACCTCGCCGCTGGTTTTATTGGTCACCTGAATTTCCGTTCCGCTGACGAGCGCCTCACGGATGCCATCCAACACGAGCAAGTCGCCCAGGTGAATACGATCGTGATCGGCGGCATCCGTGAACTCGAGCGCGAGCGCGCCGAAATTGGCCAGGTTCTGCCAGTGAATTCTGGCGAACGAGACGGCCAGCACCACGCGCAAACCGAGAAAGCGGGGAGTGATCGCGGCATGCTCGCGTGAGGATCCCTGCCCATAATTAGCACCGGCGATGATCATGTGACCGGACGTATCGCGAGTTTGGGCGGCGCGAGCAGGATAGGTCGGGTCGACCTGGTCAAAGGTGAATTCGGCGAGCTTGGGAACATTGCTGCGGAACGGCAAGACCCGGGCACCGGCCGGCAATATTTCATCCGTTGAAATGTCGTCGCCAACGATCAGGGCGACCGGTGCCTCGATGCGCTCGGCGAGCGGCCCGAACACCGGCAACGAGGAGATATTTTCGCCTTTGACCAATTGCACCTCGAGAGCCTCATCCGGTGGCAACGGCTTCTCGAGCATCGCCAGGTTCACGCTCGAGACCGCGGGCAGCACGATCGTGGGGTACTCCAAACCGAAGAGCTCCTCCAAATCTCTAGGGTCGGTAATCTTTCCAGTTAGCGCGGCCGCAGCCCCTGTCTCCGGTGAACACAGGTAGACCGAGTCTTCCTGGGTACCAGAGCGACCCGGGAAGTTGCGCGGCATCGTGCGCAGGCTGATGCTTCCGTTCGCCGGGGCCTGACCCATACCGATACAGCCCATGCAACCGGACTGATGCAGTCGGGCACCCGCTCCGACCAAATCCAGGGTGGCACCCATGATGGTCAGGTCCTGCAGAATCTGACGGGAGCTCGGATTGACGTCAAGGGACAGGCCTGGGTACGACTGGCGTCCCTTGGTAATGGCTGCGACAATCGCAAAGTCGCGCAGTCCCGGATTCGCGGAAGACCCGATCACGACCTGTTCCACCGGCCGACCCGCGACCTCTCGGACCGGAACGACATTGCCTGGCGAGCTGGGGAGCGCGATCAGCGGTTCGATAGTCGCTAGGTCGATCTCCTCGGTCACGTCGTACGTCGCATCCTCGTCCGCGAGTAGCTCCGTGAAGTCGCCCTCGCGTTGTTCGGCGCGGAGGAAGGTTCGCACCTGATCGTCGGCAGGGAAAACGGTGGAGGTCGCTCCCAGTTCGGCACCCATATTGGCGATGACATGCCGGTCCATGGCGGTCAACGTGGCGAGGCCCGGACCGTAGTACTCGACGATCCGATTGACGCCACCCTTCACCCCGTGACGACGGAGCATTTCGAGGATGACGTCCTTGGCGCTCGTCCAGGGTGGCAGGTGCCCGGTGAGGCGAACGCCCCAAATTTCGGGCATGCGAATGTACAACGGCTCACCGGCGATGGCAAGGGCCACCTCCGTGCCCCCGACTCCAATGGCCAGCATCCCCAGCGATCCCGCGGCGGGGGTGTGGCTGTCAGAGCCAACCATGGTCTTGCCGGGGATGCCGAACCGCTGCATGTGCGTTGGGTGTGACACCCCGTTGCCGGCCTTCGAGAACCACAGTCCGAATCTCTGGCAGGCGGAGCGGAGAAAGTCGTGGTCTTCCGCGTTCTTGCTGTCGGCCTGCAACAGGTTGTGGTCGACGTATTGCACGGACACTTCCGTGCGTGCGTGATCAAGTCCCAGCGCTTCCAGCTCGAGCATGACCAGGGTCCCGGTCGCATCCTGGGTGAGTGTCTGGTCAATGTGCACACCGATCTCAGTACCTGGAACCATCTCACCGGAAACCAGGTGCGAAGCGATGAGTTTCTGGGCGACATTATGTGCCACTGTGAGCTTCCTTACTCGATAGAGGTGCCCGCAGACATTCATCGGTAACAAATTGGCCTCCGGGGCATTCGGCACTGCTGAGGCTTTCGGTTACTTGTTTTCTTACGCCGCGGATGCGCCTATGTGGTCATGCTCGTCCCGAATTCGATCGGGGTCAACTTGCCGAGGGCGCGCTGTCTGCGGCGACGGTGATAGGTCGCTTCGATCAGGTCACGATCGCCAGGCGCAGCTGCTGGCGGATTGCCCATGACTGCTGGTCGAGGACGTTCTTCTGCAGCAGCGCGAAGAACGACTCCATCGCCGCGTTGTCGCCGGCAGCACCAACTCGGCCCATCGATCCGACCAGTCCGGCACGGCTGAGGGCCAGCACGAACCGTCGAGAACGGAATTGACCGGATTCAACTCGTGGATGCAACACCGGGTTGCCCGACTCCATTGTTGGTGGCAACGTGAAGTACCTCATGGACGACCGCGGGCTAGCGCAGGCGCAGCTTGCTCAGGGAGTGGGCATCGATCAATCCACGCTGAGCTTGAAGCTCCACGGTAAGCGAAAGTGGGCCGTGGGCGAGCTGGTCACGATCAGCGACGTTTTCGGTGTGTCTATCGACGGTGGCGGCAATCACCTTCACGGTGTCGGCACCAGCACCCACCGACGCGTGGTGGGCCCTACCGGGCTCGAACCGATGACATCCACGGTGTAAACGTGGCGCTCTACCAACTGAGCTAAAGGCCCGTCTCCCGGCATGCCGGGGCGACGCGTGACAATCGTACAGGCATAGGCTTCCGCTCATGGCAGCCAGTCCCCCAGTTCCCCAACACGCGGAGCACCGCTTCCCCGTGCTGTTCATCGCTCTCGGAACGCTCGCGCTCCACCTGCTGCTGCCCGACTCAATCACGTTCTTCCCGTCATGGGTGGTGCCGCTCGTCGGAGTCATCGTGCTCGTGCCCCTGGTGCTCATCAACCCGACGCGCATCAGCGCCGAGACGCGATGGTCGCGGTGGATCGGCATCGGGTTCGCACTCGCCCTCGCCGCAGTGAACCAGGTTTACGTCGTCCTGATCGTGGTACGGCTCGTGGATGGCGCGATCGACGGGCCGAGCATCCTGCTCACCGCTTTCGCCGTGTGGATCACCAATGTCATCGCCTTCGCGCTCGTCTACTGGGAACTGGATGGCGGCGGCCCGGTCGCTCGGCGCGTCGAGGGCATGAACGACGATGCGCCGCAGGACTTCCGGTTCCCGCAGCAGGAGGACACGGAGACCGGTCGGGCGTGGGATCCGGTGTTCTTCGACTACGCCTACTTCTCGCTCACCAACATGATGGCGTTCAGCCCCACGGACACGATGCCGCTGACCCTGCGCGCGAAGGCGATCATGGCGTACCAGGCGCTCACCGGATTCGTGCTGCTGGCGCTCGTGATTTCGCGCGCTGTCAACATCCTGACGTGAGTTCTCCGCGCCTTAGGCTCGGCACCATGGCCTCAATCGCTAAGGAACGGGATCGCACCGAGCATCGGTGGCCCGCCGTCGGCTCGATAGTCTTCGCACTCGCGCTGTACGCGCTGCTGCCGAGCAGCTTCCTTCCGGTGTTCCGCTATTCGGTGGTCGGGGTGTGCCTGCTGCTGCTCATCCCTGTCATCGCGATCAATCCGGTGCGGCTGACGAAGCAGACACTCTGGTCGCGGCGGTTCTCTGTCGCCCTCACGATCGTGCTCTCGATCGCCAACCACATCGCGCTGGTACAACTGATCATCCAGCTGTTGCAGGCGAAGAAGGATGACAGCGGCACCCTGCTACTCGCCGCCGCGCAGGTGTGGCTCACACTCGTGGTGTCATACGCGCTCATCTACTGGGAGATGGATCGCGGTGGCCCCGTGGTGCGCACCACGGCCCAGCGTGACGAGATGCCGATCGCTGACATCCGTTTTCCGCAGGACGAAGACCACGACGCGATCATCGAGGTCGCGAAGGGCTCATCCGCGACGTCGGACTGGACGGCGAGCTTCGTCGACTACGCCTACTTCGCGCTCTCCAATTCGATGGCGTTCAGCCCGCCCGACGCCATGCCGCTGAGCGGCCGCGCCAAGATCCTCGTGGGGCTGCAGGCTCTCGCGGCGTACGTGATCCTGGTGCTCGTGATCGCGCGCGCGGTGTCCCTGCTCGGATAGGGCATCCGGGCATACACTCCGGGCATGTCCACGACTACGCCCCGCAACTGGCACGCTGACCACGAAGCATCCCTCACCCGCGGCCAGCGCGCCGCCGACATCATGCGCAACGGGATGGGCAGCTGGCTGTTCGTCGGCGGTTTCGTCGCGTTCATGATCGCGTGGGCGATCGTCAACTCGACCGGGATCAAGTGGGATGGCTATCCGTTCATCCTGCTCAACCTGTTCCTGAGCATGCTCGCGGGCCTGCAGGGAGCCATTCTGCTCATCGCGTCGAAGCGCCAGGACGGGCTTGCCGCCGCGCTCGCGCAGCACGACTACGACACCAACATCGCGGCGAAGAACGACATCGAGACTCTGCTCGACATCAACAACAAGCAGTACGAGATCATCTGCGAGCTGCAGGAAGTGCTCAAGCGTCTCGACCGGGCCGAGGGCGCGAAGGGCTAGACGCGCGCCGCGTGCAGTTCGCGCAGGGCCTGGGTGTACTCGTCGATGGAGCGGGCCTGGCCGGGCGCCGTGATGAAGTTCGCGCGGATGACGCCATCGATGTCGATCAGGAACGTCGCGCGGTTCGCGAAGCCCTTCTCCTCGAGGAACACGCCGTATTCGCGAGCGACCTCGCCGTGGGGCCAGAAGTCGGCGAGGAGGGTGAAGTCGTACCCCTCGTTGTCGGCGAACGCGCGAAGCGTGGCCTTCGAGTCGACAGAGATGCCGATGAGTTCCACACCCTCCGCCTTGAATATGGCGATGTTGTCGCGCAGGTCGCACAGCTCGGTGGTGCAGGTGCTGGAGAACGCGAGCGGGAAGAAGACGAGGGCGACAGGCTTCTTTCCCCGGAAGTCGTGCAGTCGCACGTGCTCACCGAACTGGTTCGGGAGTTCGAAGTCGGGTGCTGTCGTGTCTTTTTCGAGAGCCATGAGCTGGCAGATCCTTTCGTACCCGGGGCGATCTCAGGCACACACGATTCGCAAGCATACGCTTGTACGCGGCAGTACGTGTCCCACAACTAAGATCGATAGGCGTAGTAGATCACGACAGGTCGTAACCCGATCGGCGTGAGCACCAACTTCTCAAGAAAGAGGTCAAGGGTGACGGTAAACGACCAGGATCCGTATTCGGTGAACCACATCGACAGGGATCCGGAAGAGACCGCCGAATGGCAGGAATCACTCGACGATCTGGTGGCCACTCACGGCCACGAGCGTGGTCGAGAGATCATGCTGAGCCTCTTGAAGAGGTCGAAAGACCTGCACCTCGGTGTGCCGATGGTTCCGACCACGGACTACATCAACACGATCGCTCCCGAGAACGAGCCCGAGTTCCCCGGCAACGAGGAGCTTGAGCGCCGCTACCGCGCGTGGATCCGCTGGAACGCCGCCATCACTGTGCACCGCGCCCAGCGCCCCGGTATCGGTGTCGGCGGCCACATCTCGACGTACGCGTCATCCGCCGCCCTGTATGAGGTCGGCCACAACCACTTCTTCCGTGGTGCAGACCACGCAGGCGGTGGCGACCAGATCTTCTACCAGGGCCACGCCTCCCCCGGCATGTACGCCCGCGCCTACCTCGAGGGCCGCCTCAGCGAGAAGCAGCTCGAAGGCTTCCGCCAGGAGAAGTCGCAGGCCCCCAACGGCCTCTCGAGCTACCCGCACCCGCGGCTCATGCCCGAGTTCTGGCAGTTCCCGACCGTGTCGATGGGCCTCGGGCCGATCAACGCGATCTATCAGGCCCAGTCGAACCGCTACCTGACCAACCGTGGCATCAAGGATGCGAGCGACCAGCAGGTCTGGGCCTTCCTCGGTGACGGCGAGATGGACGAGGTCGAAAGCCGTGGCGCCCTGCAGTGGGCAGCCAACGATGGTCTCGACAACCTGAACTTCGTCATCAACTGCAACCTCCAGCGTCTCGACGGACCGGTGCGCGGCAACGGCAAGATCATCCAGGAGCTCGAAAGCTTCTTCCGCGGTGCCGGCTGGAACGTCATCAAGGTCGTCTGGGGTCGCGAGTGGGACGAGCTCCTGCGCAACGACACCGAGGGCGCCCTGCGCGACCTCATGAACCGCACGCCCGATGGCGACTACCAGACCTACAAGGCCGAGAGCGGCGCCTACGTGCGCGAGAACTTCTTCGGTCGTGACCCGCGCACGCTCGCGATGGTCAAGGACTACACCGACGACCAGGTGTGGGGTCTCAAGCGCGGTGGCCACGACTACCGCAAGGTCTACGCGGCGTTCAAGGCCGCGCAGGAGCACAAGGGCCAGCCCACCGTGATCCTCGCGAAGACCGTCAAGGGCTACGGCCTCGGTCCGTCGTTCGAGGGTCGCAACGCGACCCACCAGATGAAGAAGCTCACGCTCGACAACCTCAAGCAGTTCCGCGATGTGATGCGGATCCCGATCACGGATGCCGTGCTCGAGGAGAACCCGTACCAGCCCCCCTTCTACCACCCCGGTGAGAACGACGAGGCCATCCAATACCTGCAGGAGCGTCGTCGCGAACTCGGCGGCTACGTGCCCGAGCGGCGCTCCAAGTACACGCAGATCACGCTTCCGGATGACTCGGCCTTCGAAATCGCGAAGAAGGGTTCCGGCAAGCAGGAGATCGCCACCACCATGGCGTTCGCCCGCCTGCTCAAAGACCTGCTGCGCGCGAAGGACTTCGGTCACCGCATAGTGCCGATCATCCCGGATGAGGCGCGCACGTTCGGCATGGACGCGTACTTCCCCACCGCGAAGATCTACAACCCGCAGGGGCAGCACTACACGTCGGTGGACCGCGAGCTCCTGCTCGCGTACAAGGAGAGCCCTCAGGGCCAGATCGTGCACGTGGGTATCAACGAGGCGGGCGCCTTCGCGGCGTTCACCGCCGCGGGAACCCAGTACGCGACGAACGGCGAGCCGCTCATCCCCGTGTACGTCTTCTACTCGATGTTCGGCTTCCAGCGCACGGGCGACGCCATGTGGGCAGCGGGCGACCAGATGGCCCGCGGGTTCATCATGGGCGCGACAGCCGGCCGCACGACGCTCACCGGTGAGGGCCTCCAGCACGCTGACGGCCACTCGCTGCTCCTCGCGTCGACCAACCCCGCCGTCGTGGCATACGACGCGGCCTATGGCTACGAACTCGGCGTCATCGTCAAGGCGGGGCTCGAGCGCATGTACGGCGGAACCCATCCCGACCCCAACGTCATGTACTACCTGACCCTCTACAACGAGCCCCTCCAGCAGCCCGCCGAGCCCGAGAACTTCGACGTCGACGGGGCTGTGCGCGGCATCTACCACCTCAAGTCCGCCTCGGTTGAGGGCCCTCGCGCCCAGCTCCTCGCCTCCGGCGTTGCTGTGCCGTGGGCGCTCGAGGCACAGGAACTGCTCGCCAACGACTGGGGTGTCTCGGCCGACGTGTGGTCAGTGACGAGCTGGACCGAGCTGCGTCGCGACGGCCTCGCCGCAGAGGAGCACAACTTCCTCAACCCCAGCGAGGACGAGCGCGTGCCCTACGTGACGCAGAAGCTCTCGGGATCCGATGGCCCCTTCATCGCGGTCACCGACTTCATGCATGCAGTTCCCGATCAGATCCGCCAGTTCGTGCCCGGCGACTACGCGACCCTGGGAGCCGACGACTTCGGCTTCTCAGACACTCGCGCCGCCGCGCGTCGGTACTTCAAGATCGACGGCCCCTCTGTGGTCGTCCGGACGCTCCAGTCGCTCGCCAAGCGCGGCCTGGTAGACCGGTCGCTGCCCGGGCAGGCCATCGAGAAGTACCACCTGCACGACGTCAACGCGGGAACCACCGGTTCGACCGGCGGCGAGAGCTAGGCAACGCGCATCGCTACGGTGCAGAAGACCAAGGAGCAGACGCTTGCATGGCTGCGGACGATTTCGGGCGAGTTGGCGACAGCAACCCTGAAGCGTCTGGAAGAAACGCTGCCCTGGTACGGCGACATGCCACCAGGGCGTCGCTCGGCGGTCGGGCTCGTCGCTCAGGCCGGCATCACGAGCTTCATCAGCTGGTTCGAGGATCCGAAGTCGACGCCGTGGATCGCGGCCGACGTCTTCGGGGCCGCGCCCCGCGAGTTGCTCCGCTCGGTCTCGCTCACGCAGACGCTCCAGCTCATCCGCCTCACGGTGGAGGTCGTCGAGCACCGCATCAAGAACGACGACGACGTACTGCGCGAAGGCATCCTGCTCTACTCCCGCGAGATCGCCTTCGCGGCCGCCGACGTCTACGCGCGCGCTGCGGAAGCGCGGGGGCTCTGGGATGCCCGCCTCGAGGCACTCGTCGTCGACTCGATCCTCAGCGGCGAGTACGACAACGAGCTGCCCTCCCGCATCGCGGCCCTCGGCTGGAACGGTCACGGTGAGGTCTGCGTGCTCGTCGGCACTGCGCCCAAGATGCTCGATGTGGACCAGCTGCGCCGCACCGCCAGACACCTCGACGCTGACGTGCTCATCGGGGTGCAGGGCAGCCGCCTCGTGCTCGTGATTGGCCGTGCGAGCCCACGCACCGACGACCCGGACGTGGTCGCGCCCATGCCCTTCCTCGACATCGCCAAGCAGCTCGAGCCCGGGTTCGGCTCCGGTCACCTCGTGCTCGGCCACGAGGTTCCCACCCTCGTCGACGCGTCCAAGAGCGCCAAGGCCGCCCTCGCCGGGTTCGCCGTTGCGCGGTCGTGGCGCAACGCGCCCCGCCCCACCCTGGCCGATGACCTGCTGCCCGAGCGGGCATTCGCGGGTGACCCCCTCGCGCGCGCGACCCTCATCAACCGCATCTACCGTCCGCTGCAGGCGCACTCCACAGACCTGCTCGCCACGCTGTGGTGCTACCTCGACAACGGTCGCTCACTTGAGGCGACGGCTCGCGAGTTGTTCGTGCATCCCAACACCGTGCGTTACCGCCTGAAGCGCGTGAGCGACGTGATCGGCTGGGATGCCACGGGCGCACGCGAGGCGCTCATCCTGCAGTCCGCGCTCATCGTGGGCTCGATCGCCGACCCGGACTCGGCCAAGCGTCGCTAACCGAGAATCTTGCCGAACAGGTCGATCGCACTCGAGTTGAGGGTCTTCACGAGCCCGAGCCACGGCCAGGACTGGTCGTCGTCGGCGGGAAGCCAGTGCGGCAGCCCCCACAGCGACACGTAGAGAACCGTCGCGAGCGGGTTCCACACGGGAGAGAACGAGTCCTCCCTCTTGCCCGCCACGATGCAGAAGAGCAACGCCATGACGATCATGTTGGTCCAGCGGCCATAGTCGGTCACGATCACGAACAGCGGCACGAAGGCGATCGCGATGAAGACCGCCCACCTCCAGTTCTCCCTGACCCATCTCGTGGCGACGACCGGCACGAGGCCCAGGATGATCAGCGGAATGTAGCCCGCATACAACGGGAAGCTCTCCGCGACGCTGGCGAGCGTGAACGATGACGTCCACCCGATGGCGTCGATCGCGCCTGAGCAGATCTCGGCGCCCGTGTAGCCGTGCGCCCGGACCGTGTCGCAGATCGCGGTCGCCGTCTCTGTGGTTCCGTGGAAGACGGTCCCGAGCGCGAGACCCGCACCCGCGACGACGAGGAACGTCGCGGCGAGCCACCGGCGAAACATCCGAAGGTCATCGGTGCGCCTGAGCAGCAGGTAGAGGAAGGCAGGGGCGAACAGCGCGCTCGTCTCCCAGGAGAAGACCGCAACTACGAAGACGAGGAGCGAGACGAGCGAGACGGTCACCGCTCGACGGGGCCGTCCGCCGGGAACCAGCGCCCACACCAGGGCCGCCAGCGCAACGTACGCGAGAACCTCCTTGCGGAAGCCGCTTCCCGGATCCCACCCGAAGAAGCCCACCGCGGCCGGCCCGCAGACGAGGGCAATCATCGACCACGAGTAGTTGTAGCGATGGAGAATCCATCCGGCAAAAACGAAGATGACGAGATAGAGCAGCGACTGAACTCCGAACAGGATCCAGAGTCCGCCGGCATCGCCCTGCGGGGTCACGCTCAGGAAGAGCTGGCCGAAGAGACCTCGGCGCACGAATCCGTCACCGTAGTTGATGAGCCAGTCGGCGGTTTGGTAGGCAGCGCCGCCCGCCCGGGTGTCCTTCACTCGGGAGAACAGCATGAGGCCCGCGACTATGGCGAGCACGGCGTACGCGAAGAGCGCGCGATACTTCCGGGTTCTGCCCTCGGATGCGACGCTCACGGAATCTGCTGTGATCATGGTTACTCCCCTACAAAGATGGCAAGCACGAAGGCCGCGACCACGAAGAAGCCGACGAGGTAACTCGTGCGGTCCCGGATCGCGAAGACGACCGGATCGTCGTGCATCTCGCCTCGATGGGCGATGAGCCACACGCGGGATATCCAGAACAGCAGCAGTGGCACGGTCACCCAAAGAAACTGCGGTGTTGAATACAGGCTCGCGGTGCGCTCGTCGTACACGTAGAGGGCCACGATGAGCGCGGAGACATAGCCCGCCGCCGGGCCCAGGCTCACGACGAGCGGTAGGTCGGTCGCGAAGTACCCGCGCCCGCGGACCTTCGTGGGCGACTCGAGCAGCGTGCGATCCTCGCGGAGTTCGTTGTAGCGCTTCACGAGTGCGAGGCTCAGGAAGAAGAACATCGCGAAGCACAGCAGCCAGAACGACACTTCGACGCCGATCGCAACCGCGCCGGCGACGAGTCGGGCGAGGTAGAGCAGCGCCAAGGCGAGCACGTCCCACATCGCGCGCTTCTTCAGAACGAGCGAGTACGTGAGGGTCAACAGGAAGTATCCCGCGAGCACGAGCAGGAACCCCGCGGGAAGCAGGAGCGCCCCGCCCACGGCGGCCACGACGAGCAGCACGGGCCACAACAGCCACCCCACCCACAGACCGAGAGCGCCGGATGCGAACGGCCGGCGCCGCTTCCTGGCGTGGTGGCGATCCTGCGCGACATCGACGAGGTCGTTGAGCACGTACACACTCGACGCCACGAGGGAGAAGAGCACGAACGCGATCGCCGCGCGAAGCACGTCCGCTGGTTCATCGAAGCGATGCGACGCGACGAGCGGAATCACGATGAGCAGGTTCTTCGTCCACTGGTGCGGGCGAAGGGCCGCGAGCAGCGAGCCCATTGCTCCCTCGCGCTGCGGCGAGAAAACGCGGGATACCTCGCTCACGGCGCTGACCCTGGCGATGAAGCGAGGGTTCGACGACACGACGAGCGCACTCGAGGCGACCTTCCACACGGCGAAGTCCGCGGAGTCGTTGCCGAGATAGTCGAACCCAGCGGTGCCGAAGCGCTCGACGAGCAGATCAGCCTTTCTGGCGGCCTTCAGGTTGATCGTCTCGTCGGACGCGAGAACCTCGTCGAAGAACCCCAGGTGGGCGGCGATGCGATCCGCGAGCAGACGACTCGACGCGGTAGCCAGCACGATGCGGCGACCGGTGGCGCGTTCGGCAGCAAGAAAATCGAGGACATCCGTGTTGTACGGCAGGACAGTGACATCCGGAGACACTCGGCGAGCGAGGAACTCCTTCAGTTTCGCACGACCGGCGAGCAGCGCAGCGATGAGGGCTGGGGCGCGCCAGGGAGCGCCCGCGACGAACTCGTTGGCGGACTCCAGGAGCATGTCGCCCCTGAGGAGGGTGCCATCGAGGTCGACCACGAGGGGCACGGCGCTATCGGTCGTCATAGGGTCCTATCAGGCAGCACACAGGATCCGGCCGCGAACCACCAGTCTCGGGGCATCCTCACGATCCGGGTATAACCAATCCGGGGGGAGGCTCGCACGGCTCCGTTGAACGCATCGCACAACGATTCGACGGGTTCTTGGGATGTTCGGCCCTGCAAGCGGGGCCGAGAGTTGGCACACTAGAGAAGTGATCGTCATCGTCGCGCCCGGACAGGGCTCCCAAACTCCCGGATTCCTCGCACCCTGGCTCGTCGAGGAGCGCTTCCGCGACCAACTCGGTGCCATTTCCGACGGCGTCGGCATCGACCTCGTCGCCCACGGTACGACGAGCGACGCCGACACCATCCGCGACACGAAGGTCGCCCAGCCCCTCATCGTCGCTGCCGGGCTCCTCACCCTCGCCGCTCTGCTCGACGGCGGTCGCCGCCGGAAGATCGGCGGCATCGCCGGCCACTCGGTCGGCGAGGTCACCGCCGCCGCGGGCGCCGGCATCCTGAGCGAAACAGACGCCGTGAGCTTCGTGCGCGAACGCGGACGTGCGATGGCGGATGCCGCGGCCCTCGAGCCCACCGGAATGTCTGCAGTCATCGGCGGTGACGAGGCCGCCCTGCTCGAGCGCCTCGCTGAACTCGGACTCTCCCCCGCTAACTTCAACGGCGGAGGCCAGATCGTGGTCGCCGGAGCGCTGCCCGCCCTCGCCGAACTGGCCGACAACCCCGTCGCGGGAACGCGTGTCATCCCGCTGCAGGTCGCCGGAGCGTTCCACACCCGCTACATGCAGCCTGCCGTCGCCGGGCTCGAGCTGTTCGCGGCAGGACTCGAGAAGCACGACCCGACCCTCCCGATCTGGACCAACCGCGACGGATCGCGGATCGACAGCGGAGCGCATTTCGTCGAACTCATGGTCGGCCAGGTCTCCTCCCCCGTACGCTGGGATCTCGCCATGGAGTCGTTCGCCGCCGCCGGAGTCACCGGAATCGTCGAGCTCGCTCCGGCCGGGGCCCTCGTGGGCCTCGCGAAGCGCGGCCTCAAGGGCGTGCCCGCCGTGGCCGTGAAAACCCCGGATGACCTCTCCGCGGCCTTCGACCTCATCGATTCGGACGGAAAGTAATGCCCACCCTCAAGCAGTCGCACGGCGTCGAGTTCACCCGCATCTACAGCTACGGCGCTGCGCGCGGCGATCTCATCGTGCCCAACGAAGACCTCATCGGTCCGATCGACTCGAGCGACGAGTGGATCCGCCAGCGCACCGGCATCATCACGCGCACCCGTGCGTCAGAGGGGATCCTCGCCCTCGACCTCGCGACGGATGCCGGGAAGGAGGCGATCGCGAAGTCGGGAGTCTCTCCCGACCAGATCGACCTCGTGATCGTCGCCACGATCGGCAACGTGCAGCAGACGCCGTCGATGGCGGCCGTGCTCGCCGATCGGGTTGGCGCGAACCCCGCTGCCGCGTACGACTCCAACGCCGCCTGTGCAGGGTTCAGCTACGGCGTGACGCAGGCGGATGCCCTCATCCGCACCGGCGCGGCGCACTACGCCCTCGTGGTCGGCGCCGAGAAGCTCTCTGACCTCGTCGACCCCACCGACCGCTCAATTTCGTTCCTCCTCGGGGACGGCGCTGGTGCCGTCGTCATCGGCCCGAGCGATTTCCCCGGCATCGCTGCTCCGGTGTGGGGCTCGGATGGTTCGAAGGCCGACGCCGTGGGCATGGACCACAACCTGGTCGAGTTCCGGAACGGAACGGCCAAGTGGCCCACGCTGCGCCAGGACGGCCAGGTCGTCTTCCGCTGGGCGGTCTGGGAGATGGCGAAGGTCGCGAAGCAGGCGCTCAAGGTGGCGGGGATCGAAGCATCCGATCTCGCTGCATTCGTGCCACACCAGGCAAACATGCGCATCATCGACGAACTCGCGAAACTGCTCAAGCTGCCCGAGAGCGTCGTGATCGGCCGCGACATCGAGACGACGGGAAACACGAGCGCCGCCTCGATCCCACTCGCCACGCACCGACTTCTGCAAGAGCATCCCGAACTGAGCGGCGGGTTGTGCCTGCAGATCGGCTTCGGCGCGGGCCTGGTGTTCGGCGCCCAGGTTGTAGTGCTGCCCTAAACTGGGCAGCGGTCAAAAACACATTCACCAAGGAGATAACACAATGGCATTGTCCACCGAAGAAGTCCTGGCCGGCCTGGCCGAACTCATCAACGACGAGACCGGCATCGCGACGGACACCGTCGAGCTGGACAAGTCGTTCACCGACGACCTGGACATCGACTCCATCTCGATGATGACCATCGTCGTCAACGCCGAAGAGAAGTTCGACGTCAAGATCCCCGACGAAGAGGTCAAGAACCTCAAGACCGTCGGCGACGCCGTGAGCTTCATCACCGGCGCCCAGGGCTAAATACCGTCAGCGGATGGCCGGCCGCGCGCTCGCGTGGGCTGGCCATCCCGGACGCATGCAGTGTGAGCTCTAAAGGAATGTGACATGACCAAAAAGATCGTTGTAACTGGCATCGGCGCAACGTCGCCCCTCGGTGGCACCGCCCCCGAATCCTGGCGCGCTCTGCTCGCCGGCGAGTCGGGCGCGCACACCCTCGAGCACGAGTGGGTAGCGCAGTACGACCTCCCCGTGACCTTCGCAGCCGAGGCCAAGGTGCGGCCAGAGGAAGTGCTCGAGCGCATCGAGTACAAGCGTCTCGATCCCTCGAGCCAGTTCGCCCTCATCTCCGCCCGCGAAGCCTGGGCCGACGCGGGATCCCCCGACGTCGACCCCATTCGCGTGGGCGTCGACTACTCGACAGGTATCGGCGGTCTCTGGACCCTCCTCGACGCGTGGGACACCCTGCGCGAGAAGGGCCCCCGCCGCGTGCTCCCCATGACCATCCCGATGCTCATGCCCAACGCCGCGGCCGCCGCCATCAGCATGTCCATCCCGTCGCGCGCGTACGCCCGCACGGATGTCTCGGCCTGCGCGTCAAGCACCGAGGCCATCGCCAACGCCTACATGCACCTGCAGGAGGGGCTCGCCGACGTCGTCATCGCCGGCGGGACCGAGGCTGTCGTGCATCCCCTGCCGATCGCGGCCTTCGCCTCGATGCAGGCGCTCTCCAAGCGCAACGACGACCCCGCGACGGCATCGCGGCCGTACGACGTGTCCCGCGACGGATTCGTGCTCGGCGAAGGCGCTGGCACGATCGTGCTCGAGACCGAGGAGCACGCCCTCGCGCGCGGCGCCCGCATCTACGCCGAACTCGCGGGCGGATCGGTCACGAGCGACTCGTACCACATCACGGCTCCCGACCCCGAGGGTTCGGCCGCAGCACGCGCGATGCTCGCGGCGCTCGAACAGGCCGGCGCATCCATCGAGGATGTCGTGCACATCAACGCGCACGCAACGAGCACGCCCGTGGGCGACATCGCCGAGTACAACGCCATGCTGCGGGTGTTCGGAGACCACCTGCCGAATATCGCGGTCTCAGCGACGAAGGGTGCGACAGGCCACCTACTGGGCGGCACAGGAGCCCTCGAGGCGATCTTCACGATCCTCGCGCTGCACCACCGCACCGCACCGCCCACGATCAACATCACGGAACAAGACCCGGCGATCCCGCTCGACGTCGTCAGGTCGCCGCGCGCCCTCGGCGACGGCCCCCTGCTCGCCCTGAGCAACTCGTTCGGCTTCGGCGGACACAACTCAGTTGTGGCGTTCCGCAGCTACGGGAGCAAGTAGGACCCAGTCAGATAGGGCGGCAGCCCTCGTGGATGAAGCACTCTCCCCCGAAGCTGAGCAGGTCGTCCTCTGTGACCAGGCGCTCAAGCTGTTCTAAGTCGATCAGTGACGGTGCAACCTCTTCGACGAGTTCGTCGAGCTCCCTGTTGAGCGTGTCCATCAGCCGACCTGGTGGAGCCACACGACCGCAGAATCCTGGCTGGCGTGCCGGAAGGCCTCGAGCTCGTCATCCCACGCCTGGCCGAGAGCCAGGCGCAGTTCACGGTGCAGTTCGATGGCGTTCGCCCCCGCGACATCCATCGCGTACCGAATGCGATCCTCCGGGATCACCGTGTTGCCGACCGTGTCGGTCTGCGCGAAGAAGATGCCGAGGTCGGGCGTGTGCATCCAACGACCCCCGTCGGTGCCCAGCCCGGCATCTTCCGTCACCTCGTACCGCAGGTGTTCCCACCCACGCAGCGCGGAGGCGAGCTTCGCCCCTGTGCCTCGCGGGCCCTCCCAGTAGAACTCCGTGCGCTGGGATCCCGGCAGAACAGGCTGCTGGTTCCAGTCGAAGTTGACGGCTCGCTCGAGGGCGCGACCAGCGGCCCACTCGATGTGTGGGCAGAGCGCACGAGGAGCGGAGTGCACGAAGAGCACCCCGCGAGCGGTGTGTGAATAAACACTTGATGCAGTCACGATTTCTCCATTCCGTTGGATGCGACTTCCCCATCGACCCGTGGAACGGTGCTTGTGACAAACACAGTGTGACTTATGAAATTGTGCGGTGATGCCGCTGGGGACATTATGACTGATACCGACCCGGAATGACAAGCATGTGATTCGCGTCAGGATCCGTGTCGAGCCGTTGAATAGACTCGGGTCGAGCCTGACGCGGGAGGAGCCGGATGCGCATCGCCATCGTCAGCGACTTCTACCTCGATTACGTCGGAGGTCTGCAGACGTCGATCCGCGAGCAGGTCGCGGCGCTCGAGGCGGCCGGGCACGAGGTGCTGCTCATCTCGATGGCTCGCTCCGAGGGGCACGAGAATGGACTGCAGCTGAAGCCCGCGTGGACGGTGCCCGGAGTCCTGCTGCCCGTCAAGGGTGCGACGCCGGCCCTCGTCGCGCTGCTCGTCGCCTACCTGCGCGACGAGCGCATCGATGTCGTGCACGTGCAGACCGAGTTCGGACTCGCGCACGCTGCGATCTCCGCCGCGCACGAGCTGGGCATCCCGGCCGTGCACACTGTGCACACGTTCTACTGGCAGACCACGGGTCTCGGCCCGGTGATTGCGACGCCGCTCATGCGCTACGGGCTGCAGTACGTCATGCGGTACCGCATTCCGCGGCGCAGGTTCGTGCCGAGGGCGCCAGATAACCTGCTCCGCAACGTGACGCTCGCGCTCGCGTTGCGCGCCGACGTGGTCGTCTCCCCCTCGGCTCACCAGGCGGATGACCTGAGGGCCGCGGGCGTGCAGCACGTCGTCGCCGTGCCGAATCCCATCGCGCGATCCCCGCGCCCCGCCGAACTACTCACCGCAGATCACGCTGCACGCCCGAGGTTCCTGTGGGTCGGTCGGTGCGAGGCTGAGAAGCGGCCGCTCGTCTTCGCCGAGGCGGTCCTGGAGGCGCTGCGCCGCACCGGCAACGGGTTCGAGGTGGATTTCGTGGGCGACGGTGCCGAGCTCTCCGCGCTGCGCAGGCTCGTGGCCGGCAATCCCCACATCACCGTGCACGGTGGTCTCGACCACGACACGGTCATCGATCTCATGGACGCCGCGGCGGCGGTCGCCCTCACCTCGGACGGGTTCGACAACCAGCCCATGACGATTGCCGAGGCATCCAGCCGCTATCGGGGCGTCGTGTACTGCGACCCCAAGTTGCGCGAGGGGCTCGCGCATTCGGGGCATCTTTCGAGCGGGCCGGATGCCACGGCTCTCGCCGACGCGCTCGTCGACCTGGTCACGCACCCCGAGAAGCTGATCGAGCTCTCGGCGGGCGCCCGCACCGACAGCGCCACGTTCTCGGGTGCCGCGTACGTGGAGCGTGTGCTTGCCGCCTACGGCAGCGCGACGGTCACGGGCCGCCCGCGTCGCGGTGGCTCGACGTCGAGCCCGTAGGGCGCCGCCTCCGCAAGCAGTGCCTCGCAACGATCGAGCCACTGCAGTTCGGCCTCCGCGGCCAGGGCGAGCGCGGAGCCCACGAGTCGCTCGGCGAGGGTCTGGTGCCCGCGCGCAGGATGTTCGGCGAGGGATTCGGTCGCGAGCGTGCGCTGGGCCGCGATGAGTGCGGCGGGGTCTGCCCCCGGAAGCGTCAGCGCAAGCGCGAGCTTCGTCGCCAACTCGTCCCGCGCGGGCGGCGGCACGGGCTCGGCGAGCCACGAACGTGACACGTTCCGCCCAGCGTCAGTGATCTCGTAGTACACGTGCCCCGCGGAGTCGGCCTCGTCCTTCGTCACGAGCCCGTCCCGCTCGAGCCGCTCGAGGGTCGCATAGACCTGGCCCACGTTCAACGGTGACGGAGCCGCAGTGCGGCGCTCGAACTCGAGCCGCAGCTGGTAGCCGTAACACGGGCCGAGCTCGAGGATCGCGAGCAGACTCTGGCGGATCGACATGCATACACGGTATTGGTTTAGTGCGAGGCGCCTACTTCGCCTCGCCGTAGTTGTCGACGACCGTGACGGTGAGCGGGAAGGTGACCGGGAGATCGCCGAAGAGCAGCCGTCCGGCCTCCGTGGCGGCCTCGGCGAGGATCACCTTCACCGGTTCGGTGAGCGCGGCGGGGGTGTGCACGACAACCTCGTCATGGAGGAAGAACACGAGGTGCGGGGCGTCCGTGAACCAGCCGTCGTCGAGTTCGCGCAGGCGGCGGCGCACGCTCGCCATCCAGCACAGCGCCCACTCGGCCGCGGTGCCCTGCACGATGAAGTTGCGCGTGAATCGGCCCCACGCACGGGATCGCTCGCGCGCCCGCGACGCGTCGGCCTCCGACCTGGTCTCGTTCCAGCCCTCGAACCGCTGGCCGGGCGGGGAACTGCGCCCCAGAGTCGTCGTCACGATCTCGCCGCGCTCCCCCGCGCGCGCAGCCTCCTCGACCAGTGCGATCGCGCGCGGATACGCCTTCGCGAGCCGCGGCATGAGCCTGCCGCTCTCGCCCGTCGTCGCGCCGTACATCGCGCCGAGCATCGCGACCTTCGCCTGGTCGCGCGTCTCAACGGCGCCGCTCGCGACGATGCCCGCGTACAGATCGCCGGCCGCACCCGCCTGCACCATGCCGCGGTCGGCAGCCATGGCGGCGAGGATGCGCGGCTCGAGCTGCGACGCATCAGCGACAACGAGCTTCCACCCCTCATCGGCGATGACCGCCCCGCGCACCTGCTTGGGCAGCTGTAGCGCTCCCCCGCCGCTGGACGCCCAGCGGCCCGTGACCACGCCACCGGGAACGTAGTCGGGCCTGAACCGCCCGTCGATGACCCAGGTGTCGAGCCAGTGCCACCCGTTGGCGGAGAGCAGCCGCGCGAGCTTCTTGTACTCGAGCAGCGGCGCGATCGCTGGGTGCTTGAGCTGCTTGAGCTCCCACGACCGGGTCGACGTTGCCTGCAGCCCCGCGCGCCCGAGCGCCTTCAACAAATCTGCAGGAGAATCCGGGTTCAACTCCGGCGATTCGAGCCTTTCGCGCACCACGTCAAGAATCTCCTGCACTTTCGACGGACGCACGCCCTCGAGGGGGCGCGGCCCGAGGATGCCCTCGAGGATCGTGTCGTGCGTGTCGGCGCGCCACGGAAGGCCCGCGAAGCGCATCTCGGCGGCGATGAGGGAGCCCGCCGACTCGGCGGCGAGCAGCCGCGAGATGCGACCGGGCTCGGCCGCGGTCGCGACGGCGGCGCGCTGGAGCGAGAACTCCGCGAGGGGGTCCGCGACCGCGGGCACCTCATCAGCGGGAACGTCAAGCTCAAGAAGGGCGGCGTCAAACAGGGCAGCGCCACGGTCGGGCCTGACGGCGGCGGCGGCATCCCAGACTCCCTGCGGGGCGGTAGCGAGGGCAGAACTCGCGGTCAGGGTCGAGGAGCGCAGGATCGCGTGGCACAGCCTCAGGTCGAAGCACCGCTCGACCCGGATGCCCGCCTCGAGCAAGTCGGGGTACCAGGTGCTCGTGTCATCCCACACCCAGCGGGGATGCCGCGGCTCCTCCCTCGCGACGAACGCCGCGAGGTCTGCCACGTACTCGACCCCGAGTGCACCGCCCGCGTCGCTCAGCCTCGCCGCCATCGTGCGGGAGTCGACGCGCGCGAGGACGATGAACATGGGTCCATCCTGCCGTCTGGGGCCATCAGGCGAAGGGCATCGCCGTCTCCATCAGCCGCGACCGGATGAGAAACCGCAGCCCTTCTGGGCCTTCGAGCGAGAATCCGCTGCCTCGCCCCTTCACGACATCGACGGTGAGGAAGGTGTGACTCCAGTACTCGAACTGCTCTCGCGACATCCAGAAGTCGATAGGTTGCCGCTCGCCGCCCTCGCTGATGTCGAACACCCCGAGCAGGATGTCGTTGTCGCTCGTCCAGAACTCACCGTCGGCGAAGCACATCGGCGAACTGCCGTCGCAGCATCCGCCCGACTGGTGGAACATGAGCGGGCCGTGCTGCTCCCACAGCTTCCGCAGCAGGTCGACGCTCTCGGAGGTGAGCGCGACCCTGGGCAACGTCTCCCCCGGGATGACGACTGACGACTCGATCATTGTGCGCTCCTGACAAGAAGTATCCCGGCGACCGAACGCCCCTGGCAAGGATCGGCCGCCGGAAGAAGGGGGTGAGAACTCAGAAGAAGCCGAGCTTGTTCTCGGAGTACGAGACGAGCAGGTTCTTCGTCTGCTGGTAGTGGTCGAGCGCGAGCGAGCTGTTCTCGCGGCCGATGCCCGAGCTCTTGTATCCGCCGAACGCCGCGCCCGCCGGGTAGGCGTGGTAGTTGTTCACCCACACGCGCCCGGCCTGGATGTCGCGGCCCGCCCGGTAGGCGACGTTGCCGTTGCGCGACCAGACTCCGGCGCCGAGACCATAGAGCGTGTCGTTGGCGATCGAGATGCCGTCGGCGTAGTCGTCGAAGCTCGTCACCGCGACCACGGGGCCGAAGATCTCCTCCTGGAAGAGGCGCATCTTGTTGTGACCCTCGAAGATCGTGGGCTCGACGTAGTAGCCGCCGCTGAGATCGCCGCCGAGGTCGACGCGCGAGCCGCCGAGCGCGAGCGTTGCGCCCTCCTGCTTGCCGATGTCGATGTAGCTGAGGATCTTCTCGAGCTGGTCGTTCGACGCCTGCGCACCAACCTGCGTGTCGGTGTCGAGCGGGTTGCCCTGCACAGCCTTCCTGGTCCGTTCGATCGCGTCACCCAGGAACGAGTCGTAGATGGGCTTCTGGATGAGGGCACGCGACGGGCACGTGCACACCTCGCCCTGGTTGAAGGCGAAGAGCACGAAACCCTCCTGCGCCTTGTCGTAGAACGCGTCGTCGTGATCAGCGACATCGGAGAAGAACAGGTTCGCGCTCTTGCCTCCCAGCTCGAGCGTCGCGGGAATGATGTTCGCCGAGGCGTACTGCAGGATGAGGCGACCGGTCGTGGTCTCTCCCGTGAATGCGATCTTGCGGATGCGCGGGCTCGAAGCGAGCGGCTTGCCGGCCTCTGCGCCGAACCCGTTGACGATGTTGAGCACTCCGGGCGGGAGGATGTCGCCGATGAGCTCGATCAGCACGAGAATCGACACCGGGGTCTGCTCGGCGGGCTTGAGCACTATCGCGTTGCCCGCGGCGAGTGCCGGGGCGAGCTTCCACACGGCCATCAGGATCGGGAAGTTCCAGGGGATGATCTGGCCGACCACACCCAGCGGTTCCTTGTAGTGGTAGGCCGTCATGTCGCCGTCCATCTCCGAGAAGTCGCCCTCCTGCGCCCGGATGACCGCCGCGAAGTACCGGAAGTGGTCGGCCGCGAGCGGCAGGTCGGCGTTGAGCGGTTCGCGGATCGGCTTGCCGTTGTCCCACGTCTCGGCGACCGCGAGCAGTTCGAGGTTGGCGTCGATGACGTCGGCGATCTTGTTGAGCACGGCAGCGCGTTCCGTTGTCGAGGTCTTTCCCCAGGCGGGCGCGGCCTTGTGCGCTGCATCCAGCGCGGCCTCGATGTCTTCGGCGGTGCCGCGTGCGACCTCGGCGAACGGCTTGCCGTTGACGGGCGAGATGTCTTCGAAGTACTGGCCCTTCACGGGCTTCACCCATTCACCCCCGATCCAGTGCTCGTAGCGGGGCTTGAACGTGACTTTCGCGTCCTTGGTTCCGGGTGCGGCGTAGATCGTCATGGGGACTCCTGTCGACGTCGTTGTCAGTGATGTTGTCAGGCTAGAAGCGCGCAGGTTGCGCCAACGTTGCAGAAGGTTGCGGTGCTCCGTGACGCCAGCCGGGTATCGGCCTCTGCTCGCGGTCGATAGACACCGGCGGAATGAAGAGGTGCTGCCCCGCCTGCTCGACGATCTCCCACCCGTTGTTGTGCGTGAGCATGTGGTGATGTCGGCAGAGCAGCACGCCGAACACGATGTCGGTCGCGCCCTCGTCTCGACCCCAGAACTCGATGTGATGCGCTTCGCACCATGCAGGCGGACGGTCGCAGTTCGGGAAGATGCAGCCGCCGTCTCGTGCCGCAAGCGCGATCTTCTGTCGCCAGGTGAACAACCGCTCTGACCTGCCGACATCGAGCGGACGATTCTCATCGAAAAGGATGGGCACGTACCCGCCTGCACACGCGAGGCGCTGCGCCGTGGCCACGGAGACGCTGGCCGTCTGCCCCTCGAGCGTCGCCGCGCCGACTCCTGCCTCCAACTCGGTGACCGTCACGTGAAGGCGAACCGTGGGGGCGGTCGCGCCGAAGAGTGAACCCTTGTCGGCGTGCGTGGCGAGCGTGATCATGTCGACCACGGCGTCAACTGTCAGCTGCTCGGTCGTGCGCGGGTCGTTGATGATGCGCTCGGAACGCGCAACAGCCTCGGCGTCGACGAACCTCGGCCCGCCGCGGCGCGGGGCGGTGATCGAGTCGACAGCGGCGACGACCACGGCCGCCGACTCCGGATCGAGCAGGCCCAGGATCTTCGTCATGCCGTCGAGCTGCGGGATGAGCCGCAGGAAACGCTTCTCGCGGAGAACGGCTTCGCGATCCACCACGCCGTCAAGATCGAGGTCGTCGCGGATCGAGCGCGCCGCGCTCGCCACGCGCTCAGGAGTGGTCTGACCTGCGACCATGACGAGCCGCGTTGCGGCATCGGTGAGGGCGCCCTCGCTCACCGAATCGCCGGGATCGCCGAGCCCCGCCACAATGCCGTCGGCCGCAGCTATCGACAACTCACCGGCGTTCACCGCCGCAGCCACGGGCGCGAGCCACGGCGATGACCCGTCGAGCGCGGTGCCAACGCGGATGAACGCTCGAGCCTCGGCGCGGGTGACACCCGCCACGCGCTGCACGAGCGCCTCGGGAGTACGCGACCCCGACCGCTGCGCGAGCCCCGCGTACCCCAGTTCGGGCGCGGAGCGTTTGCCCACTTCGGCCGACAGTCGCGCGCTGAACGCGTCGAGCTGCCGCCGCGACTCGGCGACCTCTGCCTGCAACGAGAGCAGCGCAGAGTCGTCGAGGGACTCAAGATGAAGGTGATCCGGCACGATCACTGAAGCGATCGTCATACAGATATGGTACCAGAGATTCGAACCTATGTTCGAGTGCTGTGGAAACTACCTCAGCTCCTGCTCGATACGCTCAATGCGTGCCACGACCGCGGCGCGCTTGGGCGACTTCGCGGGCAACAACGCCAGGCACGCACGCCACACCCCCACGTCGTACGCGGCCTCATCGGTGCGCGCGTACTCGAGCAGGGTCTCCGCCGACGCATCCGTCATGAGCGACTCGCGCAGGCGGGTGCTCACCTCGGCTCGAATCGACCGGATGCCCGTGGCCGACGACGCAGGAAGCAACGCACCCGAGTACCCCGCGAGGGCCACGCGATGCGCTCCACGGTCGAGGAACGCGAGCACGCGATGCGCGTCGAGGTCGAGGCGACGCGGGAGCCGGTAGGGGCGCGATGTCGGCTCGAGGCCGGGGTCGACCGACGAGATCGCTCGGCGGAGGCGCACCATCTCGGGGCGGAGGGTCTCGACCGTGCAGTCGAGCATGCCCGCGAGGGACTCCGCGGAGAGACCGGCGGGATGCCAGGCGAGGAGGGTGAGGATCTCGGCGTGCCGAGTGCTCAGCTCGGCGGAGTTGCCACCCGACTGGAGCCGGCCGCCCTCGGTGCCCAGCACCGACAGGGACCGCTCGGGCGACGCGACCGCACGGTGCACAGTCCGCCTCGGGCGTGACGCGAGTTCGTCGAGACGACGCAGGTGCAACTCGGCCTCGACGGCGGCGACCGCGGCCTCCATGAGGGGCAGCGTGGCGGGCGCGACCGCGGCATCCGTACCCGTGATGTCGATGACCCCGAGCATCGCACCGGTCGAAGGATCGTGCACGGGAACTGCCGTGCAACTCCACGGATGCACTATGCGGTTGAAGTGTTCAGCACCCTGGATCTGGATGCCGTGGTCGAGCGCGAGGGCTGTACCCGGGGCGCTCGTCCCCACCGCGCGCTCCGACCAGTCCGCGCCCTCGACGAAGAACATGCCCTCGGCCTTGCGCCGCAGGGTGCGGTCACCGTCGATCCAGAGCAGGCGACCGTCCTGGTCCCCCACAGCAACGATGAGTCCCGCGTCGAAGGTGTGGCGAATGAGCAGCCGGTGGATCGTGGGCAAGGCGAGCGACAGCGGATGCGCGTCCCGGTAGGCCCTCAGCTCGTCATCATCGAGGTCGACATCGGAGATGAGGTGGTCGGGGTCGAGGGCCAGCTGGAGGGATCGCTCCCACGACTCGGCAACCAGACGACGAACCCCGGGAACGGGAAGGCCATCGCCCATGACCCGGTCGTGCGCCTGTGCCGTGCGTGCGCGCGCTGCCTCATCGGGAGTGACGATCCACGGGCTGGACACTGGCCCTCCGATCGGCGGTGGTCGAGGTGCTGGAAGTCTACGCCCAGCACCCCGACCCGCCCCCTACGCGGCGATCCGCTCCCGGTTCTCCACGAGGTATCGCGTGTACGCGGTGATCGTGAGGAACGTCGGGAAGTCCTCCTCGAGGGTCACCACGCGGAACACTTCCGCCGCCTCCGAGAACTGACCGCCCGGGTTCGCCTCGAGCACGACAGCGAGCTCGCGCTCGACCAGCTGGTGGGTGATGAGCGTTCCCTCGGCGGTCACGACGCGCTGGTGCATCCACTGCCACAGCTGGCTGCGGCTGATCTCAGCGGTCGCTGCGTCTTCCATGAGGTTGTCGATCGCGGCCGCGCCGACACCGCGCAACCAGCTCTCGAGGTAGCGCACAGCGATCGACACGTTGGCGCGCACTCCCGCGTCGGTCACCCGACCGTCGATGCGCAGGTCAAGCAGATCGTCCGCGGTCACGTGCACATCCTCGCGCTGCCGATCGAGCTGGTTGGGTCGGTCACCGAGCACAGCATCGAACTCGGCGCGCGCCGTAGCCACGAGGTCCGGGTGAGCGACCCACGTGCCGTCGAAGCCGTCGCCCGCCTCGCGCCGCTTGTCAGCGGTCACCGCGGCCAGCGCACGCCCGGTCACCTCGGGGTCACGGCGGTTCGGGATGAACGCGCTCATGCCCCCGATCGCGTGGGCGCCGCGCTTGTGGCACGTCTTCACGAGAAGCTCCGTGTACGCGCGCATGAAGGGAACCGTCATCGTGATGGCCGAACGATCGGGCAGCGTGAAGCTCGCTCCACGCCCGCGGAAGTTCTTGACGATCGAGAATATGTAGTCCCACCGACCCGCATTGAGCCCAGCGCAGTGCTCGCGCAACTCGTACAGGATCTCCTCCATCTCGAACGCCGCGGAGATGGTCTCGATGAGCACGGTCGCACGGATCGTTCCGTGCTCGATGCTCAGTGCGTTCTCCGAGAAGGTGAAGATGTCGTCCCACAGCCGTGCTTCGAGGTGGTTCTCGAGCTTCGGCAGGTAGAAGTAGGGTCCGGACCCCTGGGCGATGAGCTCAGCGGCATTGTGGAAGAAGTACAACCCGAAGTCGGTCAGCGAGGCGGATGCCGGCGAGCCCTGGCCCGCGCGATCCGTGTACCGCAGGTGCTTCTCCACGAGGTGCCAGCCGCGCGGGCGGAACACGATGGTCGGGATGGTCTCCCCCAGTCGGTACTCCTTGCCCTCGTCGGAGGTGAAATCGATCTGTCGACGGATGGCGTCGCGCAGGTTGAGCTGGCCGTCGATGACGTTCGCCCAGGTCGGGCTCATGGCATCCTCGTGGTCGGCCAGCCAGACCTTGGCGCCCGAGTTCATGGCGTTGATGGTCATCTTGCGATCTGTCGGGCCGGTGATCTCGACTCGACGATCCTCGAGGCCGGGCCCAGCACCCGCAACGCGCCAGGTCGGTTCGGCGCGCACGGCCGCCGTCTCCGGCAGGAAGCGCAGGTCGCGCCCGTTGTCGATGTGCCGGCGCGTCTCCATGCGAGCGGAGAGCCTGTCGTGGCGACGACCGGCGAACTGGTCGTGGAGCCTCGTGAGGAAGCGCAGGGCCTCCGGGGTCAGTATCTCGGGGTATCTATCGGAAGCAGCGCGCTCGGAGTCTTCTCCGAGGATCTCGATGTTGGACATTGTCGTGCCTTTCGGTCAATGGTTGAACTGCGCGGTCTCGGTGCTGCCGACGAGGGCGAGTGTCTCGCTGTCGGGGTTGAGCGCCGTGGCGATCCGGTCGAAGTAGCCGGTGCCGACCTCGCGCTGATGGCGCGTGGCTGTGTAGCCGTCCTGTTCGGACGCGAACTCTGCCTCCTGCAACTCCACGTACGCACTCATGTGGCGCTGCGAGTAGTCCTTCGCGAGCGTGTACATCGAGTGGTTGAGCGCGTGGAACCCCGCAAGGGTGATGAACTGGAACGCGTATCCCATCGCCGCCAGCTCTCGCTGGAAGGTCGCGATCGCGGCGTCGTCGAGGTGGCTCTTCCAGTTGAAACTCGGAGAGCAGTTGTACGCGAGCTTCTTGCCGGGAAACTCCTTGTGGATGCTCTCCGCAAAGGTGCGCGCGAGTTCGAGGTCGGGCTCGGCGCTCTCCACCCACAGCAGGTCGGCGTAGGGCGCGTAGGCGTGGCCGCGCGACAGAACCGTGTCGATGCCGGGCGTGGTGCGGTAGAAGCCCTCGCTCGTGCGGTCCCCCGTCAGGAACGGCTGGTCGCGCTCGTCCACGTCGCTCGTGATGAGGTCGGCGGCGAGGGAATCCGTGCGCGCGATCACGAGCGTTGACACGCCCGCAACGTCCGCCGCGAGCCGTGCCGCGTTGAGCGTGCGCACGTGCTGGCCGGTGGGGATGAGCACCTTCCCGCCCATGTGGCCGCACTTCTTCTCGGAGGCGAGCTGGTCTTCCCAGTGCACACCCGCGGCGCCGGCCTCGATCATGGACTGCATGAGCTCGTAGGCGTTGAGCGGTCCGCCGAAGCCGGCCTCGGCGTCGGCGATGATGGGGGCCAGCCAGTCGGTGCCCGTCGACGAGTTCTCGCTGTGCTCGATCTGGTCGGCGCGCAGCAGCGCGTTGTTGATGCGGCGCACGACCGCGGGCACGCTGTTCGCCGGGTACAGCGACTGGTCGGGGTAGGTCTGCCCGGACAGGTTCGCGTCGGCCGCGACCTGCCAGCCGCTCAGGTAGATCGCCTTGAGACCCGCACGCACCTGCTGCACCGCCTGGTTGCCGGTGAGCGCACCCAGGGCGGGAACCCACTCCTCCTCATGGATGAGGCGCCACAGGTTCTCGGCGCCACGCTTCGCGAGCGTGCGATCCTCGCGGACCGTGCCGCGCAGCGCGATGACGTCCTCGGCGCTGTAGTCGCGCTGGATTCCGTTCCAGCGAGCGTCGGTCTTCCACTCGTTCTCGAGCTGAGCCGCGGTCTGGGCCTGGTCGCCGGGTCGTGCGTTGCTGGTCATGTCCATCTCCTTCGGTGGGGCTTGTTCTTCGACTCTGCGCTCCTTCCCATGGTTCTTCTCCGATAAATGCGGCAGAATTCTTGTCATTCTTCTGTTTTGCGGAAGAAGGACGCCGAGGAGGGCCCCATGATCGACCCGAACAGCACGCGCGCAGCACAGGATGACGACATGCTCGATTCCCTGACTGTCGGCCGTCGCATCCGTCAACTCCGCACCGATCGCGGGCTCACGCTCGACGATCTGGGGGTAGCCCTCGGCCGCGCCGCCTCCCAGGTCTCGGTGATCGAGAACGGCAAGCGCGAGCTCAAGATCAGCGAGTTGCAGAAGCTCGCGCGCATCCTCGAAGTCTCGATGGATGACCTCCTCAGCCCCGACGCCCCCTCGCGCCGCGCCGCCCTGGAGATCGCGCTCGAGCGTGCGCAGCGAGGTCCGCTGTACTCCTCACTCCCCCTGCCCGCACTGCCTGTGCGCAAGACGCTCAGCGACGAGGCGATCGAGACGATTCTCGGGCTGCACGACGAACTCCAGCGCCTGCACAGCGAGCGAGCTGCGACGCCGGAGGAGGCGCGCAGGGCGAATACCGAACTGCGCGCGACCATGCGCAAGCGCAACAACTACTTCGCCGACCTGGAGTCGACCGCGAAGGGGCTGCTCGAGGCCGTCGGGCACGCGGGCGGACCGCTCTCGCAGCGCGTCGCGTCCGACCTCGCGACCCACCTCGGCTTCACGCTGCACTACGTTCCCGACCTTCCCGGCTCGACCCGCAGCGTCACTGACCTCAAGAACGGGCGCATCTACCTCCCCCTCGGCCAGGCCGCCGGCAGCGACCCGCGCTCGACCCTGCTGCAGGCGCTCGCGAGCCACGTGCTCGGCATCACCGAGCCGAAGGACTACGCCGACTTCCTCCGCCAGCGCGTTGAGACCAACTACCTCGCCGCCGCGCTCATGGTTCCCGAGCACACCGCCATCGCGTTCCTCACCGCCGCGAAGGACAAGCGCGAGCTCTCGGTTGAAGACCTGCGTGACGCGTTCGCGGTGAGCTACGAGACCGCGGCCCACCGCTTCACCAACCTCGCGACCCAGCATCTGGGCGTGCCCGTGCACTTCCTCAAGGTGCACGAGAGCGGCACCATCTCGAAGGCCTACGAGAACGACAACGCGGCATTCCCCACGGATGCCCTCGGCGCGGTCGAGGGCCAGCTCGTGTGCCGCTACTGGAGTGCGCGCCAGGTGTTCGACGTGGCCGACCGCTTCAGCCCGTACCACCAGTACACGGACAAGCCGGGCGGCACGTACTGGTGCACTTCGCGCATCCAGTCGACAGCTCGCGGAGACTTCTCCGTGAGCGTGGGCACGCCGTTCGCCCACGCGAAATGGTTCCGCGGACGGGACACGACCAACCGTGCGACCTCGACCTGCCCGGATGAGAACTGCTGCCGCCGCGCGCCCGCAGGCCTCTCCGGCCGCTGGGCGCAGTACTCGCTGCCGAGCGCTCGACTCAACAGCTCACTGCTCGCCGCCATGCCCACCGGAATGTACCCGGGCGTTGACTCGACCGAGGTCTACCAGTTTCTGGAGAGTCACTCCCCGCCGGTTAAGTAGGTGACGGCTAGACCTCGTGAAGCAGCGTGCCGTCTTTCTTGAGCACGTTCTTCTCGCCGGCCTCGACCGCTACGGAGAAGCGGTTCTGCTTCGGAGGCATGGGGCAATTGAAGTTGTAGCTGAACGCGCACGGCGGCAGCACCGCGAGGTTGAAGTCGAGGGTGATGGTGCCGTCGGGGTTCGGCGCAAGGAACAGGAAGCGACCGACGCTGTAGGTGTCGACGCCGTTCGTGGCGTCCGCGTAGACGAGCTGGAGGGCGCGACCCGACTTGAAGGCTGCGAGGTTGTAGTCGACGCCGTCCTTCGCGAAGGTGATCTCCCCCGGGATGACCTGCTCCTTGGTCTTGCCGTCATCCTTGAGGTGCTCGAACCCCATTGTCGTGCCTTCGGGGTTCTCGGTGAAGCTCGCCGTGATCACCCAGTCGGGGTTGTAGGCGTAGGAGTCGATGCTGCCGAACTCCTGGATGCCCTCCGAGTTCGCGTCCCACACGCGCAGCGCGTAGTTGCCCTCGTCGCCCGCGATCACGAAGCCGCTGACCGTGTCGCTGAAGGCAATCTCGCTCGGGTTCAGCTCGTTCTTGCCGCGCACGAGTGCAGAGCCATCCACAAGAACGCCGTCGACGACGATGTTGTCGGATGCCGCTGCCGTGACGGTCAGCCCGCCCTCGGCGGGCGCCCACGAGCCGGGCACACCCCAGATGGTCTGCTCCGAGTCGATCCACTGCGTGTTCACCAGTGCGAGGCTGCCCTTGGGCTGCACCACGGATTCCTCGCGGCGCGAGCGGAACGTGGCGAGGCGAGCTTCTGCGGTGTCGGTCATTCGTCCATCCTTGTCGAGTCTGACTATGGCAACAGGCGCCGACACGGAGTTATTTCCAGCTTGCCTCGCTCGATCCCCACGGGACTGCGGGAGAGCGCCACTCCCCTCGGCCACCGTCGTAGTGGGGCGCCGGGAGAGCGGTCGTGAGCGATTCTTCAGTGACGACTGTCGGTTCCCACGTCGCCGACTCTCCCGGGGCGGCGCGTGGCGCGTCCAGCAGTTCTTGGGCGACCCGCGCGAGGGAGGTCTCGACGAGCCAGGAACCGCCATCGTCGAGCTGGCGGCGCAGGGCGGTCGTGACCGCGGCGGCGAGGAGGTATCCCGCCGAATGGTCGAGCGCTTGGGCCGGAAGGGCGCCGGGCTTGGTCGCGTCGACGCTCTCGAGCCAGCCGATCCCGCTCGCGGCCTGCACGATGCTATCGAAGCCGCGCCGGTCGGCGAACGGTCCGGTCGTGCCCCACGCGCTCAGGCGCGCGACGACGAGACCGGGCCTGCGCTCCGCGAGCGCTTCGGGCGAGAGCCCAAAGCGGTCCAGCGCGCCGGGACGGTAGCCCGTCACCACCACGTCGGCGTCGGCGAGGAGTGCCTCGAAGGCGTCACGGTCGGCATCCAGGTCGAGGATCGCTGAGCGCTTGCCGGCCCCCGTGTCGAGGTGTTGCGCCGTGATCTCGGGGTGCGCAGGTCCATCGAGGCGAAGAACGTCGGCCCCCCACAGGGCGAGCGTGCGGGTTGCCACCGGTCCAGCGATGACACGGGTCAGGTCGAGCACCCGGATGCCGGCTGCCGGGGCATCCATCTCCGTAGTAGACAGCTGTCGCGCGGGGGCATCGCCCACGCGCTCAACCCCCACGAGCGCGGACTCGGCCACCGCTCGCGCCTGCGGATGCGCGCGCCACTCGTCTTCGGTGCGCACGACGACCGCGACACCGCCGCGCTCGGCGATGAGGTCCTCGACCTCCTGCGCGTACCGCGAGTGCAGGTGCAGCAGAAGTTCGTCGGCAGTCGTGCCGTCGGGAAGCGCGAGCGCTTCGAGCAGCCGGGCGCGATGGTGCGGGTAGTTCGCGTGGGTGCGCACCCAACCGTCAGCTGTGGGCCAGAAGCCGGAGAGCTCGGCCCAGGCGTTCATCGGCTCGCCGTCGAGCCGATAGTGCCGCTCGCTCGTCACCGCTGTCGCGACACGGATGGGATCGAGCTCGACTGTCGGCACCGCGGACCCGGTCCGGCGCGCGACGAGGAATGCTGCGGAGAGCGAGGCAACGGCGATGGCGTCATGAACGAGGGGGCCGACGGCAAGCGCGGCAGAAAGCGGGATCTCATGAGGGCGCACAAGCGCCAGTGCGGCCGGATCTTCGCCCAGCGCCGCCCACGCGGCATCCCTGAAGGTCATGGTCGATCGTACGCCCGCCTCTAAGCCTGTGGCTAAGAGGTAGGCGCGGACGGGATCGATCCGGTCGCGGGATCGCCGTTCTCGCTGGGCTCATCGAGGATCACGAGGCCGGTGCCGCTGCTCGCGACGAGCGAGAGCTCCTCGAGCCAGCGGCGATTGAGGGTGGGGGCCTTGCTTCCGTCGAACTCGAAATGCATCGCGATCTCGGGCGAGAGCCAGATCGTCGAACGACCATGGCCCTCGGAGCGGCCCTTCACCCACGAGAACGTGAACGATTCGCCGCGCCGCAGCTTGTTGACGATGACGACCTTGACGTGGGCCAGGGCCCTGTCCTCGATGGGGATCGGAAGCCTGGAATCCCCGTAGTAGAGCGTTCCCACAGTCCCCTCCTCACAGAAGTCGTGCACACACGGTACCAAATCGCATCGTCGTCGGGGCCGACCGGCGCTGATACCCTGAACGCATGGGCACCCTCTACTACGCCGACGCAACCCGCGTGGTAATCCCGATCCCGGATCGCGAACTCGCGCACATCAAGTTCGTGATGGTCAACAAGCTGCGACGCAATGAAGCGTTCACCTTCTCGTGGGACAAGCCCGAGAGTGAGGGCGGCGGACGCTCCAGCATCTGGATTTCCGCACAGATCCCCCTTGAGTTTGAGTTCGATGACGCCACCCCTCCGGAGATGAACCGTGAGTGGCTCGAGCAGCTCTCGCTGGCAGCGTCGACGGTGAGCGGCCTCGCGCCCATTCCGGAGCCGACAAAGGTGTAAATCCATACCTTCCCCTCACAGCCTCGGAGTGCCAAGGTGGGAGTAGGTACGGATCCTCTCGGCGGCCAGTCTCTTGCCTTGAGCAGGTTTGGAGAAGCGGTCGGAGCCTGTGCGTCGTAACGTTGTCCGCATGAGCGAGAAGACGAAGTCAGCGGGATTCAGCAGCGAAGAGCGCGCCGCCATGAAGGAGCGCGCCAAGGAGCTGAAGGTCGCCGCGACCCAGGCGGAGGCCTTGCACGACGTGCTCGCGAAGATCGCGGAGACTGATGGCTCCGATCGCGAGATCGGCGAGCGACTCCACGAGGTCATCCTGGAGGCGGCCCCTGACCTCATGCCGAAGACCTGGTACGGCAGCCCCGCCTACTACAAGGACGGCAAGGTCATCGTCTTCTTCCAGCCGTCGGCAAAGTTCAAGACCCGCTACGTGACCCTCGGTTTCAGCGACGACGCGAAGCTCGACGACGGGAGCATATGGCCGACGTCGTATGCGATCACGAAGCTCACGAAGGCGGACGAGGCAACGATCACGGCGCTCGTGAAGAGGGCAGTGAACTGATCCCCGGTTGGCGGTTTCTCTCCGGGCAACGTATGGCACAGTGCCATACGTTGCCGAAAGAGAACTTCGCGCCCCGACCTGCCCCTGCGCTGCCTGTATCGTAAGTATCCGTCCGCATGAGCGGACGCGGGGCGGTAGCTCAGCTGGTTAGAGCAGCGGACTCATAATCCGTCGGTCACGGGTTCAAGTCCCGTCCGCCCTACGGAACAACGCGGCATCCGCTAGCACTCGGCGACACCACGGTCGACCCCCTGGCGGGTCTGCGGGGTCGGACGTACCGTGGAGTCATGACCGACACGAAGCACACCACCAAGGCGCCCGCGGGCTCCGGAGCACGCATCACTCGTCTGCAGAACGCGGAATCGGGGTTCAAAGCATCCAAGACCCTCACTGACAACATGCAGAAGGTGCTCGTCGACCTGCTTGAGTTGCAGATGCAGGGCAAGCAGGCGCACTGGAACGTCGTCGGCAAGAACTTCAGGGACACCCACCGCGTGCTCGACGAGATCATCGAGGATGCCCGCACCTTCAGCGACACGGTGGCGGAGCGTCTCCGGGCCCTGCACGCAGTGCCTGACGGCCGTAGCGACACAGTCGCGGCGACCACCACGCTGCAGGAGTACCCGAACGGCGAGATCGACACGGCCACGACTGTCGACCTCGTCACGGAGCGACTCGAGGCCACGGTCGCAACCATGCGCGAGGTGCATGATCAGGTGGACGAGGAAGATCCGACGAGCTCGGACATCCTGCACGCCGTCATCGAGCGGCTCGAGCAGTTCGCGTGGATGGTGTCAGCCGAGAACCGCACTCCCGCCAAGAGCTAGCGACATGAGCGACATCGAGCACGGCCACAACCTCGCGAGCGAGGGCGACAAGATCGACGGCATCATCGAGCAGATGCGCGGGGACATCAGCCAGGGCAACGTCTCAGATATCCCGGATGCCCTCCGCCAGCGGCTTCACGACGCCGGCCTCGAGGTCAGCGAGAACGAGTTCGAGAAGCTGGTCGCGCGCCTGAGTGAAGTGACCTGACTAGCGTGAACTCGCGCCCTGCGGCATCCGGCTAGGAGCGCTTCTTCGTCTCGCCGCTGACCGGAGCGTCAACGGGCTCGCCGCGGTACAAGCTCTCGAAGGTGTCGAGCGTGCGCTGGATGTCGTGGGACTCGACAATGCGCAGGCTCTCCTTCTTGAGTGCCTGCAGCTCGTCTTCAGACATGGAGAGCACGCGCGTGAGCTTCTCGGCTAGGTCATCGACGTTGCCGGGCTCGAAGAGGAAGCCGTTCTCCCCGTCGTGCACCAGATGCGGAAGTGCCATGGCGTTGGCCGCGACGATCGGCAGGCCCGACGCCATGGCCTCCATGGTCGAGATGCTCTGCAGCTCCGCAATGGACGGCATCACGAAGACTGTCGCGCGCGTGAGCGCGTTGCGCAGGTAGGACTCATCGACGTAGCCGGCGAACTTCACGTCGGCCGTGACGCCGAGCGACGCGGTGAGCGCCTTGAGCTTGGCCTCCTGGTCACCGCCGCCGACGATCTCGAGCTTCGCCTTGAGCGACGGGTCGAGCTTCGCGAACGCGCGGATGAGCTTGTCGATCTGCTTCTCGTCCACGACGCGACCGAGGAAAACGATGAGGTTGTCGGTTCGAGGCTGCATGTTCGGCACGTAGTTGTGGGCGTCGATGCCGCACGAGATCGCGAGCACGTGCTCGACTGACGTGTTGGCCTCGAGGTAGTCGGCTGCCTTCTGGGTGGGAGTCGTGACCCGTTCGGCGCGGCCGAACGAGCGGTCCGCGGCATCCCACGCCATCTGGATCGCCTTCTTCCGCAGGAACGGCGGGATGATGAGCGTGTACTCGAGCAGGTTCTCGGGCATGAAATGGTTGGTTCCGATAATCCGGATGTTGCGCTTCTGGCCCTCGATGGTCATGCCCCGGCCAATCACAACGTGCGACTGGAAGTGAATGACGTCGGGCTTCACAAGATCGAGGATCTTCGCGGAACTCTGCTTGATGCGCCACGGCAGCGCGAACCGCAGCCACGGATGCGGGTACCAACGCCACGAGTAGATGCGGTGCACAGTGACGTTCTGGCCCTCGTGCTCCTCGATCTGCGGGCCGAGTTTCTTGTTCGAGTACGACGGCGCGGCGATGTGCACATCGTGGCCGCGCTCCGCGAGGCCTGCACCCAGTCGAGCGATGAATGTGGCAGCACCATTGATCTCGGGCGAGAACGTGTCGGCGGCGATGAGGATGCGGAGTCGCGGCTGTGCCTCGTGGGCCAAACGTCGCGCGGCAGCAGTCACAGTGGTTGGTGTTCCTTTGTCTGGGATGCCGGGCGGAGTCTCACCGGCGAGTCGGGATGAGCCGAATCTTGGCCCCTAACGTACCTCAAGGATGCTGTGCAGAGTCTTCGACCACGTCGGCAAGCGTCGTATTGGCCAGCGACTGCGGGTGGTGCCGAGAGAGCGAAACCACTCCCCAAATCGCGGCGGCCGCTGCGGCGGCAAACGCGAAGATCGCCCAGAGCGGGGCGGTCGACGCCTCGCCGAGCACGACTATGCCGATCGACACCGCGACTATCGGGTCGATGACGGTGAGCCCGGCAACGACGAGATCTGGCGGGTTGGAGGAGTGCGCGGTCTGCACGAAGTATGTGCCGAGGAGGGCTGCGGCGACGAGCCCGATGACGCAGACGATGGTGAGGATGTCGGCGGAATTGAACCCGAACCCGGCCGCGAGGATGGTCTGCACACGCCCGATTACCACGTTGGCAAGGGTCACCACGAATCCGAACAGCACGCCCGCGGCGACGACGTAGAAAATCGGGCGGGGCGCTCGGCGCCTCATGAGGATGAAGAGCATCACGAACACCGCGAGCACCACGGACAGGATGATGAGCACTACCGAGAGCTGGGTGGCGGTGATCGCGTGGCGCTCAGTAACGAAGGCGGCGATCGTCACGAACGCAGCGACGCCGAGCACACACACGAGGATCGCGCGGATCGACTCGCGGTCGAGTGGCACCTTGCTCACTCGGGAGTTGACAATCGAGGTGATCACGAGCGCGACGGCGCCGAGCGGCTGGACAACGGTGAGCGGCGCGAAGGTGAGGCTCGTGAGCTGCAGCACGATGGCCAGTCCGAGCAGGAGCGTCCCGATCACCCACGACGGGCGCGCGAGCAACGACGTGAGCTGCCCGAGGGTGAGGCCGGTCTTGCCCTTGCCCCCGGATTTCTCGCCGACCAGCACGACACCGCGGTTCTGGAACTGGGTTCCGAACGCGAGAAACACTGCAGCGACGACCGCGAGAGCGATGCCGATACCCGACTGCGTGTTGAGGGTTAGCTGGTCGGCTATGTCCTGGAAGTCCGGCGGCACCCGTTGAATCTACCCGTTCCGGTCCCGTTATTCTGGGTGAATGGCCGTACTTCCTATCCACATCACGGGCGAAACCGTGCTGCACTCGGCCGCCGCCGAGGTCACCGAGTTCGACAAATCCCTTCACCAGCTGGTCGACGACATGTTCGAGACCATGAAGAAAGCACCCGGGGTTGGCCTCGCCGCACCCCAGGTGGGAGTCGGCCTGCGGGTCTTCGTCTACAACTGGACAGACGACGACGGCGTCCTCTGGCGGGGGGTCGCGATCAATCCTGAGCTCTGGATCACCCCAATGCCCCTCGGCGAAGCTGACGAGGACGACGAATCCGAGGGATGCCTCTCGCTCCCCGGTGAGCGATTCCCCCTGCGCCGTGCCGAGCACACAATACTCCGCGCCGTCGACCTCGACCAGAGGCCCTTCGAGATCGTCGCGGACGGCTGGCTCGCCCGCATCTTCCAACACGAGTACGACCACCTCGACGGCGTGCTCTACGTCGACCGACTCGAAGAGGGCTACGACAAAGCCATAGCCAAGGTCATCAGGAAGAAGGGTTGGGGAGTTCCCGGCCTGAGCTGGCTACCGGGCGAGGATCACCTGGAGGACTAACCTCCGGCGCCCTGACAGCCGTCGATCGGTCCCTCGTTGCGGCTCTCAGGGACCAGCTTGCGGCTCTCATCCGGAGGGGCGGGCCTGGCGGAGGGTCGCCATCAGGTCCACAACCGGATGAGCGCCGCCACGAGTGCGGCGGCACCGACGACCACGATGAACGGCACGCGCAGCGCGTACAACCCAGCGGCGACGATGAGGGCTGGTACCCGCGCGTCGAGCACGAGCCCGTGCGTTCCCCCGACCGTCTGCACGACGATGAGCGCCGAGAGCAGCGCGACCGTGAGCAGGTTGGCGATACGCGCGGGGGTTGGCTTCTCGACGAGCGAGGCCGGCACGAGATAGCCGAGCAGCTTGAGGGCGAGCACCGCGATGGACGCGAGGATGATCGTCTGCCAGATGGTCACGCCGTCACCTCCCGCTTGCCGAGCCAGTTCGTGAGCCCGACGACCACGGCGACCACGGCCGCCGCGAGCACGGGGATGCCAGGAGGGACGAACGGGATGAGCACGGCGGCGACCACGGCCGCTCCGATCGCCACGACGACGGGCTGCAACTGCCTGAGCCTGGGCCACAGGAGGCCGAGGAAGGCTGCGGCGGCCGCGGCATCCAGACCGTATTGGCTCACATCACCCAGGAGATCGCCGATGAGGGCGCCCGCGAGGGTCGTCAGATTCCAGCCGACGTAGATGATCACGCCGGTCCACCAGAAGCCCGCACGCTGGCCGACCAGGGTCTTCTGAGCCGTGGCGACGGCGGTGGTCTCGTCGATCGTCCAGTGCGCGGCGAGCACCTTCTTGGGCCACGGCCCGCCGATGAACGGCGCGACGCGCAGAGCATAGAGCGCGTTGCGCGTGCCCAGCAGTGCGCCGCTCGCGATCGCGGCGGGCCCGGCGGCCGCACCACCCGAGGCGAGGATGCCGATGACCGCGAACTGCGAGCCGCCGGAGAACATGATGAGACTCAGGAAGCAGGTCTGCCAGAGATCGAGCCCGGATGCCACGCTCAGCGCGCCGAACGAAACGCCGTATGCCGCAACGGCGAGACCCACGGCGAAACTCGCACGAATGGCGGCGCTGCGCTCGGTGACGACAGGGTCTGACAACGAAAGAACTCCCTCCGGGCAGGTGGCCCGAAGGGAGACTCTATCGTGCGGTTGCTACTTGGTCGGCGGCGCGAAGGTGTTGTTGGCACGCAGCACTTCGAGGCGTGCGCGGTACTCCTTCTCGTCGATGTCACCCTGCGCGAAACGCTCAGCGAGAGTGGACTCGGCACCGCGTGCCGCGCCTGACCACGGGCCGTAGCCGCCGTGCCCGGGACCCCAGCCACCGCGACTCCAGCGACGGCGCGCGAGGCTCACGAACAGGATGGCGACTCCGATCCAGAACAACGGGATGAGTAAGAAGAGCCAGCCGAAGCCGAACCCGGGTCCGCCCATGTGGGCGGCGAGAGCAAGAGCTGTAAACACGAGGTGTCCATTCCGTCGGGGCCCTGACTGGGCCGTTGACTCAACACTCGTCGTGTCCTGCCGAAACGGAATCTGCCCGGCGGCGACACCTCGGCTACTCCCCCGGGTGCAGGTTCACGTTATTCAGTACGCCCGGCGTGTACCAGCCCGGTCTCGTAGGCAATAACGACGAGTTGCACGCGGTCGCGCGCACCAAGTTTCGACATGATGCGCGACACGTGGGTCTTGGCCGTGAGGGGGCTCAGGAAGAGGGTCTTTCCGATCTCGTCGTTCGTGAGGCCCTGGCCCACGAGGGCGAGCACCTCGCGCTCTCGCTCGGTGATGACCTTGAGCTGGGTTGTGTCAGGCGCCTCGCGCAGCTGCCCGGAGATGCGCTCGAGGAGCCGTTTCGTGACGCCGGGGCTGAGCAGGGCATCCCCGCCGGCCACCACCCGCACTGCACGGATGAGTTCGACCGGCTCGGTGTCTTTCACGAGAAACCCGCTCGCCCCCGCCCGGATCGCCCGGCCGACGTACTCGTCGAGCTCGAAGGTCGTGACGATCACGATGTGGGTGTCTTTGAGCTCAGGATTCTGCACGATCTGCTCGGTCGCCCAGAGACCGTCGCCGTCGGGCATCCGGATGTCCATGAGCACGACGTCGGGCCGGGTTGCCGTGACGAGCGAGACCGCCTCGGCACCTGACCCCGCCTCGCCGACGATCTCGATGTCGGGCTCGGCCTCGAGCAGGCTGCGGAACCCGCCCCGGATGAGCTGCTGGTCGTCGGCGATGGCTACTCGGATCATGACTCGTGCTCCTTGACGGGAATTCGTGCAGTGACCTGCAGACCGCCCAGGGTCGAGGCCCCGGTCGAAAGGGTGCCGCCGAGCAGTTCGGCGCGCTCGCGCATGCCGAGAAGACCGCGGCCGCCCGTGAGATCGTCGGAGAGCCCCCTGCCGTCGTCGTCGATCACGACGAGGTAGTCGTGAGCGTCGGCCGAGATCGAGACCGTCGCGCGCGTTGCCTTCGCGTGTCGGACGACGTTCGTGAGTGACTCCTGCGCGATCCGGTAGACCGCGAGCTGCACGGCCTTGGGCGCTTCGGTCACAGAGTTCTCGAGCGTCACATCCACACCCTGTGAGGTCACGGATGCCACGAGCCCCGGCAGTCGCGATAGATCGGGTTCTGGCACCAACGGCGCCGACGGATCCTGCCCACCCTCCGCGCGCAACACCCCGAGTACCGACCGCACCTCGTCGAGCGCGGTCTTGCTGGTCTCCTTGATGCTCGCGAGCGCCGCGGCGGCTTTCTCCGGCTGCTTCTCCATGAGGTGCAGGCCCACGCCGGCCTGCACGTTGATCTGGCTCAGCGAGTGTGCGAGCACGTCGTGCAGTTCGCGCGCGATACGCACACGCTCGGCCTGCACCTCCGTCTGCTTGCGCTGCGCGACCGTGCGCCGGAACTCCTCGTAGTGCTCCTGCCGCGTTCGCATGGCCTCGCCGATGCCGAACGTGATGAGGATGCCGAGGGTCGTGACGGCGATCCGGGCTGGGTGCCAGTTGAGGCCGAGCAGGAGGCCCACGGTCACGGTTCCCACCCAGAAGCCGCCCACAGCGATCCACGCCCAGATCCGCGCGCCATGGCGAATCGAGAGGACTATCGCGAACGCGAGGGCGATGTAGGGCGGGCCCTGGTCTTGCGTGGTGAGGAAGAAGTCTGCACAGGCCGCCGCCGCTACGAACGCGACAACGGGGCCGGGGAACCGGCGGCGCAGCAGGAGCGAGAGCGGGCCGCCGAGGGCGAGGAGCACGAGGATCCCGCTCGTGTCGGTCGGGGCACGTTCGGCCCAGAAAACCGCAGCGGGAACCTGCAGGATCAGGGCGATGATGACCGGCACGACGAGGCGGGCGGTGCGCGACATCCGGAACTGGCGCGGCTGGCGCAGTGCCAGCTCCTCGGCGAACTCCTGGAACTGCGCGCGGTCGTACCGCCCGCCCCAGTGGGGCTGGTGTACGGGACCGGGCTGGCGCATGCCTCGATCGTAGTTGCGGGGGTGCCGCGGCGCGTCGGCTTGGCGTTGTGACGCGGGTACTCCCGTGGGAGTAGTGCGCGAGCGCACTGAGAATGCAAAAGGCCCCAGCCGTGGAGGGCTGGGGCCTTAGCTCCCCGACTTGGACTCGAACCAAGAACCTACGCATTAACAGTGCGTTGCTCTGCCAATTGAGCTATCGAGGATTGCGATTGAGCTTGCCTACTTTACCAAAGGTTGCGCCTGCGCAAAATCGGCTCACACCGATCTGAGCAGGTAGTTGGGCGACGGCACCGAAATGGGCTCGGCGATGAGGCGCAGAGTGCCGTCGACTCCTGCCTTGAAGCTCGCGATGGAGTTCGACAGTTGGTTCGCCACGTGCAGCACGTCACCGTCGATCGCGTGGTGTCGCGGCCAGTCGCCCTCACTCGAGACCCAGCCCAGTGGCTCGAGATGCGTACCGTCCTCGCTCGCGCGCAGCGTGGAGATGCGGTTGCTGCCGCGCAGGCCCGTGTACACGTAACGACCGCCTGCGCCGAAGCTGATCGCCGAATCACTATCGCCATCGACAGCCCCCGGCACCGCGACCGACGAGACGATCTCGAGGCTCGAGCCCGTCCAGCGCAACACGAACAGTTCGTGGCTGAGCTCACTCAACACGTAGAGCAGCCCCGAGGGGTGCCGCGCGATGTCGCGCGGTCCCGTTCCGGGCGGCAACGACAGGGATGCTGCGGCACGAAGCCCCGGCCGATGCACGAGCACGCGATCCGAGCCGAGGTCAACGCTCAGCAGCGTGGTCTCACCGACGGCGAACACCGCGTGCGAATGTGGACGGAGCTGGCGCTCGTGCGGTCCCGACCCGTCGCCGTGCTCGGTATCGAGCAGCGCGGTCACCGCCCCTGACTCGTCGAGGCCCACGAGACCGACGACGCCGTCGAAGTAGTTGGCGACGGCGATTCCGTGCTCGAAGAACTCGAGATTGCACGGCCAGCGGCCGCCCGACGGGGCCGACCCGTCACGCGCGAGGGTGTGCTCCCCCGTGCGGCGGAACGAGTCGACGGTCCCCTCGCCCTCGGCTACCGCGTAGACGTGATCACCGCGCTGCAGCAGGTACGACGGCGACGGCGTCTCGACAGCTGTGCCGACGAGTTCGAGGGTGCCGGCATCCGTCGAACGCAGTGCCTGAATGCCCGGGAGCGTGCCCGTCATGTCTTCGCTGTAGCCGCCGACCCACCAGCTCGTCATGCGCGGAGTGCCATCAGTAGCCCGCTGTCGGGTCGACCATGCCGACGAACCCACCATCGCCCAGGAGTGCCGCGACGTTCGCCCTGATCCGCTCGGAGAGCAGCGGCGCGGTCATCTCGGGGGTGTCTGCGGAGTGTGACGTGATGACGATGCGGGGGGCCGTCCACAGGGGATGCCCGTCCGGCAGCGGCTCGGGAGTCGTGACATCGATTCCGGCACCCGCGAGATGCCCCGCGGTGAGGGCTGCGACGAGCGCGTCCTGGTCGACGAGAGATCCGCGCGCGATGTTGATGAGCGCGGCTGACGGCTTGAGCAGCGCGAGCTCCTTCGCGCCGATGAGGTGCGCGGTCTCCGCTGTGGCGGCCGCCGCGAGGATCAGCACGTCGGCGTCCGGTAGCACCTCAGCGAGGCGTGACACCGGCACCGTGCGATTCGCACCCGGCAGCGGATCATCCCCGCGCCGCACGACAGTCACGTCGACCTCCCACGGCGCGAGCAGCCGCAGCAGCTCGACTGCGACGCCGCCCGCCCCGATGATGACGACGCGGCACCCGTAGAGCGAGATGCCCGTCTTCGGGTCAGCCCAGCTCGTCGATCGCGATTTCTCGGGCAGGCCGCGCAGCACCGCGAGGGTGAGCCCCACCGCGTGCTCGGCTACGGGCTCGGCGAAGACCCCTTTGGCGCTCGTCCAGACCGGCAGGCCGCGGCCGGCGTGCGCGGCGAGCAGGGGCGCGAAGCGCTCGATACCCGCCATCGGCAACTGGATCCATTCGATGCCCGGATGCTCCGCGAGCACGCTCGCGAGCGCGCCCGCGTCGAGGTTCAGCCAGACTAGGCCGCGCGTCGCCGCGGAGAGCGGCTCAACGACTCCGCCACCGGAGACGACAGCGGCCTCGAAGGCCTCGTGGGCAAAGGGCAGCACGGCGACCGGTCCCGCGTGCGGCCGGGCGCCCGTGAGGGGAACGGGAGTCAGGGGATCCCTGTGCTCGCCGGGGAGTCGTGTGCTCACACGCCCCCAGCACCCGGAGCGGGCAGGCCCGCGAGCTGGTCTTCGATGAACTCGGCGGTCTCTTTGCTAGTGGACAAGCTCGCCCTCCTCCTCGAGGTAGTCGAGGGAGCGGGCGAGGTCGCGCACGTAGGGATGACGCGGATCGGCGAGAACTTCCTCGAGTTCGCCGATGCCCACGATCACTCCGCGGTGCATGATCGCGACGCGGTTGCTCACGCGACGCACCTCGCTGAGGTCGGCAGTGACGACGAGCGCGGAGAACCCACGCTCCCGCTGCAGCGACACGATGATGTCGAGGATCGCGCCACGCACAGTCACGTCGATGCCCGCTGTCGGGTCGTCGGCGACGAGCACCTTGGGCTCGAGGATCATCGCCCGCGCGATCGCGACGCGCTGGCGCTGGCCCTTGCTGAGTTCGTGCGGGTACTTGTTCATCGTCGAGAGCGGCAGCCGCACGGCGTCGATGAGCGTAGCGACTGCCTCGCCAGCTTCGTCCTGGTCGAAGTGCCGGTCCCGGGAGAAGATCGGCTCGGCGACGTTCTCGCCGATCGTCAGGCGCGGCTCGAGAAAGTCTCCGGCCTCCTGGCGCAGGTACCCGACGTAGAGGCCGAGACGATCGCGCTTGCGGGCGGATACGCCACGCAACTGGGTGCCGATGACCTCGAGGCTTCCGCCCGTGATCTTGGGTGAATCCGGGTCGACGAGGTCCGCCTGCAGGGCGACGGCCTTCGCGAGGCTGCTCTTGCCCGACCCGGTCTCGCCCACGACCGCGAGGACTTCGCCCGGCGCGATGTCGAACGTCAGGCCGTTGACCGCGATCGACCGCGTCTGCGGATTGCTCGACGGGTACAGCAGTGACAGGTCGCGCGCTCGGACCGTGGGGCCGTCGGTCATTCCGCCGCCTTCAACGCGCGCAGCTGTTCGCGGCGCTTCGCCTGCTCCGCAGGGTCGGGCACGGGAAGTGAGGCCAGCAACCGCTGGGTGTACGGATGCTGCGGCGCACCGAGCACCTGCTCCCCCGTGCCCTCCTCGACGAGCCTGCCCTGGTACAGCACGGCGATGCGATCGGAGAGCATGTCGACCACCGCGAGGTCGTGGCTGATGAAGAGCGCGGCGAAACCGAACTCCTTCTGCAGCTCGGCGAACAGCTCGAGCACGCGGGCCTGCACCGACACGTCGAGCGCACTCGTCGGTTCGTCGGCGATGAGAAGGCTCGGTTCGAGCGCGAGCGAGCGGGCGAGGCTTGCGCGCTGGCGCTGTCCGCCGCTGAGCTCGTGCGGGAAGCGGTCGGCAAAGCTACGCGGCAGCTGAACCGCTTCAAGCAATTCGTTCACCCGGGGGCGGGCTGCGGCGGCATCCCTCGCCTTGTGATGCACGATGAGCGGTTCGGCGACGGCCTCCGCAATCGTCAGCAGCGGGTTAAAGCTCGACGCGGGATCCTGGAAGACAAAGCCGATGTCGCTGCGCACGGGCTTGAACGCACGCTCCTTGATGCCGAGCATCTCGTGCCCGAGCACCTGCAGCGAACCGCCAGTGATCTTCGTGAGGCCGCCGATGGCACGGCCGATCGTCGTCTTGCCCGACCCGCTCTCGCCCACGAGGCCGAGAACTTCACCGGGCGAGATCGTGAAACTCACGCCATCCACGGCGCGGAATCCGCCCCGACCGATGCGACCCGCGTACTCGATGACGAGGTTCTTCGCGACGACTACAGGCTCGGCGGTGTTGACCGTGCCTGCCGCCTCGCGCGCGCTGACTCGGGCGCGCGCGCGGGCGCCACCGGTGCCGATGCGCGGCACCGCGGCGAGCAGTTTCTGCGTGTACGGGTGCTGGGGCGATGCGAACAGCCTCTCGACCGAGGCCTCTTCGACGAGCTTGCCCTCGAACATGACGGCAACGCGGTCGGCGAGATCGGCGACGATGCCCATGTTGTGGGTGATGAGGATGATCGCGGTACCGAACTCATCACGGCAGCGACGCAGCAGGTCGAGAATCTCCGCCTGCACTGTCACGTCGAGCGCCGTGGTGGGCTCGTCCGCGATGATGAGCTCGGGCTCGAGCACGAGCGCCATCGCGATGACGACGCGCTGCTTCTGGCCGCCCGAGAACTGGTGCGGGTAGTAGTCGACGCGCTTCTCCGGCTCAGGGATGCCGACGCGCGTGAGCATGTCGATGGCCTTCGCCCGGGCGTCCTTCTTGCTGATTCCCTTGTGTGCGCGCAGGCCCTCCATGATCTGCCACCCGACGGTGAAGACGGGGTTGAGGGCGAGCGACGGCTCCTGGAACACCATGGCGGCGTCCGTGCCGCGAATCGCGCGCAGTTTCTCGCCCGTGAGCCCAACGACGTCGCGACCGTTGAGCATGATCGCTCCGGTCGTGACCGCAGTCTCGGGCAGCAGACCGATGATCGACTTCGCGGTGACGGTCTTGCCGCTGCCACTTTCTCCGACGATCGCGAGCACCTCGCCCGAATCGACCGAGAGGCTCACCTCGTCGACGGCGACGACGGAGCCACCGTCGGTCGCGAAGGTCACATCGAGGTTCGTGATCTCCACCACGCGGGTCATGAGCCTGCCTCCAGTCCGGCCGCGGCATCCGTGCCGCCGAGTACTGCCGATCCCTCGGCGGTCGGTGCTGGCACGATGCTCGCCTTCCTGCGCGTGCGCAATCGCGGATCGGCGAGGTCGTTGAGGCTTTCACCCACGAGAGTGATTCCGAGCACGACGAGCACGATGGCGAGACCGGGGAAGACCGAGGTCCACCAGATGCCACTGGTCACGTCGGAGATCGACCGGTTGAGGTCGTAGCCCCACTCCGCCGCTGCGGTTGGCTCGATTCCGAAGCCGAGGAAGCCCAGGCCCGCGAGGGTCAGGATCGCCTCGGAGCTGTTGAGGGTGAAGATGAGCGGCAGGGTTCGGGTCGCGTTGCGCAGCACGTGGCGGAACATGATCCGCCCCGTGCTCGAACCCACGACCTTCGCCGACTCGACGTAGGCCTCCGACTTGATGCGCACGGTCTCTGCCCGGATCACGCGGAAGTACTGCGGGATGTAGACCACCGTGATCGACAGCGCGGCTGCGAACACACCACCCCACAGGCTCGACTGGCCGCCGCTGATCGCGATGGCCGCGACAATCGCGAGCAGCAGGGTCGGAAACGCGAACACCGCGTCGGCAATGACCACGAGCACGCGGTCGAGCCAGCCGCCGATGTAGCCGGAGACGAGGCCGAGCAGCACTCCCGCGAAGATCGACAGGATTACCGCGACGACGATCACCGCGAGCGCCGTCTGGCTGCCCCAGATCACACGTGACAGTACGTCGTACCCGCCGACCGTGGTGCCGAGGAGGTGCGCGCCACCCGGGGGCACCTGGGCGCCGAACGCCACACCGTCAGAGCCCTTCAGCTGCGCGTAGCCGTAGGGCGCGAGTAGCGGGGCGAAGATCGCCGTGAGGATGAAGATGCCGGTGATCACGAGGCCAGCGATGAGCATGCCGCGCTGCAGGCCGACGCTTTGACGCAACTGGTGCACGATGGGCAGTCGCTGCCACAGGGTCACGCGGCGACGGGGTTCGGTGGTGGTGGTCATGATCAGTACCTCACCCTCGGGTCGATGATCGCGGCAAGGATGTCGACGATGAAGTTGCTCAGGGCCACGATCACCGCGAGCAGGGCGACGATTCCCTGCACGGCGACGAAGTCTCGCGCGCTCAGGTATTCCGCGAGCTTGAAGCCGAGGCCCTTCCACTCGAATGTCGTCTCGGTCAGCACGGCCCCGCCGAGCAGCACCGCGATCTGTAGGCCGATGACCGTGATGATCGGTACGAGTGCCGGCTTGTATGCATGCTTGCGCACGAGACGGAACTCGCTCACGCCACGCGAGCGAGCGGCATCCACGTAGTCCATCGACAGGGTTCCGATGACGTTGGTGCGCACGAGGCGCAGGAAGACACCCGCCGTGAGCAGGCCGAGCGCGAGGCCGGGAAGCACGGCGTGCTGAAGCACATCGCCGATGGCGGCAGGGCTGCCGAGCTGAATCGCATCGATCAGGTAGATGCCCGTGCGCCGGTCACCGAGCCGGCTCATGTTGAGTTCGGTGCGCGTCGAGGCGCGACCGGCGACCGGCAGCACCTTGAGCCACACCGAGAACACGAGCTTGAGCAGGAGGCCCGCGAAGAAGACGGGAGTCGCGTAGCAGAGGATCGCGAAGACGCGCAGGATCGCGTCCGGCCACTTGTCGCGCAGGTAGGCCGCCAGCATGCCGAGTGGGATGCCGACGATGAACGCCACGATGAGGGCGTAGAACGCGAGCTCGAGGGTCGCGCCGCCATAGGTGACGAGCAATTGGGTCACGGGCCGACCGTCGCTGATGGCCGTGCCGAAGTTGCCCGTGAAGACCTGGCCGATGTACTCGAAGTACTGCACGAGAATCGGGCGATCGTAGCCCGCCGAATGAATACGCTCCGCGAGCTGGGCGGCGGTAAGGCGACCGCCGAGAGCGGCGGTGATGGGGTCACCGATCGTACGCATGAGCACGAACACCATGGTGACGAGGATGAAGATCGTCGGGAAGATCAGCAGGAACCGAACGATGATGAAACGCAGGAGACCGCTGCCGCCGCGAGGGCGGCGTGCTGCGGGTACGGGCCCGACAGGGTCGAGCACTGCGGGAGCGGTTGTCGTCATCGGTACCAATCGTGCGTAGTGCAAGAAGTGTCGTGCACAGAGAGAGAAAGAGGCGACCCGCACTGGTGCGGGTCGCCCCTCGTTGCGCTAGAGAAGACTCTAGCCGCCGGTCGTTAGCCCTTGACGAGGCTTCCGTAGCGGAACTTGAACGAGCCGTCGAGAACGGCGCCGGTCACGTCCTTGCCGGTGACCGCGATCTGAGCGCCCTGGAGGAGCGGAACAGTCGACAGGTCTGCAGCAACCTTGGCCTGGATCTCCTCGATGTCGGACTGGCGCGTGGCCGGGTCCTGCTCGACGGCCTGGTCAAGGATCAGCTGGTTGACTTCCTGGTTGTCGTAGTGATTCGCCAGGAAGTTGTCCGTGGTGAAGAACGGCGTCAGGTAGTTGTCAGCGTCGGAGTAGTCCGGGAACCAGCCGAGCTGGTACGCCGGGTACAGGTCAGCCGTGCGGTCCTTCGCGTAGGTGACCCACTCGGTGGACTGCAGGTTGACCGCGAAGAGACCGGTTGCCTCGAGCTGGCTCTTCACGAGCGCGTACTCGTCACCCGAAGACTCACCGTAGTGATCCGGGTTGTACTGCAGGTTCAGCGCGACCGGAGTCGCGACGCCTGCATCGGCGAGGGCCTTGGCAGCCTTGTCGGCGTCAGGGCCGCCGTTGCCGTCGCCGTACAGGTCCTTCAGAACCTGGGTGGCGCCGGTGAGGCCGTCCGGAACGTACGAGTACAGCGGCAGGTAGGTGCCCTTGTAGACCTGGTCCGAGATCTCCTGGCGGTCGACGAGGTCGGCGACGGCCTGGCGAACGGCGAGAGCCTTGGCCGGGTCGGCCTCGGCTGTCGTCGCGCCATAGGGCTGCGTGTTGAAGTTGAACACGATGTAGCGGATCTCTCCACCGGGGCCGACGACGACGTTCACCGCGTCGTTGCTCTGCAGGTCGGCGACGTCAGTCGCAGACAGGCTGCGGTGTGCGACGTCGATGTTGCCTTCCTGCACGTCGAGCTTGAGGTTCGACGCGTCCGTGTAGTACTTCAGGTCGATGTTCTTGGTCGCCGCAGCGCCCAGGACACCCTGATACTCGGGGTTTGCTTCGAACGACACGAGGTTGTTGAAGTCGTAGCTCGTGATGACGTACTGACCCGCGAACGCGTTGCCCTTGACGATGTCGGCGTCCGGCGTGACCGAATCGGCCGAGAAGACCTCCTCGTCGACGATCGGAGCGGCGGGGCTCGACAGGATCTGCGCGAACGTCTGGTCGTTGCCGTTCTTGAGGTGGAAGACGACAGTGGTGTCATCCGTGGCCTCGACGCTCTCGATGTTGCCGAGCAGCACGGACGGGCCGTTCTCGTCAGCGATCGCGACCTGGCGGTCGAAGGAGAACTTCACGTCGGAGGAGGTGAGGTCGTGACCGTTGGCGAACTTCAGGCCGTCCTTGAGAACAACCGTGTACTCGTTGTCGCTCGTGTACTCGGCGGAAACCGCGATGTCGGGCTCGACATCCGAGGTGCCCTGCTTCGAGTTCAGAAGGAACGGGTACACCTGGTTCATGATCGCGAACGAGCCGTTGTCGTACGAGCCGGCCGGGTCGATGAAGGTGACCTTGTCGGTGGTGCCGACGATGAGCGAACCGCTCGAGTCGCCGCCGGTGTCGCCGCCCGTTGCGGCGCAGCCGGCGAGGGCAAGTGCGAACACTGCCGTGCCGGCGAAAGCGCCGAGAACGCGCTTCTTGGATGCGGATGTCATATCCGTCTACCTCTTCCTAATTAGTGGCAAGGAACGCGACGGCGCGCCAAAAGGGTGCCCCGTGCGTTGCTGTGCCTCAGTCCTAACACAGATAGACAGCTCGTCCGTCATCGAGCGACGGATGTTTACACGAAAGCAACTATTCGTCGCTGTTCGCAACTATTCGTCGCGCAGCGCGCGTCTTTCGGTCTCGATGCGCATGAGATCGCGCTGCACGGCGCTGAAACGCTCGGCGTCGGCCGTGGCATCCAAACGCTGCATCGCACCCATGAGCTCGACCTTCTCGCGCAGGAGATCACGCTCGACGAAGTCGGACACGATGCTCTTGCAGTAGATCTTGAGTTTCTCCGCACGCTCGGGAATCGGTGCAACGGTGAGCTCGTTCACGAGCCTCGCAAAGCGCGGCGGAACCTCGGCCGTGATCCTCGCAGCCCAATCCTGGTTGCCGGCCATCGCGAGGTTGACGGCGATCGCGTCGCGTACGACCGCGAGCCCGCCGTCGGTGAACCCGATGCTCGATGCCTTCGCGAGGAGGGTGGGACCCACGAGATCCGGGTGTTGCAGGATCGCCATCAGCACGTCCCGTTCAGTTCGAGTGATCGTGTCGGTGCGCAGGCGGGTGATGGACGGCTCGTCGTCGCTCACGGGACGCTCCTGCTGCTCCGGATCCTCCCGCGACGAACGCTGCGGGGTCGTCTGCACGGGCGAATGCGAGCGCGCGGATGCCACGGCCCTCTGCACCTCGCCCGGCTCCATGCCGAGCCATCCCGCGAGGTTGCGCACGTAGCCCACGCCCAGTGCCTGGTCCCGGATGCCCGCGACGACGGGAGCCGCTGCCCGCAGGGCCGCGACGCGCCCCTCGACAGTCTCGAGGTCGTGCGCGGCCAACTGGCGGCGGATCATGAACTCGAACATGGGCTTGCGGCTCTTGATGAGCCGCTGCACGGCACCGTCGCCCTGCTTGAGGCGCAGGTCGCACGGGTCGAGCCCGTCGGGGGCGACCGCGACGAAGGTCTGGGCGGCGAAGCGCTGCTCTTCGGCGAACGCTCGGCTCGCGGCCTTCTGGCCCGCGTCGTCGGGGTCGAAGGTGAAGATGACTTCGCCAGTGCCTGTCGTGTCTGCGTTGTCGACGTCGCCGATGACGCGGCGCACGATCTTGATGTGGTCGACGCCGAACGCAGTTCCGCAGGTCGCCACCGCGGTCGTGATACCCGCAAGGTGGCACGCCATGACATCCGTGTAGCCCTCGACGACCACGACCTGGCGCCCGCGCGCGATGTCACGCTTGGCGAGGTCGAGCCCGTAGAGCACCTGGCTCTTGTGGTAGACCGGCGTCTCGGGGGTGTTGAGGTACTTGGGCCCGTTGTCGTCATCGAGCAGCTTGCGCGCTCCGAAGCCGAGGGTCGCGCCCGTGACATCCCTGATCGGCCACACCAGCCGCCCGCGGAAGCGGTCGTAGACGTCGCCGCGATCGCCGCGGCCGAGGAGGCCGGCGGTCACGAGCTCCTCCTCCGTGAAGCCGAGTGACTTGAGATGGGTGCGCAGGGCGCTGCCGCGGGGGGCGAAGCCGACGCCGAAGCGCTCGGCGGCCGACGAGTCGAAGCCCCGCGAACCGAGGAACGCGCGTGCGGGTTCGGCGTCGGGGGTCACGAGCTGGCCCACGTAGAACTCGGCGGCTGCATCGTTCGCGGCGAGGATGCGGGCGCGGTTGCCGTGGTCGGGCGCTGCTCCCCCGTCTTCGTAGTGCAGTTCGTAGCCGATGCGCGCGGCCATGCGCTCGACGGCCTCCGAGAAACTCACGTGGTCCATCTTCTGCAGGAACGTGAAGACGTCGCCGCCCTCGCCGCAACCGAAGCAGTGGTAGAAACCGACCTGCGGTCGCACGTGGAAGCTCGGACTGCGCTCTTCGTGGAACGGGCACAGCCCCTTCATCGAGCCGACGCCCGCGTTCTTGAGGGCAACGTAGTCGCCGACGATGTCGGCGAGGTTGGTGCGCGACCGGACCTCGTCGATGTCGCTTCGTCGGATCAGGCCTGCCACGTGTTGATTGTAGGCGCGGTATCGGACGCTCAGCCGACCAGGCGCTGGTGCCAGCTCATCGCCGACTGGTCGGTGAGGGAGGCGACCTGGTCGACGACGGCACGCTTGCGCTGCTCGTCGGAGGTGGCGGTGTTCCAGTCGGCGGTGAACCCAGCGTCGAGGTTGGTCGGCGCAGACCACAGGAGCACGTCGGCCAGCTCACTCAGCACGTCCCGCTGGTGGGCGTAGATCGGCTGACGCGAGTTCGTCGACATCACGAACGCTGCGACGATTCCCTTCAGCACAGCGATCTCGGCCTGGATCTCGCGCGGAACCTCGAGGTCGGCCCCGAAGCGCGCGAGGCTGCCCGTGTGTGCCTCGCGGGTGGCCTGCACGGCGGCAGCGGCGAACCGGCCGATGAGCTGGCTCGTGAGGTTCTTGAGGCGACCGTGCGCCTCGCGGCTGCCGTCCCAGCGGTCGAGCCAGAAGTCGAGGTTGTCGAGCCGGTCGAACGCTGCGATGAGTTCGTCGTGGTCGAGTTCGCCCCCGATCCACGCGAACATGGAATTGACGAGGTCGTCGTGGTCGACGCGGGCACCGAGCGCCGTGACATCCACGTAGCCGTTGACTATCGCATCCTCGAAGTCGTGCACCGAGTAGCCGATGTCGTCGGAGAGGTCCATGACCTGGGCCTCGATGCAGCGCTTGCGGTCGGGCGCGCCCTCACGCAGCCACTCGAACGCTGCCGTGTCGTCGTCGTAGAAGCCGTACTTGCTGCGTCCACTGGGGTCGGGGATGCCCTGGGCGCTCGGCCACGGATACTTGCAGCTCGCATCCAAAGATGCGCGGGTGAGGTTGAGGCCGAAGCTCGCACCGGTCGCACCGAACACCTTGGGCTCGATGCGGGTGAGCACGCGCAAGGTCTGGGCGTTGCCCTCGAAACCGCCGACGTCGTGCGCCCAGTCGTTGAGCGCGCGCTCACCGTTGTGGCCGAATGGCGGATGCCCGAGGTCGTGCGCGAGGCACGCGGTGTCGACGACGTCGGGGTCGAGCCCCAGGCTGTCGGCGAGCTCGCGCCCGACCTGCGCGACCTCGAGCGAATGCGTGAGCCGGTTGCGGGAAAAGTCTGAGCCCGACGTCGGGCTCAGCACCTGGGTCTTCGCGGCAAGTCGACGCAGCGCGCTCGAGTGGAGCACGCGCGCGCGATCCCGGGCGAAGTCGCTGCGGCGACTCGAGTGCTCTTCCGGAAACCAGCGCTCGGCGTCGACGTCGGAGTAGCCCGGGCTATCCGGCGCCTCAGCCACCGCTCGTGCTCAATTCGGCTTCGTTGAGCTCGTTGCGGTGCGTCTCCTGCAGCTCGCGGCTATCGAGCCAGCCCTGCGGCAGAGACGGGCTCTTCGGGGTGCCCGCACGACCGCGCTGGCCCTCCGCGTCAGCGCCAGGGTACGGCTGCTCCCAGTCGAGCTGCGCGAGCAACTCGTCGAGTTGCGCGAGGTCGTGCACGGTGGCCAGGGACGCCCGTAGCTCACCGCCGACCGCGTAGCCCTTGAAGTACCACGCGACGTGCTTGCGGATGTCACGGCAGGCCCGGTCTTCCTCCTCGAAGAACTCGGTGAGCAGTTCGGCGTGCCGCTTGAAGGCGCGCGCGACCTCGCCGAGCGACGGCTGCGCCGTGAGCTTCTCACCGCGGAAGGCCGCCGCGAGGTCACCGAAGAGCCACGGACGCCCGAGGCATCCGCGCCCGACGACGACGCCATCGCAGCCGGTCTCGGCGACCATGCGGAGCGCGTCCTCCGCGCTCCAGATGTCGCCGTTGCCGAGAATCGGCGTGCCCGTGATGGCGTTCTTGAGCTTCTCGATCGCCGACCAGTCGGCGGTGCCGGAGTAGAACTCCGCTGCCGTGCGCGCGTGCAGGGCGATGCTCGCAACGCCGGCGCCCTCTGCGGCCTTCGCGGCCTCGAGGTAGGTGAGGTGATCGGAGTCGATGCCCTTGCGCATCTTGATCGTGAGCGGAACGCTGCCCGCGGCCTTCACGGCGCCCTCCACGATGTCGCGGAACAGGTCGCGCTTCCAGGGCAGGGCGGCTCCCCCGCCCTTGCGGGTGACCTTCGGCACCGGGCATCCGAAGTTCAGGTCGATGTGGTCGGCACGGTCTTCGGCGACGAGCATCGTCACGGCCTCGGACACCGTCTTCGGGTCGACGCCGTAGAGCTGGATGCTGCGCGTCGTCTCCGATTCGTGGTGCCGGATGAGCCGCATGCTCTCGGGGGTGCGCTCAACGAGGGCGCGGCTCGTGATCATCTCGGAGACGTAGAGCCCGGCACCGTACTCGCGGCACAGCCGGCGGAACGCCGTGTTCGTGATGCCCGCCATGGGCGCGAGCACGACGGGAACATCGAGCGCGATAGGCCCGATCTTCAGCGTTGGCGCCGCCTTGCTCAGGCTGTCGGCGAGAATGGTCACGTGGCAATTCTCCCAGACATTTCCGGCAGAGACCGCGTGCGCACGGATGCCGCGGCTCGCGGCATCCCGATCGACATCGTCGAACGCCCGAACGCCGCCTCACTCGAGGAGGCCGCTGGCCTGCTCGGCGTCGCCCCCTCCACGATCGTGAAGAGCCTCGTGGTGAAGCGCCACGACGGAACGTTCCTCTTCGCCCTCGTGCCCGGCGACCGCCAGATCTCGTGGGCGAAACTGCGCGCGGTCGTCGGCGTGAACAAGCTCCAGCTGCCGTCGCAGGACGTTGCTCTCGACGCGACAGGCTACGAGCGCGGCACCATCACCCCGTTCGGTTCGACCACCGCGTGGCCGGTGTTCATGGACTCTCGGGTCGCCGGCCGCATCGCAATGGGTGCCGGCGAGCACGGCTACAGCGCGTGGGTCGACGCCGACGAACTCGTGCGCGGCTTCGACGCCATCCTCGCGGACATCAGCGACTGACGGGCTGCGACTTATGGCACTAGACGAGAACCCGTGGGTATTCCGGTTCGAGGGCAAGCTGTGGGTGAGCGAGACTCCGCGCGAACGCGCGATCAGCGAACTGCGGGCGCAGCGCGCGTGGGACGCGCAGAACGCGAAACTTCAGCGCTGGTGGGTGGCGATCGCGATCGGTGCGGTGGTGGGCGTCGTCGCGACGCTCGCGCTCGGGAACGCGACGGGGATTCCGCCCGCGGTGTACCTGTTCGCGCTGCCCGTTGGCTTCGGGATCGGTGCAGTTCTTGGAGCACTCGTCAACAAGCGGATCACTCCGGAATCACAGCACGCCTCGCTCCCGGAGCGCCCGAGCGCGCCGTTCCTCGTCCGCGTGCCGCCGAGGGTCGCCTCGAAGGCGCCAGCGGACGCGTCGGCACGGGACCTCATCGACTGGTCCCGGCGAGGGTACGTCGGCTGAGCGTTTTAGCTAGACCGCATCCTCATCGAGCCTGCGGTTGATGATCGCCTGCTCGTGGTGATCCGGGATCGCGCAGAAGTCGCCCTCGCACGCGGCTGCGGTCGGATCACCCAGCCGCTCGAGCTTGATGATCGGCAACGGCATGGTCGGGGCATCCATCAGACTGCTTCTCTCTCGTTCTGTACCTGTGCGAGCACGTTAGCGAAGGTTGAGGCGTCCTGTGCGCCGGACACCCCGTACTTGCCGTCGATGACGAAGAACGGGACGCCCTGGATGCCGTACTCCTGCGCGAGGGCGACATCTGCCTTCACGTCGGCGCGGAAGCGGTGGCTCTCGAGCGCTTCGGTGGTCTCGTCCCGATCGAAGCCGAGCTCCACAGCGATGTCGACCAGGTCGGGGATGCGGCCGATGTGCTCGCCGCGCACGAAGTAGGCGTCGAGTAGGCGCTCCTTCATTTCGAGCTGGCGCCCTTTGCTCTTGGCGAAGTGGATGAGCTCGTGCGAGATGACCGTGTTGGTCTGGTGCACGTGGTCGTAGTCGTAGTCGAGGCCGACCGACTTGGCGATGCCCGTGACGCGCTCGAGCATCTCCTCGACCTGCGTAACCGGCATGCCCTTGCGCTGGCTCAGGTACTCGACGGGGGTTCCGTCGAAGTCGACCGGGGTATCGGGTGCGAGCTCGAAGGAGTGGTATTCGACCTCCACGTCGCCGCCGAACTCAGCGGCTCCCGCCTCGAACTTACGCTTGCCGATGTAGCACCAGGGGCACTGCACGTCTGACCAGATGTCTACCTTGATGGGTTCACTCACCTCAAGCCCAACGCTTCGCCCGTGCCGATATTCCCACTAGTGCGCCGATTCCGATCAGCGCGATGCCCACGGCACCGGCGTCGAAGGTCGCGCTGCCCGTGTTGGCCAGGCGGCGCGGAGGCGAGGACACCAGGTGGGTCTCCTCGTCCAGACCGAACTGCGAGACGAACAGGTAGCCGTCGGGCAGCGATGCCGCACCGACAGTGTCCTGTCGCGCAGCGTCGATTGACCACACCCAGGTGTAGTAGCCGGGCTCGGAGGCCACGAAGCCGCTCGTGCGGTAGCCACCGGCGCCCGTGACTGTGAGGGCCTCCGTGGTCGCCACCGGCGCGCCCGGCGGCACCGCCTCGGACAGCGTGGGTGGCTGGGTCAGGGGTCCGTACAGCACCCCGGCGGCGACGATCGGGACCGGCGTGCCGTCGGCGCGGTTCCGCCACGGCCGAGATCCGTCGGCGAGCCCCACGGTGACCCGGTCGACGAGCGCCGAGCCGACCTCGGCGGACACGGACTCGACGGCAGTCGTGATCACGGGAACGAAGTCGAGGAGAATCACCTCCGTCTGCGCCACCGCCGAGAACTCGATCGACCCAGGTGCGCCGCCACGGACCGTACGTTGCTGGCCGCCCGTCGTGTACAGCACGAGGTTCGATCCCGCGGCGGTCGGCGCGGTGAACGTCGCCGACGCCGACACCGTGTACTCGCGCACGACGTCGCCCGGGGTGCCGCGAATGGGGATCGTCTCGTTGGCGGAGATGGGGAACGATGACTCCCCCGTGTCCGCTCGGACGGCGCCCGTGAGGGTCAGCGTTCCGGACGCGTCGCCGGGTGAGGAGGCGGCTGTGACGGTCGACTGCGTCATGTCGATGGCCACGGACGCGGAGCCCGTCGGGGTGGCGTTGGCCTCGGCATCCGCCCAGATGACGTCGTAGACGCTCGTGACCCCAGCGTTCCCGTTGAGGTACCACGCCCCTGCGGCATACCCGGCACCGAGATCGCGAGCCCAGCCGCTCGTGTACGCATTGACGTAGGCGGCCACGGCCGCGGCCTGCGACGGGTCATCCGTCTGTCCGTAGGTCAGCAGCACATAGTTGAGCTTGCGCAGCTCGGTCGCGGAGAGAGATGAGCCCCATGTGGTGACGAGCGCATCGACAGCCGACGGGCCCGAGGTCGACCCGGATGGCCAGGGCAGCGGCGAGTCGATGCAATACACGCGGCTGCCATCGGGGGCGAGGTAGTTGCCGAGATAGCCGCCGTACGGGGTGAGGTCGGGGATGCCCGCGTTCTTGGTCGCGGCCTCGGCGGGCAGGGCACCGAGGAGCACAAGGCCGAGCACGGCGAGAAGGAGGGCGAGGAGTCTGCACATCCCGACAGTGTTGGGAACTCATCGCCCTCGGCGGCGGGAAGTGGCACGAACGGAGGGATGCCGGTTCCTCGAGTGGCTGTGGAGGAGTTGCTCGATCGCGCTCGCCACTGCCGGCCATTCGTCGAAGACCATTCGCGCGGGCACTCTCAACGGCAGGTAGCCCGCCGAGCTCATCGCAATGTCCTTGCGGCGATCCCGCTCGAAATGTTCCCGGTGGAATTCGTCGCCGTCCGTCTCGAGCCCGACTACGCCATCGACCACGATGTCGATCCGTTCCCTGCCCAGCGGGACCTGGCTCTCGACGACGTGCCCAGCGAGCCGGAGCCGCGTGCGGGACAGGGACTCGGGAAGGCTCTCGCATCGCGCGTCGACCCACTGCGCTATCCAGCGACTCTCAGCGGGTAGAGCGAGCACCAGTTCCTCGAAGTCGATGCGATCCAGTCGACCACTGTGGAGCGCCCAGTCGAGAGCCGCCACCGCGGTCTCGAGGTCCTCATCGAGGACGACTCGGATCAGAGCATCCGCCAATCCGACCGAGGTGGTTGTGCCACGGTCGCTCAGTGCCAGCGCGTCCCAGTGGATCCGCACCCGCTTACCCGTCGGACGGAGGCGGGCGGCGTTCTCCGGCACGGAGACGTGCAGGATAGGCGCGCGGAGTACCCAGCCGCCCCACTCCGCAATGGCGGAAAGGCCGGTGAGCCGGCCACCAATATGAAGGGCCCGAGCACTCGGGGACGTGAGCGATCGCGTGGTGTACCAGCCCAGGCGCACGCGGGCGACTTCCCCCGAACGGACGGCGCGGGTCAGGTCACGGTCCCGTGCTCCGCGCGCCAGTAGCTGGTTCTTGTGTGCGAATCCCCCAAGGGACTCGACGAGCGTCGCTACGTCATCCACCCGTAAAGAGTTGTGCATGCCGGGCGCGCCATACGGATTCGCGCTCTCACTGTGCGAAGTTCCGCGTGCGCCGCGCGGTTGGCGTGTTGGCAATTCAGGACTCGGAGCTCAGTCAAGCGCTTCGACGGGCACATCGGGGCCGAAACGGACTCGAAGTCCTGAATTACCAACGCCTGCGCGAACGCGAGCCGGGGACGCCGTGCGCCGGCGGGGGTACGGCCTGCGCCGGGCGCGGGCTGACGTGCCGCAACCGCGCGGTCAGGCGCCGATCAGCTGGGCTGCGAGGTACCCGCGCAGGCCCTCGAGCGGGATGCGCTCCTGAGCCATGGTGTCGCGCTCGCGCACGGTCACTGCCTTGTCGTCGAGCGAGTCGAAGTCGATAGTGACGCAGAATGGGGTGCCGATCTCGTCCTGGCGACGGTAGCGGCGGCCGATGGCTCCCGCGTCGTCGAAGTCGACGTTCCACAGCTTGCGCAGGTCGGCCGCGACCTCCTTGGCGAGCGGCGAGAGCTGCTCGTTGCGCGAGAGCGGCAGCACGGCGACCTTCACCGGGGCGAGCCGGCGGTCGAGGCGAAGCACTGTGCGCTTGTCGACGCCGCCCTTGGCGTTGGGCGCCTCATCCTCGGCGTACGCGTCGAGAAGAAAGGCCATGAGGGCGCGCGTGAGACCGAACGCCGGCTCAATCACGTACGGAATCCAACGCTCGTCCTTGGTCTGGTCGAAGTACGAGAGGTCGGTTCCGGATGCCTCGGAGTGAGTCTTGAGGTCAAAGTCCGTGCGGTTGGCGACGCCCATGAGCTCGCCCCACTCGCTGCCCTGGAATCGGAAGCGGTACTCGATGTCGACCGTGCGCTTCGAGTAGTGGCTCAGCTTCTCTTTGGGGTGCTCGTAGAAGCGCAGGTTCTCGGGCTTGATGCCGAGGTCGACGTACCAGCGCATCGCCTCGTCCATCCAGTACTGCTGCCACTCCTCGTCGGTGCCGGGCTCGACGAAGAACTCCATCTCCATCTGCTCGAACTCGCGCGTGCGGAAGATGAAGTTGCCGGGCGTGATCTCGTTGCGGAACGACTTTCCGACCTGGCCGATACCGAACGGCGGCTTCATGCGCGCTGCGCCCATGACGTTCGCGAAGTTCACGAAGATGCCCTGCGCGGTCTCGGGGCGCAGGTAGTGCAGCCCCTCCTCGTTGTCGACGGGGCCGAGGAAGGTCTTGAGCAGTCCCGAGAAGTTCTGCGGCTCGGTCCAGGCGCCGGGCTGGCCGGTGTCCGGGTCCTTGATGTCGGCGAGGCCGTTGGCCGGGGGATGCCCGTGCTTCTCCTCATACGCCTCGAGGAGGTGATCGGCGCGGTAGCGCTTGTGCGTGTGCAGCGATTCGACGAGCGGGTCGGAGAACACCTCCACGTGACCGGATACCTCCCACACCCGCTTCGGCAGGATCACCGCGGAGTCGAGGCCGACGACGTCATCGCGGCCCTGCACGATGGTCTGCCACCACTGCCTCTTGATGTTCTCCTTGAGAGCGGTGCCGAGGGGCCCGTAGTCCCACGCGGAGCGCGAACCGCCGTAGATCTCTCCCGACTGGAAGACGAAACCCCTGCGCTTGGCAAGGTTGATGACGGCGTCGAGATTGCTGGGGGTTGCCACGAGATACTCCAATAGTCAGCCGAGCTGGGTGCCCGGTCGGCGAGAGGTCAAGCCTACCGAAGCGCCCGCACCACCGACTCCACGTCGCGCTCGTCGTTCCACAGGTGGAACGACGCCCGCAACCGCCCGGCACGGCCGGAGGCCCGGATGCCGGCGGCGATGAGCTTTGCGAGATCGGAGCCCGAGGCATCCGGCCAACTCACGATCGCCTGGTGCTGCTGCTCGATGCCGAGTGCATCGCACAAGGAATCGCCGAGCCCGCTCGTGCGCTCCCACACCTCCAGCATGTCGAGGCCAGCGAAGAGCGCGAGGGACTGCTCGGCGCCGATCCACGCCTGCCAGGCCGGCGAGACGTCGAAGCGTCGCGCGGTCGGGGCGAGGTGCATGCTGGGGCCGTAGCAGCTCTGCCACACGTCGTCGCCCGCGTACCACCCGGCCTGCAGCGGGGTGAGCACGGCGTCGAAACGCTCCGACAGGGTCATGAAGGCGACGCCGCGCGGTGAGCAGAGCCACTTGTAGGTGTGGCACACCGTCACGTCGTACGGGGTCGCGTCGACCGGGAGCACTCCGGCCGCCTGGGTGACGTCGCAGAACGTGTACGTGTCGTGCCGCGCCGCGGCCTCGACGATCGCCGCGGAGTCGGCAACGAGCCCACTGGACGACTGCACGAGCGAGAAGACCACGAGCCACGTGTCGTCAGTGATCGAGTCGGCGAGGGCGGCCTGTGGCACGCTGCGCACGCGCAGTTCCGGCCGCTGCAGGAACGGGAAGATTATGGACGAGAAGTCGCCATCGATGCACAGGATCTCCGCGCCGTCGGGGGCCGCTGCCGCGACGACGGAGGCCATGACCGAGCTCTGCGACCCCTGCGCCACGCGATCGACGGGCATCCCGACGAGCGACGCGTAGTGGGCGCGGGAGCGTTCGATCACGGGGTCGTAGCCCTGCGGGTCGCGGTCGGCACGAGCCCAGGCCGCGAGGTCGGCGGTCATCGCCTCGACGGCTTGACGGGGCGGCAATCCGATGGAGGCCACCGCGAGGTAGCCACGCGGGTCGCCGAAGCTCTCGATCGCGTGCTGCAGGGCTGCTGAGGTCATGCGTCAAGCCTGTCGTGCGGGCATCCATGCGACAAGGGCATGTATCGCATGGTATCCATAACGTGAGATTATTTGCCCATGGATACCGCCCTCGACCTGCACTCGATCCGCATCGTGCGTGCCATCGCCGAGCACGGCACGATCAGCGGCGCCGCCCGCGCTCTCGGCTTCAGCCAGCCCGCGATCAGCCAACACCTGCGTCGCGTCGAGGGGCGGTTGGGCGTTCCGCTCGTCGTGCGCGCGGGTCGAGGAGTTCGCCTCACCGAACCCGGACAGGTCATCGCTCGGCACGCGATAACCATCACGTCAGCGCTCGATGCCGCGAGCGGGGATCTCGCCGACCTGGTCGGTCTCGCGTCCGGGCTCGTGCGGGTTGCGGCGTTCCCGACCGCCTCGTCGACGGTCGTGCCGCGGTTCTTGCAGGTCATGCGCGACGCGCATCCGGGCATCACGGTCAGCTACGTCGAGGCCGAACCGCCCGAGGCGATCGGGATGCTGCGCGAAGGCCTCGTCGACCTCGCTGTGACGTTCGCGTACCCGGGCGACCGCGCGGACCCGCACCGGGACTCGGATGCGTCAGTCGAGGCAGTTCCCCTCTTCACCGAGCCCGTGGTTATCGCGCTCCCGGCCGACCACGCTCTCGCCGTCGGCAAGACAGTCGAGCTCGCGGGCCTCGCCGACGCGCGCTGGATCGCCGGATGCCCGCTGTGCCGCGGGCACCTGCTCGCCGCGTGCGAGGCGGTGGGTGTCACCCCGCGCATCGACCTCGAGACCGACAACGCGATCGCCGTGCTCAACCTCGTCGGCGCGGGACTCGGCGTCGCCCTCCTGCCGCAGCTCGCGCTCGCGACGGCCCCCGTGCCGCCCGGCGCGGCAGTGCGCTCGACGTCACCGTCGAGCGACCGCAGCATCCAGGTGATCGTGCAGGCGGGATCACGCCGCGTGCCGAGCATCGCGGCGGCCCTCACCGCGCTGCGCGCCCTCGACGGTAACGACTGGGGGCTGCGCCGCGCCTAGGGGTCACATCGAAAACGCAGGAGATTCGGTCGGAACGTGCACGCGACGTCACGCAGTGCGCGCTCGGCGCGAGATATCCTGCGTTTTCGTCAGTCGGAGACGGCGGCCGAGAGCGCGTGCGCGCGCTCAACTATGCGCACGACCTCGAGCGCCTCGCGCGGGTCGACGGGGGCAGGAGCGCCCTCGAGGATGCTCGCCGCGACGCCCACGTAGAACGCCGGGTAGTCCCCAGCCTCCGTGGGCACGCGCTCGAGCGAATCACCCGCGCCGAGCGTTCCCCACTCAAGCTCGGGAGTGACGCCGTACCCGACCGATCCCGGCCAGCGCTGCTCCTTGAGGAACGGCTCCTGGTTGTCGAGGCCGTAGACCTTGTACGCGGCCTCGGAGCCGAGCACGCGGAAGCGGGGCCCGCTCTGTCCGGCCGCTCGGCTCATCGTGAGGTGGGAGCGGACGCCGCTGCCGTGCAGCAGGGAGATGAACGCGTCGTCGTCGCTCACGCTTCCTTCGCGCACGGTGAGCAGCTCCGCCTGCTCGACGGTCGCGGGACCGAAGAGCTGCAGCGCCTGGTCGATGAGGTGGCTGCCCAGGTCGTACGTGATTCCCGCGCCCTGATCGACGGTTGTCGTGTCCTGCCAGCGCACGCGGTTGGGTCCGCCCCAGCGCTCGAACGTCGACTCGAACCGGTGCACGGTGCCAAGTCGCCCTTCGGCGAGCAGTCGCTTGATCGTGAGGAAGTCACCATCCCAGCGACGGTTCTGGAAGACCGCGAGCAGCTTGCCCATCTCCTCGGCCTTCGCGATGAGCTTCTTGGCGTCGAGAACTGTCGGCACGAAGGGCTTGTCGATGACGATTCCGGCGCCGGCTTCGAGAGCCGCGAGACCCTGCTCGAGATGGGTGTGCGCGGGAGACGCGAGCACGATCAGGTCGAGGTCTGCGGCGCGGGCGAGGAGGGCATCCGGCGAGTCGACGATCTCTGCGCCCGGATGCTGCGCTCGCGCCTCGGCGGCACGCTCGGGGTTACCGGTCGCGATCAGATCGAGGCTGAATGCCGGGTTCGTGGCGACGAAGGGGGCGTGGAAGACGCGACCGGAAAGGCCGAAGCCGATCAGTCCTGTTCGTATGGGGGCGGTGCGGATGGGCTGCGTGGTGGGCATCAGGACAGCCTAGCGACCGAGCGAGCGCACCCTCGCGTGCGCGGCGGCCACCTCGAGGGCGACGCCGTGGAGTTGCTCCCTGGTCGCCGTCGCATCGAGGCTGAACCGCACAGCCGTCTGGGCAACTGCGGGTTCGAGGTCGAGCGCGAGCAGCACGTGCGAGGGCTCGTCGTCCCCGACCGCACAGGCCGAACCCGCCGAGCAGACGATCCCGTGCTCCCCCAGCTCGAGCAGGATCGACTCGCCGCTCGTGCCCGGGAAGCAGAACGAGGCATTCGTGGGCAGCCGATCGTGCGTGGGCCCCGTGAGCCGCGCATCGGGCACTGCCGCGAGCACCTCGGCGATGAACCCGTCCCGCACGCTCGCGACACGGTCAGCGTGCTCGAGCCTGGACGCCTCGGCGAGGATCACCGCTGCCGCGAGACCCACCGCGCCAGCGACGTTCTCGGTTCCGGAGCGGCGATCGCGCTCCTGCCCGCCCCCGTGGATCAGAGGTTCGAGAGGTATCCGCCCACGCACGAACAGCGCCCCGATGCCCTTGGGTGCCCCGAGCTTGTGCCCGGAGATCGAGAGCGCGTCGACGCCGAGCCGCGTGACGTCGAGGTCGAGCCATCCGGCGGCCTGCACCGCGTCCGTGTGCACGGGGACACCGTGGGCGAGCTCCACTATGCGCGCGAGCGGCTGCACAGATCCGATCTCGTTGTTCGCGAGCATGATCGTGCACAGAGTCGTATCGCTGCGCACAGCATCGGCGAACTGCGCAAGGTCGATCATGCCGTCGCTGTCGACCCCCACGACGGTCACCTCGAAACCGTGATGGCGCTCGAGGTACCGACAGGATTCGAGAACAGCCTCGTGCTCGATCGCCGAAGTCACGATGCGTCGACCGCGCGGGGTGGCGAGCGCTATGCCCTTGATGGCGAGATTGTCGGACTCGGTTCCGCCAGAGGTGAAGACCACCTCGGATGCCCGGCACCCGAGCCACGCGGCGACCGTCGCTCGCGCGGCTTCGAGTGCGACCGCTGCACTCTCGCCGAGCTCGTGGTGGCTTGACGGGTTGCCGAACTCCCCGGTCAGGTACGGCCACATCGCCTCGAGCACCTCGCGCCGCGTCGCGGTCGTGGCTGCCGAGTCGAGGTAGATCATCGCCGGGTCTCGAGGGTCGCTATCTCGATGTCCAGCCCGAGGTCGAGCGAGCGCACGCTGTGCGTGAGAGCGCCCACCGAGATCACGTCGACGCCGCAGCTCGCGATCTCGGCCACCGTGTCGAGGTTCACTCCCCCGCTGGCCTCCACGAGCGCGCGGCCGGCGACGATGGCGACCCCCTCGACGAGCTGGGCTGGCGTGAAGTTGTCGAGCATGATCGTGTCGACCCCCGCAGCCACGACGGGCTGCACCTGGTCGAGCCGGTCGACCTCCACCTCCAGATGGGTAGTGTGCCCGATCTTGGCGCGCGCGGCGCGAATGGCATCGCCGATCGGGATGCCCGCCGCCGCGAGCACCGCGAGGTGGTTGTCCTTGGCGAGCACAGCGTCCGAGAGCGAGAACCTGTGGTTGTGGCCACCGCCGTCGCGCACCGCCTGCCGTTCGAGGGCGCGCAGGCCCGGCGTCGTCTTGCGCGTGTCGACGATGCGGGCGTTCGTGCCGGCGACGGCCTCGACGTAGCGCGCGGTGAGGGTCGCGATGCCGCACATGCGCTGCGTGAGGTTCAGGGCGATCCGCTCCGCGCGCAGCACCGAGCGTGCAGAACCGGCGACTGTCGCGAGGGTGGCCCCGGGCGTCATGGTGGCCCCGTCCTCGGCAAGCAGCGTCACGTCGGTAGCGGGATCCACGAGCACGAACACTCGCGCGAATACCGCAATGCCGCTCAGGATGCCCGACTCCCGCGCCACGAGGCTCGCCACGGCGACGGCCTCCCGCGGCAGGAACGCCTCCGACGTGATGTCACCCCACGGCGCGTCTTCAGCGAGCGCGCGCAGGATGAGATCATCGAGCAACTGCGGGTTCACGACGCCACCGCCACGGCGTCAATGACGGGAGCGCCCACGGGCACGGTCCACTCGAACGAGTGGGCGTATGCGGGATCCGTCTCGGGGAAGTCGAGCCGGTCGTGGGCGCCACGCGACTCCTCGCGGCACTGGGCCGCGTGCACGAGAACCCGCGCGAGGTCGAGCAGGTTGCGCTTCTCGCCGTCGTCGACCGTGTCGCTCCGCACGGTCCACGAGGCCAGCCGCGAGGCGGCGAGCGCGAGGCCCGCGGCATCCCGTTGCAGCCCCACGAGACTCCACATGAGTTCCTGCAGCTCCGACCGCTCGAACGGCTCTGTGCCGTCGGGCATGACATCGGCGAGGGCTGCGTCCACCACGAGGGGTGTGGCGTCACGATCCAGTGCGTCGCTCGCCCTCCACGCGAAGACCAGTGACTCGAGCAGCGAGTTCGAGGCCAGCCGGTTGGCCCCGTGCACCCCCGTGGAGGCGGCCTCTCCTACGGCGAAGAGCCCGGCGAGGGAGGTGCGCCCTTCGATGTCTGTCCGAATGCCACCCATCCAGTAGTGCGCCGCCGGGGTCACCGGCACGGGCTGCACTGCCCAGTCGAACCCGTGCTGAAGGCACGCGCGCGTGATACCCGGGAAGCGCTGCGTGAGGTAGTCGCGACCGAGCGCCGTGGCATCCAGCAGCACGGGCTTGCCTCCCTGCGCTGCCATGGCGCGCGCGATCCCGCGGGCCACGACGTCGCGCGGGGCGAGCTCGCCATCGGGATGCACGTCGAACATGAAACGACGACCGTGCTCGTCGAGCAGCACCGCACCATCGCCCCGCACGGCCTCCGAGACGAGCGGATTGCCGGGCACCGCAAGCGACGTCGGGTGGAACTGGTAGAACTCGACATCGGCGAGGGCGGCACCGGCCCGCATCGCCGCGGCGACGCCGTCTCCCGTGGTCACTGTCGGGTTCGTCGTGCGGCTGTAGAGCTGCCCGGCGCCGCCGCTCGCAAGCACGACGACATCGGCGGCGACAACGCGGCTCGCGCCCAAGGCGTCGATCACGTCGATGCCCACGACTCGCCGCACACCCGCGTCGTCACGCTCGACCACGAGGTCGCGCATGAAGGTGTACTCGTGAACCTCCACCGCGAGCGACTTCACCGCGCGCAGCAATGCCACCTCGATCGCGAGACCCGTCGCGTCACCGCCCGCGTGGATGACCCGGCGCGCGGAATGCGCAGCCTCGTGCCCGCGCGCAAGCTCGCCGCGGTGCTTACCAGAAGCGATGCGGTCGAACTCCACACCCAGGGCGATGAGATCCCGCACGCGCTGAGGCCCCTCGCTGCACAGCACCTCGACGGCGATCGGATCGCACAGTCCGGCCCCCGCGCGCAGGGTGTCCTCGACGTGGGACGCAACACTGTCGTCGGGGAACAGGGCGGCGGCGATCCCGCCCTGCGCGTACCTGGTGTTGCTCTCCGCGAGCTCGGACTTGGTCACGAGAACCACCTCGTGGCGGGCGGTCGCCCGGTAGGCGGTGATGAGACCCGCGATGCCCGTTCCGACAACGACTATGCGCGCCATGTCAGGCCGCCGGCTTCGACGCGAGCATGCGCTCGAGGGCCACGCGCGCATCGGCGGCGATCTCCTCCGGCACGGTGATCCGGTTGATGACCTCGCCCGCGACGAGCGCCTCGAGCACCCACGCGAGGTAGCCCGGGTGAATCCGGTACATCGTCGAGCACGGGCACACGACGGGGTCGAGGCAGAAGATCGTGTGCTGCGGGAACTCCGCAGCGAGCCGGTTCACCATGTTCACCTCTGTGCCGATCGCGAAGGTGGTCGGTTCGGTCGCCGCGGCGACAGCCTTGCGGATGTAGTCGGTCGAGCCAGCCTCGTCTGCGGCGTCGACCACGGGCATCGCGCACTCGGGATGCACGATCACCCGTACACCCGGGAAATCCACCCTGGCCTTCTCGATCTGATCGACGGTGAACCGCTTGTGCACACTGCAGAACCCGTGCCACAGGATCACTCGCGCATCGCGCAGCTCTGGCTCAGTATTGCCACCGAGCGGTTTGCGCGGATTCCACATCGGCATCTGCTCCAGGGGCACGCCCATGGCCTTCGCCGTGTTGCGCCCGAGGTGCTGGTCGGGGAAGAACAGCACGCGCTGCCCGCGCTCGAACGCCCACTCGAGCACGGTCGCCGCGTTCGAACTCGTGCACACGATGCCGCCGTTGCGCCCGCAGAAGCCCTTGAGCGCCGCGGACGAGTTCATGTAGGTGACCGGGATGACCGGAACACGCCCCTGAGCGTCAGGTTCCGTGCCGTAGAGATCGGCGAGCTGCTCCCAGCATTCCTCGACCGAGTCGATGTCTGCCATGTCTGCCATCGAGCATCCGGCCGCGAGGTTGGGGAGGATAACGGCCTGGCCCTCCCGCGCGAGGATGTCAGCGGTCTCGGCCATGAAGTGCACCCCGCAGAACACGATCGCCTCCGCATGGGGAACCGTTTGAGCGGCGTTCGCGAGCTGGAACGAATCCCCCAGGAAGTCGGCGTGCTGCACGACCTCATCACGCTGATAGAAGTGGCCGAGCACAACGACCCGCTCGCCGAGGGTCGCCTTCGCTGCCCGAATCCGCTCGTGCAGTTGCTCGTTGGAGGCCTTCTGGTACTCGGTGGGCAGCTGTCCCTGGCGCGGTGAACCGGTCGGGATGACGTCACCCATCGAGGCGCCCGGGCCGTAGCCGGGTGTGCCGAGGTCGAAGGTCCACGGGCCCTGCGCGAGTTCCGGCGCGCAGGTATCGCCGGGCGCGCTGCGGATGATGGTGTCAACTGACGACACGGGTACTCCCTGTTTTCTCGTGGCCGAGCGGGCCATTGTCGACGAGCTCGATGGTGTGGTCGTAGCGGTACAGGCGCGGTGGGCGGTGCCGCCCGCCCTCGACCCTGGCCGCCGTGGGGACGAGGGTGCCCGAGGACTCCACCTGGCGACGGAAGTTTGCGGGGTCGAGGGGTCTCTGCAGCACGGCCTCGTGCACCTCGCGCAGCTCGGTGAGAGTGAAGGCCTCACCGAGGAACGCGCGAGCAATGCGGCTGTACTCAACCTTGGTGCGCAGGCGCCACAGGGCGTACTCGACGATCAGATTGTGGTCGAACGCCAGAGAAGGCAGGTCATCGGCGGGGAACCAGCGCACGTTCTCCCCCTCCTGCGCCTGCTGCGCCTGCTCGGCGCGCACCAGCGCCCAGTACACGACCGAGACCACGCGCCCGCCGGGCGAGCGGTCAAGGTCGCCGAACGCGTACAGCTGTTCGAGGTAGGTGGGTTCGAGGGCCGTGGTCTCGAGCAGGTTGCGCGCCGCGGCATCCGCGAGGCTCTCGCTCGCCGTGACCCACCCGCCCGGCAGCGCCCAGAGGCCACCGAACGGCTCGGCGATGCGGCGCACGAGCGGGATCCACGGGGCACTCAGGCCGGTGTCGGGATGCGGACGCAGCGCGAAGATCACCGTCGACACGGCGAGGGCTATCTCGTCTCGTGCGGCTGCCATGGGGATCCGATCGGTAAAGGTCACTATGACCTTAAGGCAGTGTAGCACTTAGGGTCGCGATGACCACAACTCGCCGCTAGGCCCCGGGCAGGTCCACGGCGCCGCCGAATCGGCGATGGCGTGACGCGTAGATCGAGATCGCTTCCCAGAGCTGTTCGCGCGTGAAATCCGGCCAGAGCGTGTCGAGGAAGACCATTTCGGCGTAGGCGCTCTGCCACGGCATGAAGTTGCTCATCCGCTGCTCCCCCGAGCTGCGCACGAACAGGTCAACGTCGGGCAGGTCGGGCGTGTAGAGGTGCTTCTGGATCGTCTTCTCCGAGATACCCGAAGGCTTGAGCGTGCCCTTCACCACCTCCTCCGCGATCGCGCGTACGGCATCCGTGAGCTCGTTGCGACCGCCGTAGTTGACGCACATCGTCAGGGTGAGCCCGGTGTTGTTGCGGGTGAGCTGCTCGGCGAACTGCAACTCCCTGATCACGGATGCCCAGAGCCGGGGTGTGCGTCCGGCCCACCTGACCCGCACCCCCCAGTCGTTGAGCTGGTCGCGGCGCCGGTGCAGCACGTCCCGGTTGAACCCCATCAGGAACCGCACCTCGTCCGGTGACCGGTTCCAGTTCTCCGTCGAGAACGCGTACACGCTCAGGTGTTTGACACCGATCTGGATGGCCCCGGCGACGACATCGAGCAGGGATGCCTCGCCAGCCTTGTGCCCCTCGACCCGCGTGAGGCCCTTCGCGTTTGCCCAGCGCCCGTTGCCGTCCATGACGAGAGCGATGTGTTCGGGAACCGCCTTGCGCGGCAGCTCGGGCGGATAGATCCCTGTCCAGTCGATCGGCGTGAAGTCGACGGCGTCGCGGTGGGTCTTGTTCACGTGAGTCACGACCTCCCCCCTGGCACGTAATCATTCTACATATCGCCGAGTAACACTTGATCAAACACTTTCATTAACACTTTTGTCATGATGTAGACTTTCAGGGAAAGGAGGTATCCCATGCCGAACTTTGAGACATTTGAAAAGCGACGTACTCCGCCTGCGAGCGAGCCGTTCGTGAGTTTATTGAAGACTGGTGTCATTTCTATGAATGTGGTCGCCTACGAATCCCTTGGTCGCCCTGAATACCTTGAATTCCTGTTTGACAAGAAGGACAAGATCGTGGGCCTACGCCCGTTGAAGGCAGAAACGCAGTTCTCCTATCCGATTCGTGAGTTGAAGAGCGCCAGCGGCGGGACCTTCAGCGCCAGCGCGAAGGCATTCATGCTCTTCTACGGGATATCCATGACGAGTTCGATCAGACGACTCGCCTTCTTGTCCGGTGAGGTCCTTTGCATCGACCTTAAGGATCCCGGCGTTGACGTCACGTCGGGGCGCGTCTCGGGCTAGGTGGACCGTGGGACTACACGCTTTCGTCGATGAGTCGTACCGCAGCGACTACATCCTGTGTGCTGCACTGATCGAGTCCCGGCAGGTTGGCGCGGCCCGGCGAGCCATGACGTCTCAGCTTCGGGGCGGCCAGGCGCGCATCCACATGGCGAAGGAGAACGATGGTCGGCGTAAGTCGCTGCTGGCGAGCATCGCACAGACGGCTGCAGGCGCCCACCTCGTCGCCGTGCGGGTGAGGGGGCAGAGTATGCGGAGTTCGAGGGATGTCGCCTTCGCCGAGTTGACGAGTCAGCTTGTCGCCCTGGGCACCGAACGCCTCGTCATCGAATCGTGCGACCAAGACCGACGCGACACACAGGTAGTTGGCGACACTCTCGCTCGCCTCGGGGTCTCCGGAACACTCGAGATCCAGCACCTGCGACCTCACGACGAACCGCTGCTGTGGATCCCGGATGCCATCGCATGGGCATATGGGAAGGGCACGAAGGAATGGCGCTCATTGGTGGGCCCCCTGATCACCAAGGTGACCCGCCTGTAGAAAGCGCGAAACCCGGCCTACTCACCGTCCGGAGAGCTGCCGGGTTCACTTTCCGGCACTTCCGTGTCGGACACATTCATTATCCGACATATTCGTTGTGATCTCAACGCTTACTCAGATCACGCGCTGCGGTCCACGTGCTCGAGGGAGCGCAGTGAGCGCTCGAGGTGGAACTGCGTGTACGCGGCGACGACTCCGCTCGCTTGGTGGCGGGCACGTTCCTCCGAGGCCTCAGCGACCTCCCACCGCCCCTCGAGAAGTGCGCCGAGGAGGGACAGCGTGTCGAGGTCGAGGCGCGGAGCACCGGGAGGTGCGACCTCGTCGGCGACCACTCCGCCGAGTTGCGGGACGAAGACCGTGTGCGGTCCGGGGGCACCGGTGACCGCACAGTCCACGAAGCTGGGCGCCCAGCCCGCGATCGACAGGGCGCGCAACAGGTACGAGTCGAGTGTGAGAGAAGGGTGGTGCTCGCGACGGGAGAGCGACCTCAGGGCACCCACCAGTAGCAGGTACTGCTGGAGGGAGCCGTCGTCATCCGTGACCTTGTCCGCGGTTTCGATCATGGCACTGCCAGCCGTGTAGCTCGCGTAGTCGTCGGCGATGTCTGCGCCGTAGGAGCCGAGCGACTCCGCCTGCTGCACGATGTCGAGGCTGCGGCCGACGTAGCACTGGATGTCGGCGACCATCATGGGCTCGAGGCGCGCCCCGAAACGTGACGCGGTACGCCGCACACCCTTCGCGACGGCCCGGATCTTGCCGTGCTGCCGGGAGAGCATCGTCACGATGCGGTCTGCCTCACCCAGCTTGTGGGTGCGCAGCACAACGGCTTCGTCACGATAGGTCGGCACTCATCCAGTATCCCCTCCTCCACTGTCCGAACGCTGGCGACGGACCGCGTCGAGCTCAGCAAAATGGCCCCCGGAGGGGTGTGAACAGGGTTGTAATTCGCCCCCAGTTGACGGGTGAACGTGCCCTTTTGACCCGTTGGGGGGATAGTTCGGCCCACTGCACCGCCCTACTTTGGCCGAACGGCACCCGCCACAGGAGCAGTGTCGTGACTGGTACGGGGGTACCACATGCACAGGCTCAGGGTATGGGGAACGGTGATCGCGACGATCGTCGTGCTCGCGCTGCCGTTCGTCGGCGGCGGCGGCCCGGGGCTCACCGTGCCCGCACATGCAGCGCCCCTCCCGGTGCAGGCCACCGAGGCCTCTGCCGCCCCGAAATCCTGCCCCGCCGCGATCACCGGCGTGGCCACCGACAACGTTCCAGCCCGGACGTCCCCGCTCGGCGTGGGCGGCACAACGCAGGATGACCTCGTCGCGTTCGCCGAGGCCTTCAACGCCATCCGCGTGGAGAACTGCCTCAAGCCCATCCCCTTCGACAACTTCACCTGGAACTCGTGCATGGAGCAGCGCCTGTTCTGGATGGCCGAGGACCCGAGCACCGACTCGCTGAGCGCCTGGGGACACCTCGGCAGCAAGCGCAGCGACGGAGTGCCCAGCGTCGGCTGCGACGGCAACCTCGCGGGCGGCTCGGACAACACGGGAGCCACGGTCGCCACCAAGTGGTGGGACTCCCTTCCACACCGCGCCTCCCTCTATCGCCCGGAATCCGACACCGACGGAGTCTGCATCGCGTTCGCGATGACCCATGGAGGAATCCCGAACGAGGCCTCAACGTTCACGCGCGCGGCCGCCCGCTGGTACGACTGCTAGGGCACTGCCGCGCGACAGAATGGGAGTAGTGAACTCCCCAGTCGAGACCTTCGAGAGCAACCGCGGCCGCATGAATCCCGACAAGCTGCGTCACGTTTCGGCGGGCTGAGCAGTCATCACTGGTGACCCTCCACGAAAGGAAAACCATGAAGATCCTCGTCACCGGCGGAACCGGCGGCCTCGGCAGGCCGACCGTCAGCCAGCTGGTCTCTGCGGGCCACGATGTCACAGTGCTCAGCCGCGCCGCGGGACCGGGCCGGGTCGTCGCCGACCTGACCACAGGTTTGGGCTTGCGCGACGCTCTCGAGGGCGTCGAGACGGTCGTGCACCTCGCCACCACCCGGAGCGCGAGAGATTCCCGCCAGACGACGCGGTTGTTGGATGCCGCGACCGATGTGAAGCACCTGGTCTTCATCTCGATCGTGGGTGTCGACCGCATCCCGTTCGCGTACTACACCGACAAGGTAGTGAGTGAGAACCGCATCGAGGCGTCCGGCATGCCGTTCACGATCATCCGCGCAACACAGTTCCACGATTTCGTGGCGGCGTTCATCAAGCCCCAGCGCAGGCTTCCCGTGCTGTTCACTCTCGACGTTCCCGTGCAACCCATCGCCGTCGAGGAGGTCGCCGCGCGGCTCGCCGAACTTGCTGGCGGTGCCCCCGCGGGCCGGGTCGCCGACGTTGGCGGCCCCGAGAAGCTCACGATCCGTGAGGCCGCCGAGATCTGGCAGCGGGCGAAGGGCACGTCAAGGCACGTCTGGACGCTGCGCCTCCCCGGGAAGACGATCGCGGCCTTTCGCGCCGGCCATCACATGACGACGTTGCCCGGATACGGGCGGCAGACCTTCGCCGAGTACGCGGAGAACGACAACCCGTGACCGGGGCGCCACGGACCGCCGGTGCCGTGGTACGAATGACGCATGACCGCGACCTTCGTCATCCCGCTGTGGGCCGACCTGCTCGCGATCGGAATCGGTTCGGTGCAGGGTGCGCTGTTCGCCGCCCAGTTCCGTGATCGGCGGCTCGACCTGCTCGGCGTCGCGATCATCGGCATCGCCACCGGGTTCGGCGGGGGCATCCTGCGGGATGTGCTGCTGTCGCAGGTTCCGGCCGCGCTCACGAGCAACTGGTATCTCATCATCGCTACCGGGGCCGCCCTGATCGGGATGCTGCTCGAAAGACTCATCTCGCGCCTGGGCCCGCTCGTGACCGTGCTCGACGCGCTGACGATCGGCCTGTTCGGCGCCATCGGAACCACCAAGGCGCTCTCCGCGGGGCTCCCGGAAGTACCGGCGATCTTCGTCGGTGTGCTGTCGGCGGTCGGAGGGTCGATCCTTCGCGACCTGCTGCTCAACCGCCCCATCGCACTGATGCACGTAGGCTCGCTCTACGCCGTGGCTGCGGTGGTCGGCTGCACGAGCCTCACGATCATGCTCGACTTCGGCGTAGAAGTGTTCCTCGCGGCCAGCATCTGTGTCGCGCTCACGTTCGGCGTGCGCATACTCGCCGTCGCCTTCAACTGGAGCCTGCCCGAGCAGCGTGCGATCGAGCGGATCCCGAGGATTCGGCGCCGCTAGCTACGGCCCGCCCGCCTCGCTCGGTTCGCGAATTGCGCCGAATCGGGAAACCAACGCCCCTCGGTGCCCGATTCGACGCAACTGGCGTTGAGACGGGACAGTCATGTATGGAATGTTTGACATCCGGTCTGCTTTGTCATACCTTGTGCGTGTCAGGTTTTCTTTACATAGGAGCAAGAATGTCATACGAAGAGAAGAGTTCATGGGTCATGGGGGTGCTCGCGATCGCGGCGCTCGTGGTCTACGCGACCATCACCCTCAGCCAGGCCGCGAGAATGCCGCTCGCCGAGACGCCGTACGTGCCGACCATGCTGTGGACGATCGGCGGCTCGATAGTCGCGTCGATCGTGATCCACATCGGCATCGGCATGACGTCGCGCGGCCGCACCAAAGACCAGCGCGACAAGGAGTTCTACCGCTTCGGCGAGACTGTGGGCCATGGATTCCTCGTGGCCGGTGCACTCATCGCGCTCGTCATGGCCATGCTCGAGTGGGATTGGTTCTGGATCGCGAACGTCATCTACCTCGCGTTCGTGTTCTCCGCCATCGCGTCGTCGATCGCCAAGATCGTGGCATACCGCCGGGGAATCGTCGGCGCATGGTGAAGCCCACGAGTGTGACGAACTCGATTCGCGCGCTCAGGTTCACACACGGCGAAATGACCCAGGCCGAACTCGCCGAGCGCATCGGCGTCACCCGCCAGACGGTGATCGCGATCGAGCAGGGTCGATACTCCCCCTCGCTCGAGATGGCGTTCCAGATCGCCGGCGTCTTCGGCGTACCACTCGACACCGTGTTTCAGTACCCGGCGGGAGACCTCGCATGAGAGCGATAGTCCGCTACAGCTACGGCCCCGAGTCCGTGCTCACCCTTGCAGACCTGCCCGACCCGGTTCCCGGAAAGGGCGAAGTGCTCGTCCGGGTGCGCGCGGCGGGAGTCGATCGGGGCGCCTGGCACGTCATGACCGGCACCCCGTACCTCGCGCGCCTCGCTTTCGGGCTGCGCAAGCCGCGCGACCCGCAATTGGGGCTGGATGCTGCGGGAGTGGTCGAATCCGTCGGCGAGGGCGTCACCGGCTTCCGTCCCGGTGACGAGGTCTTCGGCGTGTTCCGCGGATCCTTCGCGGAGCTCGCGATCGCCGCCGAGGGCAAGCTTCTCCGCAAGCCCACCGCACTGTCGTTCGAGCAGGCCGCAGCGGCACCGACCTCGGGCGTCACAGCTCTTGACGCACTGCGCGGCAGGGTATCAACCGGCACGCGCGTGCTCGTCCTCGGTGCAGGCGGAGGTGTCGGGCACCTGGCGGTTCAGGTCGCGAAGGCACGCGGTGCGCACGTCACCGCCGCCACCAGCGCACCCGAGTTCGTGGCATCCCTCGGGGCTGACGCGGTCATCGACTACCAGACCGATGCGCTCACCGGACAGTTCGACGTCATCCTCGACGTCGGCGGCCGGAGGCCCGTCGCCGAACTGCGGGCGCTCCTCGAACCCCGGGGAACTGTCGTCTTCGTCGGCGGCGAGGGCGGCGGGGCGCTCTCGGGCGGCATGCAGCGCCAGCTCGTCTTCGCGCCATTCTCCGGCCAGAAGTTCGTGACGCTCGTGTCGCTGAACACACCGACCGCGCTCGTGGAGCTCGCGCGCGAGCTCGTGGCGGGGAACATCGTGCCCTCGGTCGAGCGCACCTACCCGCTCGCGGACGCCGCGGACGCGCTTCGGCACTTCGGATCCGTGCGCGGCAAGGTAGTGCTCGTTCCGTAGCGCGCTGCGAGTTGCGCCATAGCGGGCACGTTCGGCTCAGCCGACCCCACGATGGCGCAACTCGCGAGCCGCTACGCGGTTACCAGTTCGCGGTCGTCGGCGTCCGTGCGCACCGCACGGTTGACAGCGGAGACCACGGCCTTGAGCGACGCGGTCGAGATGTCGGCGTCGATACCGACACCCCACAGCCGCTTGCCGTTGACATTGAGCTCGACGTAGGCGGCGGCGAGGGCATCCCCACCCGCAGACAGCGCGTGCTCGACGTAATCGTAGAGCTTCACGTCGATGCCCCGCTCAGCCATGATCGCGAGGAACGCGGCGATGGGACCGTTGCCAGTACCCGTCGCCGCCAGCACGTCCTCGCCGACCCGCAGGCTCACCTCGAGGCTCGTCGAGCCCGACATGTCGCTCGCCGTGCGCGTGGAGTGCAGCTCGAACCGGCCCCACTTGTCGCTCGCAACATGCGCGGGCAGGTACTCATCGTGGAAGATCTCCCAGATCTGGTCGCTCGTGACCTCGCCGCCCTCAGCGTCAGTCATGTGCTGCACGACAGCGCTGAACTCGATCTGCAGCTTGCGCGGCAGGTCGAGCGCGTGGTCGGCCTTGAGTAGGTACGCGACGCCACCCTTGCCGCTCTGCGAGTTCACCCGCACGACTGCCTCGTAGCCTCGGCCCAGGTCTTTCGGGTCGACGGGCAGGTACGGCACCGCCCAGAGTAGGTCGTCGACAGAGACCCCCTTGGCCTTCGCGTCGGCCTCCATGGCCTCGAAGCCCTTCTTGATCGCGTCCTGGTGCGAGCCGCTGAACGCGGTGTACACGAGGTCTCCGGCCCACGGGCTGCGCTCCGGCACGGGCAACTGGTTGCAGTACTCGGCTGTGCGCTTGACCTCGTCGAGGTCGCTGAAGTCGATCTGCGGGTCGATCCCCTGCGTGAACAGGTTGATCCCCAGGGCGACGAGGTCGACGTTGCCGGTGCGCTCACCGTTGCCGAACAGGCAGCCCTCGATGCGGTCCGCGCCCGCCATGTACCCGAGCTCGGCCGCAGCCACGGCCGTGCCACGGTCGTTGTGCGGGTGCAGGGACAGGATGATGTTCTCGCGCGGGATGAGGCGGCGCGACATCCACTCGATCGAATCCGCATAGACGTTGGGGGTAGCCATCTCGACGGTGGCGGGCAGGTTGATGATGACCTTGCGCTCGGGCGTGGGCTCGAGGACTTCGATCACCTGGTTGCACACGTCGAGGGCGAACTCGAGCTCGGTGCCGGTGTAGCTCTCGGGCGAGTACTCGTAGTAGATCGTCGTGCCCTCGGCGATACCCTCGGCTGCGCGGCACAGTCGTGCGCCGTGGAGCGCGATGTCGATGATTCCCTGCTTGTCCGTGCGGAACACGACGTCTCGCTGCAGCACGCTCGTCGAGTTGTAGAGATGCACGATCGCCTGCTTCGCGCCCTTGATCGACTCGTAGGTGCGGTTGATGAGCTCTTCACGCGCCTGCGTGAGCACCTGGATGCGCACGTCATCGGGGATCAGGTTCTCCTCGATGAGCGACCGGACGAAATCGAAGTCCGTCTGCGAAGCCGAGGGGAAGCCAACCTCGATCTCCTTGTAGCCCATCTTCACGAGCAGGTCGAACATGATGCGCTTGCGCTCGGGACTCATCGGGTCGATGAGGGCCTGGTTGCCGTCGCGCAGGTCGACGGCACACCAACGCGGTGCCTGGGTGATGCGCTTCGACGGCCACGTGCGATCGGGCAGATCGACGTTCAGTTGCTCGTGGTACGGGCGGTACTTGTGGATCGGCATTGCAGAAGCCGACTGGGTGTTCTTCATGGTCTGTTCGCTTTCACTGAGAAGGGGATCAGGCCAACGACGCTGCATTTAACCAGCAGAGGCCGCGACGGGGAGGGCCTGTGGTTAGGCCCCGTCGCGGCAGCTAAGAAGAAGCAGACCGAACAGCACGATTTCAGGGTAGCACTCGGGCCGCGAATGGCCAGTATCGTGTGACCCATGACCCCACAGCTCCGCCTCGTTCTCGCTACGGCGGCCGCGCTCATCGCCCTTCCCCTCGCGCTGACCGGATGCTCGTCGCCCGCGCCCGACGCGACTCCCACCGCCGATGCCATCGCGCCCGAGGCGAAGCCCACTGTCGCACCCGACGCCCCGGCGGCAGGTTTCACGCGGCTCGTCGACGACTCGGGAGTGGTCAGCGTCGGCGTTCCGGACTCGTGGACCGACACAGTCACGGCGCCGCTGTCCTCCGCGGACGGGAGCGTCACCGTCGGCAACGTCAGCGCCTCCCCCGATCTCGACAAGTACTCGAACGGGTGGGACACCCCTGGCGTGAGCGTCTCGGCCACCAATGATCCGACCGCGAAGCCGCAGACCTTCATCGACAACATCACGAAATCGATCACCGACCTGTGCGAGAGCGCGACGAGCGGCGACTACGACGACACCGTCTACGTGGGCACCTATCTGTATTTCACCAACTGCGGCAAGACCACTACCGACTTCCTCGCCGTGATCGCCCAGGATGCGGCGAAGACGCACATCGTGATCACGACAATCCAGATGATCAGCGACGACGACAAGAGCACGCTCCGCGACGAGATTCTCAATACCTTCTACGCGCGGTACTAGCGTTCAGGCGCGCAAGCTTGCCACGAGCACGGCGGAATCCCGAATGGTCAGGTCGGGCAGATAGCACCGGGAGAGCGCTATCGCGATCGCGGGCAGGGAGAGAACGTCGGGATAGGCGAGGTGGAGCGGCACGAGGCGCGGCTGGAACTTTTGCTTGAAGCTCAGTAGCGACCGGAAGCCGTAGACCGGCTCGAGAGCGCGTCCGAGCATCGCGAGCAGGCGATCCAGTGCGGACGGCTTCTCATCGCTCGGGGACACCGCGAGGGGCGCACCGGACAGGCTCAGGAACTGGAGTCCGTCGGCCTGCGCGCGCACGGCAGCTTCGGCGATGACGAACTCCATCACACCGTTCATGCCGTCCGCCCGGCGACGCATGAAGTCGAGGGTCCGGCCGGTGAGCCGTCCATCGGTCCACGTGGGCAGCCAGCTGGTCACTGCCTGCACCGTGCCCGAGTTGTCGATGGCGAGACCGAGCAGGACGTCGGCATCCCTGAGCTCGCCGAGCCCGCCGAGGGTGAACCCGAGTTCGGGCAGCTTCTTCTCCACGACCCACAGTTCCGAGATCTCAGCGATCTGGGTGGCCGTGCGCGGCGACAGTTCGTGCCAGGTGCTCCACGTGACGCACACACCCTCCCGCGCCGCGCGGTTCACCGAGGAGCGCACATCCTGCCATTTCTTGCCCGTCATCTCCCACGTGAGCGGATCGATCACGGTCTCCTCGGCGACAACTGTCGTCGCCCACCCGAGTTCTGCGAGCAGCGCTGACCATTCGGCGTGCACGCCGTAGAAGGCCGGAGTCCAGGCGTTCGCATCGCAGAACCTGATGAACTGACCAAGAGAATCGCGCCGGTCGGGCGGCTCGCCGACGGGGTCGCTCGTCGTGACCGCGCAGCCGTTGGCGACGCGATAGGCGATTCCCATGCGTCGTTCGGCGTCGAACCAGTAGCTGTTACCGACCCAGGTTCCCGGAAACGACATCGAGCCCCCGTGCTCGCGCTCGAGGCTGCGATACTCCGTCGCGTCGTTCGGGTTCGAACGAGACGACCGCTGGTCGCGCAACAGGGCGACGAACGCGACGAGGAGCACGAGCCAGAGCAGGGGTCCGACTCCGTGGAAGAGCACGCGTGCCGCGAGACTCTCCGGAACGAAGTCACGCCGTTCTGCGGCGAGGAACGACACCGGGATGAAGCGTTCCGGCAGGTCGGCGAGCAGGTCGACAAACCCGACCGCGGGGCGGAACTGCGAGCCGAGCACCGACCCGACGGAGAGGTAGCCCGCCGCGATGACGACCGCCGCGCTCCCCGCCGTCACGACGAAGCGGCGCACTGCCCGTGCGGTGGCACGGAGGGGAAAGTGGCGTCGCTGCGACAGAACGATCGCCGAGAAGAACAGGGGCAGGACCGCGTCGGCGATGAGCCAGAGCGTGAACTCGGGAGATTGCCCCACGCGGCTGGCGACCGACGAGGGGTTCCCCGCGACGGGGACTACTCCGAAGTAAAACGCCGCGAGCACTCCGTTGCCGGCAGACATCGCCGCCACGAGATAGACCGCTGCCCGCCGCCCGTTCGCGAGTCCGTACGCGCCCACGAGCACAATGACGAGGGGCAGCAGGGAGAGCACGATCGCCGGGATGCTCTCTCCCGTGCGGGAGCCGAGTTGCACGTTGCACGCGTGGGCGATCCCTGTCACGCTGCACGGCGCTCCCCCGGGCCGCGAGCGTGGCATCCCGTCGGTCATGAAGAGTCCGAGCGGTGATAGCAGGCCGAACGCGCCACGCGAGACGAGGGTGATCACCGGCCCCAGCGCCGAGATCGCGGCAACCACGGCCAACAGCACGCGCGTCTCGTGGTGGGAACTGGTCCAGCGCTCGATCCTGACCCTCTGGCGAGTCAGAATGGCACCGAGCAGAAGCCCGACAGCGACCGCCAGCAGCCGGTAGAAGTCGGCGGGCTGTCCCGAGTAGAGCACGAAGACGACAGACGAGGCCAGGAGGATGATCCGGATGCGACGGCGCCACAGCACCGAGGCATACGCGCTCGCGGTCGCCGAGGCACCGAAGATCGGGCTGAGCGGATCGAATGTGACCAGCGCGCGCACGGTGTTCGACCAGTACTCGCCGGCGAACACGCCGAGCGCCTGGACGCCCAGCCCGATGACCGACGCCACTACCCCCGTCACCACGAACGCGAGGATCGCCCGACGCGTGCCCATCAAGCGCTCCGCCGTGCCGACTCCGAACGCGGCCGCGACAAGCACTGTCAGCAGTTGCGCCAGGTTGTCGACGAAGAAGTCCGCGGTGACGAGTGACCACCACTCGTGCCGCGAGATCGTCCCCAGATCGAGCCCGACCACTGCCCGCACGAGGCCGGAGGGGCCGTTGATCGGACCCGTGGCGATCGCCACCGCGAGAAGAATGACCAGCAGTGCGACCGTGAAGGGAACCCTCCTGACTGCCCTCACGAGGTCAGGCCCATCTGGGCATCGATGATCGGCAGTCCGTGCTCGAAGGCATATCGCACCGTGTACCAATCGTGGGCGGTGCCGGGCGAGCTCAGCACCGTCGTTCGTATCCCCGCGGCCTTCGCCGACGCCGCGACAGTCGCGATCCACGCGGAGTACTTCGCGTCTGACTGTCCCGCCGCGAATACTCCCACGGTGTTCGGGAACGGCGCATGCCGAGCGATGATCGAGAGTGGCTTCGCCGCGTCGTATGCCGCAGCATCCCCGTCGAATCCCTTGTCAATCGTGACCTCTGGCGTACCAATCTTGGGTTCAAGCTCCCCCGAGACATCGATGATCGAGCCGAACAGGTCAGGATGTCCGGCCCCGAGCTGGATCGCGCACGTACCACCCTGGGAGAACCCTCCGATGCCCCAGGCGGTCGTCGCCGCCTGCACGTCGAGGTTGGCCTTGATCCAGGTGGGAACATCCACGGTCAGGTAGGTCGCCGAGTTGCCGATCGACGAGTCGACGCACATCGGATTGGTCTGCGGCGCGCTGAGCTGGTCGGGCACGACGACGATCGGGGCAAGGCCGTGGTTCTGCGCTGCGATGCGGTCAATCAGGGAGTCGAGGTGACCCGCGATGAAGACGTGCTCGGGGCTTCCGGGCTGGCCGGAGAGCATGATGAGCACGGGCAGCGCGGGAGGATCCGCGACGAGGGCAGCGGGCGGCAGGTAGACGAGCGCCTGCCGCGCCGCGAAGTGCGACACCGTCGAGGGGATTGTGACCGCCCCGACGACGCCCGTGGTCGGCACGTTGGCCGGGGCGTGCCAGGTGCTCCAGAGTGGGGCCTCGGCCGCCGGAGCGGAGCCCGCGGCGGCACGCTGCGCCGCGAGCGCAGACGGTGGCAGGCCGGGGAATGAACTCGCCCCGAGAACGCTCGCGAGAGTCGGATACTGGCCGAAGTCGGCGTTGACGCCGACGGCGCCCAGCAGCGCGAACACGAGCACAGAGGCGATCGCTCCGGCCTTCCGTCGAGTGCGTGACCAGGGCAGGTTGACGATCGCGAGCGCAATGCCCGCGAACGCCGCAGCCACCCACGCGCGTGATATGACGGTCAGCGTCACGTCGAAGGCGTTCAGGAGATCGCCGATGATCCAGCACGTGAGAAGCCCGAGGGCGGCTCCGGAGGCGAGCGCGAACACGACGAGGGCGACCCAGCGCACACGATGACCGCGCGGCCTGAGACGCACCGCGAGAGCGACCGCCGCCACCGCAGCGATGACGTCGATGACCACGGGAATCGGCCCACCGATCACCGCGATGCCTGCAAGGAACGGACCCACAATTTCTCCTTCGGCCGTGACCCGCACCCACTATCCGCTCCGCGACGGCACGCGGCTGCATTTCACATCCGCTGCACCGGGAGCCCGCAGCAATTGCACAGCAAGCTCACATGGTGATACCGCCAGACAGCGGGTGACAGCGCCGCGACAGCGCCGCTGTCGAAGACTGCATCCATGACCAAGATCATCGAGGCCCACGGCCTCACGAAACGCTTCGGAAAGACGCAGGCGCTCGCCGGCATCGACCTCGAGGTCGAGCAGGGCACCGTCCTCGGTGTGCTCGGACCCAACGGCGCAGGCAAGACCACCGCGGTGCGCATCCTCGCCACCCTTCTCCGCCCCGACAGCGGCACCGCGACAGTCGCGGGGTTCGATGTCGTGCACCAGTCCAAAGACGTCCGCCGCACGATCGGCCTCACCGGCCAGTACGCGAGCGTCGACGAAGACCTGACCGGCACGCAGAACCTCGTGATGATCGGGCAGCTGCTCGACCTCTCGACCGTGCAGGCGAAAGTTCGCGCGAAGGAGCTTCTCGAAGAGTTCGATCTCACGGACGCCGCCGGTCGCCTGACCAAGACCTACTCCGGCGGGATGCGGCGGCGCCTCGACCTCGCGGCCTCCCTCATCGGTCGCCCGCAGGTCGTCTACCTCGACGAGCCCACGACGGGTCTCGACCCCGCAAAGCGCGACGACGTGTGGGGGATGATCCGCTCGCTCGTCAGGCAGGGCACCACGGTTCTCCTGACCACGCAGTACCTCGAGGAGGCGGACGCGCTCGCGAATGACATCACCGTGATCGATCACGGCAAGATCATCGCGCACGACACTCCCCAGGGTCTCAAGCGCCAGGTGGGCGGGCAGACCCTGGAGGTGCGCCCCGCGCTCCTCGAGGACGTCGCCCGTGTGACCGCGATGCTCGCCGCCGTTGGCACACGGGAGCCGGAGCATCCCGCGCCCGACATGGTGTCTGTGCCCGTGCTCGGTGACGATGCGCTCACGACCGTCGTGGGCAAGCTCGCGGCCGAGAAGATCGCGGTGACCGAGCTCTCGCTGCGACTGCCGAGCCTCGACGAGGTCTTCTACTCGCTCACTGGCCATACCGAGAGCATCGCCGGAACCGAGAAGGAGGTTGCAGCATGATCCGCGACTCGTTGATCCTCGCCAAGCGCAGCGTCACGAAGATGTTCCGCAATCCTGAGCAGTTCATCGACGTGACCCTGCAGCCGATCATCATGACCGTGCTGTTCGTGTTCATCTTCGGCGGCGCGGTCGCCGGGGACACGGAGAACTACCTGCCGTTCGTGCTCCCGGGCATCATCGTGCAGACGATCATGTTCACGTCCCTCACGATCGGGGTGAACCTCAACACGGACATCCAGAAGGGCGTGTTCGACAGGTTCCGCTCGCTGCCGATCTCGCGATCGGCCCCCCTGCTCGGCGCCGTCGGTGGCGACATCGTCCGGCATGTCATCGCGATCGGCGTGACCCTCGCATTCGGCGCGATCATCGGGTTCCGCTTCCACACCGAGTGGTATTCGGTGCTCGCGGGCGTCGGGCTCCTGATCCTGTTCGCGGTGAGCCTGTGCTGGGTTTCCGTACTCATCGGGATGCTCGCCCGCAGCTCGGGCGCCGTGCAGGGGATCTCGTTCCTGATCGTGTTCCCGCTCACGTTCGGCTCGTCGACCTTCGTGCCCGCGGACACCCTGCCGACCTGGCTTCAGGGCTGGGTCTCGATCAACCCCGTTACTCACCTCATCGAGGCGATGCGCGGGCTCATCTCGGGCACCGAGTACATGGCTGCGGGAACCACTCTTGGCGGGGAACTGCTGTGGGTGCTCGCCTCGTGCGTGGTGCTCGTCGGAATCTTCTTCCCGCTCGCGACGTGGGCATACCGCAAGAAGATCTAGGACAGCAGTTCGCGCAGTCCTTCGACCGCAAGAGAACGGGAGCTCGCTTCGGCGAGTTCCCGTTCCGCGTTCTCCCCCACCGCCGTGAGGATCGCCGCGACGCGGGGGTCGGCGACCTCGAGGGTTCCGCGAATGGCCACCGCGAGTTCGAGAGCGCGGAACGCCCCGTCTTTGTCACCCCGCGCGACGGCGAGCTCGCCGAATCCGAGCGCTACCTGCGCCATGATCGGGTGATCACCGCTCCTGAGGGCCGGTTCTGCCGCCGCGCGCAGTGCCGTGAGCGCGGCATCCGGGAGACCCTCGCGCAGCCGGATCGAAGCCCGGGACAGTTCGATCGACGCGAGCAGCTGCGGGGGCATACCCGGCCACTCTGGTGAGAGCTCGTCAACGTGCGCGAGCTGCGAGCGCGCCCGATCGAGATCGTCGCGAGCGATGGCGACAGTCGTCGCGAGGATGCCCGCCTGCACGACCACCCATGACCCACCGTCCACGGCGGCGGCGGCGAGCATCCTGTCTACGCGGGCCTGCGCTTCGTCGAGGCGACCCTGCCTGATGAGGATCGAGAGCGCGAGCCCCTGCTGCTGCAGGGCGTCAGTCGCCGAAGTGATGTCGCGCATCCCCGCCGACGACAGCTCTGCCATGGCGAACGCCTCGTCGAGCCGACCGCTGAGGCTCAGCCACTCAGAGCGGATCTGGCGCGCGAGCGCGAGCCCCCACTGGTCACCGATCGACAAGAACATCTGGACGGCGATCGCTGACGATTCGCCCTCTTCGACGATGTCGCCGCGGTTCTCCGCGAGGGCCGCGCGCATGACGTGCAGGATCGCGGTCGGCCAATCGTCGAGTCCGAGATCTTCCCCCCGCGGAATCGAGACCATGAATGGCCAGGTCTCGGTGCCGAATGACTCTCCGAACGATCCGAGCAGCGGCGCGAGCAACTGCAGCAGTTCGTTGCCTCCGCCGGTCACCGTCCCGACGTCGGAGACCGCGAGCGCGTCGCGGGCGCGCTGCTCCTCCAGGCTCGGGTCCGACCACGCCGATTCGCCCGAGAACGCGCGGCTCAGGTGCCCCATGAGCATGACGATCTTCGCCTCGTCGCTGTCGTTGGCCACCGCAAGGGGCAGCACTTGGTCGAACCAGGCGATCGCGTCGATGTGGCGGTCACGAATCGTCCAGTACCAGGCGCACGCCGCGGCGAGCTCTACGGCGACCCCGGGAATGGGCGCATCGATGGCGAAACGCAGGGCCGCGAGAATGTTGTCTTCTTCGGTGTCGAACCACGCGATGGCGTCGAGGATGCCCGCCGTGCGCAGCGCCGCATCGTGCACGATCGCGGCCTTCGCCATGAACCGCGCCTGCCCGTCGCGGGCGTTGCTAAGCTCACCCTCCTGGGCGAGTCGCTCGGTGCCGAACTCGCGAATCGTCTCGAGGGTGCGGAACCTGCCGTTGGCCCGCTGGACGAGGGATCGGTCGACGAGCGCATCGAAGATGCCCGGGGGCAGACCGAGCTCGCGAGCGAGGTCGGTGTTCACGGCGATCCCGGCCGGGAACACCGCGAGCGCGCACAGCGCGTGGCGTTCCTCGACGCTCAGCAGTTCCCAGCTCCAGTCGATGAGCGACCACAGCGTCTGGTGCCGCGGCAGCGCCGAGCGCGGTCCGCTCGCGAGGAGAGTGAAGCGGTCGTCGAGGCCCGACGAGAGCTCGGCGAGAGTCATGGTGCGCAGCCGCGCGGCGGCGAGCTCGATCGCGAGCGCGAGACGGTCCAGCCGGTCGCACACGACGGACGCAAGGCGCCGCTCGTCCTCATCGAGACCGCTGCCGCGCGCGGCGACAGTACGCCGCTCGAACAGCTCGAGCGCGTCGATGCGGTCGAGGGCCCCGATGGCGACGAACGCCTCCCCCACGACGCCCAGCGGTTCGCGGCTCGTCGCGAGCACGCGCAGCCGGGGCAGGGCGCGCAGCAACTCCGAAACGACGTGCGACGCCTCGTCGATGAGGTGCTCGCAGTTGTCGAGAACGAGCAGGAGGTCGCGGCCGCCGAGCGCGCCGATCACGCGTTCTTCAGTGCCGACCGCGGTGGGGGCATCCCCGAGCCGCAGGTCGCGACCCGAGGCGCCGAGCACGGCGGGCCACACCTCCCCGTGACCCACGGGGGCGAGCTCGACGAAGAGCGCATGCTCCCGCTCGCGAGCGACAGCGAGGGCGAGGCTCGTCTTGCCCGCGCCGCCCGTGCCGATGATCGTGACTGTGCGATTGGCGCCGAGCTGGGATCGCACGAGGGCGAGGTCGGCATCTCGCCCGATCAGGTCGGTCATGGCCGCGGGCAACTCGTGCACGGGCGGCAGGACCGCCCCGCCGAGCTCAAGCGCTCGGGTGCGGTCATCGAGCAGCTCGGCCTCGAACCACTCGAAGCCCTCTGGGTGCCACGGCTCGCCCCGCCAGACAGCGAGCGCCCTCGTGGCGAGGGCAGCATCACCCTGGGCCGAGGCCGCGGCCACGAGGTCCTGGAACGCGAGCACATCCACGTCGTCGCGCGAGGCCACGAGCCGGTAGCCGCCCGCATCGGAATCGATCGCACCTGGGGGCAGCTGCGAGCGCAGCCGGGAGACTATCGACTGCAGGGCCGCGCGCGTGTTCTCGGGCGTCTCGTCCGGCCAGAGGTCGTCAACGAGGGTGCGGGTGGCGACCACCGTGCCCGCGTCGATCGCGAGGCGGAACAGCAGCGCACGCTGCATGACCCCCGAGACCGTGCCGTCATCGACGCCCAGCCCGCCGAAGAACCCGATACGCACGCGCACGAGTCTACGACGGGCCGGTGTCGGCCTATTCGACCGAGAGTGCGACAACCGGCGCGATGCTCGTGGCCCGACGCGTGGGTGCGACCGAGGCCACGGCGGTGAGAATCGCGCCCGCGAGCACGACCGCGCCGATGAGCCACAGCGGGACGACCGGAGCCATGAGCCCGTTCACCCCAGGCGCCGTGCCGATGAACGACTGCGCACCAACCCAGCCGTACCCGATGCCGAGCACGAGGCCCACGATGACCGCGGCTGCAGTGAGCTGCGCCGCCTCGGATCGCACCATCGACCGCAACTGTCGGCTCGTGAAGCCGAGCGCCCGCAGGAGGCCGAGTTCGCGCGTGCGCTGCAACACGCTCAGCGACAGGTTGTTGACGAGACCCACCGCGGCGATGAGCGCACTGAACCCGATGAGCACCGAGAATACCGCGACGATTCCGTTGAGAAGCTCGTCGACATCGCCCGCGTCGGCCATAGCGCTGAGCCCCTGCCGGAACGTTGCCGCGGCGACCGCGAACATCGTGACGAGGGTGATGCCGATAACCAGTCCGATCGTCATGCGCGAGCTGCGTTCGGGGTAGCGCACGGCGTTCTCGGCGGCCAGCCGTGCCGACGGGCTCTTGCCGAGCATCCGGCCCACCAGACGAAGAGTGGGCGGCATGACCAGTTCGGCACCGAGGATGAGGCCGGTGAAGGAGATGATTCCGCCGAACACGCCCACGAGCACGCCGATCGGCGAGACGAGACCGACGATCACCGCGAGCACGAGCAGACCCGTGCCGAGCACGAAGAGCACCACGGCGAGACGGTTACGACCGCGGTGGCCGGCGGCCTCGTCACGACTCTCCTCGAGAGCGGCCCCCGTCGCCTGCATCGGCGTCACGAGGAGCACACGGCGCGAGCCCACCCACGACGCGATCCAGGTCGTGAGAACCACGCCCGCGATCGGAACGAGAATCACCGGCTCGAGGTACACGTACGGAAGCGACGGCACGAAGTTCACCGCGACGCCCACGAGGATCAGCCCGAGAGTCACGAGGCTGCCGACCACGGTACCGATGATCGCCCCGATGATGCCGACCATGAGCCCCTCGGATGCCACGGCACGACGCTGGCTCGACGCGGTCGCGCCGACGAGCCGCATGAGCGCGATCGTCCGGGTGCGACCGGCGATGATCGTCGCGAAGGTGTTCGCCGTCACGACCGCGCCCACGTAAGTCGCGATGATGATGAACACGATCGCGACGATCTGCAGCATGAGGGCAAGGGCCGCACTCGAGCCGAGCGCATCATTGGAACTGACCGCGAGCGCGAGGTTCGTCGTGACCTGCAGGAGCGAGACGCCGAACGCGGCGCTCAGCGAGGCGACGAGGATGCTCGGCGCGTGCTCGCGGAAACTGAAGCTGCTCATGAGCGCGACTCCATGCCGAGCATGTAGGTGCTGATCTCAGCGGCGGTCGAGCGACCGCGATCCTCGACTACCTTGCCGTCTGCGAGGAACAGGATGCGATCCGCGTAGCTCGCCGCGATCGGATCGTGCGTGACCATCGCGATGCTCTGCCCGTACGTCGAGCTCGACGTCGCGAGCAGCGACAGCACCTCGCGGCCCGTGCGGGAGTCGAGGTTGCCCGTGGGCTCGTCGGCGAAGACGAGTTCGGGGCGCGAACCGAGAGCGCGCGCGATCGCCACACGTTGCTGCTGCCCGCCCGACAGTTCGTGCGGCCGGTGCCGCAGTCGGTCGGCGAGACCGAGCGAGCCGATGAGCTCGTCGATCCAACCGCGCTCGCCGCTCGTCGGACGTCGGCCATCGAGCTCGAACGGCAGCAGGATGTTGCCCTCGATGTCGAGAGTCGGCACGAGGTTGAACGACTGGAAGACGAAGCCCACCCGCCGGCGACGGATCATGGTGAGCTCGGTGTCTTGCAGGCCGGTGATCTCGGTGTTCCCGATCCACACGCGACCGCTCGTCGCCGTGTCGAGTCCGGCCATGATGTGCATGAGCGTCGACTTGCCGGAACCGCTCGGGCCCATGATGGCGGTGAACTCTCCCTTGCGGATACCGATCGACACGTCATCGAGTGCCGTGACCGCGGTCGAGCCCGCGCCGTAGGACTTGGTCAGTTGTGCAACCCTGGCCACGAGGCCGAGGGAGTCAGGGGTGATTTCCATATCCTCAGCCTCGCGCTCAGCAGCCTCGAGCGAATCGGCCTCTGGTCTCTGCCGACTACACCTGAAGGATGATCAAGCCAGGCGGTTCTCGTACGCAAACACGACGAGCTGCACCCGGTCGCGCAGGTCGAGCTTCGCGAGAATGCGACTGATGTGAGTCTTGACCGTCGCCTCGCTGAGAAACTCTGTCTTCGCGATCTCGGCGTTGCTGAGCCCCCGCGCGGCGAGCAGGAAGATCTCACGCTCCCGCGACGTGAGCGTGCCGAACGCCACGGGCTCGGCTGTGGCTTGCTCCCCGAAGTGCTCGAAGAGCTCCCTCGTCGCGGATGCCGCAATCACCGAGGTGCCCGAATGCACGGCCCTGATCGCGGCGAGCAACAGCTCGGGGTCGGCGTCTTTGAGGATGAACCCGCTCGCTCCCCCGCGGATCGCGCGCGCCGCGGCCTCGTCCAGGTCGAACGTGGTGAGCACGACCACGCGCGGCGGCGTCGGCCCGGATGCCACGATCAGCTTCGTCGCCTCGATGCCGTCCATGATCGGCATCCGGATATCCATCAGGATCACGTCGGGCTTCGCCTGCGCCGCCATCGCCACGCCCGCGGAGCCGTCGCCGGCCTCCCCCACGAACTCGAGGTCGGGCTGCGACGACACGAGCATCCGGATGCCCGCCCTGAACAGCACCTGGTCGTCGACGAGAGCGACCCGGATGCGCGTCACGACGTCACCGGGATCCGCGCACGGACCACCCAGCGGTCGTTCTCGGCCTGGGCGTCGAGGGTTCCGCCGACGAGGAGGGCGCGCTCCCGCATGCCCGCGAGCCCGTGGCCAGGGCGCGGCTCGCGGGCGGGGAGCCTGAGGGCGTTCGAGATCGTGAGGGATGCGGCATCCGGCACCCACTCGACGAGCACCAGGACCTCCTCGTTGGTGTCGCCGTGGCGAAGTGCGTTCGTGAGCGCCTCCTGCACGATCCGGTAGAGGGCGAGCTCGCGTGCGGCGGCGAAAGGTACGGGGGTTCCGCGCTGCTCGACGGCGACGATCAGTCCTGAGGAGCGCAACTGCTCGACGAGATGGCCGAGGTCGGCGAGCACGGGCTGCGGCCCCTCCTCCTGGTTGTGGCGGAGTTGGCCGAGCAGCAGGCGCACGTCGGCGAGCGCCTCGCGTGCACTCGACGCGATAGTCGTGAGCGCGGCATCCGTTGCCTCTTTGCCACCCGCATAGCGTGCGCCGTCGGCCTGCGCGATCACGACAGCGAGCGAGTGGGCGACGACGTCGTGCATGTCGCGCGCGATGCGGTTGCGCTCCTGTTCGACGATCATCGACTGCTCGGCGGCGACCTGGTCTCGTCGGCTCTGCCGGGCGTTTGCCCACGTGCGCGCGAGCAGGCCCAGGGTCCAGCTGAGGCCGAGCACGGCGATGGCGCCGAACAGGGCGATGCTGAAGCTGCGGAAGAACAGCGCGACGCTGACCGGGGTGCCGAAGATGCCGGAGATGAGAACCGTGTATGCACTCGCCACGATCGCCCCGACGACCGCAGAACCGAGACCCACCCAGCGGACTATGCGCTCCCCGTACCGGGCTGTGGCGAAGAGCACCGGAAGGATCGCGACGTTCGACACGTCGGGCGGCAGCATCGCCGACATCTGCAGGATCGCGCCCAGCCACACGACACCGAGCGCGAGGCCGGGGCTCAGCCTGCGGATGCCGAGCGCCACCGCCATGAGCGCGACGACGCCCCACATCGCGAGGTTGTCGAACGTCATCGTGCCGCGCACGAGGAAGCACAGCGCGGCGATTCCGACGTCGACCGTGAGCTGGAACGGTGTCAGGGGGCGGAACATGAGCCTAACGCTAGGCGCGTTCCGCCGCCCGCGCGTCCCTCCCGCGATGTACTTGCGGCGCCGGGTCGAGGGACCACTTCTGACGTGAATCATCGCGTCTTTCGTCAGAAGTGGTCCCCCGGCCCGCTTCCGCGCCAGCCCCGGTCGCTCAATGCCCTCACGACGCGGGCAATGATTGCCGCTTCGTCGGCGAAGTGGGACCTGAGCACCCTGATGACCGTCCAGCCGGCCCGCGCCAGCTCTTCGAGGCGCGCCACATCGGCCGCGTACTGCCGCTCGTTTCGCCGATGATGTTCGCCGTCGTACTCAACGACTACCCGCCATTCCCAGTACACGAGATCACCGAAACGAACTCGCTCGCCGGGAGCGGAGACCATCCTGTTGATGTCCGGCTCGGGAAGGCGCGCGCGGACCAACAGCAATCGCAAGCGTGTCTCCTGCGCCGAGTCACACCCTCCGCGCACCCAGGGCATCGCCTGACGAATCAGCGCAAGTCCAGGGAGTCCGCGATGCAGCTCTACAGCTTCTCGGAGATCTCGGAGGGAGCACACCGGCCTCTTCCTCCGCACCAGGCTGTCCCCCGCAGCGACCAGCTCGTCCAGCGTGAGAAGTTCGCCGAGCTGGCACCATGTGTCGGCCGCCGCGGTGACCGGCAATTCGTCCACGAACGCCAGCCGTGCGGATGCCGTCCGGTATCCGCGAACTCCCTTCATTCGCGGGGCGCGAGACGGAGCCACGGCGACGATCGAGACTGTGGATTCACGCTCCACTCGAGTGGGCAGCCACATCCCCCACAGCACGGCTGCGGATGTCCGACAGAACGCGTGTGCGGCGCGCAGATTCGGAGCGTACGCGCGACAACGATCCGTGTGCGAAAGGGGAAGATGCGACATCCGGACACCCCTAAACGGCGCGACGAGGTCCGCGCGGCGCACTCGCGCGGGCGGCAACTGCGCGGCTCGTGCATCAGCAAGGGAAAAGGGCGCTACGGCTAGTTCCCACGGAAGGGGTGGCGGTTCTGACATACCTCGATCGTGAGCCGTGGCCGCTCTCCGATCGATCCGAAGGGGTGTTCCGCGGAGAACGCCGTCGAGGGACCAGTTGTTACGGGCCGGGCGCGCAACTCCGTCGAAGGTGGTCCCTCGAAGGTGACCGGAAGCCTAGAACCCCAGCCGCCCCAACTGCTTCGCGTCGCGCTGCCACTCCTTCGCGACCTTCACGCGCAGGGAGAGGAACACCTTCCTGCCGAGCAGCTTCTCGATCTCGACGCGGGCGCGGGCGCCGACATCCTGCAGTCGCTGGCCCTGGTGGCCGATGATGATGCCCTTCTGGCTGTCGCGCTCGACGAAGAGGTTCGCGTAGATCTCGAGCAGGTCCTTCGACGAACTCTCGATCATGTCGTCAATCGTGACGGCGATCGAATGCGGCAGTTCGTCCATCACGCCCTCGAGCACCGCCTCGCGGATGAGTTCGGAAACGCGCGACTCGGTTGTCTCGTCTGTGGTCGCGTCATCCGGGTAGAGCGCCTCGGAGACGGGCATGAGCTTGACGAGCTCGGTGCCGAGGATGTCGAGTTGCACTTTGTCGAACGACGAGATGGGGATTATCGCGTCCCAGTCGCGCAACTCGCTCACCGCCTGCAGCTGTTCGGCCACACCGGGCCGCGAGGTCGCGTCGATCTTGGTGACTATCGCGACCTTCTTCGCGCGCGGGAACGAGTCGAGCTGCTCGTTGATGTACCGGTCGCCGGGGCCGATCTTCTCGTTCGCAGGCAGGCACAGGCCGATCACGTCGACCTCAGCCAGGGTGTCCTGCACGATGCTGTTGAGCCGCTCGCCGAGCAGCGTGCGCGGCCGGTGCATACCGGGAGTGTCGACGATGATGAGCTGCCCGCTGTCGAGGTGCACGATCCCCCGGATTGCACGGCGCGTGGTCTGCGGCTTTGACGACGTGATCGCGACCTTCTCGCCGACCAGCGCATTGGTGAGGGTGGATTTGCCCACGTTGGGCCGGCCGACGAACGACACGAACCCCGCTCTGAAGGTGTCAGTCATTGTTGTCCTTGTCCTTGGTGGTGAACGCCTCCTGGGCGTCGATGAGTGCTGCGTCGCGCTCGACCAGCACGGTGCTGAGTCGCTTGCGGCGCCCCTCCGTGCGGTCGGCGATGAGGATGAGCCCGGAGACCTCGGCGCGCGCACCGAGGGTGGGGAGGCGGCCGAGCACCTTCGTGATGAGGCCGCCGACGGAATCCACTTCGTCATCCTCGAGTTCGAGGCCGAACAGGTCACCGAGTTCGTCGATCGCGAGACGCGCGCTCACGCGATAACGTCCCTCGCCCAGGTCTTCGACCTCGGGCACCTCGTGGTCGTACTCGTCCGAGATCTCGCCCACGAGCTCCTCGATCAGGTCCTCGAGGGTAGCGAGCCCCGCGATGCCGCCGTACTCGTCGACGACCATCGCGAGATGGTTCGACTCGAGCTGCATCTGCCGCAGGAGGCTGTCGGCCTTCTGCGATTCGGGAACGAACAGGGCGGGGCGGGCGAGCTGCGCGGCGGTCAGGGTCTCGGCGTCGAGGGTCTGCTCATACACGACGCGCGCAACGTCACGCAGGTACAGCACCCCGAGCACCTCGTCGATGTCTTCGCCGATGACGGGCATCCGGGAGATGCCTCTGCTCAGGAACAGGCCCATCGAGGTGCCCATCGTGGCGTCGGCGTCGATCGTTACCATGTCTGTGCGCGGCACCATGACTTCGCGCACCACTGTGTCGTTGAACTCGAAGATCGAGTGGATGAGCTCGCGATCATCCTCTTCGAGCACCTCGAGCTCTGTCGCCTCATCGACCATGCTGAGCAGCTGTTGTTCGCTCGAGAACGTCGCGTTTGGCGGTCGACCGGGAGTGACGCGGTTGCCGAGGGCCACGAGCGCGGCGGCGATCGGACCCAAGACCAGGCGGATTCCGCGCACGACGGGTGCCGCGAAGCGCATGACGGGCCGAGCGTTCGCCCTCCCCACGCTGCGGGGGCTGGAGCCGACGAGCACGAACGACGCGCCGGTCATGATGAGCGCGCTCGCGAGCAGGGCCCACCACCACTCGGTGAAGATCGACGCGAACGCGAGGGTGATGAGCACGGCTGCGGTGGTCTCCGCGACGATACGCATGAAGTTGAGCGCGTTGATGTGCGCGCCGGGATCGCCGGCGATCGCAAGCAGCGATCGGCGGGACCTGCTGTGCGCCGCGAGCTCGGCCAGGTCGGTGCGGCTCAGAACGCCGAGGGCGGCATCGGCTGCCGCGAGCAGGCCGCCGAACACGACCAGGAGCACCGCGACGCTGAAGAAGATACCGACCATGCGGCTACCTTCGTCGTTCGGCGAGGGCGAAGCCGACGAGGATGTCGCGCTGGATGCCGAACATCTCCTTCTCATCCTCGGGCTCTGCGTGGTCGAAGCCGAGCAGGTGCAGGATCCCGTGCGTCGTGAGCAGCAGCATCTCCTCGAGGGGGCTGTGTCCGGCGGTCTCGGCCTGGGCGATCGCGACCTGCGGACACACGACGATGTCGCCGAGCAGGCCCGCGGGCGTGAGGCTGTCTTCGCTGCCGGGGCGCAGTTCGTCCATGGGGAAGCTCAGTACGTCGGTGGGCCCGGGCTCGTCCATCCACTGCACGTGCAGCTGCTCCATTGCCGCCTCATCGACGAAGACGATCGCGAGTTCAGCGTCGGGATGCACGTGCATCTGGTCGAGCGCGAACACGGCGAGGCGCTGGATGGCTTCCTCGTCCACGGAGACGCCTGACTCGTTGTTGATCTCGATGCTCACTTGCGACCCCGGCCTTCACGTTCAAACTTCTCGAGCTGTAGTTCGGCGTCGTACTTCGTGTACGCGTCGACAATCTGGCCGACGAGGTTGTGACGCACGACGTCGGCGCTCGTGAGGCGGGCGAAGTGGATATCGTCGATGCCGTCGAGCACGCGCGTGACGAGCTGCAACCCGGATGCTCCGGCCGGCAGGTCGACCTGCGTGACGTCGCCCGTGATGACCATCTTCGACCCGAAGCCCAGGCGGGTGAGGAACATCTTCATCTGCTCGGGAGTCGTGTTCTGTGCTTCGTCGAGCACGACGAACGAGTTGTTGAGCGTGCGTCCGCGCATGTACGCGAGCGGAGCGACCTCGACGGTTCCCGCAGCGAGGAGCTTGGGAACCATGTCGGGATCCATCATCTCGTTGAGCGCGTCGTAGAGCGGCCTGAGATAGGGATCGATCTTGTCCGTGAGCGAGCCGGGGAGGAATCCAAGCCGCTCGCCCGCCTCGATGGCCGGCCGACTCAGGATGATGCGCTCGACCTCTTTGCGCTGCAGCGCCTGCACAGCCTTCGCCATCGCGAGATACGTCTTGCCGGTTCCCGCGGGGCCGATGCCGAACACGATCGTGTTCAGGTCGATCGCGTCGACGTACTCCTTCTGCCCGAGCGTCTTCGGCCGCACGCTCCTGCCCTTTGACGTGAGAATGGCCTGGCTCAGCAGCTCGGCGGGGCTACCGGAGTTGGCGTCGAGGATGCGCGCGGACGACACCACCTCGGTCGGGCCGAGGTCCACGCCGTCGCGCACCATGTGCACCAGTTCGTCGATGAGCATCTTCGCGGCCCGCACCTGCACGGTATCGCCGCTCAGGGTCACCCTGTTGCCGCGCACGAGCATGTCGACGAGTGGGTACTGCTTCTCGATCGTGGAAAGCAGTCGATCCTGCGCCCCCAGAAGCCTCACCATCGCCACCCCGTCGACCTCGAGGTCGACGCGGTCGACGTTCTCAGAAGCTGTGTCGCTAGAAGCCAAGGGAACCTTCCGTAATGGGCCCGCTCAACACGTGCGCGTGCACGTGGAAGACGGTCTGCCCGGCGCTGGGGCCGGTGTTGAATACCAAACGGTATTCGCCGTTCGATTGTTCGGAGGCGAGGTGCTGCGCCACCTCGACGACTTCGGCGAGCAGCGCCGGATCACCCTCGGCGAGCTCGGCGACGTTCGTGTACGCCTCGGTCTTGGGGACGACGAGCAGGTGCACGGGCGCCTGCGGCGCGATGTCCTTGAACGCGATGATGCGGTCGTTCTCGAACACGATCGCCGCGGGGATCTCGCGCGCAACTATGCGCGCAAAGATGGACGGCGTGGCGGAAGTCATGCCCCTAGTCTCTCACCAGCGCGCCAGCTTCACATTGAGCACGGCGAGCGCCGCGGGCCCGGCAGTGGAGGTGCGCAGCACCTCGTCCCCGAGGCGAACTATGGATGCCTCCGCCGCGGCCAGGGCGTCGAGCTCCTGGGGCGAGATGCCACCCTCGGGGCCGACCACGAGAATGAGGTCTCTCCCGTCGGTCTCAAGAGCGCCGAGGGTGAGCTCTGCGGTGGGTTCGAGCACGAGCATCCGGGCGCCTTCGGCGAGGCGGACGAGCTGCTTCGTGGTGACGAGATCGAGCACGTCCGGGATCCACGATCGCATCGACTGCTTGCTCGCCTCGCGCACGACGGCGCTCCAGCGGTCGCGGCCCTTGGCGATCTTGGCACCCTCCCAGCGGGAGATGCTGCGCGCGGCCGTCCACGGAATGACACCGTCGATGCCGAGCTCGGTTGCCGCCTGCACGGCGAGCTCGTCCCGGTCCCCCTTCGCGAGCGCCTGGGCGAGGAAGACGGCGGGTGAACGTCGGGGCGCTTCGAGAACCTCAGCGACCGTGATCGCGAGCTCGGCGTGCTCGGCCGTGACGACCGGACCCGTCACGACGAGGCCAGCCCCATTGCCGATCGCAACGGTCTCCCCCACGGCCAGGCGGCTCACCGTGACGGCGTGCCGAGCCTCGGCGCCCGTGATCGCGACCCGGTCGCCGACCGTAGCCGACTCGAGTTCCTCGGAGATGTAGAAGTGGGCCACCCCCATACTCTGCCATCTCGCCATGCCCCTGGCAGTGCTGCGGAGGACGCTAGAACCCGAGGAACCGGTCGCGGAGCTTCGTGAACAGGCCCTGCTGGAAGTGCGCGAAGTGCGGGGCCGCCTGTTTGCGGGCACCCGCGAGCTGCTTCACGAGTTCCTGCTCCTTGCTGTTGAGTTTCGTGGGCGTCATGACCTGCACACCGATCTTGAGGTCACCGCGGCCCGCGCCACGCAGGTGGGTGATGCCGCGATCCTTGATCGTGATGACCTCGGCGCTCTGCGTTCCGGGTTTGATGTCGACGGAGACATCGCCGTCGAGGCCCTTGAGGGTCGTCCTCGTGCCGAGGATAGCGTCGGTCATCTGCACTTCGATGGTCGCGAGCAGGTCATCCCCGTTGCGGCTGAAGGTCTCGTGGTGGCGCACCTTCATCTCGAGGAACAGGTCGCCGTTCGGGCCGCCGGCGGGGCCGACCTCGCCCTGGCCGGGCATCTGGAGGCGCAGGCCGGTCTCGACTCCCGCGGGGATGTCGACCGGGATGGAGCGGGTCGCGCGCACGCGACCCTGGCCGGCGCATGTGACGCACGGGTTGGCGATGATCGTTCCGTAGCCGCGGCACGTTCCGCACGGGTTGGAGGTCATGACGTTGCCCAGCAGGCTGCGCATGGTCCGCTGGATCTGGCCGGTGCCCTGGCAGATGTCGCACATGACGGGCGACGTTCCCGGAACGCAGCACGAACCCTGGCAGGTCTCACACAGCACGGCGGTGTTGACCTCGAGGTCGCGTTTGGTGCCGAAGACGACCTCGTCGAGGTCGAGCTCGACGCGCACGAGCGCGTCCTGTCCTCGCTCCCGGCGAGACCGCGGACCCGACTGGCGCCCGCCACCCCCGAAGAACGTCTCGAAGATGTCGCCGAAGCCGAAGTTGGCTCCGCCGAAGCCGGGCTGCGGGCCGAGGTCATACTGCTGGCGCTGCTGCGGGTCGCTCAGCACGTCGTACGCGTGCGTGACAGTCTTGAACCGCTCAGAGGCATCCGCGCTCGGGTTCACGTCGGGGTGAAGTTCTCTCGCGAGCCTGCGGTAGGCCTTCTTGATCTCGTCAGGTGTAGCGCTGCGGTCGACACCCAGCGCCTCGTAGTGATCTGCCACTTCTTAGTTATTCCTCACCGAGCAGTCGCGAAAGGTAGCGTGCTACCGCCCGCACCGCGGCCATGTTGTTCGAATAGTCCATGCGCGTAGGGCCCAACACCCCGAGTCGCGCCACGCTTCCCCCCGACGACGAATACCCGCTCGTCACCACCGAGGTCTCACCGAGCCCGAATGTCGCGTTCTCACGACCGATGCGCGCCGAGACTCCGCCGAGATCGACCTCCATCTCGCCGAACAGGCGCAGGAGGGTGACCTGCTCCTCAATCGCCTCGAGCACAGGGAAGATGCTGCCGGTGAAGTCCTCCTCGGTGCGTGCGAGGTTCGCCGTGCCTGCGAGCAGCAGTTTGTCCTGCCGGTTGGCAAGCACCTGCTCCGCGAGGGATGCCACGATCTGGGCGACGAGCGGACGACGCTCGGGCGGGAACTCCGCGGGGAAGGTGGCGAGTCGCGCCGCGGCATCCGAGAGTCCAAGGCCGCCGAGCGCGGCATTGAGCTTCGCGCGCAGCTCGCCCGCGAGCACATCGTCGATGGGCGGAGCGAGGTCGAACTGGCGCTGCTCTACGCGACCGGAATCGGTGATGAGCACAGTCATGAGCCGCGTGGGCGCGAGGGTGACGAGTTCGATGTGGCGCACACGCGACGCCGCGAGCGAGGGGTACTGCACGAGGGCGACCTGGTGCGTGAGCTGAGAGAGCAACCGCACTGTGCGCGCGAGAACGTCGTCGAGGTCGGCAGACTGGCCGAGAAACGCCTCGATCGCCTGGCGCTGGGCCGAACTGAGCGGACGCAGATCGGCGAGCTGGTCGACGAAGACGCGGTACCCCTTGTCGGTCGGCACCCGACCGGATGAGGTGTGCGGCGCTGTGATGAGTTCCTCGTCTTCGAGGAGCGCCATATCGTTGCGGATCGTCGCGGCAGAGACGCCGAACGAGTGCCTGTCGACTATCGACTTGGAGCCGACTGGTTCGCGCGATGCGACGTAGTCCTGCACGATGACCCGGAGTACCTCGAGACCACGTTCTGACACCATGTCGACACCCGCCTCCCGTGGTTAGCACTCATTCACGCTGACTGCCAATTGTACCGTGACACGCCGCGCGACGCCTGCTCGCGTCGCGTGCGTTCCGCGCGGGTACCGTGTGGCCTATGGCCATCGCCCACCCCGCACTACAGGCGACACCGTCGGCAACTCGCGAAGCCCGCATCCTCGGCACCGTCGCCCACGCGGCTGGAGTGTTCGGCATCGCACCCTCGGCCGCGATGTACGTCCTCCTACGCGACCACGACGAGCGCACCGCAGAGCAGGCGCGCGGCGCACTCAACTGGCAGCTCACGCTCGGCGTCCTGCTCGCGGTCGTCGTGATCGCCGACTTCGTCTTCTCGTCCCTGGCGTTCACCGCCGGAGCCTTCGAGGCCGTCAGCATGCTCGCGTGGATGCTCCTCGTGCCGTGGGCGCTGGGGGTCGTCGTGGCGGTGTGGGTCGGCATCCGCGTGTGGCGCACCGGGTTGTGGAGCTACCCCTGGTCCATCCCATTCGTGGGGGCGGGCGTCGCGGCCGGACGCCGCGATCTGCTCGCGATCATCGACCAGAATGACGATGACAGCGACCAACCGACTCCACTCGCGACTCTCGCGCTGTGGTTCGGCGTCGTGGGCGGCGTGCTCGGCATCGTGTTCGGACATGTCGCGCGCGCCCGCATCCGGCGCACTGGTGACGCGGGCTGGGGAACGGCCACCGCCGGCCTCGCGATCGGGTACGCCGAGGTGGTTGTCGCGGCGATCATCCTGACGAGCATCATCGTGTCCATGGCAGTCGTCGCGCCTCTCGGGTGACACACCGTGACCAAACCGTTGCATGCTCGAGTTGCAAGGCACTACCTTGTGTCAGTACACCTCGTACCGTTCACCCTGAAAGGCAACGAACACCATGACTGACGCAACTCCGCAGCCAGCTCCCGTGGCCGCAGCTCCACTGACCCCCGCCGAGGACAAGCAGTGGGCGTCGTTCGCTCACCTTGGTGGCATCCTCGGGTTCCTGCCGTCCCTCATCATCTGGCTCATCTTCAAGGACCGCGGCACGCTGACCAACGTCGAGGCCAAGGAGGCGCTGAACTTCCAGATCACCGCCGCCATCGCTCAGGTCGCGGTCTTCATCGTCAACGCGATCCTGACCGCTGTGACCCTCGGCATCTGGGGCCTCATCGGCTGGATCCTCCCCCTCGCCGTGTGGGTAATCTCCCTCATCTGGTCGATCCAGGGCTTCCAGAAGGTCAACGCCGGCGGCTCGTACCGCTACCCGTTCGCCCTGCGCCTGATCAAGTAACAGCGCTTTCGCACAGGCCCTCGGAGCTCCGGCTCCGGGGGTCTTTGTCATTCGAGAAGGCGCCGCACCACCCCGTCGGCCAACAGACGCCCGCGCAGCGTGAGCTCGACCCGACCAGCGAGCGCCGCCCTCGCGTCGACGAGCTCGTCGGCGATGAGCCCAGCGACAGCAGTGCGACCGGATGCCGCGAGCTCGCCTATCGGGAACCCTTCGCGCACGCGCGTGCGCAACAGTACGGACTCGACCCTGCGCGTTTCGGCGTCGAGCGTTTCGCGCCCGGCCGCGGGAGAGTGCCCCGCCGCCATCCTGTCCGCATACGCGGCCGGATGCTTCACGTTCCACCAGCGCACGCCGCCCATGTGGCTGTGCGCTCCGGGACCCACTCCCCACCAGTCGTGCCCGACCCAGTAGCCGAGGTTGTGGTCGCTGCGGAACTCGGGTGACCGTGCCCAGTTCGACACCTCGTACCACTCGAAGCCTGCGTCGCGCAGCTTCTGCTCGGCGATCTCGTACATATCGGCCTGCAGGTCATCGTCGGGCATCGCGACATCGCCGCGGCGGATCTGCGCCGCCAGCTTCGTGCCGTCCTCGATGATGAGCGCGTAGGCGGAAATGTGGTCAGGCTGCTGCGCGAGAGCCTGGTCGAGCGACGCCGTCCAGTCGTCGAGGGACTCCCCTGGCGTGCCGTAGATCAGGTCGAGGCTGACCTGCAGTCCGGCCTCGCGGGCCCACCGCACGACGAACGGGATGCGGGAAGGGTCGTGCGTGCGTTCGAGCGTGGCGAGCACGTGTGGCACAGCGGACTGCATTCCGAACGAGACGCGGGTGAAGCCTGCGGCCTTGAGCGCCATCAGGTACTCGAGGTCGACGGAATCGGGGTTCGCCTCGGTCGTGACCTCGGCACCGGGGGCGAGGCCCCAGGTGTCCACGACCGAGCGCAGCATCGCCACAAGGTCGCTCGCGGGCAGGAGCGTCGGGGTTCCGCCGCCGAAGAAGACCGTCGAGACGGGGCGGTCGGGCATCCGGGCCTCGTTCATGACCGTCGCCGCCAGGGCCACTTCGGCGATCGCCTGCGAGGCGTAGTCACTGCGCTTTGCACCGCGCAGCTCGTCGCTCGTGTAGGTGTTGAAGTCGCAGTAGCCGCAGCGCACGCGGCAGAACGGCACGTGCAGGTAGACACCGAAGTTGCGGTCGTTCGCGCCCTCCGCGACGCTCTCGGGCAGCAGGCCATCGAGGGGTGCGGGGTCAGCGAGGGGCAGGGCGCTCGGCACTAGCGGGGCACCAGCCGGAAGACCCGGATGCTGCGCTTGGCAGTCTTCTCGTAGTCGCGGTAGTGCGGCCACTGCTTCTCGAGCTCTGGCCACAGGCTGTCGGCGTCCTCCTGGTCGAGCAGCTCAGCGACGACCGGCAGGAGCTGTCGACGGAAATGCACCTCGGCGTCGGGGTTCGCGATCAGGTTCGCCGTCCACGCGGGATGCTTCTCGAGCCCGAAGTTGCTGCCGCCGATGAACCACGAGCCGTCGTCCTGCGGGAAGCACATGAGCGGTGTTTCGCGACGGATTCCCGTCTTCGCGCCGATCGTGAAGAGCATGAGCGACGGGATCATCGGGGCGCTCAGCTTCCATCGTCCGCCCGAGACACGGAACAACCGGCGATCGAGAGGCGTGATGAGCGGGCGCAGCACGTGTCGGGCTGGACTGCGCATGAGGGCTGCGGTCGCGGCGCGCACTGTGCGATTCATAGGTTGATTCTTCCATCTGTCACGATGGGGGTATGAGCACATACATCCTGTGGGACATCGACGGGACCCTGATCTACAACACCCCGAGCGGTGGCGCTCTCTACCTCGATGCGATCGAGCACGTCACCGGCGTGCGCCCGACCATGCCGGTGCCGGATCCGCACGGCATGACCGAGGGGCAACTCCTGCTCGCCATTCTCGAGGTCAACGGCCTCGACCAGGGCCGACTGGGTGACGTGCTCTTCGACCTCGATGTGCTCTCCCGCGAGCAGCACGAGCGTGGTCACGTTCGCGACGCGTGCGTCGGCGCGGATGCCGCGATCACCGCGATCACCGAACGCGGCTGGATCAACGCGCTCCTCACGGGCAACGGCCCGAACCGCGCGCGCTACAAGCTGCTCGCCGCCGGCTACGACCCCGAACTCTTCGACTGGGAGCATTCATACTTCGGCCACGAGTCCCCCACGCGTCACCACCTCACGGCGGGCGCTCGCGCGGCACTCACCAACCACGACGCGATCATCATCGGGGACACCCCCAACGACGGGCTCGCTGCAGACTCCGCCCGCATCCCGTTCATCGCTGTAGCGACCGGCATCTACTCGGCCGACCAGCTTCGGGGCACGAGCGCGATCGTCGTTGCCGACGATCTCTCGTCAGGGCTCGGGGCGATCCTGGACGCGATCGAGGCAGCGGCGACTCCCGCGGGCGCCGAGGTGGGCATCGAGGAATTCGGCGAGGCTCCCGATATTGAAACGCGCGCCGATGTCGAGGTGAGCGTCCAGTGACGATCGCGGTGACCGGCGGCAACGGCAAGCTCGGCCGTGCAGTCGTCGAGGCCCTCAGGGCCGAGGGCAATGACGTCATCGTGCTCGATCGCGTGCTCACGCGCGGCCCGGGAGCCACAACAGTCGACCTGACCGACTACGGCCAGACGCTCGACGCGCTCCTCGGGGTGCAGGACCGCCACGAGGGGCTGGACGCGATAGTGCACCTCGCCGCGATCCCGGCGCCCGGCATCGCCGCCGACGCCGAAACGTTCCGCAACAACATGCTCACCACGTTCAACGTGTTCCAGGGTGCCAGGCGGGCGGGCATCCGGCGCATCGTCTCCGCGTCGAGCGAGACCGTGCTCGGCCTGCCGTTCGACACCCCGCCGCCGTACATCCCGGTCGACGAGGAGTACGACACGCGGCCCGAGTCGGTCTACTCGATGGTCAAGCGCCTCGAGGAGGACATGGCCCGCACCTTCGTGCGCTGGGATGCCGAGCTCAGCATCACCGCACTGCGCTTCTCCAACGTGATGGCACCAGAGGACTACGCCGAGTTCTCCTCCTTCGACGCCGACCCGCTATCACGCAAGTGGAACCTGTGGGGCTACATCGACGCGCGCGACGGCGCACAAGCGGTGACCCTCGCCCTCGCAAAGGCCCGGCCGGGGTTCGAGGCGTTCATCATCGCGGCGGCCGACACGGTCATGTCGCGGTCGAACGAGTCACTCGTCGCAGCGGTGTTCCCCGGGGTCGAGGTCCGCGGCGACCTGGGCGAGCACGACACGATGCTCTCGATCGCCAAGGCCCGCCGGATGCTGGGCTACGAGCCGCGGCACAGCTGGCGCGACTAGAGCCTTCCCGCGAGCGCCGAGAGGTACCGACGCGTGAGGATCTCCTGCGCGATCCGCACCGCGGGGGCGAGGAGGCGCCAGATTCGCGTGCTCGGGCGGGAGAACGACCGCACGACGAGCCACACCGAGTCGTCTTCGCGGCGCTCGATGACAAAACTCTCCTCGCCCCGCAGCGGGTGGCCTTCGAGGGTTCCGTAGCCGAAACCCTGCCGATCGGGCTCGTCTATCACGTACACGACGCGCACGGGCTCGAGGAGCGGTCCGAACCGCAGCATGGCCGTGTCGCCCGGATGCACGAGCTCGAAGCCGTCCGGTGAGTAGACCCGCTCGTTGCGCGCGCCAGCTTCTGATGCAATCGGGTTTACGTGGAATCCGGACCGCCGCTTCACACCCCAGCTGAGCACCTGCATCGTGGCGAACCGCCAGCGCTTCTCGCCGTGACCGATCCGCGCGCGTCTCTCGAGCGGACGGAACCCTGCAGGCGGAAAGGTGAGCAGATCGGGCGCCTGGCTGGCGCCCACCGCCCCGTACGTCACGGGGGCGACGGCCAGTGCCGCGGCATCCATCACGGCAGCAACGCTTTCAGGTACCGGCGCGTATACAGCTCCTGCGCGACGCGGAGCACGGGCGCACCGAGCCACCAGAAGCAGTTCGCCGGGCGCGAGAACGCACGGATGACGATGCTCACCACCCCGTCGGCGGCCAGTTCGACGAGAAACGCCTCCTCGCCCGACTCCGGATGCCCGGGCAGCGTGCCGTACGCGAAGCCCGCGAGTGCAGGCTCGTCGACGACGTACACGATCCGCGCGGGGGCGTGCACGCGCAACGGCCCGAACGGGATCGTGAGGCGCACGGTGTCACCAACCTCGATGGGCTTGGCGCGATCGACCGTCATGCCGCTGCCGGTCTGGATCCCCCAGCGCATGACCTTGGCGCGGGCGGTGGCGAAGTCCACGTCGCCATGGCCGATCACGGCACGGCGCTCGAGCGAGCGGAAGCCCCTGGGCGCACGCATGTCGCGCGTGGCGCCGACCGCGGTGTACGTGAGCTCAGTCATCCGTGCCCCTAGCCGTCGAGAATGCCGCTACTTCGGTTTCTTCACCGCTTCGACGTCGCCCGTCAGCGCCGCCACGAACGCCTCTTGCGGAACCTCGACGCGGCCCACCATCTTCATGCGCTTCTTGCCCTCTTTCTGCTTCTCGAGGAGCTTGCGCTTGCGGGTGATGTCACCGCCGTAGCACTTGGCGAGCACGTCTTTGCGCATCGCCGAGATGCTCTCGCGCGCGATGATGCGGGCGCCGATGGCGGCCTGGATGGGCACCTCAAACTGCTGCCGCGGGATGAGCTTCTTGAGCCGCTCGGTCATGAGCACGCCGTAGGCGTACGCCTTGTCGCGGTGCACGATGGCGCTGAACGCGTCAACAGCCTCGCCCTGAAGCAGGATGTCGACCTTGACGAGATCCGCCTCCGCGTCACCGCTCGGCTCGTAGTCGAGGGACGCGTAGCCTGCCGTTTTGCTCTTGAGCTGGTCGAAGAAGTCGAAGACGATCTCGCCCAGAGGCATCGTGTACTTGATCTCGACCCGATCTTCGCCGAGGTAGTCCATGCCGATGAGCGTGCCGCGCTTGGCCTGGCACAGCTCCATGATCGTGCCCACGTAGTCCTTGGGAGCGAGGATCGCTGCGCGCACCATGGGCTCGCTCACGCTAGCGATCTTCGTACCGGAAGGAAATTCGCTCGGGTTGGTCACCGTGTAGTGCTTCTTGTCTTCGGTGGTCACCTCATACGGCACCGAGGGCGCCGTGGCGATGAGATCGAGACCGAACTCCCGTTCCAGCCGCTCGGTGACGATCTCGAGGTGAAGGAGCCCGAGGAACCCGCAGCGGAAACCGAAGCCGAGCGCCACTGAGGTCTCGGGCTCATAGTTGAGCGAAGCATCCGAGAGCTTGAGCTTGTCAAGCGCTTCGCGCAGCACGGGGTAGTCGCTGCCGTCGATCGGGTACAGGCCGGAGAAGACCATGGGTTTCGGGTCGGTGTAGCCCGGCAGCGCATTCGTCGAGGGCCGCTGCGCGTTCGTCACGGTGTCGCCGACCTTCGACTGGCGCACGTCCTTCACACCCGTGATCAGGTAACCGACCTCGCCGACGCCGAGGCCCTTGGTGGGGGTCGGCTCCGGGGAGCTCACGCCGATCTCGAGCAGTTCGTGCACAGCCTTCGTGGACATCATCTGGATGCGCTCGCGAGCGGTCAGCTTGCCGTCGATCATCCGGACGTAGGTGATGACGCCGCGGTAGGAGTCGTACACCGAGTCGAAGATCATCGCGCGGGATGGCGCGTTCGGGTCACCGTGCGGCGCCGGAATGAGTTCGACCACCCGGTCGAGCAGGGCCTCGACGCCCATGCCGGTCTTGCCGCTCACCCGCATGACGTCGTCGGGCTTGCCGCCGATGAGACTCGCGAGCTCTTTCGCGTACTTGTCAGGGTCGGCCGCGGGCAGGTCGATCTTGTTGAGCACGGGGATGATCGTGAGGTCGTTCTCGAGCGCGAGGTACAGGTTCGCGAGCGTCTGTGCCTCGATACCCTGTGCGGCGTCGACGAGCAGGATCGCTCCCTCGCATGCCGCGAGACTGCGCGAGACCTCGTAGGTGAAGTCGACGTGGCCGGGGGTGTCGATCATGTTGAGCGCGAAGCTCTGGTCGTTCAGTGCCCACGGCATGCGCACGGCCTGGCTCTTGATGGTGATACCGCGCTCGCGCTCGATATCCATGCGGTCGAGGTACTGCGCGCGCATGTCACGGTCGGAGACGACGCCCGTGATACCCAGCATGCGGTCGGCGAGCGTCGACTTGCCGTGGTCGATGTGCGCGATGATGCAGAAGTTGCGGATGAACGCGGGATCGGTCGAAGCAGGCTGCAGGGGCTTCAGGGCGCGCGGAGACATGATGAGTCATTGTTTCATGGCTGCGTCCGGCCAGCCGACCGTGGACCTGGCGGCTAGAAGCTGAAGTCCCAGGTGCCGAAGACGGCCAGGAACGGAAGGAAGGCGAAGAACGCGGCGGCGCCGACGACGAGGCCCGCGAGCGATACCGAACTCGTGATGATCCCGCCGAGGGAGAGGCCGCGGCTGGTGGGCTCGCGACGAAGGCCCATGATGCCGAGCACGAGGCCGGCGATCGCGACGAGGGGATGGAACCCCATGAAGATCGAACCGATACCGAGAATGAGGCTCGCGATACCGAATGCCTTGTTGTCCGTCGCGGAGACGGGCGGGGTGGCGACGTTCGCGGTGACGGCGGAAGTGGTGTCAGGAGCTGTGGTTGTCATGCTTCGAGCCTAGGAACCCGGGCGTCATGGCGGTATCGGGGTAACCCCCGAACCTACGGGGCGGGAAGCCGCCCCCCTCGCACCCGAGGTGGCGGCTGCGGCCGAAACACGGTAATGTTGCCTGTTGGCTTGCGCGCCGTGTTTCAACGTCGCGAATGCGACCACGAGGTCGCTCCAGACATCCCCATCAACGAAAAGGTACAGCCACGTGGCAAACATCAAGTCGCAGATCAAGCGCATCCTGACCAACAAGAAGTCGCAGGACCGCAACAAGGCCGTCAAGAGCGAGGTCAAGACCGCCGTTCGCGCGACCCGCGAGGCCATCGCCACTGGCGACAAGGCCGCTGCGACCGCGTCGCTCGCCGTCGCAGCCAAGAAGCTCGACAAGGCCGCGTCCAAGGGCGTCATCCACCAGAACCAGGCCGCGAACCGCAAGTCGGCAATCGCCAAGCAGGTTGCTGCGCTGTAGTTCAGTCTTTCCAGGAAGGCCCTCGTTGCGACGGGGGCCTTCCTCGTTTAGGCGCCGCTCGTCGCGATGTTTTAGGACCAGCGATGTTCTAGGGCCAGCGATGTTCTAGGGCCAGCGATGTTCTAGGAGCCGCGATTGGCGATGATGCCGATCATGCGCTCGAGAGCGTAGACCGGGTCACGGCCGAGGCCCTTGATCTGCGCGTCGGTCTCCGCGATCGTCTCGATGGAGGTGCCGAGGCCCTGCTCGGTCCAGCCGTGCAGGTCGCGGCGAGCACGATCGACCTGCCAGGGCGCGAGGCCGAACTTCGACGCGAGCTGGCCCGCGGGGGCGGTCGTGCCGGAGATCTTGGCCATCGTGCGCACCTTCGACGCGAAGGCGGCAAGGATCGGTACGGGGTCTGCGCCCGAGGCGAGCGCGTGGCGGAGCAGGATCAGGGCTTCGCCCCGGCGCCCCGCGATCGCGGCATCCGCGACCTTGAAGGCATTGGTCTCGACGCGACCGGAGTAGTACCGCTCGACGGTCATCTCGGTGATCTCGTCTGCGTCGTCGGCGAGAAGCTGCTGGCAGGCGGAGGCGAGCTCGGCGAGATCGTCGGAGAAGGCTGAGACGAGGGCGCGGATCGCTCCCCCCGTCACCCGCCTGCCCGCAGCCGAGAATTCCGCAGCGGCGAACTCGCTCTTCTCCTGATCTTTCTTGAGCTCGAGGCACGCGATCTCGATGCCGCCGCCCGCTCCCCCCCGCACCGCGTCGAGGAGCTTCTTGCCGCGCACGCCGCCCGCGTGCCGCAGCACGACGTACGTGTCGTCTGCGGTGTTCTCGAGGTACTCGAGCGTCTCGGTGATGAACGCGTCTGTGCACTTCTCGACATTGACCACACGGATGAGGCGCGGTTCGTCGAACAGCGACGGGCTCGCCAGCGTGATGAGCTCACCCGGCGCGTACTGGTCGGCCTCGAGATCGTGAATCTCGAGGCTGGGATCCTCAGCCTTGAGAAGGTCACGCAACGAGCGGATCGCTCGCTCGGCCAGGAACGACTCGGTGCCGCTCACGAGCACGACCGGCGCCGGCCTGACCCTGTTCCAGGCGAGCTGGGGGATCTTCGCTGCGGTGGCCATGGGGTCAACGCTACAGCTCGGTCCAGACACTCACGGTACCGGCCTCCTCCCCGGGCGACACGAGAATGAGCCCGTGCTGGTCGGTGCGCTCGGCCGCCGTACCGACCCGCGCGAGAATGTCGAGAAGGCGGTCGGTGGGATGCCCGTAGCCGTTGTCCACGCCCACCCCGATGAGCCCGACCGTAGCCCTCAGCTCCTGGTACAGCCGCTCGGACTGGTCGGACGATCCGTGGTGGGCGACCTTGACCACGTCCACGCGCCCCACAGGCGGCAGGCGGTCCTGGGCGGACTCGCCGAGGTCGGCGAGGAACAGTGCGCTCAGGCACCCGGTCGCGCAGTCGACCTTGACGGTCAGGCTCGCGCCGTTTCCGGGCTCGATGCCCGTCAGCCGCCGCGGCGGCCAGATCACCGTCCAGTCGAGCGTGCCGAGTGTGCCTGTGACACCGTGGCTCCCCTGCTCGACGAGCGCTCCACCGCCCGAGAGGTCGGCGATGATCCGTTCGGCGTCACCATCGGCCGGACCGACGAGCACGCGGTCGGCGCGGCCCGTGACGGCGGCCACTCCCCCGACGTGGTCCTGGTCCCAGTGGGTGAGCACGACGAGATCGAGCCTGTCGATGCCCAGGTCCGCGAGGCACGCCGCGAGCGGGGCCGGGTCCGGTCCGGTGTCGATAAGCATCGTCTCGTCCCCGCTGCGGACGACGAACGCGTCGCCCTGGCCCACGTCGCAGCCCGCGATCTGCCACGCCGCGGGACGCCCCAGCTGCTGCGCGATGCGGGACCCGCCCGCGATCCCGACGTACACGACAAGCGCGAGCACGAGGCCGAGGACTGCCCAGCGCCAGCGCAGGGCCAGCAGCGCCAGCGCGCTCACTGCCACAGCGAGCACCACACCCAGAAGCGCGCCCGGCCACGGTAACTGGGCGAACGGCGCGTGCGCGAAGAACGTCGCGACGGCCGCGATCCACGCCGAGGGGAGCCAGGCAACAGCGCACAGCAACTCGCCCACGGGAGGCACCGTGACGAGGGCGACGCAGGCCAGTAGCCCCACGACAGTCGCGATCGGCGCCGCCGGCTCGGCGAGCATGTTCGCGACAACACCGTAGGTCGGGATCGACGCGTTGAGCAGGATGATCACCGGCTGGCACGCTAGCTGCGCGGCGAGCGGAACCGCAACCACGAGCGCGAGCCAGCGCGGCAGCCAGCGCTCGAGGGCGCGCGCGATCGGCGACGCGAACAGCAGCAGCCCCGCCGTTGCGAGCACGGACAGCACGAAGCCGTAGCTGCGCGCGAGCCACGGGTCGGTAACGAGCAACCCTAGGGTCGCGAGCGCGAGGATCGGCAGGCCGCGCACTGCGCGCCCGCTGGCGAGGGTTGCGAGCACGAGACCCGCCATCACCGCGGCTCGCAGCACGCTCGGCTCCGGCGTGACCAGCACCACGAAGCCGACGAGCACGACACCGGATGCCGCGATCCGCACGCCCCGCGGAACGCCCGCCGCGGCGCCCGCGAGCATGACGAGCCCGATCACTACCGCGCAATTGGCTCCCGAGACGGCAGTCAGGTGCGTGAGGGATGCCGCCCTCATCGCCCCGCCCAGCTCGTCGCCGACCGCGCTCGTGTCCCCGATGGCGAGCCCCGCGAGGAGGTCGCCGCCGTCGCCCGGAAGGCCTGTCGCGGCCGCAAGGAACCGCGCACGGAGGCCGTTCGCCCAGTCCAGGTACCGCGGCGGATCCCCGACCACGACGGGAGTGCCGCGCGGAAAGAGCAGGAATGCGCGGTCATCCCCGGCTTCCGCGGTCTCGAGTGTGCCGTCGGCGGAGAGCCGCGCCCCGATTCCCACGCGCTCATCGGGCGCCGCCCCGAAGACGAGAACAGGCACGGAGACTCGGGCTCCGTCGATCTCGTCGATCGTTGCCTCGAATGATTCGCTGCCCGGCAGCACAGTCTGCGTGGCGCTGAGCACCACCGAAACCGTGCGATGCGCAGTAGCTGCGTGCAGCAGCGATGGGGGCTGTCGACTCCCGTGCTGGATCGCTATCGACGTGCAGCAGAGCGCGACCGCGAGCAATGCAAGGGCGAGTCGTGGCCGAAGCATGACGAGCAGTCCCGTGAGAGCCCAGGCGGCTACCGCAACGGGCAGCGAAGCGCCAGGCCAGCCGATCATGACCGCCGCGGCGACCCAACCGCACGCGGCGGGGATAGCCAATCGCAGGTTCATACGGTCACGAGCTCTTTGAGGCCCTCGAAGGTCTTATCGCCGATGCCCGTGACGTCCAGGAGGTCGTCGACCGTGGCGAACTGGCCGTTCGACTCTCGCCAGTCGATAATGCGTGCCGCCATGGCGGGTCCGACTCGCGGGAGGGTGTCGAGGGTTGCGGCATCCGCCGTATTCAGATTGACGAGCCCACTCGGGGTCGTGCCCGGCGCCGCAGCGGGTGTCTCGCCGATCACGGGGACGACGATCTGCTCGCCGTCGACGACGAGGCGCGCGAGGTTCAGCTGCGTCTGGTCTGCCGTGTCGAGAAACCCGCCTGCCGCCGCGACCGCGTCGACGGCACGATCGCCGTCGCGCAATTCGTACAGCCCCGGGCGCGCGACAGCGCCGAGGATGTGCACGTAGATCGACGACCCCGACGCGGAGGCGGCGGAGGCCGTCGGTCGTGCCACTGGTTCGACGCTGCCGTGCTCGCCGAGCGCCGACACGAGCACGGCGCAGCCGAGCCCCACGAGCACGAGAACGACGACGCCCCCGGCTTTGATACGGGGTGAGAGGGGGAGATCCACCCGGGCGACGTTAGACGCGAGTTCGCTTCGGGTGCCTCAACGAGCGAGTTCCCGTCGAACTATGCGGGTTTGGTCGCGATGTTGACGAGGCGAGGTGCGCGCACGATCACGTTGACGATCTCGCGATCACCGATGGCCCGCGTGACGGAGACAGACGCGCGAGCGAGCTTCTCGAGCTCCTCAGTGGAGATCTTCGGACCCACCTCGAGCTTGTCGCGCACCTTGCCGTCGACCTGCACGATCGCCGTCACCGACTCCTCGACGAGGAGCGTCGGGTCGGCCTTGCGCCAGCCCGCGAGGGCGACCGTCGGCTGGTAGCCCAGCTTCTCCCACATCTCTTCGGCCGTGAACGGCGCGAACATGCTCAGCGCGATGGTGATGACCTCGACCGCTTCGCGCACCGCGGCGTCGCCGCCACCCGCCCCTGAGTCGATGACCTTGCGCGTCGCGTTGACGAGCTCCATGGTGCGCGCGACGAGCACGTTGAACTTCAGCGACTCCGCGAGGGCCGGGCCGTCGGCCAGGAACCTGTGCGTCTGCCTGCGCAGGCCGACGTCGCCCGTCTTCCACTCGATCTCGGGGGCGCTCGTGACGTCGGAAGCGAGGCGGAAGGCCCGCGCGAGGAACTTCGCGGATGCGGCGGGCGACACGTCCTCCCAGTTGATGTTGTCCGTGGGTGGTCCCGCGAACGCGAGGGTGAGGCGCAGGGCATCCGCACCGTGCTTGTCGACCTCGGCAGTGAACGTCGTGCCCTTCGGGCTGCGCTTGGACATCTTCTTGCCCTCGGAGAGCACCATGCCCTGGTTCAGCAGCGCGCTGAACGGCTCGGTGAAGCTCACGTAGCCCAGGTCGAAGAGCACCTTCGTGATGAAGCGCGCGTAGAGCAGGTGCAGGATGGCGTGTTCGACGCCGCCCACGTACTGGTCGACGGGCAGCCACTTCTCGACTTCGGCCTGGTCGAACGCCTTGGTCGGGTCGTTCGGCGAGATGAAGCGCAGGAAGTACCACGAGCTGTCGACGAAGGTGTCCATCGTGTCGGCGTCGCGCTTGGCCGGGCTGCCGTCGCGGGGGTCTGGAACGTTGACCCAGTCGGCCGCGGCGCTCAGGGGTGACTCGCCACGTGGCTTGAGGTCGAGCCCCTCGGTGGGCGGGAGCACGACGGGCAGCTGGTCTTCGGGAACCGGAATGAGCTCCCCGTCCGCGCCGTGGATGATCGGGATGGGCGTGCCCCAGAACCGCTGGCGGCTGATCAGCCAGTCGCGCAGGCGGTAGGTCTTGGCTGCGCGACCGGTGCCAGCGGCCTCGAGCTGCTCGATGATCTTCTTGATGCCGTTGTTCTTGCTCAGGCCGTCGAGCGAACCCGAATTGATCATGCGGCCGTCGCCCACGAGGGCCACGCCCGTCGCAGCGGGATCGAGCGGCGGCAGGTCGTCAGGAAGCACAGCCTGGCCGTTCTCGTCAACCTCAAGCACGGGGATCGCTCCCGTGATTGGCGCATTCGTGTCAAGCACGACGCGCACGGGCAGGTGGAACTTGCGGGCGAAATCGAGGTCGCGCTGATCGTGCGCGGGCACGGCCATGACCGCGCCGTGGCCGTAGTCGGCGAGCACGTAGTCCGCAGTCCAGATCGGGATGCGCTCCCCTGTGGCCGGGTTGATCGCGAAGCGCTCGAGCGAGATACCGGTCTTCTCGCGCGTGGCATCCTGGCGCTCGATCTCGGTGTTCTTCTGCGCTTGTTCGAGGTAGCCCTTGAACGCGGCCTGCACCTCGGCCGTGGAGCCCGCGGCCAGCTCGGCCGCGAGGTCGGAGTCCGGTGCGACGACCATGAAGGTGACGCCGTACAGGGTGTCGGGGCGCGTCGTGAAGACCGTGATCTTCTCGCTGCGACCTTCGATCTCGAAGTCGACATCGGCACCGATCGAGCGGCCGATCCAGTTGCGCTGCATCGACAGCACCTTCGCCGGCCAGGTTCCTTCGAGCTGGTTCAGGTCGTCGAGGAGGCGGTCAGCGTAGTCGGTGATCTTGAAGTACCACTGGGTGAGCTTCTTCTTCACCACAACCGCGCCCGAGCGCTCAGACGTGCCATCCGGCAGCACCTGCTCGTTGGCGAGCACAGTCTGGTCTTTCGGATCCCAGTTGACCCAGCTCTCCTTACGGTAGGCCAGGCCCTTCTCGTACAGCTTCAGGAACAGCCACTGGTTCCACTTGTAGTACTCGGGGTCGCTCGTGTGCAGAACGCGGCTCCAGTCGAACGAGACACCGTAGCGCTGCATGCTCTGCTTCTGCTGTTCGATGTTGTCGTACGTCCAGCCGACCGGGTTCACCCCGCGCTCGATGGCGGCGTTCTCGGCGGGCAGGCCGAACGAGTCCCAGCCGATCGGGTGCAGCACGTTGAAGCCGCGCTGGCGCCAATAGCGCGCCGCGATGTCGCCGAATGCGTACGCCTCGGCATGACCCATGTGCAGGTCGCCCGAGGGGTACGGGAACATATCGAGGATGTACTTGCGCGGGCGCTTGTCGTTGGGGTCGTCGGTAGCGAAGGGCTTGAGCTCGTCCCAGATCGGCTTCCACTTCGCCTGGATGGCGTCGATGTCGTAGCCGTGCGTGTCGTCACGCTCGATGCGCTCGTCGTCACTGGTGGTCTCGGTCACGGTAGATCTCACTTCATTGCTGTGGGGAAGGTGCCGATCACCATTGATCGCGGTCCGTTCGCTCCTGCGCGAACAACCCAGACAAGGTTACCCGTGATCGCCGTCGAAGACTTCGAAGGTACAGGTGGGGCCGGATGCCCGTGCCAGTCGTCGATCGGCGGTGATCAGCGGCGCGTCCAGTTGTTCGGCGAGCGCGACATAGGCCGCGTCGTAGGAGGTCAGGTTGTGACCGAGCTGCCAGGCGCGCGCGGACACGGTCTCAAACTGCCAGAACTGGATCGGTAGGGACCACAACCCCTGTAGGGCGAGGGTTGCCTCACCGGCCCCCAGGTCTCCTCGATTCCGTCGTCGCCTCAGCGTGTTTGACACGTCGACAGCGAGATAATCCGGAGCGTGCATGGCCGTCGAGGCAAAGCGGGTCGACAACGCCTCCGCCGCCGAGTCGGGTCCGATGAGCAGGTGGAGGATGACCGAGGCGTCAACGACGACTGTTGAACTCACTTTCGGTCAGCGTGGATGTCGTCGAGTATCTCTGCGATCGTCACGGGCGGAAATGTGCGCGCCCGTGCCCGGATCTCGGCGAGAGCCACAGTGATATCGGGCCTCTCCGCGATGTCACTGAGTGTGAGGGAGAGGTACTCCTGGAGCGACTGGCCGGCGCGCGCGGCCCGGGCTGCGAGTTCGTCCCGGATCTCGTTCGGTACGTCGCGGATCGTGATGGAGACAGGCATGCTGCTATTTTCGCAGCATTGCTGTTATGCAACTAGCTTTCCACTCCGAGCACTTCGAGCAGCACCCGCGCTTTCAGGCGCGCCTCCTCGAGCTCCTCCTCCGGAACCGACAGGGCTGTGATCCCTCCCCCGGTGCCGATGGTCGAGCCCGCGGCATCCATTACTATCGACCGGATGACCATGGCGAGGTCGACCGCGCCGTCGAGCCCCACGTACCCGAACACGCCGGCGTAGATGCCGCGCGCGCGGTGTTCGAGCAACTCGAGTATCTGCGTCGCGGAGAGCTTGGGCGCCCCCGTCATCGACCCCGCCGGAAAGCACGCGCGGATCGCGTCGATGCCGTCGAGGCCCTCCGCGAGCTCGCCGCGCACGGTGCTCACGAGCTGGTGCACTTGCGCGTAGCTCTCGACCGCGAGAAGGCTCGTGACGCCGACGGTTCCCGGCTTCGAAACCCGCGCGATGTCGTTGCGCATGAGGTCGACGATCATGACGTTCTCTGCACGCTCCTTATCGCTTGACTGCAGCTCGTCCCGCAGCTTCCAGTCACGCGCCTCCGTCGTGCCGCGCGGGCGGGTTCCCTTGATCGGGCTGGTCTGCACGATGCCGTCGGGCGACACTGCGAGAAACTGCTCGGGCGACGCGCTCAGGAGCGACACCGCGCCCGCCCGCAGCAGGGCGCCGTGGTGGGTGGGGCTCGACTCCCGCAGCGCGAGGTAGGTCGCGACGGGGTCGGGGCTCGTGTCGACCGACACCTCGGTCGTGAGGCACAGCTGGTAGGCGTCGCCCTCGACGATCGCGGCCTGGCAGGCGCGGATCATGTCGAGGTACTCGGCGTCGGAGTAGGCCCAGGTGGCGGTCGCGCTCCCTGAGGTTCTCGAAGGGAGGGCCGCGGGCGCTTCGAGAGCCTCAGCGACCGTGGCGCGCCACCCCGCGAGGTCGTCCAGGGCGAGCAGCGTCACCTCGTGGCGCGCGTGGTCGAAAGCGAGGGCCCGGTCGACGCGCAACCAGGCCGCGAGCGGGTAGCGCGAGGAACGCGTCACGGGAACGCCCATGGTCTCGCCCCTGAGCTCATAGCCGAGCCACCCGACCCAGCCGAGAGCGAAGCCTGCTGGGGCATCCGTGCTATCGATGTCCTCGGCGTACAGCTCGGCCTGCAGCCAGTCCAGTACGGGGCCGTGGAAGTCGGTGACGACCTCGGACGCGAGCCCGAGGTAGCTCATGCCCGCCCTCGCCTGCGGTCCGCTGTCGAGCCAGAACGCGGCATCCGAGTCGCTGCAGATCGCGGCATAGGCGACCGCAGGGTCCACCCAACGGCCGAGGGAAGCCGCGAGTACCCGGTGGCGCATACCCTAAGCCTATGAGTGTGGAGTCGATCTTCCGGTGGGGCGACGGAGCGCTGGAGTCGCTCGACTATTGCGACATGACCGCGAGCCGCATCGTCGCGGCCGACTCGTGGCTCGTGGCCGAAGGCAAGACCCTCGCGCTCGGCCTGCACAGTTCGCGTTTCCTCGACGCAGCCCCGGGCAACGAGGCATTCTGGGATGCCGCGGTCGCCAGTATCCCCACCGACGGCGATTGGTTCCCGAGGGTAGAACTGCACGATCCCGAGCGCCTGGTATTCCGGCTCAGGTCGGCCCCCGAACGGACCCGCTCGGCGGTGCTCGCGACGTGGACCGGCGCCGACCCGCGCACCGAGCCGCTCGTGAAGGGTCCCGACCTCGCGTCGATGCTGCGCATCCGCACTGCCGTGCAGGCGGAGGGCGCAGACGAAGCCGTCATCCTCACCGAGGACGGCTATGTCATTGAGGGCGCGTACTCCGCGCTGCTGTGGTGGCGCGGCGAGATCCTGTGCGGCCCGCCCGACACCTTCGACAGGGTCGACAGCGTGACGGCCCGGAGCGTCCTCACGCTCGCACGCGCGCTCGGGGTCGACACCCACGAGGAAGCCGTCACCCCCGCTGAGCTGGACGGGACCGAACTCTGGGCGCTCAGCGCGCTGCACGGCATCCGGATCGTCACCACGTGGCTCGGCGGGCCGGAGCTCGCGGAGAAGCCGGGTCGTCTCGCGCAGTGGCGAGCTCGACTCGACGCGCTTCGGAGGGATATCCCCCGAGCCGACGACAGCGCGCGACCGTAGTCTCGAAGGATGCACGAGCTCCTCCTCGCCGCGGCGCCCAACCCCATCGAGTGGTTCGGTGAGCTGCTCAGTGGTGCGCTCGGGTGGATCCTCGGGGTCGTGCAGTCGGTGCATCCGGTGCTGCGGACCGCGCTCGCGGGGTTCGGGATCCTGCTCGAGACCTCAGTGCTCGTGGGCCTCGTCGTGCCGGGCGACACGATCGTCGTTGTCGCGGCCACCGCGGTCGACAGCGTCCCCGAATACTTCGCCCTCGCCTTCACCGTGATTCTCGGGGCGCTGTGCGGCGAGAGCATCGGCTTCCTGCTCGGACGGTTCTTCGGGCCCCGGTTGCGAGCCTCACGCCTGGGTAGGCGCATCGGTGAGGCGTGGTGGATCCGCGCCGAGAACTATCTCGATCGACGCGGTGGCATCGCGATCTTCGTGTCGCGATTCCTGCCGTTCCTGCACTCGCTCATCCCCGTAACCGTCGGCATGAGCACGATGAGCTATCGCAGGTTCATCGCGTGGACGCTCCCGGCCTGTGCACTCTGGAGCTTCGCGTATGTGTCGGTGGGCACCTTCGCCGCCGGCAGCTTCGAAGCGCTGCTTGACCGGCTGCACTACGCGGGATACATCTTCGTGGGCATCCTCGTGGTCTTCCTGGTCGCCGTCATCGTGGTGAAGAAGCTGATCGAACGAGCCGAGCGTCGCCACCAGGAATGACGAAGGGGCGGATGCCGCAGCACCCGCCCCTCGCAATCACGCAGTGCTACTTGAGGAGGTCGTTGTCCTCGAGCCACTTCTTGGCGATGTCCTCCGGCGACTTCTGGTCGACGGTCGACTCGACGTTGAGGGCGACGAGGCCCTCGGCGGTGAGCTTGGCCTGCACCGCGTTGATGACATCGGCGATCGAGTCCGCGATGTCAGCGTTCACGAGAGGCACGACGTTCGACGCGAGGAAGAGGCCCTTCGGGTCGGCGAGCGTCACGAGGTTCTCGGTCTGGATGCGCGGGTCGGCGCTGTAGACGTTCGCGATGTTGACCGTGCCGGCGAGAAGATCCTCGACTGTCGTGTCACCCGTGGCGGAGAAGCCCACGGTTGCGCCGTACACGGAGAGCAGGCCCTGGGGGCCGTACGGGCGCTCTTCGAGCTCGGCGTTGCCACCGAGGGTCAGCGGCGTGGTCACCTTGGCCAGGTCTTCGAGCGACGTGAGGTTGTTCGCGTCAGCGAAGTCCTTCGTCACGTTGTAGGAGTCCTGGTCGGTCGCGGCGGACTGGTCGAGAACCGTGAGGCCCTCGGGCAGCGCGGCCTTCAGTTCGGCGTACACGTCGTCAGACGTGGTCGCGGTCGTGTCGGGGTTGTAGAACTGGAGCAGGTTGCCGGTGTACTCGGGGAACAGGTCGACATCACCGTTCTCGAGCGAGGGCAGGTAGGCGTCGCGCTGGCCGATGTTGAAATCGCGCTCGACGGTGAAACCGGCGTTCTCCAGTGCCTGGGCGTAGATCTCCGCGATGATCTCGTTGGAGTAGTAGGCCTGCGAGCCGACCGTGATCGTCTCGCCGCTGGCTGTTTCGTCGGTTCCCGAGTCCAACGGGTCACCTGATGCGCACCCTGACAGGGCCAATGCCGCCCCGACCACGACTGCACCAAGTGCGAGCCGGCCCTTGTTCCTTGCTGTGAACATGCGTTTTTCCTTTGTTTATCCGGTGGGAGATTCCACCACCGCACGGCGTCGGGATGACGACGTGCGGAGCTCTTTGGGTCGCCCGGCGGTCACACCGCGCGGAACGACGAAGCGCTGCAGAAGGGCGAACAGCCCGTCCAGCACGAGGGCCAGGGCGACGATGACGATCGCCGCCCCGAGGATCTGGTCGTACTGCCGTAGCGCGATGCCCTTGATGATGTAGGTGCCGACGCCGCCCAGGGTCGCGTAGGCCGCGAGCACGACGGTGGCCACGATCTGCAGCGTCCCCGCCCGCAGGCCGCCGATCAGGAGAGGCAGGCCGAGCGGGATCTCGACCTTGAACAGGATCTGCCACTCGGTCATGCCCACGGCACGGGCGGCATCGATCACGCGACGGTCCACCGCCTCCAGACCCGCATAGGCGCCCGCGAGGATCGACGGGATGGCGAGCAGCACGAAGGCGATCGTCGCCGCGAGCGGCTTCTGCGTCACCCCGATCACGAGGACGAGGAGCAGGATGAGGCCGAACGAAGGGATCGCCCTCGCCGCCCCCGAGATGCCGATGGCGAGGTTGCGGCCGCGGCCAGTGTGCCCGATGTAGTACCCGAGGGGGATCGCGATCGCACCCGCAATGATGACGGCGAGGAACGTGTAGAAGAGGTGCAGGCCGATTGCTGCGGGCAAGGGGGACGAGCCCGTGAGGCGGTCGGGCGAGAAGATCCACGCGAAGGCGTCGGCGAGTAGGTTCATGCGCCGCCGATCGTCGGGACGAGTGGGATGCGCTCGAGCTTCGGCCGGACGGCGCGGCGGGGCGCCCACGGCATGAGCACGCGACCGAGGCGCGCAAGCAGGAAGTCCACGAGCAGCGCGATCAGCACGACGAGGATGACCCCCGTGAGGATCTCCGGGATGATGCGGCGCTGCGACCCGTTGGTGAAGAGGTAGCCCAGGCTCTCCACGCCGATGAGGATACCGACAGTGACGAGGCTGATCGTGCTCACCGCGGCGACGCGGAGCCCCGCGAGGATGACCGGACCCGCCAGGGGGAACTCGACGGCCCAGAACCGACGCCACGCGCCGTACCCCATGGCCGTTGCCGCCTGGCGGACCGCAGGGTCGACAGAGGTGAGGGCATCAGCTACCGATCGGGCCATGATCGCCACCGCATAGATGGTTAGTGCGACTGTGAGGTTTATGGGGCTGAGGAAGCCGATGCCGAGCACGACCGGCAGGATCGGCAGGAGGGCGAGCGACGGGATCGTGTAGAGCAGCCCCGCGATCGTGAGCAACAGGCCGCGCGTCAGCTTGTACCGGTACGCGAGCCAGCCGAGCGGTATGGAGATGACGAACCCGAGGATGATCGGCGGAATCGCGAGCTTGAGATGCTCGAGCGTGAGCCGCCCGATCAGGTCGACGTTGTCGAGCAGCCAATTCACGTCGCGGAGCCGTCCACGAGAACGCCCTGCGCGCGTCCCTCGCTGTCGACGAGCACCGACCCGCGCGACGTCTTCTTGATCGACAGGGCGCGCTTGCCGTGGTCGACGCCGATGAAGGTCGCGACGAACTCGTTGGCGGGATTCTCCGTGATCTCGCTCGGGCTGCCGATCTGGGCGATGCGCGCGCCCTCTTCGAGGATCACGACCTGGTCGCCGAGCAGGAACGCCTCGTCGATGTCGTGCGTGACGAACACGATCGTCTTGTCGAGGTCGCGCTGCAGTCGGATCGTCTCCTGCTGCAGCTCGGCGCGCACGATCGGGTCGACGGCGCCGAAGGGCTCGTCCATGAGCAGGATGTTCGGGTTCGCTGCGAGGCCGCGGGCCACCCCCACGCGCTGCTGCTGGCCACCCGAGAGCTGGCTCGGGTAACGGTTTGCGACTGAGCGGTCGAGCCCGACGGTGTCGAGCAGGGCGAGGGCCTGCTCGCGCGCGAGCTTGCGGGGAACGCCGTTGAGCACCGGCACGGTTGCGACGTTGTCGATGACCTTGAAGTGCGGGAGGAGGCCCGAGTTCTGCATGACGTAGCCGATGCTGCGGCGCAGGGCGACCGGGTTGTGTTCGAGGATGCTCTCGCCGTCGATCTCGATGGCGCCGGAACTCAGCTCGACCATGCGATTGATCATGCGCAGCAGGGTGGTCTTGCCGCTGCCCGACGACCCCACGAGAACCGTCGTCTTGCGCGACGGGATGACCAGGGAGAAGTCGTTGACGGCCACCGTTCCATCGGGGAACACCTTGGACACAGAGCGAAACTCAATCATGTAAAGCGGCTCATTCCTCTGCGCGATGGATCAGCACCTCGCGGATCGACACTTGCCAAGTCACCACCAGCTAAACAGTATTCGGAGTCACTGTCATACCCAGTTGCGCCTTTGTGTCGCGGCGTTACACTGCGCCCGAGCCGGGGGGCGCATCACCAGTTCGACCGGTGCCGATCGGCTACGGGCGGCCGAAGTCCTGGGCGAGCAATTGCTTCACGACGTCGCGGCCTGCGTCGAGGAAGGCCTTGTCTCCCTGCGGGTCGCGAGCGAACGCTCGCGTCGCCATCGCATCGGAGATTTCAATCGCGGTTTCGAAGCGGAAGCGAAGCTGGGCGGAGTCGGTGAACCCGAAGCGAGCGATGAGCGCGTCGAGGAGGCGATCCGAGACGATCGAGTTGAACGTGCGGTCGAGAGTCGCGGGACGCAGATCGAGCACATCGCCGACTCGGAGGCCGCGGAATCCGGGCTCATTGCGGAAAGCTTCGACGAGCACGGAGAAGGAAGCGCCCAGCGCTGATGTCCAGGTCTCGTGCCTCTCGTTGAGAACCTCGAGTGTCGCGCTCTCGAGCACACGCTCGAGGTTGCGGGCGGCCAGCGCCTGAAGCACCGCGATGCGGTCCGGAAAATAGCGGTACACGGTGCCGATCGAGGCACCAGCACGCTCGGCAACCATCGCCGTCGTCAGTCGCTCATAACCGATCTCATTCACGATGCCGGCGGCGGCATCCAGAAGGGCGCTGAGGCGCGCGGCACTGCGTGCCTGCACGGGTTCGTTGCGCAGGGTCGCGCGGGCGTCCGGAATGTTCTCGACGATTTCCTGGGCAGCCATGACCCCTCCTGGTTTCAATTACGCGCTTAACTCGCGGCTGAATTGTACCGCGACCCCGTTACGGGAGCTTGATGTTAACGTCACAGGTCCCTGAGAGAATTCGAATCATGTGTGGAAGATTCGTTGTCGCGGGAGCCGCGAGTGATCTGGTAGAGATGTTCGACATCGATCGAGCCGCCGACGACATGCCTGAGCCCTCCTTCAATGTGGCACCCACGGACCGGGTGCCGATAGTGCTTGACACGATCCCCAAAGGCGCCGATCCCGACGACGAACCCGTGCGCAGGCTCGAGGCAGCGCGCTGGGGTCTCGTGCCCCCGTGGGCCAAAGACGTGAAGGTCGGCGTCACCGCGTTCAACGCCCGCATCGAGTCTGCCGCCGAGAAGGCGCACTTCGCGAACGCGGTGAAGAAGCGGCGGGCGGCCGTTCCCGCCACCGGCTACTACGAGTGGAAGACCGTCGACGACGTCAGGACTCCCTACTTCATCCATCTCCCCGAGGGCGAGCTGTTCGTCTTCGCGGGGCTGTATGAGTGGTGGCGCAATCCGGACGAAGCCGACGATTCGCCCAACAAATGGCTGCTCTCCACGTCGATCCTCACGCGTGAAGCGACGGGCGAGCTCGCCGGCATCCATGACCGGATGCCCGTCTTCCTCTCCCCCGATCTACTCGACGAGTGGCTCGATCCGCACACCGAGGGCGAGGAGGATCTCCTCGCCGAGATCTCGCACGGAGGTGAGGCGGTCGCCGAGTACGCCGAGTTCCACATCGTCGACCGCGCGGTCGGCAACGTCAGGAACAACTCGCCCGAACTCATGCGGCCCCTCTCGCCGGAACCGCCCGCCTAGGCTGGGGGGATGGCCGAACCCGCAGCACAGCTCATGCACCGGGCGGCCCGGATCGAGGACACCTTCCACCGATGGCGCGAACGCAGGGGCCGCAAACACGGTCTCGTGACAACGATCGTGCCCTACGCGGGCTATGGGGCTCCCGGCTGGACGCGCGTGCTGTGCCGCGTGGTTCTTGCCCGTGCCGACGGCGCTGCGCGCCAGCGTGCGGAGAAGGTGCGCGGGTGGCGGAGCTTCTTCAGCATCCCCGTCACCGACGTCGACGTGACCGTCGTGACGGGCGGCGTCGAGCAGCGAGTCACCCCCAACCGCGGCGGCGTCGTGGATGCCCGCGTCGACACCGATCTCAGCCCGGGCTGGCACACGATCACGCTCCGTACTGACGACACGGAGCCCGTCACCGCGCCGGTGTTCATCGTCGACCCCGCCACCCGGTTCGGGATCATCTCCGACATCGATGACACAGTCATGGTCACGGCACTCCCCCGCCCGTTCCTCGCAGCGTGGAACACTTTCGTGCTCGACGAGCATGCCCGCACCCCCGTCGCGGGCATGGCAGTGCTGTACGAGCGGCTGCGGCGGGAGCATCCCTCGTCGCCAGTCATCTACCTCTCGACCGGAGCGTGGAACGTCGCCCCGACTCTCACCCGCTTTCTCGACCGCAACCTCTACCCGGCCGGCCCCTTGCTGCTGACCGACTGGGGACCGACCCACGACCGCTGGTTCCGCAGCGGCCGGGAGCACAAGCGCACGAGCCTCGCGCGGTTCGCCGAGGAGTTTCCCCACCTGCAGTGGCTGCTCTTCGGCGATGACGGCCAGCACGACGAGGCCCTGTACGGGGAGTTCGCGGCGGTGCATCCGCAGAACGTCGCGGCGGTGGCGATCCGGCAGTTGTCGAACGGTGAAGCGGTGCTGGCCGGTGGTCGCACGAAGGCCGCCCAGCGCGAGGAGGAGTCGACGGTGCGCTGGTTCTACGGACAGAACGGGGCCGAGCTCGCCCGGGCCCTCGTGAGCGCAGGACTGTTGAAGGACTAGACCATGGCACTTCCCATCGAGGACTACGCGATCATCGGCGACTGCCACACCGCGGCTCTCGTCGGCCGCGACGGCAGTATCGACTGGCTGTGCCTGCCGCGGTTCGACTCGGCATCCACCTTCGGGGCACTCCTGGGCGATGAAGAGCACGGCCGCTGGATGCTCGCCCCCACTGATCCCGCCGCAACCAGCACGCGGCGCTACCTCGACGACACGTTCATCCTCGTTACGACCTGGACCACGAGCACCGGCGTCGTCGAGGTGACCGACCTCATGCCGCACGGCGACCGCCGTGCCGACGTCGTGCGCCGCGTACGCGGCGTGAGCGGGTGGGTCGACCTGCACGTCGACCTGCGGGTGCGGTTCGGCTATGCGGACGCCCTGCCATGGATCCGGCAGATGCCCGAGAAGGGTGACCACGCCCTCATCGCGGTCGCCGGTCCCGATGCGATAGTCGTGCGCGGCCCCGAGCTCACGGCGCGGGGACACTCCCACGTCGCCGAGCTCACTGTGCACCCGGGCGAGACTGTCGACATGACGCTCACCTGGTATCCGGCGCACCGCGAGGCGCCAGGACCGCTCTCGGTCGACAAGCGCATCAAGTCGACAGCGAAGTGGTGGAGACGGTGGGCATCCGCGGCGCAGCAATCGTCTGCATACGCCGAGGAGGTGCGCCGCTCGCTGCTCGTGCTGCGTGCGCTCACTCACGAAGACACCGGCGGCATCGTGGCCGCCGCGACCACGAGTCTGCCCGAGGAGTTCGGCGGCCAGCGCAACTGGGACTACCGCTACGTCTGGCTGCGGGATGCCTCCCTCACCCTCAACGTGCTGCTCGATCACGGCTACGTCGGCGAGGCGGACGCCTGGCGCAACTGGCTACTGCGCGCGATCGCGGGCGACCCGGACGACGTGCAGATCATGTACGGCCTTTCAGGCGAGCGCAGGCTCGACGAGTGGGAACTCGCCAGCCTGCCCGGCTACAACGGCGCCAGCCCGGTGCGCGTCGGCAACGGTGCGTACACGCAGTTCCAGGGCGACGGATTCGGGCACGTCATGCTCGCGCTGCAGGAGGCCCGCAAGCGCGGCCGCGATGAGCCAGATTTCTCCTGGCCGCTGCAACGCGCGCTCATGACCTTCGTCGAGGAGAACTGGCGTAGGCCCGACAACGGCATCTGGGAGATCCGCGGGCCAGAGCGCGAGTTCACCCACTCCCGCGTGATGCTGTGGGCTGCCGTCGACTGCGCGATTCGCGCCGTGCGAGAGTTCGGGCTCGAAGGCCCTGTCGACCGCTGGATGCAGCTGCGCGAGGAGATGCGCGACGACATCGAGAACCGCGGCTTTGACCGCGAGCACAACACCTACACGCAGTACTACGGGGCCTCGGGGGTGGATGCCTCACTCCTGCAGCTCTCGCAGGTGGGCTACATCGACGCGCACGATCCGCGCATGCTCGGTACCGTTGCCGCGATCGAGCGCGAGCTGCTCGAAGGGGGACTGCTGCTGCGCTACCGCACCGAGTCCGGCGTCGACGGCCTGCCTGCGGGCGAGAACGCGTTCCTGGCCTGCTCGTTCTGGCTGGTCGAACAGTACGCGCGCTCGGGTCGACTCGATGATGCAGTGACTCTCATGGATCGCCTGTGCGCGTTCTCCAACGATGTTGGGCTGCTCAGCGAGGAGTACGACGTCGCCGGGCACCGTCAGGCGGGCAACACCCCGCAGGCGCTCAGCCACCTCGCCCTCGTGCGAGCCGCCGACGCGATCGCGGCGGCCTCGTAGGGTCCACGCCGACACTCTGCGCGCAGGGTGGCACGATCCGTGAGGATGCGGCCGCAGGGTGGCACGGTGGCCAGATGTTGCGGGCCGCGCGCCTGTGGCGGCGGGCGCGCGGCGCCGACAGCGGCCGGGCCGGGACCCCAGCGCCTCGCGCGACACGCCCGTGCCCCCGAAATTGGCCACAACGGATTCCGCAGTTAGTCAAGCGCGAAACCGAGGTAATCCGCAGCGTTGGGTACGCATTTCGTGGCAGTTTCGACTTGGGAGCGCTCTCATCACCCGAAACCGCCCCCAAACGGGGGCGACACTTGCGCTTGACGGTATATCGGTGCCCTGATACTTTTTCTTCGCTGGTCATTTAGTCCTCCTAAAAGAGGACCGGACGGCAACACGGATCTGTACCCGACAGAGCCGGGGTTTCACCCGAAGAAGCCCACAGCAACTGCCTGAGAACCACGTCGCGCCCTGCAGGTTGGTGATTCGCTTACCCGATCACCAGCGGCACGGGCCGACGGGGGTCAGGTCAATAATGAGCACATGGCTTCTCCCCGCAGCGCTTCTCGCCGGGATGTCCTGCTCGCCGGATGGGAGAGCCGCGGCATCCGGCGTTCATGCGCTGCCAGGGTTCGACGAGTACATGCTCGGGTACCAGGACCGCTCCCCCGGGCTCGCGCCGGAATTCGCGCCGCGCATCGTGCCCGGCAACAACGGGATGTTCCTGCCGACCGTGGTCGTCGACGGCGACGTCGCGGGCACCTGGAAACGCACCGAGAGCGCGAAGAAGATCTTCGTCGACCTGTCGGAGTTCACGACCATGACGAAGAAGGGGTATGCGGGTTTCGAGCGTGCCCTCCAGCACTACGGTCGGTTCGTTGGCAAGCCCGTCGAGCTCCGTGGGTAGCTACGCGCCGTACCCCCTCGTCGATGATCCAGCGGCGTTCGACCTGGTATCGACGCGCGTCGAGAACGAACTGGGCTCTACCGTCGCGCGGCACCGCGCGACCCGCGAGTCCACCGGAGCGACCGTGTTCCTGCACGGTGCCGCCGGTTCGTGGACGACCTGGACGCCCGTGCTCCTTGCCGCGCGCGATGAAGGGGCAGTGCTGCACGAGCCCGTGCTGTTCGACCTCCCGGGCTGGGGTAAGGGCGAGCTCGCCAACACCGAACGTACGATCGACGCGGTGTGCGAGCTCGTGCGCGCGACGATGCGCCAGCTGGGGTACACCGAGTGGGACGTGGTCGGCCACTCCCTCGGAGGGTTCGTCGGGCTGCACATGGCGGCGATCTGGCCCGACAGCGTTCGGTCGGTCGTGATGGTCTCGGGCACCACCTGGTCGGTGATCGAGAGCGTCGGGCATCCGGTCGCCCGTTTCTCCACGCTGCCCGGCTTCGTGTCGCTGTGGCAGGTCATGCGCGCACTCGCGAGCCTGTGTCGGGTCGGCCGGGCATTCGTGCGAGCGCTCGGTCGCGCGCACCTGCTGCGGCCCGCGGTGTTCCCGCTGTTCCGGCACCCGTTCCGCGTGCCCGGCACGGTCATCGATGCGCTCGCCCGGGAGATTCGCCCGAGGTCGTTCACTGCCGCCGCCGCGATCGCGAAGGGCTACCCGGCCGACGCGCTGTGGGCGGGCATCGGATGCCCGGTCACTGCCCTCAAAGGCGACCGCGACGTTTTCGTGCGCGACGACGACCTGACCAGGCTCACCGCGCTGCTACCGCACGCGCGCACCGTCATCATCGACGACTGCGGTCACTTCGCCAATGTTGAACGCCCCGGAGAGGTGCTCGCCGCTATTCGATGATCGCCTGGCAATCGTCGAAGCAGTGCACGAAGCGGCCGGTCTCGCCCGAGAGCGTGCGTCGCAGCACGAGCAGCCGCCGCGCAGCATCGTCGATCGTCGCCGGGGTGATGGTGCCCGCGTCGACGGCCGTGTGGATTCCCGCGACTACCGACGACACGTCGACTCCCTGCACGTAAAGCAGCATCGTGTTGCCCGCCGCGACTGCGAGCACGGCGTTCTGCACGGGGTCGAGATACTCGGGGCGCCCGGTGTGCTCGAGCATGTTCATGTCGTCGGTGATCGCGACCCCGTCGAATCCGAGTTCGTCGCGCAGCAGCTCGTGCCACATCGGTGAGAGCGTCGCGGGCACCGGGTCGACCGCGTCGAACTGGAGGTGCCCGAACATGACGAACTCGGCCCCAGCGTCGATGCCTGCCGCGAACGGTTCCTCGTGGCCAGCCCGCCAGTCGTCGAGACTCATTCCGGTCGACGGAATGCTCGAGTGCGAGTCGCCCGGAGCGACGCCGTGACCCGGAAAGTGCTTGAGGGTCGAGTAGACCTCACCGAGCTCGCCTGCTACGGCCTCGGAGACGCGCGCCGCGGCATCCCCGGGCGTCGCTCCCATCGAGCGGTCGAAGATGAAGGAGTCCGGGTCTCCTGTGACGTCGGCGACGATACCGAAGTTCACCGAGATGCCGTCGGCCGCGAGCAGTACCCCGCGAGCGGCGAACGCTGCCCGCGCCGCTGACGGGTCGGCGTAGCGCAGTTCCGCGGCCGACGGTCCGTCGTCGGGATAGATGCGGCGCACCACCCCGCCCTCCTGGTCCGTGGCGATCAGGGTCGGCAGGCCGCGCTCCCCCTCGATCACGGGAGCCCAGCCCGCGAGAGCGTCGGCGGGGTCGGGGATGTTGTCGCCCATCAGGATGACTCCGCCGAGCCCGTACGCGCTCGCGTAGCCACCGATCGCGGCAGGGTCAAGCCCCGGAACGTGCACCATGAGCATGCTCTCGATCTTCTCGTCGAGGGTCATGACGCTCAGCCGGTCATCCGCGTACTGCTGCACCGGGTCGATCGGCTCCCGCACGGGAATCGGAGGGAACGTGGCCACCGGCTCGGGCTGGGGCGCCGCGGTGCAGCCGGTCAGGACGATCGCGAGGAGAACGGCACCCGCGACGATCCGGGTCACGCCAGGCGACCCTCGGGAAGCGGAGCGAGCACACGATTGGCGATCCCCGTGCGCGACGTGACGCGCCAGCGGGCAAAGATCGCCTGGATGTGCTTCTCGACAGTCTTGTCGCTGATAGCCAGTCGCTCCGAGATCGTGCGGTTGGAGCATCCCTCCGCGACGAGGCCCGCGACCTGCTGCTGTCGTTCGGTGAGGCCGTCGAGCTCCGAACTGTCGCGTCCGCGGCCCATGCTCGCCGGAATCGCGGAACGCGAGGACGCCCCGAGCGCCGCGAGCGCGCGGGACAGGTGGCTCTGTACTGTGCGCTCCGAGAGGAACAGCGCCTGGCCGATCATGCGGTTCGAATAGCCCTCCGCGGCGAGCAGGGCGACCTGCTGCTCCCGCTCGGAAAGCACCTGCCATCCTGCCCCGGCGGCGGGGCGCAGGCGACGCCCGAGACGCCTCAACTCGCGCGCCGACCAGTTGCGCACGGCGACGGCTCCCAGCAGCTCGGCCTCGTCGGCGGCATCCCTGAATCCCGCGACGGCCGCACCCCGCGCTCCCGTGGCGGCGAGCGCCGCGGCCTCGAGCACGCGCGCTCGGGCTGCATCAAGTCGACCACCGGCGATGAGTGCCCTGGCCGCGGAGATTGCTGCACGATCGGCGCCGCTTGTCGTGTTGCCGGTCGCGACATCGATGCGGCTCAGGGTGCGCTCGACGGCTGCGGCCGCCATGTCGTGAATCTGCAGGGGCGCTGCACGTCGACCCCACGCCCTCGCGGCCCTGAGGTCGCCACGCTCGATCGCGCTCGTCGCGAGCAACTCGTACCCGTATGCCCTGTCGACGGTCTGCAGGCGGGGCAGCGCAGGGCCTCCTGCAGCGTGCAGCACGAGTTGCGCCGCGCGATCGACGTTACCGACCGCGCCGAGACCGAAGGCGCACAGGATGTGAGCCCCGACCGGGATGTACGACCGTGGCTCGGGGTCGAGAGCGAGCACGAGTGTCGTGAGCCGCTCCGTCTCCGCACCGTTCTCACGCTGTGCCTCGATGTACGCATTCGTGGCCGCGGCCAGCATGCGGGCTGGCACGCCGCCGCGCGACTCAGCTTCCGTCGATGCGAGGGCAGCACTCGCCGCGGCATCAGTGACGCGGCCCTGGAACACGAGCGCGCGGGCGAGCGCGATGCGCGCGAACAGCGGTGCCTGTGTCGAGGCCACCCAGTCGTGCGCGAGATAGTCGAGGGCGAAGCGTTCCGCATCCACGAGACGACCACCCGACATGGATGCCTCGACCGCCAGGTACCCGCACACACTCGCGTCCTCATCCGCCCACCCGGGGTCGAACGAGAGCTCCGCGAGAGGCGTCGCGCCCTCCCTCGGTGGAGCCAGGCACGCGGAAAAGTGCTCCGCCGCAGCCGTGATCGCGAGGGATGCGGCATCGTCGGCCTCCGTGCGCGCGAGTTCCGCCCAGCGCCGGGCCGCGGCGTGTCGCCCACCGAGCGACGCAGCGAAGGCTGCCAGGGCGGCCATCCGCGCCCGGTACCCCGGTTCAGGGTGCCGCGTGTGTTCGTCGACGAGCCTCGCCGACGCCTCCTCGAGCCTCGCCTCCAGGACGAGGTCGAGGCACTCCCCGAGCGCGGACGAGGCGAGCACCGACGAAGTGGACACCCGGGAGGTCATGCCGTGATGCTAGCTGTTGGTCGGGCCCGCGGCGAGCCAGGTCAGCGACCCGAACTCCTCGGGTGTCAGCCCGAACTCCTCGGTTGCGTGCGCGATCATCGCGCGCAGCTCGGGGTGGTGGGTGCCTTCGCGCACGATGACGTCGACGCCCGAAGGGGTCGCGAGCGACTTGGAGAAGTGGATGACCGCGATAGTGCCGTCATCGCTGATCCCCGCCACCGTCCAGTGGCTGGCAAACGGTCGCAGCAGTTTGCGTCCGCGCCAGACGAACTCGTCGCCGCGCCAGGTGTCCCGCCCGAGGATGTGTTTCTCCTCGCCCTCCTGCACGTACCCCACATCGTCGGAGAGCACGAGCGGCTCCTCCGAGATGAGTTCGTACGTGAACCGCGGTTCGAGTTTGTCGCCAGCGAGCCACATCGGAAAGTTGGTGGCAGCAATCGTCCACGTTCCCGGTAGCAGGTCGGCGAGCGTGCGTTGATCCAGTGTTGCCCCCATGTGTTCGAGAGTAACTGATCAGCCCTTCACCGCCCCGCCGAGGCCGGCCCCCCTCAGGAACACCCGCTGGAAGGCGAGGAATAGCACGACAGGAATGATCGTCGAGATCGCAAGGGCAGCCATGAAGACGCCGAGTTCCGTCTGCGACTGGATGGCGGGCAGCCGCACACCGAGTGTCTGCACCGCGGGGTCGGGCAGCACGAGCATGGGCCACAGGTAGTCCTTGAGCGAGGTGATGATCGCGAATACCGAGACGACGCCCAGGATGGGCCGCGACATCGGCAGCACGATCGACCAGAACAACCGGAACGGCCCAGCCCCGTCGGTCCGCGCGGCCTCGAACACCTCGCGGGGCAGGTTGTCGAAGAACCGTTTCACGAGAAGGATGTTGAACGCATTCGCGGCCGCGGGTAGCCACACGGCCAGATAGTTGTTCAGCAGCGACGGCCCGACGGGCGGATGCACGATCGTCAGGTACAGCGGAACGAGCAACACGATCGACGGGATGAACAGCGTCGCGAGCACGGCACCGTTGAGGATCGGCGCGTAGCGCGGCCTCAGCACGGAGAGCGCGTAGCCCGCCGTCGTCGCGATGAGCAACTGGAAGAACCACGACCCGAACGCGACGACGAGCGTATTGATGAAGTACTGGTCGACGTGCACCTCTGTCCAGGCCTGCGCGAGGTTGCCCCACTCGATTCCGTTCGGCCACAGCTGAAGGGGCGTCCGGATGGTGTCCTGGGTCGGTGTCAGTGCTGCCTTCGCGAGCCAGATGATCGGCCCGAGTCCGGCGACGACGAGCCCGACGCCGAGGAACACGTGCACGATGGTCATGACGACCCTGACGGCGGGCTGCTTGCGGTCGAATCCGGAGATGATGCCGCGGTCGATATCAGGTTCCGCTTCGTCACGCGGCTTGGCACGACGGAAGCGGGTGGTCACGGCGGTCAATTGTTGCTCCAGCGCTCGGTCAGTGTGAAGTAGACGAAAGACAGCACCGCGAGGACGATCGCGAGCATCACGCTGAGCGCGGTCGCCTCGCCGTAGTTGCCGCCGAGGCTGTTCTGGAACGCGTAGCGATAGATCAACAGCAGAACGGTGATTGTCGAGTTGGCGGGGCCACCCGCGGTGAAGAGAAAGGGTTCGAGGAACACCTGGGCGGTCGCGATCACCTGCAGGATCAGCATGATGAAGATGACGCCACGCAACTGCGGAAGGGTCACGTGCCAGATCTTGCGCCAGATCGAGGCGCCGTCGACCTCGGCCGCGTCGTACAGTTCCGGCGGCACGCTCAGCAACGCGGCGAGATAGATGATGATGCTGCCGCCCGCGCCGGCCCAGGTGGCCTCGAGCACGAGTGAGGGCATGGCGGTCATCGCGTTCTGAATCCACGGCTGCGGCGGGATGCCCGCCCACGCGATGATCGTGTTGAACACCCCGGTGGGGCTCGCGTCGTAGAAGAACTTCCACAGCAGCACCGCGATGACCGGCGGGATGACGACGGGAAGATACGCCAGCGCACTGTAGACGCCCTTGCCCCTCTTCACCTCACTCATGAGCACGGCGAGCAGGATCGGAAGGGGAAAGCCGAAGAGCAGGGCGAGGCCCGCGAAGTAGAGGGTATTGAGCAGTGCGGTACCCAGGATGGGGTCATCCATCACATTAACGAAGTTGTCGATGCCGACCCAGTGAGACGTGATGAGGTTCGTCTTCTGAAAGCTCATGACGAACGACTGCACGATCGGCGACCAGCTGAAGGCGCCGAAGACCACGAGCATGGGTGCGAGGAACACGAGGTTCCACAATCCGCCACCGCGGAACCAGGTGACGGGGGTGCGCCTGCGCTTGCGCCTGTCGAGAATGGTCATCTGTGTGCTCTCTGAGGAAGGGTCGAGGGCCGGTCGGGTAGCGCGTGGGCGCTACCCGACCGGGTGATTCGGTGGCGTTGACTACTCGTCGAGCAGGGCCTGCGCGTCGGCGTTCGCCTTCTTGAGAAGGGTGTCGACGTTGGCGTTCTGGTCGGTCAGCACCGTCTGGATGACGGTGTCCAGCAGGGCGTAGACCGCTTGCGTCTTACCCTTCGACTCTGCGACCGGCGTCTGGTCGAAGATGCCGTCGAAGAAGCCCTGCATCTGATCGCGCGGAACGTTCACGTACGGTGCGAGCCAGGTCTGCTGCTCGTCGTAGGTTGCGCGGTCGAGAACCGGCAGCACGGGCGTGCCGATGGCCTGGTCGCTCGCCACGAGCGCCTTGGCATCCGTGATTGCTGCGTCCTTGTTCAGCAGCTTCTGCATGTAGAACCAGTCGATCCACTTGACCGCAGCGGCCTTCGTGGTGTCGTCGACAGTCGGGCTGATGACGGCGACGTCGCCGCCGCCGAGGGTTCCCGGGTCTTCGCCGTCGGTGGGGACCACCGTGAGGCCGTACACCTTAGGGTCGAGCGAGAAGTCACGCACGAGAGCGGTATAAACATCAGACCCGCTCGTGTACATGCCGATGTTGCCAGCGGCGAACTCCTGGTTGATGCCGGTCCAGTCGAGCAGGAAGTTGCTGCCCATCGAGTTGTCCTCCCAGCGTGCTGCCTTGAGGAAGTCGACGGCCGCGGTGGTGCCGGGGTTGTCGAGCTGCGCGGTGAAGGTTCTGTCAGCGTTGTCGATGACTGTGCGACCGCCGTGCGCAACGGTCTGCGCGGTGAGCTGCCACCCACCGGTGTTGCCCGTGGTCATCGTCATGAAGCCCGCCTTGCCGGTGGCGTCGGAGATTGCCTTGGCGTCTTCGCGCACTTCGTCCCAGGTGGCGGGAGGGCTGTCAGGGTCCAGTCCGGCGGCCGTGAAGAGCTCGCGGTTGTAGTGCAGGCCCATCGCATACGCCTGGCGCGGGAAACCGAAGATGTTCCCGTCGGCATCCTTCACGCCATCGAGAAGGATCGGGTTGAACTTGTCCGCATACCCCAAGTCGGTAACTTCCTGCGTCACGTCCTCGAGCTGCCCGTTCTCGAGCAGCGTCTTGGTGTCAGTGAACGGCACCGTGAACACGTCCGGCAGGCTTCCGCCGGCGAGCTGCACCGCGAAGGTCGGGCCCGTCCAGAGGTACTCGACGCCGATGATGTCGATGTCGGGGTTGAGCTTCTCGAACTGCGCTTCCTGTGTGGCGAATGCATCGTACGCGGCGGCGTCGGCTCCGGGCGGGAACGTGGCAACGCGCAGCTCGGTCTTTCCGCTGGCGCTTCCGCCGGTGGAGCAGGCGGCGAGCGAGGCGATGATCCCGAACGTGGCCATGCCGGCGACGAGAGCCCTACTTCTTGACTTCATTGTCTTGCCTTTCGTTGTGATTGTTGGTGGTGCGCTCTACCGCTCGTGGTTGATTGGCCTCAGCCACGCCGTGGAGTCAGGTGCGAGCTGGCCGTCGACCAGCTCTGTGCTGCCGAGCAGGAATTCCTCGTGCTCCGGCAGGTCTATGGGGCGGTCGGAGAGGTTGGTGATGCTCACGAACCCTCCGCCGCGGGCGAAATACAGCACGTCGGCGTCGGTCGAGAGCCAGCTGAAGCTCTCGTCACCCTCGAGGCCGCGGCGGATCGCGAGCGCGGCGCGGTACAACGAGAGCATCGACCTGGGGTCGGCGGCTTCGGATTCCACCGTGTACAGCGCCCAGTCGTCCGGCTGGGGTAGCCAGGGCTGGCTGTCTCCCCCCGAGAAGCCGAAGGGCGGCTGGGTTCCGCTCCAGGGCAGCGGCACGCGGCATCCGTCGCGACCGGGGTCGACGCCGTCCGACCGGAAGTGCATGGGATCCTGGCGAGTACCCTCTGGCAGGTCTTCGACCTCGGGCAGGCCGAGTTCGTCACCCTGGTAGAGGTAGAGCGAACCCGGCAGCGCCGCGCTCAGCAGCGCCGCAGCGCGAGCGCGACGGGTGCCGAGGGCGATGTCGGTCGGCGTGCCGAAACGCTTGGTCGCGAAGGCGAACGAGCTGTCGTCACGGCCGTAGCGCGTGACCGTGCGCGTCACGTCGTGGTTCGAGAGCACCCAGGTGCTCGGCGCGTGCACTGGGGCGTGCGCCGCGAGCATGGAGTCGATGGATTCCCGCAGCTCAGAACCCTGCCACGGGCGGGCCATGAAGTCGAAGTTGAACGCCGTGTGCATCTCGTCGGGGCGCAGGTAGTTCGTGAAACGCACCGGGTCGGGCATCCAGACCTCGCCGACGAGCACGCGCGTGCCCGGATAGGAGTTGGCGACAGCCCGCCACGACCGGTAGATATCGTGCACCTCGTCGCGGTCGGTGTTCGGGTGCTGCCCCGCGACGACCCCGTCGGGAACCTCTGGCAACTCCGGGTCTTTCACGAGCAGGGCTGCGGAGTCGATGCGGACCCCGGCCACTCCGCGGTCGAACCAGAACCGCAGCACGTCCTCGTGTTCCCGGCGCACGTCGGGGTGGTTCCAGTTGAGGTCGGGCTGCTCCGGGGTGAACAGGTGCAGGTACCACTGCCCGTCGGGAACCTGCGTCCAGGTAGTGCCCTGGAAGTTTGAGACCCAGTGGTTGGGAATAGCGTCGCCATCCACGAACCAGAAGCGCTCCCGTTCCGGGCTGCCCGGCCCGGCGGCGAGGGCGGCCTTGAACCACTCGTGCTCGTTCGACACGTGGTTGGGGACCACATCGATGATGGTTCGGATGCCCAGCGCAAGAGCCTCACGAATGAGCGCCTCGGCTTCCTCGATCTCACCGAAGGCGGGGTGGATCTGTCGGTAGTCGGAAACGTCGTACCCGCCGTCGGCGAGCGGGCTCGCGTACCAGGGCGTGAACCAGAGAGCGTCGACACCCAGCTCTTTGAGGTAGTCCAGGTGCGCTCGCACGCCAGCGATATCGCCCGTGCCGTCGCCATTGCCGTCCGCGAAGCTGCGGATGTACAGCTGGTAGATCACCGCACTGCGCCACCACAGGGGGTCTGCCGTGCTCGGCGCGGGAGCGCTCGCGACGGGGGTCGCGTAACCCTCGGACTCGAGGACAGGTACGTCCACTGCTGCTCATCTCATTCAACGCGGTGCTATCCAACAACTGTGTTGGCATGCGGGTATTGAGATAAAAAGTAGCGTTATCGACAGAAAGACGCAAGAACTAAACAAATAGCAAGCAACTTGCGCATTCTTGCGTTACCTGACGGGAGCTGTGGACCCCCGTACGACGAGCTCGGGCTCGAACAGATACTCGTCGGTCGCGACACCGGCACCCTTGATCTGGCTTACAAGCAGCTCGATGACCATGCGTCCCATGGGTTCGATGGGCTGCCGCACCGTGGTCAGAGGCGGGTCAGTCGCGTTCATGAGCGCGGAGTCGTCGAAGCCCACTATCGACACATCCCCCGGCACGGTGAGTCCGGCCCTGCGCACTGCACGAATGGCGCCGAGGGCGATCGGGTCTGACATGCAGATGAGGGCGGTGACTCCCGTCGCGAGCAGTCGCGTGGTCGCGGCCTGGCCCGCCTCGAGCGAGTAGTGCGAGTGGACGACCTCGAGAGGCAGTCCCGCGGCCTCTGCCGCGCGTTTCGCCGCCGCGAGCTTGCGCTGCGACGGCACGTGGTCTTCCGGCCCGAGGACGAGCCCGATGCGCTCGTGACCCAGTTGTCGCAAGTGATTCCAGGCCTGTTCGGTGGCGACCGCATCGTCAGTGGAGACCGTGGGGAAGGTGAGTTCCGCGATCGGCGCGTTCACGAACACGGTCGGCAGCTTGAGCTCGGCGAGCCGCAGATAGTGGTCGTGCGGAGCATTCTGCTGCGTGTACTGCCCCCCGACGAACACGACTCCCGATACCTGTTGCTGCAGCAGCAGCTCCACATAGTCGGATTCGGAGATCCCGCCCGCCGTCTGCGTGCAGAGTACCGGCGTGTATCCGTTCTGTGCGAGAGCAGCGGCCAGCACCTCACCGAAGGCCGGGAAGATCGGGTTCTGCAACTCGGGCAGGAAGAGCCCGACGAGCCTCGCACGCTCCCCCCTGAGCTTCGTGGGGCGCTCGTACCCGAGCACGTCGAGAGCCGTGAGCACGGCCTGACGGGTGACGTCAGAGACGCCGGGCTTCTCATTGAGCACTCGGCTGACTGTGGCTTCGCTCACGCCAACCTTGCGGGCTACTTCGGCGAGTCGTCGTGACATGGCGCAATTGTACGCAAAATTGCGCAATTTCTTGCACTATTCGGATGACCGTAGCATCAGAGAATGCGGAAACTGGCTCCTCTGGCTCTCTCTACTCACCCGGGTCCGAGCGTGGCGGTGTCCGCGATTGCCGTGATCCTGGGCATCGGAGTGGGTCTCGAATGGTGGAGGCTCGTGTTCCTCGGGTTCGCGTTCCTCGCCAACCAGGCGTCCGTCGGGCTCTCCAACGACTGGATCGACGCCGATCGCGACCGCGCGGTCGGGCGCACGGACAAACCGGTCGCGAACGGCAGGGTCTCCGCAACGAGCGTGCGCAACGCGGCGTTCGTGACCGCGACACTGGCTGTCGCGCTGACCGTTCCGCTGGGATGGGAGGCGACGGTGATCCACGCCGCGTTCATCATTTCGGCGTGGAGCTACAACGCCGGGCTCAAGGGCACAGTGCTCTCCGTCGCGCCCTACGTGGTCAGCTTCGGGCTGCTTCCGCTCGTCGTGACGTTCTCCCGCGCCGAACCCGCCCTCGCCTCACCGTGGGCGATGCTTGCGGGAGCGCTGCTCGGAGTCTCCGCGCACTTCGCCAACGTGCTGCCGGATCTCGAGGATGACAGGGCGACGGGCGTGCGCGGGCTGGCTCATCGAGCGGGGCCGCGGACGTCGGGACTCGTGATCGCGGGCGCGTTGGCCGGGGCATCCGCAAGCATCGTGCTCGGACTCGGAAACCCCCAGCTCTACGGCTGGATCGGACTCGCCCTGAGCCTCGTACTAGCCGTCGCCTGCGCCGCCTTCGTGCTCGGCGGCCGGTCGACCCGGCTCATCTTCCGACTCATCATCGCGGGAGCCCTCATCGACGTCGTCCTCCTCGCGCTCTCGGGAGCGCGGCTGCTCGCATAGAGCTGCCCGCTTCCGGCCGTCCGCCGTCGCCGCTGTGCGGCTCTCTGGTTCCGGTATAACTCTGCCGCGCCCCCGCGTGCATCGGGGCCGGAGGCAGGGCCGCGGCGAGCAACTAGGCGGCCGGCGTGACCTGGGCTGAGCGCTCCGGGTTGCGGATGCCCACGAAAGCCACGACGCCGCCGAGGATGAGCAGCGCTGCCGTCACGATGATGACGCGGTGGAAGCTCTCCACGTTCAGGGTGCCGGCGATGATGACGCCGATCATGGCTGTCGCGATCAGGCCGGCGACGCGGGACACCGCGTTGTTGGTCGCCGAGCCGATGCCCGCCTGGCTGGACGGGATCGAGCCGAGGATCGCGGCGGTGAGCGGGGCGACCGTGGCCGAAAGACCCACGGCGAAGATCATAACGCCGGGAAGCACGTTCCACCAGTAGTTGACGTCGCTGCCCATCGTGAGGAACCACAGGTAGCCCAGCCCACCCACGATCGGGCCGAGTGTCATGAACAGACGGGGGCCGTACTTTCCGGCGAGGGTGCCGAACACCCCGGAGAGGAAGATGTTGCCGAACGAGATCGGCAGCAGCGCGAGGGCTGCGAGAGTTGCCGGGTATCCGGCCACCTGCTGGAGGAACACGACGATGATGAAACCGCCGATCGACAGGGCGCCGTAGACGAAGACCGTCGAGAGGTTGCCCCACGCGAAGTTCCTGACCCGGAAGATCTCGAGCGGAAGCATCGGCCGCTTCGCGCGGCGCTCCCACAGGATGAACGCGACGAGCGACAGGATGCCGATGCCGAACGGCAGGAAGATGGCGGGGCTGCCCCAGCCGTAGTTGCCCTGCTCGATGAGGGCGAACACGGGACCCCCGAGCCCGACGACTCCGAGCACGGCGCCCAGGTAGTCGATCTTCACGCCCGCCTCGCGCACGTCCTTCTGCTTGAGCACGAAGAGCATCCACAACGCGACACCGATCGGGATCACGTTGATCACGAAGACCCAGCGCCAGCTCAGGTAGTCAACGAAGAGCCCACCGAGGATCGGGCCCGCCAGGAAGGACGCGCTCGTCCATGCGGTCCAGAGGCCGATCGCCTTCGATTGCGCGGCATCGCGGAACGTCGAGATGATCAGTGCGAGCGAGCTCGGAACGAGCAAGGCACCCGCGATGCCCTGGACGCCGCGAAAGATAATGAGAAACTCTGCGGTCGGCGAGATCGCGATGAGCAGGGACGAAACCCCGAAGGCGATGAGTCCGACGCGCAGGATCACGATGCGTCCGAACACGTCGGAGAACGATCCGGCGAGCAGGATGAGCGAGCTCAGGGTGATGAGGTAGGCGTCAACCACCCACTGCTGGGTGCTGAGCCCTCCCCCGAGCTCCTTGCTGATGGCGGGCAACGCGACGTTGATCACCGAGCTGTCCAGGAACGCGACGAACGACGCGAGAACGGCGATGGTCAGAACGAGGCGTTGCTGGCGAGTCATGGTCAATTATCGATCGCGGTGACTATGGCGTCGAGCACGCGCGGATCAGACAACAGCCGGGCCGTACCGATGCCCCACGCGAAGTCGCGGAGTTTCCCTGCCATGGCGTCAGTCTAGGTCGGCACACAGTGGACAATGGCACCGTGACCATCGGAAAGAACTGGGCCGGGTACCACGAGTACACGGCGACCATGCTGCATCGGCCGACGTCCCTTGAGCAGCTGCAGGAGATCGTGGCGGCGGCGCCGCGGATCCGTGCCCTCGGCACCCGGCACTCATTCAACGACCTCGCCGACTCGGGCGAGCTGGTCACGCTCGAGGGACTCCACCCCGACGTCGTCATCGACGAGGAGAGCGAGAGCGTGTCGTTCTCGGCAGGCCTGCGTTACGGCGACCTCGGTGTCGCTCTCGAAGCCCAGGGCTGGGCGCTGCGCAACCTCGCCTCGCTCCCCCACATCTCGGTCGGCGGTGCGATCTCGACCGGAACCCACGGCTCGGGCGACCGCAACGGAACGCTCTCGCGCGCGGTCTCCGGCCTCGAGTTCGTGACCGCAGACGGCGGGCTGCGTACCGTCTCTCCGGCCGACGACGCCTTCGACGGTGCGGTCGTCGCGCTCGGGGCGCTCGGGATCGTGACACGCGTGACGCTCGACATCGAGCCGAGCTACCAAGTGCGGCAGGACGTCTACGTCGGCCTCGGCTGGAGTGCCCTGCTCGACAACCTCGACTCGATCACCTCGCGCGCCTGCAGCGTGAGCATCTTCACCCCGTGGACGGGCGACACCGTCGGCGCAGTCTGGATGAAGAGCCGCCTCGACGAGCGCACGCCCCCGCAAGAGCTGTACGGCATCAAGGCGCTCACGAGTGACATGCCACCCATCGCCGGTTCGGGTGAGAGCAACATGACCGCCCAGGGCGGCATCCCAGGAGCGTGGATCGATCGCATGCCGCACTTCCGCATGGGGTTCACGCCGAGCAACGGCGACGAGCTGCAGTCGGAGTACCTCATCCCCCGCCAGCACGCGGTCAAGGCCCTGACGGCCATCCGGGCGCTCGCCGATCGCCTCGCGCCGCACCTCATCATCTCCGAACTGCGGACGATGTCTGCCGACTCCCTGTGGCTGAGCCCGGCCTACGACAGGGATGCCCTCGCCATCCATTTCACGTGGAAGTTCGAACCCGAGGCAGTGCTCCAGCTGCTGCCCGTGATCGAGAGGGCGCTCGAGCCCTTCGACGCGCGCCCGCACTGGGGAAAGTTGTTCAATACCCTGCGCCGCGACCTCTATCCGAAGCTGCCCGACTTCGTTGCCCTGGCCGAAGAGTTCGACCCCGAAGGCAAATTCCGAAATGCGTTCCTGGAGAAGCACGTCTTCTAGCTTCGGGAGCCTCAGCTGCCGAGCATCCCGACCGACGTCACCCGCACCACCGCGAGCCCCTGCTCCGCGGATTCCGCGAGGTCGATGGTCGCGCTGATCCCCCAGTCGTGGTCTCCGGCCGGGTCGTCGAAGATCTGCCGCACAGTCCACAGCTGCGCGCCCTCGGTGACCATGATCATCGCGGGACCGCGCGCGTCGCCGCCCGTGCCGAGCGATCCGTGCTCGTCGAAGTACAGGTCCATGGCGTCGGCCCACGCGTCCGCGTCGAATCCGGCCGCCGCATCGAGTTCGCCGAGGGCATCCCAGTTCTCGAGGGCCGCAAGCTGCACCCGACGGAACAGCTCGTTGCGCACGAGCACGCGGAACGCACGCGGGTTGGCGAGCACGGACGGGGGCGCGGGCGGTACGACGGGCGCCGTGGGATCCGCGCCCGGATTGATCATCGCCTCCCACTCGTCGAGCAGACTCGAGTCGACCTGCCGCACGAGCTCGCCGAGCCACTCGATGAGGTCACGCAGCTCCTCGGTCTTGGCGTCGTCGGGGATGGTCTGGCGGGTCGCGCGGTACGCGTCCGAGAGGTAGCGCAGCACGAGCCCTTCGCGCGGTGCGAGCTGGTAGAACCCCGTGAAGTCGGCGAACGTCATGGCGCGCTCGTACATGTCGCGAACCACCGACTTGGGGCTGAGTTCGAAGTCACCGATCCACGGCTGCGTCGACGAGTACTTCTCGAACGCGGCGTCGAGCAGCTCCTCGAGCGGCTTCGGCCAGGTGATCTGCTCGAGCAACTCCATGCGCTGGTCGTACTCGATGCCCTCGGCCTTCATCGCTGCGACCGCCTCGCCGCGGGCCATGAACTGCTGCTGCTGCAGCACGGGCCGGGGGTCGTCGAGCGTCGACTCGAGGATCGAGATCATGTCGAGCGCGTAGCTGGGCGACACGGGGTCGAGCAGCTCGAACACGGCGAGCGCGAACGGCGAGAGTGGCTGGTTGAGCGCGAAGTTGGGTTGCAGGTCGACGGTCAGCCGGATGTCGATCCGCTCGTCGGAGTCCCCGCCCTCCTTCGCACGCTCAATCGGCGCTGGGGTCGCGCGATCGCTGGCGCGATCGCCCATAGCTCCACCGCGCTGCTCGACGACGTCCGCCGCGCGCAGCGTGCGGTAGATCGCGAGGGCCTTCCGGGCGAGCGCGAGCTTGCCGTTCCAGGTCTCGTGCGACTCGAAGATGAGGTCGCGCATGTTCTGGAACGCCCCTCGCCCATCAGAAGCGGTGCCTCGCGCGATCACATTGAGAATCATCGAGTGGCTCACCTGCATGTGCGACGTGAGCAGTTCGGGCTCGGCGGAGATGAGCCGGTCGAAGCTCGGCTGGCCCCACGACACGAAGCCTTCCGGCGCCTTCTTGCGAACGATCTTGCGGATCTTCTTCAGGTCGTCGCCGGCCTTCGCGACGAGGCGGGCGTTCTCCGCTTCGTGCTCGGGGGCCTGGGCCACGACGCTTCCGGCCGTGTCGTATCCCGCACGGCCGGCCCGGCCAGCGATCTGGTGGAACTCGCGAGCGCTGAGCTGCCGCATCCGGGTGCCGTCGTATTTGGTGAGCGCCGTGAGCAGCACCGTGCGGATCGGAACGTTGATGCCGACCCCGAGGGTGTCGGTGCCGCAGATGACGCGCAGCAGGCCGCGCTGGGCGAGCTGCTCGACGAGCCGCCGGTACTTGGGCAGCATGCCCGCGTGGTGCACGCCGATGCCCGCCCGGAGGAGACGCGACAGGGTCTGCCCGAAGCGGGTGGTGAACCGGAACCCGCCGATCGCCTCGGCGATCTCGTCGCGCTGTTCCCTGCTGATGACTTTGATGCTCGTCATGGCCTGCGCGCGCTCGAGGGCCGCCGCCTGCGAGAAGTGCACGATGTAGATGGGTGACTGGCCAGTGTGCAGCAGGTCTTCGACGGTTTCGTGCACGGGGGTCGTGACGTACGAGTAGTGCAGCGGCACGGGGCGGTCGACACCCGTGATGAGCGCGGTCTCACGTCCCGTGCGCTTGGACAGGTCGTCGGCGATCGTCTTCATGTCGCCGAGGGTCGCTGACATCAGGATGAACTGAACGCGTGGCAGGGTGAGGAGGGGAACCTGCCAGGCCCAGCCCCGGTCGGGGTCCGCGTAGAAGTGGAACTCGTCCATGACCACCTGGTCGACATCGGCGTCTGCGCCCTGGCGCAGCGCGAGGTTCGCGAGGATCTCGGCCGTGCAGCAGATGATGGGCGCATCGGCGTTGACGCTCGAATCGCCAGTGACCATGCCGACGTTCTCGGCACCGAAGATGTCGACGAGGGCGAAGAACTTCTCGCTCACGAGCGCCTTGATCGGCGCGGTGTAGAACGTGCGCTTGCCCTGGGCCAGCGCGGTGAAGTGCGCCGCGATCGCGACGAGGGACTTTCCGGTTCCCGTCGGCGTCGACAGGATGACGTTCGCGCCCGAGACGATCTCGATGAGCGCCTCGTCCTGTGCGGGGTAGAGCGGCAGACCGCGGCCCTCAGCCCAGCCCGCGAACGCGGTGTAGGCTGCGTCCGCTTCGAAGGGGCTCGGCGCGAGGTCGAGGAGAGCGGGCATGGCTCCACCGTACCGCGCTTGACATCGTTAGCTAATAATATTAGCTTTCTGGCTATGACCACTCAACATCTCGGACAGATCACCTACGACGTCGACGGCACCGGCCCCCTGGTCGTGTGCATTCCCGGAATGGCCGACGTTCGCTCGACATTCCGCTTCCTCGCCCCAGCCCTTGTCGCGGCCGGCTACCGCGTTGCGGTCATCGACCTTCGCGGGCACGGCGACAGCCCCTCCTTAGACGGCACCGATGATTTCGATAGCTACGACAACGCCGGTAACGCGTCGGATGTCACCGCGCTCATCAGCCACCTCGGCGGACCCGCCGTCGTGCTGGGCAACTCGATGGGCGCCGCGATCGGCGTGCTGGTCGCGGCCGAACACCCCGACCTCGTCTCCGGACTGGTGCTCGTCGGTCCCTTCGTGCGCAACGGCAAGGTCAACGCCGTGCTCAAGGCCGTCATGAGGGTCGCTACCTCGCGCCCGCTCGTCGCCACGGTGTGGAACTCGTACCTGCCCTCGCTCTTCGCCGGACGCAAGCCCGACGACTTCGCCGAGCACCGCGCTCTGGTGGCCGCATCGACCAAGCGGCACGCCGCCGCGGTCTCGAAGACCATGCAGACGAACCACGACGACGCCGAGGCGGCCCTGCCCCGCGTCCACACTCCCGTGCTGGTGATCATGGGCGAGCTAGACCCCGACTTCCGGACGCCACTCGGTGAGGCGGAGTGGATCGTCGAGCAGCTCGGCGGCTCGATCGTGATGGTTCCCGAAGCCGGACACTATCCGCACGCGCAGCGACCCGACGTGGTCGTGCCCGCGGTCACGTCGTTCCTCGCGTCGGTCCCTCACCGTGCCTAGGGCTGGCCTCACCCAGGATCGCGTGGTCAACGAAGCCGAGTTGCTCGCCGACGAGGTGGGTGGTTCGCAGCTCAGCCTCGCGACCATCGCGAGTCGCCTCGGCGTGCAGGTACCGAGCCTGTACAAGCACGTGGCCGGCTTGCCAGCGCTCCGCTCGCTCATCGAGGCTCGCGCGAAGGCCGAGCTCGCCGAGGTGTTGGGCCGCAGCGCCGTTGGCGTCTCGGCCGACGACGCGGTGGATGCCCTCGCCGCGGCCTATCGCGCGTGGGCGAAGAAGCACCCCGGGCGGTACGAGTTCACCCTGCGGGCCCCCGACCCGGATGACGCGGCATCCCTCGACGCCAGCGACCGCGCAGTGCGCGTGATGTACGACGCCCTCGCGGGCTACGGACTCACGGGCGACGACGCGGTGGACGCTACCCGCTCGTTCCGGGCGGCCCTGCACGGCTTCGTCGCGCTCGAGGCAGCGGGCGGCTTCGGCCTCCCCCGTGACGTCGACAGGAGCTTCGAGCGTCTGGTCGGCGCTCTCAAGCTGTCTCTCACCGAGTGGAGCCGCCTCTAGACCGAGTGCTCGGCCGCGACGCGCGCGTAGACACTCTCGACGTAGGCCCAGAACCCGTCGACGTCGAGCTTCGTCGCGACCAGCGCGTTCGGCGTGGGGGCATCGAAGTCGACGACCGTCATGCCCTCCGTGAACTCGCCGCGCGTCTCGATGTCGACGCGCGCGGGCTGGGCGAGGAACAGGTCGGGCCGGGTGACGTAGGCGACAGCACACACGTCGTGCACGGCCTGGCCGTCCCAGTCGGGCATCTTCGGGTTGAAGTAGAAGGTCGCAAGGGGAACTATGAGCTCGTCAGCGAGCGTCCCGAGCTGCTTGAGCCGGTCGACAACAGTCGCGTTGGCCTGCGCCTGCAGGGTGAGGTCGAGGCCGATCATGGTCACACGCCAATCGGCGTCGAACACGATCTTCGCGGCTTCGGGATCGGCCCAGATGTTGAACTCGGCAGCGACCGTCGCGTTACCGCGCGTGTACGAGCCGCCCATGATCGTGAACGACGCTGCCCAACGGGCGATCGCGGGCTCGCGCTCCAGCGCGATCGCGATGTTCGTGAGCGGGCCGGTCGCGACGAGGTGGATGGTTCCGGGCGTCGCCCTGAGGGTCTCGATGATGAAATCGGCGCCATGGATGCCTGACACAGGCAGCGTGGCGTCGGGCAGCACGACGTTGCCGAGGCCGCCCGCCCCGTGCACGTGTGCGGCGTCGCGGATCTCGCGCGTGAGCGGCCCCGCCGCCCCCGCCGAGACAGGCACCTTCGGAAACTTCAGGTACTCCCGCAGCTGCAGCGCGTTGCGGGTGGTGTTCTCGAGCGCGACGTTACCGCCCACCGTCGTGACTCCGACGAGGTCGATGTTCGGGTCGCCGTGCGCGAGAAGCAGGGCGAGCGCGTCGTCGAGGCCGGGGTCACAGTCGAGCAGGATCTTGTATGGCATTCCCCGAGCGTATCGCCGGTCAGCTGAGGGCGAGCAGCACAGATCCCGCGATCGCGAGTACGACGCCACCCGCCTGCACCGCACTGAGCCGCTCACGGTAGACGACGCGCGCAAGAACGATGGTCGCGATGGGATACAGACCGACCAGCACAGACACGACGGCAAGGCTGCCCGACTGCAGGCCGGCGAGGATGAGCGCGTTCGCCACCCCGAGCAGCACTCCCCCTGCCGCACTCGCGACGCGCGCCCTGGACGTCGTGGGCTGCGGTTCCTCCTGCTCCTCGTCGAGGATCGACAGCCAGCCGCGCACAGTGGCACTCAGTCGCGATGCACCGAGCAACACGCCGAGCAGCACGAGCCCGACCACGATCTCCATGAACGCCGGGGTGACACCCGCCTCGGCTGGGGTGAAGTCGAGAGCCACTATCGAGAGACCCAACAGGGTTCCGGCGAGCAACGACAGTACGACGGTCTTGCGCGGGATACCCGACGCCGATCCCCGACGCGTGATCGAGATCGCCAGCCCTCCCGTGAGGGCGATGACGATAGCGACCCAGGCGAGAAGCGGCAGGCGTTCCCCGATCACGACGGCGATGATCACGGGGACAAGCGACCCTGTGACGGCGATGAGCGGGGACGCGAGGCTCATCGGCCCCGCAGCGAGCGCGGCATAGAAAGCGAGGAATCCGGCAATAGCGGCGACGCCCGCCACAACGCCCCACGCCACAGCACCGGTCGACCACTCGCCGCCAACGAGCAGTAGCCCGAGAGCCAGTGTCGCCAAGGCGAAGAGGTATGTGATGGTCGTGCCGGGCACTACGCGCAGACGCCGCGCACCCACGGCACCCAGGAAGTCGGACACCCCGTAGGAGAGGGCTGCGGCTATCGACAGGAGAACGGTGATGATCACGTGCCCAGCGTAGAATCTCGTGTGACCTTCCAGACCCCGCCGAGCGGAATCGACCCCGCCGAACTCGAGATCGCCCTTCGGGTTCTCGCCCAGATGGCAGACGTCGACCAGGAGCATCCCGACTTCGTCACCGTGCGCCAAGCGACCGCCAAGATGTTCAAGGCGGTCAAGAAGGAGCGCAGGCTCGAGAAGCGCGCGGGCATCGCCGACGCCGATCGCAGCGTGATCGCCGCGACCGCAACGGGTGCGCCCGACCGCATCGACGACGAGACGCGCGGCATTCCGATCTCCACCCGCACCGAGACGCCGACGGCCGGCACCCTCATCAAAGCGCGCGCGTGCTACATCTGCAAGAAGCCGTACACGGTCGTCGACGCGTTCTACCACCAGCTGTGCCCGGAGTGCGCCGCGCTGAGCCATGCCAAGCGCGATGCGCGCACGGACCTCACGGGCAAGCGCGCCTTACTTACCGGCGGCCGCGCCAAGATCGGCATGTACATCGCACTGCGCCTGCTGCGGGATGGCGCACACACCACGATCACGACGCGGTTCCCGCGCGACGCGGTGCGTCGCTTCACCTCGCTCGACGATTCGGCCGAGTGGATCCACCGGCTGCGCGTCGTGGGCATCGACCTGCGTGACCCAGCGCAGGTGATCGGGCTCGCCGAATCCGTTGCCGAGCAAGGGCCGCTCGACATCCTCATCAACAACGCGACACAGACCGTCCGCCGATCGCCCGGTGCGTACCAGCCGCTCGTCGACGCTGAACTCGCGCCCCTGCCCGACGGTCCGCTGCCCGAGCTCGTGACGTTCGGCCACACCAATGACCCGCACCCGCAGGCACTCGAACGATCGGTGTCTGCGCATCCCCTGCTGAGCGCTGCCGCCGTGGATCTCGCCCGAGAGGCCATGACCGCGGGATCGAGCTCGCTCGAGCGCCTCGCGGCGGGAACCGCCATCGACGCGGGCGGACTGTTGCCCGACCTTCACGACGTGAACTCCTGGACGCAGCACGTCGACGAAGTCGATCCCCTCGAGATGCTCGAGGTGCAGCTGGCCAACACGACGGCGCCGTTCATCCTCATCTCGAAGCTTCGGCCATCGATGGCCGCGTCACCCGCGAGACGCAAGTACGTGGTTAACGTGAGCGCCATGGAGGGCGTGTTCGGGCGGGGTTACAAGGGCCCAGGGCATCCCCACACCAACATGGCGAAGGCCGCGGTCAACATGCTCACGCGAACGAGCGCGCGCGAGATGTTCGAGAGCGACCGCATTCTCATGACGAGCGTCGACACGGGTTGGATCACCGACGAACGGCCGCACCCGACCAAGGTTCGCCTCGCTGAGGAAGGCTTCCACGCGCCGCTCGACCTCGTCGACGGAGCCGCGCGCGTGTACGACCCGATCGTGCGCGGCGAGGCCGGGGATGACGTCTTCGGGGTCTTCCTCAAGGACTACGCGCCGGGCTCCTGGTGAAGCCGGGCGATCGCGTCGTCGTGCGCTACCGCCTCGCCGACGGCAGGGCGACTGATGCCCTCGGCACGCTCCTGAGCGCCGACGCCACGCACCTCATTGTCGACGGAAAGCGCGGGGTCGAGACGATTGCGATCGACGACGTCATCGCCGCGAAAGAAGTGCCGCCGGCCCCGCCCCGACGCTAGAAGTCAGGTGCGACGGATGTTCTTGACGTCCACGGGCCCCACCACGGGAGATCCTTTGCGGTGCGGGAGCCAGTCGACCAGAAACCAGACGACGTTCTCGATCGCCGCGTATGGCAGGTACGCGGCTACCTGAAGCACCGCGACGGGCAGGAGGAGCGCGCCCGCGTAGCTGGCCCAGACCAGTAACTGCCAGCGGGATCCTGCGATCGCGCTCGTGCCGAGCGGTGCCACGAGCATGAGCAGCACAGCCCACCACGGCGCACCCAGCCCGAGCGCCACGGGAGCCCCAGCGACGAGCGCGAGCCCGAGGGCAGCGAGCAGCACGAGACCGACGAGCTTCACGACGGAATGCTTCGCGTACCGCTCGAACGACACGAACGTCCACATGACCCAGGCACGGAACGGGGCGACCCCCAACTCGCGCAGCCCCAGCCTGAACGCCCGGTCGATGCGGGCCCGCTCCTCGAGCGCCTGTGCCGCCGTGTACTCCCCAGTCCGCTGGCTGGCCTGCACCCGCGCGCACTCGCTGTCGTGGATCACCGCGGGCGCCGTCTGCCTGCCGTACGACGCGATGAGACTCCAGAAGATCGCCGGCACCGACGCAAGATCTGTGCGGTCAGTCGAGTCGGGATGATCGCTCGGCACGTGCGCGGGCGCCCAGGTGATCTCGGCCTCGGGCGGCACCGGCCCAGGTCGTGGCGCGTAGTAGCCGATGCGCTTGCGCAACTGAAAGGTCGGAGCCATGATCGGCACCTGCCCCAGTTCGACCGTCCGCAGCAGGTTCCCATCACCATCAATGAACGGCATGTCGTCCTTCCCGGCGAGCCCCACCCAGAAGCGCGCCCAAGGGCAGGGTACCGCCCTGTCCACCCCCGGTAGGATGAGCTTCAGGCCTTCCGGAAGGGGAACAGTGAGCGAGGCGACTGCCGCTCGTGCCCTGCGGCATCCCGAGGTTGACGGCCGCATTTTCGATGCAGCCCTGGACATCCTCCGCAGTCGCGGACCGCTCGCGGTGAGCGTCGAATCGGTGGCCGCGGCATCCGGCGTCGCGAAGACGACTATCTACCGCCGCTACGAGAACCGGGAGTCGCTGCTCACCGCTGCGATCGACTCCGCCGCGACAACCGTCGAGTTTCCGGCGGGGATGACCGCGCAAGACTCCCTGCGCTGGGTGCTGCGGCACGCGCGCGACACGATCGAGAACGTCGTGGGTCGCGGCACCGTCGCGGCGGTCATCATGAACGAGGATCCGCAGTTCACCGAACTGCTGCTCGGCATGATCCGCAACTCGAGCCGACCGTTGCGTGCTGACCTGCGCGAGCGCGCCCTCGTCGGCGAGATCAAAGCCGACGTCGACGTCGAGCTCGCCATGAGCATCCTGCTCGGAGTCGTGGTTGCCGAACTCATCCGCGGCCGGCCGACGAACGACGACTGGGTCGACTCCGTGCTCGCGCTGCTCTGGCCGGCCTTCGCACCGTAGCCGCGCGGCTCCTCGCGTTCCCTCACGCCGCCAGCGGGAGCGTCGAAAAGCCACTTGTTGCGGAGGGCATCCCGCAACAAGTGGCTTCTCCAGAGCGCTGGGCTACTTCTTGGCTGCGGGCTTGCGCGCGACGGGGGTCTTGACTGCCGGGGCCCTGGCCGCAGTCGCCTTGGGCGCCGCGGCCTTCGTCACCGCCGCAGCTCGAGCCGGAGCCTTCACCGCGGCCCGCGGCAGGATCTTGCCCGGGTTGAAGTTGTTGCCAGCGTCGGCACTCGTGAAGAGTCCCGTCATGATCTTGACGCCCTCGGGAGAAATGTCTTCGGCGAGCCACGGGGAGTGCTCAAGACCGACGCCGTGGTGATGCGAGATCGTCGCGTCGTTGTCGACGAACGACTGCTGGATGGCGTTCTTGACGACGTTGTACTCCGCGATCGGATCCTTGTCGAAGACGAAGGCGAACGTGAAGTACAGGCACGCACCCGAGTGGTACGAGTGCGACATGTGCGACATGATCCAGCCCTTGATGCCGATCTGGTCGTACGCGCCCTGCGCCGCCGCGTAGGCGGCATCGTGCACCTGGTTGAGCTTCGACCACGGTGCAGCGGTCTCGGAGACGTCGCCGGCCGCGCCCATGTCGAGCAGGAAGTCGCGCAAGTACGGGGTGTCGAACTTCTTCTGGTCATAGAGCACGCCGGGGCCGGTGCCGATGATGGTGAGGCCCTTGTGCTTACGGATGATCTTCTCGGTGAGCTTGCGCTGGCGCTTCGCGTGCGAGGGGCTGCCCTCGTAGCCGATGAAGGAGATGCAGATCTGGTCGAGGTTCTTCTTGCCCCAGGCCCGGCCCATGATCCAGGGCAGGAGCGTTCCGGCCATGAACTTGTCGAGGCCCTTGCGGTCTTTCGAGGTGGCCAACGAGAAGGCTGTCTCGCGTGCATCCGAGATGCGGGTGATCGACGGTGCCGCGTCCGACTCTGAGACCTCGCGCAGGGCGGCGATGCCGGCTTCCCAGTTCGGGAAGAAGTAGGCGTAGACATCGCGCTTCTCGGGGATGCGGTGCACCTGCACGGTCACCTCGGTGATGACGCCCAGACGGCCTTCGGAGCCGAGGATCATCTCGCGCACCGACGGGCCGCTCGAGGTCGACGGAAGCGGGCGGAGCACGAGCACGCCGCCGGGACGCACGACGCGCAGGCCGCGCGCGATGTCGGCGATGTCGCCGTACTTGTCCGACTGCATGCCCGATGAGCGGGTAGCTACCCAGCCACCGACTGTCGAGTGCGTGAAGCTGTCAGGGAAGTGGCCGATGGTCCAGCCCTGCTTGTTGAGTTGCTCTTCGAGGTCAGGGCCCTGCGCTCCGGCCTGGATACGGGCGAGACCCGAGTCCGTGTCGATCGAGAGCACCTTGCGCAGGCGCCCGAGGTCGAGGGAGACGATCGTGCGCTTCTCCTCGGGCAGCGGCTCGAGGCTGCCACCGATGTTGCTGCCGCCGCCGAACGGGATGATGACGGCGTTGGCTGCGACCGCGGCATCCACGATCTTCTGCACTTCGGCCTCATCGGCCGGGTAGATGACGACATCGGGGCTGCGGAGGATCGCGTTGCTGCGAATGCGGACGAGGTCGCGCAGGCTCTTGCCGTAAGTGTGGACCACGCGGGCCAGGTCGTCCGTTGTTACGTTCTCGGCGCCGACGATCGACGTGAGGGACTTCACGAAGGCGGCAGTCGCATTGGACTTGCCCACGTTGAGGTCATCGAACGCTGGTTCGCCCGCGCGCTTGGCGGTGAGCAGGTCGAGGCCGACTGCATACTGCACAAAGGGTGCGAAGCCGGGCTTGTCCTCGAAGTGGAACCCGACACCGTCGACGCCCCAGCCCCACCACTTCATGTGCTTGACGTCAGTCATGTGCAGTTCCCTTCTGAGAGTGCGCCGGCATCGGCGACACGGTTTCGTGCAGTCTGCGAACTTCCGCCGCGAGACGAGTCGAGAAACTATCTGCAGTTTCGCCGGTCTCGGCGAGCATTGGCGCGCCAAAGACTACAGTCACGGGATACCGCCCGCGCTTGGGCCAGTTGACCCCGCGTGGCATCGCCGCGCTCGCGCCCACGAGGGCGATGGGCACGCACGGAACCTTCGTCGCCATGGAGAGCGCGGCGGCTCCCGACTTGAAGCGGCCCATGACGCCCGTCTTGGAGCGACCGCCCTCGGGGAAGATCAGCAGCGGAACGTCGCGCTCGAGCAGTGCCTTCGACGACCCACCGCGCTTGCCTTCGGAGTTGCGCTCGATCGCGAACGCGTTGAAGAACAACGTCGTCAACCATTTTCGCCACTGGACGTCGAAGAAGTAGTCGGCCGCGGCCCCCGCGGCGAGGTAGCGCGCGAGCCGGTACGGGAGCGCACCGATCACGAGCGGGGCGTCGAGGTGGCTCGAGTGGTTCGCGACCGCGATGAACGGGGCATCCACGTGCTTGATGTCGTCCTCACCTCTGGTCGTGACACGCACGAGGCGCCAGACGAGGGGCTTGAGCATGCCGCGCTGGGCGACGTAGCGCACGCGCGCGACCGCCGGGGACGTGAAGCGGTCAGTTGCCATCAGCTCTTGTCCGTTTTCACAGTTGAAGGTTCGGAGTGCTCGTCGATTCGGCCTGAACTGATTCCTGCCGAGATCCACCGAATAGTACGCAACGGCAGATGACGGGCAAACCACCCGAGTACGCGGTAGCGAACAGTCGGTATGGATACGACCTTGCCGCGCCGCGCATCACGCAGCGCTATGCGCACCACGGTGTCCGGTTCGCTCCACAGGAACCCGGGAAGCGAACTTCGCGTGACGCCCGCGCGCTCGTGCCACTCGGTGCGCACCCAGCCCGGCAGAACCGCCGTGACGGTGACACCAGTTCCGCGTAGCTCAACGGAGAGACTCTGGCTGAACGCCGTGACCCAGGCCTTGATTGCCGCGTACGAACCGGTGACCAGGTACGTCTGCAGGCTTGAGATGTTGATGATCGTGCCGCCGCGACCCTTCATGGATCGGCCCGCAGCCCCCCCGAGCACGAGCACTGCCCGACACATGACGTCGAAGGCATGTTGGTGGTGCGAGGTATCCGCGGACGTCAGCGGGGTGTGCACTCCGAAGCCCGCATTGTTGATGAGCATGTCGAGGGGTCGTTCGGCGTCGTCGATGCGGGCGACCACCCGTGCGACATCCGCACGATCGGCGAGGTCCGCGCTCAGCGTCTCTACATTGATGCCTGATGCGGCATGCAACTCTGCCGCGACGACGGCCAGGCGCTCTGCGTCGCGCGCGACGAGTACGAGGTCCATACCACGGGCAGCCAGCTGCCGGGCAAATGCGGCGCCGATGCCGGATGTGCCGCCCGTTATGAGAGCCGTAGCCATGACCCATACATTACGCTACGGGTCCCGTAGCGCGGCTCAGGTAGACTTCAGTGGACTCTTCACCGCTCTCGGAGGTAACACAGATGCCGGAACATAAAGAGGCGTCCGTGGACATCATGCGATTCCCGGCTCCCGACTTCGATGTACGCGAGTACGCGCGCGAAGCCGCGGGCTCATATCGCGACGAGCTGGGTCTCGACGAGTACCGTACAAAGCCGCTCAGCCCAGAGGGCCTGCGCCTCATTCGCTACCTGCAGATCATCGAGCGCGCGACCATGACGCACCTGCGCAGCGTGCTCGTGACGGCGACGCACAAGGATGCCCGCATCACCGCGTTCCTCACGACCTGGGCGTTCGAGAAGTACTGGATCGCCGACGCGTTCGAGCAGATCGGACTCGCCCACCGGCCGGAGGGCACCGACGTTGACCGGGCGCCGTTCATCACACCGTCGGAGCGCACCATCCGCGAATCCATCGTCGCCAACATCATCGGTATCCCGATGATCGCCGTGCACATGACGCTCGGCACGATCGACACCTGGCTGAGCCAGGCGGCCTACGCCCGCCTCGCCGCGATCGAGCAGCATCCGCAGCTCGCGAAGACCATGGAGAAGTTCACTGAGCTCAAGGAACGCCAGCTCGCGTTCTTCGAGGCCCAGTCCCGTTACCGCCTCACCGAGTCGAAGCAGGCACGCAAGCTCACGCGCAAGCGGCTCGCCAAGACCCCGTGGCCGATCGGCGCGAAGGCAGAACCGCGAGAGGAGACGGCATTCTTCTTCGACCGTCTGTTCGGTTCTGCCCGCGAGCTCGTCGCCGAACTCGACGCCCGCATCGACACCCTGCCCGGCCAGTCCGGGCTGTCGCTCATCCGAAAGGCCGCCCAGCTGTGACTCCCTCACGCGCGACGACCGCACAGACCCTGACCAACGAGCACGTGTTCCTCACCGGAGGCACGGGGTTCGTCGGCCAGGCGATCCTCGAGCGACTGCTCTTCTCTCACCCCGGAACCCGCATGACGCTGCTCGTGCGCGGCAAGGGCAGCCAAACGGGCGAGGCTCGCCTCGCCGGCCTGCTGCGCAAGCCGGTCTTCAAGAACTGGATCGAATCCGTCGGCGGTGAAGAGAAGGCGCGCAAGGAATTCGCGAAACGCGTGACCGCCCACGAGGGCAGCCTCGGCAGTGTCGGCGTGCTTCCGGATGACATCGACGTCGTGATCCACTCCGCGTCGACAGTGTCGTTCGACCCACCCATCGACGAGGCCTTCGACACGAACGTGGGCGGCGCCTACGGCGTCTACGGAGCGCTCCTCGCGAGCAAGAGCGACCCGCACGTCGTACACATTTCCACGGCCTACGTCGGCGGCATCCGCAAGGGCATCGCGCCGGAGGCATCCCTGACCCACGAGGTCGACTGGCGCGCGGAGTACGAGGCCGCCAAGTCGGCTCGCCTGCGCGTCGAGATGGAATCCCGCCAGCCCGAAGCGCTGCGCCAGCAGCTTGCCAAGGCCAAGGCCCGACACGGCAAGACCGGTCCGCAGGCGGTCGCGGGCTTCGCGGAGGCCGCGCGATCCGAGTGGGTGCGCGAGCGCCTCGTCGACTACGGCCGCACGCGCGCCGAGAGCCTCGGCTGGACCGACGTCTACACGCTCACCAAGGCGTTCGCCGAGCGCGCCGCCGAGGAGATGTGGTCGCAGGCCGGCCACCGCCTGTCGATAGTGCGCCCCTCGATCATCGAGAGTTCGCTCAAGCACCCGTTCCCGGGCTGGATCGACGGCTTCAAGGTCGCCGACCCGCTCATCATCGCGTACGGCCGCGGCCAGTTGCCCGACTTCCCTGGCCTGCCCGACTCGATCCTCGATGTCATCCCCGTCGACTTCGTTGTGAACGCTGCCCTCGCCGCCGCCGCGCGCCCGGCGAAGCCCAACGACGCCCAGTACTTCCAGGTCGTCTCGGGCAAGACGAACCCGCTGCCGTTCCACCGCATGTACGAGAACGTCAACCGCTATTTCACCGAGAACCCCCTTCCCGACGAGAATGGCGACATCATCGTTCCGCGCTGGCGCTTCCCCGGCGGTCAGAAGGTCGAGAAGGCCCTCGAGAGGCGTGAGAACCAGGTCACGCGCGCCGAGAAGGTCATCGAACGGATGCCCACCACCAAGCGCACGCGCGAGTGGCTCGACACCGTGCGCAAGGGCAAGCACGGGCTGCAGCAACTGCGGGCGTTCACCGAGCTCTACCGCGCCTACGTGCAGACGGAGATCATCTTCGACGACACAAACACCCGCGCGCTGCTCGCCTCCCTGCCGAAGAAGGTGCAGGAGGAAGAGGGCTTCGACGTTCTCGACATCGAGTGGGAGCGTTACTGGCAAGACGTGCACTTCCCCGCCGTCACCACGCTGACGCGCGCGTTCGGCAAGCGCCCCTCGGCCAAGGCCCGGTCGCAGAAGGTGCTCCCGGTTCGCTCAGACGTCGTCGCGGTCTTCGACCTCGAGGGCACCGTGCTCGAGTCCAACCTCGTGAAGCAGTACCTCACCCTGTGGGCCGGCACAGTTCCGCGCGCTCGCGTCGCTCACGACCTCGCGAACTTCACGTTCTCTCTGCGCAAGTACTGGCGTGCCGAGCGTCGCGACCGCGGCGAGTTCATCCGCACATTCATGCGCCGCTACAAGGGCTTCAAAGTCAGCGAGATCGAGCGCCAGGTTCGCGGACCCTTCGGCCGCGCCATGCTGCGCCGAGCGCTCCCCGACGCGCTGCGCCGCGTGCAGGAACACAGGGATGCCGGTCACCGCACGATCCTCGTCACCGGATCCATCGACCTCACGGTCACCCCGTTCCTGCCGTACTTCGACGAGGTGGTCGCCGGCCGCATGCATGAGCGCGACGGAGTGCTCACCGGCTTCCTCGCCGACCCGCCGTTGGTCGACGAGGCACGCGCTGCGTGGTTGCGTCACTATGCGGCGCAGAATGGGTATGACCTCGAGCACTCCTACGGGTACGGCGACAACCACGCCGACCTCGTGTGGTTGCAGCTCGTGGGCAATCCCAACGCCGTGAACCCTGACATCAATCTCTACCGTCACGCCAAGGAGAAGCACTGGAATGTGCTCGACTGGAAGCGCCGGGGCACCACCGCTACAGCTGGCGACTCCGAATCACTCGAAGTAGAAGGGGCATCCCATGGCGTTTGACATCGACAAGTACACCAGCACCTCGAAGAAGGTTGTCTGGGGAGACCTTGACTTCGACCAGTTCAGGACGAACCCGCTGCCGGAGGCGACCCTGCGCAGCATTCGCTACATGGCGGATATCGAATACCACACTGTCTGCTATTTGCGCGACCTGCTCGTCACGCCTTCGCACAAAGAGGCCGACGTCAGCGCCTTCATGACGATGTGGAACCGCGAGGAGTTCTGGCACGGCGAGGCGCTCTCAGCGGTACTTGGCGCCCACGGCATCACGCTCGACTTCGACCAGCTCAAGGCCACGCGCCTCAAGCTCGGCTGGAAGGACCGCCTCGACCCGATCAAGCAGTCGCTGCTCGGCAACATCGTGGGCAAGGACTTCATCGCCGTCCACATGATCTGGGGTGCCGCCAACGAGTGGTCGGCCGTCGCTGCCTACAACCGCATGGCCGACCTCGAACAGCATCCGGTGCTCGCAGAGCTCCTGCGCCGCATCGCGAAGCAGGAGGCCCGCCACGTGGCGTTCTACGCAACGCAGGCGCGCGATCGCCTCGCCAAGAGCAAGAAGGCCCAGGTCCTGGCGCGCTTCGCGCTCAAGAACGCATGGGGTCCGGTCGGTTCGAGCGTCATGGAGCCTGCAGAGGTCAACCACGTCATGAGTCACATCTTCGCGGGCGAAGAGGGCCTGCGTGAGATCCGCAAGCTCGACGAACACATCTCGCGCATGCCCGGCCTCGAGGGTCTCAAGATCGTGGAGAACTCGCTGCGCAACAAGTACGGATACGTCGACGCGGCATGACGGTTCGCATCGAGCGCGTCGACCTCCCCGGTATCGGGGTGCGCAACGACGTCATCACGGCGAGCGGGCGACGCGTGAGCGTCGTCTCGCAGCGCTCGGGCGAGCGCGATCTCGCGCTCTTCGACGTCGATGACCCGGATGCCAGCACCGACACGATCCCGCTGACCGACGATGAGGCTGCGGCGCTGGCCGAACTGCTGGGCGCCTCGATCGCGCTCAGTCGCCTCTCCGGTCTCAGCGAGAGGACCGTTGGGCTCTTCACCGAAGAGATCTCGCTGCCGAGCGACTCGAAGTTCGTGGGCCGCCCGATGGGCGACACGAAGGCCCGCACACTCACGAGCTCGTCGATCGTGGCGATCTCGCGCGGCATCGAAGTCATCGCCTCTCCCACGCCTGAGGTGCTGTTCGAGAGCGGCGACGTCATCATCGCCGTGGGCACCCGCAAGGGTCTCGACAAGCTCAGCAAGCTCATCGACCGCGGTCCGAGCTAAGCCGCCCGTGCACGATACGACCCTGCTGCTCATCGAAGTCGGAGCTCTGCTCCTCGTCCTGAGCCTGCTCGGTCGCCTCGCGGTCAGCTTCGGCGTCTCGCCCATTCCGCTCTACCTTCTCGCGGGCCTCGCTGTCGGCCACGGCGGATTCTTCCCGCTCGACGCGAGCCAGGGCTTCTTCGAGGTCGGCTCCGAGATCGGGGTCATTCTCCTGCTCGCGATGCTCGGTCTTGAGTACTCCCCCACCGAGCTGGTGAAGAGCCTCAAGCAGGCGCGAGTGGCGGGGCTCCTCGACGGCCTGCTCAACGCCGTGCCCGGTGCGGCGTTCGCGCTCGTGCTCGGCTGGGGCCCGGTCGCCGCGGTCGCCCTCGCGGGTGTCACGTGGGTGTCGTCATCCGGAGTTGTCGCGAAGGTGCTGCGTGACCTGCGCCGATTGAGCAACCGTGAGACGCCCGTGATTCTCTCGGTGCTCGTCATCGAGGATCTCGCGATGGCGTTCTACCTGCCCGTGCTCTCCGCCCTCGTGATCGGTGCTGGCCTCCTGCAGGGCGCCACGACGGTGGTCATCGCCGTGAGCGTGGTCGTCGTGATCCTGCTCGCGGCCCTGCGCTTCGGCAAGATCCTCTCGAAGTTGTTCTCGGCGCACAACCCCGAGCCCCTGCTGCTCGGAGTGCTCGGACTCACGATGCTCGTGGCCGGCCTGGCCGAGCAGGCGAACGTGTCCACCGCGGTTGGCGCCTTTCTCGTGGGCATCGCCATCTCGGGCCAGGTCGCCCACAACGCGACCGTGGTTCTCGCTCCCCTGCGTGACCTCTTCGCGACCGTGTTCTTCGTATTCTTCGGCATCGCCACGGATCCGGCCGACATCGTGCCCGCGCTCATCCCAGCCCTCGTGCTCGCCGTCATCACCATGGCCACGAAGACGCTGGGCGGCTACCTCGCGGCCAAGCGGGCAGGAATCGGCGTACCGGGCCGCTGGCGGGCCGGCCTCACGCTCACCCCACGCGGAGAGTTCTCGATAGTCATAGCGAGCCTTGCCGCGGGAGTCGAGCCCATGCTCGCGCCACTCGCGACCGCCTACGTGCTCATCACTGTCATCACGGGTCCGCTGCTCGCGAGAATCCCGGACACGGGGTGGTTCAAGACCATCGTGCGCAACCGCCGCCTCGCGGCCGAGGCCGCCTAAGCGCGGTATCCGCCAACCGGCCCGAGGCGCGTCGATCGGCCCTTCGTTCCGCTTCGGAACGACCGATTGGCGCACCTCAGCCCATGGGGCGACGTCATCGAGTTCCGTCGTTCATCGCTCGTAGGTGCCGACGAGACGGCCGCGCGCGACGACGTGCCCGACGATCGAGTCGATCGCCGCTCGCTGCGAGCTCGTGTCGATCTCACCGTGCACCGCGAACAGCATGAACCGATAGCGGTGGACGCCGTGCCCGACGATCGGGCGCGGACCACGGTAGCCCGAGCCCAGCATGCCCCCCAGGTGCTCGGCCAGGGACGTGTCGCGTGCCAGACCTCCCTCGGGAAGAGCCGCGGCATCCGGCCCGAGAATCGACATCGTGTGGATGAGCGGTCGCGAGAACGGCACATCGATGTCTTCGAGCACGAAGACGAGGTGATCTGCCTCGATCGGAACGCCGCTCCACTCGAGCTCGGGCGAGACGTTGTCGCCGACGCCCGCACCGGCGAACCGTTGCGGGAGGGGTTCGCCGTCGGCGAACGACGGACTCGTGAGGATCAGATCGGCGTCGGAATCGAGGAGGTTCCATACGCTCAATGACGCGTCGGCACGACGACTGCTCAACAGGTGACCGAGCCAGCGGGGAGCCATGCGCTCAGTCTAGGGACGGCGCGGCGAGAAGCCCTGCATCGACAGCGGATGCCCGTAAGCGAAGTCCATCGCATCGTGAAGGTCGTCCATCGCAAGTTCGACCCGCTGGTAGACCGCCGGGTCCATCACGTTCCCGTGCGAGTCGAGACGGGACCCTGCCCGCGACACGCTCACGGGGTCGATCAGCACCGCACTCAGCGACTGCAGCGTCGGGAACAGGGCGACCAGCCCCTGGATGCCGCCAGTGGAGCCGGGCGACGCGCTCAGCAGGAGTGTGGGCTTGCCGTCGAGGGCGCCGTAGCCGTCCAGCCAGTCGAGCGCGTTCTTCGTGATACCGGACGGCGCGTGCACGTACTCGGGCGACGCGATCACGGCGGCCCGGGCGGCGCGGGCGAGACCCCGGAAGTGTCGCACGCTCGCCGGCAGGTCGTCCGCGTTATCGAGCCCGGGGTTGAACAGCGGAAGATCCGGGATGAGCTCCGCCCCGACGAACTGCAGGTCGGGCGCCAACCGCTCAGCGAGGTCGAGCAGTGCCCGGTTGAGCGAGTCCGCGCGCAGGCTTCCGCAGAACGCGAGAACCGGCGTGCGCGACATGGCGTCAGCCTATGAGGGGTGCCAGCCCATTACCAGCCTCCACGGCTCACGCACCTGACGGCCACACCCAGATCGAGGACACGCCGTAGCCACGTCACGCGAACGGGGGGCACAACGGGAGTAGGATTCGCGTGATAACCGGTGCGTTTGCCGGTCCCCTATGGTGAGGAGGCAGTCATGGACACCAACCGTTGGACAAGCAGGCTGCACACGCCCGACCGCAGCGCACAGCAAGCGGCTGAGCTCACCACCGAGGCCATGAGCCGCATGCTCGAAGAGTTTCTGCGGCTCGACGCGCAGGAGTGGCCAGCGCTGCGCGCAGTCTCCGCGGGGTAGTTCTCTGTCGGCTTGTTCGGTTAGCCGTTGTAGACATCGCGACGGTGCCCGAAAGCGACGACGACAATAAGAAGCACGTCATCCTCGACCGTGAAGATGATGCGGCAGTTACCAATCCGCACCCGGAGCGCGTCGCGTCCCTCAAGAGACTTCGCTCCGGGTGGGCGAGGGTCCTCTCCCAAAAGTGCGATTGCACCCTGAATGCGTCCACGGTCTCGTGGATCAATTCGTCGAAGTGCCTTTGCCGCAGCCGGGCGCAGTTCGATGCGGTACTTACTCACTTCCAGCCGAGGTCTGCCTTGACCTGCGCCCAGGGATGTTGTCGCCCTCGTCGGCCATCGCGGCATCGAAATCGTCGGCATCCTCTGCGTCCTCGAGGGCCTCGATCATCCGGGCGTACTGCTCGGGGCTGATAACGACGGCTTCAAGCTTCCCGCGCCGCTCGAGGAACACAGCCTCACTGCGTGCACTCTTGATGAGCTCCGGCAGTCGGCCGCGTGCGTTTCTCAGCCGCCGTAGTCGGCGAACACAGAGACCGTGCTCCCGTTGTTCGCGCACAGTTGCCCGATCAACGCCTCGGCGCCGTTGACGTCTGCGGGCAGTTGCTCTGGAGCACTCATGGGGCTAGTGAGCCAGGCCGAGATCGGCGTCACGAGATGCCCGATCATCGTGCCGGGGTCGAGAGTCGCAAGCTGGGCGACTGCGCCGTCCATCTCGACTCGCCACTCGTCGACATCACCTCGCCGATGGTCGAGCACTGGTCCGCGATTGCCGGGTCGGGCACGAGCGGATCGGCATGCATGGCTGGTGGACCCGAATCGGCAGGAACGAGCGCGGGATGTTCCTCCGTCGTCACCGCGAAAGCAGGTGCAGGTTCGGCTCCACGCGGAGAAAGAGGTCGAGGTGATCGCCGCCTACCGCTCTGGTCTTACGGGCTACGAAGTTGGCGCTCGATTCGGCATTCCCCGTACGACGGTGAGCGCCATCATGCAGCGTCACGGTGTGAGGATGCGTCGGGCGCCGAAGCGGGCGTATCCCTCGCCGACGACTGCCCTGCTCGAGGTTGACAAACGGTGACGCCCTCGCCGAGTTCCCCGATTTAGAGTTCGACTCGCGTCATACTGACCATAATTCGTCTATGGGCAAATCGAAGATAGCGACCGAGCCGAGATCGTCCGCCACGGGAGTCAGGCATCGACCTTGGCCCCAATGGCTCACCGTAGTTGGAGCCGCCGTAGCGCTAGTTGCGGTCCTCGCCGCTGTCGCCGTCGTCCCAACTGAAATTGCGGATTCGCAGTATCCGACCGCGACCCTCGCAGAGAAGATTGATGCAACGACGTCGCTCCGGTTGCATTTTCTCTACGTGCTTGGCGGGCTCGTCGCTATCGCGACGCTGATCTATACGCATCTAAGACACGCTCGCGAGCGTGACCAGCTGGCTCTTGACCGAGCGCGACTCAGGAACGAGCGCTTTGGCTCAGCAATCGCACAACTCGCTCACGAGTCCCTGACGATTAGGCAGGGAGGAGTATTCACGCTGGAACGACTGGCTCGGGAGTCGGCAGACGAGCGCGACACGGTGTTCCGAGTGCTGCACGCCTTTGTTCAGGCGCACTCAACAGCCCGAGCCGGGAACGACCATGCTCCAATCGATGTCGTGACCGCATTCTCTGCGCTGACTCGACAGCCGCTGTCAGGCACCCGGGCTCTCCGACTTGAGGGCGTCAGCCTCCGTGGGATGTCTATCGATGCGGCGAATTTGACCAGTTCAACGTTTTTGTTTGTGGACTTTTCAGGCTCCACCATGTTTGGGTTATCCGCAAGGGACGCGCGTTTCAAGGAGTGCAATCTGGAAGGCGCCAGACTGGTGTTTCATCCTTCTGACGGCGTCCACATCGATTTCTGTCGAGCCACCGACGCATCAATCGCAGTCTCCAGCGGCTCAGCAATCTCATTCAGGGAGTCGGACTTGTCAGATTCCGCAGTCTCGGTCTATCAGGACGTGGCGAATCAGAACTACGATGAATGCCTACTTGACCGGGCAGACGTTACCTCCTATCACGTATCAGGCGCGGGGAACGTGTGGACTGACGACAGCAGGATGGTAGAAAAGGGAGTGCCAGGTGTCGGGGAACACGTCTACCTCGAGTACATCGGTTCCCTTTCGAGCTCGCCGTCAGGGCGTGAGCTTCGGTGGGCCGAAACGACGCCCGAGAGCAAGATCAAGTTCGCCACCAAGGTTCGCAATGAAATATTGTCCGGGAACGAAATAAAATGGGGTCCGCGAGGATCGGAACAATGGCTCCCGGTCGACCATGGCGCATAGACGTGTCTCGCACTCGACAAATGCCGTTCGACCGGTCAACAAATCGCGCTGAACCGTCACCGTCACCCACCGCGACACCGGCGAGATCCTCAGCCAACACCTGATCAACCCCGACAACAACTACTGGCGCAACCAAAATGAAGAGCCCGGCCGATGGCCGGGCTCTTCATAACTATCAACGATGACCCGAGTCCTCTATCAACGATGTCTCGACTCATCACATTCGTGGATCCAAGGGGATTCGAACCCCTGACCCCCTGCATGCCATGCAGGTGCGCTACCGGGCTGCGCCATGGACCCATCGCTTTCCTCGCGGAAAGCAACTCCACAAGATTACTACACATCAGAATAGATGCATGACCGAACCCATCACCGTCTCGATCACCCGCATCGTCGACCCCGAGCGCGCCAAAGAGGTCGCGGCGTGGGCCCGCGCCGGCCAGGACCTGCTGAGCGCCTCGCCCGGCTATCTCGGTTCGGGCTGGGTACGACCGGATCCCGAGAGCCCCGAGTGGCACATGCTGTTCAGGTTCGCGGATGCCGCGTCCCTCGAGCACTGGCAGAACTCTCCCGAGCGGGCATGGTGGGTGGCCTCTGCTCTCGGGATGGTCGAGCACTCCCCGGAGGAACGCCGAACAGGCATTGAGGGCTGGTTCGATGCACCCGCGACGGTCGAGGTCATCAGGCCCGTGGCATCCGCACCGCCTCGCTGGAAGCAGATGGTCGCGATCTTCCTGGTGTTCTTCCCGCTCAGCCTGTTCTTCAACTGGGCGATCTCGCCGTTCACCCACGACTGGCCGCTGGTGCTACGCGTGCTGCTTCTGGTCGTGCTCGTGTCGCCAGTGATGACCTACTTCGCGCTGCCGTTCGTCACGCGCGCGCTGCGGCCGTGGCTTACCAAAGGACGCTAGTCGGCGTTCTTCGCGACGGGAAGCTCGATCGGAATCGCCGGGCAGTCTTTCCAGAGACGCTCGAGCGAGTAGTACATGCGGTCTTCCTCGTGAAAGACGTGCGCGACGATGTCGCCGAAGTCGAGGAGGATCCAGCGACCCTCTGCGCGACCCTCGCGACGCAGCGTCTTGACGCCGGCCTCGAGCATCTTGTCTTCGATTTCGCCCGCGATGGCCTGCACGTTGCGCTCGTTGCGCCCCGTGACGAGGAAGAAGATATCGGTCAGCGGCAGAGGTCCTGAGACATCGAGCCCGACGAGATCTTCGCCCTGCTTGGAGTCGGCGGCCAAAGCGGCCACCTGGAGGAGTTCGCGCGCGCGCGAGGTTGCAGTCACAAGGTCCTTCGTGGGATGTGGTGGAAGTTCACGCTGATCAGAACACGTTGAACGCGAACGCTGCGACGAGCAACCCTGCGACGACAACTGCCATCGAGGATGCCGCGATCAGCAGCGCCGTGAGAGCGCGCGTGCCCTTGGGCTTCTGGGTGTGGGTAACGCCGTGTCCCGACGTGTGGGTGCTCACGGCGCGAATTGCGCGCACGGGAGACGAATCCGTCGAAATGACTTCGGAATCGTTGAGGTCGAACAGCTCATCGATACCGCCACGATCGAAGCGGTCTGACTGGCCGGTCGCGGCGAGGTTGCGCGGCAGGTCGATCGAGCCGGTGAGCATGATCTCGCCCGTGCTCGTGAGCGGGCCACGGATGTCTGTGCCGTTCGGAATCGACGGAAGCACCAGGGCGCTCGTGGCAGTCGAACCGCTGCCGACGCGACGGCTGATCGTGGTCTCGATGTCGTCATCCTCGACGCCCAACTGCGTGGACCAGTGGCCTGTGGGAGGAGTCCAGGGAGACGGCTCGTCGACGACGGGGACGGGCGCAATCTCGACGGGAACCTCGGCGACGGGCTCAGGCTGCGCCGGCGTTGACGGTGCCGTGAACATGGAGTCGAACGGCGACGACGAGACGGGAGCTGCAGGAGCCGACGGCACGAATGTCGGCGAGACGGCCGGGGACGGCACGGAGGCGACGGGCTGCGAGACGACGGGCTGCATGGCCGGAGGCTGCCCGACACCCGGCTCAACAAGCGGGAATGCCTGCGGCTGCTGGGTCGAGAGGGGTGCCTGCGCTGCGGGCTGCTGCGACTGGATCACGGAGGGCTGCGCGGCCGGGATCGAGGCGATGAACGGCGGGGCTGCGGGAGCCTGCGTGGCCGGCTGCTGCGACTGGAGGGCCGAGGCATCCTCGGCCTGCTGCATGGCGCGCAGTTCACGACGGGTGAAGGTCTGCTCGAACGGATAGTCGGAATCGGCGATGACCACGGGCGTGGGTTCTGCGGCCTCGGCGGGCGGTGCCCACAGCCTGTTGATGGGGGCGACCAACGCGGGAACCGCGGAGATCGGTGCCATGGGAGCGGCAGCAGCGGCAGCGCGGAAGCGCGCCTCCGTGTGGTAGTTGAGATCACTGGCCGGTGTCACCGGAGTTGTCGGCGCCGCAGTGGGCTCGCTCCAGAGGGAAGAACCGCCTGACCGCGCCTCGGGGCGGAAGTCACGAATCCGGTAGGAGGGCTGATCGGTCTTCTGGATCGCTTCGGTCGGCGGGAGGATCGACGTGTCGAACGGAACGGGCTGCGGTGCAGACGTTCCGCGCGAACGGAAGCTCGGGCCGTCGTAACTGGGCACCACGGGACGCGACTGCGTCGAGTAGTTGAGGGGCTCCGGAAGAGCGGGGGGCGGCGTCGCGGAACGGCGACCGGGCACAACTTCTTCGGAGAGGGACGACACGGGCGGCAGCTGAGCGGCGCGGCGCGAGGTGGTGTCCCACATGTCGCCCGTCGCGGCCGAATACTGCTGGGGCGTCGCGTCCTGGCCTTCGGTGAATCCGGCCTGGGCTTCGCCGTCGGCGCGCTCACTCTGACGCACCGCGCGCCGCGATTGCGGCTGCTGGTCGTGGAAAGTGGTCAAGACATACTCCGATACAAGTGGTGCTTGGCGATGTATTGGACTACACCATCGGGAACCAAATACCAGACGGGGAAACCCCGGCTGACCCTGCTTCGACAATCTGTTGATGAGATCGCCAGCGCCGGCACTTCAAGCGAGCTTACGCCCTGCTCTGGCAAACCGCTAATGGTGAGCCGGTGCCCCGGGCGCGACACGGCCACGAAATGGGCAAGCGACCAGACCTCCTCGACGTCCTTCCATTCGAGGATCTGCGCGACCGCGTCTGCCCCCGTGATGAAGAAGAGATCGGCATCCGGGCGGGCTTTTCGTATGTCTCGCAGGGTGTCGATCGTGTACGTCGGGCCCGCGCGATCGATGTCGACGCGACTGACCGTGAAGCGTGGATTCGCCGCCGTGGCGATGACCGTCATGAGATAACGGTGCTCCCCCTCGGTGACCGTCTCCTTCATCCACGGCTCGCCGGTCGGGGCGAAGATCACCTCGTCGAGGTCGAACTTCTGCTGGACCTCGCTCGCCGCGACCAGGTGGCCGTTGTGGATCGGGTCGAAGGTTCCGCCCATGACTCCGACACGCGCACGTCGCTGTGCTTGTTCAGCACGTGCTGAGTCGACCATTGTCTGCGCGAGAACCTAGTGGCCTGCGCCGTGTGAGTCGCCGCTCTTCGCGGTCTTGTTGCTGTGGCGGTTCGCGACGTCACGGAAGCTCCACGTGACGAAACCGATGAGCAGGAAGATGCCGACAGCAATGCCCGCGAAGCCGATGGGAGGCAGGAGCAGAGGTGCGAGTTCCTCGGTCTCGGTGACGAGTGTGACGAGCAGCGACATCAGTTCTCCGTTCGGGGGTTGCTTGAAATACTAGCCGCGACTGGGCTGGCTAACGGACGTGACCCGCGCCGCGCACTACCCACTTCGTGCTCGTGAGCTCCGGCAGACCCATGGGGCCGCGAGCGTGCAGCTTCTGGGTCGAGATGCCGACTTCGGCGCCGAACCCGAACTCGCCCCCATCCGTGAACCGCGTGGAGGCGTTGACCATGACGACCGCCGAGTCGACCTCGGCGAGAAAGCGTTCGGCTTTCGCGAGGTCGTTCGTGAGGATCGACTCGGTGTGGTGCGTCGAGTACGTGCGGATGTGCTCGAGCGCTTCGTCGAGGTCGTCGACCACCCGCACCGCGATGTCGAGCGTCATGTACTCGGTCGACCAGTCGTCCTCGGTCGCGGGAACGGCATCCGGGAAGAGTGCTCGCGCGCGTTCGTCGGCGTGGATCACCACCCCGGCTTCGCGCAGGCGTGCGAGCACGGGCGGCAGCAGACGGGGCGCGGATGACGCGTGCACGAGCAGTGTCTCGAGGGCGTTGCACACGCTCGGTCGCTGCACCTTCGAGTTGTGCACGATCTCGACGGCCATGGATTCGTCGGCGCTCTCGTCGAGGTAGACGTGCACAACTCCGGCGCCGGTCTCGATGACGGGCACCGTCGACTCGGCGACCACCGAGTTGATGAGCTGCGAACTGCCGCGCGGGATCAGCACGTCGACGAAGCCGCGCGCCTGCATGAGCTGCTTTGCACCCTCCCGACCGAACTCGTCGATCGTCTGCACGGCCTCGGCCGGCACTCCAGCCTCCACGAGCGCGGACTGGATCACCTCCACCAGCACGCGGTTCGTGTTCTCCGCTGCGGAACCGCCGCGCAGCACGACGGCGTTGCCGCTCTTGAGCGCGAGGGCCGCGATGTCGATAGTCACATTGGGGCGAGCCTCGTAGATCGCGCCGACGACGCCGAAGGGCACGCGCACCTGGGTGAGCTGCAGCCCGTTCTCGAGCGTGGACCCCCGCACCACATCGCCCACGGGGTCGGGCAGGGCGACGATCTCGAGCACAGCCCTCGCGAGGGCCGCGAGACGCTTCTCGTCGAGTCTCAGGCGATCCTGGAGCCCCTCAGGCATGGCATTCTCGCGACCGTTGGTCAGGTCGAGCTGGTTAGCGGGCAGGATGCGGCTCTCGTTGCGCATCACCGAGTCGGCGATCGCCTCGAGCGCCGCGTTCTTCTGCGCCGTCGTGAGGGTCGCGAGCACGCGTGACGCGTTGCGCGCGGCGGTGAGCTTGTCGGTGAACGAGGGCGCGTCGATGAGGGTGTCGGCCATGCCGCAAGTTTACGCGTGCGCCGAAAACGCAGGAGCGATCAGACCGCGGCGAACCAGGTGCCGAGCTCGGCGCCGCTGAGCGCTTCCGCGACGCTCCCGGTGGCCGCCAGCAGCGTCGGGATGCCCGCAGCGGCCGCGAGCTTGGCCGCGGCGACTTTCGTGCTCGCGCCACCCGTGCCGACGCCTGCGGCGCCGATGTCGCCGAAGGTGACTCCACCCAGGTCGTCGTCGAACGGGACGGAATCGATCCGCACCGCGCCGGGCTCCCCCGGCGGACGCGTATAGAGCGCGTCAACGTCCGATAGAAGCACGAGCACGTCGGCATGCACCAGCACCGACACCATCGCCGCGAGGCGGTCGTTGTCGCCGAACCGGATCTCCTGGGTTGCCACAGTGTCGTTCTCGTTGACGATCGGGAGGATGCGCAGTCCAAGCAGTCGCTCGAGCGCCCGCTGCGCGTTGCTGCGGTGGGTCGGGTTCTCCATGTCCCCCGCGGTGAGCAGGATCTGGCCCGCGACGATCTTGTAGCGGTCCAGGCTCTCCTGGTAGCGGAAGATCAGCACGTTCTGCCCGACGGCCGCGGCGGCCTGCTGCGTCGCGAGATCCGTGGGCCGGGAGTCGAGCTTGAGATATGGGATGCCCGTGGCGATCGCCCCCGACGACACGAGGATCACCTCTGAGCCGCGGGCGTGCGCCGACGCGAGTGCGTCGACGAGCATCCCGATCTGGCCGACGTTGGCCCCGCTCACCGACGAGGAACCGACCTTCACGACTATGCGTCTGGCGTGCGGAATCTCCGCGCGGGTGCTAGTCATCGTCGTCGCGCTTCTCTACCGCAAACCCCTCGTCGTCGGTCCAGATGCCCGCCTTGCGCTCCTGCTCGAGTTCGGCGCGGGCTTCGGCCTTGGCATCCATGCGCTCGAGGTAACTCAGGCGACGCTTGCGGTTCGTGTCGCGCTGGTTGTCGTCGAGGCGGGCGTCGGTGCCGCGAGGGCTAGTGATGAGCTCTGCAGCGGAGGAGAGCGTCGGCTCCCAGCCGAACTCGCGGCCGTCGATCGACACGCTCGCCCCGGGGACTGCCCCGACCTTGAAGAGTTCGTCTTCGACACCGAGCTTGGCCAGGCGGTCGGCGAGGAAGCCCACCGCCTCGTCGTTGTTGAAGTCGGTCTGCTGCACCCAACGCACGGGCTTGACGCCGACGACGGTGTACAGGTTGCCGAACGAGCCGCCCGACACGACGACACTGAATTCCTTCTCGTTGACAGCGCGCGGCCGGATGACGATGCGCGCCTTGGGCGCCTCGAGAGCCTTCACGTCCCGGTCGGCCTGCACGAGGTCGGCAAGCGCGAAGGAGAGCTCGCGCAGCCCCTTGCGCGACACCGCTGAGATCTCGAACACGCGGTAGCCGCGCGCCTCAAGCTCGGGGCGCACGAGGTCGGCGAGTTCCTGCGCCTCTGGCACGTCGATCTTGTTGAGCGCGATGAGCTGCTGGCGCTCGAGCAGTGGCAGCTGGCCTTCGGGCACGGGGTACGCGGCGAGTTCGCCGAGGATGATGTCGAGATCGCTGATCGGATCGCGACCGGGTTCGAGCGTCGCGCAGTCGAGCACGTGCAGGAGCGCGGTACAGCGCTCCACGTGCCGGAGGAACTCGAGGCCGAGGCCCTTGCCCTCGCTCGCGCCCTCGATGAGGCCGGGAACGTCAGCGATCGTGTACCGCATGTCGCCCGACTCGACCACACCGAGGTTGGGGTGGAGGGTCGTGAAGGGATAGTCGGCGATCTTGGGCTTGGCTGCACTCATGGCAGCCACAAGGCTCGACTTGCCCGCCGACGGGTAACCGACGAGGGCCACATCGGCGACGACCTTGAGTTCGAGGTAGACGTCGCCCTCGAAGCCGGGGGTTCCCAGCAGGGCGAACCCCGGCGCCTTGCGCTTCGTCGTGGCGAGGGAGGCGTTGCCCAGCCCGCCCTGGCCACCCGGGCCTACGACGATGCGGAGGCCGGGGGCATCCATGTCGAGAAGTTCGTTGCCCTGGGCATCTTTGACGACCGTGCCGACCGGGACCGACAGGATCATCTCTTCGCCGGAGGTGCCGCTCTTGTGGTCGCCCTGGCCCGGCTGGCCGTGTTCTGAGCGACGATGGGGCGCGCGGTGGAAGCCCAGCAGCGTGGTGACTTGCGCGTCGCTCACGAGCACGATGTCGCCGCCGTCGCCGCCGTTGCCGCCGTCGGGCCCGGCGAGCGGCTTGAACTTCTCGCGCTTGACCGAGACGCAGCCGTTGCCGCCGTGCCCCGCGAGGAGGTGGAGGGTTACCCGGTCGACGAATGACGCCATGGCACTCTCCTTACCTTGTTAAACGCCAAGAGCGAGCCGAAGCTCGCTCCCGCGGTGAAGCTGAAAACTAGTCTGCGACGACGATGTTGACGACCCTGCGGCCGCCCTTCGCACCGAACTCGACAGCGCCCGCCGCGAGGGCGAACAGCGTGTCGTCTCCACCGCGGCCGACATTGGCGCCCGGGTGGAAGTGCGTGCCGCGCTGGCGGAGGATGATCTCGCCCGACTTGACGACCTGGCCGCCGAAACGCTTGACGCCGAGGTACTGCGCGTTCGAGTCGCGACCGTTACGAGTGGAGCTTGCGCCCTTTTTATGTGCCATGAGTCGTCGTCCCTACGCGATCGAGGTGATCTTGATACGCGTGAGCTCCTGGCGGTGGCCCTGGCGCTTCTTGTATCCGGTCTTGTTCTTGAACTTCTGGATCACGATCTTCGGGCCGCGCTCGTCGCCGAGCACCTCCGCGATGACCTTGATCTTGGCGAGGTCCTTGGCAGCGTGGGTGATCTTGTCACCATCGACGTGCAGCACGGGAGCGAGCTCCACGTTGCCCTTGGCGTCGGCCGCGATGCGGTCGAGAACGACGATCGAGCCGACCTCGACCTTCTCCTGACGCCCACCGGCGCGCACAATTGCGTAAACCATTTGGTTTCCCTCTTTTATAAGCTGACGGTGCTAAAACAGCGGGCTTGGCCCAGCAGACACCAAGGGTCAAGCATACGGGGTCACGAGGGTTCGGTCAAACCTCGTCGATGAGCCCGGACAGCGGATGACGCGGCGGGTGGTCTTTGCGCCAGATCCACAGCAGCACGCCCGCGAGTACACCCAGCGCGAGAGTCGAGACGAACGTGATCGCGGCGCTCGTGAGGGCTCTGCCGATCGCGCCTACAGCCCCCGCCCCGTCGAACCTCGTCGTGGGGAACGACTGCCCGAAGATGGCACCGTCCCAGCTGAATGCACCGAGGATTCCGGCCACCGCGAGCACGATGAAGACCACGGTAGAGGCGACTCCGGTGGCGAGGATCGCGCGGGTGACGACGTGCGGAAGGCGCAGCTCCTCGGCGATCGGGGCGATGATCCAGAGGCTCACGAAGAACCCGACGGCGAAGGGAACAGCGACGAGCAGCTCCCGCCCGAGCGCGAATCCGTAGGACTGGCCGACGCTCGCCGCCGAGAGGAAGATCACGAGGGCCTGGACTACCTGCAGGACAACGATCGCGGCGCCCACGAGCACGGCGGTGACGGCCGACACGAACGCTCCGTGGCGGCTGACGAGCTGTTTCACGGTGAGAACCACGCGCCCAGCCTACAATCAGGGCAATGAGCGTGCTGGTGGGTTGCCCACACCCTGGCCGGGCAAGTGGGAGGTCGCAGCGCTCATGATCCTCATCGACCAGCCGATCTGGCCTGCGCACAACACGGTCTGGGCGCACATCGTGAGCGACAGTTCCCTCGATGAGCTGCACGCGTTCGCCGCGCTGGCGGGCATCCCCCGCCGCGGTTTCGACCTCGATCACTACGACGTTCCCGCGCACAAGTGGCAGGAACTCGTGGCGCTCGGGGCACATCCCGTGGGCGTCCGCGAGTTCGTGGAGCGGCTGCGGGCAAGCGGGCTGCGCGTGCCGCAGCGGGACCGCAGGGCGCGCTAGGCCGAGTCACCAGCGGAGGGTGAAGCCCTCAACGCTGCGGGTCTGGGCGCCGCTGTCGACGTCCACGATGACAGTCGTTACTGACGTCGCGCGAGCGTCGTAGAAGTACCCGTCGGAGACTGCTGCCGAGGCATCCGGGACCGTCTCGATCGCCACGTACTGGCCGTTCGGCGAGACTGTGAAGTCTGAGATACTGCCGCCGTCGTTGGGGGTCTTGTAGAGCACGCGCGACGTCGCGCCGTCGTCGTAGACGAGCAGGCTGCTGAAGCGGCGGCCGGTCGCGTCGGGCACGACAACTTTCTGGATGCGGGCTCCGCTGGGCAGCATCGCGGTGGCGCCCTGGAATGTGCGTTTGCCGTCGACCGGCGAGGGCTCGAGCCGCTGGACATCCCCCGTCGCGAGCGTGAGCGAGACCTCACCGAAGGCGTCGGTCATCGTAACGGTGAGCCCGTCGACGGAGATCTTGTCGAACCCGAGGAACTGCCCCAGGGGGCTCACGGTGGCGCTCACCGGGTCGATGAGCAGGAGACTGCGGTCGAACGTGAGGGCGAGGAGGTTGCCCGTGCCGGGAAGGAACTGCCAGCCCAGCACCGTGATCGGATCGCCGCTCAAGCCGACGACGGGAGTGACGGCACGTCCCGCGGTGAGGTCGATCGTGTAGAGCGTCGAGTTGTTCTTCTGGCCGAGCCCTGGGACGGCGCTCGTGAGCGCGAAGCCCACCGTATTGCCCGCGGCCGAGGCATCCAGGGCCGAAATCGACCCAGTCTCGGGCAGGCGTACCGCCTCCACGACCGACGTGTCGGTGTTCACGAAGCTCAGACTGCTCGTGTGATCGTCGTTGAGGGCGACCACCGCGAGGAAGTGGTCGAGCACCGCGAAATCCTGGATCTGCGTCGCCGAGTACACCACGGTACGCGCCGATCCACTGAGCCCCGTCGTCACGATGTCGTCGCCCGCGTCGCCGCGGTCGAGGTAGTAGAGCGTGGGCGAGGTGGTCGTGAATCCGTAGCTGATCGTCGACGGCTGCGCGAGGTAGACGCTCGTCACGCCCTCGATGCTCACGTGGTAGTCGGTCGCGTACTTGAGTCGCGAGTCGAACTGCACGGCGATGATATCGCCCTGTGTGCTCACCGTGAAGTCCGTGCTGGGCGTGACAGTGACCTGCGAGTGCTTGACCTGTGCGACAGCCTGGTTCGCGAACAGGCGCACCTGCTGGCCGCCCTGCTCGACAACGCCCTTCGTGTCGACCTGGGCGCTCGACAGCTTCGGCCCCTGCAGGTAGCCGAGGGCGAGGAATACCGCGCAGAGCACGATGAGGGACGCGACCGTCACCGCCAGGGCGCGACGGAACGCCGGCCCTTCAGTAGAGGTACGGCTCACTCGGCTGGTCCACCTTCGTCACGGAGTCGGGGCTCAGGGCGATCGACTGCTTGCTCGCGGTGCTCGGGTTGGTGCCGAACTGCCCGGTCGCTTCGATCCAGTCGTCCACGGCATAGGTGTCCTGCCACTGGGCGAGGAACACCGGGATGCCCGTGGGCTGGGCATCCACGGCGCAGCACGTGACGACGAACCGGGAGACGTAGAACATGTTCGTGGGGTCGTCCGGATCTGCAGTGATGAAGCCCACGACGTCGACCGGCTTGCCGTCGTAGAACGACAGGTCGCTCGTCTGGCGCAGGAGCGAGGCCCAGTCCACGACCGTGAACGTCGTGAAGGTCGCGACCGAGGCCGCGTCGGCGGCGTCAACCGACTGCGTCTCCGCGCCGAGGGTCGTGCTGTTGATGTCACGCTGGCTCGCCGTCGCGCTCGTGAGCGTCGCGGGCGGAATGGCCACCATGGCCACGGCAATCAGCGTCGCGACGCAGAGTCCCACGATCGAGAGGATCTTCGCACTGCGGCGCGGCTGCTCCTCGTCTTCCGGGTGCGTGCGCACCAGAAGGCTCGCGACCACCAGACCGAGCGCGAGCACTCCCATGATGATCGTGAAGACGATGTATCTGGGGTGAATGTAGAGCACGAGCTGGTTGCCGACCGACAGCCAGATCGTCGCGACCACGGCGATGCCGATGAGCACGACACCGCGCCAGCGCTGGACGTTACGCCACATAGTTCACCACCAGCCCCACGAGGGCGCTCAGGAGCCCCACGACCACCGTGAGCTGCACGAGCACCCTCGTCGTGAAGGTCGTACGGAGGATCGCGAGCATCTTGATGTCGATGATCGGTCCGAAGACGAGGAATGTCGCGATCGAGCCCGGCATGAACGTGTTGGCGAACGGCAGGATGAAGAACGCGTCGACGTTCGAACACACGGCGATGACGAACGCGAGAACCATCATCGCGAGGATCGACCACAGCGGGTTGCTGCCGAGCGAGACGAGCACGTCCCGTGGCACGGCGACCTGGATCGCACCCGCGACGAGCGCGCCGATGAACAGGGCGGGCATGATGACGCTCGCCTCGCGGATGAAGATGTCAACGCTCTTCGCGACACGGGAATGGTCATGCTCGTCGGGCGCGCGCCGACACTCGGCAGCGAAGCCGGGCGTGAGCAGCGCATCCTGTCGCGGGTGCAGGCTGAAGAGCCACCCGATGATGTTCGCTATGGCGAGGCCGCCGAGGATGCGGGCGACGAGGATTCCGTCGTCGAAACCGAAGGCCTGGTGCGTCGTGATGATCGTGATCGGGTTCACGATCGGGGCGGCCAGCAGGAATGTCATGCTCTCCGGCACCGTGAAACCGCCCACGATGAGGCCGCGGGCCAGGGGCACGTTGCCGCACTCGCACACCGGTAGCAAGATGCCGAACAGCGAGATGCAGAAGCGCCGCAGCACGGGGTTGCGCGGCAGATACTTCATGAGAATGCCGTCGGGAAGCCAGACCTGCACGACGATCGACAGGAGGATTCCGAGGATCACGAACGGCAGCGACTCGATGACGACGCTGATGCTGAGCGTCAGCAGATCCTGGACCTCGTTCGGCAGGGAGAACCCGCTGCCCGCCAGGAAGGCCCGCAGCCCGAGGAGCGCCGCGATGCCGACCACTCCGACGCCGAGCCACACGAGTCGCTTGGTGCTGCGCGGAGCCGAGTGCTGGTGGTGGTCGTGCTCGACCTCGGCAACTCGCGTATCCACGCCAGAATGCTACTTCGGTGGCGCCGGGCAACCCTGAGGGATCGCCCGGCACCGCTAAGAACTAGGAGTTGTCGGTCGTGATGACGGGAGAAGAAACGCGACGCGAGACGCGCGAGCGCCCCTGGCCGGGCTGCTTCGGTTCCGGAAGCGCCTCGAGCACGGAGTCGAGGATCTGCTCGGCGTCGTGGGTCGAGATCTTGCGCTGCTGGCGCGGCGCCTTCGTCACGGGGATGTCGAGGATCGCGACTGCAGCTTCTGCTGCGGCCACCGTGGCTTCCTCGACCTGGGTCGGTGCGGACGCAGCATCCTGAATCGGAATCTCCGTCGTGTGCACAGTGCTCGCGGCCACGCGGGCGAGCGCATTGCGCACGTCTTCCGTGATCGCGTGTGTGCCGCTCGATCCCACACCGTTCTTGACTGTCGTGGATGCCACGACTCCCCCGCCGCCGTTCCCGCCGCTGCGGTTGCGACCGCGACGGCCACCACCGCTCGTTTCGGGCTGGGCGGTCTGCTGCTGCTGGCGGTGCTTCGTAACGGGATCGTGGTGCACGATGATGCCGCGACCGGAGCAGACCTCGCAGGGCTCGCTGAACGTCTCGAGCAGGCCGAGGCCCAGCTTCTTGCGCGTCATCTGCACAAGTCCGAGCGAGGTGACCTCGGCAACCTGGTGCTTCGTGCGGTCGCGGCTGAGGCACTCAACGAGTCGACGCAGCACGAGGTCGCGGTTCGACTCGAGCACCATGTCGATGAAGTCGACGACGATGATGCCGCCGATGTCGCGCAGCCTGAGCTGGCGGACGATCTCCTCGGCGGCCTCGAGGTTGTTCTTGGTGACCGTCTCTTCGAGGTTTCCGCCAGAACCGACGAACTTGCCGGTGTTGACGTCGACGACGGTCATGGCCTCGGTGCGGTCGATCACGAGGGATCCGCCGGAGGGCAGCCAGACCTTGCGGTCGAGTGCCTTCTCGATCTGCTCGGTAACTCGGAACTTGTCGAAGGAGTCGACTACTGCATCGTCGTAGCTTTCCACCCGGTCCGCGAGGTCCGGGGCGACTGCGCTCAGGTAGCCCTCGATCGTTTCCTTCGCGTCGTCGCCAGCGACGACCAGCTTCTGGAAGTCCTCGTTGAAGACGTCACGCACGATCTTGATGAGCAGGTCGGGCTCCGAGTGCAGGAGCGCGGGTGCCTGCTGGGTCTCGACCTGGCGGCTGATCTCGGCCCACTGGCTGGTGAGTCGCTGCACGTCGAGCGTGAGCTGCTCTTCGGTGGCACCCTCGGCCGCGGTGCGCACGATCACGCCCACGTTCTCGGGCAGCACCTCCTTGAGGATCTTCTTGAGGCGCGCGCGCTCGGTGTCGGGCAGCTTGCGGCTGATCCCCGACATCGAGCCGTTGGGCACGTAAACGAGGTAGCGGCCCGGCAGCGAAACCTGCGAGGTGAGGCGGGCGCCCTTGTGTCCGACGGGGTCCTTGGTCACCTGCACGAGAACACGGTCGCCGGGCTTGAGCGCGAGTTCGATGCGCCGGGCCTGGTTCTTGCCGTCGCCCTCGGCGGCCGCGGCATCCCAGTCGACCTCGCCGGAGTAGAGCACTGCGTTACGGCCGCGGCCGATGTCGACGAATGCAGCCTCCATGCTCGGGAGCACGTTCTGCACGCGACCGAGGTAGACGTTGCCGATGAGGCTCGCGTCCTGCGACTTGGCGACGTAGTGCTCGACGAGCACGCCATCTTCGAGAACGGCGATCTGGATGCGCTCGAACTTGGAGCGCACGACCATGACGCGGTCGACGCTCTCGCGGCGGGCGAGAAACTCGCTCTCGGTGACGACCGGACGACGGCGTCCCGCATCGCGACCGTCGCGGCGGCGCTGCTTCTTCGCCTCGAGACGGGTCGATCCCTTGACGCGGGTGGGCTCGTTGCTGAGCACGGGCTCGGGGCGCGGCTGGCGCACCCGAACTACGGTGTTGGGGGCCTCGTCGCCGGGGCGGGCATCCTCACCCGGGCGGCGGCGCGAGCGACGACGGACGGTGCCGGCGTCCTCCCCCGCGAGGTCGCTGTCTGAGTTGTTGCCGCCGCCGCCGTTGTTGTTGCCACGGGCCTGGTTCGAGGCGCGCACGGGAGGAAGCGGGGGGAGGTCGGGAGCTTGGAACAGCAGCGACGTCGTCGGCCGCAGGGGCGCCTTCTTCTCCACAGCGGGCACGGATCCCTCGACCCCGTCCTTCTTCGCCGGGCTGCGCCGCGCGGCCTTCGGGGCCTCCTCGGCCACGTCGCCAGTGGAGTCGCTCGCCTTCGGCAGGGCGGATCCGCCCGCATTCACGTGATCCGCAGCGCTCTTGGCAGGAGCGGTCGCTTTGGTGACCCGCTTGCGCGGCTCGGCCTTGGGCGCCCCATCGGCGACCGGGGCTTCGAGAACCTCAGCCGCCACCTCGGCGACCGGTGACTCGGGAGCCTTGGCATCCGTCGCCGCCTTGCGACCGCCAAACAGGCGATTTCTCTTCTTCGGGCTTTCGTCGCTGCTCTTTGTGTTCACGTCGTTTGTGTTCACCATTTCTGGTGTACTCCTTGCCCGGGTGGGCAACCGCGCCACCCACCGGGTACTCTCTCGTGCGCTATCCCGCCCACTCGGCGGCACCGCTACTAATCCTTCAGGTCCTGCAGCGGGCCCTGCTCCCCTCTGGGAGCTGCTCGCGCTTGCAGTTTGTGTGCTGTCACCACACTTCGGAACTGGCTATCCGACATTGGTCCGGTTCGTGTCTATCCGACGATTGAGTCTTGAATGAACTGAGTCGTGAATGAACTGAGTCGTGAATGAACACAGCCCGGTAAGCACTGTTTGGCGTCGTGTCGAGCGCGGCTCGACTGACTGCCTTCGATTATCGCACGCATTCCCAGATAGGCGTGATTCGGCGCGTGCAATAATCCGACCATGACTGACGCTGGCGCCGTGCGCCGTCCCCTCTCGCTCGCGATCGTGCTCATCGTCACGGGCGCGATCGGCTGGTATGCGGCCTTCAGCCTCACGCTCGACAAGCTCGCGGTGCTCGCGAACCCGCAGGCCGACCTCGACTGCAACTTCAGCATCCTCGTGCAGTGCGGAGTCAACCTGGGGTCATGGCAGGGCTCGCTCCTTGGCTTTCCCAACCCGATCCTCGGCCTCGGCGGATTCGTGGCCCCGATCGCTGTGGGGGTCGCGCTCCTCGCGGGAGCAACCTTCGCGCGCTGGTTCTGGATCGCGTTCAACGTCGGCGTGTTCGGCGCTTTCGCGTTCTGCCTGTGGCTCGCCTACCAGAGCATCTTCAACCTCGGCACGCTGTGCCCGTGGTGCATGCTCGTCTGGTCGATGACGATCCCGATGTTCTGGACGCTCACCCTCGCCAACGCCCGTGCCGGCCGGTTCGGCGCGCGCTTCGAGGCGATCGGCGCGCGCGCGTATACGTGGGTGCCGGCCATCGTGGTCGTCGGATACCTCATCATCGCGATCGTGGCGCAGGTGCGGCTCGACGTGCTCTCGACGCTCCTGGTGTAGCTGCGCGGGCTCGCCTGGGCGCAAGTTGGGCGTGCCGGGCCTCGGCCAAGGCCGCGAGTTGCGCCAAACGGGGCACGCGCGGGCCTCGGTTGCCTCGTTTGGCGCAACTCGACGGTCGGGGCAGGCCTAGAACCAGAGAGCGAGCTCGCGAGCCGCCGACTCGGGCGAGTCGCTGCCGTGCACGAGGTTCTGCTGCACCTTGAGACCCCAGTCGCGGCCGAGGTCGCCGCGAATCGTCCCGGGGGCGGCTGTCGTCGGATCCGTCGTGCCGGCGAGCGAACGGAACCCCTCGATCACGCGATTGCCGGCGACGCGGACAGCGACCACGGGGCCGCTCTGCATGAACTCGACAAGGGGCTCGTAGAACGGCTTACCCTGGTGCTCCTCGTAGTGCGCCGCGAGCAGATCGAGATCGGCCTGCACGAACTTGAGGTCGACGAGCTGGTAGCCCTTGGCCTCGATGCGGCGCAGGATCTCTCCGGTCAGGTTACGGGCGACGCCGTCGGGCTTGACGAGGACGAGGGTTTCTTCGACGGTCATGAGTTCTCCTGTAGTTGCGATCGTTGGTGGTCGATCTGCCGCCCCTTGACGAAGCAGTAGACCCAGATCGCGACGAATCCTGCCGCGATGACGAACATGATGGGCAGCAGGATGCCCGTGGCAAGGAGCACGGCCTGAAGCACCCAGCCCAGCCACACTCCCCAGCGGAAACGCTGCAGCCCGGCGGTGATGAGGAGTGCGACGAGTAGCGCTCCCCCGCCCGCGAACGCCGTGACCGCGGGGACGGCCTTGAGCCCGAACGCCGTGAGCGTCACGAAGAACATGAGCACGGCCTCGAGCCCGAGCACGATGCTCAGGAGTGACTCGGTCGTACTGCGGGTGCGCTTCACGGCTTCCACTTCTCGGCGAGCGCGACTTCGATGGCCTCACCCACGAGGGTGATGGAGCCGGTCACGACGACCGCGCGGCGGGGGGCCGCCGCCGCCCAGACGCGGGCATCCTGCACAGCATGTTCGAAGCTCGCGAACTGGTAGGTCGCGTCTTCGTTGGTGAGTTCGAGCACAAGCCCGGCGAGCTCTTCGTAGGGAACCGCGCGCTCGGACTGCGACTGCGTGACGTGGAAACGCTCGGCGACGGGCGCGAGTGCCTCGATGATGCCGCGCGCGTCCTTGTCCTGAAGCACGCCCAACACGATAGTGATCTCATCGAACGTGAAGTACGCCTTGAGCGCGGCCGCGAGGGCGGCGGCGCCGTGGGGGTTGTGCGCGGCGTCGACGAGCACGGTCGGGTCGGTTCCGACGATCTGCAGACGCCCCGGCGAGGTCGCGGTCGCGAGGCCCTCCGCGAGCACGTCGCCCACGAGCGGCTGCGTGCCGCCCCCGAGAAACGACTCGACAGCGGCGATCGCGAGCGCCGCGTTGTGCCCCTGGTGCTCGCCGAAGAGGGGCAGGAACAGGTCGCGGTATGTGCCCGCGAGTCCGCGGACTGAGATGACCTGTCCGCCGACGGCGACCGTCGAGCTCTCGAGCGCGAACGCCGAACCCTCTACGGCGAGCGACGACTCCGTGAGCTCGGCGGCGCGTTCGAGCTCGACCAGGGCATCCGGGGTCTGGGCTGCCGACACGACCGCGGCGGCTGGCTTGATGATGCCGGCCTTGGTGCGCGCGATCTCGGCGACTGTCGAGCCCAAGCGCTGCGTGTGGTCGAGCGCGATGGGGGCGAAGACGGCGACCTGGCCGTCACCCACGTTGGTGGAATCCCACTCCCCGCCCATGCCGACCTCGATGACGGCGACGTCGACTGGGGCGTCAGCGAAGCTCGCGTAGGCGAGCACCGTGAGCGCCTCGAAGAACGTGAGGGGCTCGTCACCTTCGGCCTCGAGCTGCGAGTCGACGAGGTCGATGAACGGGCGCACGTCGTCCCAGTTCGCGGCGAGCGCACGGTTCGAGATCGGCAGGCCGTCGATCACTATGCGCTCGTTGACGCGCACGAGGTGCGGACTGGTCATGAGGCCCGTGCGCAGGCCGTATGCACGCAGGATGCTCTCCGTCATGCGGCTCGTCGAGGTCTTGCCGTTCGTACCGGTGACGTGAACTATCGGGTACGACCGCTGCGGGTCGCCCAGGAACTCGAGGGCACGACGGGTCGCGTCGAGGCGCGGCTGCGGGGCGGCCTCTCCGATGCGGGCGAGCAGTTCCTCGTAGACGCGGTCGGCGTCCTCCTGGTACTCGGCATCCTCGAGCTCGAAGTCCGAATCCTCGTCGAGGTTCGTGCCCTCGTTGCCGTCGGCGAACGGGCTCAGGTCGGCGAGCGGGTTCTCCGAGGGTTCACCCTCGTCGAGCTCGTCGAACTCATCGCGATCAGACATCAATAGCTCCCGACTTCCAGACGTCGATGACAAGTACACCAGCGTTTGCGTACTGCCCTGCCTTAAGGGTCGCACGCTGCGCGCTGGCCATGGAGTCGAGCGCGGCCGCCGTCTCCGGGTCTGGCGACGTCGCGAATGTCCACTCGATCGCGAGCGTTTCCGTCGCAATGGTCTCGCCGAAGCCCGTGAGTGCCGCAACATCGGCGTCGGACGACCCCGTGACCGACAGCGTGATGCGGTCACTCACCTCGAGGCCTGCCGCCTTGCGGGTGTCCTGGATGGCACGGATGATGTCGCGCGCGAGACCTTCGGCCTCGAGCTCGGGCGTCGTGACTGTATCGATGAGCACGAACCCTCCGTCGTCGAGGAACGCGATGGCGCTCGACTCGTCCGCGGCTTCGAGTTCGAGGTCGAACTCCCCCGCGAACAGCTCGATGCCGCCGACGATGACCATCGAACCCGACGGGGCCCAGTCCGCAGCCTTCGCCGACTGGATGACCTGCTGCACCTGCTTGCCGAGGCGCGGGCCGAGAGCGCGCGCGTTGACGGTGAGCTTGCGCGTGATGCCGAACGACTCGAGCGCGCCCTCGGCGAGCGGATCGAACGAGACGTGCTTGACGTTGAGTTCGTCGCGCAGGATTCCCTCTACGCCGTCGAACCACTCGGTGCGGCCGGTCACGACGGTGAGCTTCGCGAGCGGAAGGCGCACGCGAAGGCCGCGGGTCTTGCGCAGGGCGAGGCCCGCCGACGCGATCTCGCGCACGTAGTCCATCTCGGCGACGAGCTCCTCGTCGTGCGGATACTGGGATGCGGCCGGCCAGTTCTCCAGGTGCACGCTGCGGCCACCCGTGAGCCCACGCCACATCTCTTCCGCGACGAGCGGGATGATCGGCGCGGCAACCCGCGTGACAGTCTCGAGGACTGTGTAGAGGGTGTCGAAGGCATCCTTGTCACCCTGCCAGAATCGGTCGCGACTGCGGCGCACGTACCAGTTGGTGAGCACGTCCGCGAAGTCGCGCAGCTTGGCCGCCGCGAGCGGGCTGTCGAGCTGCTCGAGGTCGACCGTGACCGCCTCCACGAGTTCGCCAGCCTTGGCGAGGATGTAGCGGTCGAGCACGTTCTCTGAGGCATCCACACTCCAGCGAGCCTCGTAGCCTTCGGCGTTGGCGTACAGCGTGAAGAAGTAGTACGTGCTCCACAGCGGGAGCAGGAACTCGCGCACTCCGCCTCGGATGCCCTCCTCTGTGACAACGAGGTTGCCGCCCCGGATTACCGAGCTCGACATGAGGAACCACCGCATCGCGTCGGCGCCATCACGGTCGAACACCTCGTTGACATCGGGATAGTTGCGCAGGCTCTTCGACATCTTCTGCCCGTCGCTGCCGAGCACGATGCCGTGGCTGATCACGTTCTTGAACGCGGGCCGGTCGAAGAGCGCGGTCGAGAGCACGTGCAGGAGGTAGAACCAGCCGCGCGTCTGCCCGATGTACTCGACGATGAAGTCGGCGGGGTTGTGGGCCTCGAAGAAGTCCTGGTTCTCGAACGGGTAGTGCACCTGCGCGAACGGCATCGAGCCCGAATCGAACCACACGTCGAGCACGTCTTCGATGCGGCGCATCGTCGACCTGCCGGTCGGGTCATCCGGGTTCGGCCGCGTCAGGTCGTCGATGAACGGACGGTGCAGGTCGGGCTCGCCACTCTCGTTGAGGGGCAGCGTGCCGAAGTCGGCCTCGAGCTCGGCGAGCGAGCCGTAGACGTCGATGCGCGGGTAGGTGGGGTCGTCGCTCTTCCACACCGGGATCGGGCTGCCCCAGTACCGGTTGCGGCTGATCGACCAGTCGCGGGCGTTGCCCACCCACTTGCCGAACTGGCCGTCCTTCACGTTGTCGGGAACCCAGTTGATCTCCTGGTTGAGCTCGCTCATGCGGTCGCGGAACTCCGGGACCCGCACGAACCAGCTCGACACCGCCTTGTAGATGAGCGGGTTGCGGCAGCGCCAGCAGTGCGGGTAGCTGTGTTCGTAGCTCGCGACACGCAGCAGGCGTCCATCGGCGCGCAACTTCTGGGTGAGCGGCTTGTTGGCGTCGAAGACCTGCAGGCCGGCGACATCCTCGATGAGTGGGAGGAACTTTCCACCGTCATCAACCGACAGGATGACCGGGATGCCCGCCGCGGCGCACACGATCTGGTCATCTTCACCGTACGCGGGAGCCTGATGCACTATGCCGGTTCCCTCGCCCGTGGCGACGTAGTCCGCAACGAGGATCTGCCAGGCGTTCCGCGTGCCCCACTCCTCGGTATCGGCGTAGTAGTCCCACAGCCGCGCGTAGCGCACACCCTCGAGCTCGCGGCCCGTGATGCGCTTGGTCACCGCGTCGAGGGCCTCAGCGGGCGTGGCATAGCCCAGGTCTTTCGCGTAGGTCGCGACCGTGTCACTCGCGAGCAGGAAGTCGGCCACACCCTCGGCAGAGCCGTCACCCGCGCCGAGTGGGCCCGACGGCAGCACCGAGTACTCGATGTCTGGACCCACGGCGAGCGCGAGGTTGGTGGGGAGGGTCCACGGGGTGGTCGTCCACGCGAGGGCCTTGACCGCGGTGAGTCCGAGGCTCTCGGCCTTCGGTCCGTCGAGCGGGAAAGTGACCGTGACCGACTGGTCCTGCCGCATCTTGTAGACGTCGTCATCCATGCGAAGTTCGTGGTTCGACAGCGGCGTCTCGTCGTGCCAGCAGTACGGCAGCACGCGGTACCCCTCGTACGCGAGGCCCTTCGTGTACAGCTGTTTGAACGCCCAGATCACGGATTCCATGAACGTCACGTCGAGCGTCTTGTAGTCGTTCTCGAAGTCGACCCAGCGAGCCTGGCGGGTCACGTACTCCTGCCACTCCTGCGTGTACTCGAGCACGGATTCGCGAGCCTTCGCGTTGAAGACCGCGATGCCCATCTTCTCGATCTCCGACTTCTCGGTGATGCCGAGCTGGCGCATGGCCTCGAGCTCGGCGGGCAGCCCGTGGGTGTCCCAGCCGAAGCGGCGGTGCACCTGCTTGCCGCGCATGGTCTGGAACCGCGGGAACAGGTCTTTCGCGTACCCGGTCAGCAAGTGGCCGTAGTGCGGGAGGCCGTTCGCGAAGGGCGGCCCGTCGTAGAACACCCACTCGGGCGCGCCCTCGCGCTGGTCGATGGACGCCTGGAAGGTGCCGTCCTGCTTCCAGAACTCGAGCACGCGCTTCTCGATCTCAGGGAAGCGCGGCGAGGGCTGTACCGGCTCTTCGGGGGTGTGGCGGGGGTACGACATGCGGCTCCTGGTGTCAGCGCTTCTGATAAGCACGGCTACACGAGGACGACTTTCGCCGCGGTACCACCCCGCTTGCCCGGGTTTGCGTGAACACTGCCCCGGACCGCTCGAACTGCTCTCGGGTCTAGTGGGCGGCGGACCGCTGTTCTTCCGAAGGCTCCCCGTTGATAGCGGATCGCTGCCTGTGCTGAACAGAATACCGTGTCACGGCGTCTTGTGCGGCGCTGCGCGCCCGACGAGCGAGTTCAGCAGGGCTGCGGCCGTCGCCGCCTGCGACACGGTGATCGTGAGCGAGCTGCCGTTCGTGCGGGTCACTTCGAGAGCCTCGCCTGACCGGGTCACGAGCCCCCAGCGCCCGGTGCCCGCCCAGCGGATGCCGTACCCACCGAACTCCCTGAGCGCGTCGGTCGTGACGCCCTTCGCGGACTGGACCTCGGAGACCGGGACGGTGAACCGGGGATAGCCGAACACGGAGCGGGCAACGAGGCCGCGCTCGTCGATCACGACGCGCCACGAGAGCGTGCCGATGACACCCACGATGATGACCGTGTACAGCACCACCCACAGCACGAAAACCCAGGTCGGCGCCGCGAGCCACATGACGATGCCGCCGCCGCCGAGCGCGACGACGAGGATGCCGACGAGCACGATCGACATGCGACGAGAAACCTGCAGGTGCCGGGTCCAGACGACCCGCTCACTCGAGGAGAGGTCGAACACGTCCGCCGCCGGTGCCGAATCGTCCTGCGGGGCGACATGCGCGGGCAGAGCGAACCAGGCGGCAACTCCCAGCACGAGCGCGGCGGCGACAGAGGCGACCAGGACGGGAACGAGCGACGGGCCGGAGCGCGCGTCGGCGAGGCCGCGCTGGATCAGCAGGGAACCGGCCATGAGCACGGTGATGAGGGTGATCATGAACGGGCCGACCGCGAGCACGAGGCGCTGGTTGAACGTCGGGTACTCCCGTCCGGCGAGCGGCCTCGCGATCGCGAACGCGAACGCGCTCCAGGCGAGCGCGAAAACGGCGACCAGGATGAGCCCGCCAACCGGGCTGCCGAACCGGTCGGGGGCACCGCTCGGCCCCCAGTGCACCGCGATGGACGAGGGCAGTTGCGGCAGTGACGCGACCATCGCGATGAGGCCGACGAGCGCGATGAGCAGGGGAACTATGACGCCGATGACGACGGATCGGGCGTGTGCGGTCATTCGTAGGCCTTCCTGATGAGTGCGGCGAGCGCGCTGGGGGTGAGGTCGAGCTTCTTCGCCTCGGCGACGACACGATCGATGTCGCGCCCGAGCTGGGCGTAGTCGCGGGCTCGGGAGGCCACGACGGCTCCCCTGCCGCGGCGCAGGTCGAGGAAGCCCTCGTCGCGCAGCACCTGGTACGCACGCAGCACTGTGTGCACGTTGACGTCGAGCGACCCGGCGAGGTCGCGTGCGGCGGGCAGCCGTTCGCCCTGCATGAGCGAGCCGTCGATGATCTGCACCCGGATGCCCGCCACGAGCTGCTCGAACAGCGGCGTCGCCGAGCCGGCATCCACGGAGAGGTACATGCTCTGATTGTATTGTTCTAGCCCAACTAGATCAATAGCGGGAATGGGAAACCGCTCATGCTGCTTGACTGTGAGCGTGACTATCACCAGTGGCAAAGCGCCAACCACTACAGAAGCAGTACCCGTCCCGCACTACGACCGCACAGCGGCTCGCAAGGCAGTCTGGGCCGCACTCGTCGGCTCCTCCCTCGAATCATTCGATTTCTACGTGTTCGCCTACTTCAGCGCGATCTTCGCTCCGGCCCTGTTCTTCCCCGAACTGGACCCGGCGGCCGGGCTCCTGAGTTCGTTCGCGTTCATCGCCGTCGCGTTCGTCGTCCGCCCGATCGGCGCGATCATCTTCGGCAACCTCGGAGACCGCATCGGCCGCAAGCGCACCCTGATCATCACGATCACCATCATGGGAGTCGCGACGGGGGCCATCGGCCTCCTGCCCGATTTCGCGACGATCGGCCTCGCAGCCCCGATCCTGCTGCTGCTTCTTCGTGTCGTGCAGGGGCTCTCCCTCGGTGGCGAGTGGAGCGGTGGCATCCTCATCGCCGTGGAGCAGGTCGAGCCGAAGCGCCGCGGGTTCTACGCCGCGCTCCCCCAGCTCGGTTCGCCCGTGGGGACGACGCTCACCGCCGCGCTGCTCATCATCCTGCCGCTGCTGATCTCCGGCCCGGACATGCTCGCGTGGGGCTGGCGGATACCGTTCCTGGTCGCGTTCCCGCTTCTGGCGGTGTCGCTCTACCTGCGCCTCGCGATCGACGAGACCCCCGTCTTCAAGACGATCCTCGCCGCAGACAAGCGTGAGCGCGTGCCCGTGCTGGCCGCGTTCCGCAAGTACCCGGTCGCGATCATCGTGGCCATCGGTGCCGCGCTGCTCGGCATCGGCTCGTACGCCCTGATGAACACCTACACGATCGGCTACGGCATCAGCGTGCTCGGGTTCTCGTACCCCGACCTCGCGCTTGCCACTCTGATCGGCAGCCTCCTGCAGTTCGTGACGATCCCGCTGTTCGGGCTGCTCGCCAACCGCATCGGCCCGGCACGGGTCGTCGTCATCGGAGCCATCGGAACGCTCGTCATCGCGTTCCCGATGTACTTCCTTCTGCAGTTCGCGACGTTCCCGATTCTCGTCGGCACGATGATCATCGGCGGCATCCTCCCCACGCTCGCGTGGGCCGGTCTGGGTGGCCTCATGGCGAACATCTTCGGCGGGCCCGTCCGCTACAGCGCCATGGCGATCGCTTACGCGATCGCGGCGACGATCTCGGGCTTCATCCCGCTCGTCACCCAGGGCCTGTCCAATGCGACGGATGCCGCGTGGTGGCACCCGGGCGTGGTGCTCGCGGCTATCTCGCTCATCACGCTCGTGTCCGCTCTCGTCGCATCGCGCTGGAAGCGCCCAGTCGACGAGATCGCCGAGTAACGAAAACCCCTCAACACCCGTTGTCGCCAGACGAGGGATGGCCCTAGGCTGTCCCTCGTCTGGGGGCACTTCCCCTGAGATTCAGGTCTTTTGAGGGGTTCCCATGAGTGACGACACTCCCACGCAACGTTTCGACGCCGCCGGGGACGACGCCCCGACCCAGCGACTCGAGACCCCCGCCACGACCGTGCCGCTCGAGGTCACTGAAGAGCGCAAGTCTCGTCGCCTCATCATCATCCTCGCGTCGATCGGCGGAGCGCTCCTTCTCGCCGTGCTCATCGTTCTGATCGTGCTGCTCACGCGCGGGAACGCGACGCCCGTGGCCTTGCCCACAAGCTCCGCGACGCCGACGGCGACCACCACCCCGAGCACAACGCCCACGGCGACACCGACACCGACGCCGACCGCGACCACGCCGGCTCCCCCGCCGCCGCCCAGCACGGACACCACCGTGGACAGCTTCACGATCAACCCGACGACCGTCGACTGCAGCGGCTCGAGCAGCGTCGTCATCACGCTCAAGTGGTCGACGTCGAACGCGAACAACGTCTACTTCGGCGTGGATACCGGCGACGCGTCGACGGGTCCGTTCTTCGGCGATTCGCTCCCTGCGAGCGGCAACTCGACCAACGACTTCCCCAACGGCTACCGGCCCTTCGAGTACACGTGCGGCAACGGCAGCCACAAGTACGTGATCACCGCGGTGAGCGCGGACGGCACCAGCAAAGACACAGTGTCCGTCACCGTCACGGGCTAGTCCCGGCGGATCGCCGCTCCCACGTCACCCGCGCGTCTGGCGAGTCTCCTTGCCGCGTCGTTGTGTGCGAAATGCAGGAAGTGCCGGAGGTCGGTCCGGACAGGTACGGGCGGCGACGTCCGCTGTACCGACAATTCTCCTGCATTTCGCACGCGTCTCGACGTCAGGAGACACGCCTAGGAGAAGCGCCCCGCCAGGAAGGGCAACCAGGGTGCGCGGTATCGCAGAGCCGCGGCATCCGTGGGTCGAAGCGTGTGGGATGCCCGGCCCGAGGTGACGCCGAACCGGTAGAGGAACACCCTGACCTCGGTGTCGCGGTCGGCGGGCAACTGCCAGGTGCCAGCACCCCACTGGGTCGGCTGGGCGCGGCCCTCGATGACGATCGTGGGACGCAGCCCGAAGTACGGCGCGAGCGGCCATTTGCGCAGGTCGATCGAGACGCGACGGGTCGGCGGGGTCATCCCCTCAGGCTAGGGCCCGCGGTACCATGGCCTACAACCCCACACTCAGGCACCTCTTTACACGACTCGGTGCCGTACATATCGAACCGGAGTGCAACCATGTCGATCATCCCTGAGAAGCCAGCCCTCGAGGGCCTCGAAGACAAGTGGTCACCCGCGTGGGAGACCCAGGGCACCTACCGGTTCGATAGGGATTCCGCAACTCGCGAGAACATCTTCTCCGTCGACACTCCCCCGCCGACCGCCTCGGGCAGCCTGCACATCGGCCACGTGTTCAGCTACACGCACATGGACCTCGTCACGCGATTCCAGCGCATGCGCGGGCGCGACATCTTCTACCCCATGGGCTGGGACGACAACGGCCTGCCCACCGAGCGCCGCGTGCAGAACTACTACGGCGTGCGCTGCGACCCCACCCTCCCCTATGTCGAGAACTACGTGCCGCCTCTCGAGGAGGGCACAGCGTCTGATGGGTCTGGCGCGTCGTCGAAGGCCGCCGACCAGGTGCCGATCTCGCGCCGCAACTTCATCGAGCTGTGCGAGACGCTCACCGCCGAAGACGAGAAGCAGTTCGAAGACCTCTGGCGCCAGCTCGGCCTGAGCGTCGACTGGTCGCTCACCTACCGCACCATCGGTCACGAAGCGCAGCTCGCAGCTCAGCGCGCGTTCGTGCGCAACCACGCCCGCGGCGAGGCCTACCAGGCCGAGGCCCCGACCCTGTGGGACATCACGTTCCGCACCGCGGTCGCGCAGGCCGAGCTCGAAGACAAGGAGCAGCCCGCGGCGTACCACCGAGTGTCGTTCCACAAGCCCGACGGCTCCACTGTCGAGATCGAGACGACGCGGCCCGAGCTGCTGCCCGCATGCGTGGCTCTCGTGGCGCATCCGGACGACGAGCGCTACCAGGGCCTGTTCGGCACCACAGTCACGACTCCCCTGTTCGGCGTCGAGGTGCCGATCATGGCGCACCACCTCGCGCAGAAGGACAAAGGCTCCGGCATCGCCATGATCTGCACATTCGGCGACGTGACCGACGTCGTGTGGTGGCGCGAGCTCGACCTGCCCAACCGCACGATCATCGGGTCCGACGGCCGCATCATCGCTGACGCCCCCGACGTGCTCTCCCCCGCGGCCGCCGAGATCTACGCCGAGCTCGCCGGGAAGACCGTCTTCAGCGCGAAGGCGAAGATCGTGGAGCTGCTGCGCGAGAGCGGCGACATGATCGGCGACCCCAAGCCCATCACGCACGCAGTCAAGTTCTTCGAGAAGGGCGACAAGCCCCTCGAGATCATCTCGACGCGCCAGTGGTACATCAAGAACGGTGCGAGGGATGCGGCGCTGCGCGAGCGCCTGCTCGCCGCGGGCCAGCAGATCGGTTTCACGCCAGAGCACATGCGCGTGCGCTACGACAACTGGGTGGGCGGACTCACGGGCGACTGGCTCATCTCGCGCCAGCGCTTCTTCGGCGTGCCGATTCCCGTCTGGTACGTGCTCGAGAACGGCGAGAAGGGTGCGCCGATCCTGCCGACCGAAGACATGCTGCCGGTTGACCCCTCGTCTGACGTTCCCCCGGGATACGCGGAGGCGGACCGCGGCACGACCTTCGTGGGCGAGCTCGACATCATGGACACGTGGGCGACGTCATCCCTCACCCCGCAGATCGCAGGTGGATGGGTTACCGACCCCGAACTCTTCTCGCTCGTGTTCCCGTACTCGCTGCGCAGCCAGGGGCAGGACATCATCCGCACCTGGCTGTTCTCCACAGTGCTGCGCGCCGAGCTCGAGGAGGGCACGATCCCCTGGAAGAACGCGGGAATCTCGGGCTTCATCGTCGACCCCGACCGCAAGAAGATGTCGAAGTCCAAGGGCAACGTCGTCACCCCGAAGGGCATGCTCGATGAGCACGGCTCGGACGCGGTGCGGTACTGGGCGGCGTCCAGCCGGCTGGGCACGGATGCGGCGTTCGACCCGCAGAACCCGAAGCAGATCAAGATCGGGCGCAGGCTCGCCATCAAGGTACTCAACGCGGCGAAGTTCGTGTACTCGTTCCCTGTTCCTTCGAATTCCACAGGCTCAATCAGCGAGCCGCTCGACCTCGACATGCTCGCCGAGCTCGGCCGCGTCATCACTACCGCGACCGCCGCACTCGAGGAGTTCGACCACGCGAAAGCGCTCGAGACCGCGGAGCAGTTCTTCTGGACGTTCTGCGACGATTATCTCGAGCTCGTGAAGGAGCGCGCGTATGGCGCCGGCTCCCCCGAAGCTCAGGCGAGCGCCGCGACCGCACTCCGCACGGCGATCGACGTGCTGCTGCGCCTGTTTGCGCCCTACCTCCCGTTCGCGACGGAGGAGGTGTGGAGCTGGACCCACGAGGGTTCCATCCACGCCGCGGCGTGGCCGACGGTCGACGATCTGGGCACCTCGGCGGAACCGACAGGACTGCTCGCCGTCGTGAGCGAGGCCCTCATCGGCATCCGCCGCGCGAAGACGGACGCCAAGGCCTCGCAGAAGACCGACGTCGTCTCGGCAACGATCGCGGGCCCCGCCATCCTCGAGGAGGGCCTTGGCGACCTCAGGGCTGTCGGCCGCATCGCGAGCGTAGAGTTCGTGGTGTCAGAGTCGATCGAAGTGCGGGACATCGTGCTCGCAGAACAGGCGGAAGAATGACCGACGGCAGCGCTACCCACGTACGCGACATCAGTGAGGGCGACCGGGACGCGTGGCGTCGGCTGTTCACCGAGTACGGCGTCTTCTACAAGACCGACTTCAACGACGACGTTCTCGACGGGGTCTGGGCCTGGTTGATGGATGCCGAGTCCGACCTGTGCGCCGTAGTCGCCGTTGATGACGGCCGCGCCTTCGGCTTCGCGCACTACCGGAGCCTGCCGGACACCTTCACGGCGGCGCACGAGTGGTTCCTCGACGACCTCTACGTAGAGCCGGGCCACCGCGGCTCGGGCGCCGGATCGGCGATCATCGACGCGGTCGCTGAGCGCGCGGCATCCGATGGCGGAGGAAAAATGCGCTGGATCACGGCCGCCGACAATACGACAGCGCAGAGCGTCTACGACAAGCTCGCGACCCGCACGACGTGGGTCACCTACGAGAAGCTCACCTGATGCAGCTCGGCACCCGCTGGAACGTCGGCGGTGAGCCGCCCGCACGCCTGCCCGAGCCCGTTGTCGCGGCGGTTGCGCAGGTCGAGAGCGAGCTCGCGGGCGTCTCGACCGACGGCTGGCGCTGGACCCTCACCTGGCTCGAGGGGCGACCCGTCGTCGAGCTTGACGATGGCACGGTCATCCGTGTCGATCACGCCGGCGACGTGACTGTCGAGGAACCCGCCTAGCTCGACACGTAGTGATACACAGGGGGTGGCGCTAGGACGCCACATGTTGTTGAGACACAGTGCGTGGTCGCGGTGGTCGGGGCTGGAGTTGTGGGCGAACTGGTTCAGCGCACGCGCGCGACGAGCAGCGCGGCGTCGTGCTCGCGACGCTGGAGGCCCTGCGTCTCGCGATACATCCGCGTGTGCTCCTCGTGTGACACCGCGGTGCGATCCGCGTGCCTGCGAGCCCAGAGGAGCATCGCCAGGCTCGCGCGCATGACTGCCCGATCGAGGCCGTGCGGGCGGACCCTGCGGACGTTTCCATAAATTGCAGTCATCGTGTTCACCTTCTTCTTGGGTTCGAAATTACGCGGGGCCTCCGACATTTCTGCGGTGTCCTGGGAGGGGTTGTCGAGCAGCATTGTCATGGGTCTCAGGCCCCCTTGTCGGCGTCGTGCGGAGTGGTGTCCCCGTCGAGAACAGGGAAGGCGTTGAACTGAATCTGGACGGGCCTTGAACCAGGGAGGTTCTGTCCGCGGAAGCGATCGAGAACGTCATCACTGAACTTCTCCCACGCCTCGCTGATCTCCTTGAGCTGCTCGGCAGTGACCCGGAGGTTGGCCGTTGAGGTGTTCGTCGCAGCGAACCAGTCGATCGGGAGGGCGTCGAAACCGCGCTCCTGGAAGTCACTCAGCAACCCCGAGCGGTTGCGCTCCCACTGGCGCATCACGGTCTTGGTGGCGGCTCGGTTCGCCGGGCTGTCTTCGAGCACTGCCGAGTTGAGGTTGATGCCCCCAGGAGTCCGTTCCCACCAGCGCTCGCGGCCCGTGCCCCTTCCCTCGACCTCGCGCACGAAGCCGTGGCGCTCGAGCTGGCGCAGGTGGTAACTGGTGGCACCGCTGGACTCGCTCAGCCGCTCGGCGAGTCCGCTCGCGGTGAACTGGCCGTAGGTCGAGAGCGTGTCGAGAATCTGCACTCGCAGCGGGTGCGCGAGAGCCTTGAGGCTCTCCATATCCAGCTGCCGGTCGGGCGGGCTCTGCTGCCCGGCCTCGTTTTCGCTCATATTGCAAAGATACCATTGCAAAGGTTTCTTTGCACCATTACCTTTGCAAAGTTCCCTTTGCAACGGAGTCTTCGCGTGAGCGAACGTCTCGGCATCGCGCTCTATCCGTCAACAATTCAGGAGAATTGCGCAAGTTGAGCCCAGTTTCGCGCTTGACCTGACGGATCGAGGCGAAATCTCCTGAATTGTTGACGGCGAGAGCTCTCGCGCGCACCTCGCTCCCCCATGGGAGCCCCCCGCATAGGCTGGTCCCATGAACAACCCCTTCCTCGAATCGAGCACACTCCCCTTCGGCATGCCGCCGTTCGCCGACATCACGGACGAACACTACAAGCCCGCATTCGAGATCGGCATGGAGGAGCACCTCAAGGAGATCCGCTCGATCACGATGCGGCGCGATATGCCCACGTTCGAGAACACGATGATCGCGATGGAGAAGGCCGGGCAGGTGCTTGAGCGCGTCGCCGTCGTGTTCTTCAACAAGGTCTCCGCCGACGGCGACGACGCCACGGCCGAACTCGAGGAGGAGATCGCTCCCCTGCTCGCGGCACACTCCGACGCGATCCGTCTTGATTCGCAGCTCTACTGGCGCATCAAGACGCTGTACGACCAGCTCGACGATCTCGGCCTCGACGCCGAATCCCGCTACCTGGTCGAGCGCTACTACGTGGAGTTCACGATCGCCGGCGCCGGCCTCAACGAGGTCGAGAAGGCCAAGCTGCGCGACGTCAACCAGCAGCTCTCGACCCTGACCACGCGCTTCGAGAAGAACCTGCTTGCCGACACCAACGACCTTGCGATCGTCATCGAGGATGCCACCGAGCTCGACGGCCTCGAACCCGGCGAGATCTCCGCCGCCGCCGAGGCAGCGAAAGAACGCGGTCTCGACGGCAAGTACCTCGTTACCCTGGTTCTCCCCACCGGACATCCGTGGCTCTCCTCCCTCACGAACCGCAGTGTGCGCGAGCGGATCATGGAGGCGTCCCGCGCCCGCGGAAACCGCGGCGGCGACTGGGACACGAAACAGCTCGTGCTCGACATCACGCGCCTGCGCGCCGCGCGCGCGAAGCTGCTCGGTTTCGCGTCACACGCCGAATGGGTGATCGCGGACGAGACGGCGAAGAGCCCCGCCACTGTCGCCGCCATACTCGACAAGCTCACCGCGCCCGCCGCCCGGAACGCGAAAGCCGAGCAGGCCGACCTCGAGGCTCAGGCCGGGCATCCCATCAAGGCTCACGACTGGGCGTTCTACAGCGAGAAGGTGCGGCAGGCGAAGTACGACGTCGACGAGGTCGCGATGAGGCCGTACTTCGAGGCCGAGCGCGTGCTCAAGGACGGCGTGTTCTTCGCCGCCACCAAGCTCTACGGCGTGACGTTCAGCGAGCGCACAGACATCCCCGCGTACCACCCCGACGTGCGGGTGTTCGAGGTGTCGAACGAGGATGGCTCGCCGGTCGGCCTGTACACGCTCGACCTGTACACGCGCGACTCGAAGCGCGGCGGCGCGTGGATGAACTCGCTCATCTCGCAGTCGGAGCTGCTCGGCCATCCGGTGGTCGTGACGAACAACCTGAACGTGCCCAAGCCCGCCGCGGGCGAGCCGACGCTGCTCACCTACGACGAGGTGAACACGTTCTTCCACGAGTTCGGGCACGCGCTGCACGGGCTGTTCGCGCGCGTGACGTACCCGAAGTTTGCGGGCACGAACACGTATCGCGACTTCGTCGAGTTCCCGAGCCAGGTCAACGAGATGTGGATGCTCTGGCCCGAAGTGCTCGAGAACTACGCCGTGCACGTCGAGACCGGCGAGGCCATGCCGAAGGAGTTCGTGGAGAAGATCCAGGCCTCGTCCGCGTTCAACGAGGGATTCGCGACGAGTGAGTACCTCGCGGCAGCCCTGCTCGATCAGGCCTGGCACACGATCGGCGCGGATGCAGCGATCGCCGACGTCCCGGAGTTCGAGGCCGCAGCGCTCACGGCCGTCGGACTCGACAACCCCGCGGTTCCCACGCGCTACTCGAGCACGTACTTCCAGCACGTCATGTCGACCTCCGCGTACGACGCCGGGTACTACTCGTACATCTGGAGTGAGGTGCTCGATGCCGACACCGTTGAGTGGTTCAAGGCGAACGGCGGGCTCACCCGCGAGAACGGCGACCGCTTCCGTTCGCGGCTGCTCGGGGTGGGTGGGTCGAAGGATCCGCTCGAGGCGTTCCGCGATTTCCGTGGCCGCGACGCCGACATCCAGCCGCTGCTCGACCGGCGTGGTCTGAACTGAACCTCGCTCGGCAGACTTAGCATGGGCCATGGCCCAGCCCACGCGCGCCGAACTCATCTCCCGCCTGCAGGCGGATGTCGCAGGCACGGTCGCCGACGGGGTGGCGCTGCAGGAAGCCCTCGCCGACCGGCTCGGCCTGACGACGAGCGACCTGCGCGCGATCACGCTGCTGATGCGCAAGGGCACAGTCGCGACGAACGAACTTGCTGACGCGGCAGGCCTCACGAGCGGCGCCGCGACCCGCATGGTCGACCGTCTCGAGAAGGCTGGCTGGGTCGAACGGTTCATGGATGCCCGCGACCGCCGCCGCGTACTCGTCGTCATGAAGAAGACACGAAGGGGCGAGATCGGCGAGCTCTACGCCGAGATGTCGCACTCGTGGATGAGCGCTCTCGCCGACAAGTCGGAAGCTGAGCTTGAGGCTGTCCTCGAGATTTTCGACCGGATGCGGGGGGTCGCCCGCGACCAGGCGCTCGCGCTACGCGGCGAGGTCTGAGAGCGTACGCAGTTTCGTCGCGAGGTCGGGACCCTGCGGTACAACGATCACCTCGTCGGCGCGCGTCACCTCCACCAGGTCGGCGATGCGCTGCTGCACGTGGCCGAGGTCGCCGATCGCCTGCTGGCTGTTGCGGTCAGTGACCCATTCGCGCTCTGCATTGGTCCACGGATGCGCTTCCGCCTCGGCGAGGGTCGGGATGCGCGAGGGACGAGCGCCCTGCCGCATCCGGACGAACCCGAGGTTGCCGGGGAGCATCAGGCGCTCGGCCTCGGCCGCGTCATCCGCGACGAGCACGGAAACGGCGACCATCGAGTGCGGCTCCGCGAGCATGACCGAGGGCGTGAAACTCGCGCGGTATGTCTCGAACGCCACGCGCGTGTTTGGCCCGCCCGCGAAGTGGTGCGCGAAGGCGAACGGCAGTCCCATGAGTCCCGCGAGGCGAGCACTGAAGTCGCTCGACCCGAGCAGCCACATCTCCGGAGAGTCTCCGAGGCCGGGCACTGCGATCACGCGCGAGCCGATGCCGTTGTCGAGCGGAGGGATCGTGCCGAACCACGCGAGCAGTTCGATCACCTGGTTGGGGAAGTCGTCGACCGACTCACTCACGTCGCCGCGACGCAGCACCGAGGTCGTGAGCGGATCGGTGCCGGGGGCGCGCCCGAGGCCGAGATCGATGCGGTCGCCGTGCAGTGCGGCGAGGGTGCCGAACTGTTCAGCGACGACGAGGGACGAATGGTTGGGCAGCATGACGCCGCCGGACCCGACGCGGATCGTGCTCGTCGCCGCGGCGATCGCCCCGATGAGCACGGGCGGTGCCGAACTCGCGATGGCGGGCATCCCGTGATGCTCTGCCACCCAGAACCGGCCATAGCCGAGCTTCTCAGCCTCCTGCGCCGTCGCGATGGTCTGGCGCAGCGCCTCACCGTGGGTCATTCCCTCGTAGACGGAGGCCAGGTCGAGTACGGAGAGATTCACCTACGGGGTAACGTCGCGCTTGCGCTTGCCATTCCAGCTCAACCACGCCATGACGACGCCACCGATCAGCAGCCCCCAGAACGCCGAGCCGATGTTAAGGATCACGATGCCCGACGCCACCACGAGAAACGTGACGATCGCCGTGACCCGGTGGCGCGGGTCGTCCATCGCGTTGACGACGCTCGCGATGAGGGCACCCAGCACCGCGAGCCCCGCGACGGCGGTGATGAGAATGCTCGGCGCGGCGCTCACGAGGGCGACGGCAACCCCGGAGGCGAGGCCGAGCGGCACATACAGCAGGCCGTTGGTGAGGGTCGCGATCCACCGCTTCTTCGGGTCGGGATGCGCCTCCTCCCCCGACATGATCGCCGCGGTGATGGCCCCGAGGTTGATGGAGTGCGCGCCGAAGAGTGCTGCACCCGCGGAGCCCAGCCCCGTGCTCACGAGCGCGAAGCGCGGCGGCGGCAGGTACCCATTCGTCGAGAGCACGGTGAAGCCCGGCACATTCTGGCCCGCCATCGTCACGATGAACAGGGGGAGCCCCAGGCTCAGGATGGTGAGCGGGTCGAACGTGGGTGCCACGAGCGCGAACTGCGGAGCGATGTCTGCGGCCGTGATCCAGTCGGTCCCGGCGTAGATGACTATCGAGACCACGGCGACGACCATCGCCGCGGGCACCGCCCAGCGGGGCGCGAGCCGGTACAGCACGAGCCACACGATGAAGATCGGCAGGGCGTAGAACACGATGTCGGGGTCGGCGATCGCCGTGAACGGCGCGAGGCAGATCGGGAAGAGCACCCCGGCCAGCATCGCACTCGCGAGCGGCTTCGGGATGCTCGTGATCGCGCCTCCGAGCGCGGGCCACAGGCCGCACAGCACGATGAGGGTCGCGCTCACCAGGAACGCACCAACTGCATCGGAGAACCGGAAGCCGTTGCCCGACGCCGCGAGCAGGACCGCCGCGCCGGGGGTCGACCACGCGATCGCGAGCGGGATCCGGAGCCAGAGCGCGCCGATCGTACTTACGACGGCGATAGCCAGGCACAGCGCGAGCAGCCCCGACTCGGCCTGCGCGTCGGTCGCGCCGACGGCAACAAGCCCCGCGATCACGAGGGCGAACGACGACGCGAAACCGGAGATCGCCGCGACGAATCCGGCGAGGATGGGCTGGAGCATCCCGCCAGCCTAGGGCGCACGGCGTTGTCGAAAACGCAGGAGATCGTGGCCAATTTCGCACGCGCGGACCGGCCCTCGGGCATCCGGCGCCTTTGTCCTGCATTTTCGGAGGGGAGTCAGCGGCGCCCTCCTGTGAAAGCGGGCGATCGGCCCTTCAACGCCGCGGCGAAAGGCCGATCGCCGCCCTCACGAGGGTCAGGGCTGGAAGACCGGCCGCATCCGCTCCCAGGCGTCCGCGCGCACGTAGACCGGCAGCTCGTCGATCGGGGTCGGCCTCGTGACGAGACCACCCCCATGACGGGAGCCAGTGAAGGCGTCCACCCAGTCACCCGCGGGCAGGTAGACCTGCCACTCGGCGGCACCGGACTCGAGCACGGGTGCCACGAGCAGGTCGGCGCCGAGCATCCATTGCAGCGGGTGCTCCCACACGAGCGGGTCGCCTGGGTGGTCGAAGTACAGCGGTCTCATGAGCGGGGAGCTCGTCGCTATCGACGACCGCGCCGACTCCGCGAGGTACGGCACGAGCCTCTCGCGCAGGTCGGTGAACTTCTTGAACACGGGCAACACCGCCGCATCCCCGGTGCGCTCAGCGATGTTCCACGGAGTGCGGTCGCGCGAGGGTGTGCGGTGGTGGTTGAACTCCGAGTGGTACTGCATGATCGGAACGAACGCGGCAGCCGCGGCCGAACGCAGGTAGAGTTCGGCCGTCGGGACCTCACCCGAGAAGCCCGCAAAGTCCCAGCCCCAGTACAGGATTCCGCTCGACGCGGCGGAGAGCCCCGCGAACATCGACCAGCGGAACGCCTCCCATGTTGAGTTCTCGTCGCCAGCCCAGAACGCTCCGTGAGCCTGGCTGCCCGTGAATCCGGCCCGGCTGAAGGTCACGGGAGCCTTGCCCGCCGATCGCAGCAGGTCGCCGTACGCCTTCGCGTACGACACCGGGAACGTGCTGTTCGCCTCGTCACCATGCCGGCCGTCCAGATAGCGCAGGTCTCGCCCCCACGCATGCTCGCCGCCGTCGGTCTTGAAACCGTCGATGCCCACCTCGTCGACGAGGTAGCGTCGGCGCTCTGTCCACCAGGCGGCGGCGCGGTGATCGGTCAGGTCGGGCATGAGGCCGAGCGGGAACCACCAGCCACGGTTGCGGTAGGGGCGCAGCGAGCCGTCGGGCGCCACCTCCTCGATGAGCACGTTCTCGCGCAGGGCTGCCGCAGCGTCCGCCGCAACCTGGTCGCGCGGATGCGGCCGCATCTTGATGAGCGGAATCTGCCACAGATGCAGCCGGATGTCCCGCCGGTGGAGCTCATCGACCATGCCCTTCGGGTCCGGCCACGGCCCCTCCGCCGGGAACGTGAAGTCGGCAAGCCGGTGCGGCCCGTCCGAGACGTCATACGAAGCGCCGCGCCATGCAGTGAACGTGCTCTCGTCGCTCCAGGCCTCGATGACTACCGACCCGACGGGAATGTCGTGGTCGCGGTGCGCGTCGACCTGCCGCAGCACTTCGGCTTGTGTGTTCCACTCGTTACCGCTCGCCCACAGCCTGAACACCCAGTCGGGAAGCTCCTCAGGGCGACCGACCTCGGCCAGGAATGCGTCCAGCACCTGCGTCGGGGTTCCCTCGTAGCGGGCGATCTCGAACTCGCCATCCGGCCCGGTCTCCGCCTCGATCCACAGGCGCGTGGGGTCGCTCTCGCCGATGTCGAACCACACGCGGCGCGAGGTGCGGACGTGGAATCCCCAGCCCTCGCCCCCGACGACATGCGCGAACGGCATGGGCAGGTAGGTCTTGCGTTCTGCACCCTGATTCTTGTACTGCTCGAAGACTATGGAATCGAGGCTCGCGCCGCGGTGGTCGAGGGCGTCAAAACGCTCCCCGAAGCCCGTGACGTGCTCGCCCGCTGCCAGCGGCAGCGAGACACGCACGCGGCTGATGGTCGTGCCATCGGTGAGCACAGCACGATCGTCGCGGGTCTCCCACGCGAAGACCGTGAACTCGAACCAGCGGGTCTTCTCGGTGCCCGCCACGAAACGGTAGCGGTAGCGCTGGCCCCGCACAAGGGCATCAAGCGTCACGGACCAGCCACTCGAAGCCCTCGCGAGTCTCGCCTGGGCCGAGGCGAGATGCCCGCCGTCCACCGCCTGGCCGCGCGACTGGCGTACCGCGGGAGCGAGCGCCTTGGTGTGCGCTTCGCCATCCACCGAGTACTCGAGAGTCACCGCGGTGATGGCGCCTGATGTGCGGGCGCCGAGCGTCACGGGCTCCCCCGCGACCGGATCGACCGGATGCCGCTGCTCGGTGTCGACCGAGTACGGGTGCCCCGAACCGAACGGCCGGTGGCGGATCACGCCGCGGTCCCGACGCCGAGCTCCGACGCGAGGCGTAGGAACATGCCGTGCGACCACAGGAGCGGGGTCGCGACCGTACCCCAACGATCGAGCCACTCCTGTCGCATGTGCGGCGCGAGCAGGTGGTCATCGACCTGTTCGGGTAGCTCGTCGAGAGGAGTCGCGGTCGCCGCGGCCCATCGCAATTGCTCGAGCGCGCGGTCGCGATCGCCCGCCGCGAGGAAGTTCAGGCCGAGGAAGCAGCTCAGCAGCGGCCACTGCCCTCCGCCGTAGAACGTGTCGGCGAGGTAGCGATGCACGCCACCGTCGACGTTGAGCTGAGTGTCGATCGCGGCAATCGTCGCCGCACCGATCGCGCCGTCGGCGGGGAACACACCGAGCGGCCGGATGACCGACAGCAGGCTCGCGTCCACCTCCGGTGATCCGAGCCACTTCGAGAGGCGGCCCTCAGTGAGGCCCTCCTGTCGGATCAGGGCGCGGATCTCCAGCACTGCAGCACGCGCACCCAGAGCGCGATCCCCGGTCAGACCCGGCCCCGCTGCGGCCAGCCCGGCGGCGATGCACCCGAGGGTTGAGACGTGCACCTCCTCGGCGCGCTCCTCCCACCAGTCGAAGCACGGACGGCGCCACGAGCTCAGGAGATAGTCGACAGCGAGGTCGATCGCGGCCTGCCAGCCGTCGAGCGGCAGCGCATGCCGGTGGGCGTGCTCGACGACTGCCCACAGCCACGTGCCGTAGCCGTCGAGCTGGAAGTCCCACCACTCGTCCGCACCCTCCTCACCCGCGAAGGTGAAACGGGTCGGGAGCATTGCGCCATCGGCAACGGGGGTGCCCTCGGCAGCGGCCGAGACGATCCGCTCGATCTGCTCGCGCCGGGAGACGAGGATGCGCGAGCACCAGTCGTGGAACCGCGTCGCAGAATCCGTTCCGCCCCAGGCTGAGACTCCGTCGGCGATGAACGCTCCGTCGCGGAACCACGAATAGCCCTTGTACGCGGAGAAGGTGGGGCTCGCGGGGTACGCGCCCGAGGCATCCTGCAACGACACGATGGTGTCGAGGCTGCTGTCGGCCAGCGCGGCGAGTTGAGACTGCGTCCAAGCGCGGCTCTCGACGGCGGTCATGTCTGTGGTGCTCCCCTGAGATGTAGAAGGCCTAAAGAATGTGGGGGGTCCCGGGGCGTCTGCCCCGGGACCCGGGCGGTTGTCCGAAAGGACTAGCCGCCGATTACGGCGTTGATGCGCTTCTCGGCTGAGTCGAGAGCTTCCTGCACTGTCTTGCGACCGGCCTGGGCCTCAACGAGCTCTTCGCCCATGATGTCCTGCATCTCGGTCTGGCCCTCGGCCACGACGGGCGGCAGCGCGATTCCGTCGAGGGAGTCGAACACGGCCTTGCGGTTCGCGGGCGCGCCCTTGTCGAGGTAGGTAGCGAGCGCAGCCTCATCCGAGATGGGAGGGAGCTCCCATCCGGCGTCGAGACGCGTCTGCACCATCGTGTCGGAGGAGGTCAGGAACTCTGCCCACTTCGTCGCGGCGGCGATGTGCTCGGAGGTGGCCGAAACGCCGATCGCGTTCGAGAAGACGGCGCTGGCCTGCTCGGTGTTGCCCGGCTCGACGGCGATGTCCCACTTGAAGGGCACGTCGGCGACGGCACCGAAGATCCAGATACCGGTGTGCAGCATCGCGAGCTTGCCATCCTTGAACAGGTTGGTGTCGAAGTCGGCGGTGCCCTGGCCCTGCTCGATGGTCGGCATGACCGTTCCGCTCTTGTTCACGAGCCACTCGGCGGCCTCGAGGCCCTCGGGGGTGTTGAACGCCACTGCGGTCTTGTCGTCGTTGAGGAACTGGCCACCGTTCTGAGCGAGTGCCTTGTAGTACTCGTAGAAGCTGATCGGCTGGTGGTCGCCCCACTGGCCGGCCGCCTGGTCGGTGAGCTTCTCGGCAGCTGCCTTCTCGTCCGCCCAGGTCCAGTCGTTGGTCGGGTACTCAACGCCCGCCGCGTCGAACAGGTCCTTGTTGTAGTAGAGAACGACGTCAGAGAACGAGCTCGGCAGTGCGTACGACGTTCCATCCGTCGAGTACGCCTCGAGCAGTGACTGGCGGTAGGCGTCAGGGTTCTCGACCGTGAGCGGCGCGAGCACCCCGTTGGCCTGGTACGACGCGTAGTTCGAGTACTCGATGTCGAAGACGTCCGACTGCGTTCCGGCCGCGAGGTCGGTCTGCAGCGCGGTGCCGTAGTCGCCGTACGGAAGGGTGGTGACCTCGACGGTGATGTCGGGGTTGTCCTTCTCGAAGGCGTCGACGATCTTGGTGAGGTTGTCCTCGTTGCCGTCGTTCGAGATGAAGTTCGTGTACGTGATGGTGACGGGGCCTTCGTCGGCCGCGGGGGTCGCGCAGCCGGACAGGGCGAGGGCTGCGATGCCCAGCATGCCGACGGTCGCAATGAGTGTGCGCTTCATGGTGCTGTATCTCCTTTGATATTCCTCGGGTGGTGCTGTGGTTTTCGCTGCGGGGATCACTTGATCCCCGAGCTTGCGACGCCCTGGATGACGTATTTCTGGGCGAAGATGTAGAGCGCGAGCATCGGCAGGATGCTCACGACGGAGCCGGCCATGATGATGTCCCACTCCGTGGTGTACTGCCCCTGTAGCCCGGCGAGGGCGATGGGCAGGGTCTGCAGTTCGGGCTTGCGTAGCACGACGAGCGGCCACAGGAAGCTGTTCCAGCTGCCCATGAACGCGAAGATCGTGAGCGTCGCGAGCGCGGGTCTGATGTTCGGGATGATGACCGAGAAGAAGGTCCTGAAGTGGCCCGCGCCGTCGAGCGTCGCGGCCTCGTCGAGTTCACGCGGCACCTGGTTGATCGCCTGCCGCAGCAGGAAGATGCCGAAGGCGCTCGCGAATGTCGGCAGCAGTGCCCCGATGTAGGTATTGAGCAGGTTGAAGTTCTTGAGCTCGACGAACAGCGGGACTATGAGCACCTGCAGCGGGATCATCATTGTCGCGAGGTACACCGCGAATACGGCTCCGCGACCCTTGAACGGCAGCCTGCTGAACGCATAGCCCGCGGTCGAGCTGGTGACGAGTTGCACGATCGTGGTGACGGCGGCAAGGCCGAAGCTGTTGAGGATGACCCGCCCGAACGGCCGCTCCGAGAACAGCCGCGCGTACGCCTCCAGGCTCGGGTTGGCCGGGATCAGGGCGGGCGTCACAGTGAGTCCGACACCGGGACTGATCGACGTGATGATCGTCCATAGGAAGGGGAAGAACATCACCCCGGCTCCGACGATGATCACCACGTGCAGCGCGATCCAGCCGGCTCTGGCGCGCGGGGGCATCCGGCGGTGCATGAGTGCCGCGTCAGCCATAGGTGACCCACCGCCTCTGGCCGCGCACCTGGATGAGCGTGATCGCGAGGATGACGATGAACAGGATCCACGAGAGGGCCGACGCCTCGCCCGCGGCGCCGTAGCGGAACGTGAGGTCATAGATCTGCTGAACGACGACCTCGCTCGCGCCGTTCGGGCCGCCGCCGGTCATCGCATACACCTGGTCGAAGACCTGAAATCCGTTGATGAGCGAGATCACGAGCACGAAGAACGTACTCGGGGACAGCATCGGAAGCACGACGCTGAACAGCCGGCGCCACCAACCGGCGCCGTCGATCTTCGCCGCCTCGATCAGGTCGGGGTTGATCGCCTGGAGGCCCGCGAGCAGGATCACCATGACGAAGCCGAGGTCCTTCCACGCCGAGGCCAGGATGATCGACGGCATCGCCCACGTCGGGTCAGTCCACCAGCCGGGGCCGTCGATGCCGAAGAACCCGAGCACCGAGTTGACTATGCCGTTGCTCGGGTTGAGCAGCCAGCGCCAGACGAGCGCCACGACTATCCAGCTCGTGACCACCGGCAGGAAGTACACGCCCCGCAGGAACGAGCGGCCTTTCAGCGCCGTGTTGAGCGCGAGGGCGAGGGCCAGGCCGCCGAGGTACACGAGCGGGAGGTATCCGGCGATGTAGTAGATCGTGTGCAGGAACACCTCACCCGTGCGTGGGTCGGTGAGCAGGTTCGTGTAGTTGTCGAGGCCGATGAACTTCATCGGGGCGAGCAGGTTCCACTTCTGCAGGCTGATCCACGCGGCGGCGATCATCGGGCCGAGCACGAACAACACGAGCGGGATCGCGCTCGGCAGCAGGAACGCGAGCACTGTGAGGGCGTAGCGCGCCTTCGCGCGGCGCACCGGCTGGGTAAGTTTCGGGGGCGTCGAGCGATCGAGAATGCTCGTCTGCGCCGTGGAGACGCTCATTGAATGTCCTGCGGCGACGACTGCTCGACAAGACGCTCGCGCACGAGACGACCCTGGTCGCCCGCAAGCCCATCGGAATCGAACGGGGTAGCGAGCACGATCGCCGCCGCACCCTGCGCCCAGCTCTCGTCCTGCCAGGTCTCGACGGCCACGCCGACTCCCCGACGCGACGGCATCAGCGAGCTGCGCAGCGCGGGCTCGAAGCCGAACGACCAGTGCTTCCAGGCCGCGGTTCCCTCGCCGAGCACGATCACAATCTCGGGATCGAGCGTGTGGATGATTCCCGCCAGCGCCCGGCCCAGCAGGTGACCTGCCTCGCTGAACACCGCCGTTGCCGCGGCGTTCTCGGCGTCGGCCTCCGCGCGCAGGGCCGACATGCCGCTGCGCTCCCCGATGATGCCGCGCTCGCGGGCGACGCGCACGAGTGCTGCCTCCCCGATGAACGACTCGAGGCAGCCGTGGTTGCCGCACGAACACAGTGGGCCGTTCTCGTCGACGGGGATGTGGCCGATCTCGCCAGCTCCCCCGGCATTGCCGCGCAGCACGACCCCGTCGACGACGATGCCGGCGCCCACGCCGGTTCCGATCGTCACGACCAGGAAGTTCTCGTGCTGGCGACCGACGCCGTACAGTCGCTCCGCGACCGCCAGGGCGTTGACATTGTTCTCGACGAGAACCGGGAGTTCGAACTCGCGGCGAAGGGTCGAGCCGATGGGAACCTGGGACCAACCGAGCTGCGACGAGTCAACAAGCCCGCTGCCCTGGCGATCGACGCTTCCGGGCACGCCCACCCCGATGCCGAGCAGGGGCTCGTTCGAGCCGCCCGCGATGAAGCGGCGCAGCAAACTCGTGAGGTCGGCGAGGAAGGTGTTTGCCGACGCGTTGAACGGCTCGCTCGCGGAGCGGCGCACAGCCCCGTCGATTCCCACCTCGACGAAGGCCACGTGGTCGGCGACGACCTTCACGCCGATCGCGCGCCCCGCGGACGACACGAGGCCGAGCATCCGGGCCGGGCGACCGCCCTGCGACGGCGAGTGCTCGAGTTCGACGAGAAGACCGTCGGCGATGAGGTCTTTCGTGAGCGCGGTCATCAGGGCCGGCGAGACGTTGAGCGCCCGGGCCAGATCGGCACGCGAGGCGGGACCGTGGGCACCGAGGTGCGCGAGGATCGCCGACCGATTCACATCGGTACGAGCCGCGGGACGAGACGCCATGGGATCGTGCCTTTCACTTCTTTGTTCAGAACTAAATAAACCATAGAATGAAGTTCTCGCGACGTCAAGCCGGAAGAGGGAAAGCCAGTGGATAGCTTCGATCGCTACCTGAACGAACTCATCGACGGTTGCGTCGCGCACCCTGCGATCACAGGCCTCGTGCTCATGGGGTCGACGGCAGACCGATCGCGCGTCGACGAATGGTCCGACCACGACTTCGCCGTGATCGCCGATCCCGCGTCAGTGCAGGGTCTGCGGCACGACCTCACCTGGCTGCCCCGGCACGAGAACATCGTCGCCTTCGCGCGCGAGCACCACGACGGGTTCAAGGTCATCTACAGAGACGGCGCGGTCGTTGAATTCGCTGTCAACGACCTCGCGGGCCTTTCGACGTTCTACGCCAACGCGTGGGAAGTCGCGTACGGCGGCGCGCCCGTGACAGCGGTGATGGAGTCGGTCGCCGCGAAGCCCGTGCCCCTGCTGGGTGACTCGGCGGTGTTCCTCGCGGCTCTGCTCGTCGGAGTCGGCAGGGCGCGACGCGGCGAGGTGCTGTCGGGCGGGGCATCCGTGCGCGGTCTCGCACTCGAGCACCTGCTCGTGCTGCTGCGCACAGTGGTACCGGACACCCTCGACCCGCGCCGACGGTTCGAGTTCGCGCACCCCCTCCTCGGAGCGGCGTTGGCCTCGGCGCAGGAGCTGCCCGTCGAGGACTGCGCGCGGGCGATGCTCACGATCGCGGAGCGAGAGCTCACGCTGCCCGCGGCCGCCGTGGCCGCTGTGCGGTCGCGGCTCGGCTGGCTACGATGAGCGGCATGCCGACTCCCGTTACCCTCCTCGACGTGCCGGGCCTCACGCCAACCGCTCAGTACTCCTATGCGTCGACAGTCCCTTCGGGCGTGCGCCTCGTCTTCCTCGCCGGCACCTGCCCTCTCGACGCCGATGGCAACACGGTCGTGGTCGGAGATGTCGCAGCCCAGGCTGAAGCGTGCATGGCGAACCTGCACACAGCCCTCGCTGCAGCAGGCGCCACCATCGAGAACGTCGCCCAGACACGCGTACTCGTGGCTTCGTCGACCCAGGCAGACCGGGTCGCCGCGTGGAACGTGGTGCGCGATGCCTTCGGCTCCCACGACGTGCCGAGCACGCTCATGGGAGTGGCGGCGCTGGGTTACACCGGCCAGTTGGTCGAGATCGAGGCCGTGGCCGCCGTCGTCGACTGAGATCACGGCTTGCCGCGCCGACGGGCCCTCCGCAGCCACGCCCCTTTGATAGCTCAGGAGAATCTGGCCAGACGCACACTCGTGAAGCGCTTGACGACGGTCTCGAAGCCCACATCTCCTGAGTTGTCGACGCGAGAGGACGGCCCATGTCTTTTCGTCGCACTGGCTCGTATCTCAGCGGAAGCGGGTACCCCGCATTCCGCAGAAAGCTACGCGGACTTCTCGTGACGCACGGCCTTGCGCGGCACGATCGTCGGCGCGGCATTCTCGAGCACGGCGGCCTTGGTCACGATGACGCGACCCACCTCGTCGTCAGAGGGGACGTCGAACATGATCGGGCCGAGCACCTCTTCCATGATCGCGCGCAGGCCGCGGGCGCCGGTCTGGCGCAGCACGGCGAGGTCCGCGATCGCTTGGAGAGCATCCTCATCGAAGTCGAGCTCAACGCCGTCGATCTCGAACATGCGCTGGTACTGGCGCACGAGGGCGTTCTTGGGTCGCGTGAGGATGTCCATGAGCGCGACCTGGTCGAGCTGCGTGACAGTCGTGACGACCGGCAGGCGCCCGATGAATTCGGGAATCAGCCCGAACTTGTGCAGATCTTCCGGCAGCACCTCGCCGAACAGGTTCACGTCATCGCCCTTGCTGTGCAGGGGGGCACCGAAGCCGATGCCCTTCTTGCCCGCGCGCTGGGAGATGATCTCCTCGAGGCCCGCGAACGCACCGGCAACGATGAACAGGACGTTGGTCGTGTCGACCTGGATGAACTCCTGGTGCGGATGCTTGCGGCCACCCTGCGGCGGGACCGAAGCTATGGTGCCCTCGAGGATCTTGAGCAGAGCCTGCTGCACGCCCTCGCCCGAGACGTCGCGAGTGATTGACGGGTTCTCCGCCTTACGCGCGATCTTGTCGATCTCGTCGATGTAAATGATGCCGGTCTCGGCGCGCTTGACGTCGTAGTCCGCGGCCTGGATGAGCTTGAGGAGGATGTTCTCCACGTCTTCGCCGACGTAGCCAGCTTCGGTGAGTGCCGTGGCAGCCGCGACCGCGAAGGGAACGTTCAGACGCTTCGCGAGGGTCTGGGCGAGGTAGGTCTTGCCGCAACCGGTGGGGCCGATCAGCAGGATGTTCGACTTCGCGATCTCGACATCGTCGATGACGGCGTCGGCCGACGTGATGGTGTTGCGGGCGCGAATGCGCTTGTAGTGGTTGTAGACGGCGACGGACAGCGCGCGCTTTGCCGCCTCCTGGCCGATGACGTACTCCCCGAGGAAGGCGTAGATCTCTTTCGGCTTGGGCAAGTCGAACTCGCTCGAGGTTTCTTCGCCGGCCTCGGCGAGACGCTCTTCGATGATCTCGTTGCAGAGTTCGACGCACTCGTCGCAGATGTAGACGCCCGGCCCAGCAATGAGCTGCTGTACCTGCTTCTGGCTCTTGCCACAGAACGAACACTTGAGAAGGTCGGCGCTTTCCCCGATCCTGGCCATCTCGACGTTCCTCTCCCCAGCTGAAGCCCAGAATAACGGACTTGGTCGAGCCTAACCTGATACAGCGACAGTGTCCGGCACCGAGTACGCACATGACGCGGCGCGCCGCGGACAGTGGCCCTGCGCTTCGGCCACGAATATCGTGCGGGAGAATGGTACTGACCCATAGGGATGGAGCAGCATGGACTCGAGGTGGGCGCGCGTCGCACGCGGCGCCACTGCGGCCATGGGCGCGACCTTCGTCGCAGCCTTCTCCCACTGGGTCTCCGGCGGCGTCGCTCCCTCGTGGTTCGGCGTCGGGGCATCGCTCGTCATCTCGATCATGGTGTGCACGATCTTCACGGGCCGCACGCTCTCCACCTGGCGCCTCACGGTCTCGATCGGGCTGAGCCAGGTGCTGTTCCACACTCTCTTCTCCGGCCTCGGAACCCCCGTGGCAGCGAGCCACGAGATGACCGCCATGACCGTGGATGCCACGGCCCCGCACCTGCACGCCTCCCCCACCATGTGGCTGGCCCACGCCGTCGCCGCCCTCGTCACCGTTGCCGCCTTCCGTTTCGGCGAGCGAGCGTTCTGGGGCGTCACCGGGACCGCGCGGCTCTTCCTCACCCGGCTCCTCGCCATCGCCATCCCCGCCCTTCACGTTCCGCGGCCCGTGGTCACCGTGCAGCGCCGCTTCGTGCCGAGGGATCTCGCCCTCTTCCTCTCCTCGATGAGACACCGTGGACCGCCCGTGGAGCTGTCGGCGTAACGCCACAGATCTCCGCAGCATCCACTTGACTCTCAAAGGAATACATCTCATGAACCGCTTTGCCACGTCCACCGTCGCGCTTGCCGCCGGCGTCACCCTCGCTCTCGCCGCACCTCTGGCCGCGAGTGCGCACATCACGATCGACAACAACACTGCCGAAGCCGGCTCGTTCGCCCTGATCAGCTTCACGGTGCCCAACGAGTCGGTCACCGAGACCACCACCAGGGTCGAGGTCACCCTGCCGACCGACACTCCCCTCGCCTATGTGAGCTACGTGCCGGTCGCCGGATGGACCACCGAGCTGACCACGGTCACCGACGCCGTGACCAAGGTCACCTGGACCGCAGACCCCGGCGCGGAGATCACCGACGGCCAACTGCAGCTCTTCCCGCTGTCGGTCGGCCCGATCCCGAACACCGGCTCGATAGTCCTCCCCGTCGACCAGACCTACTCCGACGGCACAGTCGTGAGCTGGAGCGACACCGGTGACGACGCTGAACACCCCGCTCCCGTGCTCTACGTCAACGACGCCCCGGTCGCCGATCACCACGGTGACGACAACGCGACGATCGATGTCACCGACCCGGATGCCGCGGCCTCGAGTTCGTCCGATGACGTGCTCGCGCGCGTCCTCGGCATCGGCGGCCTCGTGCTCGGCGCCATCGGACTCGTCGTCGGCATCACCGGTCGCCGCAAGACCACCGCGGAGTAAGACGATGGCCATCACCGCGATTCGTGCGACCGCACTCGGCGCGCTGGTGGTCGCTGCGGCTGTGCTGGGGTTCGCCGCCCCGGCACAGGCGCACAACTACCTCGTCTCATCGACACCCACCGAGGCTTCGACCCTGACGGAACTGCCCGTGGAGTTCTCGGTCACCACAAACGGCCCGCTGCTCTCGCTTGACGGCTCAGTCGCGGGATTCGCGATCGAAGTGAAAGACGCGCATGGCCTCTACTACGGTGACGGATGCGTGACCGTCGACGGCCCGACACTCTCGGAGGCGGCTGCCCTCGGCGAGGCTGGCGACTACACGATGCTCTGGCAGCTGGTGTCGGCCGACGGGCACACAGTCTCCGCTGAGATCAACTTCAGCTGGGCACCGGCCGACGGCGTGGTGCCCTCGGAGGGGACGGCGACCCCGGCGACGTGCGGGAACGGCACGGCTGCGCCCCTGGCATCCGGCCCGCAGGAGCCCCGCGCCAACGCCGACCTCAGCGACGTGCTGTGGATCGGCGGTGCGATCGGTGCGATTCTCGTCGCGGCGCTCGTGACGTTCCTCGTGGTGACGCGCAAGAAGTAGATCTGTCGCGAGCCACCCGTCCTCATCGTCGCGGCCCCGCAGCGCGGGTTCCCGACGGACGTGCGCGAGGTTCACCGCGTGTAGGACGCACAACGGCGACCCACAACGTCCTACACACGGTGAGCATCACACAGGTCACCATCGCTGGCGAGCATTGAACAGCAATGGCCGCGCGGCGCGTCGGGCCTGTGCTACTTCGCGGTCAGCGCCGGGAGGTTCTTACGGCTCGTGAGCACCTGGTCGATGAGACCGTACTCGACGGCCTCCTCCGCGCTCAGGATCTTGTCGCGGTCGATGTCCTTGTGCACCTCTTCCGAGGTGCGGTTGGAGTGGAACGACAGCGTGTCTTCGAGCCACGTGCGCATGCGCTGGATCTCGCGCGCCTGGATCTCGATGTCTGACGCCTGGCTTGAACCGTCGGACCCGGCGGCGGGCTGGTGGATGAGGATGCGCGCGTTCGGCAGAGCGAGGCGCTTACCCTTGGTTCCACCCGCGGTGATGACCGCGGCAGCAGAAGCCGCCTGGCCGAGCACGACAGTCTGGATGTGCGGACGGATGTACTGCATCGTGTCGTAGATCGCCGTCATCGCGGTGAAGGATCCACCGGGCGAGTTGATGTACATGACGATGTCGCGGTCGGGGTCGTGGCTCTCGAGCACGAGGAGCTGGGCCATGACGTCATCGGCCGACGCGTCGTCGATCTGCACGCCGAGGAAGATGATGCGGTCTTCGAAGAGCTTCGCGTACGGATCCTGGCGCTTGTAGCCGTAAGCCGTGCGCTCTTCGAACGTCGGGAGGATGTAGCGGTCGCTGGGCGTAGGCCTCGCGATGCCTGCTGCTGAGAAGTTGAAGTCGTTCATGGTCAGTCCTTCTTGCCGGTGGCGTCGGCGTTCGAGATGTCGTCGTTGGTTCCGCCGCCGCCGACCACATCGGACGCGAACTCACGCAGGTGGTCGACGAATCCGTACTCGAGGGCCTGCTGTGCCGTGAACCAGTTGTCGCGGTCGTTGTCGATGAGAACCTGCTCGACCGACTTGCCGGTCTGTTCCGCGGTGAGCTCGGCCATGCGCTTCTTCATGTCGAGGATCACGCCAGCCTGGGTCTGGATGTCTGCGGCGGTACCGCCGAAGCCACCGGACGGCTGATGCAGCAGCACGCGCGCGTTCGGCGTGATGTAGCGCTTTCCCTTGGTGCCCGAGGAGAGCAGGAACTGCCCCATGGACGCAGCGAGGCCGATACCCACGGTCACGATGTCGTTCGGAACGAACTTCATCGTGTCGTAGATGGCCATGCCCGCGGTGATCGAACCACCGGGAGAGTTGATGTACAGGAAGATGTCACGCTTGGGGTCCTCCGCTGCGAGCAGCAGGATCTTTGCGCAGATCTCGTTGGCGTTCTCGTCACGCACCTCTGAACCAAGCCAGATGATGCGGTCCTTAAGGAGTTGGTCGAAGATGCTCGAGACCAATGCCGGTTGGGCCATTGTGTGCGCTCCGTCTGTTTCTAATCGGTATTGCGTTATCGCTTGGTGACGAATCTATCGGAGCGCGCGCGGCCAGACGGCGCTGTTCGCCGTGGGCAGAGAGCGCGTGGCGTGCGCAGAATGTCGGCGGCCAGGGAGACCATGGGTGTATGGCAGACATCGACATCCGCGAACTCCTTGCGTACGAGCCCTACTGCGTGACCTGCGGGGAGACCGGCCCCATTGAGACGAGTTCGTTCATGGCCTTCGCGTGGGAGCAGGCGCACGACTGCGCGACCGCCGCCCGCCCGGCCGAGGTGGCGCGCGCTTCCTAGCCTTAACGATGAACGGCCGTCCCGCGTAAGGACGGCCGTTCTCGGTTAAGACCTACTTGTGGTCGTGTCCGAAATGCTCGTTGCCGGCCTTGCGCCCGTGGGTGTCCTTGGCGCCGCCGTGGTCGTGACCGTCGCCAGCGCTCTGCATGGCGGAGGCGGTGATCTCCTCGGAGTCATCGTCGCCGCCGAGCGCGGTCGCGGTGAACGCGGAAACATCCACGTCCTTGCCCTTGGAGTCGACGACCTTTGCCTTATCGAGTACGACGGCGAGAGCCTTGACGCGGGCGACTTCGGCGATCATCCCGGGGATCTGGCCATTCTTGTCGAGCACCTGGATGAACTCGCCGGGCTCCATGCCGTACTGGGCAGCGCCCTGCACGAGGTAGGTAGTGAGCTCGTTCTGGGTGACCTTGACCTCTTCGGCCTCGACTATCGAGTCGAGCAGGATCTGCGTGCGGAACGTCTTCTCGCTCGACTCGGTGACCTCGGCGCGGTGCGCGTCGTCTTCGAGGCGGTTCTCGTTCTCGAGGTGACGGTGCACCTCGTCTTCGACCAGCTTCGGCGGAACGGGGATCTCGACTGACTTGAGCAGTTCGTCGACGATCTGGTCGCGGGCCTGGGCACCCTGGCCGAAGGCCTTCGAGCGCTCGACCTGCTCCTTGATGTCTGCCTTCAGCTCCTTGATGGTGTCGAACTGGCTGGCGATCTGAGCGAAGTCGTCGTCGGCCTCGGGAAGCTCGCGCTCCTTGACAGCAAGAAGCGTGACGTTGATGAGGGCGGTCTCGCCCTCGTGGTCGCCGCCGAGCAGCACCGACTCGAACGTCGTGCTCTCGCCGGCGCTCAGGGAATCCAGTGCCTCGTCGATGCCCTCGATGAGCTCGCCGGAGCCGACCTCGTAGGAGATGCTCGTGGCGGAATCCACCTCGGTCTCACCGATCTTCGCGATCAGGTCGAGCTGGGCGAAGTCGCCCTTCTTGGCGGGGCGCTCGACTGTGACGAGGGTGCCGAAACGGCTGCGCAGGGCATCCAGCTCGTCTTTGACGTCGTCGGCGGACACCTCGACGGCGTCGACAGTGAGCTTCAGTCCGTCGAGCTTGGGGAGCGTGAACTCGGGGCGCACGTCGACCTCGACCGTCAACTCGAGGTCACCGGAGAAGTCCTTGACCTCCGGCCACGTCTTGATGTCAGCCTCGGGGCGACCGAGAACGCGGATGTTCTCCTCGGTGACCGCCAGGCGGTAGAACTTGTCGAGGCCGTCACTCACCGCGTGGTTGAGCACCTCTTCGCGGCCGACGCGCTGGTCGATGAGCTGCGGCGGCACCTTTCCCTTGCGGAAGCCGGGGATGTTGACCTGCGAGCCAATGTGCTCGTAGGCGTGCGCGATGCTCGGCTTGAGCTCGTCGGGGGTGACTGAGATGTTGAGCTTGACGCGCGTGGGGGTCAGCTTCTCAACTGTGGTCTTCACGAAAGTGGTTCTCCTGTTGTCTGTTCAAATGCGTCGTCGGGGCGACAGGATTCGAACCTGCGGCCTCTCGGTCCCAAACCGAGCGCTCTACCAAGCTGAGCTACGCCCCGCGCTACGGATGATGCGGCCGCGAAAAAAGGCCTTGGTCAGTCTACCTACCCGCGAGCACTGTTCCGCTGACCGCGGATTTTTTTGGTCGGCATCAGCCCTCAGCGAGCACGATCACCTTGTCGCCCGCGGCGAGGGTGATCTTCTCGCCCTTCTTCGGGTTGACATGAACGCCGTACGCGGCCGACGCGTTGCGCGCATCAGCTGCCACGCGGTAGCCGATCGCCGTCTCCCCGCGGCGGCGAGCGGACTCGAGCACCGTGTAGAAGTCGACAGTCGCGCCGGCGGCGATGTACAGCGGAGCGTCGTTGAGGTACACCTCGGGGCCATCGGCAGAGAACAGGGTGTTGAACACCTCGGTGAGCTTCTTGTTTTCAGACACCTGCGAGAGCACGAGGCTGATCAGCTTGTCGCTCACGATGAAGTCGTCGGCGTTGGTGACCTCGGCGAGTTCGCGGTTGCGGTCGTCGAGCATCTCGCTCACGATGTTCAGGTCGGCACCCGTGCGGTCCTCGATGTCGCGCAGCTGGAGCAGCGTGATGAGCGTCTTGCTGTCCGCGCGCTGCGCGTCGAGCGTCTCACGGTAGGCGAGAACGATGATGTGGTCGTAGCTCTCGACCTTGAGGGCGTCGAGAACGGCGCGACTCGTGGCATCCCCGCGTTTGAATTCGACCTTGAGGTTCGCGAACGTCGGGAAGTCGGGCTTCTCGACATCAGCGAGTACGGTCACGATCGAGCCGACCGGCACGTACGCGTTGAGTTCGCGCAGCATGCCCTGGAGGCCCGAGTTGTAGCCGAGCACGAGGGTGCGCTCCGGGGTGGCCTTGGGTGTCTTCGTCGTGCTCACGGATGCCGCATCCGGAACACCTGGGGCCGCGAGCTTGATCGTGCTGTCGTCCTCGGCGATCACGATGAGCTGGTCGCCGGCCTCGTAGAGCGCGGTGTCCGTGCAGTTGAGCTGCACGACGCCGGCCTTGACAATACCGATGACCGCGGAATCCACGAACGCCAGCTGGGCCTCGAAGTAACTCTTGCCGTACAGCGAGGGCTGCTCGGTGAAGTAGATCTCGTCGCCGTCGAAGTCGAGCAGCTCCGAGTACACGACGCTCAGGCCGCTCTGGCGGCAGCTCTGCACGGTGATACGGCCGATGAGGTCGGTGCCGAGCACCCAGTGCGCCTCGTCGCGGCCGACCAGGTTGGCCGCCTCGAGGTTCGACTCGTGCTCGATCTCGCCGACGATGTGGTACTTCTCGGGGCTGCGCCTCGGGTTGTTGGTGAGCGCGAGCGCCGTCTTGATGATGTCGGAGTCGGGGTCGGGGCTGCCCTCGGGCGCGAGCAGGATGATGCTGCGCGCCGTGTACGGGTTCACGACGTCGAGGTCGGTGAGGTCCATGGGGTCGCCGGTGCGGCAGATGATGCGCGTCTTGCCGGTCTTGCCGACCTTCGCGAAGATCTCGTCCTCCATCTCGACCTTGTCCTTGTCGGCGAGGACGACAATGAACGACTTGCCGCGCGACTCATTGGCGATGACGATCTCGCTGATGATCGGGAAGACCTTGGGGCTCCAGCCGAGGATGAGCGTGTGATCCTGTTCGAGAACCTTCGAGCGACCCTTGCGCAGGTCTTCGACCTTCGAGTCGAACGCGCCCGAGATGATACCGATGAGGCTCGCCACGATGATGAGGCCACCGATGGTGATGATGAGCATGAAGAGGCGGAAGAGCCAGCCCGTGTCGCCGCCCATGGTGCCCGGGTCGAGTGTGCGCATGAGGTTGCCCCACAGCGTGTCCAGGGGGTTCGTGGCCGTGTCATCGTTCGGGTAGAACCCGAACAGGGTGAACAACTGCACGAGGCCGAATACGACGAGAACCAGGACGACTGTCGCGATACCGAGAAGCGCGATGAGGGCGATCGTGCCCTTCGCCATCCAGTTGTCGAACCAGTAGCGGAAACGCTCGCCAGCGGAGGGCTTGTTCATGGGGTCCTTCAGTTGAAAAAGTGCAGGCTGAGCACGTGCGGGAGATCTGGCATAAGAGTGGCATACGCAGACGCCGGATTTCGACCGACGCGCATGAGGGTCGTGACTCAACGCGGCCCAGCCGGCGCGAGTCGGGTACAGTATTCCTCGGCAGTCGGACGTTTGCGTCTGGCGTCCGGGGATGTAGCTCAATGGTAGAGCCTCAGTTTTCCAAACTGATCACGCGGGTTCGATTCCCGTCATCCCCTCGAATGGGCCCCCGCTGAGCAGTCCAGAAAATCGCGCCCGCCCGAAACGTCTCACATCTCGACACCGCGCGGTTTTCTGGCGGCTCAGTAGGGGATCCCGTCATCCCCTCCAAGTAATCACTGGGAACTTTCGCCCCCGCTCCGCCTGGATTAGACTCGGCGCCCTTCGCGTGCCCTATCTACGCCTCGTCTAGTCGTCGGCGCATCTCGTCCAGCACGTCGAGGTTCACCGCCGTTCTGACTGTGCGCCCGGCGTCCCACATCATGTCTCCGACCCATCCGGGCGTCTGTGGAACCCTCCGAACCGCTTCCTCTATCAGTGCGTTCTGCACCATCGAGTCCTCTCTATAGAATCCCGACTAGGGCGGCCCCCTGCGCCTTTCGGGACGTGTACATGCTCCACGTCTCAATCCCCACGTTCAGCACAAGAACGTCTTTGAGGGTGGAGAGGTCCTGCTGTCGCACTCTCTCGGCGACAAGCGCCTTGGCCGACTTCCTCGCCTGCACCCCGGTGTAAACGATTGACCCAAGGGCCAGGAACGTGGCTAACACGGTCACGCCCACTCCTGCCACGTTGACGGTGTCCGCCCACCAAGGGTCGAGCCACCCGACAATTGGCAGGGGGTCGGAGTTCGTGTCCCGTACGACCGGTTCCTGTGGTCAGTAGCACGACTCAACCGACGCCACCGCCGCGCTAAAGAAGCTAGTTACCCGGGCGCGCTAACGTTCCGCCAACCGCTAACGCACCGCCGCGACGATCACGGCGCGGGCCGCATCGCCCTCTGGCATCGGCAGGATCGGGTAGTTGTGGATCATGCCCTCTCCCTCGTGGAAGTCGAGGGCGAGACCCGCGTCGGCAGCGAGCGGCAGGAAGCGGTGCGCGTCGGCGTTGAGGATGTCGCGCGTGCCGCTGAACATTGTGATCGGCCCGAGGCCTTCGAGCGGGCCACGGAGGGGGCTGACGCGCCAGTCCCCCTCGCCGAGTTCGGCGCGGTACAGGGCGCCGGCCGCGTGCGTTCCGGGCACGGCGAGCCAGGGGTCGCGCGGGGCGATCTCCGCGAGGCGGGGGTCGGTGCCGCTCACGTCAAGCCAGGGCGAGATAAGGATTGTGCCGTGCAACGCCGGCACCTCGCGGTCTCGCAACGTCATGGCGACGGCGAGTGCCATCCCACCGCCCGAAGAATCGCCGATGACACTCACATTCTCCGCGCCAGCCGAGGTGACGAGGGATGCCACGAGGTCGGCAACCCGCGCGACGACGACGCTCGCCGTGCCGGTCGGGGCCAGGGGCATGATCGGAACGACGACGTGCACGCCCGCCTCGATGACCAGGTTGCGGATGAGCGCCCAGTGTACGGGATCGATCTCGAACACGTAGCAACCGCCGTGCAGGTAGACCACGTGCCTGCTCGGAGTTCCGGTGAGCGGCGCGATGTCGTAGACGGGCCAACCGTCGACGTCGCGGCGGGACACCGAGACCGAGCGAGACAGCGACGTGGGGGGTTCGAACCGCACGGACTTTTTCTGCAGCTTCGCCACCTTGGCGAGCGTGCGTTCGGCGGAGTTGAACATCCGCTTGGAGCCGCGCAGGGTGACGACGACCGGCGCGAGCCGACTCACCAGGCTCGCCACGGGCGCTAACCGTCGATGCGCTTGAGGATGTGCACCGGGATGACGAGGCCAAGCGATGTGCACAGGATTCCGCCGATGAAGACGGGGAACTCGGCTCCGGTCACGTAGAACGCGGACCCCATGATGTACAGCCCCAGCACGAAGAGACCCAGCGAGACGACGAAGCCGATGATGTTCACGCGTCCATCTTAGCGAAGCCGGCGTGTGCCTCTCTTGGGGGGTAGAGGCGTGCCGGGGTCGGTCCCCTACTATGGGGACACCGCACCCGAAGCGGTCCCCCGCGGTAGGACCACACCGTCGCAACCCGAAAACGCCTGGCGACGAGGCAAACAGGACACCCCGAATGTCTAGCAACACTACTTCTGCGCCCGAAATCGCACCCTTTGGTTGGTACCCGGACCCTGCCGGCACCCCCATGCTGCGCTGGTGGGACGGTTCCGCGTGGACCGGCCGCCTCGAATACCACCGCCCCGAAGTTCAGAGCGCCGTCGGCTACTTCGGCCAGGTCGCTTTCTAGGCGCTTCTGCTCCACAACATGACGCACCTCGCGTGCGTTCCTTCGTCGTGCCGCTAGCCTGACGGCGATGGATAGCTACCTGCCCCACGTGGGCTTCGTGCAGTTCCCCCGCCGGCCCGACGATCTCACGAGCCTCGTGTGTCCCGCGTGCTTCACGCCGCGCTCGGTTCGCCGATGCCCCACGTGCGGCCTTGACCTCGAGAATCCGGCGATCGCCGAACTCGATGCAGCGAGCAGGGATGCCGCGGCATCCCTCGACCGAAGGCTCGAGCTGATCGGTCGAATCCGCTACGAAACCGCTGTCACCGCCGCCCCGGTCACGGCTCCCCAGGTGTCAGCCCCACAGGCTCCGCCCGTCCCGGTGCCCGCGGCCGCCCTCGCTCGCTTCGAGAACCTCAGCAAGCGCGAGCCGCGCCGCCACCTCGGCGTGCAGGTCATCCTTCTCATCGTGGGAGTCTCGCTGCTGGCCGTCGGCGCGATCTTCTTCCTCGTCTACGCCTTCATCACCTTCGGACTGGTCTGGCGTTCCGTCATCATCGCCGCCGTGACCCTCGCCTCGTTCGTGGGAGCGTCCCTGTTGCGGCGGCGGAAACTCTTCGCGACCGCGGAGGCGATTGCCGCCCTCGCGGTCGTGTTCGTCTACCTCGATGCGTTCGCGATTCGCGCCAACGACCTCTTCGGCGCGGCAGACTCCGACGCCCTCGTGTACTGGGGCGCCGCACTCCTCGTCTCGTCGATCGGCTTCGCGGTGTGGCACCGCCTCTCGGGGCTGCGACTGCCGAGCGTGGTCGCGTTCACGACGTTCGCTCCCGGTCTCGCGCTCCTTGTGGGCGGGCTCACCGAGCCGCTCGACGACGACGTACGCGTCTTCGCCGCGATCCTCGCTCTGGCGATCGGTGCGCTCGCCCATCCGCTCGCGCGGGGCAGGGCGATCGAAGGCGTCATCTCGCTCTCGATCGGGGTGTTCGGCATCGTCGTGGCGGCCCTGGTCGCCCTGTTCGTGCAGCCCTACGACGACTGGGCACCACTCCTGACACTCGGACTCGTGGTTCTCGTCGCTGCGGCACACGTCGCCGTGCTGGTGCGCCTCCGCGTCAATCAGCTCTTCGCGATCGTGTTCGCGTGCCTGGGGGCGGTCATCGCCGCGAGCACGCTCGTCGCCGTGGCCTCGCGGATCAACGAGAGCGCGTTCACGGTGAGCGTCCCGCTGGTTGCCGCGGCCGTCGTCGCCCTCCTGCTCGAACTCGTGGCGCGCCGCACGGCATCGCCCGTCGCGATCGGAGCGGCCTGGTCTGCCGCAGGGGTCGCGGCGATCGCTGCGCTCGCGGTTGGCGGGGGCGCCCTGGTGCGCGCCCTCACCGTCGTGTCGCTCGGTCGGGACCGTTGGTCGATACGCGGCGGAGCGTTCCTCGACGTGCAGCCCGACCACGTGTTGGGTATCGGCGCACTCGTCACCGTGGTCGTGCTCGCCGGCGCCGCGTGGACACTCGCCGGAACGCTACGCCCGCGGCGCCTCATCCTGCTCTCTGCCGCGCTCGCGGTGCTCGTGCTTGCGGTCCCGCTCACCGGACAACTGTGGATCGCGGTGCTCGGCTGGCTGCTGCTCGGTGCCGCTGCCGTTGCGCTGCTCATCGTTGGGCGGCGCCGCGGGTGGGGCACGGGCATCCGGATCGCCCCCGTGGTGACGGCCATCGCGTCGCTCGAGCTCTCGTACTCCGCGTCGTGGGCGAGCATCGACACGTGGTGGTACGCCTCGGTCGGCACGGTCGTGCTGCTGATCGTGGTTCGCGTTGCGACGACCCTCGTACCCGTGCGTGCCGCGCTGCTGGGACTCGCCGCGGTGCTCGCATTCGTCGCGATCGGGTCGGAGGCGTGGCACACGAACGAGCGATTCCAGGGCGGAGCGGACGCGGGCCTGGACTCGCTGCACGCCGTGCTGTTCCTCGCGATTCTGCTCGTGGCGGTGGCCGCCCTGCTGGTGAAGAGGCTCTCCTCGGCCGAAACTCGCGTCGTCCTGTGGCTCGCGCTCGGCACCGCCCTCGTGAGTGCGGGAATGAGCTGGGTTCTCAGCTCGACAGGTCGCGCCCTCGTGCTCCCCGAGTTCGTCACGAGCGTCGTACTGGGCGTGCTCCTGCTCGGAGCGCTGCTGCTCTGGGTGCTGCGCCGCGGCGAAGGTTTCCCGGTGGAGTGCATCGTCATGTCGATCGCTCTCGCCCCCGCGGTGGCCTGGCTCCTCGATTCGGCAGCACGCCTCGCGGCCCTCCCGTCGTTCGCCGCCTCACTCGCGCCGATCGTTGCCGCGCTCCTCGTCGCCGCAGTCTCGCTCGCGGTGCCCGGTGCGCGCTGGGCACGGGACGCGGGTGTCGGGCTCGTCGCCCTCCCAGCGCTGGTCGCCGCGGTCGCGGTCGGGGCGGACTCCACGTGGCTGGTGCTCGTGCTGGGTGGCGTCGTCGCGCTCGTGCTCGCGGTGTCTCGCGACGGACTGTTCGCGTCCGCATCCCCGCGCAAGCACCTCGGCTGGGTAGCGCTCGCGGTCGCCTTCGGCGGCCTCGCGTGGACGCTCGCCGACCGGGAGGTGCGCGACCTCGAACCGTACGTTCTCCCGCTCACCGGCGCGCTCCTCCTCCTCGCGCTAGGCGCGTGGCGGGCGCACCGCACGAGCGTCGCTCCAGCCTTCATCGCGCTCGGCGCGCTGCTCGTCTCGATAGTGCCGCTCGGCGTCGTGTCGGGCACCGGCGCGGTTGGGCGGGCGATCGTCGTCGCCGCGATCTGCGCCGTGCTTCTGGTGGTGGGCAGCTTCCTGCGCGGCTCTGCCTACCTCGACGTTGCCGCCGCTGCGGGTGCGGTGGGCGTACTCGTCGCGGGCTTCGGCCGCCCGATCGCCATCGCTCTCGCACGGGACACCAACGACGTCGCCCTCGACGTGTGGCTCGCCGCATCCGTCGCGGTGCTGCTCGTGGCGGCCGTCGGCCAGGCGCGACGCTCGGGAGCTGCACGCGGCATCATCGCGCAATCCGTCGTCTCGGTGGCAACCGCGCTCGTGGTGCTCATCGAGGTGCCGGTGCTTCAGGACAGCGCGCTCGGCACCGCCCGCGCGCTCGTCATCGTGACCGTGCTGGCGGGCATCCATGTCGCGGGCATGCTGCTTGAGAGGGCGCCGTTCACGCGGATCGTCGCGTGGATCGCCCTCGCCCTCGTCGCAATCACCGGCATCGCGGCTGCCGTAGTCGGAGCGGCCGACCCCTTCGAGTTGATGACCGGCATCATCACCGCGGCGCTGCTGGTCGCCGGGGCCGTCATGCTGCGCCGCTACCCCGACGCCGGCAGCTGGCCGTGGCTCGCTCCCGGCCTACTGGTGCTGCTCGTTCCGTCGCTCATCGCGACGTTCGTCGACCAGCCGATCTGGCGGCTCGTCGGCATCGGGGTCGTGTGCGTCGTGGCGATTCTCGTGGGGGCGGTACGCAAGCTACAGGCTCCGCTGCTCATCGGCACGGTTGTGGTGCTCGTGCATGCGATCCGCACGTTCTCGCCGCAGTTGGTCGCGGTCTACCAGCTCACCGAGTGGTGGGTGTGGGCGGTCGTCGGGGGCGCGATCATCATCTTCGTCGCGGTGACCTTCGAGCGCCGGATGCGCGACCTCAAGAGTGTCGGAGGCAGGATCGCCGCGCTGCGCTAACGCTGCAGCCAGGCCAACACCGCGAGCACACGGCGGTGATCCGTGCCGGAATCATCGAGGCCGAGCTTCTGGAAGATCGCGGTCACGTTCTTCTCGACCGCACCGACCCCGATCACGAGCGCGGAGCCGATCGCGGCGTTGGTGCGCCCTTCGGCCATGAGCGCGAGTACCTCGTGCTCGCGAGGCGTGAGGGTCGCGAGCGGATCGTGCCGCCGCCCGATGAGCTGCGCCACGACCTCCGGGTCGAGCACTGTGCCGCCCGAAGCTATGCGGTCGACTGCGTCGCTGAGCTCGGCGAGGGATGCGACCCGATCCTTGAGCAGATACCCGATGCCACCGCTGCCGGACGAGAGCAGCTCCTGCGCGTAGGCAACCTCGACGTACTGGGAGAGCAGCAGGATGCCGACGCCGGGCAGCATTTCGCGGGCACGGATCGCCGCACGCACGCCCTCATCCTTGTACGTGGGCGGCATGCGCACATCGAGCACCACGAGTTGCGGCTTCTGTGCCTCGAGGTCGGAGAGCAGCGCATCCGCGTCCCCGTAGGACGCGAGCACCTCGACGCCGGCTTCCTCGAGTACACGCACGAGGCCTTCGCGCAGCAGCACCGAGTCGTCGGCAACCACCACGCGAAGACCGTTCACGCGGTCAAGACTAGGGCCCCACCGAGTTCGCCACGGCGAAGGTCACGGGCAGGTGTGCCGACACGATAGTCGGGCCGCCCTCCGGGCTCATGACCTCGAGCGTTCCACCAAGGCCGCGCAGGCGCTCCCCGAGGCCCGCGATGCCGTGACCGGTGACGACCGTGGCGCCGCCGTGACCGTCGTCGGTCACGCTGATGTCGAGCCATGTCTCATCCGGCTCGGGCAGTCGACGCAGCGCGACGCGGATCTCGACGTCTTTCGCCTCTGCGTGCTTGCCCGCGTTCACGAGTGCTTCCGAGGCGATGAAGTAGGCGTTGCGCTCGATCTCCTGCGGGAGGCTCGTGCCCTCGGGCAGGTCATCGACGATGCGGGTCGGAACAGTGCTGCGCACCGCGGCCGACTCCAGCGCCGCGACGAGCCCGCGGTCGAGCAGGATGGGCGGCGCGAAGCCACGCGAGAGTGCCCGCAGTTCCTCGAGCGCGTCGCGGGACTGCTGCATCGCCTCCGCGATGAGCCCACGCGCCTTCTCGGGGTCGGCATCGAGCTGGCGCTCGGCCGCGGCCAGGTCCATCTGCAGGCGCACGAGCCGCTGCTGCGGTCCGTCGTGGATGTCGCGCTCGAGCCGACGCAGCGAGTGACCCTCGGCGTTCTGCGCGGCACCACGGGACTCGTTGAGCGACATTACCTCGCGCTGGAGGGCATCCGAGCGCCAGGCGCCCAGCACGCCGCGCGCGATGAGCCAGTGAAGCGACACGAGACCGCGGGTGATGAAGGGAAGGGTCACGAGGAAGACGAGCCCGATCACGAGGTTGATCAGGGTGTCAACGAGCGCGGGGTTCGTGATCGTCGGGCCGAACAGCCACTCGGCGAAGTACCAGTTGCCGTCACCCTGCGGTACGAAGATCTCCCAGATCCAGTACGTGGTGCCGCCGAGCGCCACCGCGACCCAGGTGATCATGATCGACCACGTGATCGTGGTGACGATGAAGTCGATCACCATGACGTGCAGGAGGTAGAGCCAGTAGTGGCCATTGCCGAGCACGGCGCGCACCCACCCGAAGAATCCGGTGCGGGCGCGGGCGTCCTGCCACTCGGGCTTCTCGATGCGCGGCCTGCCCGCGAAACGCAGCAGAGCGAGGTCGAGGGTGCCGAACCCCCGCGCGATGTAGAGGCACCCGATGATGAGCACCACGCCGATGAAGAACGTGACGATCGTGCCGAAACCCGCCGAGAACAGGCTGATCGTGAGGCCGAAGCCCGCAATCGCGATCGGGAAGGCGACGAAGAGGTAGGCGAGTTCGCGCGGAACTGTTCGCCACAGGCCCAGATAGCCGCCGCGCCTGGCGACTGGGGCGAGTGTTTCAGTAGTCATGGGGCCATTCTCGCGGGCTGCGTGTTGCCGCCCCCATCCGGCAGCCTCACGAAGGTCAAGGGGGCTAACCCCACCCCGACACGCGCGGTTAGCGTTGCCTTCGCTTGCTTGCGGAATGCAGGGGCGTGGCTAACGTTGAACACAGGACATCGAAGGAGTCACATCATGACCGAAATCAAGGCAGTTCCCCAGACCTCAGCAGACCCCGACGTCACCTCGGGCGTCGCCCAGTTCCTCGGTCCGGTCGTCACCGACCTGACCGCCCTCTCGGTGGACGGCAAGCAGGCCCACTGGCACGTACGCGGCGCGAACTTCCAGGCCGTGCACGAGCTGCTCGACGCGATAGTCGATCATGCCCGTGAGTACGCCGACACGGCCGCGGAGCGCGTTGTCGCCCTCGGCCTGCCGATCGACGCTCGCGTGCAGACCGTCGGCGCCAGGACGACCACCCCGGCGATGACCGCGGGCTTCCAGCAGTCAGACGCGGTGATCGCCGAGGTCATCGCCGCGATCGACGCGACACTCGTGACCGTGCGGACCGCGGTGACCGAACTCGCCGAGCTCGACCCGGTGAGCCAGGACGTCGCCATCGAGATCGCTCGCGGCCTCGAGAAGGACCGCTGGTTCCTGTTCGCGCACGTCGCGACCAAGTAGCGCAATGACGACTGTCGGCCCGGGCACTGCTCGGGCCGACAGTCGTTAAGCCCGGTACGTGAATCGCCCGCCCAGCAGGGTCGCCGCCACGGGCATCCCGCGCAGTTCCTCGCCGGACGCCGTTAGCGGGTCGAGGTCCGTGATCACCAAGTCGGCGGTCTGGCCCACGGCGACCGTCGTGCGGGTGGAAGCTGCCAGCGCCTCGGCGGAAGTAATGCGCTGCTCGTGGTGCCACGGCGGGCGGGCGTCACGCTCGCGGGTCACGGCTGCCGCGATCTGCACCCAGGGGTCGAGCGGCGAGACCGGCGCGTCCGAGCCGAGCAGGAGGGTCGCTCCCGCGTCGAGGAGGCTGCGGAACGGGTAGAGGCGACCCGTGCGGCCCGCCCAGAGGCGGTCCGCAACATCGCGGTCGTCCATGGCGTGCTCGGGCTGCACGCTCGCCTCGACCCCGAGCGCAGCGAAGCGCGGGATGTCGTTCTCGGCGAGCAGTTGGGCGTGCTCGATGCTGCCGTGGATGCCGAGCTCTTCGAAGGCGTCGAGCGCGAGGGTGTTGGCGTGGTCGCCGATCGCGTGCACGGTCGGCACGATCCCGGCCTCGGCGGCACGGCGCATGAGCGGCACGAGCGCCTCGGGCGGCACGGTCAGCTGGCCGTGGGTGCCGTCCTCGTAGGCATCCCAGGTGTAGGCGGTACGGGTGTTGAGCGACCCGTCGGAGAGCACCTTGTACCGGCCGACGGTGAGGAGGTCGTGCATCCGCTGCCCCGTGTGCAGGCCCTCGGCGATCGCACGCTCGAGATCCTGTGTGTAAATGCCGAACTCGACCCGCAGCGCGTCGTGCCCGGCTGCGATGCGGCGCTGCCAGTGCTCGAGGTTCCACGCCATCTCGAAGTCGACGATGCCCACGACCCCGCGCGCGGCTGCGGCGGTCGAAGCGGCACGAGCCCAGCCGTCGACCGTCTCGTCCGCGACGGTGTCGAGGCGCTGGTGCACCGCGAACGCGTCGTCCTCGGTGAGCAGGCCGGTGGGATGCCCGGGATGCCCGAACTCCGCGAGCGCTGCCGAGTTGAGCCACACCGAGTGCAGATCGGCGCTCACCAGCACAACCGGAACGTCGCCCGTGGTCGCATCCAGGGCGGCACGGGACGGGGCATCGGGCCAGAGGCCGTCGCGGAAGTTCGCGCCGACAACCAGCGTGCCCTCGACCGCTGCCCCGATGATCGCGGCGGCTTCTCTCGCTGAGCCCGCCGGGGAGAGGTCGACGCGACGCGAGGTGAGCGTCCACTGGGTGAAGTGCACGTGGTGGTCCCATAGGCCGGGCGAGACCCAGCGGCCGGCGAAGTCTTCGCCGGAGCCCAACGACGGCCCGATCTCCGCGATGAGCCCGTCCTGAATCCGCAGGTCGACGAGCTGTTCGCCGAGCTGTTCGCCGAGCTGTTCGCCGAGGCGCAGGCTACTGAGAATCATGCCCGTGAACCCGCCGCATCTCTCGCGCAAGGTCGGGGTTCGAATACCGTTCGCCCGCCTGCAGCTCGTCGATGATGCGGTCGACGACCTCGGGAGCCTTGTTCTGGCTGAGCTTGGCGCGCGCGTCGAATCGGGTCACCACGAGGCGCAGGCCGACGGTGCCGAGGGCGATGCGGCGAGCCGCCTGCTCGTCAATGTCAAGCGAGATCGGCTCGGGCATCCGGTCTTCGAAATGGTCCACGAGCTGGTCGAGCACCTCGAAGTTCTCTGCGTCAGACAGTACCTGTGGCACGCCGTACAGATGTGCGGTGACATGGTTCCAGGTCGGCACGAAGCCCGACTTGTCGTCGCGGTACCAGCCGGGCGAGATGTAGCCGTGCGGACCCTGGATGATCACCAGCACCTCGTGTTCACCGAGCTCGTGCAGCTTCTCGTCGGGGCGGCCGACGTGGCTCACGATGCTGATCGGATCCTCGATCTCCTCGAGGATCACCGGATAGTGCGAGGCCACGAGCCCGTTCGACGTGTTCGAGACGATAGTCGCCCACGGGTTCTCCCGGATGAGGCGCTTGACCTCGTTCGGGTCGGTCATCAGGAAGCTCGGGGTGTTTCTCATGCCTGATCCTGTGGACAGTAGTAGAGCTTGCGCCCACCGATCTCTTCCATGACGATCGGGGTTCCGCACACGCGGCACGGCTCCCCCGTGCGGTGGTACACCCAGTGTCGGTCTGCGCGGCTCGCCATGGCGCCGTCGTACGCCTCTGCGCTCAGGCCGTCCATCGTCATCATCTGACCGGTCTCGACACCGATCTTGAGGAGCTTCGCCCAGTCTTTCCAGAGTGCACGCACAGTCTTCTCCGGCAGGTCGCGGCCCGGGATGTGCGGGTTGAGCCTGGCGCGGAACAGGAGTTCGGCCCGGTAGACGTTGCCGATTCCGGCGACTACCGACTGGTCCATGAGCAGCAGGCAGATGGGGGTGGGCTTCTTGAGCACGGTCGCGACGAAGCGGTCTTCCGCCGCCTTACCGGAGTCGAGGATAGGGTCGGGGCCGAGTTTGTCGATCGCGGCCTGCACCTCCTCTGGGAGGAGGACGTCACACGCCGTCGGTCCGCGGAGGTCGGCGCACGTGGCATCCGTAAGCAGACGGACACGCACCGCGCCGATGGGCTCGGGCGGGAAGGTGTCGGAGGGGGTCTCGAGCTTCTCCTGCTCAGCCATGCGCAACCTCGTGCGACGCGGAGCTCCGATGCTCGCGAGCGAATCCTCGAACGCTCCTACCACCGTGCCCTTCTGGTTTGTCTGGCCCATGCGACCGTTCGACGACGCCATTGTCGCGTCTGCCGTGATGTCGCCCGCGAAATCCCACGCGCCGTAAATGCCGAGGTGCACGCGCAGCCACAGCTCGTTGTCGAACTCGAGGAACATCTGCTTGCCCACGGCGATCGCCCGCGTCATCACGTGACCGTCGATGCGGGCGGCACCGGCCGCGAACCGGCCCTGCGGCGAGGAAGCCGCCACCGGATGCCGCACGAAGTGCAGAGCGAACTGGCGCGCGATGCGATGTACCGAATGTCCCTCGGGCATCACACGCCCACTTCGTGGCCAGCGATGAGGCCGGTGGCTTCGAACTCGGCGAGCTGGGCGATGCGGCGCGCGTGGCGTTCCTCGCCCGAGAACGGCTCGGCGATGAAGACGTCGATGAAGTGCTTCGCCTCCTCGACCGTGTGCTGGCGCGCCCCGATCGAGATCAGATTCGCGTCGTTGTGCTGCCGCGCGAGGAGTGCGGTCGACTCGTTCCACACCAGGGCAGCGCGAGCGCCGGCTACCTTGTTCGCCGCGATCTGCTCGCCGTTGCCGGAGCCACCGAAGACGATGCCGAGGCACTCAACCCCGGCGGCCTGGTCGGCGACCACGGCGAGCGCCGCGTTGATGCAGAAGCTCGGGTAGTCGTCCAGTGGGTCGTAGGTCGCCGGACCGTGATCGATGACCTCGTGGCCGGCGCTGCGCAGGTGCTGCTGCAGGTCTTCGCTGAACTCGAGGCCGGCATGGTCAGTCGCGATATGGATGCGCATGCTGCAAGTTTAGGCAGTGCCAACGTCATCCTTCTCTGGCGCACAGCGCCACCTCAGGAGCACTATGGAGACAGGAACTTCTCGCGAAGGGGGCACCATGAACCGCTCTGCCAATCGAATGCCAGACGGGATGCCCACGCTCTCCCCCGGCCGCCATCGCAGCCCCAGACAGGGCGCGTGTTTCATGGAGTTCGCGTCGTACCTCGCCGGGGAGAAATGGAGCGACCACCCCGCGTGCACCGACCCCACGATCGCCGCCCTCGCGCGCGACGTGAACGACCTCTCGAGCGAGAAGGGACGGGCCCGGCTCACCGCACTCATCCACCGCGTCGTCGGGCTCACGAGCGACGACCCTGGGCACAGCGTCGAGGTCGCCCTGCGTGCGGCCCGCGCGGCCCTGCCGATCGCGAGCATGGAACGCCAGCGCGCCCTCGCGGTCGCCATCCTGTCGTTCGATCCCGACCTCGGCCCGCAATCACGCCACGCGTTCGCCCAGGCTCCCGACCTCGAGCACTGGGGCCGCACCTACCTCGCCACGGCGAAGGTCGCACCGCGCGCGACCGCACACACGACACAGGCGATCGTGCACACGGCGGTCACCGGTATCGCCCTGGCGTGCATCCCTGACCCGGATGCCCGGCTCTATGCCCTGCTGAGCGACACCATCGAGGCCGCCGAACGAACGAGCACCCCGTCGGTCGACAGGGTGCTCATTGCCGCGCAGTAGGTCGCGCTACTCGGGGGTCTCGTTGTCGATGCCCTCGATGAGCCAGTTTCCGCCGGACTTCGTGAGGAAGTACCGCAGCGCGTAGTCGACGGGGGCGCCGCTCGACGAGTCGACTTCGTTCGTGACGACCTCGGCAGCATCTCCGTTGACGTCGGAAGAGACGACCTCGACCTTGTACTGGTAGACGCCGTCGAGGGTGAGCGCCTTGGCGTTGTCTTCCCACTGCTTGCAGTCGAGTTCGCCACCGAAGAAGTTCTGCTGGAACTCGTCGGTCGTCGTGCGCTGGAAGAGCGCGCAATCAGCGTTCTTGAATGACAGGTCGTAGTCGGTAACCGTCTTCTTGGGGTCCCCGCCCAGCGCGCCGAAGACCGCGGTGACCGCGACGATGATGCCGGCGATCAGGAGGACGAAGACGAGAATGGCGCCGCCGAGCACGAACGGCCAGATCTTGCGCTTGGCGGGAGGTGCCGCGGGGGTGGTCGCCGCGACCTCAGGGGTCCGGGTGGGGATCGGTGCCGCGCTCTCCGGCGTGGGCACGGGGATCTCGGGGGTGGGCTCATCAGCCATTGTCGCTCCGATGTTTGAGGAAATCGCCAGCGTATCGGTGCCCAGGGCCTCCCAGACACTCCTTGCGCCTCCCCGTTAGGCTGGGCAGTCGGACACGATCCGACGAACGAAGGAGCAAGCGGTGCCAGGAGAGAACCTCACACGAGTTGAAGCACAGGAGCGAAAGGCGCTCGTGGATGTCACGAGCTACGAGGTCTCGCTCGACCTCACCGCCGGCGCCGAAACCTTCGGAAGCACCACTCGGGTACGTTTCACCGCCGAAGCCGGATCCGCGACCTTCATCGACGCCATCACCAAGACTGTGCACTCGGTAACCCTCAACGGAACCGCCCTCGACCCCATCGCGGTGAGCGACGGCGTGCGCATCCAGCTACCCGAGTTGGCGAGCGAGAACGTTCTCGAGGTCGTCGCCGACGCGCTGTACACGAACACGGGCGAGGGACTGCACCGCTTCGTGGACCCGGTCGACGACGAGGTGTACCTCTACTCGCAGTTCGAGGTTCCAGACAGCCGCCGCGTGTTCGCGGTGTTCGAGCAACCCGACCTCAAGGCCACGTTCCAGTTCACCGTGACTGCCCCGGCGAACTGGGCCGTCGTGAGCAACTCCCCCACGCCGGAGCCGGTCATCGACGGCGACTCCGCGACGTTCACCTTCACCCCGACGCCCGTGCTGTCGAGCTACGTGACCGCGATCGTCGCGGGCCCGTACGTGTCGGTCACCGACGAGCTCACGTCGAGCGATGGCCGCGTCATCCCCCTCGGCATCTTCGCTCGCAAATCGCTCAGCCAGTACCTCGACTCCGACTACATCTTCGAGAAGACGAAGCAGGGCTTCGAGTTCTACGAGAAGCATTTCGACTACGCGTACCCCTTCGAGAAGTACGACCAGCTCTTCGTTCCCGAGTTCAACGCTGGAGCCATGGAGAACGCGGGCGCGATCACCTTCACCGAGAGCTACGTGTTCCGCTCGAAGGTCACTGATGCGATCAAGGAACGCCGCGTGGTGACGATCCTGCACGAGCTCGCTCACATGTGGTTCGGCGACCTCGTCACCATGAAGTGGTGGAACGGACTGTGGCTCAACGAGAGCTTCGCGGAGTGGGCATCCACCCTGGCGACTGCCGAGGCCACCGAGTGGAACGAAGCGTGGACCACCTTCCAGGCGATGGAGAAGAGCTGGGCGTACCGCCAGGACCAACTGCCGTCGACGCACCCCGTGATCGCGACGATCAACGACCTCGAAGACGTGCAGGTCAACTTCGACGGCATCACCTACGCGAAGGGCGGCTCGGTCATCAAGCAGCTCGTGGCATGGGTGGGCCTGCCCGAGTTCATGCTCGGCGTCGCCAACTACTTCAAGAAGCACGAGTTCGGCAACACCGAACTCAGCGACCTGCTCACCGAGCTCGAGAAGACGAGCGGCCGGGAGCTGGGCACGTGGAGCAAGCTCTGGCTCGAGACCGCGGGCGTCAACACCCTGCGCCCTCTGATCGAGACCACGGATGACGGCACCATCACGTCATTCGTTGTGCAACAGGAGGCGGCTCCCGACTACCCGACGATCCGCCCGCACCGTCTTGCCATCGGGTTCTACAACCTGCGGGGCGGCAAGCTCACGCGCGACCACCGGGTCGAGATCGACGTGGACGGCGTCTCGACGGACGTTCCGCAGCTCGTCGGCCAGGGTCGCCCCGACCTCGTGCTCGTCAACGACGAGGATCTCGCCTACGCGAAGATCCGCCTCGACGAGAAGTCTCTCGCGGTGGCGATGGAACACCTCGAAGACATCAGCGACCCGCTGGCACGGTCGATCGTGTGGGGCGCGGCCTGGGATGCAACGCGCGACGCGGAGGCATCGCCCTCCGACTACGTGCAGCTCGTGCTGAACAACATCGCCGCGGAAACCGAGTCGACAACGACCCGCACAACGCTCTCGCAGCTCACCCAGGTGGCGCGCCACTACGTGACCCCCTCTCGCCGCGACGAGACCATCGAAGCCGTCGGGGACGGACTCTGGATTCTCGCGAAGGAGGCGCCCGCGGCATCCGACTCGCAGTTCCAGTTCGCGAAGTTCTTCGCCAACATCGCCTCGACGGCGGACCACGTCGCCACCCTGCGCGGGCTGCTCGACGGTTCCGTCGTACTCGACGGGCTCGAGATCGACACCGACCTGCGCTGGGAGATACTCGAGGGCCTCGTGCTCAACGGGGCTGCCGACGCGGCCGAGGTCGACAGGGAGCTCGCTGGCGACAACACGTCGAATGGCGCCCAGGCCGCGGCCCGCGCGCACGCGACCGTGCCGACGCCCGAGGGCAAGCGCGCCGCGTTCGACTCCCTCGTCACGAGCGACGCCCTGCCGAACGCGATAGTGCGCATGGTCACGACGGGCTACCAGCACGTCAACGACCCGTCGGTGCTCGAAGGCCTCGTCGCGCCCTACTTCGCGATGCTCGGTGACATCTGGGCGAACCGCACATACAAGATCGCCGAGTACGTCGTGCTCGGCCTCTACCCTTCCCCGCTCGCCTCGCAGGAGCTCGTGGATGCCACGAACGCCTGGCTCGCCGCGAACCCCGACGTGCCGGCGCTGCGCCGACTCGTGATCGAGAACCTCGCGGGTGTCGAGCGCGCGCTCAAGGCACAGGAGCGCGACGCTAGCTGATGGATTGGGACACAATCTGGCTCGCACTGAGCACGCCCGAGAACGGCTGGCACAAGCTTGCCGTCACGGTGGCGGTGATCGTCGGCGCGGTCGTGTTGCGCGGCATCCTGCTGTTTATTATCAGGCGGGTCGTGACGCGCATCGTCAACGGCGCCAAGAAGAAACAGAACTTCGAGGACACCCAGACGCTGCTCATGTCTCCTCTTGCTGCCGTGCGGATCGTGCAACGCACGAGGACGCTCGGCAGCGTGTTCAGCAACATCGTGACCGCGGTTCTGGTCATCCTCGTCGTGCTCGTGCTGTTCACCACGCTCGTGCCCGAGGCGACGGGAGCGTTCGCCCTCATCACTGCAGCACTCGGTGCTGGGCTCGGCTTCGGGGCGCAGAACATCGTCAAGGATGTGCTGAGCGGCCTCTTCATGGTGTCGGAGGACCAGCTCGGCGTCGGTGACGTCGTCGACCTCGGACCCGCGACGGGCGTGGTGGAGGGCGTGGGCATCCGGATCACGCAGGTGCGGGACGTGAACGGCACCCTGTGGTTCGTGCGCAACGGCGAGATCCTGCGCGTCGGCAACATGTCGCAGGGCTGGGCGCGGGTCATCATCGACCTCGCCGTGCCCTACGACGTCGACCTCGACGCTGTGCAGGACAGGGTGCTGTCCACGGCGCGCGACATGGCCGCGAACACGAAGTGGAAGTCGCGCATTCTCGAGAAGCCCGAGATCTGGGGCATCGAGTCGATCTCCGCCGAGGCGATCGTGCTACGGCTCGTCGTGAAGACCGCGTCGGCGTCGAAGGACGACGTCGCGCGCGAGCTGCGGGCCAGACTCAAGCGCTCCCTCGACGAGGCGGGCGTGAAGCTGCCCTCGCTCAACTCGATTACCCTCACGGGCACGGACGGTGCCGCGAGCGTGCGCGGCGCACGACCGCCCAAGACTAAGCCGATCGCGGTGCAGAACATCAAGAAGGGCTCGGAATGAGCGACGGCCACGAGCCACATCCGGTCACGCTGCGCATGAGCGCGCGCGGCGAGGCCGTGCAGGGCAACTTCTGGGAGCAGGTCGGCGGACGTGCCACCTTCGAGAAACTCGTGCGCGCCTTCTACGAGGGCGTCGCGACCGACGAGGTGCTGCTGCCGATGTATCCGGAGCAGCCCGACCTCGAGGGCGCGATCCAGCGCCTCACGGGTTTCCTCGAGCAGTACTGGGGCGGCCCCACGACCTACAGCGACGAGCGGGGCCACCCGCGACTGCGCATGCGGCACATGCCGTTCAGGGTGAACCCGGATGCCCGCGACCGCTGGTTGAAGCACATGCGCGCCGCGCTCGACACCCTCGAGCTGCCGCCGCTGCAGGATGCGACCCTCTGGGCCTACCTCGACCGGGCAGCGCAGGCGATGGTCAACACGTTCGACGAGTAGCGCTCAGCGCGGCGGCGAGCCCTTCGCGCAGCGGAGTGGTCGGGCGACCGGTGAGGCGCGAGAGGTCCCCCGTGACGACGCCGAGGAGGCCGTCGCGCGAGTTGCCATCGAGCGCGACGACGAAGCCGGCGGTGCCCTCGTCGAGTCCTGCGCTCAGGAGTGCCGCGTGGTGGTCCTCGGGCGAGAGCGGCGTGTAGGTGACCGGCTTGCCCGTGATATCGGCGATGGTGGCGGCGAGCTCGTCGAAGCCCCAGGCGATGTCACCGGAGAGCTCGTAGACCTTGCCGGTGTGGCTCTCGTCGACGAGGACTGCTGCCGCGGCATCCGCGTAGTCGGCGCGTGTGGCGCTCGCGACCGTGCCGCTGCCAACGCTCGCGACGAGCACGCCTGACTCGGAGGCCTGGCGGGCCGCGCTCGTGTAGTTCTCGGTGTACCAACCGTTGCGCAGGATGGTGAAGGGGACGCCGGAAGCGACGAGGTACTCCTCGGTCGCCTTGTGCTCGGGGGCGAGGATCAGGGCGGTGTTGGTCGCGCTCGGCGCACTCGTGTAGACGATGCGGCTCACGCCCGCAGCCTTGGCAGCGTCGATCGCGGCCTTGTGCTGCGGGAAGCGGTGGCCCGGCTCGCTCGCGGAGACGAGCATCACCGTGTCGGCACCCGCAAAAGCGCCGTCGAGGGTCGCGGGCTCGTCGAAGTCGATTGCGACGACGCGCACCCCCAGCGCCTCGAGATCGGCGAGCTTGCCGGTGTTGCGTCCGGCCGCGAGGATGTCGCTCGCGGGAGTGCCATCCCTGAGGAGAGCTTCGACGATGAGGTGGCCGAGGTGGCCGGTAGCGCCGGTGACGACGATTGTCATGGGACGAGTCCTTTCGTTAGTTGTCCGAACAACTAACGGTCAGGACTATTCCCGTCGTGACAGAACCGTGCGCGCGTGGACAAGTACCGGTTCGTCGACCATGCGCCCGCGGAACGCGAACACCCCGCGCTCGCGCTCGGCGGCCGCGAGCACGTCCCGCGCGAATTCGAGTTCGTCGGCGCTCGGCGCGTAGGCGGCACGGATCGTCGCAACCTGGTCGGGATGGATGCACGCGGTGGCGACGAAGCCGACTGCCGCGGCATCCCGGGCTTCGGCCTCGAGTCCTGCAGCGTCGGGGATGTCGAGGAACACCGAGTCGATCGCGGCCTTGCCGTGCGCGGCCGCCGCGAGCAGGACAGTCGAGCGGGCGTGCGCCGCGACATCCCGGTACCGTCCGTCGGCGTGGCGGCTCGAGCTTCCCCCGAGGGAGGCTATGAGGTCTTCGGCACCCCACATGAGACCGACGACGTTCTTGAGCGCGGCTATCGCTGCCGCGTTCACGATGCCGGCGGCGGTCTCGCAGAGCGCGATCACGTCATAGTCCTCAAGCCGTTCGAGGTCGCGCACCCCCGACGTCTTCGCGAGCATCACGTAACGGTAGTCCGTGCTGTCGATCGCTTCGAGATCGAGTTCGTGGTCGTCAGTCCCCGAGTGGTTCACGCGCACGATGGCGCGCGCCGGGTCGAGCGGATGCGCGACGAGAGCCTCGCGCGCCGCACCCTTGTCGCGCGGCGCGACGGCATCCTCAAGGTCGATGATGACCGCATCCGCTCGGGCTGCAGCTTTCGCGTAACGCTCCGGCCTGTCGGCTGGGCAGAACAGCAGCGCGGGCCCGAGGTCGAACGTCATGGCTGTTTCCCTTCGCACCACACCATGACGGATCGCGTGGCGACCCCCACGATGACCTCGTCCTGGTTCTTTCCCGTGTGCCTGAGTGTCACGATCCCCTGCCCGGGCCGCGAGGCCGAGAGTCGCTTCTCAACAACCTCAGTCTCGGTGTAGAGCGTGTCGCCGTGGAACAACGGGTGCGGGAAGGCGACCTCGGTGAACCCGAGGTTGCCCACGATCGTGCCCTGCGTGAGCTGGGCGACCGAGCTGCCGACCATCGTGGAGAGCGTGAACATCGAGTTCACGAGCCGCTGCCCGAACGGCTGAGTCTCCGACCACGCGGCGTCGAGGTGCAGCGCCTGCGTGTTCATGGTGAGCGTCGTGAACAGCACGTTGTCCGACTCCGTGACGGTGCGGCCCGGGCGGTGCAGATAGCGCACACCCGACTCGAACTCCTCGAAGTACAGCCCGCGCTGTTCGATCTCACGCATCAGAAACCGAGCTCCCGCGAGATGACCATGAGCTGCACTTCCGTCGTCCCTTCGCCGATCTCGAGGATCTTCGAGTCGCGGTAGTGCCGCGCGACGGGATTCTCGTTGAGGAAACCATAACCACCGAAGATCTGAGTGGCATCGCGCGCGTTGTCCATGGCCGCCTCACTGCTGATCATCTTCGCGAGGCTCGCCTCGAGCTTGAACGGCTGGCCCGCCACGAGCTTGTGGGCTGCGTCGTAGGTGGCGAGTCGCGCGGAGTGCACGCGCGCCTGCATCCGGGCGATCTTGAAGGCGATGTGCTGGTTGGAGCCGATCGAGCGGCCGAACACGTTGCGCGTCTTCGCGTAGCGCATCGCCTCCTCGAGGCAGCCCTGGGCTGCGCCCGTGCACAGCGCCGAGAACGCGACGCGACCCTCGTCGAGGCTCTCGAGGAAGTTCGCGAAGCCCCGACCGCGTTCGCCCAGGAGGTTGGCTTCGGGCACGTGGACGTCAGTGAAGGTCAGCGGGTGCGTGTCTGACGTGTGCCAGCCGACCTTGTCGTAGCTCGGTTCCACGGTGAAGCCGGGGGTTCCGGAGGGCACCAGGATCGCGGTGAGCTCTGGGGCACCGTTGTCGCGGCGACCGGTCACCGCGGTGACGGTCACGAGCCGCGTGATCTTCGATCCCGAATTGGTGATGAACTGCTTCGTGCCGTTGATGACCCACTGGCTGTCCACGAGTTCGGCGGTGGTCTTGGTGCCCGCGGCATCCGAACCAGCCTCCGCCTCGGTCAGGCCGAAACCGGCGAGCGCCTTGCCCTGCGCGAGCATTGGGATCCACTCCTGCTTCTGCGCCTCGGTTCCCACCTTGAACACGGGCATCGCGCCGAGACCCACCCCGGCCTCGAGCGTGACCCCGATCGACTGGTCGACCCTGCTGAGCTCCTCAATAGCTATGCAGAAGTCGACGTAGGTGCGGCCCTGGCCGCCGTACTCCTTCGGGAAGGGCAGGCCGAACAAGCCCATCTCCCCCATCGTCGCGATGATGTCGTAGGGCAGCTCACGCTTGGTGTCGTACTCGTAGGCCGCAGGCGCGACGACGGTGTCGGCGAACTCCCGGACCTCCTGCCGGAGCTTCTCCTGGAAGTCGGTAAGTTCGAGCTCGGACTGCAGTGTCATGGTCATGCTGCTTCTCCTTCGTGGGGATGAATTGTGGCGATGACCTGGTCCAGACGAACCTGGTCACCCTCGGCGACCGCGATGGTCACCGTTCCGGCGACGGAAGCGAGCATGGTGTGCTCCATCTTCATCGCCTCGATCGCGAGGAGGGGCTGGCCCGCCTCGACGACATCTCCTGTTCGCGCGCTCACCGAGACGACGGTCCCCGGCATTGCCGAACGCACTTCGGGACTCACCGCACCGGCGACGCGACCGAGGGATGCCCGGTGCTCAGCAAGCCGCTGCTCCCTGGTTGGCGTGGCGAGCTGCCACGAGACCCCATCGCGCGCGAGCCACAGCGACCCCGCGTCGCGCGCCCAGTGGAACGTCGACGTCACCCCGTCGAGCTCGATGGTCACGGTGTCCGCGTCGTGCGTGAAGCGGGCCGGATCGGCACGGGGACCGCCGAGGCGCCAGCCGTCGGCAGCGCCCCACGGCGAGCCCGCACGGACCCGGGATGCGCGCTCGAGCTCGGCCGCCGTGGCGAGGGCCGCGGCATCCGGGGCGGCCGACTCGAACGGCAGCAGCCCCTCGATGAGGCCGGTGTGAAGCCGACCCGCGCGCACATCGGGATCCGTGACGAGTGCGCGCAGGAAGCTGAGGTTGGTGCGGATGCCGAGCACCACGGTGTCGGCGAGGGCGCGGTCGAGGCGCGCGAGCGCCTCCTCGCGGGTCGAGCCCCACGCGATGATCTTCGCGAGCATCGGGTCGTAGTCGGTGCCGACGACGAGCCCGGGCAGGAGCCCGCTGTCGACCCGCACCCCCGCCGGCTCGTGCAGCGCGAGCACCGGGCCCGCGGAGGGCAGGAATCCCGACGACGGATCTTCCGCGTAGAGGCGCGCCTCGACCGCGTGACCGTTCAGCGCCACGGCGTCCAGGGTGAGCGGCTCCCCCGCCGCGATGCGCAACTGCCACTCGACAAGGTCAACGCCGGTCACCAGCTCGGTCACGGGGTGTTCGACCTGCAGACGCGTGTTCATCTCCATGAAGAAGAACTCGTCGGGCGAATCGTTGGAGACGAGGAACTCGACGGTTCCGGCGCCCACGTAGTCGACGCTGCGGGCAACCTCGCACGCGGCCTCGCCGATCGCGGCTCGGGTGGCGTCATCGAGCAGGGCCGACGGTGCCTCCTCGACGATCTTCTGGTGGCGGCGCTGCAGTGAGCACTCCCGCTCGCCGAGGTGGATCACGTGCCCGAAGCTGTCCGCGAGCACCTGCACCTCGATGTGCCTCGGCACCGTCACGAGGCGTTCGAGCAGCAGGGTGTCATCGCCGAAGGCCTTGAGCGCGACGCGACGCGAAGACGCGAGGGCTTCCGGCAGCTCCGCGGCATCGAAGACCTCGGTCATGCCCTTGCCGCCGCCACCCGCACTGGGCTTGATGAGCAACGGGTATCCGACGGTCTCCGCCGCCGCGAGCAGGTCCGGGCCCGTGGCGCCCGGGATGACCGGCACTCCGCGCGCCGAGACGTGCGCCTTCGCGCGGATCTTGTCGGCCATCGCCTCGATCGCCGCGACCGGCGGCCCGATGAACACGAGGCCCGCGGTCTCGCACGCGCGGGCGAAGTCGACGTTCTCGGAGAGGAACCCGTAGCCCGGATGCACGGCCTGCGCGCCCGTGCGCGCCGCGACGGCGACGAGCGCCGCGGCATCCAGGTAGCTGTCGATCGCGACAGCGCTGTCGGCGAGCCCAACGTGCTTCGCGCCCCGATCGGACTCGGTGTAGACGGCGACGGACCGGATGCCCAGCTCCCGCAGCGTGCGAATGACCCTGCACGCGATCTCTCCGCGGTTGGCGACAAGCACTGTCTCGAACATGCCCGTCACATCCGAAAGAGCCCGAAGGCCGGATCGGGCAGCGGCACAGCCGCGCACACGTCGAGCGCGAGCCCGAGCACCCGGCGGGTGTCGAGCGGATCGATGATGCCGTCGTCCCACAGGCGGCCGGTCGAGTAGTACGGGCTGCCCTGGGTCTCGTACTGGGCGCGGATCGCCTCGGGGTCGGCATCGCCGACGGCAGCCAGCACGGACGCGGCCTGCGCGCCGCCCATGACCGAGATGCGCGCGTTCGGCCACATCCAGAGGAACCGCGGCGAGTACGCCCGGCCGCACATCGAGTAGTTGCCAGCTCCGAACGAACCGCCGATCACCACCGTGAGTTTGGGCACGCGCGTCGTCGCCACCGCGGTGACCATCTTGGCGCCGTTCTTCGCGATGCCCCCCGCCTCCGCGTCGCTGCCGACCATGAAGCCCGAGATGTTCTGCAGGAACACGAGCGGAACACCCCGCTGGTCGCACAGCTCGATGAAGTGGGCGCCCTTGAGCGCCGACTCGCTGAACAGCACCCCGTTGTTGGCGACAATGCCCACCGGATGCCCGTGCAGGCGGGCGAACCCGGTGACCAGAGTGGTGCCGTATTCACGCTTGAACTCGTGGAACTCGCTGCCGTCGACCAGCCGCGCGATCACCTCGCGCACGTCATACCGCTGCTGCACGTCAGTGGGCACCGCCCCGTAGAGCTGCCCGGGGTCGACAGCGGGCTCGCGACTCTCGACCACGTCCCACGCTCTTGTCGTGGGCTTGCGCAGGGTGGCCACGATGTCGCGCACGATCCCGAGCGCGTGCACGTCGTCGTCCGCGAGGTGGTCGGTCACTCCCGAGACGCGGGAGTGCAGCTCGCCACCGCCCAGCTCCTCCGCAGTCACGATCTCGCCGATCGCGGCCTTCACGAGGGGCGGTCCGCCGAGGAAGATCGTGCCCTGTCCGCGCACGATGACCGTCTCGTCGCTCATCGCCGGCACGTACGCGCCGCCCGCTGTGCACGAGCCCATGACCGAGGCGACCTGCGGGATTCCCGCCGCCGACATCCGGGCCTGGTTGAAGAATATGCGCCCGAAGTGCTCGCGATCGGGGAACACCTCGTCCTGCAGCGGAAGGTACGCCCCGCCCGAGTCGACGAGGTACAGGCACGGCAGGCGATTCTCGAACGCGACCTCCTGCGCCCGCAGGTGCTTCTTCACTGTGAGGGGGAAGTACGTTCCGCCCTTGACCGTCGCGTCGTTGGAGATCACGAGAACGTGGCGGCCGTGCACGAGCCCGATGCCCGCGATCACTCCGGCCCCGGGGGCTTCGTCGCCGTACAGTCCGGTCGCGGCGAGGGGTGCGAGTTCGAGGAACGGGCTGCCCTCGTCGAGCAGTTCGTCGACCCGGTCGCGCGGCAGGAGCTTGCCTCGCGCGACGTGGCGCTCGCGCGAGCGCTCCGGGCCGCCGAGGGCCGCCGCCGCGAGACGCTCTGTCAGCTCGGCCACGAGGGTGCGGTGGGCTGCATCGTTCGCCACGAACCCGTCGCTGGACGGATCGACCGTGCTCGTGAGGGTCTCCATCGACAACCTTGCTGAGTTAGTAGGGATTAACTGATATTTAGGTTAGCGCTGATTAACTCAACTGTCTAGACTGGCGGGCATGACCGACACAGTGCGCAGCCGCGCGAAGGCCGACCGCCGCCAGGCGATGCTCAACGCCGCGGCGCACCTCTTCGCGGAGCGCGGATTCGCGCGGGCCTCACTCGAAGACCTCGGCGCCGCCGTCGGCGTGAGCGGCCCGGCGTTCTACCGACACTTCGAGGGCAAGCAGGCAGTGCTCGGCGCCCTCCTCGTTGGCGTGAGTGAGGGGCTCGCGACTGGCGGTCGCGCGGTTGTCGATAACGCGCCGGATGACGCCGCGGCCCTGCACGCCCTCATTGCCTTCCACGTCGACTTCGCGCTCGCCAACGCCGACGTCATCCGCGTCCAGGATCGCGACCTCGACAGCCTCACCGACGCGGACCGTCATTCCGTCCGCGCGCTGCAGCGCACCTATGTCGAGCTGTGGGTCGACGTGCTCGGGCGGCTCCGGCCCTCCGAAGCACGATCGAGCCTGCGCACCCAAGCGCACGCGACGTTCGGCCTCATCAACTCCACCCCGCACAGCGGGAGCACGAGCGAGACCCGGGCGATCCTCGAGCGCATGGCCGGAGCCGCGCTCAGCGCCTGACTCCCCTCCCCAACACCGACATCGTGAGGTGGTCGCTCGTGCGGCCGTCGCTCGAAAGCTGGTTGCGCACGTCGGCGAGCACGTCATCCCTGCGGCCCGAGGGCAGCGCCTCGACGAACGGCCCGAACGGGGTGCCGAACAGGCCCGCGATCTCGGCGTCCACGGTGGGCCAGCGCACGGCGAGCTCCTGCCGCGTCGCGCGCACCTCGCCGGCCCCCGCCACGAGCATCGTGTCGACGATGCCCAACACAGACATGGCGAGGGATGCGTTACTGATCGTCCGCGTCGAACCCGCGGCCGTGGCATCCCGCTGCAGGGCATCGGCGTAGGCGTCGAAGGGGTCCAGTCGCTCGTCGGTAGCCCACACGGAGACAGCAACGACTCCGCCCGGCCGCAGCACCCGCAGACACTCGCGCACCACGGCGATGCGATCCGGCATGAACTGCAGCCCCTGCTGGCACAACACGACATCGACCGAAGCGTCGGGCAGGTCGATGGCCTCCGCCGGGCCCACGAGCGAGGTGATGGGCGCCGAGCGGGGCGCGGACCGGGTCGCGTACGAGAGCATGTTCGCGCTCACGTCGGTCGCCACGACGGCGCCGCCGGGTCCCGCCGCACGGGCAGCGACACGGGACACGGCACCCGTGCCCGCCGCGACATCGAGCACGACATCGCCGGGCTGCACGCCCGCATAGGTCACGAGCCGGTGAGCCCACGGGCCGAACAACACGGGCTCGAGATAGCGCTGGTAGCTCTCCGCGACGGTCGCCGCCTCGAACGCTGCGACGGCCATCAGACGAGAGCCAGGACTGTCGCGGGGTCGACGAGAACCCGGCCGACATCGGTCAGGAACTTCGCAGCCTGCTCGCCATCGACGAGCCGGTGGTCGAACGAGAGGCTCAACGTCATGACGTCACGAAGAGCTACCTCGCCCTCGAATTCCCATGGCAGCCGCCGCACCGCGCCCATCGCGAGAATCGCGGCCTCACCCGGGTTGAGGATGGGCGTGCCCGCGTCGACGCCGAAGACGCCGACGTTGGTGATCGAGATGGTTCCGCCCGAGAGCGCGGACGGGGTGGTCTCCCCCGCACGAGCCGTCGCCGCGAGCGCCGCGATGGCCTCCGTGAGCGCGCCGAGCGTGAGCGCGTGCGCGTCGCGGATGTTGGGCACCATGAGCCCGCGCGGCGTCGCCACGGCGATCCCGAGGTTGACGGCGACGAACTCGACGATCTCCTGTGCGGGCTCGTCCCAGCGCGAGTTGAGCGAGGGAGTGCGCGTGACCGCGAGGCACATTGCCTTGGCGACTACTGCGAGCATCGACGCCCGCTCCCCCGCTGCCTTGAGCCGCTCGACGAGCTCGCTCGACCGCGTGACATCCACAGTCAGGAACTCGGTGACGTGCGGCGCGGTGAACGCGCTCGCGACCATGGCCGCGGCGGTCGCCTTGCGCACGCCCTTGATCGGTACCCGTCGGTCGCCCGGCGTGACAGCGGGCGCTCCGGATGCCGCGGCCCGCACGTCCTCGCGAGTGACCGCCCCGCCCTCTCCCGATCCGACGAGCACCGCGAGGTCGACGCCGAGATCGTGCGCGAGCTTGCGCACCGGCGGCGTGGAGAGCGCGGCACCCCGCGCCGGCACAAACACGGGCTGAGGCTCGGGCAGGGTCCTGGCCTTCCGTTTCGGTCGGTCCCCGGTTTCCACAGCGGGTCCGTACCCCACGAGCACCGATTGACGCTCGGCGGCCTCGAATCCCACGATCGGTGCCCCCACGCGCACGGTCTGCCCGGGCTCCACGTACAGGGCCCCGATCACACCCTCGAACGGCGACGGCAGCTGCACGATGGCCTTGGCCGTTTCCACGTCGGCGAGGGTCTGGTTGAGCGTCACACGGTCGCCCACCGCGACGTGCCATTCCACGATCTCCGACTCGGTGAGACCCTCGCCAAGGTCGGGCAGCGCGAAGTCCTTCATGCGGTCCACCCCGTCAGCGAGTTGGCGCGGCCGAGCACGCGATCGACGGCGTCGAGCATGCGGTCGAGATCGGGCAGGAAGTGCTCCTCGAGCCGTGCCGGCGGATACGGGATGTCGAAGCCCGTCACCCGCTGCGGCGGCGCCTCGAGGTGCACGAAGCACCGATCCGTGATCCCCGCAGCAATCTCGGCACCCATTCCGCCGAACTCTGCAGCCTCGTGGGTGATGACCACGCGGCCGGTCTTGCGCACGCTCGCCTCGATCGTGTCGTAGTCCAGGGGCGAGAGCGAGCGCAGGTCGACGACCTCGATCGAGATCCCCTCGTCCGACGCGGCGGTCGCGGCGTCGAGCGCCGTGGGCACGAGCGGCCCGTACGCGAGCAGCGTGACATCCGTGCCCTCTGTTACCACCCTCGCGCTCTCGAACGGGAACGAGTACTCCTCGTCGACCTCGCCCTTCGTCCAGTACCGACGTTTGGGCTCGAAGAAGACCACGGGGTCGTCGCACGCGATCGCCTGGCGGATCATCGTGTGCGCGTCCTGCGGGGTCGAGCACGTCACGACCCGAAGCCCGGCGGTGTGGGCGAAGTACGCCTCGGGCGACTCGCTGTGATGCTCGACCGCGCCGATACCTCCGCCGTACGGAACCCGGATCGTCAGGGGCATCCGGACTTTGCCGCCCGTGCGTGCGTGCAGCTTCGCGACCTGCGCGACGATCTGGTCGAAGCCCGGGTAGATGAACCCGTCGAACTGGATCTCGACGACGGGGCGGTAGCCGCGGAACGCGAGGCCGACCGCCATGCCGATGATCCCGGACTCGGCGAGGGGCATGTCCATGATGCGGTCGGAGCCGAACTCGGCGAGGAGCCCATCCGTGACGCGGAATACGCCGCCGAGGGCGCCGATGTCTTCGCCCATGAGCACGACGCGGTCGTCTTCGGCGAGCGCCCGACGCAGTCCCGTGCCGATGGCCTTCGAGAGGGTGAGCTCGGTCATGATTCGAACCCTTCGAGGTAGGCGGCGTACCGGCTGCGCTGCCGCGCGATGCCCGAATGCGGCGTCGCGTACACGTTGTCGAACAGGCTCAGCGGCTTCGGATCGACGAGGCTCTTGCACGCGGTGCGGAACTCGTGGGCGACCTCGTCGGCCCTGCCCGCGATCCCCGCGGCGACCTCGTCGGTGAGCGCGCCGGTCGAGCGCAGGTAGGCCTCGACGCGAGCGAGCGGATCCTTGGCCGCCCATTCCTCGCGCTGCAGCGGGTCGACGTAGCGGGTGGGGTCGTCCGATGTCGTGTGCGGACCCATGCGATAGGTCACGGCCTCGATGAAGGTCGGGCCACCACCGTTCCGCGCCCGGTCGAGCGCCTCGCGCGTCACAGCGGTCACCGCGAGCACGTCGTTACCGTCGACGCGCACACTCGGGATGCCGAATCCGGGCGCCCGGTCGGCGATGGGCCGCACGGCCTGCAGCCCCACGGGCTCGGAGATCGCCCACTGGTTGTTCTGGCAGAAGAACACGACCGGGGCGTGGAAGCTCGCGGCGAACACCATAGCTTCGTTGACGTCGCCTTGGCTCGTGGCTCCGTCACCGAAGTAGGCAACGGCGACCGAGTCGACGCCGTCTTTCATGCAGCCGACCGCATAGCCGGTCGCGTGCAGGGTCTGCGCGCCGATGATGACCGCGGGGGTCGCCATCCCGACCTCGAACGGATCCCAGCCGGATGCCGCTGTGCCGCGCCAGGCGCGTGCAAGATCTACGAGCGCGACGCCGCGGCAGAACGCGACCCCGTTCTCGCGATAGCTCGAGAAGACGAAGTCGTCGGATCGCAGTGCCCGTGCCGAGCCCACCTGCGCGGCTTCCTGACCTAGCAGGGGCGGCCACAGGCCGAGTTCGCCCTGGCGCTGCAGGGCTGTCGCCTCCGTGTCGACGCGACGGATGAGGACCATGTCCTCGTAGAGGCTCGTGAGCCGGGCATCCGTGAGGTCGGCGACGAGGGGATCGTAGTGGATGTCGGCGACGCGACGGCCCTCGGCATCCAGAAGCTGTACGAGGTCGTTCGGCTCGAAATCGAGCGCGACCCTGCGGTTCTGCGATGTTTCATGGCTCTGGGCGGACACTGCTGTACTCATGCACACTCCGATCTGCCCCACCGCCGGCGGGTAAGCCTGAGCGGAGCGATCAATCACAGCCGTGGTGGATTGCACCGTGGCTGGACCCGGGCGCCGTTGCGCGGGTTCGTCTTGACGCTAGTCACCAGCTCGCTTCATGGCAAGGGTGCCGGTCGGCTAGCCTCACATCCATGGCACCCACCACCACCTCCCCGCACGCCATCGTCGTCGGCGCGGGCCTTGCTGGCCTCGTCGCCGCAGCCGAACTCGTCGCGGCCGGAAAGACCGTCACCATCCTCGAACAGGAACCAGAAGCGAGCTTCGGCGGACAGGCCTGGTGGTCGTTCGGCGGTCTCTTCCTGATCGACTCCCCCGAGCAGCGCCGCATGGGCATCAAAGACTCGTTCGAACTCGCCAGACAAGACTGGTTCGGCAGCGCGGGCTTCGACCGCGACGATGACGCGTCCGGCAACCAGGACGAGTGGGGCCGCCAGTGGGCCGAGGCCTACCTCGTCTTCGCCGCGGGCGAGAAGCGCGCGTGGCTTCGCGAGAGGGGCGTGAGCTTCTTCCCGGTCGTCGGCTGGGCCGAGCGCGGCGGGTACACGGCCAACGGTCACGGCAACTCGGTGCCGCGCTTCCACATCACGTGGGGCACAGGTCCCGGCATCCTTGAACCGTTCGTGAAGATCGTGCGCGAGGGCGTCGAGAAGGGGCTGGTGACCCTCAAGTTCCGGCACCGGGTCGACGAGCTCGTCGTCTCGAGCGGCGCGGTCGTGGGCGCCCGCGGCACGGTTCTTGCCCCAGACGACGCCGAACGCGGCGCCCCCAGCAACCGTGACGCCGTCGGCGAGTTCGACGAGCGCGCCGCCGCGACGATCGTCACGAGCGGCGGCATCGGCGGCAACCACGACCTCGTGCGCCAGCAGTGGCCCAAGGCCATGGGCGCTGCGCCGAAACACATGCTCAGCGGGGTTCCCGCCCACGTCGATGGGCGCATGCTCGGCATCGCCGAGAAGGCGGGGGCGCGACTCGTGAACGGCGACCGCATGTGGCACTACGTCGAGGGCATCACCAACTACGCGCCAGTCTGGGAACACCACGGCATCCGCATCTTGCCCGGCCCCTCGAGCATCTGGTTGGATGCCACGGGCAAGCGCCTGCCGGTGCCCCTGTTCCCGGGCTTCGACACCCTGGGCACGCTCGAACACATCGCAGCAACCGGCTACGAGTACTCGTGGTTCGTGCTCACCCAGGCGATCATCGAGAAGGAGTTCGCCCTCTCGGGGAGTGAGCAAAATCCCGACCTGACCGGCAAAAGCATCCGTGAACTCATCACACAGAGGCTCGGCAAGGGCGCAACGGGTCCGGTCGAGGCGTTCAAGGAGAGGGGCGAAGATTTCATCGTCGCCGACACCCTCGAAGAACTCATCTCGCGCATGCAGGAGAAATCGCCGGATGTCACGATCGACGTCGCCCTCGTGCGCTCAGAGATCGAGGCGCGCGACCGCGAGCTCGCCAACAACTTCTCCAAGGATGCGCAGATCAACGCCATCCGCCAGGCCCGGCACTACCGCGGTGACAAGCTCATCAGGGTCGCCAAGCCGCACCGCATCCTCGATCCCTCTGCCGGACCGCTCATCGCGGTCAAGCTGCACATCCTCACCCGCAAGAGCCTCGGCGGAATCCAGACGGATCTCAGCGGCCGCGCACTCGGAGCGGACGGCGAGCCCGTTCCCGGGCTGTACGCCGCGGGAGAGGCCAGCGGCTTCGGCGGCGGGGGCATTCATGGCTATCGTTCGCTCGAGGGAACCTTCCTGGGCGGATGCCTGTTCACCGGACGAACCGCGGGACGGACTGTAGCGTTGCAGTCATGACTGAGTGGAACGACAAGATCGTCGCGGAGTTTCGCGGGAACGAAGGTCGCGTGGGCGGCCCGCCCGAGAACCCCGCGTGGTACCACAATCTGCACCACGCCGAAAGGAACGCCTCATGACAACCCCAGCAGGCTGGTACCCCGATCCCTCGAACGCGCAACGCTCCCGGTGGTGGGATGGCGCGCAGTGGACCGAGAACTACAGCGACCCCTACGCCCCCGCGGTCGCGCTCAAGGCGCCCGACGGCACCCCGGTCTACAACGTATGGATCTGGCTTGTGCTGTTCCTTCCCGCGCTCAGCCTCCCGCTCCTGTTCACCATCGACTTCAGCAGCGTCTTCTCGGGGATCGACTACACAGATTCATCGTCGGCCATGCGAGCGCAGTTCGAGCTCATGACGTCGCCCGGCGTCATCCTGCTCACCGTCAGTGGCTGGGTACTCATCGCCGCCGTCATCGTCAGTTCGTGGCTGGACTGGCGCTGGTTGAAGGCCGCGGGCGTTCCGAAGCCGTTCCACTGGGCCTTCGCCTTCTTCGGCCTCGCTGGCTACCCGGTCTACGCCATCGGTCGTGCGGTGGTCACCCAGCGCCGCACGGGCAAGGGCATCGCCGTCATGTGGATTGCGATAGCCCTGATCGTGATCACCTTCATCGTGAGCATCTTTTGGGTGGTTTCGATCTTCTCCGCGCTCATCAGCGAGTTACCGTACACGACCTACTAGCGGGCCAGCGTCCAGGCGCGGCGCTTCACCAGAACGTGGCCGCGCTTGGTCGTGAGGCGCGTCCACGGACCGGACTCGTAGACCGACACCGCGTCGCCCTCGCCATCGCCCTCGCCGAGGAAGCCGAGGCTGAGCGCGGCGAAGGCAGCACCCGCCGGGATGTGGTCGGATCCGGTGAGCGGGCGACCCCAGATCTCGCTGCGCACCCGGTGCACGATCTGCTCGCCCGTGCCCGTCGGGATCGCCGCAGCGACCTCGTCGATTCCCGCGCGCGCGACGGCATCCAGAACCTCGGAGGTCGTGGGGTCAAGGGTGTGCCATCCCCCGCGCGGCGGCGATATGGCCGCCCACGTCACGGTGTTGACCTCCATCGGCAGGGTCATGACGATCGGCTCGGCCATGGCGACCGACGCGGCCTCGAGCTGGCCCTCCACGCGCATCAGCAGCGAGCGCACGGGCACGACGGCGTCAAACGGTTCTTGGCTCGCGAGCGCGAACGTGCGCAACCCCAGCACCGTCGGGCTCTCGTCGAGAAGGCCGGCCGGATGCAGGACCGACACGTACACCGCGAGCACTCCCGACCCGGCGATGAGGCGCACCGAGCCGTCCTCCACGCGCAGCGCACGACCGAGGAACACGTGCAGGTCGCCGAGGGCGAGGGAATCCACGAGAGTGAATGAGCGGCTCATAGGTCTTCTAAACTACAGGGCATGAGCGACCCCCTCAGCGGCCTACTCGAGACGCTAGACCTCACGGACACCGGCGCCCGCACGAGCGAAGACATCTTCACGGGATCGACGCAGTGGATGCCCCACGGCCGCGTCTTCGGCGGCCAGGTGCTCGCCCAGTCCCTCGTCGCCGCGCAGCGCACGATCGGCGGAGACCGCCACCCGCACTCGATGCACGGCTACTTCCTGAGGCCCGGCGACATCGGGCTTCCCATCACCTTCTCGGTCGACCGCATCCACGACGGCCGCTCGTTCTCCACGCGTCGGACGCAGGCGTATCAGGACGGACTCCCGATCCTGTCGATGATCGCGTCGTTCCAGGACGACGATGCCGGTCTCGACCACCAGATCGACATGCCCGCCGACCTGCCCGACCCGGATTCGCTCCCGACCGCCGCCGACGTGCTCGCGGGCTTCGACCACCCTGTCGCCCGGGGCTGGTCGTCCGGGCGCGCGTTCGACGTGCGGTACGTCACGAGCCCGATCTACCTCTCCGTTGAAGGCGGCACCGTGCCGCACCAGGCCGTGTGGTTCAAGACCATCGCACCGATGCCAGACGACCCGAGTCTGCATCGCGCCGCCCTCGTCTACGCGAGCGACTACTCGATCCAGGAGTCGGTGCTGCGGGCGCACGGTCTGTCGTGGGCCACTCCCGGTCTCAAGGTCGCGAGCCTGGACCACGCCATGTGGCTGCACCGCTTCGGTCGCGTGGATGAATGGATGCTCTACGTGCAGGAATCTCCCACCGCCGTCGGCGGCCGCGGGCTCTCACAGGGACGCATCTATAGCCGCGACGGTGTGCTCCTTGCCAGCGTCGCGCAGGAGATCACCGTGCGAGTGCCCGGCGCTTAGGCGCCGCGCTTCGTGAAGCGTACGGGCTCTTCGACGTAGGGTTCCCACACCTCGCGCAGGCTGTCGGTGATGCGCTCGGGGCGTCCCGTTGCTGCCGTGACCATCACGAGCGTGGTGGCGGCCTTCGTGAAGAGGATGCGCGGCGTGACGCCCTCGGGCGAAAACATCTCGTAGCAGATCTCGATACTCGCGCCGCCGATGCGGCCGATCCACATCTCGATGTCGATGGGCGAGCGCATGTACGGGATAGGGGCGAGGTACTCGACCTCCTGCCGCGCGATCAGCCCGATCGTTTCGGCGCCCGGGCGGGCATCCAGGATCGCGGTCACGGGCCCGGTGCCCTCATCCGGTCGCCAGAACGCCTGGATGCGCGCCTCCTCGAGCAAGCGCAGCATCTCTGCATTGTTGACGTGGGCGTACGCGTCGAAATCCGACCAGCGCAACTGGATGGCGACGTGCAGTCGTGTCATGGCTAGTCTCGTGTCAACTTGCGGTAGGCGCTGCGGTGCGGCTTCGCCGCGTCGGGGCCGAGGCGCTCGATCTTGTTCTCCTCGTACGCCTCGAAGTTGCCCTCGAACCAGTACCAGTTGGCCGGATCCTCCTCGGTGCCCTCGTACGCGAGGATGTGCGTCGCGATGCGGTCGAGGAACCATCGATCGTGGGTGATGACCACGGCACAACCGGGGAACTCGAGCAGTGCGTTCTCGAGGCTGCCGAGGGTCTCGACGTCCAGGTCGTTGGTGGGCTCATCGAGCAGCAACAGGTTGCCGCCCTGCTTGAGAGTGAGCGCGAGGTTGAGGCGGTTGCGCTCTCCACCGGAGAGCACGCCGGCCTTCTTCTGCTGGTCGGGACCCTTGAAGCCGAACTGGCTCACGTACCCGCGCGACGGGATCTCGGTCTTGCCGACCTGGATGTAGTCCTGGCCGTCGGAGACCACCTCCCACAGGGTCTTGTTGGGGTCGATGCCCCCGCGATCCTGGTCGACGTACGAGATGTCGACAGTCTCACCGATCTTGAGGTCTCCCGAGTCGAGCGGCTCGAGGCCAGTGATGGTCTTGAACATCGTGGTCTTGCCGACACCGTTGGGGCCGATCACGCCGACGATGCCGTTGCGCGGAAGCGTGAAGCTCAGGTTGTCGATGAGCACCCGCTCGCCGAACCCCTTCTTGAGGTTCTTCGCGTCGATGACCTGGGCGCCGAGGCGCGGGCCGACGGGGATGACCAGCTCCTCGAAATCGAGAACACGGGTTTTCTCGGCCTCGTTCGCCATCTCCTCGTAGCGCGCGAGTCGCGCCTTCGACTTGACCTGGCGGCCCTTGGCGTTGGAGCGCACCCACTCGAGCTCGGAGCTGAGGCGCTTGGCTAGCTTGGCGTCCTTCTTGCCCTGCACCTCGAGACGCTGGGACTTCTTCTCGAGGTAGGTCGAGTAGTTGCCCTCATACGGGTAGAGGTGGCCGCGGTCGACCTCGGCGATCCACTCCGCCACGTGGTCGAGGAAGTACCGGTCGTGGGTGACGGCGAGCACGGCGCCGGGATATTTGGCGAGGTGCTGCTCGAGCCACAGCACGCTCTCCGCGTCGAGGTGGTTTGTGGGCTCGTCCAACAGCAGCAGGTCGGGCTTCTGCAGGAGGAGCTTGGTGAGGGCCACACGGCGCTTCTCTCCGCCGGAGAGGTTGGCCACGCTCGAGTCGCCCGGGGGCGTGCGGAGGGCATCCATCGCCTGCTCGAGCTGGGAGTCGAGATCCCACGCGTCGGCGGCGTCGATCTCTTCCTGCAGGGTGCCCATCTCCGCGAGCAGCGCGTCGAAGTCGGCGTCGGGCTCGGCCATCTCCATGCCAATGGCTGCGTGACGGTCGACCTTGTCCTTGATGGCGCGCACGCCATCCTGCACGTTCTCGAGCACGGTCTTGGTCTCGTCGAGCTCGGGCTCCTGCATGAGGATGCCCACGCTGTAGCCGGGGCTCAACCGAGCCTCGCCGTTGCTGGGGGTGTCGAGGCCAGCCATGATCTTGAGGATCGTTGACTTACCGGCGCCGTTGGGGCCGACGACGCCGATTTTGGCGCCGGGGTAGAAGGACATGGTGACGTCGTCGAGGATCAGCTTGTCGCCGACCGCTTTGCGAGCGCGCACCATGGAGTAAATGAATTCGGCCATGGGTCGATTCTAGGAGAGCGCGGGAGTGCTACCAGTCGATGGGGAGCGTCGCCCCGATGAGACAGCCGCCCGTGCCGAGCAGCGGGGCGACGATGCTCTTGAGCCCGGAGGCCTGGAAATCGCCGATGAGGCACTCCCCCTTCAGACGCACGGAGACGATGATGGAGTCGGCCTGAAGGTCGAGCGATGTGTGATCGGGCGTCACCTCGATGTCCTGCTTGCGGAAGCCCGCAGCGATCAGGTTGTCGACGATACCCCTGCTCGACCCCGTGCCGCTCGCCGCGAAATAGTCGAGATTGACCTTGTCGAAGTACGGCTGGTTCTCCTTGGCCGTGCCGCCCTCGACGATCATCGGTACCGCCGACGCTGCGGAGGTCGGCTCGGGCGTCGCGCTTGCCGCTTCGGTCTGGGTGGGAAGCGGCGTGGGGACTGCCGAGACGCACCCGGCGAGAGCGAGCACGCCCGCGAGTGCGAGACCGGCGAGCGCCGTTGTACTCCGAGCCATGGTGCCCTCCGCCGATCGCCACTACATCCAGGGTCACCCTGTCCTGTGTGATTCTAGGGCGACTCGGCAGCGTGAAGCCTAGAACGGCACGGACGATTCGGCGGCAAGCTCGGGGTCGACGTCCTGCTCCACCGCCTCTTCCTGCTGCTCTTCGTTCTGCTCCTCCTGGGGCGCAGACTCGACCACTGCAGGCGCCGGACTCGACACGATGCTGCGGGAGAACGTGGCAGAGCCCCACGAAAGGTCGTGCCCGATCGAGTCGGCCTCGATGTCGATCGTCGTACCGACTCGCTCGCCGTTGTCCCACTCCCGGATGCGCAAGCGACCGGTCACGAGCACGCGCTGCCCCTTGTCGATCGAGGTTGAGCAGTTGAGAGCCAGCTGTCGGAACGACGTGATCGTGTACCAGTTGGTATCTGTGTCTACCCAGCGTTCCTGTGAGCGATCGAACCTGCGCTGGGTCGAGGCGAGTCGGAACGAAGTGATCGACAGCCCCTCGCTCGTGACAATGTGGCGGGGAATCGTGGCAACGAGCCCCGAGATCGTGATGGTATCTGGCATGAGCGCTCCGTCGTCGTAGGAATGGGACGGACCCCGGGGTACGACACTCGTGCCGGGTAAGTCGCCCCCGGGATCCGCTGCAGTCAGTGTCATCCGGGCGGGAACGCGGAAACGGCGACCGCTCCCGGTCAGGGGAACGATCGCCGTCGGGCGTGATGGGGAGAAGGAGAGCTCAGTGCTCCCGGAACTCCGGCCACTCGGATCCGGGCAACAGGCTCGCGTACAGCGCGCCCTGCGCGGCTTCGAGCGTCGCATAGGCGGCCCGGAAGCCGTCATCCGTGAGCAGCTTGAAGGTGAAGCCGTTCTCGACCCGGTGGATCGAACCCAGCGCTCCCGCCGGCCCGAAGGCCACCCAGGTCTGGCCAGTCAGTGTTATGTCGCTCATCGTTGAGCTCCTTTCGAATGCCCTTCGACGCTACCCCGACCGGCCGCCGGGCGCATCCCCGCCACCCCTAGGCTGGGAACATGCCCTACGACGCCGATGCCGACCGTTACCAGCAACTCGAGTACGTGAGAACGGGCCGCAGTGGCCTCAAACTCCCGAAGATATCCCTCGGAATCTGGAACAACTTCGGCTATGACCGCCCGCTCGAAACCCAGCGCGCCATCATCCGTCGCGCCTTCGACCGCGGCGTGACCCACATCGACATCGCCAACAACTACGGCCCGCCTCCCGGATCGGCCGAGAGCAACTTCGGATCGATCTTCGCCCAGGACCTCGCGCCGTATCGTGACGAGCTCATCGTCTCGTCCAAGGCCGGCTACACCATGTGGGAGGGCCCGTACCAGGACTTCGGGTCGCGCAAGTACCTGCTCTCGTCGCTCGACGCGTCACTCAAGCGCACGGGTCTCGAGTACTTCGACATCTTCTACTCGCACCGCCCCGACCCCCAGACTCCTATCGAGGAGACCATGGGCGCGCTCGCGAGCGCCGTGCACTCGGGCAAGGCCCTCTACGTCGGAATCTCCAACTACAACCCCGAGCAGACGCGCGCCGCCCACGCGGCGCTCGCCGAGCACAAGGTGCCGCTTCTCATCCACCAGCCGCGCTACAACATGTTCGACCGCCACATCGAAGACGGGCTGTTCCCCGTGCTCGCTGAGCTCGGCATGGGCAGCATCGTGTTCTCGCCGCTGGCCCAGGGCCTGCTCACCAACCGCTACCTCGATGGGATTCCGCAGGGCTCACGCGCGGCAAACAGCCCGTTCCTCGGCGCGAAGAACATCACCCCTGAGTACCTCGACCGCGTGCGCGGCCTGCAGGAGATCGCCCGGGACCGCGGACAGTCCATCGCCCAGCTCGCGCTCTCCTGGGTACTTCGGGTGCCCGAGGTCACGTCCGCGCTGATCGGCGCGAGCAGCGTCGCACAGCTCGACGACAACCTCGCGACGCTCGATGCGCCGCCCCTTACGGCGGAGGAGATCGCGGCAATCGAGCCGTTCGCTGTCCACGGCACCGGCTCGCCCCGCTGACGTGGATATCCGCTTTCCCGGAATGTCGGTAGTCGAACATAGTTTCGAATGTGTCCAGACTGATCGACTACCGGGGAGAACCAGTGACCACGCTCGACTTCGCACCTGCTTTCGAGACCGCGACAATCCGCGGTGGTGTCGCCACCGTCCAACTGCACGACGACCTGTGGCGAGTAACGCGACCAGACGGCGAGGTGCTCGGCTACGTGGAGCGCAACGCCACCCCGCGCGGCCCGAGGTTCCTTGCCAAGCGCATGCTTCAGCGCCAGCGCAGGTTCTTGGCCGTCGGCGAGTTCTGGGATTTCGGCGCCGCGATGGAATGCTTCCGGTTTTAGCCTGCTTCCAGTTTCGAGACAGGGCCTGTCGCTCCCCCGGCCGCTCCCGGCCCGGGGTTACAGTGCCTGCATGTTACAGGTGTGGTGGAATGACATTGTCCGCTGGTTCAACTCCGAGGCGGGCCGGGAAGTCCTCACGAGCGCAATCCTTCCGTTTCTCGCGATCATCGTGGCGGCAGTAGTGGCCACGCTTGTCGCGCGCGGTTCGATCAAGCGCCTCATCGCCCAGCAGGACCGGGAGCACAAGGCCTCCGCGATCGCCGCGCTCATCTCGTCCGGTCGCCGCGCCGCTGGCTGGAGCACCCTGTCCGCAGCGGAGAAGGACCACGTCGATCACCAGACGAGTGAGGCCGAGGTGCGCGTGCGCCTGCTTCCCGTCGCGGGTTCGGGCCTCGCCGCAGACTGGGCGGCGCACCAGCTCGCCACCATGAAGGCGAACTCGGTGAACTACAGCTTCCAGGCCGAGCAGGACCTCGCCGACTTCCAGGACGGGCTCATCGCGTGGCAGGCCAAGCCCGCTCGCGCGCGCAAGCTCTTCGCCCAGGATCTTGCGGCGTGGAAGTACGAATCGGCAGCTCCGCCCGTCGACGATCTCGCGAGCAAGCAGCAGGCGTGGAACGCAAAGCAGTCGGGCAGCGATCAGCCGACGACTGTGCTTCCGACTGCATAGTCTCCGACCGACCTAGGCTCCCGGCCCCTCGAGTTTGATGGGCACGGCCGACCACGGGCAGTAGGTGTCTGAGGTGATCGTGCCGTCTTCGACGTACTCGGGCAGGCCGTCGCACACCTCGATGGTCTGGTCGGCGACCTCGAACGTCACGACCGTCGGGCCGGACTGCACGCAGCCGAGAGGGCGAGCGTCGCGATACCGGCAATGGCAAGGACAACCCCCAGAGAACGCGTCATGGGCACCACTGTATTACTGATCCCGACATTACTGATCCCGACGGGTGTGAGGGCTCGGGTTTCCCTTTCGACAAGGTATGGCACTTTGCCATACCTTGCTCAGGGACAAGCACAGTGCCCTCGGCAGGATTCGAACCTGCGACCAAGAGATTAGAAAGCTCCTGCTCTATCCCCTGAGCTACGAGGGCGGGAATCGCCTCCCCACGATACAGGGTGACGCGTCAGACCGCCTTCGCGAGCGCCACCAACACCTGGTTGAGCGATGGCACGCCTTCGGCGCGGAACACCTCGGCGCCATCATCCTTGAGCACCACGACTGTCGGCGTGACCCGGATGCCCGCCCGCTCGGCCTCGTCAGAGTCGCGCACGACGTCCAGTTCGGCAATGCGCGCGCTCGGCACGAGCGTGGAGACCTCGTCAAGCACCTTGCGCGTGACCATGCACGGCTCGCAGAAGTTGGACGAGAAGAAGAGAAGGTTCACAGTGGGGCCAACCGCGGAATGGCCCGGAGGATTCCGGCTAGTCGTCGCGACGCTCGTCGAGGGCCTCGATCGGGTCGCTGTCGAGCTTGTCCCACGTGTACGTGACCTGCACCTGGTCGCCGACCTCACGAGCTACCGGCGAGGCGTAGACGAGCTGCGTCTCTTTGCCGTCCACTGCGGCGATGACCGTGACCTCGGTCTCCCACGTGCCATCCGTGCTGATGCGCTTGTCGTTCTGGCCGTCGTAGGGGCCGCCCACGTAAAAGACGATGTACTCGTCGCCGCGGCTGACCTGGGGTGCTGAATCGCTCATGGTCAAGTCTTACCAGACTCCGAGGAGTGGTGACGCGGCCTAGACTTTCGCAATGGCTTCCACCTCTGACCTGCTCGTCTGGATCGACTGCGAGATGACGGGGCTGGACGTGTCAATCGACGAGCTCGTCGAGGTCGCCGTGGTCATCACCGACTACGACCTCGTCGCTGTCGACCCCGGGTTCTCCATCGTCATCAAGCCCGACCAGTCGGCCTTCGACAACATGGGGGAATTCGTCACGAACATGCACAAGGAGAGCGGGCTGCTCGAAGAGATTCCGAACGGGGTAGCCCTCGCTGATGCCGAGTACGCGGTCAACGAGTACATCCTGAAGTTCGTTCCGACGGCAGAGTCGGCGCCCCTCGCCGGCAACACGATCGGCACCGACCGCACATTCCTCGCCAAGTACATGCCGCGCGTCGACTCGCACCTGCACTACCGCAGCATCGACGTGTCGTCGATCAAGGAGCTGTCGCGTCGCTGGTTCCCGCGGGTGTACTTCAACGCCCCCGCCAAGGATGGCGGGCACCGCGCGCTCGCCGACATCCGCGAATCGATACGCGAGCTCGAGTACTACCGCAAGGCGGTGTTCACGCCGGAGCCCGGGCTGACCACGGAGCAGGTGCAGGCCATCTCCGCGGAAGTGGTGGAGGGATTCTCCGCCAGGCTGTAATACACTTGACGGGCTGCGCAGCGCCGATCCAGGCAAGCGCAGCGTCCATGGTGGTCGTAGCTCAGTTGGCAGAGCGCTGGCTTGTGGAGCCGGATGTCGCGGGTTCGAGCCCCGTCGATCACCCCAAGTGAAACGGCCTGACTTCTGTCAGGCCGTTTCGCATGTCAGGAGGTTGCGTGGCCCAGGTTCTGGAGGACGTGGACCTCGGCTCGTCGATCCTCGCGGACACTCCCTGGGTCACAATCGTGTGGAACGATGCCGTGAACCTCATGACCTACGTGTCGTACGTGTTCCGCAGCTACTTCGGCCACAGCTCGGACGAGGCGGAACGGCTGATGCTGCTCGTGCACAACGACGGGCGGGCGGTCGTGGCATCCGGAGGCCGCGAACAGATGGAGCGCCACGTCGAGGCTATGCACGATTTCGGCCTGTGGGCGACGCTCGCGAAGGAGGGGTCGTGATCCCGTTCGCGCGTGAGGGTGCCACCGTGACCGCGAGGTTCACTCCCCACGAGCGCGCCCTGCTCTCGGGGCTTGCCCACCAACTCGTGCAGTTGCTCGATGAGCGCGCGGCGGAATCTCCGGCAGACCTGCTCTACGCGCAGCTCGGCATCGGCGGGTCGTCGGCACCGCCTCTCGATCCCGCCCTCGCACGCCTACTCCCCGACGCCTACCGCAACGATTCCGAGGCCGCATCGGAACACCGCCGACTCACCGAGCTCGGGCTCGTCGACCGCAAGGTCGCGAACGCGATGACGGTCATCCGGATCCTGGGTGACAAGGTCGTGGTGCTGGACGAGGCCGAGGTGCAGTCGTGGCTTCGGCACTTCACCGACCTTCGGCTCGTGCTCGCGGCGCGACTGCAGATCGAGGTCAATGGCGACGAAGGGAACGGGGATGAGCCCATGCTCGACCTGTACGACTGGCTCGGGTACCTGCAAGGCACGCTCGTGGAGTGCCTCGAATGAGCCCGGACGAGCTCGACGCTGAGGGCTTCGAACGCCTGGTCGTCGAGGAACTGGATCTCCTGCCCGACGATATGGTCGACGGCCTCGATAACCTCGTGTTCGTCACCGAGGACAGGCCAGAGGACGGCTCGCTCGACCTGCTCGGCCTGTACGACGGGGTCGCCCTCACCGAGCGGGGCAACTACGGCTTCGGTGAACTTCCCGACCGCATCATCCTGTACCGCGAGCCTCTCCTCGACGTGAGCGCGGATCTCGGCGAGTTGCACGACCAGGTGCACGTGACCCTCGTGCACGAGATTGCGCACTTCTACGGCATCGACGACGCGCAACTGCACGAGCTCGGGTGGGGTTGAACGATCGGCGCCTCACCGGAACGGTCTCATCGCGCGCACGGAAACTCGAACTAAGATTCGCTGAGGAGACCGTAACCGGGAGGCACTCTTGTTCACAGCAACACCGCGATTGTTCACAGCACGCCGGTTGACGGGCGGCGCGCTCGCGATCCTCGCGGTGGTCTCGCTCTCCGGTTGTTCACTCGTGCAGGTGGCGCCGCCGGCCCCGCTCACCGGTGTCGCGCAGTGCACGCTGGGCAAGACCTGGTCTCTTGATACCGCCAAGCTCGCCGAGGTCGTGCAGGCGGAGTTGCTGACGCGGGGCGTCACGGCGACAGTAGTTCCCGAAGGTACCCAAACGCTCGCGTGGGACCTTGACGGCAAGGTCGTACTGGACACCGACTACACGCTCACGATCACCTCGGGAGCCGAAGACCAGCAGATGGTCATCACAGACAAGCACGCCGGCAAGGCGACGGGCATCGCCTACATCAACTCAGAGGTGGCGATCCCTCGCAACTGGGATGCCTCGGGGCTCAACGTCACGACGACTGCGGCACTCAACGGTGTCGCCCAGGAAGCGCTACCGTACACGCTCGTTCCGACGGACATCGACGACTCCGTGGGCGTCGAACTCACCTGCGATGGCGGAACGCTCACCACCCACCAGCGCGGCGGCGACCTCATCCTGACCTGGACGACGAAGAAGTAGTCGCGCTCTAGTCCGGCGCTCCGAGGTCGAGCGGCAGGGACGGGTCGGCTGACCACTCCTCGAGCGATCCGTCGTAGATGCGCACGGCCGAGGTTCCGATCGCGGCAAGGGTGAGCGCGTTGCCCGCGGCCGAGATTCCGCCTCCGCAGTAGAGCAGCACCTCGTCGTCACTTCCCTCCGCAACGTCGATGCCCGCGGCGTCGTAGGCGAGAATGAGCTCGACCCGCGTCTTCACGTGGCCGTCTTTCGTGAACAGGTCGCGACTCGAGACATTAACGCTGCCCGGGATACGCCCGCGGCGCGAATACCTCGTGGGGTCGGCGCCCGTGAAGGAACCCGCGGGCAGTCCGCAGACCAGCGGCCGCGTGTCATCCGGACCGCGATCGACGAGCTCGCTCTTGCTCACCCACGCCTTGCGCACGGCCTCGGCCTGCCAGGTCGGCACGGACTCGGGCGCGGATGCCTCGCCCGTCTCGACGCGCTCCCCTGCCGTCTCCCATGCCGCATACCCGCCGTCGAGCACACGCGCGGGAACCCCGATCCAGCGCAACAGGTACCAGAGCCGCGCCGCGAAGAGGTTGCCGGTCGAGTCGTAGACCACGACGACGTGGCCCTCAGCGATGCCCAGTCGCGCGAGCTCGTCGGCGATCGCCTGCGGTTCCGGGTGCACGTAGTGAAGAGGCACAGTGTGCATGGTGGCAGTTGTATCGCTGAACTGGGTCGATACGTCGACGTGCTGCGACCCCGGAATGTGCCCGGCCAGCCAGCGCGGCCGCCCCGAATCCCTGCGGTAGTCGCCGTCCGACAGTGGCGGGTGCAGCACGAGACTCGCGTCGAGCACGGCGGGCGGGTTCGGGCCGGACAGGGCATCGGCGAGTTCGCCGACCGAGATGAACGGGGAGGTCATGGTGTCCACTCTAAGGAGAACTCGGTAACCGCGCTCCCGTCCACGACCGCATCGGCCAGCGCACGCGGGTTCTCCCGTGCGATGAAGCGCTGCTCCTGCGCCGCCCAACGTTCCCAGTACGGCGCGAAGTAGTCGTCCCGCGCGAGGGCGCGCCGTGTGCGCCCGGCATCGTCGAGCTCGACCCACAGCGCGTGGTCGGCGAGCGGCTTCGACGCGCGGCTGAGGGCGCCGACGCCCTCCACGACGATCGGGCGTTCCGGGTCGAGGGTGTGCAATTCTGCGGGCCGCGAGGTCGCCCAGTCCCAGCGGCGCCAGCTGTGGGACTCGAGGATGCCCGGCACGGCCTCACTCGCGGCATCCAGCCCGTCCCATCCCGGGTACACGTCGTCGAGCCGCACGAGCTGGGCGCCCAACTTCTCGGCCAGAAGGGTCGCGAGCTCGGTCTTGCCGGAGCCGGACCGCCCGTCTATCAAGACGATCATCGGCCCAGGAACCTTGCCACCTCGTCGTTCGCGGGGGCTTCGAGAACCTCAGTCACCGAGCCGAGCTGCACGAGGCGGGAGTCCATCATGATGCCGATGCGATCGGCCACGAGCACGGCCTCACCCTGGTCGTGAGTGACGAAGATCGCGGTAGTCGCGGTGTCGACGAGGATGCGCCGCAGGTCGCGCCCGAGGCGCTCGCGCAACTCGCGATCGAGCGAGCTCAGCGGCTCGTCGAGCAGCAGGAGCCGCGGTCGGGCGGCGAGGGCACGCGCGAGCGCGACGCGCTGCTGCTCGCCGCCGGAGAGTTCCGTGACCCGACGGTCGCCGAATCCCTCGAGCCCGACGAGGCGCAGCAGTTCTGCGACACGTTCGCGCTGCTCTGACACGGGCATCCGGGCGATCTGCAGCGCGTAGGCAACGTTCGAGGCGACGGTGCGGTGGGCGAAGAGCTGGCCGTCCTGGAACATGAGGGCGAAACCGCGTTTGTGCACGGGCATGGCGGTGATGTCGTCGCCCTCCCACAGCACGCGGCCGGCGTCGAGCACCTCGAGGCCGGCGATCGCGCGCAGGAGCGTCGACTTGCCGCTGCCCGACGGCCCGAGAATCGCGAGAACCTGGCCACCGTCGAGGGTGAGCGAGACATCGTCGATCGCGAGCGCGGTGTGCCCCTTCTCCCGCAGGTAGGAGACCGTGAGGTGCTGGGCGTCAAGGCTGCGGTTTGTTTCAGGCATCAGAATGCTCCAACCGTACCGACGCGCAGCCGCTCGACGAGCGCGATGACCGCGACGGTCACCGCCGCGAGCACCACCGACGCCGCGATCGCCATGCCGAGGTTGTCGCCACCGGGCAACCCGATCAGCCGGAAGATCACGACGGGCAGCGTCGGTCGGTCAGGCCGGGAGAGAAAGCTGGTGGCCCCGAACTCGCCCAGGGCAACCGCGAAGGCGAACCCGGATGCCGCGAGCACGGGCCGAGCGACGATCGCGAGATCCACGTCCCGCACCACGCGCCACGGTGGCGCGCCGAGCACGGCCGCCGACTCCCGCAGTCTCGGATCGATGCTCCTGAGTACCGGCAGTATCGTCCGCACCACGAGCGGAAGCGCGACGAGGGCCTGCGCGATCGGAACCAGCACGGTCGACGACCGAAGGTCGAACGGCGGCTGGTTGAGCGTGATGAGGAACCCGAAGCCGACAGTCACAGCAGAGACCCCGAGCGGCAGCAGCAAGGCGCCGTCGAAGGCTGCGAGGGCGCGACGGGCGACGGGGCTTCGGGGCGACCTGCTCAACACGAGACTCGCCGCGAGCCCGATGATGAGGGCGATGAGTGTCGCCTGCACCGCAGTCGTGAGCGAGTTGCCGAGCGCGACCCAGACCGGAACGACCAGGGCGTTGCGCGAGCCCGTGCCTGAGAGGAGGGCGTAGTTGGTGAATCCGTAGCCGGTGGAGGTGCGCAGGGAGCGTTCGACGAGCAACAGCACCGGGATCGCGAGCGCCGCGGTCACGAGGATCGCCACGGCGATGGCTGGGGCATCCGTGCGCCGGGGTTTGCGGGCGACGGCCGCACGGCGCTGCGTGCTGCCGCGCACCCGACCGACGACGGCCAGGAGCGCCACGACGATCACGAGCTGGGTGATGGAGAGCACGCTCGCGGCGCGCAGGTCGAGAAACTGGGTGGTGAGTAGGTAGATCTCGGTCTCGATGGTGCCGAACTTCGTGCCGCCGAGCACGAGGACAACGCCGAACGCGGTCGCGCAGAACAGGAAGACTATGGATGCCGCTGCCGCGATCGACGGACCCAGGCGCGGCAGGGTGATCGTGAAGAACACCCGGGTGGGGCTCGCACCGAGCACGCGCGCGGCGTCCTCTTGGCGCGGATCGAGACCCTCCCACGCGCTGCCCACCGTGCGGACCACGACCGCGATGTTGAAGAACACGAGGGCCAACATGATCGCGGCGAAGGTGCCGTCGAGCGGTGTGCCGCGCAGCAGTGTGCGGAACGCGACACCCACCACCACCGTGGGCAGCACGAACGGCAGGATCACGAGGGCGCGCACGAGCGCCCGGCCGCGGAACCTCAGCCGGTACAGCACGTGCGCTACGGGCAATCCCAGGACGACGCAGATGCCGGAGGCGAGGGCGGCCTGGCCAAGTGTGAGCCCGATGAGGCGAATCGTGCGTGGGCGCGAGAACACCTCGCCGAACCCACCGAGTCCATCGGTGAAGCCCTTGGCCGTCATCGCGGCCACCGGCCACGCGAAGAACACCGCGAGGAACGCGACGGGCACGCCGACGCCGAGCACCGTCGCGATGACGATGCCCGGCGACGTGCGAATCCTGTTCAAGGAGTAGCTATCGCCGCCCACTCGGCGAGCCACGTCTCGCGGTTCTTGTCGATCTCGGTGGGACTGACCACGAAGGGGTCTTCAGCGACCTTCGCGAACTTCGTGAACGACTCCGGAAGGGTCGCCTTCGAGTTCACCGGGTAGACGTACATCGTCTTCGGGATGTCGTTCTGCACCGTCGTGGAGAACAGGAAGTCGACGAGCTTCTGTGCGCCGGCCTCGTTCTTCGTCCCGGCGATCACGCCGGCGTACTCCGTCTGGCGGAAGCACGTGTCGAGCAGGGCGCCCGTCGGCGCGTCCGTGGCGCCCTCCGGCACCTCGAAGGGCGGTGACGAGGCGTACGAGACCACGATCGGCCTGTCGCCCTCGCTCGACGGTCCGGAGAAGTCGACGTAGTAGGCGTCGCTCCACCCAGCGTCGACCTTGGTGCCGTTGGCCATGAGCTTCGTCCAGTAGTCCTGCCAGCCGTCATCGCCGTACGCGGCGATCGTCGCGAGCAGGAACGCGAGGCCGGGCGAGCTCGAGTTCGCGGCCTCGGTCACGAACAGGTCCTTGTACTCGGGCTTGACCAGGTCGTCGAGGGTCTTCGGCTCGGCGATGCCCTTCTCCGTGAACCACTCGTGGTCGACGTTCACGCACACGTCACCGTTGTCGATCGGTGTGAGCTGTTCGCGACCCTGGCCCTCAGGCAACAGGTACTGGTCTTCCGCGTTCGTGAGGTCTTTCGAGGAGTAGTCCTCGAGCACTCCGTTCTCGACGGCGCGACTCGCGAAGGTGTTGTCGATGCCAAACACGACGTCGCCGAGGGGCGAATCTTTCGTCAGCACCAGCGTGTTGACGAGCTGGCCCGCATCCCCCGCCGACTGCACCTGCACCTCGATGCCGGTCTCCTTCGTGAACTGGTCGAGGATGCCGTCGCTCAACGCGAACGAGTCGTGGGTGACGAGCACGAGCGGCTTCGGCGCCTCGCCCCCGGTCGCTGAGCAACCTGCGAGCGCTGCTGTAGCGGCGACAACGAGCGCCCCCGCAAGAACTGAATACTTCATAGCGTGCCTTCCAATCGGAAACGGCACGGGTTTCGAGAATGCCTCCCTGCGCTGGCATGATCCAGATCAGGTTCGACGGTCGAAGCTTGGAGAAGCTTCCTCTCAGCCCGGCTCACCGGACTCCCGTGTTCGATAGAGAGTCTAGCTGCGCGCTAACCTTGCGTGCGTGCATCCCGACAACCTGCTCCTGCGCAGGCGCCCGATCGACATCGTCTTCGCGGTCTTCTTCTCGGTGTTCATCATCACCTGCTTCATCAGCGACCTGCTGCCGACGATCGGCGTCGACTTCACCCAGCCGAGCGCGAACTTCCTCGCCAACTCGAACTACTGGTACGCACACGACGCCGACCCCCTCTTCATGCACCCCCCGACATGGATGCGCATAGTCACAGGCCTCTCGGCGTTCGTCTACATGCCGTTCTACTTCTTCCTGGTCTATGCGCTCGTGCGCGGCCGCAACTGGATCCAGTTCCCGGCGACCATCTACGCGACAATGATCGCCGGCATCACGGGCATCATCGTGTTCGGCGTCGAGTTCTTCGGCGAGCCGGAGTTCCAAACTCAGGCACCAATCAAGTTCCTGGCGTTCAACCTGCCTTACGTGCTGGTTCCCCTGCTGCTGCTCATCCGAATGCGCAAGCCGCTGCCGTTCACTCGCAAGTTCTAGTGTCCGACAGACCACAGCTGACCTCTTCGGGTCGGCGCCGGAAGGCCGAGTGGGCGCCCGAGCCCCGACGCATCCGATAGCACCTACGGCGAATCGAGCATGCGCGCGCAGAAAGTGCCGGATTCGGCGCGAGTCGTCACTTCTGCAGCTGCTCCGCCCCCGCCAGTCGCTGCGCGAAGTAGATAGGCACGATCGACACGAGCACGAGCACGACGGCGATCACGTTGACGATCGGCGCCTGGTTCGGGCGGAAGAGATTGTCGAGGATCCAGATCGGGAGGGTCGTGACTCCCGCACCCGCCGTGAATGTCGTCACGATGATCTCGTCAAACGAGAGTGCGAATGCGAGCAGTCCGCCCGCGAGCAGGGCCGACCGCAGCTGCGGAAACGTAACCAGGCGGAAGGTCGTCCACACTCCCGCACCCAGATCGGCGGATGCCTCCTCGAGAGACGTGCCCATGCGCCGCAGGCGCGCGATCACATTGTTGAACACGGTCACGATGCAGAACGTCGCGTGGGCCACGATGATCGTCATGAGCCCGAGCCGTACGTCCAGGATCGTGCGGAAAGCGTTGTTGAGCGCGATGCCGGTCACGATCCCAGGCAGAGCGATCGGCAGGATAACGAGCAGCGAGACCGCGTCGCGTCCGAAGAATTTGTGCCGCTGCAGAGCGAGCGAGACCAGAGTGCCGAGCACTATCGAGATGGCCGTCGCAGCCACAGCAACCTGCGCACTCGTCGCGATCGCCTCGAGTGCACCCTCGTTGCGGAAGGCCTTGCCCCACCACTCGAGCGTGAACCCGGGCGGAGGCCACGTGAGGTTCGTCGATGTGCTGAACGAGTTCACGAACACCACGAGAAGTGGCAGGTACACGATCGCCAGGATCACCGCGGTGACGGTACCGAGAGTGACGCGCGCGGGGCGGCTCAGTCGCATCGTGGCTCCTAGAGATTCTCGAGGGCGCCGGTTCGGCGCGCCGCAGTGAGATAGACAATCATGATGCCGATGGGGATCAGCGCGATCGCCGCCGCCAGCGGCAGATTGTTCGCAGCGCCTACGTTCGTGTAGACGAGGTTACCGAGAAGCTGGTTCGCACCGCCGACGATGTTTACCGTGATGTAGTCGCCTAGCGACAGCGAGAAGCTGAAGATCGAGCCCGCGATAATTGCCGGCCACAACATGGGCAGCACGATCCTGCGCAGGGTGCGGCCCGTCTTTGCACCCAGATCGCTGGATGCCTCAAGCAGCGAGTTCGGCACCCGCTCGAGACCGGCATAGATCGGGATGATGACATACGGCAGCCAGAGGTATGCGAGCGTGATGATCGTCGCCGGGAGCCCGTAACCGGGCGACTCAAGGCCGAGTGGCCTCACGAGCCACTCGAAGATGCCACCCTGCGACAGCACCGAGCGCCACGCATACGCCTTCACGAGGTAGCTCGCCCACAGCGGCATGAGAACCGCGATGACGAGGATGCGCTGTAGGCGAGGCCCAGCGATCTTCGCCATGAAGAACGCGATGGGCAGCGCAACGACGATGTCGACGATCGTGACGAGCAGGGCGACCCCGACGGTGCGTACGGTGACCGCCTGATAGAGCGAACCCGTAACGACCGTGATGACGTTGTCGAGCGTGAACTGCGTCGAGATCTCTCCCGTGAAGCTGTCGACGCTCCAGAACGCGGTGATCAGCAGCGCGACGAGGGCGACAATGTAGACGAGCCCGAGCCAGAACAAGGGAGCCGACAGCAGGAGCGCGAGCCGCATACGGGCGTGCCGGCTCAGGAATATCGAGATCTTGCGCGCCGTGGTCTCCCGCGGTCGGGGAACCACGGCGCGCTCGATCGAGGGGGTCGAGGTCATTTAGCCCTTGATCTCAGACCATGCGGTAGTCCATGCGGAGTAGTCGGTGCACTCCACGTCGGTGCGGCCGTCGAGGCAGTTGGCGATAGGGGTCGACCAGTACCAGATCTTCGAGGCGTAGTCCCTGTCACCGGCGTGGTATGACTCGCAGTCGTCACGGAAATCGCACGCAGCCTGGCTCGAAGGAGCCTCACCGAAGTACGCGGTCGCCTGGGCGTTCGCCTCGGGGCTGGCAATGTAGTCCAACCATGCGTACGCACAGTTGGGGCTCTTGGCCTGCGACGAGATCATCCAGGTGTCAGACCACCCGGTGGTGCCTTCATCCGGAAGCACTACCGCGGTGTTGCCCGTGGTCACAGAGTTCTGGATGACCTGCCACGTCGTACCGACAACCGAATCGCCGGTCTCGAATGCCTGAATCTCCTTGAGGTAGTCGCTCCAGTATTCGCCGACGTTCGCCCGCTGGCCCTTGAGCAAGTCAACGGCCGCAGCGAGCTGCGACTCGTCGAGCGCGTACGGGTTCGTGATGCCGAGCTCGGGGTTGTGCGCCATCAGGTACACGGCGGCGTCAGCGATGTAGATGGGCGAGTCGTACGCCGTCACCTTGCCGGCGTACTCGGAGCTCTTGTCGAACACGACATCCCACGAGGTGGGTGCCGTGGTGAAGACGTCCGTGTTATACATGAGCAAGTTGGCGCCGTACCCATGCGGGATTCCGTACGAGATGCCATCGACGCTGTTCCACGACTTCATTTTCAGGAAGTCGTAGATGCCGTCGTAGTTCTTGAGCAGGTCGGTGTTCACGGGGGCTACCTCACCTGACGCGACGAGTCGCAGCGAGGCATCTCCGGATGCCGCAACGACGTCGTAGTCACCGGTCTTCATGAGAGTGAAGGCCTCGTCGGATGTTCCGTAGGTCTTGCTGGTGACCTGGCAGCCGGTCTGGTCCTCGAACGCGCTCACCCAGTCGACGCTGGGGTCGTTGCTGCCGTCTTCCACGTAGCCGGGCCACGCGAGAATCGAGACCGTGCCCTCCATGTCGCCAAGCTTCGTCGCCTCATCTCCCCCGCCGCCTCCGGCGGAAGTGGTTCCACAGGCGCTAAGGAGTGCGATCGAAGCGATCGCGAGACCGGCGAAGAGCGCCGACCTTCCTGTTGTGCGGTGCATTGCGTGCTCCATTCTCTTGGTGGTCTCTTGGTAGCTGTAGGTCAGGCAGGAACAGGGGTAAGCGACACTACGTCGGCGGCAGCGAAACGTGCGTGCACGGTCTCGCCCCGCCGATCGTCTGTCGAACGGGATGTCACGTTCTGCTCGAGCACCGTGAGGCGTTTGCCCGTGACGAGCTCGACGAGGAGCCGCGTGCTCGTTCCCAGGTAGATCACCTCGGTGATCGTCGCGGGCAGGGACACGGTGCCTGCCGCCGCCTTCGATGCCGCCGACTGGAGCGCGATCTTCTCGGGCCGGATCGAGTTCGTTCCGACGAGCCCTAGCAGCGCTGTCGACTCGCCCTCGTCGAACAGGTTCGACGTGCCGACGAAGGACGCCACGAACGGCGACGTCGGCGCCTCGTAGATCTCAGCAGGAGTGCCGAGCTGCTCAATACGACCGTTGTTGAACACCGCGATGCGGTCGCTCAGCGTGAGGGCTTCCTCTTGGTCGTGGGTTACGAAGATGAACGTGATGCCGAGGGAGCGCTGTAGCTCTTTGAGCTCGACCTGCATCTGCTCTCGCAGCTTAAGGTCGAGGGCACCCAGCGGTTCGTCGAGCAGCAGCACCTTGGGCTGCACCACCGTGGCGCGGGCGAGCGCGACGCGCTGACGTTGGCCGCCCGAGAGCTGGCTCGGTTTGCGGGCGCCGAAGGTTCCGAGAGCGACGGACTCGAGGGCGGCAGTCGCCTGCTCGAGACGCTCCTTCTTACCGACACCACGCACGCGGAGCCCATACGCGACATTCTCGAGCACGGTCATGTGCGGGAACAGCGCGTAGTCCTGGAAGACTGTGTTGACATCGCGGTCAAAAGGGGCACGCGCCGTGACATCCTGTCCGAGCAGCTCGACAGTGCCAGCAGTCGGCAGTTCGAAGCCCGCGATGAGTCGCAGAACTGTCGTCTTGCCCGATCCCGACGGGCCGAGCATGGAGAAGAACTCTCCCTCGGCGATGTCGAGATCGAGATGGTCAACCGCGTGGACGGTACCGAACGTCTTGGTCAGTCCGGTGAGCCGGATCGCAGGCGTAGCTGTTGTCACGCAGGGCCTCCTTGCCTGTCTGTAGTAAATCATATGGAAGCAGATGTCATGCACGTCTCGCGGATGTTACGGTCGTGTCACGCCCATGCCTCAGTCGATCAGGTCAACCAGCGCCGCGAGAGCCGCGGTCTTCGCGCCGCTCGCCGGTGGCGGGCGTGCAGAACTCGTCGCGCAACGTCTCACCGACGCGATCGAGCTGGGCCTCCTGAGCCACGGCGAACGCCTACCAAGCGAGACCGAGATGGCCCGCCAGTTCGGTGTGGCGACTGTCACGGCGCGCGAGGCGCTCGAGACCCTGCGCGAGCGCGGGCTCGTCGAGACTCGACGCGGGCGAGACGGCGGTAGCTTCGTGACGGCGGCCGGGTCGCGCAGCGAGAGCATCGACCGCCGCGTGCGCGCCCTCTCCCGCGTCGAGCTGCGCGACATGGGCGTCTACTACTCAGCGATCGCCGCGATGGCCGCGGAACTCGCGGCCGACCGCTCCACGGATGACGACCTGCAACACCTCCACGACACGATCAACGCCGTGGATGCGACGAGCGAACCTAGCACTCGCCGCGGCGAGGGCACATTCCGGCTGGAGATCGCCGCGCTGTCACAGTCGGCGCGGCTCGTGCGCGAGGAACTCCGGCTTCAGGCGGAGTTTGCCCCGCTCCTGTGGTTGTGCCTGCGCGACCAATACCACCGCGGGCGCAGCCGCGCGGCACACTTGGAGGTCGTCGAAGCGATTGCGGCGAACGACGGCGGGGCCGCACGCCGGGCCACTGTCGGCCATATCGCGGAGGCCATAGAGTGGCTGCTCGACGCTAAAGCCGACCTCGAAGGGCAGGGATAATGAGCGAGACTCTCAGCCCCACGATGCGCGACTGCGTCGACGCGGTGAGCTCTACGTTCAGTTCGGTGTTCGCCCAGATCGACTCCTGGCGCATCGCGATCGAGGGCCTCGCGAAAGACAACGACGGTGCCGTCGCCGTGCGCGAGGTCGACGACCTCACGGAGTCTCTCGTGCTCGCGAGCCTTTCCGCCGAGAGAGCGCTCACGATCGGCGCGGGCTATGTCGCGACCCCTGGATTCCTTGCCGACGCGGGCTGGCACTTGGCCTGGTGGCTCGGGCACGCGAACACATTCGGGGTCGGATCGGCCGACCCATCCGTGCGCCGTCTCGAGGCCGAAGAGGATCCGGTCTCCGAGAACTTCCGCGACTACACGACGCTTGAGTGGTGGCGCGTGCCAGCGTCGACAGGGTCGCGGCACATCACCGGCCCCTACGTCGACTACCTCTGCACCGACGACTACACGCTCACCCTCACCGTTCCCGCGCGCCACCACGGCGCGATGATCGGCATGGTCGGCGCCGACCTCTACGTCAACGACATCGAGCGCACCCTCCTCCCCCACGTGCGCGCCGTGGGCGGCCCGGCCACGGTCGTCAACGCCTCGGGCCGCGTGGTCGTCTCGACCGACCCGCACCGCCCCACGGGCTCGCTCCTGCGTACGGATGCCTTGGCGATCGCCTGCGGAGACACGAGTCTCCGGCTCGTGCTCGGCTAGGTTACGCACGTTCCGCCGGGCACGCGAGGCGTGCTCAGTTCGCGTAGAGCAACTCCAGCAGCTTCTTCACTGTGCGCAGGTTGCGGGCTGTCGTTTCGGGTGGAAACTGCTTCCAGAACGCGGGCTTCAGCTTCGTGTTCGAGATGCCGTTCGGCAGTGACTGGTATACCGCCTCGGCGCCCAACGAGATGAGTTCGGGAGCGATATCCGGCAGTTCGACAGGCGGCACGGTCGGCATGAATGCGACGACGAGCGTGGACTCGTCACCTTCGTAGGGAAACGCCGCGGCGATGCGGCGCATCCGCTCGCCGGGCACGATGAGCAGGTGAGTCTGCACACCCGTCGATGAGCGAATGGCGGCCAACAGCGCTGGAACATCGACGGAGCCCGAGAAGACCACGTTGCCGCTGTTCAGCAGCGTGACGACCTCGGTCGCACCAGCGGAGGCGAACAAGGTTCGGAGTAACGCCATCGGCACCTTCGTCGTGGGCCCGACGTTGATGCCGCGCAGGAGGGCGACGGAGCGGGTCATTCGGCGGCCTTCGCCTCCTTGCGCAGCTCGTTCGTGCGCATCGCCTTGAGGGCCGGATACGCGGAGAGCAGCACGGCCATCGGTGCGCGCAGCGCGACGCTGCGAATCTTGTGCTTCTTGTATGTGCGCTCGAAGCGCATCACGTAGTTGTAGTACTCGCGGGGATTGTCGTCGAGCCGCCGGGCCGACATGCCTGTCACCATCTCAGACGAGTAGGCGACCTTGAGGCCGTGTTCGTGCAGATGAATCGAGATGTCGACGTCCTCGTGGAACTCGTCCTCGGTGTCGAGGCACACCTCGCCGCGGATCGCCTTCCACGCGGTCGCGCGCAGGGCCATGTTGCTGCCGAACAGCAGGTGATAGTCACGCGTGATCACGATCATCGCGCGGCGGATCGCGTCGTCGGCGATCGCCCCGAACCGCCGCAGCGGCATGTCGTAGTAGATGACGGGCCCAGTGGATGCCGCGACCTCGGGGTCATCGAACGCCCGGATGACCTCAGCAACCCACGTGGGCTCCAGCACCGAATCGGCGTCGATGCGGCCCACGATGTCGCCGCGTGCCTGGTCGAGGCCGAAGTTGCGCGTCGGGATCAACCCCTGCACGGCGTTCTGCTGCAGGTAGACAATCGGCGCCTCGGGGTACGCGCTCTGGAGGGCCCGGACCACGGATGCCGTGGCATCAGTCGACTTGTTGTCGACAACGATGATCTCGAACGGCATGATCGTCTGGTCGAGGGCCGCGAGCACGCACGCTTTGATCGTGTCCTGCTCGTTGTATGCGGGGATGACGATCGAAACGGTCGGCAGCGGGAGCATGCCATCACCGTAGCCGCAATTCTGGCGGCGGCGCCGAACCTGCGCCACGGGGCCTTGTCAACCTCTGGTCGAAATCGTTTGTGGATGTTCAACTGGTACCACCCCTTCGGGGGCCACGTTTGGAACTCGGTGAGGAGTGACCATTACTGACACCCTGCAGGCCGGCGAACGCCGTCGCCGCACACAGCATCAGGACGCAACGCCCACGGAACCATCCATCGCGATCATTCACGAAGACCTGTACGTCGTGCTCGCGTCGCACGACACCATGGGATTCGTTGAACGCGTCGGAACGGTGTTCGTCGCGCTCCACGGCCCCGACCTCGCTCGCGCTGTGGAGGTCGGCCAGTCGCTCTCGTGGGACCACTGCGTGAGCATGGTCCGGCGCGCCTACCTGCGCCGCTAAAACCTAGCCAGCTCGCTGGTGCTCGACCGCCCACGCGGCGGCCTTGCGTGAGGCCGCCGCGCGCAGCTCACGGCTCCACAGGCGCGTGATCGCGAGGTCGGAGAACTCCTGCGCGGCGCGACGGGCACGGCGGCGCAGCCGCGCCACCCGGCGAGGAGTGAGCGACTGCAGGTCGGCTATGGCCTGCGTCGCGGCATCCGTGTCGCCCGCGGGCACCAGGTAGCCGTTGCGACCGGGGCGGATCACGTCGGCCGGGCCGTACGGAATGTCGTAGGCGATCGGGATGCATCCGGCGGCCATGGCTTCGACAAGCACGAGCGGCAACCCCTCGGACGAACTGGTGAGCAGGAGGAATGACGCGCTGCCCAGCAGTTCTTTCGCGTCGGGAACGTGTCCGCGAAGCCGCACCGGAGCGTCGAGCCCGGCGATGGTCTCGGCCACGCGCTCCCGCTCGGGACCCTCGCCGTACACGTCGAGCGAGACGCCCGGATACCCGGCCGAAGCCCCCGCCACCGCGCGCACGGCGTGGTCGACGCGCTTGCGCGCCGTGAGGGACGCAAGCATGATGCCCTCCCCGACGTTGCGCGGCTCCTGTCGCTCGAGAGAAGCAAGCTCGCGCCCGTTCCCGATCACGGCAAGGTTGCCGCGCGAGCCCAGGAGTTGCTCGACATCCGCCCGCTGGCGCGAAGTCAGGAAGACTACAGAATCCCAGGCCGCGAGATTCTCGAAGGTCGCCTTGCGGCTCGCGCTCAACCCTCCGCCGGAGAGGTGCGTTCCGTGGACTACGTGCACGATGACCGCACGCTTGCGACGGTAGGTCGCCATGAAGTTCGCGACAGTCTTACTGTCTACGATCATGAACGAGGGCTCGCGGTCGCGGAGCAGATCGAGCCAGAAACGGTAGAACGCCCACGCTCCGCCCCACGAACGAATCGGGGTGCCGTCGCTGTCGCACAGCACGATCGAACGGCCCTCCTCAGACCGGCGGTCGCTCACCACCAGCGTTCCGTCTTCACGGTAGTAGTCGACCTGACGGGTCGTCTGTCCGTCCGCGTCCGTGCGGGTGAGCTCGTGATCACCTCGCCACGTCGACACGAAGGCGGGGTCGGCGCCGAGCGGGGAGAACGTGTGCTTCTCGAGAGTGAGGGTGCCCGCGGCATCCGATCGCAGGTCGTTCTCGCGGAACCAGTCCCACAGGTTGACGAGCGTCATGCCGTCGATCAGCTCGCCGCGCTCGCGCAGGTCGTCGGCGATGTGCGGGTAGTCGGTTCGGGCGTCAAAGGTGAGGATGTCGACGGGCTTGCCGCTCAGGCGAACGAATGCGCGTGAGCGGTGCAGGAGGGCACCTGTCATTCCGCCGAAGCCGTCGGGGATGCCCCAGGTGAGAGCGAACTGCCGCCCGGCCGGGAAGTGCACGTTGGCCTGCTGGGTGTCATCCATCAGTTTCGACGGTACGCGTGGGCTGCTGGACGTTGCCCGAGTGCACGCTGGGAGTTGGCGCTAAGTTGTGACGAAATCGATGAGTTGTTCGACCCGGCCGAGCAACTCGGGTTCGAGGTCGGCGTAACTGTCGACCCGACCGAGGATCCGCTGCCACGCGCGCGCGATGTCTGCCTGGTCGTCGTGCGGCCAGCCGAACGCGTCGCAGATACCGTGCTTCCACTCCGTGCCGCGTGGGATCACGGGCCACGCCGCGATGCCGAGCCGCTGGGCCTTGACCGCCTGCCAGACATCGATGAAGGGATGCCCGACGACAAGCACGTGCTCGCGGAACGGCCCACGGCCCACCGCATCGGCGATGCGGCTCTCCTTCGAGCCGGTCACGAGGTGGTCCACGAGCACGCCAACCCGGCGACCGGGCCCTGGACCGAACTCCTTGAGCAGTGATTCGAGGTCGTCGACACCCTCGAGGTACTCGACTACGACGCCCTCGACCCGCAGGTCGTGGCCCCACACCTTCTCGACGAGCTCGGCATCGTGGCGGCCCTCCACGAAGATGCGGCCCGGCAGCGCGACGCGCGCGGTGTGGTCGGTGACGGCGACGGAACCCGAAGCGCTCCGCAGCACGGGGGCGGTGCCGGGGGTCGGCTTGACGAGCTTGACCGCCGTGCCGTCGACGAGGAATCCCGCGCCGAGGGAGAACGTGCGCACTGCGCCCTTGCGATCCTCGAGTTCGATGAGTCCGTTCGCATAGGAGATGATCGCGCCCACGAAGCCGGTACCGGTCTCCTCGAGCACGAGCCCCTTCTCGACCTCGAGCTCCGGGACGAGAGCTGGTCCCCGCTGCTGGCGGAACCCCGCGAGAACATCGCTGCCATACCGGTCGTCAGTCACCGGTCGAGGCTAACGGGTTGGAGGCTCCTCGCGCGGTAGCGCGCCGAAAGGCCCGCGAAACGCCACTTGTGTCGCATCCGTCGGCACGATCGACCGCAACTGGGTTCTCGGGGTCGATTCGGGGCCGCTAGAAGTCGAATCCCCCGCCGAAGTCTCCGCCGCCGAAGTCTCCGAAGCCGCCGGCGTCGGTGCCAGCACCGGCGTCCGCGGACGCACCCGGGTCAGCACCGCTCGAGTCGGCGTCAGAAGCCCCGGCGTCGGCCGAGGCATCCGCGCCGCCCGGGTCTGTCGGCAGGAACGCCGAAACGAGGGCGGAGCCGATCACGTACCCCGCGACCGTGCCGAGCAGGGAGCTGCCGACCATGGCGCCGAAACTCGGACCCTGGAAGCTGCGCTCGAGCGTGCCCGGCTGGCGGAGCTCGGAGCGCGTGGCGGCCTGCGCGAGGGAGGCTGCGTCCGTGCCGCGGGGCTGCTCACCCGACTGGGAGAGCTCCTGGTACACGAGCGTGCGCTGGTCGTCCGTGAGCTTCGCGAACGCCTCGGCGTGCACCTGCTCGAGGGTCTCGGGCGGCGCGGTGCGAAGGAGGTAGCGGTAGCGCTCGACGGCGATCTCGTCGGTCGAACGAGCCCGTGCGGGCGGTGCCGGTGTGTTCTGCTGGTCGGTCCCGAACAGTCGATCGAAGAGTCCCATGCGGCAACTCTAGAAAGCGAAGCTGGGAATCAGACTTCGCTTGGATCAAACATTGACGTGCGTAAGCAGCCACGGGTACGGGTCGATCGTCGTACCGTCGAGGATGACGCTGAAGTGCAGGTGCGGCCCGGTGGACTCACCCGTGTCGCCGACGAGCCCGAGCACGGTGCCGCGCGTCACGGTCTGGCCGACAGTCACGGTGATCGAATCGTCCTGCAGGTGCGCGTAGAGGGTGGAGACGACCTGGCCGTCGATGACGTGCTGCACGACAACCTTGTTGCCGTATCCGGTCGAATCCCAGCCGGCTTCGGTCACGACGCCGTCCGAGATCACCTGGATCGGGTATCCGTCGCCCGGATTGAAGTCGGTGCCGGTATGGTCCGTGCTGCAGCCGTCGCACTCGCGAAGGCCGAAGCCGCTGCTGATGGGCGTGCCTGCGGGCACCGGCCACTGCACAACCGAGTAGCTCGAGATGCTGAACGCGTCACGCGCGACCGGCACCTCGTAGACGGCGGGCGCCGTGTACGACTGCAGCGGCACTGCGACATTCGCGCTGGCGAACAGTGCGTCGGCCTCGGCTGGCAATGTCGGGACGCTCGTGAGCAGGCCGCACGCGGCGATCGCACTCACGGCGAGCAGGCGGCGGTTGGCATTGAGGAACCCGACGAGCCGGGGCTCGGCGAAGGAGGCAGTGCCCCGGGAGGTGAGGCTTCGGACAGGCAGGAACGACGAACGTAGAGGAGTAAGCAAGCGTCTGAACTTTCGGAACTTGGCGCGCTTCGAGCGCACGTGCAACATCGGCACATCGGGTTGGTCTGGCACCGGGTGGTGCTGCACGGACTCACGAAGGGAGCAGATTCCGGCGGTGTATTCGCACCGGCGCTCACTCAGTCCTGGGGTATTTCCCTGCTACCAGCCTGCGCGACGATCCTGTGAGGTTCATGTGCACGCATGGAACGGAACCTCGGCGAGGTCAGGATGACCGCCATCGCGACGCCCGCAATCGCCCCAGCGCTCGCCCACACGACATCGATGACCTCGGCGTAGCCGAGAGGCATCCAGATCGACTGGGCGGCTTCTATCCACGCGGAACCGAGCACCGCGAACGCAATCGCGGCCCACCACCTGCGGCGTCCAAGAAGCAGGACGAGGATGATGCCGACCGGCACGAACGCGACGAACGGCCATACCCAGAGCGTGCGATTGGACGCCGAACCCGGCACGAAGGTCAGGCCGACGAGTGCCCCGAAATAGATAGCGGCAATGGCGGTGAGGATGTACCGTCGCGCGCGCATTGCGCCAGTATCTCTCCATCTCCTCGACAAAAGATGTGAGTATCTTGGACGCGACCTGTGCGATCAGTCGCGGATGCCGAACAGTCCCTGGCCGTGCTTCACGAGAACCTCGTAGGCGTCGCCGAACGTCTTCGGCACGTCGTGGTTCGGCTCGTACTTCGCGAGCAGCAGCCCGAGCAAGCCCTCCGCCGGAGCGCTCAGCGGCCGATGCTTGTGTTCCTCATGGGGTGCAGGCACCGCTTCCGGGTTCGGCGGCGCATACTGCGGGTGCGTGGACGGCCACTCGTACGGCTGCCTCGGCGTGGTCAGGTTTATCGCGTTGAAGACGTTGTTGGCCGTGGCATCCCTGCGGGTGAGAGGTTCGAGTCCGTGCAGGCGGTTGAGCGTGGAGATGATCGACCCGTGGTGCATTTCGTCGTGCACAATCGAGCCTGCCGCCGTGTATGCGCTCACGAGGATGGCGGGAACGCGGCATCCCAGTCGGTCGAACTGGAAGCCCATCTCGCCCCTGGGCGCGCCCGATTCCGGCGGAACTGCCGAGGGCGGCGGAACGTGGTCGTAGGTGCCACCGTGTTCGTCGAAGGTGACGACGAACGCAGTGTTGAGCGCGTTCGATCCCTTCTTCGACTTCGCTCCGCGCAGCGACGTGTACACCGAATGCAGGAGCGCCTCGCCCGCCCGCACATCGGAGAGCGCGCTGTTGTAGACCTTCTGGCCGTCGTACTCCCCCTCGCGCAGGGTGCCGAACGGCGGGTGCATGTCGTTGTGGTTGAAGATCATGCGCGGCTCGATGAACGCGTACTCGGGCAGGGTGCCGTTCTTCACGTCGTCGTGGAACTGCTCCATGCTGCGGAAGTTGCTCTTCCAATACGGCTCGAGCACCGCCGCGTGCAGCATGCCCGTGAACGACACCATCTGCGCGGCGTCGTAGTAGACGCGCCACGTGAGGCCGGCATCCTGCAGTCGGCTGAAGATCGTCGGGGTCGCAGGGGCGTCTGTCCACTTGTCGTAGCCGCCACCGTCCTTGTTCGTGACGAAGCCGTGCGACGTCGAGGCGTGGAAGAAGGAGCGGTTGCAGAACGTCTGCGATGGCACTCCGGCGTGCCAGGCGTCGTAGACCGCGAATCCCTTGGCAATCGCCGAGAACACTGGCAGCATCTCGGGCGCGAAGTTGCCCATGATGACGCGGTAGTCGTCGTAGACAGGCTCTGCGCCCTTTTTGAGCTCGCGCCAGTTGCTGACGTAGTCCTTCACGAAACCCGACATGTCGGGCACCGAATCCTTGACCGGCGCGTTATACGGTTCGCGCAGCTCGTTCGAGAACAGGTCGGCGTTGGTCTCCGGGTCGACGATTCCGAACACCTGGGTATTGACATGCGGGTAGTGCTCGCCGGGGTCGGGCGAGGGGTGCCTCATGACCGCGTCGGTATCGCCGAGGTAGACGTGCGCCTCGATCCTCTCCCCCGCCGGCCCGACGTTCGAGTACGTGCCCTGATTGAGCCCGTCGTACGTCTGACCCTGTGCGAGCTCGTCGTTCGTATAGAGGTACCCGAGAATGTTGTCGAACGAGCGGTTCTCGTACATCATCACGACAACGTGGTCGAAGCCCGGCTCGCTGCGCGGTTCGAGCGGGTCGAAACCCGCGACCGGCTTGGTCGAGTTGACGGCGCCGTCGATGCCGGCGACCACGGCGGCTCCCGCCGCGAGACCGCCAAGCCCCGCAGCTGCTGTCGTCTGGAGGAAGTGCCTGCGAGAGGGTTTGGCCGGTTCATCCCTGGGTGTCTTCGCCACTCACCAACTCTATTGCGGGGCCGGGAATCCTTAGGTCCGACGCCCGGTTGCTACCCTCGGATCAACAATCTGGGAGGACATCGATGGAGCACGACTGGCTCACGTTGCAGAAGCGCGTTCACCGCGAGTTCTCGAAACGACTCGCCGCTGTCACCGACTGGGATGCCCCAACTCCCGATGCCGAGTGGGACGTGCGCACTCTCGTGACCCACGTGATCAAAGAGCAGCAGTGGGTGCCGTACCTGCTCGCGGGCGAGAGCATCGAGAAGGCGCAACGCGAACTCGAACCGCTGCGCGACGACCTGCTCGGCGAGTGGAACCTGTACTCCCTCGCTGCGACTGCGGCGTGGGAGGAGACCACACCCGACACGCTCGTGCACCTCTCCTACGACGAGGTCACGATGGCCGACTACCTGCGAGAACAGGTCTCGGATGTCGCGATCCACACGTGGGATCTCGCGCGCGCTGTCGGGGCCGACGAGGAGCTCGACGCCGAGCTCGTCGAAGCCGTGTGGAGCGTGTTCGAGCCGCAGAAGGACACTCTCGCGGCGAGCGGGCTCTACGCGCTTCCCGTTCCGCTGCGGGATGACGCACCGCTGCAGGCGCGCCTGCTCGCCGTCACGGGGCGGGACCCCCGTTAGGCCAGCAGCAGTCCCGTGAGCACGAGCTCGCGCACCTGCGGGATGACCTCATCGCCGAGTTCGGCCGCGTCGACCTCGAGGAGTTCGGCTACAGCATCGCAGATCGCGCCGAGCTGGAGCGTGCCGTCGCACGCGCCGACGACCGCGGCGAGCGCCGTGCCGAGCGGCACGGTGCGGGCGAAGCCCGATCCCTGGTGCAGATCCATGACTGTGGGGTGCTCGTCGCCCGGCCAGTAGTGCCGTTGCTCGGTCACGTCGGGCGCGACAGTGAGGGATTCGCGGGCAAGGGCCGCATCATCCCTGCTCGCCAGCCAGTCGTGCGCGTCGAGCAGGGCTGACACCCGCTCGCCGAGCGAGCCACCCACTGGGCCGTCGAGCACCTCGAAGCGCCGCAGCGTCGGCGCCCCCGTTGCCGGGCGACGCAGTGTCACGTAGCCGAAGCCCACGTGCGTGACTCCCCGGGTCGCGAAGTCGTCGAGCCACGCGTCGTACAGCCGGTCGAACTCCGGGCCCGGACGCGTGCCGCCGTCACGGATCCAGGTCTCGGCGTACTGCTCGACGTTCTGGCGCTCGCGCTCGACCACCCACGCATCAAGCGCCGTGAACCGCACCCACTGCTCGACGCGGGCAAGGCCGTCGGCTTGTGACAGGCCCGCGCCGTACTCCCAGTTGCCGAGCAGCTGGGCTACACCGCCGGGTTCGAGGTGCGCTTCGACGTCTTTGATCACCGAGGCGACAAGGGCGTCGCCCACCATGCCGCCGTCACGGTACTCGTACGCCGGAACGCCCTCGGCGCCGCGCGGAGTGATCACGAATGGCGGGTTCGACACGACGTGGCCGAAGCGCTCCCCCGCCACGGGCTCGAACAGGCTACCCTCGCGGAACTCGATGTTGGTGACGCCGTTGAGATCGGCGTTGAACCGTGCGAGTTCGAGCGCTCGCACCGAGATGTCGGTCGCAATCACCCGCGTCGCGTGCCGGGCTGCGTGCAGCGCCTGGATGCCGCAGCCGGTGCCGAGGTCGAGCGCGAGGTCGACGGGGCTGGAGATCATCAGTCCGCTGAGCGTCGTCGATGCGCCGCCCACGCCCAGCACGTGCTGCTCGGGGATCGCGTGACCCAGCGCGAGCTCGCCCAGGTCGGAGGCGATCCACCACGAGACCACACCGCTGCCATCGACGAAGGAGTACGGGCGCAGGTCGAGCAGCGGGTTCCCCTGTGCGTCGACGAGCCCGAGTGCAACGGCACCCACGAAGCCGAGGGTCGGGAGGGCTGCGGCGAGCGCGTCCGGCAGCACGGGGAGTCCGAGAACGAAAGCGCGGGCGAGGGTCGCTGAGGCACTCGAAGCGCCCCTTTCGAGAGCCTCAGGGAGCTCAGCAAGGGCGCGCATGGCGGGCACGCGCTGGCCGCGGTGGAGTGCCGCCGCGGCATCCTCGCCCCAGAGTTCGCCGAGCGAGTCGACGGTGAAGCGGGCGGCAGCCAGATCGGCGGCGAGGTCGGCGATGGCGGTCACGCTCGCAATTCAACCACCCACCCAGCAATCGTCCAGACGGGGTGCCTACCGTGGAACCAGTGACCAGTAGCATCCGCACTACCTCCGGCACGCGACTTACCGGGCTCGACGGGCTGCGCGGCGTTGCCGCCCTCATCGTCGTGTTCTACCACCTGAGCCTCGTCGCACGCCCATTCATCGACACGGGAACCGACGGCGACGCGTGGTGGTGGCTCACCCGCACGCCGCTCAAACTCCTCACCGCTGGCACCGAGTCCGTGCTCGTGTTCTTCGTGCTGAGCGGGCTCGTGGTCACACTCCCCGCATTGCGCTCGGGCTTCGGCTGGGTCGGCTACTACGGCGGCCGGATGCTGCGCCTCTACCTCCCCGTCTGGGCTTCGCTGGGCCTCGCAGCTCTCGCCATCGCACTCCTGCCGCGCGACCTCGCCTCGGTCACGCCCGACTCGTGGCTCGCCCACGGAAACGCCCTCGCGCTCTCGTGGCCCCAGCTCTTCTCGGAGGCGAGCCTCTGGAAGGGGTCCTACGACGTGAACAACGTGCTGTGGTCGCTGCGCTGGGAGCTTGTGTTCTCGCTGAGCCTTCCGCTCTTCGTGATCGCGGCTCGGGCGTTGAGGAGGGCGTGGTTGTTCGCCGCGGCCATCGCCGTGGTGTGCACAGTCACGGGTCGCCTCGTGGAGATCGACGCGCTCGTGTACCTGCCGGTGTTCTTCCTGGGGGCGCTCATGGCCGTGCGCCTGCCCGAGCTGCGGGCCGCGGTCGGATCGTGGCCGAGGGTCGGTCGGGTGGGGTTTGCCGCGGCATCCCTCGCGTTGCTGATCGGAAGCTGGCTGGGTCGCGCGATCGAGGGAACTATCGGTTCCGAGGTGCTGTGGGGGCTCTCGGGGCTCGGCGCCGCGGGGCTCGTCGTCGTCGCGATCGGCTCACCGACCGCCGAGCGCGCTCTCTCGAGCGCTGTGCCGCGCTGGCTCGGGAAGATCTCGTTCAGCCTCTATCTCGTACAGGCGCCGCTCATCGGAACCCTCGCGTTCGCGTTCGGCGACGAGCGCTGGAAGCTCATCGCCGTCATCGCGGTTCCCGCGAGCCTGGTCGCGGGCTGGTTGTTCCACCGGGGCGTGGAGCGGCCCACTCACCGGCTCGCCAAGTGGGCGAGCCGGAAGCTCTCGCCTCAGCCCACAAGCACGGAGAGCACGTTGCCCGCCGGATCCTTGAACCAGCAGATCGGGGGACCGTACTCGGGCTTGGGCGGGCGCGCGATTCCGCGCTCATCGGTGAAGTCGTCGTCGTAGATCTTCGTCGTCACTCCGCGAGCGTTGAGCTCATCGACAGCCTTGTCGATGTCCTGGACCGGGAAGTTGAGGATCGTGTAGGTGGCGGGAACGTGGTCGTCTTTGGGGTAGATCAGGATCACGCCGCCCGTCGCGAGATGCAGGTTCAGGAACCCCATCGCGTTGTCTTCGACCTTGAGGCCGAGGGTTTCTCCATAGAACGTGCGAGCCACGTCGATATTGTCCACCGAGAGCCCGCTGAATGCCTTCGTGTCAGCGAACATGTCAGTTCCTTCTCTCAATGTTTACGTCGTCAACACTGGCATAGGATAAAACTGCCGTCCAGCTGAAAAGGAGCCACGTGAGCACTGCTGACGCACCTTCGCGCGCCAACTATCATCACGGCGACCTCCAACATGCCCTGCTGGCGGCGGGCATCGAACTCGCCCGCGAAGGCGGCCCGGATGCTGTCGTGCTGCGCGAGGCAACCCGCCGCGTCGGCGTCTCCCCCAACGCCGCCTACCGCCATTTCGCCGACCGGGATGCCCTGCTCTCCGCCGTGAGCGATGCAGCGCTGGCCATGCTCGCCGCGGGCATCGACGCGCTGTTCGACGAGATCCCGGTGGGGAGCAAGGAAGCCGTAGCGCGTGCCCAGCTGCGCGCCGTCGGTACGGGCTACGTCGCCTTCGCTCTCGATGAGCCTGGACTGTTCCGCGCGGCCTTCTTCGTTCCGACCGACCTCGAGACGAGCTCGGCGGCGAGCAAGTCGGGCCCCAGCGGCAGGTCGCCGCTCGAACTGCTCACCGTCGCGCTCGATGAGTTCGTGGCATGCGGGATCATGCCAGTGGCGCGCCGCCCGCAGGCCGAGTTTCTCGCGTGGTCGTCCGTGCACGGCTTCGCCCTGCTGCTCATCGACGGACCGCTGCGCGCCCTCCCGCGTGACCAGGCGGACGCGGTCACGCAGCGGGTCATCGACATGGTCGAGGCGGGGCTGACCTCGCAATAAGTACTGGCCGCGCCGTAGGTAGGGTGGTTGGGTGCAGCCGCTCTCCCCCGACGACATCGCCGGCAGCTTCGTCAACGCCACCAAGGGCGAAGCGAGCCGGGTCCCCATGCCCGGCCTGCACGATGTCATCTGGGACCAGCGCGAGTATCTCGGCTGGCGCGACCAGCAGTCCCCGCAGCGCGGCTACCTCGTGCACTGGCTCGACGATCGCCCGGTCGGGCTCATGCTGCGCGCTTCGGAATTCTCGCTGCGCCCCGGCATCGCCGCCATGTGCGCGTGGTGCCGCATCACGCGTCGTGCAGACGAGATCACCATGTACTCAGCACCGCGGGCCGGCCAGTCCGGTCGCGACGGCAACACGATCGGAACCTACGCCTGCGACGACCTCGCGTGCTCGCACATGATCCGCGTCTTACCACCCGCGCACGACCTGCTGGACCCCGAACAGCTTCTCGTGAGCCGCATCGAGGGGCTCACCGCGCGCATCCGGGGCTTCACCGCTGACGTGATGAAGACGGCGTGAAGGCTTCTCGTGCCTTGTGCCGAGTTGCCAGAGTCTCTCTGAAGGGGCGGCGTAGGGCTCAGGCCTTGGCGACTGCCGCCTGTCGCGACACCTCGGTCGCGATGGACGGCAGCACCTTGCGCATGTACGGGGCCCACAGGAGCTTGACGATCAGGGCGATGATCCAGCCGCGGCCGGGCTTGCCGAAGTACGTGTAGGTCCACCGGATGCTCGTGCCCTCGGCTTCGCGCTCGAAACGCCACTCGGCGCGCGCGCCCTTGACCAGCCTGCCGAAGAGTTTCTGGAAGTCGCTCAGCTCGTAGGCGAAATAGGTGGGCGAATCGGTGTCGGTGATGGTCTCGATGACGTGTCCGCCGTCCGAGAGCATGAGCATGCGGGTCTGGCCGACGACCTCCCACGGGCCGGTCTGGTTGCGCACCTCGACGACCGCCGGCAGGGCGCCCGACTTCGGGTAGAACTTCGTGGGGTCGAGGGGACCCGAGATGTCGTACGCCTCCTTCGGAGTCGCTTTCGCCATCGCTACTGCCGTCGCGCTCGTGCCCGCCATTGTGTGCCCTTCGGTCTACTGCTATTCGTAGCATCATCGGTTCACGATTGGGCTTGAGGCGACGCGGTGGTCTCCACACCGTCTCCCTCTACCAGCCCTGGGGGCCGCTCGTGCCCGCGGCGTAGGTCTCGAGCGGAACGGCATCCTTGCGCCAGGCCGCGAGCACGGGCTCGACGATGCGCCAGCACTCCTCCGCGACGTCTCCGCGCACGGACAGGGTCGGGTCACACTCGAGCAGTCCCGCGAGCACCTCGCCGTACGCGCTGAGCTCGCCCGCTCCGAGGTCACTGTGCAGCACGTTGCGCTCGAGCGTGAACGGATCGCCCTGGCCGTTGATGATGAGGTCGAGGTCCAGGGTCGCGGGCTTGAGCGAGATGCGCAGGCACGATGGTCCGGAAACGCCAGTCAGCCCGGTCGGCAGGTGTGGCACGGGCTTGAACGTCACGAGGATGTCCTGCCGCGTGTCGCCCATGGCCTTGCCCGAGCGCAGGATGAACGGCACCCCGGCCCAGCGCCAGTTGTCGATCTCGAGCGTGACCTCAGCGAGAGTCTCGGTGCTGCGGGCGGGGTCGACCCCCTCCTCTTTCACGTACGCGGGAAGCTTGCGGCCATCGATCGTCCCCGCGCCGTAGCGCGCACGGCGGCTCGACGTGCCGCTCTTGTGGTGCAGCCTCGTCGCGCGCAGCACCTGGGCCATCGCGCCGCGAAGGTCGCCCGCGTCGAGGCTTGCGGGCGGTTCCATGGCTGCGAGCGCGAGCACGAGAAGCAGATGGCTCTGGATCATGTCGACCATCGCGCCCGCCTTGTCGTAGTAGCCCACGCGATTCTCGAGCGCGAGGCTCTCGTCGAACACGATCTCCACCTTCTCGACGTTGGGTGTCGAGAACAGCGGCTCGAAGATGCGGTTGGCGAAGCGCAGGCCGAGCAGGTTGAGCACAGTCGACTTGCCGAGGAAATGGTCGACCCGGAATACCTGCTCTTCTGGCAGCATCATCTCGAGCATCCGGTTCAGCTTCTTCGCACTGGCGAGATCGGTTCCGAACGGCTTCTCGAGCGCGAACATCATGCCCTTGGGCAGCGTCATGGTCGCGAGCGTCTGGCACGCGAGGATCGTGACGGCGGGCGGCAGTGCGAAGTACAGGGCGATGCGGCCGGTGGCCTCCGCCAGAAGGCGGGCGAGGTCATCCGCGCTCGTGACGTCTGCCTTCAGATACCGGGATGCCCTCGCCACGGTCGTGGCGAGCTTCGACGGCTCCGTGGCGAACGCCGTCGTGACCTTCTCGCGCCAGTCGGCGTCAGACAGCTCACCGCGATCGACACCGATGAGGGTGAGCGGCTCCCCGCGCGACGAGCCGAGCAGCGAGGCGAGACCGGGCAGCAGGAGCCGCGACGTGAGGTCCCCTCCCGCACCGAGAATGACGAGGGTATCGATCCGTTGGGCCACCCTGCCGACCCTACTCGCGCGCTGTCACCTCGGCCAATCGCCGTGTCAGGAAGGGCATGCCGCGGTGCAGAATGAGTGACATGAGGATCCTCCGTCGCACCATCGTCATCATCATCGTCGTGGTGGTGCTGGCAATCGTCGCGTTCCTGTTCTACTCGAGCATGGTCATGCGCGGCGACCGCGCGGCGGCGATCGAGGCGTGGGATGACCCGGCCGTGAAGATCACGTCGACCGATCACTCGATAGTCATCGTCCCTACAGGAGACGCGACGGGTGCGGGGCTCGTCTTCATCCCCGGCGCCAAGGTCGATCCGTACGCCTACCTCTACAAGCTCTCGGGCATCGTCGAGCAGACGGGCGCGACAGTCGTCATCACCAAACCGACCCTCAACCTCGCCTTCTTCGACACCCGGCCGGTCTCGTACTTCGAGGCAGACGCTCCGGAGGTCACGCGCTGGCTCGTCGGCGGACACTCCCTGGGCGGCGTGCGCGCGTGCCAGCTCGCCGACACCGGTGACGTCGTCGGACTCGTGCTGTTCGGCAGCTACTGCGCCAACGACCTGAGTGCCTCTGGCCTCGAGGTGCTGAGCATCTCGGGCAGCGACGACGGCCTCAGCACACCGAAGACGATTGCGGCGGCGAAGCACCTGCTGCCCGAGAACGCGAACTTCGTCGAGATCGAGGGACTCAACCACGCGGGCTTCGGCGACTACGGAGCGCAGCCGGGCGACGGCGTCTCCACCCTCACCGACGAGCAGGAGCGCGCCGCGATCACCGACCAGCTACGCAGTCTGTTCGATCACCCGCGCTAGTCGCGCTTGACGTCGATCGACGGCTCCGCGGGCTTGGCCCCGACGACCGTAGCGGTAGCCACGGCCGCAGGCCCGCGGTGCGCCCACGTCATCCACAGCCACGCGAGGATGCCGATCACGAGCGTGCCGAGGAGCGCGATCAGGAAGAACGGGAGGCCATCGGTAGCACGGGCGATCGCTGCGTAGGCCGCGATGAGCGGAACGTCGATGATCGCGGCGATAATGACGGCCGTGAGGGTCGTGCCCCACGGCTTGCGCACCTTGCCGCGGCGCAGGATCAGCCCGCTCACGACGAACCCGATTACGACGAGCACGACCGACGCGATGAGCAGCCCGAGGACCACGCTGCCGAGCACTCCGCCCGCACTGTCGAAGACCCCGTTGATGCCCTCCGAGCTGAAGAGCTGGCCGAGGCTCGAGAGCGAGCCTCCGAGCAGCGCTGCGATGATGCCGCCCAGAAGCGTGATGCCGAGAGCGATCCAGCCGATCGCGAACAGGAGGTGCCCGAAGATGCCGGCGACGATGGCGGCGCCGACCTGGCCGCCTGTGAGTGTGGCTTTCGTCATGCCTCATTCATAGCGGGGTGTGCGCGCCACCGCTAGAGGTCGGATGAGCGCGACGCCCACCTCTGGACCATCTCGGAAGGGCCGACCGGGGTTCGCTTCCCGTAGGCGCGCACGGCTACGGTTGAGGCATGACCTCGGGCGACGCACTCGGTGACGCCGCGCGATCCGAGCTCGATGCGCTACTCGCCGCCGCACTGCGGTCGGCACAGCAGCAGCTCGCGCAGGCTGCAGCGTTCGACCCGTTCGTGCTCGTGACCGGCCGTGACGGGCGGATGCTCTCCGCCGAGATCGATCGCTCGCAACTGGGGCGGCACCCGGAGTCCGAGGAGCTGGCGCAAGCCGCCACCGCCCAGCTCGTGGGGCTCGCGGCATCCGTGCGCGCGACTGCCCTCACGCTCAACACGCGTCTCAGTCGGGAACGTTCGGACGCGATCGAGGTGCGGCTCGAGCACTCAGAGGGCGTCTCGCTGCTCGTGCTTCTTCCGTACAAGCGTCCCAAGTTCGGCGGACGGGTCGAGTACGGCGACGCGAAGACTTTCCGCGGCGTGCACGAGGTCTGGCCCGAGCGCCTCTCCTAGAGTGTTCGCATGAGCGACGTCGCCCGCAAGATCCGCCCGGCAAAGACCGTCGAGGACAAGTCCTCGTCGATCGATCTCTCCACGCGAGACCTCACTCTCGACATCGCGCGCGTGTTCTGCGTGTTGCTCGTCGTCGTCATCCATCTGCTCATGGTGGGCGTGGGGTTGGATTCCTCGGGCGCGGTAGTCACGTCGCGCCCCCTCGAATCGCAGCCCTGGTTCGCGGGCGTCACGTGGGCCGGCCAGATCATGCCGCTGTTCTTCGTCGTGGGAGGCTTTGCGGCCATCACCGCGTGGCGCAGCCTCGTGCGACGCGGTGGCGGCGCCACCGAGTACGTGCGCAACCGGGTGCTGCGACTCGCCCAGCCCGCGCTGCCGCTCTTCATCTTCTACGTCGTGGTGATCGGCGGCGCCCAACTGCTCGGCATCGACCCGGGCCTGCTCGACGTGGCGGTGACGGGAGCGGCATCACCCCTGTGGTTCCTCGCGGCGTACACGCTGTGCCAGGCGCTCGTCCCATCCATGGTCGGATGGCACACCCGCGCGCCGCGCGCGACCCTCCTCGTTCTCCTCGCCGGCGCGATCGTGGTCGATGGCGTGCGCTACACGCTGGGCGTGCAGGAGATCGGCCTGGCAAACTTGTTCTTCGTCTGGCTTCTCGTGCAGCAGATCGGCTTCTGGTACGCCGACGGCTGGTTCGCGGCGCAGAAATGGTGGCAGCTTGCCCTGATCGCCGTCGTCGCGTGGTTCTCGCTCGTGCCGATGACCTTCATCGGGCCCTACTCGTTCGACATGCTCACCAACCTCAATCCGCCGACGTTGCCGCTCGTCGCACTCGCGATCGCGCAGGCCTGCGTGCTGCGGCTGTTGCGTCCGGCGCTCGCGAAGCTGATGAACACGCACGCGGCGAGGGCGGTGGTGTTCGCGGTCGGCTCTCGCCTCATGACGATCTACCTGTGGCACCTGCCGATCATCCTGATCATCACGGGCATTTCGCTGCTCATCCCCGGCGCCGCGCCCGAGCCGGCGAGCCCCGCGTGGTGGCTGTCGCGACCGGTCCTGTACGTCGTCGTGCTCGCGGGAGTGTTCGGCCTGTCATTCCTCGTTGGGCGCTGGGAGGCTCCGCGCGAGATCACAGCCACGCCGCCGGGGAGCGTAGTCGCGGTCGCGGCGACCTTATCGTTCATCCCGTCGTTCCTGGTCATGGAGTTCTTCATGGACTTTCCCATCGCGCTGATCGGCAGCATCCTTCTCTCGATCTCGGTGCTCATGCTCGGGAGATGGAAGCAGCGGGCGAAGGACGGCGTCAGCGCGTAGCGTCGACCCATGGTTGAGTTCAGCGCGGGCATCCTGCTGTACCGGCGCACGCCCGGGCTCGAGGTGTTCCTCGCGCACATGGGCGGGCCGTTCTGGGCGCGCAAGGATGCCGCGGCCTGGTCGATCCCGAAGGGCCTCTACGTGCCCGGCGATGAGGAACCGCTCGCTGCGGCACTCCGCGAGTTCGCCGAGGAGATCGGTGCTCCCCCGCCGGACGTGGAATACCGCTTGCTGGGAGAGTTCCGCCAGCCCTCGGGAAAGCGAATCACTGTGTACGCGGGCGAAGGCGACGCCCAGTTCGTGGCTAGCAACACGTTCGAGCTGGAGTGGCCGCCCCGCTCGGGACGGATGCAGGAGTTCCCCGAGATGGACGCGGGAGGCTGGTTCCCGCTCGACGAGGCGCGGGTGAAGATCCTCACTGGGCAATTGCCGACATTGGGCGCGCTCGAGCAGGTTTGAGTAAGCATCCTGTCCGCCACGTCTGGTTAAGTGGACACCGTGAACACAGCCGACTCCCACGACACCATCACGATTCGCGGCGCGCGCGAGAACAACCTCAAGAATGTCGACGTCGACCTGCCCAAGCGGCGGCTCACCGTCTTCACCGGAGTCTCCGGCTCCGGCAAGTCGAGCCTCGTGTTCGGCACAATCGCTGCCGAGTCACAGCGGCTCATCAACGAGACATACAGCGCGTTCCTGCAGGGGCTCATGGCTGCGCCGGGTCGTCCCGATGTCGACGTGATGACGGGTCTCACGACGGCAATCATCGTCGACCAGGAGCGCATGGGAGCGAACTCGCGCTCGACAGTGGGCACCGCGACCGACGCGAACGCGATGCTGCGCATCCTGTTCAGCCAGCTCGGTGAGCCGCACGTGGGATCACCGCAGGCGTTCTCCTTCAACGTCGCCGAGAGCGCGGCGGGCGGAATGTGCCCGCGCTGTGAGGGCATGGGCAACGTCACCGACATCGACCTGACCCAGCTCTACGACGAGAGCAAGTCGCTCAGCGAGGGCGCGTTCACGATCCCGGGCTACAGCGCCGACGGCTGGATGGTTCGCATCTTCACGGAGTCCGGGCTGGTTCCCGCCGACAAGCCGATCCGCGAATTCACCCCCGCCGAGTTGAAGGACTTCCTCTACAAGGAGCCGACCAAGGTCAAGCTCGCGGGAATCAACATGACCTACGAGGGGCTCGTCCCCAAGGTGCAGAAGTCATTCCTCTCGAAGGATGTGGAGGCGATGCAGCCGCACATCCGCGCCTTCGTGGAGCGCGCGGTGACGTTCACCGCCTGCCCCGAGTGCGGCGGAACGCGGCTCAATGAGGGCGCGCGATCGTCGAAGATCCGCGGCATCAACATCGCGGATGCTTGCGCCATGCAGATCAGCGACCTCGCCGAGTGGGTGCGCGGCATCGACTCCCCCGGCATCGCGCCCCTGCTCGCGAACCTGCGGGGAGCCCTCGACTCGTTCGTCGGGATCGGGCTCGGGTACCTCACACTCGATCGCCCCTCCGGCTCCTTCTCGGGCGGCGAGGCACAGCGCACCAAGATGATCCGACACCTCGGCTCGAGCCTCACCGACGTGTCGTACATCTTCGACGAGCCGACGATCGGGCTGCATCCGCACGACATCCAGCGGATGAACACGCTCCTGCTGCAACTGCGCGACAAGGGCAACACGGTGATCGTCGTCGAGCACAAGCCCGAGACGATCGCGATCGCCGACCATGTCATCGACCTCGGCCCGCACGCAGGAGTGCACGGCGGAGAGATCCAGTTCACCGGCACCGTCGAGGAGCTGCGCACGAGTGGCACGCTCACGGGCAAGCACTTCGACGATCGTGCGGCGATCAAGACCTCGGTGCGCAAACCTTCGGGCACGCTCGAGATCCGCAACGCGACCCCTAACAACCTCAAGGATGTCTCGGTGGACGTGCCCCTCGGCGTCCTGTGCGTCATCACCGGGGTCGCCGGGTCGGGCAAGAGCTCGCTCATCCATGGATCGCTGCCGAAGAGCGCCGATGTCGTGTCGGTGGACCAGGCACCGATCCGTGGCTCGCGGCGCAGCAACCCCGCGACCTACACGGGGCTGCTCGACCCGATCCGCGCCGCGTTCGCGAAGGCCAACGGGGTGAAGGCCGCGCTGTTCAGCGCAAACTCGGAGGGCGCATGCCCGACCTGCAACGGCAACGGCGTCATCTACACCGACCTCGGCGCGATGGGCAGCGTGGCCAACGTGTGCGAGGTGTGCGAGGGCAAGCGATTCCAGGCGGAGGTGCTCAAGTACACGCTTGGCGGGAAGGACATCAGCGAGGTGCTCGCGATGTCGGTCACGGAAGCCGAGGAGTACTTCGCCGGCCCCGGCAAGACGCCCGCAGCGCACGCGATCCTCGACCGCATGGTCGACGTCGGGCTCGGCTACCTGAGCCTCGGGCAGCCGCTTACGACGCTCTCGGGCGGCGAGCGGCAGCGACTCAAGCTCGCGATCAACATGGCAGAGAAGGGCGGCATCTACGTGCTCGATGAGCCCACGACGGGTCTGCATCTCGCCGACGTCGAGCAGTTGCTCGCCCTGCTCGACCGGCTCGTTGAGTCGGGCAAGTCGGTCATCGTGATCGAGCACCACCAGGCGGTCATGGCGCACGCCGACTGGATCATCGATATCGGCCCGGGCGCCGGCCACGACGGCGGCAGCGTCGTCTTCGAGGGCACGCCCGCCGACCTCGTCGCCGACGCCACGACCCTCACGGGGCAGCACCTCAAGCAGTACGTGGGGGCGTAGCTCGGAGCGGCGCTGTCCTCCCCGCCCGCTTCGCGCGCCCCGCGCACATTCCGTTTCTCCGGAGCTTCGGCCCTCGGCGCGATGCGTCAGGGTAACTAGAGTGACCAAGGTGCAGAAACTCCGGAGAAACGCATGAGCAAGGTGACGCTGGCGTCGGTCGCCCACCCCCTGTACGCGCTCGCGCCCGCCGAGTTCACGGCGGCACGCAACCTCGCCGCGCGCGCGGTGAAGGACTCGGCGGACCTCGAACTCGCGGCCCGGGTGCGGGAGCTGAAGAAGCCGTCACCGGCGGCGTGGGCGGTGAACCTGCTCGCGCGGCAGCGGGGCGAGGAACTCGAGCAGCTCGCCGAACTCGGGGAGACCATGCGCGAAGCGCAGGAGGACCTCGACCGCGAGCAACTCGGGGAGCTCACGAGACAACGGCGGGCGCTCGTCAACGCGCTCGCGCGGGAGGCGTCGGGGCTGGCGACCGAGGCACGGCACAACCTCACCGCGACGGTCGTCGAGGAGGTTGCCAGGACTCTGCAGGCTGCGCTGAACGATCCGGCGGCAGCGGCGGCCGTGCGCAGCGGCCGACTGGTGCGGGGGCTCGAGGCGACCGGCATCGAGCCCGTGGACCTGGTCGATGCGGTCGCAGCACCCTCAGCCTCCATGGTCTCCGCCCCTCGACCGGCCGCCGAGCGGAAGGCGGTGCGCGATCTCGCCGCCGTGCGGGCCGCCAAGGAGGCAGAGAAGAAGGCGGACGAGGCCGAACTCGAGGTGCGGGGCATCGAGCGGCGTGTGTCTGATGTCGAGACGCGACGCTCCCGGCTCGAGTCGCGGCTCGCCGAACTCGAGGAGCAGGTGAGCGCACTCGAAGACGAACTGCGCGAATCCGATCGGGACCTGCGCTCGCTCGGCCGCGAACACGACCGAGCGACGCGGCGCTCGTTGGACCTCCGTTCAGAGGCCGACAAACTCCGCGCCAACGAACCCTGAGGCTCTCGAGCGGGCGCTTCGAGAGCGGTGCGCAGGCGATGAGGTCAATGCCGATCATGAGAGAAGCCCTAGTGAAGCCACGCATTCACGATCAGGTCGCCACGGATCTCGCGTAGGCGATCTACTACGCGGTCGACTGTGCGGGCCGAGGTGCCGCCAAGCACATCGTATGGTCCGATCGCCTTGAGCTTGCCGGTACGCACCCGCACGACCTCCCACGCGGCGGCGCGCAGCAGACGGTCTTTCCGGATGTCGACGGCCTCACGCTTCCCGACGTGCTCGAGCCCGTCCCGTCCCGACGTGTCGTACTCGATCGCCACGCGCAGGTCGGGCAGCAGGATGTCTGGCCAGACCTCGAGGTGCGTGAAGAATGGGCGCACAACCCGCACCGCGTTGAACTCCACGAGGGGTAGCCGCGCGACGAGCTTCCGGCGCAGCAGGTCTTCCGCGGCAGATGCCGGGCGGGGCGCGCACTCGCTGTGGAACGCCTCCCCGACGACGAAGGTTTCCGCGACCGACGTTGCGCACAGCGCGGCCCCAGGACGAGCCGGCCTTCCCGCCCCCGAGAGTCCGGAGCACTCGGGGCACCACGTCGATCGCCGACGGGAGCGTCCCGGCCGCAGTCGCTGCTCGGTGGGAGTCGCGACGAACAGGTGCCCCACATCGCACTGCCACAGCAGCCACACGTCGGCTGCGGGCGGCACCTGCGAGATGGCGAGGCCGCAGTTGAGGTCGGGATGGAACTGGTTCACGAGCACGGGATAGGTCTCCCAGAACTCCCGGTATGACCCAACCGGATACGGCACCGGGGCGGCCTTCGACCGCTGGCGACGCGCCCACCAGGTCTCGACATGCTCCGGCACGTTCGCAGGTTACGACCGGCAGCCGACACAATGGGTGCCATGCCCAATCCCGTCGCCCCAGCCCCGCGCGCGGTAGTCGCTGCCGACGGCACCAAGATCGCCACCTACGAGTGGGGTGACCCCGACGCATCCACCGTGCTTCTCGTGCACGGGTTCGCGTCGAGCGCGCTCGGCAACTGGAACCTCACCGGTTGGGTGCGCGACCTGCTGCGTGCCGGGTACCACGTGATCGCGATCGACCAGCGGGGTCACGGCGCGAGCGACAAACCGCACCACCCCGAGCAGTACACGATGCAGATCCTCGCCGAAGACGTGCTCTCGGTACTCGACACGTTCCTGCTCGATCAAGTGCAGTACGTGGGCTACTCGCTCGGGGCGAGAGTGGGCTGGAAGTCGGCGCGCGAGTTCCCCCATCGCATCACGCGCGCGGTGCTCGGGGGCATCCCCGATGGTGACCCGCTCACCCGCTTCCGCCTCGACGAGGCCAGGCGTTTCATCGTCGACGGCACGGCACCGGATGACCGGCTCACCGCCGCGTACGTGACGATGGCCAGGGGCATCCCGGGCAATGACATGGCCGCGCTCGTCGCGCTCGTCGAGGGCATGCGCGACGGGGAACAGCCCACGGTCGAGAACGCGCCCTCGCAACCCGTGCTGTTCGCGACGGGCAGCGAGGATCGCATCCTCGAGAAATCACGCGCGTTGTGCGCCGCGAGCCCGGATGGCACGTTCTTCGAGGTCCCCGGACGCAACCACTTCAACGCCCCGACCTCGCGCGATTTCCGCGATGCGGCGATCGCGTTCCTGCGCTGATCGAGCCTGTCGGGATCTAGCCCTTCGTGACCGACGCCGTCACGGGCGTCGCGTTCGCGAACAGGTCGAGCACCGGGCAGTGCGCGTCGACAGTGGCGCGCAGCTCGTTGTAGCGCTCCTCTGTCTCCGGGCCGGTGATGGTGATCGCGAGGTGGATCGAGGTGAAGCCGGCACGCGGGCCGCCCTCGATGCCAAACAGGGTGCGAGCGTCGAGCTCTCCCGTCGCGTCGATGGAGATGTCGTCGACAACGATGCCGAGCGCCTGGGCGTAGAGGCGGTAGACCACAACCTGGCACGAGATGAGCGCCCCGAGAGCGAACTCGACCGGGCTTGCGGCGAGGTCGTCACCGGCAAGAGCCGCAGGCTCGTCGACGGCGAACTCGTGCTTGCCAGCTCGAATGTTCGTGAGCACCGAACCAGCCCCGACGCCGCTCACGCGGTAGGTGAGCTGGGCTGCGGAGCTGTCGGAGGCAATGCGGTTGCCCCACGCGGATCCGGCTTCGGTGAGGCGAGCCGCACGGTCGGACGGGGAGATCGTCGGGACTGCGGGCGTTGTGAGGAGAGTCATGGGAGGACGATAAGGCACATGAGGCCGTATCCCACGAATGAGTCGTCACGCGCGTTCACAGGGCGTAACCTGGCCCGCCGCCCGCGGCAACGTCCCGCCACGCCTAGCTTCCGCGCTTGATCTTTCCGCCGATCTTGGCGAGCGCCTGCGCGTAGCTCTCCGTCAGCAGCGTGACGGCGTCCGGGGTGATCTCCGCTCCGGTGCCCAGGCGGTCGCCGAGCTCGTTGAGCGACGTGATCCCGGACGCGAGCTTGGGCGACATCTTCTTCTTCTCGACGAGGCCGTGCACTACCGACGGGATCGAGAGACTCGCGGGCACGTCGTTGTCCTGGGCGAGCTTGCGCACCTCGAGTTCGAGGGCGATGCGGCTCTGGAGCAACCTGAGGCGGGCATCCGTCACGCCCGCCTTTTCGAAGAGCGGGCGCGAGAGGTCTGGTGCCTCGGTGCCCGAGACCACGTCCTGTTTGACCGCCTTCGCCTCGGCCTCATCGATCGGGATGCCGCGTGCTGTCGCCGCGGCCATACGCCGTATGCCGTACTCCCCGAGCAGGATGCGCTGTGTTGCGAACGCGAGGAACAGCGACGCGAGGGTGATGAGCAGCAGCTGCACGGCGATCACGGCGACCTTGCTGCCGAGGAACGGCTGCTCGACGGTCGCGAGGCTCGGCGAGGTCGTGACGACCACGGAACCGGACTCGGTGCCCTCGGTGACCGTGACCTCCCGGGTCACGCGTGGCGGGAGAGTGGAGCGGGTCGGCGGGTCGGTCGTGAGCACCGTCTGGGTGATCGGGTCCCCGGGGATCGCGCTCGACACGACTGTCGTGCTGACCGCGCTCGGTGGGGCCGCAGGAGCCGGCCCCGTCGCCCCGATCGCCATCGCGACGATGCCGACGAGGAACGCGATGCCACCTACCGCGGCGGCGATCCGATCGACTGTGTCCCGTGAGCCGTGCGCGAATACCGACATGAGTCCCCCGCCTCACCCGGCTGCGGTACCGGGCGAATCCCCTAAAGAGCCATTGTTACCCGGCTGTTCACATTTCGGGGTACGTGTCGCTAAGCCTTAACTAGAGGGTGAGGCCACCCTTCCGCGGCGACGGATGCCGGGGCTACCGTTGAACGCATGTGCAGAAACATCCACGTCCTCCACAACTTCGAGCCCGCCGCCAACGACGACGAAGTCCACGCCGCAGCGCTGCAGTACGTGCGCAAGGTCAGCGGATCGACGACGCCGTCCAAGGCCAACCAGGAGGCGTTCGACCACGCCGTCCACGAGATCGCGCACATCACGCAGCACCTTCTCGAAGACCTCGTCGCGTTCGGCCCGCCCAAGGATCGCGACGTCGAGGCCGCGAAGGCCAAGGAGCGCTCGGCGAAGAGGTTCGCTACCGCCTAAGCGATGCGGCGTCCGGCGAGCGCGGCCATGACACGGTCGGCAATGTGCTCGGACTCGGCGGGGACGGCGAGCGGGATGCTCAGAGTCGTCGTCGCGCCGGATACCACGGCCGTGACATCCATGGTGCCCGCATCGACACCGATGGCGGCGAGCTGCATGAGCCGAAGGGTGAGCACTGGCGCTTCGGCCCAGATGGTGAGACCTTCGGCGCTCACCGCGATCGAGAGGGCTGAGCGGTTGCCGGTCGCGCGGGCCATGCCGAGCAGCAATCGGATGCGGTCGAGCTCGCGCACGAGCTCCTTCGTGCCGATGGCGCCGAAGACTATGGCATCCGGATACAGCGCGCGCAACCCGTCATGAAGCCGAACGACTTTACCCACAGTGTCTCCCCCGAGTTGCGCTTCAAGACTCACAGAATGGGGCGCGGGGCGCTGCCCCCAGAACGCCCTAGCTGGGAGCTGCCACTACAGACCGGCACGTACCCGAGGAAGCGCACGGCCTCGAGCACGCGCTCGCGGGTGGCGGCCTTCACGGCATCCGGCGACCGCAGCACGCGAGACCGTCGCGATCGAGACGCGCACACTCGGCGACGTCGTAGACGGTTGGTGCTTTGATCACGGATCCCCTCCGGGTGACAGACTGAACCCATGGCCGAAGCAAACGAGGCAAGAGTCGCCGTCTACATCGACTTCGACAACATCGTCATCTCCCAGTACGACAACATGCACGGACGGGGCAGCTTCATCAAGGAGAAGGCGCGGGCCGGAGCGGGCAAGACCGCGGACCGCCTCGAGGAAGCCACGGTCAACATCGGCGCGATCCTCGACTTCTCGTCGTCGTTCGGCGCGGTCGCGATCAGCAGGGCCTACGCGGACTGGGCGGCACCCGCCAACACCCGCTACCAGAAGCAGCTCGTCGACCGGGCTGTCGACCTCGTTCAGCTCTTCAACACCTCGGGAACCAAGAACGGCGCAGACATCCGGCTGGCGATCGACCTGGTCGAAGACCTGTTCCGCCTGCAAGACATCTCGCACGTCGTCATCGTTGCGGGCGACTCCGACTACATCCCGGTCGCCCAGCGCGCCCGACGCCTCGGCCGTACCGTGATCGGTATCGGCGTCGGCGGCTCCACGAGCGCGGCGTTCAAGAACGCGTGCGACGAGTTCTCGTACTACGGCGACCTCGATGAGCCGGATGCTCCGGACTCCCCCGATCTCGTGTCGATCGAGGCAGCGTCGATCGAGACCGCGCCCGCCGAGCCCGAGGTTGTGGCATCGAATGCCGACCCCAAGCGCGACGCGCGCAAGCTGCTCGTACGCGCGCTGCGAGCACGCAACGATGACGTCGATGGATGGGTAATGGCATCGACTCTCAAGTCGCAGATGAAGCGCCTCGACGCGGCGTTCGATGAGAAGAAGGCCGGATACAAGTCGTTCACCGACTTCATCAAGGCCAACCCCTCGCTCGCCGAAATGCAGGAGGACGGCCAGTTGCGGCGGGTGCGGCTGCGCTCGCGATGATGCTGCACGGCACGCACGTGAAGACCGTCGAGATCAACGCGTCGACGGATGCCACGTTCGCCACTCTCTCGCGCCCCGACCTGTGGGTGCGGCTCCGGGCGGTGAACCGTCCACGCTCGACTTCCGTGTCGGCGGATCGTTCATCGCGCGCGGAACCTTTCACCAGCCCGACTGCCCCGTTGAACACCTCGAGGTGCGCTACGGCTATCTCGTCATCGCGCCGCCCGATCTCGTGTACACGTACGAGTTGCTGCTCGACGGCGCGCTGCTGTCGGCGTCGCTCAGCACGATCACGGTAGCCGACGGGATCCTGACGTTCACCGAGCAGTACGTCTTCGTCGACAGGTCGGATGTCGCGGCGGCCGTCGCCGAGCGCGAGGGTGGCACCAGGCTCATGTTGTACGGGCTGAAGGCGGCCGCCGAACGGCAGGGAGTAGACTAACTGCACTTAGTCCACTGGGAGGAAACGTGCGCTCGATCAACATGCACGAGGCGAAGACGCACTTCTCGCGACTCGTTGACGAGGTCGCGGCAGGAGAGAGCGTGATCATCGCCAAAGCCGGCAAGCCGGCTGCGCGGCTCGTCCCGCTCGACGCGATACCGGACCGCCCGAAGAGCCTCATCGGGTTCCTCGAGGGCCGCGTCACGGTGCCAGCCGACTTCGACCGCATGGGCCAGGACGAGATAGCAGCCCTCTTCGAATCCCGATGATCTACTTGCTCGACACCCAGCTCGTGCTGTGGGCCGCATCCCGGTCCACTCGTTTGTCGGAGCGTGCACGGCGCTTGCTCGACGACCCGAACAGCGGGTTCATGTTCAGCTCGGCCGTCATCTGGGAAGTGTCCATCAAGAACTCGCTCGGTCGTCCCGATTTCACTGCCGATCCCCGGCTGCTGCGCCGCGGCCTCCTCGAGAATGGCGCGACTGAGCTAGAGATCACCGGCGAGCATGGCATCGCTGTGTCGGACCTCCCTGCGTTGCATCGGGATCCGATCGACCGGATACAGGTCGCGCAGGCCCGCGTCGAGGGGCTGGTCCTCCTCACCGCCGACTCGCAGGTTGCCGCTTACGGATCGCCGGTCGAACTGGTCTAGGGGCGGGCAACGGGTCTAGCCAACCCGATTTAGTTTTCCGAATGGCACATGCACAGAGGGCGCTACTGCCGCCGTGGATTTGAGATGCCCCGCTTGATCGTCAAAAAAGATGTGAGGACGGGGCACGCTCAATACCGCCCCTTTGTCGATTCCTCCCAAGAAGAATGCGTCGTTGACCATTACGCCCCAGTCCTTGAGCGTCTTCACAGCACGCTCGTGGGAGGGCGCATTCCGAGCCGTCACGATCGAGACATGGAGCCGTTTTCGATAGTCCTCATCGCTAGCTTTTCGCGTTGCTTCGATCAGCTGGATTCCTGAAATCCGAACCAGAAAATCCTTCAACGGCCCCGGAGTATGCGGTGTAATCAAGTTTGCGACTTCGTGGCTATGGAACTTGTCCAGCCCACCCGACTGCATTACTTGCTCAGAGGCATCATCCACGAGCACACCGTCGAAATCGAAGGCAATCCGGAGATCATCATCCGCGTCATCAACAAGCGCGGATGGCAGGACTCTTCCTGCAGGAAAACCTAGCGCGAGCGCTTCCCGCACGTCACGATCGTTTGCAGACAGAAAGAGAGAGACGTTGAGGGCCGGAATATACGCGTAGGGAGACTTGCCCTCCATGAAGATTGCGCGTGTGATGTCGAGACCATAGTGCTCGACCGACCTCATCACTCTGAGACCAGTGTCAGGGTCATTCCGTGACATCACGATCACTTCAACAAGCTTCTCCTCAGGCTCGCTCAAGCTGTTCAACGAAAGCAACCGACGGATAAAGGGAAATGCCACTCCGAACTCCAGAGGCTTCCCGATCAGGGACTCTTGCGATGCGCGATAGGCGGCCTCCCCTTCGCTCCGGAAAATCGCATCTGATTCGGTGAGATCGAAGAGCGCGCTGGAGGCTATGCCGATGACCAACCGGTTCTCAAGCGAATAAGCCACGTGCGTTCCTCCCACCGACGTTCCGGCGATTCCGACTCAACGCCGTGATCGGCGGCAACTTGCCATGACGCAACTACTCCGTAGCTCGCTCCAACACCAGCTCGCGCACGCGCGCCGCGTCCGCGGTGCCCTTCATCGCTTTCATGACCGCTCCGATGACGGCACCGGCGGCCTGCACCTTGCCCTCGCGGATCTTCTCGAGCACGTCGGGCTGAGCGGCCAGGGCCTCATCGATCGCGGCGATGAGCGCGCCGTCATCCGACACGACTTTGAGGCCACGTGATTCGACGACCTCCGAGGGCGAGCCCTCGCCGGCGATGACGCCTTCGAGCACCTGGCGAGCGAGACGGTCGGTAAGCTCACCCGACTCGACCAGGGACACCAGCGACGCGACATGCGTCGGCGACACCAGCGAAGCGCTGTCGACGCCGCGCTCGTTTGCGACGCGCGCGATCTCACCGGTCCACCACTTGCGGGCCTGGGCGGGAGCGGCGCCTGCGGCGACCGTCTCCTCCACCTCGACGAGCAGGCCGGAGTTGACCACATCCTGAAACTCGAGGTCGGAGAATCCCCACGCCTGCTGCAGTCTCTTCTTACGAAGGGACGGCGCCTCGGGCAGGGCGGCGCGCAGTTCCTCGATCAGTGCAAGCGAAGGCTCAACGGGAAGGAGGTCGGGCTCTGGAAAGTAACGGTAGTCATCAGCATCGCTCTTGGGGCGGCCAGCCGAGGTCACCCCCGTGTCCTCGTGCCAGTGGCGGGTCTCCTGGATGATCGTGCCACCGCCATCGAGAATCGCAGCCTGGCGCTGGATCTCGTAGCGGATCGCGCGCTCGACGGAGCGCAGCGAGTTCACGTTCTTGGTCTCGGTGCGCGTGCCGAGCTTGCCCGAGCCGCGGGGGCTGAGCGAGATGTTCGCGTCGCAACGCAGGTTGCCGCGCTCCATCTTCGCCTCGGAGATGCCGAGCGAGACCACGATGTCGCGGATGGCGGAGACGTAGGCCTTGGCGAGCTCGGGGGCGTCGCCCTCGGCGCCGGTGATCATCTTGGTGACGATCTCGACGAGCGGAACGCCCGCGCGGTTGTAGTCGACAAGTGAGTACTCGGCGCCCTGGATGCGGCCGGTCGCGCCACCGATGTGGGTGAGCTTGCCCGCGTCCTCCTCCATGTGCGCTCGCTCGATCTCGATCGTGAAGGTCTTGCCGTTGGCGAGCTCCACCTCGACCTGTCCGTCGAAAGCGATGGGCTCATCGAACTGGCTGATCTGGTAGTTCTTCGCGAGGTCCGGGTAGAAGTAGTTCTTCCGGGCGAAGCGGCTGGATGAGGCGATCGAACAGCCGAGCGCGAGGCCCAGGCTGATCGAATACTTGATGGCCTGCTCGTTCACGACGGGGAGGGATCCGGGCAGACCCAAGTCCACGGGTGTGATCGTCGTGTTCGGCTCGTGCGCCACGTTGCCCGCCGCGGCGGGGTTCGGGGCATCCGAGAACATCTTCGTCTGGGTGTTGAGCTCGACATGCACCTCGAAGCCGAGCACCGGCTCGTACAGTTCGAGGGCCTTGTCGTAGTCCATCAGTTCAGCTTTAGCCACCCGACGATTCTACGGGCGGGACGACACCGGCTCTGCCGCATCGATCGCCGTCTCGAGGGGTTCGATGGGCACGCGGGTACGGCGCTCGGAGTGCACGAAGGCGATGCCAGCGAGGATGAGCGCTCCACCGAGCAACTGCGGCACGGTGAGCGACTCGCCCAGGATCAACCACGCGAACATCGTCGCGAAAACTACCTCGAGGAGGGCGACGAACGACATGAGGCGGGAGCCGAGGAGTCCCGTTGCGATGATGCTCGCCGCGTAACCGACCGCCGTGCCGAACAACGCCACAATTCCGAGCGGGACCCACCAGGGTGCCGTGGAACCGACGAAGGGAACATCCGTGAACACCATCGCGAACGGCACAGCACGCAGCCCGCCGAGAACGAAGAGCACGAGGGATCCAACGAACAGACCCGACCACGCGAGCGCGACGCCCGGGAGGCCCTCACTCGGTCGCGCGGCGATCAGGTAGTAGCCCGCGGCACCGATCGCGGCGAGGAACGCGAAGAAGACGCCGAGCATGTCGACGGACGCAAACGCGGCAGGGCCGATCACGAGCACGAGCCCTGCGATCGCGACGATCGAACCGATGAGCACGACGGGCTTCGGAACCTTGCGGGTCGTCGCCCAGGCGAAAAGAACAAGGAGGACGGGTGCGAGGTACTCGACGAGGATTGCCGTACCGACGGGGATGCGGGCGACCGCCATGAAATAGACGAGCTGGCAGCCAGCCACGCCGACCAGAGCCATGCCGAGCACGCGCCAGCGTCCGCGCCACAGCACTGACCACTGCCCGCGCAGACTATGAACGGCAAACGGCGTCAGGATGATGGCCGCGAGGAGCGTGCGAAAGGCGACCGCGGCCGCCGGGCTCCAGCCCGCCTCGAAGAGTGGCTTGATGAAGGCACCAGAGGTTCCGAAAGCCAGGGAGGCGCCCACGGCGATAACGAGACCGCGCTTCATGGTCACTCCTGTCAGGCTTATTGCGTCGAGTTGATGCTGACGGTACTCTCGGGGAAGATAAGGAGTCAAATTGCTTTTTGCCCCTGACACAATCGCGACTCTCGACTTCACAGTTGCTCTCGCGAACACGCATCCCCTGGCTTCTAAGAGTGGCTTCGACGAGATCTCGACGCCCGCCAAACTGACCGCACTCGTCGACGCTTTCGCGTACTCAGGTCGCTTCGACAGGGATACCCACGAGCTCGCCGAAGTGCAGGAAACTCGCGAGCTCCTGCGATCCATCTGGGACCTCGACCGGGACGTCGCGGCGCTCGAAGTCAACCGGATGATGCGCGACGCGAACGCGCTCCCCTACCTCATCCGCCACGACGCCTTCGACTGGCACCTGCACGCGACCGCGCCCGACGCCCCGCTCGCGGAGCGCATCCGGGTCGAGGTGGGCCTCGCCCTCATGGACGTCATCCGCTCCGACGAGATGCACCGGATGCGCGTGTGCGACGCCCCCGATTGCGAGGGTGTGCTCGTCGACCTGTCCCGCAACGGGTCCAAGCGGTTTTGCAGCGTGCGCTGCGGGAACCGGATGAACCAGGTCGCCTATCGCTCGCGCAACGACTCCTCCACAACCTGAGCATCGGTGAGTTTCATACCGGTATCGTCCTACCACTAGAACATAGCTTCGAATGTTCACAGAATATATGTATGAACTCGAACAGCACCTACTCCGCCATCGCGGACCTCACGGTGCCGTTCGCTCCGCCGTCGCCACGCTCGCTCGACGACTCATCGCTGCTCGATGCGCACTCGCTGAGATACGCCGGCGGGTGGATGCGGCTGCGGCCGTCCTGGCAGGCGAGATCGCCCACCGTTCCCGACGGGAACTCGGGTACGACGGTCTTGCCCAGCGGCTCGGCGCTCGCACTCCGGAGTCGCTGGTCCAACGCATTGCAGGCACGTCCGCGCGTGAAGCGCATTCACTCGTGCGGGTCGGCGCACTCATCGACGCCCCGGCGCCATGGCTCAGCAATGTTGCGGGCGAGGTGTCCCATGGGCGCCTGTCGGTAGAGGCCGCCGACGCAGTGCGGCTGGGGCTCGGGGAACCGACCGACGATGTCACCGCTGAAGCCCTCACGAGCGCGGCCTCGATTCTCCTTTCCGAGGCACCCAGCCTCACTGTTGAGCGCCTTGCCGCGCGCGCCCGCGAGGTCAGAAACGACCTCGACCTTGATTTCGTTCGCGACCGCGAGGCGTCGATGAGGCAACGCCGCTTTCTCCACGTTGTTCCGCAAGCGGACGGGATGACGCGGCTCAATGGGCTTCTTGATCCCGAGACCGCAGCGCGAGTGACCAAGGCATTCGATGCGGCAACATCACCGCGACGAGGCGGTCCGCGTTTCGTCGATCCGGCCTCGGTGGCTCGGGCCGAGAGAATTGTCGCCGACGAGCGCACGACAGAACAACTCGCACTCGACACATTTGTTGAGCTGTTGACTCTCGGTTCGGCCGCCGACGACGGCACATTGCTCGGTGCCAACCCGCCGGCTGTGCACATTCTGGTCACCGATCACGATCTTCGTTCGGGCCACGGCGTCGGACACCTCGAGGGCCAGCGCGAGGCTGTGAGCATCGAGACTGTCCAACGTCATGCGTGTGCGGACGGCGTGCTCCCGATCCGGTTCGACGGAAAGCAACCGCTGGATGTGGGCAGGGCCAAACGGTTCTTCACTCCCCGACAACGGATCGCGCTGGCGGCCCGGGACGGGGGTTGCCGATTCCCGGGATGCGAGAGGCCGCCGTCCTGGACCGAGGCCCATCACATCAAGGAATGGCAGTTCGGCGGGCGCACTGACGTGCGCGACGGAATCCTGCTCTGCAAACACCACCACTTGCTCATCCACAACAACGGGTGGCGTGTGGGTCGCCGCGATGACGAGTACTTCGTGGTGCCGCCCGCGTCGATAGACCCTCGGCGCGAGCCGATCCCCGCGCCGAGCCGGAGCGCGGCCGCGCGCAGGCTAGTGACCGCTGGCTACTGACCGCTGGTAGTAGACACGCCCTAGCCTAGCCCAGCGCGGGCGCCTGGCTGATGAGGGTGTGACCCCACTTCTCCTCGAGCAGGCGCTCGAGAGTTGCGCCGAGAGTGTAGAGCCGGGCATCCTCACGGGCCGGTGCCATGATCTGGAAGCCGACCGGCAGGCCGTCCTCCGGCGCGAGCCCGATCGGCAGGCCCATGCCGGGCACGCCCGCGAGGTTCGCCGGAATCGTCGTCACGTCGTTCAAGTACATCGCCAGCGGGTCGTCGATCTTCTCGCCGAACTTGAAGGCCGTCGTCGGCGCGGACGGAGAGATGAGCACATCCGCCTTCTCGAACGCCGAAGCGAAATCGCGCTGGATGAGCGTACGCACCTTCTGGGCACTGCCGTAGTAGGCGTCGTAGTATCCGGCCGAGAGGGCGTAGGTGCCGAGGATGATCCTGCGCTTCACCTCGGGGCCGAAACCGGCCTCGCGGGTCGCCGCCATGACGTCCTCGACGGTTCCGCTGACCTTCGAGCGCATACCGAAGCGCACCGAGTCGAACTTCGCCAGGTTGCTGGATGCCTCTGCCGGAAGGATCACGTAGTAGGCGGCCACTGCATACTCGAAGTGAGGCGCGGAGACCTCAACGATCTCGGCGCCGGCGTCCGTCAGAAGCTCGATAGCCTCGTGGAAACGCTGGGTCACGCCCGCTTGGAAACCGGGGCTGTCCAGCTCTTTCACGACGCCGATGCGCAGTCCCTTGAGCGATTCGGCGCGCGCGCCCTCACGGGCAGCGGCGGCGAACGACGGCCACGCGTCCTTCAACGAGGTGCTGTCGCGCGGGTCGTACTTGCCGATCACATCGTGCAGGAGCGCGGCATCGAGGACTGTACGGGCGACCGGTCCGACCTGGTCGAGCGACGAGGCGAGCGCGATCGCGCCGTAGCGAGAGACGCCGCCGTAGGTCGGCTTTACGCCGACCGAGCCAGTGACGGCAGCGGGCTGGCGGATCGAGCCGCCGGTGTCGGAGCCGAGCGCGAGCGGCGCTTCGAACGCCGCTACCGCAGCGGCCGAGCCACCGCCGGAGCCACCCGGAATCCGGTCGAAGTCCCACGGGTTCTTCGTCGGGCCGTATGCGGAGTGCTCGGTCGACGAGCCCATGGCGAACTCATCCATGTTGGTCTTGCCGAGCGGAATCAGCCCGGCCGCACGCAGGAGCGCCACCGGCGTCGCGTCGTAGGGCGGAATCCAGCCCTCGAGAATCTTCGACCCCGCCGTCGACGGCATGCCGATCGTGCAGAGCACATCCTTGATCGCGACGGGCACACCCGCAAGCGGGCCGAGCTTCTCGCCGGCGGCACGTTGGGCATCAACGGATGCCGCCGTCGCGAGAGCCTCGGAGTTCACGTGCAGGAACGCGTGGACGTCGCCATCGATGGCGGCGATGCGGTCGAGGTGCGCTTGGGTTGCCTCGACGGACGAGACCTCGCCCGAGGCGAGCTTGTCGGCGAGCGCGCTCGCGCTCAGGTGGATGAGGCTCACTGCTCCTCCCCCAGGATCGCGCTGACCTTGAAACGTGAACCGTCGTGCTCCGGGGCGCCGGCGAGAGCCTGCTCCGTCGTGAGCGTTTCGCCAGGGACATCCGCGCGGAAGATGTTGACCAGCGGGATCGGGTGGCTCGTCGCGGGCACGTCAGGCGTCGCTACTTCGCTCACCTTGGCCACCGAGTCGACGATCGCGCCGAGTTCGCCCGTGAGCTTCTCGATCTCCTCGGGGGTCAGCGCGATACGCGCGAGATTCGCGAGGTGGGACACGACGTCGGTCGTGATTTCAGACATGCGACTCCGAAGGTGGCGTGCGGAAGGGGACCGCACAAGTCTATTCGAGGCTCAGCGGGTCGAGACCGGGCGGCATTCGCTCTCGCCCTGCAGGGTCATCGCGCGGTCGCTCACGCGGAAGATGAGTTGTTCGTGCGCTTCGCTCGTCGCGATGAGTTGTGTGACGGGGCCGATCGACATCTGCTCGACCTCGTACCCGGCTTGCTCCCAGGCCGCGGTGACCGACGCCGTGGTGACCGACGCCGTGACGCTGAGATCCGAGGGCGGTGCGAGGCGGAGGACCGAGAAGGTGCGCCCGGCGCTGCCGTCCTCGAGCAGGCATCCGCGGCTGTTCGGGTCATCCTGCACATCCCACTCGCCACCGATGAGCTCTTGGGTGTCGTCGATCACTGCGTAGAAGTCCGCGCGAGCCTGCTCAAGGGTGGGCACGCTGTCGGAACCCGGAGCCTGGGCTGAACCCGCAGTCTGGGCGACGCCCAGGCAGCTGCCGAGAAGGAGCACGGGGAGCAGGAGGAAGCACGCGGCCCCCACGCCGCGTGCTATCCGTGCAATACCTGACCGCATTGGACCCCCATCGCAATTGCGTCGGGTATCACGCTATTCGCGGCGCTCGGCGGTGTCGCGTCCCACTCTGGGGAGCACCCGTGTTGGGGGTGGGGGCCGATTACCTACCCGAGCTGACGTACTGCCCCTGGCCGATGCTGATGAGGGCAAAGTTGCGCATCGATTCGGTTCCGGCACCGAAGTACTCGTTGTGCCCCGTGGATGCCGCGAGCGCCCCGTGCGTGATCGCATCGGTACCGCCACTCACCCCCATCGGCTTCGCCCCATAGCTCTTCGCCCCTGGGTCACTGCCGAAGTACGAGCTGTTCGGGATCGGATCCCATGCCGCCTCCCCCACGTAGACGTTTCCGTCGCGCACGTGGAGTTCTTTGACCGACTTCGCCGGGCTGCCGGGCGAACCGACCATCGCGAGCGCGTCGATCTGGAAGTCGTACTCGGTGAGGGCCATGAGCGCGGCGGTGGATCCGTAGGAGTGCGCGATGACCGAGATGTAGGGCTCGTCACCGACACGGACCGCCTGGAGGCCTTCGATAGCGCCGGCGAGAGAATCCCTGCCCTCATCTGCGTTCTCGATACCGCCCACGTTCGTGAGATTGGGGGTGTGGTACCCGATCCACGCGACAGTGGCGACGGTCGGGGCTTCGGCGCTGGCGGTGACCGAGGTGCCCACGCCGGGGCCCAGGAGCGCGAGCCAGCTGAGCTCTTCGTCGTGGAGACGAGACGCGGCATCCACCCAGTCGCCCATCTGGTTCTCGATGGTGAAGAACATGCCGGGCACGAGGTAGCTCACGTAGTCGGCGGTGCGGAGGTCACCGAGCACGATGGCGGCGCGACCCTGCCCCGTGACATCGAGGGTCATGAGCGTGCGGGGCGTGGTTGAATCCTGGATCTCGCCGAGCGAATCGGAGATCGACTGCAGCATGTGCAGCTGCTGCTTCGCATTCTCGACTACCGTGCGGCCCGACTCGTTCGCGATCGTCTGCTTGAGGCTCGTCATCGTCGATGTCAGGACTGTGCGGTTCGCCGAATCGCGGATGGAGAACGGAATGCCGTCGAGGTTACCGACGAGCTGCGGGGTGGCGTTGCGCAGCGCGAGCTTCGCGTCGAAGTCGAGTGCCTGCCACCACAGCGTCACGTCGTGCGCGGGCGGCGGGCTCGCGAGCAGCGTCGAGACGGACCCGGGGTTATTGGCCACCCACGCCTTGATCGAGGTCGGTGAGAGCAGCGCGAGCTGCTCGAGAAGCCGCGTGCCCTGCACCAGGTCTGCCGTGCTCTCGCCGGGCTCAGGGCCGATGAACGGCAGCGGCGGGGCATCGGGAACGGCGAAGGAGTCGGGAGCGAACGTCTGCGACTGCACTACCGAATACCCGTTGATTTCGTGGACGCCAAAGGCCTCGGCGACAGGTCCCAGAGTCACCGAGGTTAAAAGAGCTGCGACGTCATACAGCAATTCGGGTTTCCCTCGTTCGCACGATCTTTGCGCCGCGTGCCGACGCGCGAATCATGCACCCCCCATGGTAGGGGATAGACCGCCCCGTTTGGGGGGTCACCAATGTTTCTATTGTGATAATTGTTAATTGGAGTTCCGCCGGGTTACAGGGATTTTCCGCGAACGCGGGAGTCTCGCGGAATCGGGGGTCGACAACCCTGATTCCGGGGTACGTGAATTTCCGCGCGGGGAGGCCCCTGAACGCCACCTGAGCGAGCGCTGGAACTCAGTCGATCGCGCTGGGCCCGCCCGCAAGGAGCTTCGCGAACTGCTCGGCATCGATGATGCGCACGCCCAGCTCTTCGGCCTTACCGAGCTTCGAGCCCGCACCGGGGCCGGCCGCGACGAAGTCGGTCTTCTTGCTCACGCTCGACGCCGCTTTGCCGCCAGCGGCGATGATCGCCTCGAGCGCTCCCTCGCGACTGAAGCCCTCGAGGCTTCCGGTGGCGACGACGGTGAGCCCGGCAAGCGGGCCATCGTTCGACGCCGCAGCTCCCGGCCCGGGGTGTCCCGGAGTGGCGAACTGCACTCCGGCCGCCGCCCACTTCTCGATGATGTCCTGATGCCATTCGACGGCGAACCACTCGATGAGGGCATCCGCGATGATGCCTCCCACGCCGTCGACGGCGGCGAGTTCTTCACGACTCGCGGCACGGATCGCGTCGAGCGACCCGAAGTAGTTGGCGAGTGCGCGCGCCGCGACCGGACCCACGTGCCGGATGCTCAGCGACACCAGGATGCGCCAGAGTTCCTTGGTCTTGGCGAGCTCGATCTCATCGATGAGCTTGGTGGCGGCGCTGGACGGGACGGAGTCGGCGTCTCCCGTGAACGTGTCGCCAGCGGCATCCCACTCGCCGTCCTTCTTCTGGCGCTTGCGGCGGTACGGCGTCTCAGTGCGCTCGGTGCCGTCGTCGTTGAGTTTGACGAGACCGGTCTCGCGGTCGCGCACTCGCACGCGGATGTCGAAGATGTCGGGGATGATGAGCGCGAACAGCCCGGCTTCGGTGACGAGCGGCGGAGTCGTCGGGTAGTCCGGCTGCGTGAGCGCCCCGGCGCCCACCTCGCCGAGGCCCTCGATGTCGAGCGAACCACGGCCACCGACGTGTTCGACGCGGCCGCGCACCTGAGCTGGGCAGCTGCGCGAGTTCGGGCAGCGCAGGTCGATGTCGCCCTCTTTGGCGGGGGCGAGGGGGGTGCCGCACTCCGGACACAGGGTGGGCATGACGAACTCGCGCTCGGTGCCATCCCTGAGCTCGACGACCGGGCCGAGCACCTCGGGAATCACGTCGCCGGCCTTGCGCAGCACTACCGTGTCGCCAATCAGCACGCCCTTCACCTTGACGACGTCCTGGTTGTGCAGCGTCGCCTGTCGCACGACCGAACCGGCGACGCGTGCGGGCTCCATGACGGCGAACGGCGTCACGCGACCCGTACGGCCCACGGAGACGACGATGTCGAGCAGCTTCGTGTTGACCTGCTCGGGCGGGTACTTGTAGGCGATGGCCCAGCGCGGCGCGCGGCTCGTGGCACCGAGTTCTTCGTGCAGTGCGAGCTCGTCGACCTTGATGACTATGCCGTCGATCTCGTGCTCGACGGAGTCGCGGTGCTCGCCGTAGTACTCGATGAACGTGGCGGCCTCGTCGGCGGACTTCGTGACCTTGTAGTGGGTGCTCGTGGGAAGTCCCCAGCGCTTGAGCAACTCGTACGTCTGGCTCTGCGACGCCACGGGCGGGTGCGGCCAGGCGCCGATGCCGTGCACGAGCATCCGGAGCCTCGACAGTCGGCGGTGCATGAGGTCGAGCCCGGCCTCGTTCTTACCCTCGGCCTTCTGTCTGAGTGACCCGGATGCCGCGTTCCGAGGGTTCGCGAACACCCTCTCCCCCGCAGCCGCCTGCTCGGCGTTCAGTTCACGGAATGACGCGACCGGGAAGAAGATCTCCCCTCTGACCTCGACGATGGGGGGATGCCCAGTTCCTTCGAGTCGCGCCGGGATTCCGTTGATGTGCCGCACGTTCTCGGTCACGTCTTCGCCGACCACGCCGTCGCCGCGCGTGGCCGCGCTCGTGAGCCGCCCGTTCTCGTAGCGCAGGTTGATCGCGAGGCCGTCGATCTTGAGTTCGCACAGGTAGTCGATACTGCGACCGGAGTCACGCTCGACCTTGGCGGCCCAGGCCTCGAACTCGTCGAGCGAGAAGACGTTGTCGAGTGACAGCATGCGCTCGGCGTGCTTCACGGGGTCGAAGAGGGTGGCCGCGCGGCCGCCGACGGTCTGGGTGGGGCTGTCTTGCCCCTGCAGCTCGGGGAACATGCGCTCGAGCTCGTCGAGGCGCCGCATCATCCGGTCGTACTCTTCGTCGCTCACGAGCTCTTCGTCGCGCTCGTAGTACGCGTCGCGCAGTTCGAGGATGCGGGTGGTCAGCTCATCGAGCTCGGCCTTGGCCGCGGTGAGGCCCGCATCGCTGTGCTGATGAACTGCCTGCTGGAAAACTGCCGGCTGGGAAACTGCCTGCTGGGAAACTTCGCTCTCGGCCACGGGCCCCAGTTTACGGAAGACCTCCGACGCGGGAACCGTCCTAGACAGCCACCGGAACTGCAGACACGGTGCGGTCCACCGTGCACTGCCCGAGCACGCGCGTGCCCACGTAGAGCACCGCGGTCTGGCCGGGCGAGAGGCCCGTGATGGGGTCCGCGGGGGTGATCACGAGCTCGCCGTCGCGCACCCGTGCCGTCGCGGGAACCGGGTCGGCATGAGCGCGGATCTGCACATCGCACGCGAAGTCGTCGCCCGGGGCATCCACATAGCCGGATGCCACGGGGTCGAGCCCGGCCCAACTGAAGGTGCTCCCGGCCAACTCGCCGATGGCAAGTGCCTCGCGTGGGCCGACCACCACCTCGTTTGTCTTGGGCCGGATCTCGAGCACGAACCGGGGCTTGCCATCGTCGGTCGGGTAGCCCACGTTGAGGCCCTTGCGCTGGCCGATCGTGAAGGCGAGGGCTCCCTCGTGCTGGCCGATGACCTCCCCCGAGCGGTCGAGGATGTCACCCTGGGCCGCGCCTACCTTGTCGGCGAGCCAGCCGCGGGTGTCGCCGTCGGGGATGAAGCAGATGTCGTGGGAGTCAGGCTTGCTCGCGACGCTGAACCCGCGCGCGGCCGCCTCGGCGCGCACCTCAGCCTTCGAGGGAGTCGAGCCCAGCGGGAACATCGCGTGTGCGAGCTGCTCGGTCGTGAGCACGCCGAGCACGTAACTCTGGTCTTTCGCCCACGCGCTCGCGCGGTGCAGCTGGCGGTTGCCGTCGCCGTCCGTGACGATCGAGGCGTAGTGGCCGGTGACGACGGCGTCGAACCCGAGCGCGAGCGCCTTCTCGAGGAGGGCTGCGAACTTGATGCGCTCGTTGCAGCGCATGCACGGGTTGGGGGTGCGTCCCGCGGCGTACTCGGCGATGAAATCGTCGACGACGTCGAGACGGAATCGCTCGGAGAAGTCCCACACGTAGTACGGGATTCCGATGAGGTTGGCTGCCCGCTGGGCATCCATGGAGTCTTCGATTGTGCAGCACCCGCGGGCGCCCGTGCGCAGGGTGCCCGGCATTCGGCTGAGGGCGAGGTGTACGCCGACGACCTCGTGGCCCGCGTCGGCCGCGCGCGCGGCCGCCACTGCAGAGTCCACTCCCCCACTCATCGCCGCCAGTACCTTCACGACGTTGAGTTTACGCGGGGCAGGCTCAGGGAATGTCGGTGAGCGTCTTCTCGACAGCGCCGAGACGCGTCTCGATGGTGTCGAGCTTGGCGAGAACTGCTTGGTTGGTCGCGATGTTCTGCTGTGCGGGCTGCCCTCCGCGCATCCGGGATGCGTTTCTCCGGAGAAATCGCCCTCAGAGCACAGCAGTTACCAAGAATCGCGCGCGGCGGCGCGATTTCTCCGGAGAAACGAACGGGGCCGGGACGGGGCGCGAAGTGACCGCGGCTCAGCGGCCCAGGCGGGGCGAGCGGTCGGCGAGGCCGGCAGTGCGAGCGCGATCGACGGCAGCAGGGAGCGCCGCGACGAACGCATCGACCTCCGCCGCCGTGGTCTCGTGGCCGAGGGTGATGCGCAGCGCTCCGCGGGCATCCGGTTCGCTGAGCCCCATCGCGAGCAGAACGTGCGAAGCCTCGGGCACGCCCGCCTGGCATGCGGAGCCGGTCGAGACGCTGAAGCCCGCGGAATCCAGCAGGAAGAGCAGCGAGTCACCCTCGCAGCCAGGGAAGGTGAAGTGCGCGTTGTTCGGCAGGCGATCCGTGGGGTCGCCGCGCAGCACTGCGTTCGGCGCGGCGTTCCGCACCCCCGCGATGAGCCGGTCGCGCAGGCTCGTGTCGGTGAGCAGGGGCAGGGATGCCGCGACGCCGAACGCCACCGCCCCCGCCGAGTCCTGCGTGCCCGACCGCGCCCGCTGTTGATTGCCACCGTGGATGAGCGGGGTGACGGTAGCCCCGCGCGCGATGACGAGCGCACCGATGCCGACCGGCCCCCCGATCTTGTGGGCCGAGATGCTGAGCGCCGCGAGCCCCGCGGCGTGGAAATCGACCGGAAGGTGCCCGTACGCGGAGACCGCATCGCAGTGCACTGGCACCCCGTGAGCCGCGGCGAGCGCCACGATTTCCGCGACGGGCTGGAGCGTTCCCACTTCGTTATTCGCCCACAGAACCGTGACGAGGGCGACGTCCTCGGCGAGCGCGGCCTTGAGATATGCGAGGTCGATGCGGCCGAGAGAGTCGACCGGGATCCAGTCGATGACGGCGCCCTCGTGCTGCTCGAGCCACTCGAGGGCGTCGATGGTGGCGTGGTGCTCGGCGCGACTGGAGATGATGCGTTTGCGCGGCGCTCGGCTCCAGAACAGCCCCTTGATGGCGAGGTTGATCGCCTCCGTGCCGCCCGACGTGAACGTCACCTCGACGGAGTCGGCACCCACCGACGCGGCGACCCGCTCGCGGGCTTCCTCGAGCATCCGTTTCGCCTGCTGGCCCTGCGAGTGGATCGACGAAGGGTTGCCCACGACGCCCAGCGCCGACAGGTACGCCGCGCGCGCTTCGGGGCGCAGGGGCGTCGTCGCCGCGTGGTCCAGGTAGATCGCCATGTAACAAGCATGACTCACGGGGGTCTTACTCTTGACCCCATGCCTGATCACCTCGCCGACCTCGGAGTCACCATCGGCGACAAGGGAGGCGAGCTGCGGGTGTGGTCAGCTTCCGCGACGAGCATCGACCTGTGCCTGTTCGACGAGCGTGACCCGTCATGGGTCGCGAAGACGATCGCCATGACGAAGGGCGACGGGGATGTGTGGGCCGCGGCATCCCCGCTCCTGGTTCCGGGCATGCGCTACTCGATTCGCGCGAACGGGCCCACCACGCCAGGGCACGCGTTCGACCCGTCGTTGCACCTGATCGATCCGTACGCGCGCGGTCTCGCCCGCACGAGTAGCGGCGACTGGCGCGGCTATGTGCAGGAGCCAGACACGTTCGACTGGGGCCACTCGAAGAAGCCCCGGATCGGCATGGACCACACGGTGCTGTACGAAGCGCACGCGAAGGGCATCTCGAAGCTCAACCCCGACGTGCCTGAGGAGCTCCGCGGAACGTATGCGGGCCTCGCACACGAGTCGACGATCGCCTACCTGAAAGACCTCGGCGTGACGACCGTCGAGCTGCTGCCGGTGCACCAGTTCGTGAGCGAGCAGCGCCTCATCAAGCAGGGGCTCATCAACTACTGGGGGTACAACACCCTCAACTTCTTCACCCCGCACGCCGCCTACGCAAGCCGCGAAGCCCAGTTCGGCGGAACCGGTGCCGTGCTGCGCGAGTTCAAGGGCATGGTCAAGCTCCTGCACGAGGGCGGTCTCGAGGTCGTCATGGATGTGGTCTACAACCACACGGCCGAGGAAGGACTCGGCGGACCGACGACCAGCCTGCGCGGTCTCGACAACAAGAACTACTACCGCCAGACTCCCGACGGCGCGTACGTCGACGTGACCGGATGCGGCAACTCGGTCAACACCGCGACGTTCGCCGCTCAGCGGCTCATCCTCGACTCGCTGCGCTATTGGGCGAACGAGGTGCAGGTCGACGGATTCCGGTTCGATCTCGCGGCGACGCTCGGGCGCGACGAGCACAACGAGTTTCAGCCAGAGCACCCGCTGCTGCTCGCGATCCGCGACGACCCGCAGCTCGGGGGCGTCAAGATCATCGCAGAACCCTGGGACGTGGGCATGGGCGGCTGGCAGGTCGGCAAGTTCCCGGATGGCTGGTCCGAGTGGAACGACGGTTACCGCGACCGGATGCGCGACTTCTGGCTCACGGATATCGGCGCCGCGCGCGCCAACGGTGCAGCCCCCAACGGCATCGGGTCTCTCGCCCGGCGGCTCGCGGGGTCTGCACACGTGTTCTCGCAGGAACGCGGGCCCATGGCATCCGTCAACTTCATCACCGCGCACGACGGCTTCACGATGGCCGACCTGACCGCGTACAACGAGAAGCACAACCTCGGTAACGGCGAGAAGAACCGCGACGGCACCGACAACAACCACTCCTTCAACTACGGCGCGGAAGGCTCGACCGACGACGAGACCATCCGCGATGCCCGCTGCAAGGCGATGCGCAACCTCCTGGGCACGCTGCTGCTGAGCGCTGGCATCCCGATGCTCACGGCCGGCGACGAGTTCGGGCGCTCGCAACGCGGCAACAACAACGCGTACAACCAGGACGGCGAGCTGACTTGGCTGCCGTGGGAACACGACGACTGGCAGGATGACCTGCTCGAGGTCACCCGTCAGCTCATCCAGTTGCGGCGCGAGAACCCCGCGCTGCGGCCCGTGCGCTACGGCAAGTGGGGCGAGACGGTCCCCTCCGCGACGCAGATGGACTGGTACAACAAACAGGGCCGCGCGATGGCGCAGAAGGACTGGGACTCCCCCGAGGAGCGCACGCTGCAGTACCTCGCGGCGTCGACCCCGGAGTTCGAGGAGTTCAACCGCATCCTGCTGATCGTGCATGGGCTCGAGGACGACGTGACGGTCACGTTGCCCGAACACGAGGGCGTGACGTCGTACTCGCTGCTCTGGGATTCGGCAGTCGAGGACGCGTCAGAGTCGATGGTCGAGCACGGTCCTGGCAGCGAGCTCGTTGTGGCCGGCGCGTCAATGCAGCTGTTCAGGGCACACTAGGGCAATGAACACGCGGGCCACAGTCGCTCTCGTCGCGGCGGGCATCCCGTTCAGCGAACACGAGTATGCGCACGACCCGGGGAACACGAACTTCGGTCTCGAGGCCGCTGCCGTGCTCGACCTCGACCCGGGGCAGGTCTTCAAGACCCTGATGGCGGATGTCGACGGCCGCCTCGTCGTGGGAATCGTGCCGGTCTCCGGCAAGCTCGACCTCAAAGCGCTCGCGTCTGCGGTGGGCGGCAAGAAGGCCGAGATGGCGGACCCGAAGCTCGCCGAGCGCCGCACCGGCTACGTCGTGGGCGGCATCAGCCCGATCGGGCAGAAGCTCGAGCACGCCACGGTGCTCGACGAGACCGCCGAACTGTACGACACGGTGTTCGTGTCGGGCGGCCGTCGCGGGTTCGACGTCGAGCTCACCCCGGCCGACCTCGTGCGGGCCACGAACGCGATAATCGCACCGATCGGGCGCGACTATCGAGCAGTTAGCGGGTGGCTATGAAGAAGCCGATGACGGCGAGTGCCACGATGGCGACTGTGGCCGCGAGGTAGAAGGGTGAGACGCCGTGGCGGCTCTTGCTCTCGTTACGGATCGACATGATTCCTGGTTTCGGGTCAGGCGGAGAGCGGGTTTTCTCCTGCGGTCAATGTACGGCGTCGGCATTAGTGCGGACAAGGTCTGTAACCCTCCCAGTCCGGGGGCCATGAGTTCTCGTCACACAACGCGTCCTGATGAGTTCGGCACCCCCGCGACATCCGATTGCCCGTTAACGACGATGAGCCGGCGCCTCGGGATGGCTGCCGGCTCGTCGTCGGATGGAACAGAGGTGGTGCCCTAGGACATGAGCGCGACCACGGCTGCGATGGCCACGAGGGCGATCGTCATGCCGATGGCGCCGATGAAGAACGGCGAGAACGCCATGTGCTTCGGGGCCGCCTGGTCGATGGTGCTCATTCGGGTTGTCCTGTCAATCGTTTCGGTACTCATGCGATGGTCCTGGATTCGGGTTTCCTGGAGAGATCGGGTATCTCTTGAACCAATCATCGCTGTCCGCACTAGGGGGGACAAGCCATGTACCCTCCCCACTACGGGGGCGGCCCGATATACCGGCGAAGTGCCTAGTATTTCCAGGCGATTCGCGTTCGGGGTACGTCTCAGGTCCCCCTTGCTGCCCATCGGCGAAAAGGAGGACAAAACGGGGTACACGAGTGCGCGTGCGCCCAGTCATCCAGCCGTGTCCCCAGTTCGGGGCGACGGCGGTGCATGTCGGGGTCCCAGGTCTCGCGCGCCGACGTTTTCGCCCGGAACCGACTCCGTTACCACGGTTTCGATCGCAGGAGCCGCGCGAACTGGCGAGATGACACGCACAGCTCGCACAACTCCGTCGCGCCAGACCCGAGGACCGCGCAGACAGACGAGAGACGCGGACATTCGCGCGGCCCTCGTCTGTCTGCGCGGTCCTCGAGGTGTCCGGCGCGACCCGGCGCGCGGGCGCGGGCGCGGCGGAGGGCGCCCGACGCTACTCGGCGACCGCCACGAGCCCCATTTCGGCAGGCGATGCGAGCAGGGGATGCCACGGCACAACCCGAACCGTGTAGCCGAAGCTGCCCGCCCGCGCGAGCGGCACCGTGCCCGCGAACACCACGGGAGCCCCCTCCGGCGCCTCCGCGAACTCGAGCGGCAGGTGCTTGACGTCGTCGAGGAGGTCGCCCTCGCGAGCCCGGCCGTAGACCACCTCGACCGAGAGATCCGCGGGCGAGAGGCCACCGGTGTCGATCGTCGCGCGCAGGTGCAGGTCGTCGCCGACCTGCGGCACGGCGTCCACTCCCCCGGATTCGACGTGGGTGACGTGCACGCCCGGCCACGCGGCAGTCACGCGCGTCTTCCACGCCGCGAGGTCTCGCGCGGGCTGGAACCCGTTCGCCGTGACCGCCTCCTCCGCGTGCGAGGCGGGGATGTACAGGCGCTCAACGTACTCCTTGACCATGCGGTCGGCGGAGAGCGCTGGCGAGAGCGTCGCGAGGGTGTGACGGATCGACTCGACCCAACGGGTGGGAACACCCCCGGCAGCGCGGTCGTAGAACCGGGGCGCGATCTGGTGCTCGATGAGGTCGTACATGCTGTCGGCCTCGAGCTTGTCGCGCTCGGCGCTGTCGCCTGCCGAGTCGGCTGACGGGATAGCCCAGCCGTTCTCCTCGTCGTAGAACTCTGCCCACCAGCCGTCGAGGATCGACAGGTTCAGCGAGCCGTTCAAGGCGGCCTTCATGCCCGACGTTCCGCACGCCTCGAGCGGCCGCAGCGGGTTGTTGAGCCAGATGTCCGTGCCCGGGTAGAGCAGCTTGGCCATGCCGATGTCGTAGTTGGGCAGGAAGACTATGCGCTTGCGCACCTCAACCTCCTGGCTGAACTCGACGAGGCGCTGGATGAGGCGCTTGCCCTCGTCGTCGGCCGGATGCGACTTGCCCGCGATCACGAGCTGAATGGGTCGCTCGGGGTGCAGCAGCAGCGACCGCAGTCGATCCTGGTCGTGGAGCATGAGCGTGAGCCTCTTGTACGTGGGAACGCGTCGCGCGAATCCGATCGTGAGGACGCCGGGGTCGAGCAACTCGGAGAACCAGGTGGGATCGCCCACGCCCGGGTTCTGCTCCTGCCAGGCGGCGCTCACACGGCGGCGGGCGTCGTGAACGAGCTGGTCGCGCATCCGGCCGCGCACCGACCACAGGTCGGCGTCGCTCACTGCAGACGACGACCAGTCGACAGCTGTCGTGTCGACGCTGCCGAACTTCTCCTGCGCGAGCTCGAGCATCGCCGGGTCGGTCCAGCTCGGGGCGTGCACCCCGTTGGTCACCGAGGTGATGGGAACGTCGTCGGCGTCGAATCCGGGCCACAGCTCGCCGAACATGCCGCGGGAGACCTCACCGTGCAACAGGGAGACGCCGTTGGCGCGCTGCGCGAGACGCAGGCCCATGACCGCCATGTTGAACATCGCCGGGTCACCGCCGACGTAGTTCTCCTCGCCGAGGTTAACCACGTCGGCCGCCACCACGCCGGGCAGCAGGTCGGTCGAGAAGTATCTCGTGATCATGCCGATCTCGAAGCGGTCGATGCCTGCCGGGACCGGCGTGTGTGTCGTGAAGACGGTCCCGGCGCGAACCACCTGCAGCGCGTCCGCGAAGGCGAGACCGTCGCCGATCAGGTCGCTGATGCGCTCGAGGCCCAGGAATCCGGCGTGGCCCTCGTTGGTGTGGAACACCTCGGGGAACGGCGTCGAGGTGAGCTCGGTGTACGCCTTGATGGCGCGCACGCCGCCGATGCCGAGCAGCAGTTCCTGCAGCAGGCGGTGCTCTCCCCCGCCGCCGTACAGACGGTCGGTGACGGTGCGCAGCGAGTCGTCGTTCTCGGGGATGTCGGTGTCGAGCAGCAACAGCGTGATGCGACCGACCTTGACCTGCCAGACACGCGCGTACAGCGCCTTGCCGTCAGGGATCGAGAGCACGACCTGGGCCGCCGTGCCGTCCGGGTGGCGCAGGACGCGCAGGGGAAGGCCGTCGGGGTCGAGCACCGGGTAGGTCTCCTGCTGCCAGCCATCGCGGGAGATGGCCTGGCGGAAGTACCCCGCGCGGTAGAACAGTCCTACGCCGATGACCGGCACGCCCAGGTCGCTCGCGCTCTTGAGGTGGTCTCCCGCGAGGATGCCGAGCCCGCCCGAGTACTGCGGCAGGGCTGCGGCGATGCCGAACTCCGGCGAGAAATAGCCGATCGACGCGGGCGCCTCCGCGAGGGACTGGTACCAGCGCGGCTTCTCGAGGTAGTCGTGCAGGTCGTCGACGAGGGTCTTCGTGGTCGCCACGAACGCGGCATCCTCGGCCAGCTCGTCGAGGCGCGCGGGGCCTACCGCGCCGAGCAGGGCGATGGGGTCGTGGCCCGTGAGCTCCCACAGTTCCGGATCCACCGACCTGAACATCTGGCGCGTGGGTTCGTGCCACGACCAGCGCAGGTTGCTCGACAGCTCGTCGAGGGCCGAGAGCGACTCGGGCAGTACGGTGCGGACGGTAAACCGGCGGATGGCTTTCACCCGAACCACCCTAGGCCAGTGCGGCAGCCCTCATGTAAAGCGCTTGCATACGAAGCGCAAGGCCCCCCGGTATCCTTCGGTGAACGAGTACGAGGGAGTACGGTCAAAACTGTGACTGTTGAGTACGAACCACGTCTGGGCCGCATCCCAATTCGCCACCTGACGCCCCAGCAACCCGAGAACCTCTGGCCCGCGAAGGCCTTCGCGGGCGAGGTCGTGCCGTTCGAGGCGACGGTGTTCCGCGAGGGTCACGACCTGCTCGGCGTGCACCTCATCGTCACCGACCCGTCTGGTGCGTGGACCACGCACCAGATGCGCCCGGGAGCCCCCGGCACCGACCGCTGGCACGCCGAGGTCGTAGTCCCCGTCGCGGGCATGTGGACCTGGCGAGTCCGCGCCTTCGCCGACGAGTGGGCAACGTGGCTGCACAACGCCGAGATCAAGATTCCCGCCCGCATCGACGTGCCCCTCATGGTGCGCATGGGCCGCACACTTCTCGCGAAAGCGGGCACCCGCAAGGTGGTTCACGACGCGATCGCGGCGTTCGACGACCCCGAACTCTCCCCCGAGAACAAACTCGCCGTCGCGCTCGACCCCAAGCTCACCCTCGCGATCGATGCCAAGCCACTCGCGAGCCTCGTGACCGACAGCGAGTCGATCCCGCTGCGCGTCGAGCGCGCACGGGCTGGCGTCGGCAACTGGTACGAGTTCTTTCCCCGCAGCGAAGGTGCGAAGCAGGGCAAGGATGGCACGTGGGCGAGCGGAACGTTCCGCACCGCGGCCAAGCGCATCCCGGCAGTCGCGGCAATGGGTTTCGACGTGCTGTACCTGCCGCCCATCCATCCGATCGGTGAGGCATTCCGCAAGGGACCCAACAACACGCTCGACCCCAGGCCCACCGACCCGGGGTCACCCTGGGCGATCGGCGGGGCCGCGGGCGGCCACGATTCCGTGCATCCGGACCTAGGCGATGTGAAGGACTTCAGCTACTTCGTGGGCGTCGCGAAGAAGCACAACATCGAGGTCGCACTCGATCTCGCACTGCAGGCCTCTCCAGACCACCCCTGGGTCACCGAGCACCCCGAGTGGTTCACCACCCTGCCCGACGGCACCATCGCCTATGCCGAGAACCCTCCCAAGAAGTACCAGGACATCTACCCGGTCAACTTCGACAACGACCCCATCGGGATTCGTGATGAAGTGCTGCGGATCATCAGGTACTGGATCAGCCTGGGCGTTCGGATCTTCCGCGTCGACAACCCGCACACCAAGCCGCTGCAGTTCTGGGAGGTCGTGCTGCACGAGATCAACACCCAGTACCCGGATGTGGTCTTCCTCGCTGAGGCGTTCACGCGGCCGGCGATGATGCAATCGCTCGCACAGGTGGGCTTCCAGCAGTCGTACTCGTACTTCACCTGGCGCAACACCAAGGAGGAGCTCGCCGAGTTCTTCGAGTCAATCTCCCACGAGACGTCGGCGTGGTTCCGCCCGAACCTGTTCGTCAACACCCCGGACATCCTCACGGAGTACCTGCAGTTCGGCGGGCCGGCCGCCTACAGGATCCGCGCGACCCTCGCCGCGACAGCGTCGCCGAGCTGGGGCGTCTACGCGGGCTACGACCTCTTCGAAGACGTCGCGCGCCCCGGCAGCGAAGAGAACATTGACAACGAGAAGTACGAGTACAAGCAGCGCGACTGGGCGGCCGCCGAGAAGGCCGGGCTCTCGCTCGCGCCGTTCCTGCAGCGGCTCAACCTCATCCGTGCCGCACACCCCGCACTGCGCCAGCTGCGCAACCTCGACGTGCACTGGAGCGACGACGAATCGATCCTCGTGTACACGAAGTACCTTGCGGCTGTGCACAACGCTGGCGTCTCGGATGCCCTCATCGTGGTCGCCAACGTCGACCCGCACTCGGTGCGCGAGACGACCGTGCACCTCGACCTCTCGCGAATCGGCCTTGCCCTGGACGCGACCTACCGGGTGACCGACCTCATCACCGGCGCCCAGTTCGAGTGGGGAGCCGACAACTACGTGCGGCTCGACGCGTTCGGCGAGCCCTGCCACATTCTGCACGTCCACACGGAACCCGCCGTTAAACCGAAGGGCCGCTAGACCATGGCAATCCCTGACCTCCACCCCGATCACATCGCCTCACTCGTCGCTGGCGCCCACCCGCGCCCGCACGACACGCTCGGCCAGCACGCCATCGACGGCGGTTTCGTGATCCGTGCGGTGCGCCCGCTCGCCGCCGCCGTGGTTGCGGTGCGGGCCGACGGATCCCGCATTCCGCTCGAGCACGTCGCCGAGGGGCTGTGGCAGGGCTTCGCACCAGCCCCGGGCCAGGCCTACGCGCTCGAGACCGACTACGACGGTGGCCCTTCGTGGGTGGCCGACGACCCATACCGTTTCGTGCCCTCCGTGGGCGAGGTCGACCTGTACCTGTGGGGCGAGGGTCGCCACGAGCAACTCTGGCACGTGCTCGGCGCGCACTTCCGCCCGCACGAGGATGTCGCGGGAACCTCGTTCTCGGTCTGGGCCCCGCACGCGAAGGCCGTGCGCGTCGTCGGTGACTTCAACGGCTGGAACGGGATCGGCCATGCCATGCGCCGCCTCGACGACAACGGCGTGTGGGAGATCTTCATCCCCACGCTCGAGCCCGGCACCGCCTACAAGTTCGAGCTGCTCACCCAGTCGGGCGAGTGGGCCAAGCGCGCTGACCCCATGGCTCGCTATACAGAGATTCCGCCACTCACCGCGTCGAAGATCGGCCAGAGCCTGTACGCCTGGGGCGACGGCGACTGGATGACCAAGCGCGCGCAGTCCGACCCTCACAACTCTCCCATGAGCGTGTACGAGCTGCACGTGGGCTCGTGGCGACCCGGGCTCGACTACCGCTCCCTCGCCGATGAGCTCATCGAGTACATCCGACAGACCGGGTTCACCCACGTGGAGTTCATGCCTCTCGCCGAGCATCCCTTCGGTGGATCCTGGGGCTACCAGGTCACCGGCTACTACGCCCCGACCAGCAGGTTCGGGCATCCCGACGACCTCAAGTACCTCATCGACCGCCTGCATGGCGCCGGCATCGGCGTGATCATGGACTGGGTGCCCGGGCACTTCCCCAAAGACGAGTGGGCGCTCGCGAAGTTCGACGGGCAAGCCCTTTATGAACACAGTGACCCGCGCCGCGGCGAGCAGATGGACTGGGGCACGCTGATCTTCGACTTCGGGCAGTCGCAGGTGCGCAACTTCCTCGTGGCCAACGCGCTGTACTGGCTCGAGGAGTTCCACATCGACGGCCTGCGGGTCGATGCCGTGGCATCGATGATCTACCTCGACTACTCGCGCAAGGAAGGCGAGTGGCTGCCGAACAAGTACGGCGGGCGAGAGAACCTGGAGGCGATCAGCTTCCTGCAGGAAGTCAACGCCACGGCGTACAAGCGCAACCCCGGCATCGTCATGATCGCCGAGGAGTCGACAAGCTGGCCCGGCGTGACCAAGCCGACCGCGGCATCCGGGCTCGGGTATGGCCTGAAATGGAACATGGGCTGGATGCACGACTCCCTGCAGTACATGCAGGAAGACCCGATGTACCGCTCGTACCACCACAACGACATCACGTTCTCGTTCTTCTACGCGTTCAGCGAGAACTTCCTGCTGCCGATCAGCCACGACGAGGTCGTGCACGGCAAAGGCTCCCTGCTGCACAAGATGCCCGGCGACCAGTGGCAGAAGCTCGCCAATGTGCGCGCATATCTGGCATTCATGTGGGCACACCCCGGCAAGCAACTGCTCTTCATGGGCAGTGAGTTCGGGCAGCCCAGCGAGTGGAGCGAAGAACGCGGACTCGACTGGTGGATTCTCGACCAGCCCGTCCACCAGGGGTTGCTCTCACTGGTCTCGTCGTTGAACCGCGTTTATTCGGCGACCCCCGCGCTGTGGGAGCAGGACAACGACCCCGCCGGCTTCGAGTGGATCGACGGCGGCAACTCGGCGCAGAACGTCATAGCTTTCCTGCGGTGGTCCAAGTCTGGCGCTCCGCTGGTCGGCATCTTCAACTTCAGCGGCACTCCCATCGGCCCCTACCGAATCGGCCTGCCCTTCGGCGGCGTCTGGGACGAAGTGATCAACACGGATGCCACGGAATTCGGTGGTTCCGGGGTGGGCAACTACGGCGCCGTCACCGCGCTCGACGAGCCGTTCCAGGGGCGGCAGGCGTCGGTGGAGTTGACACTGCCACCGTTGGGCGGGCTGTGGTTGGCGCCGCGGGGTTAGTTGCTTCCCATCACGGACGGCTCTCGAAAACTCAGGAGGCGTGGCCTGCTTCGCTGTGCAACAGCGAGTCGAATACGCCAAGCAAACCGACTGCAACCGCGGGTTGGTGACGCTCGGCCCCCCGGCACTCCTGGCCGGTGCGAAATGAAGGAGGTGCCGACGCCGCGCCCAGGAATTCCGGGATGCCCGCGCGCCAGCGATACGAGATCTCCTTCATTTCGCACCACAGCTGGCGGGCATCCGCAGCCGCGAGCTGCACAGGTGCTAGTCGTCCTCGAGCCGCTTCGCGAGCACAGTGCCGGGCTTGACGGTCAGCATCGAGCGCAAGGCCGAGCGACGCCCGAGGTTCTCCGGCGCGACGTCTGCCGCGCGCAGTAGCTGCTTGCTACGGGGATGCCGCAGCGCAAAGCCCGCGAAGTCGAAGAGTGTCGAGTACCCGGCCGCCTTCTCGAGCCGCACGACGCGCGAGCTGCGCGCCCCGAGCGCGATGCCGGACGCGATCGCGGCAGCGACCACGACCCCCACCGGCACGACGGCGATGCTGCCGACCGAGGCGAGAGCGACCCACGGGATCATGAGCAGCACGCTCGCGAACCATGCCACGCGACCCCACACGTCGAACATCGCCGCGCTGGGGCCAGGGACTAGGTCGGTCACGAACCTAGTAGAGCAGGCCCGTGAGCGTGCGTCGAGCCGCGATCACGCGCGGGTCCTCCGCGCCGGCGATCTCGAAGTACTCAAGCACGCGCGTGCGGACCGTGTTCTTTCCCGCAGCGTCGAGCGTCGGGAAGAGATCGAGGAGACGTGCGAACGCGTCGTCGAGGTGGCCGCCGCTCACGTCGAGGTCGGCGACGGCGAGCTGGGCCGGGAGGTCGTCCGGAGCGGAGGCAGCCGCGCTTCGAAGAGCCGCTGCATCCGTGCCCTCGAGGCGTGCCAGCAGGGAGACCTGCGCGAGCCCGGCGACGGCGAGATGGTCACGCGGGTTCTGCGAGATGGCCGTCTCGTACTCCTTGATGGCTGTCGCGTAGTCGCCCGCTGCGATCGCGTCGTACGCCTCCTGGTGGTGCGGGGGCAGCGGTTCTTCGACGGGCTCGGCAGGTTCGATCGACTCCGAGGAGTCGACCGGGATCGCGCCCTGCACGCCGTTCTGGGCGGCGAGCTGCAGCACCTGCTCCATGACATCGCGGAGCTCGGCCTCGGGCAGCATGCCCGTGAACAGCTGGATGGGGCGACCGCCCACGACTGCGGCGACCGTCGGAACCTGCTGCACCTGGAACGCCTGCACGAGTTGCGGGTTCGCCGTCGCGTCGACTGTCGCGAGCGCGATGCGCCCGCCGTACTGCGTGACGAGGTCGGCGAGCGTCGGCTCGATGCCCTGCCCGTAGAACTCGACGATGACGGGAACAGTCGACGAGAGGTCGAGGATGCCCGTGAAAGTCGCATCGGACGCCTGTCGCACGATGCCACCGGTCGGGGCGACTGGCGCTCCCCCGGCTGGCGCTCCCCCGGCTGGAGCGGGCGGGCGCACGAGTGACGAGAGGTCGACCGCCCCGCGCAGGTTGGCGCCGCTCAGCGGTGCGTTGGTCATCCGACTTCCCCTGCCTTGACGAGACCCTGTGTGTAGCCGAGCAGAACGATCTTCGCATCGCTTCCGGTCGGAGGCACGTAGAACAACAGCTGGTCGCCGTAGGTCGCGATCACGCCCTTGGTGCTGATGGCGAGGCCGGAGAGCGCCTTCACCTGACCGGTCGGGTTCACCGCCGCGCCCGCCTCGACGGGCGTGACAGTGGTCGTCTCGTTGAGGTTGACGGCGATGATCGCTCCCGCGTCATTGGTCGCGAGGGCGATCGCGTCGGCGGCGCCGAGCGCGTGCCCGAAGGCCACGACTGCGGTCGCGGGCAGGGCTGCCCGCACCGTCGCCTTGTACGTGACACCCACGCTCTGGCGCAGGCTGTCGCCTTCTGCCTCGAAGTCGAGGAAGGCGTCGCTGTCGACATCCTTCTCCAGGATGTCGGCGTAACCGAGAGCGAGCTCGTCGGGCGAGAGGCGCAGCACGGGGCTGTCATCGGCAAGCCGGGAGGTGCCGATCGACGCGGGCGCGACCTTGGGCAGCACCGCGGACGGCTCAAGGGTGATCGCGTACGACACCTTGTAGTTCGATCGCGCGTCCTCTTGCTCGAGGAAGAGCGCGAGCGGCGGGATCGTCGAGTCGGCGTCATCCTGGATGACCGCGAAGACTGTGCGCGGCCAGGTGTCGGTTTGCTGCGGCAGTGTGACCTTCACCGGCCCGGCAGGAATGGCTGCGAGAGCCGCGATCGTGGGGTCGGCTGTCGTGATCGCGTAGTTCGCGAGACGCAGCTCGAGGGCTGCCCCCTGGAAGCGCGTCTCGAGGAGCGTGGCATCCTTGGCGGCATCGGCCTTGGCCGTCGTCGTGCTGATGGAGTCGACTATGCGCTGGATCTGGCGCACAGTCGCGGCGGGCGGGTCGGCCTGCGCGTCGGTGGGCGCCTCGGAGGCAGTCGGGCTCGGAGATGCTGCAGTACCCGATCCGGGCCAGAAGTCGGCAGTACAGCCCGCGAGCGTGAGCGCGCTCACCAGCACGATGGGCACGGCGATCATCGCGGACCGGCGAGCGCTCGGGGCCTTCTCAATCGCGGCCCTGCGCGGCTTGTACAGCGCCTTGCGCGGCACCTTGGGCATCTTCTGCGGCTTGCGGCGCGGGCCGCGCGAGCTGCGCATGTGGTTCGTCGCCCACAGCAGGAACGCGAGGCCAACCAGCAGCACGACGGCACCCGCAACGATGAGCGGACCTGCCCACGGTGTCGCGTTGTCGAGCGGCCACGAAATCGCGACGTTGTCGGGGGCCGCCTTCACGCCGTCGGAGACGATGATGAACGACACGTCGCTCGGCACCTTGACGGTGAGCCCGAGGGAGTCTGCGCGGGAGTACTCGTCGAGCCAGAGATCGGATCCCTTGATACTCGGGACCTCCTTCTCGGCGCCCGGGACGAGCGTGCTCGTGAGCTCACCGGAGTCGGTGTCGTAGCCGACCTCGGTGTACTGGGTGTCGCCGATCCAGGCGAGCACGTCGATCGTGCGGCCGTAGGCTGCGACGATCTGGTCTGAGCCGGAGATGGTGAGGGTCTGGGACCCGTCGAAAGCGTTGAGCGCGTCGCCGTCGACCACGGTCACCGCGGCGCCCGTCGAGGAGGAGGTCGACAGCGCGACCTCGTCAGGCTCGAGCAGGATGGTGCGCTGCGCGATGCCGGCGCCGATCATGACGGCGGCAACAACGAAACAGATGATGGCGAGAACGAACCGCACGGGTGGATACTCCTTTCGTGCTGCCGGCCGAACCGAAAGTCCGCTGCATCCTCCGCCGCTCTCAACGCGGCCGCTCGTACTAGGGACGAGAGGAGAAGCCCCCGCATTTCCGGGGAATGGCAACAACAAAGACGTTCAAGAATAGCGGACGGGGTCGGGCTGCCCCAACTCCACGTCTGGGAAGTTGCTGGGAGTGAAGTGAACGGCACGCCGTTTTTCTTGTAACCCGGTGGGGCTAAACTCACAGGATTCCCCCTTCGTTCCTAGGAGAAGCCATGGCCGCAGACGACACGACTTTCGGCACAGAGATGCGCGGCTACCGCAAAGACGAGGTGGATTCCGCGATTCAGGACCTGCGCCGTGAGGTCATCAAGGCCAACAGCGACCGCACCGAATCGGCCAAGGAAGTCAAGCGACTCCTCGCGGTGAACGAAGACCTGCAGGCCGAGCTCGACGAATCGGGCAGCCCCACGTATGCGGGGCTCGGCACCAAACTGGAGAACACGCTCCGGGTTGCTGAGGAGCAGTCGACGCGCCTCATCAGCCAGGCCGACATCGACGCCGAGAACCTGCGCACCGGCACGGCGACCGAGATGGCGAAGCTGCGTGCCGAGACTGCCGAGCAGTCGAAGAAGGTCACGGATGAGGCATCCGCCGCCGCCGCGACACTCCTGACCGACGCCCGCGAGCAGGCTGACGCGCTGCTCTCGCGCACCCGTTCCGATGCCGAGGCCCTCACCCAGGACGCCGTGCGCGAGGCATCCGCCCTCCGCGGCGCGGTGGCTACCGAAGCCGCCGAGGCCCGCACTACCGCCAAGCGCGAGGCCGCCGCACTGCGCGCCGAAGCTGAACGCGAGGCGGCCGAGCTGCGGGTCACCGCCACACGCGAAGCCACAGAGGCTCGCGAGGCCGCGGCCGAGCTCGCCCGCGACTCAGAGAAGGGTCGCGCCGACTACGAGAACGAGAACGCCACGCTGCGCGCCGACCTCGCCCGCGACACCGAACAGGGCCGCACCGACCTCGCCCGAGAGCTCGAGTCCGGCCGCGCCGAGCTCGAAGCCGAGATCGCGACCGCCCGCGAAGCCCTCGCCCACGCGACGGCCACCGCACAGGAGAAGCTCGCGAACGACACCGCCGCCGCGCAGGAGAAGCTGCGCGTCGACACCCAGGCCACGCGCGCCAAGCAGCAGGCCGACGCGAAGGCCGCGGCCGACGCTCTCGCCGCGGACACCGAGGCCGCGCGAGCCGCTCTCGAGGCGCAGACCTCCGGCGCGCGGGCAGCACTCGAAGCTGAGACCGCCGGTGCTCGCACCGCGCTCGAAGCCGAGACCAGCGGAGCACGCGCCGCCGTGGCCGCCGAGACCCTGGGAGCGCGCACGGCGCTCGAGGCCGAGATCGCGGGCCGCACAGCAGAGCTGGACGCGCTCGTCGCGAGCCGCACAGCCGAACTCGAGGCCGAGGTCACGAGCACGAAGGCCGCGCTGCAGTCCGAGGTCGAGTCGACCCGCGCCGCACTTGAGACCGAGCTCGAGACCGCCCGCGCCGAACTCGAGCACGAGCTCACGACCGGCAGGGCTGACCTCGAGGCACGCACCGCTGCCGCGCGCAACCAGCTCAACTCCGAGAGTGCTTCTGCCCGGGCATCCCTGAATGCGGAGATCACCGAGAAGCAGGCTGCACTCAACGCCGAGATCACCGAGCGCAGGGCCGCACTCGAGGCCGAGGTCGCCGAGACGACGACACGCCTCAAGAACGACGTCGAGAAGCAGACTGCCGACCTCGCCCGCGACATCGCCCGCCAGCGCGCCCAGCTCGCGAGCGAGACCGAGACCACGCGTGCCGCGCTTGCCCACGAGCGCGACGAGACCCGGTCGACGCTCGAACGCGAAGCCACGGATGCCCGCGCCGCACTCGAGGCAGATCTCGCCGCTCGCGGCGCCGAGGGCGAGAAGGAGGCGCTCGCGCGTCACCAGGAGGCCACGACCCAGACCCAGACGTATCTGGACGAGGCCCGGGCGCAGCTCGCCGACGCTGTGCGCCAGGCAGCAGCGAAACGCCAGGAGGTCGCGAACCTCGACACGACGGCGAAGAACGAGGCCCGTGCCCTCCGTGAGTCGGCGCAGTCGGCCGCGAAGGAATCGCTCGACAGTGCCGAGGCCCGCGCCAAGGCGCTCGTGGAGGACGCGGAGCGCCGCACAGCACAGCTCGTGTCTGACGCGGAGGACCGCCTCGCCAAGATTAGGATTGAGCGCGACACGGTAGCCGGTTACTTTGAAAACCTGCGGGGAGTTCTCTCGCAGGCGGAGAAGGTTACCTCCGAGTCGTAGCCCGTCCTGCTCCACCGACGACTGAGGTGCCGCCGTGAAGATCCAGAACCCGTTCCGTCTCGGCCTCTTCGGTGGTCTGGGTGTGCTCGTCGCTGTCGGCATCGGCGCCACGGTGGGCAGCCTCGCGACGATCCTCACCTACATCGGCGCCGCGCTCTTCCTCGCGCTTGGCCTCGACCCTCTCGTCACGTGGCTCGGCAAGCACAAGTTCCCGCGCCCTCTCGCGATCGCCACGGTGCTCGTCGCCGTGCTCGGCGTCTTCGTGGGGCTCGTGTTCGCGATCATCCCCGTCATTTCGGAGCAGGTGAACAAGGCGATCAAGACCGTGCCGGGCCTGATCAACGGCTTCGCGGATGGCACGATCGCCGAGAATGTCAAGAACGCCCTTCCGTGGCTCGACGTTGAGGGCATCATTTCGGGAGTGCAGGACTGGGTCAAGACACTCGACTTCACGAGCATCGGCGGTGGCGTGCTCACCGTGGGAATTGGCATCGCCACGGGGGTCACCGGCGCTGTCGTCGTCCTCATTCTCACGATCTACTTCGTGGCCTCACTCACGAGCCTCAAGCGCGGCCTGTACCAGCTCGTCCCCGCCTCGAAGCGGCCCAAGTTCATCGACCTCGCGGAGCAAGTCGCGGCGGCCGTCGGGCGGTACGTCATCGGCCAGGGTTCGCTCGCGCTCGTCAACGGCGTACTCTCCTTCATCGTTCTCACCCTGATCTTCCCGCTCTTCGGCCTGCCGATCAGCTACTCGGCCCTGCTCGCGTTCATCGCCTTCCTCGGTTCGCTCATCCCACTGGTCGGCACCGTGTCCGGCGCTGCCGTGATCACGCTGCTCGTGCTCGTGTTCAACGGCCCGCCGAGCGTGATCGCCGTGGGCATCTACTACCTTGTGTACATGCAGGTCGAGGCGTACGTCCTCAACCCGCGCATCATGGCGCAGGCCGTCAAGGTTCCCGGCGCGATAGTCGTGATCGCCGCGCTCGCGGGCGGCACCCTGCTGGGCATCCTCGGAGCGCTCATCGCCATCCCCGTGGCCGCGGCGATCCTGCTCATCATCAACCAGGTGGTCGTGCCGAGGCAGAACGACCTCTAGGCGGGCGGGTGTCGGGCGGGTGTCGTGGGCGCGAGTGGCGCGCGAGTGGCGCCAAAACGGGCAGCGGAACGGCCCAGGTGCCCCATATGGCGCAACTCGACCGGAACTCAGCGGCCAAGGCCGACACGCGCGGGCGACTCAGGACGCGCGGGCGACTCAGGCGGGGCCACTCCAGGTCGTCGGCAGCGGCAGTGCCTCTGGGTTCACGCGCGCGACGATCTCGCTGAGCACGCGGTAGGTCTGCGCCTCCCCCACCCACAGGTGGCGACCGCCCTCGACCGCCACGAACTCGGTCTCGGGCACCGCAGCGAATCGCACGGCCGCCTCGGCAGGGCGAAGGAAGTCGTCGAGCTCGGGCACGACGGCGACGAGCCGTTTGCCGCTGCCCGCCCACGCCGCAAGTTCCTCCTGGGAGGTTCGACGCAGGGGCGGAGACAGCAGGATCGCGCCCTCGACGTTCTGCGTGAGCCCCCACTTGAGCGCGACCTCTGTACCGAACGACCAGCCCAGCAGCCAGGGATGCGGCAGCCCGCGCTCGCGCACGAACTCCATCGCCGCGTCGAGGTCGTGGCGCTCCTCGACCCCATCGCCGAAGGAGCCATCCGAGGTGCCGCGGGGAGAGCTCACTCCGCGGAAGTTGAACCTCAGCACCGCGACATCCGCGAGTGCAGGCAGCCGTGCGGACGCCTTGCGCAGCACGTGCGAGTCCATGAACCCGCCCGCGGTCGGCAGCGGGTGCAGGGCCACGAGCGTCGCGACGGGAATGCCGGACTCCGGCATCGCGAGCTCGCCCACGAGCGTGAGGCCGTCGCTCGTGTGCAACTCAACGTTCTCCCGCACGGCGGGCAGTTCGGTGCCGCTCCTGATCTCGATAGTCATGATTTGATCTTCCAGCAGTGCGGGTGCCAGTGCCGGCGAGCGGCGAGGTCGTCAGCCTCGCCCATGATGCCGTCGGCCCGCCACGTCACGGTATGGGCGACGCCCGGCTCGATCTCCAGCCCGCATCCCGGGCAGGTGTAGACCTTGACCGCGCCCGCGGCGGAGAGTGGCTGCACGTTCCACAGGCCGTCGCGCTTCGCCTGGGTGGTCTTGCCGCCGATGAGGGCGCGGGAGAGGTCGACGTCTTCCTCGTCTCCGCCACTGCGGCGACCGCGGGGACGATGTGAACGAGGCATGACTCCAGCTTACGAGACCTGCCAGCGGTAGTTCCTAGCCGCCGCCAGGGTTGTCCATCTGCTCGAGGAGTGTCTCCTCGAGGTCGATCATCGCCTGGGCGCGGTTGAGGATCCGCGACGGGTAGGTGCCCTCCGACTTCGCCGCGAGCAACGCCTCACGCTCGGCATCCAACACCTCGCGACGCAGAGCGCGGTACTGCCGCTGCGGCGAATGGATGAGGCCGTCCTCCCCCGCCCCGTGGTCGGCGCGCTCCCACGCGGACTCCGCCGCGAGCAGGGTGTCGCCGCGCACGCGGTCGATGACGTCCTGGTCGATCTGCTCGCCATCCGGAAGCTCGAACGAGGGGTTGTCCAGCGCCTCGAGCCCGGCCTCCGCGATCTCATCGAGCAGCGATGCGAGCTGGCGCCTGTCGGCAACCTTGTCGGTTCCACGGATGCCCGTGAGCCTGATCAGCCACGGCAGAGTCCCTCCCTGCAGGAGCAGGGTCGTGACGGCGACCGTGAACGCGATGAGCACCAGCTGCGCCCGGTAGGGCGTGGTGTCGGGGAGCGACTGCGCCGCCGCGAGGGTGACCACCCCGCGCATCCCCGACCAGCCGAGCACCACGCCACCGCGCCAGCCCAGGCCCTCGGCCTTGAGCTGGTCAACGTCCGCCTGCCGTCGCTTGTACGCCTTCTCGACGCGATCGTGCCTACGCACGAAACGCTCGTCGTTCGCGAGGCGGTCGTTCTCGCTGAGCCTCTTCCTGAAGCGTGCGAGCGCCACACCCCAGCGGCGGTGATCGCGCTCGTTCTGGGCATCCTGCCGATGCAAGAGCAGCACGAGCGGGCCGAGGAAGGCGAAGCGGATGATGAGCACGACCACAGTCATGCCGATGCCGATGTAGACGGCGGTGTCTGCACTCAGATCGAACCGATGCGTGTCGGCGATCAGGAAGCTGATCTGCACCCCCATGAGCAGGAAGACACCGTTCTCGAGCACGAACTGCAGGGTGCGCCAGTTCAGGCGCTCCGACATTCGTGCCTGCGCCGAGAACTTCTTCGCACCGTTGTGGCCCGAATAGAGCCCGGCGACGACTACCGCGAGCACGCCGCTCGCGTGCACGAACTCCGCGGCGATGAAGGCGATGAAGGCGATGAAGGCGATGAACGGTACAGCGAACGAGATCGCGGTGTCGAGCATGGAGTCGCGCAGCTTCGAGCGCACGAACACTGTCACGAACCCCACGACGAGCCCGATCGCGAGGGCGACCACGACCGCGAAGGCAAAGTCACCCACGACATCCCAGAAGGCGAACGTACCAGCGGTCGCGGCGACGGCGGACCGCAACAGCACGAGGGCTGTCGCGTCATTGACGAGACTCTCGCCCTCGAGAATCGTCACGAGACGCGGCGGAAGACCGAGCTTCTTGCCGAGCGCGGTCGCGGCTACCGCATGAGAATGAGAGGCGCGGCCACGCCCAGCTTCTTGCTGAAGGCTCCGGCCGCGACAATCGTGACCAGTGCGACTACTCCCAGCAGCGAGATCCTGATCACCTCGTCGACGGAGTCTCCCATCGCGTCAGTTTATGGGGCTTCAGTACCAGCCCTGGTCCTCCGAGTGCGCCCACGCCCCGCACGGAGTGCCGTAGCGGCTGCTGATGTAGCTCAGCCCCCACGTGATCTGCGTCGCGGGGTTCGTTGCCCAGTCGGCGCCCGCCGACGCCATCTTCTCGCCGGGGAGTGCCTGCGGAATTCCGTAGGCACCGCTCGAGGAGTTGCTCGCGTAGACGTTCCAGTGTGATTCGCGGTCCCACAGGGAGACGAGGCAGCTGTACTCGGCGTCGCCCATGCCCATCGACTGCAGCATCGCGTACGCGATCGCCTGCGCGGTTCCGGGGTCCGGCACGCCCGCGGCGGGAGCGGAGGCCGCGACCTTCTCGACCACCGGCTCGGAGATCGTGAACGCGTCACGCCCCGTGCTGGTGGTGTAATCGCCGTCGACGGCGAGGGTCTGCCCCTCGCCCGTCCGGCCGGGGGCGAACGCGTACGCCGGCGACGTAGTGGGCGGCGCGACGGAGACCGCGAGAAAGGCGAACGTCACGAATGTCGCGAACAACGGAAGCGACCAGGATGCGCGCCGGTGGCGCCCCGAAACGTCCCCACCCGCGCTCTTGAGCTGGGCGCGGAGTTCGTTCACGCGCGTGCTTGTCCCCACAATCCTTCGATTTTAGCCGATGGGACGCTCCGAAGGCAGAAAAAGGGATCAGCAGGCTGAGAAGCGGGTCAGCGAACCGCGAGCATGACGTCGATGACGGCATCGAGGAGCAGGTCGACCTGCGTCTCGCTGTAGCCACGTTTGACGCTACGGAACACCACGGTGCGCACCTGGTCGACGCTCATGGGCTTGCCGTGCTGGAAGTACCCCACGAGCCGATCGGCGAACGCGTCGACATCTTTCGGGCTGTACCCGGTCGTGAGCATCCCCACGCGGGAGAACCGGCTGCCAGGGTCGCGCGCGAGGCGATCGAGGATCGACTGCGCCGAACTGCGGGCTTTGGCGTACCAGGCTGCATCCCCCACCTCGGCGAATGCGCGCTCGCGCTCACGGGCGGCAAAGGCATCTTCGAGGCGCTCGAGCGCGGCATCCACGTGGTTGGTCGAATAGCCGCCCTTCTGCATCCTGAACGCCATGGTGCGGATGCTGTCGGCATTGAGCACGGACAACTGGCCGGCGTCGGCGGTGTACGCGCGACGGGCTTCCTCGAGGAAGTCTTCGACCTGGTCGATGTCGTAGCCCTGCTTCGACTTGCGGCTGCGGGGAAAAGTAGTGCTCACGAAACCATTGTGCCCTAGGGCCGCGCCCGATTCCTGACGGCTGGCCCTACGTGAAGATCAGGAACAGCGCGTACGCGACCGCTCCCGACAGCAGCGACGAGTCGAGCCGGTCGAGGAACCCGCCGTGTCCGGGAAGGAACGAACTGATGTCCTTGATGCCGAGGTCGCGCTTGATGAGCGACTCGGCGAGGTCGCCCGAGGTCGCCGTCAGCACCATCGCGAGGGCGAGAATGACGCCGACCCACCACGGCTGATGCAGCATGAAGATGGCGAGCAGGATGCCGGCGAGCAGTGCGGCAGCGACCGACCCCGCGAATCCCTCCCACGTCTTCTTGGGGCTGATGGTCGGTGCCATGAGGTGCTTGCCGAAGGCGAGGCCGCTCGCGTACGCGCCCGTGTCGACCGAGACGACGACGATGAGGAACGCGAGGGTCCACCACTGTCCGCCGTCCTGCGCGGTGAGCAGCACGGTGAACCCAGCCATGAAGGCGACGTAGATCATGATGAGCGCGCCCGCAGCGACATCCAGAAGAACATTCCTGGCGGATGCCCGCGCACTGGGCAGCACGAGCTCAACCAGCCGCCACACGCCGATGAGGGCGATGCCGCCGAGCGTGACCCACCAGTGGCCCTCGTCGAGCCAGTAGAACGTCGCCGGAACTACCGCGATTGCCGCGATCACTGTCGGCAGCCGCGGAACGTCGCGGCCAGACCACCGCAGCGCGGTCGCGAGCTCGTAGGCCACGAGCCCCACGAGCGCGCCCGCGAACACCATGTAGAGCTCTTTGACGATGAGAAGGCTGACGAGCAGCGATCCGCCGAGCACGAGGCCGACGGCAATCGCTCGCAGGAGGGGTCGACCGGTACGCGCGTTGATCTTGTCGTTCGCCGCGCGTGCCTGGGTCTCGAAGTCCGATGCCATTAGACCTCGAGCAACTCGGCTTCCTTCTTCTTCAGCGCGTCGTCGATCGCGTCAACGTGCTGCTTGGTCGCGGCGTCGAGATCCTTCTCGGCACGGGCGATTTCGTCTTCGCCGACCTCTTTGAGAGCATCGAGCTGCTCCTTGGCCTTGCGGCGGATGTTGCGGAGAGCCACGCGAGCCTGCTCGGCCTTGTCGCGCACGATCTTCACGAACTCGCGGCGGCGCTCCTCATTGAGCTCCGGCAGCGTCGCGCGGATGACGTTACCATCGTTGCCCACGCTCGCGCCCAGGTTTGCAGCACCGACGATGGCCTTCTCGATGTCTTTGAGGGCGCTCTTGTCGAACGGCGTGATGAGCAGGGTGCGTGCTTCCTGGTTGACCATGGAGGCCAGCTGCGCGAGCGGGGTGGGGGTGCCGTAGTAGTCAACGAGCACCTTCTGGAAGAGTGCGGGGTTGGCTCGACCCGTGCGTACGGTACCGAAGTCATCCTTAGCGGCTTCGAGGGCCTTGTGCATCTTCTCTTTGGCTTCGGCCAAAACGTCGCTGATCATGTTCTGAGTTTAGAGGGCAAGCAGTGCCACACCGACAAGCACGATGCCAGCGCCCACGAGTCGTTGCACCGGATTCGGCTCCCTGAACAGCAGCCACCCCGCGAGCCCCACCAGCACGACGCTCACCTCGCGCGCCGGCGCGACGACCGAGACGGGCGCGAGTTGCACGGCGAGCAGGATGAGGATGTACGCGAGCGGGCTGAGCACGCCGAACAGCAGCACGGCGATCCAGTGCTTCCGGGCCGTCGCGAGCGTCTCACGCGACCGCCGAAGTGCCGGGCCTGCCAGCAGGAGCAGCTGGAACACGACGCTGCCCCAGTACAGGCCCACCGGGGGCATCCCGCCGACCGTCACGGCAGAGGCATCCCACAGCGTGTAGATCGCAATCATCACGCCGACGACGAGGCCGTAGAGGATGCCCGTGCGGTTGTCGCGCGCCCGCGAGACCCCACCGGCGAACCCGATGACCATGACGCCGACCACGACCACGAGAGCGCCCGCGAGAGTGAGCCACCCCGGACGCTCCCCCAGCAGCGCGATCGCGAGCACGACGGCGAGCAGTGGACCGGTTCCCCGGGCGAGGGGGTAGACGACCGAGACATCCCCCAGTCGATAGCCCCGCTGGAGGGTGAGGAAGTAGACCACCTGAAGGGCGCCGCTCACCGCGGCCAGCGGCAGCCAGTGCCACAGGTTGGTGCCTTCGGCGACGAGCGAGGCGATGCCGAACGGGGCGAACACGACGGCGCCCACCACGAAGCCTGACCAGAAGAAGCCGGGGCCACTCGTTCCCGCGCGTTTGACTGCGACGTTCCAGGTCGCGTGTGCGACAGCCGCCGCGCCGACGAGGAGCGCTACGACCACGGGCTACTTGCTGACGAGCGTGCCGATGCGGTCGCCCCGGATGGCCTTCGTGAGGTTGCCCGCGGGCTCCATACCGAAGACGACCATGGGCATACCGTTGTCCATGCACAGGCTGAACGCCGTGGAGTCGACAACCTTGAGGCCCTGCACGAGCGCCTCCTGGTAGGTGATCTCGTCGATCTTCTTCGCCTTCGGATTGTGGCGCGGGTCGGAGTCGTACACGCCGTCGACGCCGTTCTTCGCGACGAGGACCACCTGGGCGTCGATCTCGAGGGCGCGCTGGGCCGCGACAGTGTCGGTGGAGAAGTACGGGAGGCCAGCACCGGCGCCGAAGATGACCACCCGGCCCTTCTCGAGGTGGCGCTCCGCGCGGCGCGGAATGTACGGCTCAGCGACCTGCGTCATCGAGATGGCCGATTGCACGCGCGTGGCGGCTCCGGCCTGCTCGAGGAAGTCCTGCAGCGCGAGCGCGTTCATGACCGTGCCGAGCATGCCCATGTAGTCGGCGCGGCCACGGTCCATGCCCCGCTGGCTGAGCTCTGCGCCGCGGAAGAAGTTGCCGCCACCGACGACAATCGCGATCTCGACCTCGGCGGATGCCGCGGCGATCTCCTTCGCGAGGGCGGAGACCACATCAGGGTTCACGCCGAGCGAACCTCCGCCGAAGGCCTCCCCGGAAAGCTTGAGGAGAACCCGTCTCTTACGTTCCGTCAATGGGTGCTCCTTCTCGCGCGTAACTCGTTACAGGCTACCGGCCCGCGCGGACGCCGCGCGCGCGACCTGGCTTCGGGCTCTCGCGCCTGCTTCGTTTCTCCGGAGTTTCCGCCCAGATGTCATCGAAGGAGGTAACCAGAGTGATCCGGGCGCTGTTCCTCCGGAAAAGCGATCGGGGACACCACAATTTCGGGCGCACGGATGCGCGGGCCGCGGCCCGCAGAGTCCGTCGTTACGGGCATCCGGACGCACGAAAGGGGGCCCGGGCGAACCCGGACCCCCTGTGACGTTGCTGTGCTTAGGCGCCGACCTTGAACCGGGCGAAGCCGGTCACGGTGAGTCCGGCATCCTTGACGACGCTGGAGACGCTGAGCTTGTTGTCGCGCGCGTAGTCCTGCTCGAGAAGGGCTACCTGCTTGAAGAACGCGCCAACCCGACCCTCGACGATCTTCGGAAGGGCAGCCTCGGGTTTGCCCTCGCCGCGGCTGATCTCCTCGACGATGCGACGTTCGTTCTCGACCTCAGACGCGGGGACATCCTCGCGGGCGAGGTACACGGGGTCGGCGAAGGAGATGTGCTGTGCAATGCTGCGAGCGGTCTCCGCGTCGTCACCCGAGTAGGCGAGCACAACGCCGACCTGCGGGGGCAGGTCTTTGTTTGTGCGGTGCAGGTAGATCGAGAACTTGTCGCCGGGGATGCGCACAACGCGGCGCAACTCCATCTTCTCGCCCAGGATCGCTGCCTCGTCGTCGATGATCGACGCGACGGTCTTGCCGTCGGCCTCGACCGCGAGCGCGGCTTCGAGCGTCTCGGCGCCGGAGTCGGCGAGCGCCGCAAGAACCACGTTGCCGAGCGCGACGAACTTGTCGCTCTTCGCAACGAAGTCGGTCTCGCACGCGAGCTCGATCATCGTCGTCGCGGTTGCGCTCTCGACCGCGGCGATGAGGCCCTCGCTCGTGGAGCGATCGGCACGCTTCGCGTTGCCCTTCGCACCCTTGAGACGCAGGATCTCAACGGCCTTCTCGAAGTCGCCTTCGGCCTCGACGAGAGCGTTCTTGGTGTCGACCATGCCGGTGCCGAGGCGCTCGCGCAGGGCCTTGATGTCAGCGAGACTGACGTCTGCCATTTGAGTGTCCTAACTCTTGCTGGTGAAAGTTGTTACTTGGCGGCCGCGGGCTTCTTGGGAGCAGCCTTGGCAGCGGGCTTCTTCTCGACGGGAGCCTTCTCAGACTCGGACGCCTCGGCCTCGATCTTGGCCTCGGTGACCTCGTCGGACTCGACGTGGTGCTCGGCGACGACGGCCTCGTCGGCAGCGGCCTCGTGCTCGGCGACCACGGCATCAGCGTCGTTCTCCTCGACGGGAACCTCGGCGGCGACGACCTCGGCGATAGCCGCGGCGTCGGGCGTGGTCGACTCGACCAGACCGTCAACGGCCTCGATCTTCTCGGCCTCGGTCGAGGGGGTTTCGGAAGCGGCGAGCAGCTCCGCTTCCCAGGCCGCGAGCGGCTCGACCTCTGTGCCGTCTTCGGGCTTCTGGTGGCGCTGGATGAGGCCCTCGGCAGCGGCATCCGCAATGATGCGGGTCAGCAGGCCGACGGAACGGATCGCGTCATCGTTACCCGGGATCGGGTACTGGACGTCGTCGGGGTCGCAGTTGGTGTCGAGAATCGCGATGACCGGGATGCCGAGCTTGTGCGCCTCGTCGATGGCGAGGTGCTCCTTCTTGGTGTCGACGATCCACACGGCAGACGGCGTCTTCGTGAGGTTGCGGATACCACCCAGGCTCTTCTGGAGCTTGATGAGCTCGCGCTTCTGGATGAGGAGTTCCTTCTTCGTGTACCCGCTCTTCGCGGTGTCGTCGAAGTCGACCTCCTCGAGCTCCTTCATGCGCGCGAGACGCTTGGAGACCGTCTGGAAGTTGGTGAGGAGGCCACCGAGCCAGCGCTGGTTGACGTACGGCTGGCCGACGCGCTGCGCCTGCTCCGCGATCGAACCCTGTGCCTGTTTCTTGGTGCCGACGAAGAGGATGGTGCCGCCGTGGGCGACCGTCTCCTTGACGTAGTCATAGGTCGCGTCGATGTGCTTGAGCGACTGCTGCAGGTCGATGATGTGGCTGCCCGAACGCTCGGTCAGGATGAAGCGCTTCATCTTCGGGTTCCAGCGACGGGTCTGGTGACCGAAGTGGACGCCGCTGTCGAGCAGCTGGCGGATTGTGACAACGGCCATGGCCGTGCTCCTTCTCGGCGCACACGCTTCTCATGAGCGCAGCGTGCGCCTATTCTCAGTTTTTTCCGCGCCGGTCGGCTCGGAACCTGGTGCCCTGGCACACTCCCGCACCGACTCGGTAAATAACTCCGACTCGGAGACTGATGGGAAGAGGCGGCCAATGCATACAAATGCACAGCGGGCACGCGTAGTCACCCGGATTGCTCCGAGCGCTTCGAAAATGATAGCACCGCTCCCCCCACACCGCTCGTCCCCGCGGTTTCCCACCCCCGCTGTTCGTCCTGGTGCGGGTTCTTCTCAACCCGCATGATTACGGGATGCCTCCCGCCCTGGCTCTCGTCGTCGCTCTCACGCTCGTGCCCCCCTGGGGCTGGCCCGTCGACCCTCCCCACTCTGTCGTGCGGCAGTACATCGCGCCGAAGACCCCGTACTCCGCCGGCCACCGCGGAGTCGATCTCGCGGCCCCCACCGGCACGGTCTACGCCCCCACCGACGGGGTTGTGCACTTTGCGGGGACGGTCGTGGATCGTCCGGTGCTGTCGATCGAGCACGCGGGCGGCGTGCTCACGAGCTACGAGCCCATCACGACGACGCTCATCGCGGGAGACCCGGTCGAGCGCGGGCAACTCATCGGCACGGTGCTGCCGGGGCACTGCGCATCCCCGTGCCTGCATTTCGGTGTGCGGGTACTCGGCGAGTACGCATCTCCGCTCGCGTGGCTGGGCGGAATCGAGCCCGCGATTCTGTTGCCGACTCGGCACACGCGACCTCAGAGAAATGTGAGCGCCCGCCACACACGGTCGAGAGTCACGGATCAGGGTTACTCTCGCTGCCCGCAGGCGGGCGCTCACCCTTCCCTCGGGAAGGGTTGATGCACCGCGCTCTTCCGCGAGCAGTAACCAACTGAATCGCGGTTAAGCGCATAACAGAATGTTATAAGGCTAGCTATACGCGAGCGAAAAGACCGCTGATACCGCGAAGGAGATGGAACCCGATCCTCCCGCCGCCGCCTTCGACGATGCGTACCGGGTTGCTCTGCGACCTCAGACACTGCTCGTGCAGGATGTCATTGGGCTGAGCAGACAGTTCGCGGCCGCGACCAGCAGGGCGATCGGGCTCAACGCGACCGACACCGCCGCGCTCGGCGAGGTCATGATGTCGGGACCGCAGAGCCCCACCGAACTTGCGAGGCGCCTCCAGGTCTCCACAGCCGCGGTCACCACGATCGTCGACCGGCTCGAAGCCGCCGGACACGTCACCCGCACGCAGAACCCCACCGACGGGCGCGGAGTTCTCGTGTCAGCGACACCGGAGTCGATCGATCGCGCTCTGCGCACGCTCATCCCGGTCGCGCGGGCCATCGACTCCGCGCTCGACCAGTTCGACGACGCCGAGAGGGCCGTCATCTCGCGATATCTCGAGTCGGTTGCCGCGCGGCAGCGTGACGCACTGCTCGAAACGTAGCCACCCACGCTCGCGTCGCCCCGGGCCGGAGCGCACGGATCGGTCCGTATCGCGGGAGCTGCTACGCCCGGGGGTGGGCCAGGCGGTAGCTCTCCTTGAGCCGCTCGGCCGAGACGTGCGTGTAGAGCTGGGTCGTGCCGAGACTCGCGTGGCCGAGCATCTCCTGTACCGCACGAAGGTCGGCTCCCCCATCGAGCAGGTGCGTGGCCGCGGTATGGCGGAAGGTGTGCGGGCCCGCCGGACCCGACCCGGGGACGGTCGCGAGCAATCCCGAGACGAGTTCGTAGACCGTGCGACTGGCGAGTCGGGCACCCCGCGCGCCCACGAAGAGCGGGGATGTCGCCGCGCGCTCCGCCGCAAGCGCCGGTCGGCCACGATCCATCCACGCCACGATCGCCTCGCGGGCGGGAACACCGAACGGCACAACCCGCTCCTTCGATCCCTTGCCGAGCACCCGCACCGTGAGGCGCCCGAGATCGACGTCGCCGACACCGAGGCCGGTGAGCTCGCTCACGCGGAGCGCCGAGGCGTACAGCAGTTCGACTATCGCGAGGTCGCGCAGGGCCACGGGGTCCTCGGTTTCCGCGCGCGTCGCTACCCTGGCGAGAACCGCGTCCATCGAGTCGCGCGAGAGCACGCGGGGCAGATGGTGATCGGATTTGGGTGCCTTGAGGCGCGCCCCGGCATCCGTCGACGTCGTTTTGGTGCGCAAGAGCCAGGACGTGAAGCTGCGCGCGGATGCGGCGCGGCGCGCGAGGGTCGACTTGGCGAGGCCGTCTTGCGAGGAGCGCCAGAGCCAGTCGCGCAACAGCTCGAGGTCGAGGTCGTCGGGTGCGGTCGCTCCGCGTGACGACGCGAACTCGACGAGCTGGGTGAGGTCGGAGCGGTACGAGCGCACAGTGTGCTCGCTGAACCCGCGGTCGACGGCGAGGTACGACGTGAAGTCGTCGACGGTGCGCTGGAGGTCCACGGAACCATCGTCGTGCACCTCGGGCCGGGCGGGCGCGAGCGCGGTAGCGTTTCGGCATGCCCATCGCCCTCATCACGGGAGCCAGTGCGGGTCTCGGCGCGGAATTCGCGCGCCAGCTCGCCGCCCTCGGCCACGATCTCGTGCTCGTCGCGCGGGACTCGGACCGGCTCGAGGCCCTCGCCGCCACGCTCAGCGTGCGCGTCCAAGTGCTCGCTGTCGACCTGCTGGATCCGGTCGCCGTCGCCCGCGTGGAGGCTCGCCTCGCCGCGACCGACTCACCCGTTGACTATCTCGTCAACAATGCCGGGTACGGGATGCCACGAGAGTTCGACGAGAACTCCGCCGACGAGGAGGCACGTCAACTCGAGCTGCTCGCGACCGTGCCGCTTCGACTCGCGCACGCCGCCCTCTCGCAGATGCTGCCTCGACGCTCCGGCCGCATCCTCACGGTTGCGAGCACAGCGGGGTTCGCGGGGTTGGGCACGTACAGCGCCGCAAAGTCATGGGCGCTTGTCTTCTCGCGGTGGGCGAACGCGTACTACCGCACGAGCGGAGTGATCGTCACGGCACTCGCCCCGGGGTTTGTGCGCACGGAGTTCCACGAGCGCATGGGCGTGCCGCGGGAATCCATGGCGCCCGCCTTCGCGTGGTTGGACGCCGAGCGCGTCGTGCGAGCGGCGCTTCGGGACGTCGAGCGGCGCAAAGCCGTGTCGATCCCGAGCCTGCGATACAAGACGCTCATCGGAATCATGCCGCTGCTCGGCCCCGTCATCCGCGTCGGAGTTGCGCGCCGGGGAACTGCCGCCCGGAGCTAGTTGCTGCTCTCCACTTCGCCGGCGTTGAACGACGAGTTCTTCGCCGAGAGCACTTCGAGCCGCTGCTCGTGCGTCATCGCCTCGATCTGAGCCCACGCCGCGGCCGGCTGACCGGTGATCTCGGTCGCGTCGCCCACCGGGATGATCGAGTGCACGACCTGCTCCTCGTATACATGCACGACGTTGACCGATTGCCCGAAGTCGACTCCCGACAGCAGCCGGTCTTCCGCGCTCAGGTCGAGCGTGTAGCAGGTGGCCGACGCGACGGACACGGGGATCCCGGCGAACGTGCTGTGCGTCGAGTAGTGCAAGTGCCCGGCGAGGATGGCGCGCACGTCCGTGCCTCGCAGAACCTCGGCGAGGCGAGGCTGATCCTGGAGCTCGAGGATTCCCATAGCTTCGAGAAGCGGGGTGGGGATCGGGGGGTGGTGGACCGCGAGGATCGTCCCGTGGGGCGCGGGGCTCGAGAGCACGTCGGCGAGCCAGCCCAGCTGGTCGTCGGTGACCGCGCCGTGGTGGTACCCGGGCACCGTCGTGTCGAACGAGATGATGCGCAACCCGTCGACGTCGTACACACGATCCTGCGGGGCATCCGACTCTTCGTCGAACAGCAGGCGGGAATAGTCGGGACGCTCGTCGTGGTTTCCCATGACCCAGATCACCTGGGCGTTCATCCGTGCCGCGGCGGGCTCAACGATCTCGCGCAATCGCACGTAAGCATCGGGCTCCCCGAGGTCGGCGAGGTCTCCCGTGAACACGATGGCCTGCGGCTTCGCTGTCGAACGCTCGAGCTGGGTGAGCGCCTGGCCGAGGTGCTCGATCGTGTTGACCTTGCCGTACAGGGGGCGCCCTCCCGCCAGCAGGTGGGTGTCGCTCACGTGGGCGATGACATGGGAAGCGGCGGGGTACTGGCCGAGTTGGATCACTCGACCAGCCTAGGGTCGACAGCACCCCGCGCCTATGGTTCACGGGGTGCCCCGCGTTTCGTCCAGCCGCGCTCGCGCGCGCGCACGATGCCCTCGACCTCGAGTCTCGCGAGCTCGGACTGCGTCTCGGCCACCGTGAGGCCCGAGCGTGCAGCGACGTCGTCCGGAGATCGCGGAACTCGCGTGCTCAGCGCATCGAGCACGCGAGTGTTCTCACGCGGTGCGAATTCGACGTCGTCAACCCCGATTCCGCCCGCCAGTTCGGCCATCTCTTCGGCCGTCGTGACCAGAATTGCCCGACCATCGCGGACGAGCCTGTGACATCCAGCCGAGGCCGCACTCGTGACGGGCCCCGGCACGGCACCCACGGGCTTGCCCGCATCGTTCGCGTGATGAGCTGTATTGAGGGACCCCGAGCGCCATCCTGCTTCGAGAACAACGGTCGCGAGACTCGAGGCCGCGATCAACCTGTTTCGTTGGAGGAACCTCCAGCGAGTGGGAGCGGATCCGCACGGGAGCTCTGACGCGACGAGCCCGTGTTCCACGATCCTGGTGAGGAGGGCGTCGTGCCCGCTCGGGTAGAAGCGGTCGACTCCCCCGGCGAGGAACGCGATCGTATCGCCGCGGCTCGCCAGAGCCGCCCGGTGAGCCATGCCGTCGATGCCGTAAGCGGCACCCGAGACTATGGCGAAACCACGATCGACCAGCCCTGCTGATGCTTCCATGGTGACGTGCTCGCCGTAGCCCGTCGCGGCTCGGGCGCCGACGAGCGCGATCGATCTCGAGAGGGCTGCGAGCGACTCCTCACGGCCACGGGTCCACAGGGCGAGCGGCCCGTGGCGCTGCAGGTCCGCGAAGCCGATCGGCCAGGACTCGTCACCGGGAACCCTCAGCTGCGCGCCGTAGCGCGCCGCCTGCCGGAGCCACTGGAGGATCGTGGCCTGGTTGAGCCGGGGCATCCACCGATCGAGCGCCTGTCGGGCGTCTGCAACCGACAGGTCGTCGCCGGCGAGCGTCTCGGCTGGCTGGTGCTCGACCAGAGCAGCGAGAGCCGACGCAGCCCCGAACCGTTCGACGAGAAGCCCCGCGACACCGTCACCGGGTTCGGCCAGTCCCGACCAGGCGGCTCGCGCGAATCGGTTCTCGATCTGGTCGCGATCGAGTTCGCCCGGCGAGACGGCGCGCACGAGCTGTGCGGCCTCGGCCTCTTTGAATCCGAACATGGTCATGTTGAGATCGCCCTCCTCAGGTACAGCGCTTGGTTCATGTGATCGACGTTCGGTCGTGGCGCCCCCGCCAGGTCGGCGATGGTCCACGCAACCCGCAGCACGCGGTCGTAGCCGCGCATGGTGACGCCGCCGCGTTCGAGAGCTCGGTCGAGGGATGCTGTCACCGATCTCCCGAGGCGGGCAGCAGGGCCGCGCAACCATGCGCCCGGAACCTGGGAGTTGAGGGTCCACGGTGTCCCGCCCAGTCGTTCACCGGCCATGGATCGTGCCGCCGCTACGAGCGACCGAGCTTGGGCACTCGTCATCCGTGCGGTCTCCCCCGACATGCGCAGCTGCGCCGCCGTGATGCGTTGCACCCTGAACTGGATGTCGATGCGGTCGAGCAGCGGTCCGGAGAGCCGACCGACGTACCGGCGCCGCGAGTGCGGCGGGCACGTGCACTCGGAGTCTTTCGCACCGTACTGCCCGCACGGGCACGGGTTGGCGGCCATGATGAGCTGGAACTTGCCGGGGAAGTGCGCGACGGCGTTCGCGCGGTGGATGCTGATCACCCCGGATTCGAGAGGCTGCCGCAGTGCGTCGAGCACGGAGCTCGGAAACTCCGGCGCCTCGTCGAGGAAGAGGACGCCGTGCGAGGCGCGCGCTGCAGCTCCCGGGCGGATCTGCCCGCTGCCGCCACCGACGAGCGAGGCTGCCGTCGCGGTGTGGTGCGGAGCCTCGAACGGCGGTCGCGACGAGAGCGCAGAGCCCACGGGCATCCCGGAGAGGGATCGCAGCGAGCTCACCTCGAGGGCCGCGTCGGCGTCGAGGTCGGGAAGCAGGCCGGGGAGACGGGACGCGAGCATTGTCTTGCCCGCTCCCGGCGGGCCGAGGAGGAAGACGTGGTGGCCGCCCGCGGCCGCGACGAGCATCGCCTCGACCGCGTCATGGCTGCCAACAATGTCGGCGAGGTCGGGCTCGTGATCGTGATCGTCGAGCGAAGCCGGGGCAGGGGCAGGGCGCAGGATGGGTTCGATGACCTCTGGCTCGAACTCTCCGCCGTGCCAGATCACGGCGTCGCGCAGCGAGACGACCGGGATGACCCGCATCCCGGGCACCAGCGCGGCCTCGTCTGCGTTGCCGGTCGGCACCATGACGGTCTCGAAGCCCGCGCGAGACGCCGCGAGTACAGCGGGCAGGATTCCGTCGATCGGTCGAAGCCGCCCGTCGAGCCCGAGCTCGCCGAGGTGGAGTACTCGCCCGATCGAGTCCGCGCTCACGGTCTCGGCCGCGGCGAGCGCCGCGAGCGCGATGCCCAGGTCGAAGCCCGAGCCCTGCTTGGGTAGCGCGGCGGGCGACAGGTTGACCGTGATCTTGCGCCCTGGCAGGCCGCATCCGGAATTCGTCGCTGCGGACCGCACGCGATCTTTCGCCTCCCCGAGGGCCGCGTCGGGCAGCCCGATGAGAACGAACGCGGGGAGGTTGCTCGAGATGTCGGCCTCGATCTCGACTACCGCTCCGCGCAAGCCGAGCAAAGACACCGACCACGTGCGCCCGATCGGCATCAGAACACCCTCTCCAGGTGCTCGACTACGATCTCGCCGTCGCGTGGCGCGATCACTCCGACGGCGTCGATGCGGATGTGCGACGTCACCCCCGGATGCGCGAGGCACCACGCGCCAGCGAGCCGCCTCAGCCGCGCGAGCTTGCGCGGCGTGATCGCTTCGAGAGGATGCCCGTACGCCACGCTCGACCGCGTCTTGACCTCCACGAACACGAGTTCGTCGCGATCCCGCGCGACGAGGTCGATCTCCCCCTGCGTGCAGCGCCAGTTCCGCTCGACGATCGTGAGCCCGGACGCCACGAGGTGCCGTGCCGCGATCGCTTCACCCCTGCGCCCGAGGGCGTCCTTTGCTGCCATGGGTCAAGGGTGGCGAGCGGGCATCCTTTGAAACCCGAGCCAAGGGCATCTGTGACCCCGGGGAGAAGTCGCTCAGTGGGGAGGACTCGCCACGATCATCCCTGCCGCGCGGATCATCTGCCGGAACTACTCGTCGAGCGCGAGTTCCTTCGGGAGCTCGAGCTCCTTGGCGCTCAGCTCCTCCACATTGACGTCCTTGAACGTCAGCACGCGCACCGACTTCACGAAGCGGTCGGAACGGTACACGTCCCACACCCACACATCGTTCATCGTGAGTTCGAAGTAGAAATCGTGTTCGGTGTCCTGGCGAACCAGGTCGACCTCGTTGGCCAGGTAGAACCGGCGCTCGGTCTCGACAACGTAGCGGAACTGGCTTACGACGTCCCGGTACTCCCGGTACAGCGCAAGCTCGACCTCCCGGTCGTAGTCTTCGAACTCGTCTTCATCCATGCTGCGATAAGTCTAAGCGCTGCGTTCGTGCAACCACGTGTGGCGGTGAAGTTCGCTCGCACCCTGCCGCTCGATGGCTGCATAGTGCTCGGTCGAGCCGTAGCCCTTGTTGCCCGTCCAGCCGTACCCCGGGATCACGGCATCCGCGTCGATCATCAACCGGTCACGGTGCACCTTGGCGATCACGGATGCTGCGGCCACCGACGCGCAGTCGCGGTCGGCCTTCACGCGGGTGCGCACCCTGGGCGGCTTCGAGAGGCCAGGGGTGAGCCAATCGTGTGAGCCGTCGAGCAGTACGACGCTGTCGTGGATCGCGAGCCCGGTCTCGTGCAACTCCATGAGTGCGCGACGACCCGCAAGGGCGAGCGCGGCGATGATGCCGATCGCATCCACCTCGAGGGCGGAGGCGAGCCCGACCGCGGAGAAGTGCGACCACTCCTGCGCGAGCGGCGAGAGTTCTTCACGGCGCTTCTCGCTCAGCATCTTCGAGTCGCGCAAGCCAGCGGGATGCTTGCCGATGCCGACACCCACGACGGAGAGCCCCACCGCAACCGGGCCGGCAATCGCACCGCGACCGACCTCGTCGCACCCGATCACGTACTTGATTCCCTCACGGTGCATGGACCGCTCGAGACGCAGGGTGGGGTCAGCGACGGTCACGTTGTTGATCTCACTGTGGCTCGGTGGCGTCCACGTCGTGGAAGGTCACGGGGTAGTTGTCGAGCCAGGTCCAGCGGTCAACGGGCCAGCTGATGAGCAGGGCGCGGCCGACGACGTTGTCGATGGGAACGAACCCGCCGGTCGGATCATCCCGGTGATACGCCGAGTCGGCAGAGTTGTAGCGGTTGTCGCCCATGACCCACAGCTTGTCTTCGGGCACGGTGACCTCGAAGTCGTCGCGCGTGGCCTTGGTGATGTCCGGCGGGAGGTTGATGTACGGCTCCTCGAGAGGCACGCCGTTGACCGTGAGCTGGCCGAAGTCGTTGCAGCACACCACGGTGTCACCGGGCAGGCCGATGACACGCTTGATGAGGTGATCGTTGCTGTCGGGGGCGCTCAGGCCGACGAAGGCGAGCATCGCGTCGACGGCGCCGACGAACCAGTTGACGGGCTCGTCGATCGTCGGGGTGAGCCAGCCGCCCGGATCCCTGAAAACTAGGACATCGCCGTGCTCGATCGGCATGAGTTTGGGCTCGAGCTGGTTGACGATGATGCGGTCATCGATGTGGAGGGTTTCCTCCATCGACGACGACGGAATGTAGAACGACCTGATCAGGAACGTCTTGATGAGGAACGAGATCAGCAGCGCAGCCAGGAAGATGAGCAGGATGTCGCGGAGGAAGATCTTCCAGCCGCGCTTCTGCTGAGACTTCGGTGCACGGACGGGCTTATTGCCTGCGTCCGCGTCGTATTCCGTGCGATATGTCACTTAAACCCCTGAGCTCCCAGCAAGCATAAGCGGGCTGGGAGCTCAGTAAAGTCGCGAAACACCCGCCTGCGGCGGAGCTCGCTAACAAGCGCTAGAAGTCGCGCTTCTCCTTGATCTTGGCCTTCTTGCCGCGCAGACCGCGCAGGTAGTAGAGCTTCGCGCGACGCACATCACCGCGGGTGACGAGCTCGATGTGGTCGATGATCGGGGAGTGCACGGGGAACGTACGCTCGACGCCAACCTGGAAGCTCACCTTGCGAACCGTGAAGGTCTCGCGGACTCCCTCACCGGAGCGGCCGATCACGACGCCCTGGAACACCTGGATACGCGCCCGCGTACCTTCGATGATGCTCACGTGCACCTTGACGTTGTCGCCGGCGCGGAAGTCGGGGATGTTGTCTTTGAGGGATGCTGCATCGACGCTGTCGAGGATGTGCATGGAATTTCGCTCTCTGCGCCCGCCACAGGTCGAACGCGTGCTTATCGATGATGAAAGAATGGAGTGTGCGCCAGGGTAATGAACCGGAACCCCTGTGGCAGAGCCGTCACGCTGGCACGAACGGCAATTCTCGCACAGAACCACCGCGCGATGCCACTCAGGAAGCTCCTAGCCCCACCAAGCCATCTTCTGGGTGCATCCACCACGAAAGCAGAGCACTACACAATGACTGACAAAACGGACTTCGTCCCGGCATCCGTCCGAACGGAGCCCGTGCAACAACGCAGCACCGACCGCATCACGAGCCTCCTCGATGCCGCTGCCGACCTGATCGACCAGAACGGCATCGACGGCCTTACGACGAGCGACGTCGCCACCCGCTCCGGCTCGTCGGTGGGTGTCGTCTACCGCTACTTCCCCAATATCCAGTCGCTCCTGCGAGCGCTCGCCTCCCGCAACATGGAGAAGTTCACGGACCGCATCTTCGGTGCCATGAGTGAGGAGCCCGAAGGCTGGATGGACGCGATGAACGCCGCGATCGACGGCTACGTCGACCTGCTGCGCGGTGAGCCCGGATTCCGCGCCCTCGGCTTCGGCGACGTGATCGACAAGCGCTTCATCCAGCCCGACCGCTCGAACAACTCGGTGCTCGCCAAAGAGTTCACCGAGCTCTTCACTCGCAAGTACGGACTCCTCCCCTCCGAAGACCTCTCCATCGACCTCGAGATCATCATCGAGATCGCCGACGCGCTCCTGCATCGAGCCTTCCTCTACGAGCGCAACGGTGACGAGCGCTTCATCGCCAAACTCCGCACTATCGTGTTCGAGTACATGAGCAAGCACGAGGTGCTTCCCTCGTGATCGAGCTGCGCACCCCTGCCGAGATCGACCGGATGCGTGCTGCCGGAACGTTCGTCGCGAGCGTGCTCGAGGCGACCGCCGCGGCATCCGTGGTCGGGGCCAACCTGCTCGACATCGACAAGCTTGCCCACGACATGATCCGCAAGGCCGGCGCGGAGAGCTGCTACATCGACTACCACCCTTCGTTCGGCGCGTCCCCGTTCGGCAAGGTGCTCTGCACCTCGGTCAACGACGGAGCCCTGCACGGCCTGCCGCACAACTACACGCTGCGGGACGGTGACCTGCTCTCGCTCGACTTCGCGGCCTCGGTCGACGGCTGGGTTGCCGACTCCGCAATCACGATCGCGGTCGGGACCCCGCGTGATGAGGACCTCAAGCTCATCGACACCACCTCACGCGCGCTCGACGCGGGGATCGCTGCCGCCGTCGTGGGCAACAGGATCGGCGACATCTCGGCAGCGATCGGTGATGTCGCGCACGCGGCGGGCTACAGCGTGAACACCGATTTCGGCGGCCACGGAGTCGGTCGCACTATGCACGGCGACCCGCACATTCCCAATGACGGCCGGCCAGGACGAGGGCTACCGCTACGCGCGGGCCTCGTGTTCGCGATCGAGCCCTGGTTCATGATCGGCACCGACCGCATCTTCACCGACCTGGACGGCTGGACCCTCCGCAGCGCCGACGGCTCGCGCGCCGCGCATTTCGAGCATACGGTCGCGGTGACGGACAACGGCCCCGTGGTGCTGAGCGCGCGCACGTCAGACTGATGTCGACGGGCTCAATCCGCTAGGAGATCGGGGCGCCGCGCCCGCGTGCGCTCGAGCTGCTGCTCGTGCCGCCAGGCCGCAATCGCGCCGTGGTTGCCGCTCAGCAGAACCGGCGGCACCTCGTGGCCGCGCCACTGCGCGGGCTTGGTGTAGCTCGGATACTCGAGCAGTCCGCCCTCGTGGCTCTCCTCGTCGAGGCTCGCCGCGTTGCCGATGACCCCGGGAACCAGCCGGCCGACGGCCTCGATCATCGCCATGACGGCGACCTCTCCCCCGTTGAGCACGTAGTCGCCGAGGCTGATCTCGCGCACGCGCGCGACGGTTCCCGCGTGGTCGATCACGCGCTGGTCGATGCCCTCGTAGCGTCCGCACGCGAACACGAGGTGCGGTTCGAGCGCGAGTTCGCGTGCTGTGGCCTGCGTGAACCGCTCCCCTGCGGGTGACGGGAACACGACTACCGACTCCGGCGTGACGACGGCGTCGAGCGCTTCACCCCACGGCTCCGGACGCATGACCATGCCCGCGCCACCACCGTAGGGCGTGTCATCCACAGTCCGGTGCCTGTCGTTCGTGAAGTCACGCAGGTCGTGTACGCCGACGTCGATGAGGCCCGACTGGCGGGCCTTGCCGAGCAGCGAGACGTCGAGCACGCCGAAGAACTCCGGGAAGATCGTGACGATGTCGATGCGCACGGCTACTCCTCGGTCGAACCTTCGGCCGCGGCCTCCGGCTCGGCAGGCTCGTCATCCGCCACTTCCTCGAACAGGCCGAGCGGCGGGGTCACGGTCATGGTGCCAGCCTTGATATCGACGGATGCCACGATCGCTTTCACGAATGGAACGAGCACGTCACCCGAGCTCGTCGCGACCGTGAGCAGGTCCTGGGCCGGGAAGTGGTCGATCTGCGAGACCGTTCCGACCTCGACGCCGTCACGGACGACCTTCAGCCCGACGAGCTGGTGGTCGAACCACGCGTCTTCCTCATCTGAATCCTGCGTGAGGTCCTGATCGATCCAGAGGATCGCCTTGATGAGGGTCTCGGCCGCCGAGCGGTCATTCACGTCCTTGAAGAACGCGACGGGCTGGGCGTTGTAGAACTTGAGCTCGATGAGCTCGAGCTTCTTGCCGTGCCAGTCCGAACTCGTCGGAACCTGCAGTGAGAACGTCGCGCCCGGAGTGAAACGCTTCTCGGGTGCGTCGGTGTAGAGCTCGACCTTGATCGCGCCCTTGAGTCCGTGTGCCTTGGTCAGCCGTCCCACGCGCAGCTGCGTGTGGGACGGCTGAGGAGCCTTTGGCTCTGCCAAGGTCTAGTAGTCGGTGTCGACCACGTCGACGCGCACCTTGCGGCCGTCGGCGAGAGCCGAGACCAGGGTGCGAAGCGCCTTCGCGGTGCGACCGGCGCGACCGATGACGCGACCGAGGTCTTCGGGATGCACGCGCACCTCGAGTACCTCTCCGCGCTGGGAGTTCTTGGCCACGACCTGCACCTGGTCAGGGTGATCGACGATCCCCTTGACCAGGTGTTCGAGAGCGGGAGCGAGCAACGCCTAGGCCTTGTCGGCGTCGGCAGCGGCCTCAGCGGCGGGAGCCTCTTCGACAGCACCGTCAGAGACGACGGGAGCTGCGACAGCCTCAGCAGGGGTCTCGACGACCTCCTCAGCGGGGGCCTCCTTCGCCTCTTCAACAGGCACAGCTGCTACTGGCTTCTCCGACTTGGGCTTGAGAACCGGCTTCTTCTTGTCGTCGGCCTGGAAGACTTCCTTGGCTTCCTTGGTCTTGACTGTGCTCTTGGCGTTCTTGTCGCCCTTGAAGATTCCCCAGTCGCCCGTGAGCTTGAGGAGTGCCTCGACCTGCGGGCTCGGCTGCGCGCCGACGCTCAGCCAGTACTGCGCACGCTCGGAGTTGACCTCGATGAACGAGGGCTCTTCGGTCGGGTGGTACTTGCCGATCTCTTCGATCGAGCGGCCGTCGCGCTTGGCGCGAGCATCGGCAACGACGATGCGGTAGTACGGTGCACGGATCTTGCCCATGCGCTTGAGACGAATCTTTACAGCCACAATTCTCCTGAAATCAATGTGTTGGTGGCGAACCGCTAGCCGTGAGCGTGGGGGCACACTCGGCACAAAAGCTCTGAGGGAATCCGTCGCGCCAGATTAGAGGGTCGGCACGAAAGGACTCGACTGGCTATTCTGCCACGTATTCGGCCGGTTCGGGAACTCGCGCGCGTCGACGCGACAGCGCGACGCCCACGAGGCACACCGCACCGCCCACAACGGCAAGCACGGCGGGCACCTCGTGGAAGACGAGAACACCCATGACAATCGCGAGCGGAGGCACGATGTAGGTCGAGACGCCGAGCTGTCCGGCGGGCATTCGCGAGAGCGCGTAGGCCCAGGTGCTGAAGGCGAGCGCGGTGGGGATGGCGCCGAGGTAGAGCATTCCGAGGATGCCCTGGGGCGGGGCATCCGCGAAATCACGCACGAGATCGCCCGCGAACGGAAGGCACGCGACCATGCCGATGGCGCAGCCGAGCCACGTCACCTGAGCGTTCGGGAGCCGCGTGAGTGCCGGCTTCTGCAGCAGCACCCCCGCCGCGTAGGTCACCGCCGCGACGAGGGCGAGGATGACCCCCGTACCGTCGCCGAGTTGGGATGTGCCCGTCGAAAAACCGATCAGCACGACCCCCAGGAACGCGACGCCCGCGCCGATCGCCAGCCACTTCGGAATGCCCTCGCGCAGGAACACGCCGGCCCCGAGCGCGATGAGGATCGGGCCGATGTTGACGATCATGGCTGTCGTGCCCGCATCGAGCGTGTGCTCTGCCGTGTTGAGGGCGACGTTGTACGCGCCGAACCAGAGCACGCCGAACCCGATGATCTGCAGCCACTCGCGGCGGTGGGGCGCGACCCACTTACGGCCGATGAGCACCACGATGCCGAGCAGCACCGTGCCCACCAGGAGGCGACCGAGGGCGAGAGCTCCGCCCGAGAAGTAGGGGCCGGTGCCGCGGATGACGATGAACGCGCTCGCCCACGCGAGGATCGTGACACCGATCGCGACAATTGTTAGCGAGCTCGGGCCGAGTGGAGTGGTTCTGGTGTTCACGTGCCCACGTTAGCGACGGCCCCCGACCGTCACGGCCTTGCGGGGACGCGATGGCCGAAAGCCGCCGAAACTATGGCAGGACTAGCTGTTACGCGCGTCGCGCCAGGCGAGCCAGCGCTTGACGGGCCCGAGGTCGTAGTCGGGGCCCGTGATCCCGAGCGTGAACAGGGTCACGCCGAGCTCGAGCAGCGCCTCGGCGTCGGCCTCCGTGCGGTCGCGCAGTTCGTTCGACAGTTCGATCTGACTCACATCGCGGCCGACCGCCTCGCCGTGCTCCGCGAGGATGCCGAGCTTGCGCTGCAAGTCTGCCGGGGCGGTGAAGCTGTGCCAGATGTCGGCGTGCTGCGCGACGATGCGGAGGGTCTTCTTCTCCCCGCCGCCACCGATGAGCACGGGGATCTTCCGCAGCGGGGCGGGGTTCAACTTCGCCCAGCGCGCCTCGATGCGAGGCATGGCCTCGGCGAGGGCATCCAGTCGCTGGCCTGCCGTGCCGAACTCGTAGCCGTATTCGTCGTAGTCGCGCTCGAACCAGCCCGAGCCGGTGCCGAAGATGAAGCGACCGCCGTTTCCTGAATGGGCACTGATGTGGTCGAGGGTGCGGGCCATGTCGGCCTGCAGGTCGGGGTTGCGGTACGTGTTGCAGTTGACGAGCGTGCCGAACTCGACGCGGCTCGTGAGCTCTGCCCACGAGCCCAGTTCGGTCCAGGCCTCGAAGTGCAGGCCATCCTTCTCGCCGCTGAGCGGGAAGAAGTGATCCCAGTTGAAGAGGATGTCGACCCCGAGCTGCTCGAGTTCACGCACGGTATCGCGCACTTTCGGGTAGAGCGCGTGCTGGGGCTGGACCTGGACACCGAGACGGAGCGGACGAGAAGTCATGCTTCCACCCTACGGTCGGCGGCTCGCCGTTCCTGCCACGGCGGCGTCCTCGGACGCTCACCGCGTGTAGGACGCGTGAGCGGCATGCAACGCAACACCGCCCCACGCTCCTCGGGGGCGACATGAAGGAGATCTCGAGGGGGGTTCGGCCCGGCATCCCGGTCGAATGCTGGGCGAGCGCCCGCGATCTCCTGCATTTCGTACCGCCGGTGTTGCACGCGCGGCCGAGCGCGGCTACGCCGCGCGGCCTACACGCGGTGAGCGTTTCGGGGTGGCGGGCGGGGGGCGAGAGGCTCGGCTAGCGACCGAGGAACTTCTGCAGCGACGCGAGCTCTTCTTCCGACGGTCCGCCGGGCTTGGAGCCGAGGCCGAACCCCGAGCCGGCCGCGGCGGCAGGCTTGAGGGATTCCCCGGACGCGAGCGCGGCGTTCTCCGCCGCACGCTTGGCTGGGTTGCCCGACTTCGAGCCCTTCTTCTTCTGCTGCACCTTCGGGCCGCCGAACTTCTGACCGGGAATCGGTCCCATCCCTGGGATCTGCGGGGTGCCGCCGCGCGCGACCGTCTTCATCATCTTCGCGGCCTGCTCGAAGCGGTTGACGAGCGCGTTGACCTCGGTCACTGTCGTGCCCGATCCGCGCGCGATGCGAACCCGGCGGGAACCGTTGAGCACCTTGGGCACCCGGCGCTCCTGCAGCGTCATCGACTGGATGATCGCCTCGGTGCGGGTGATCTCCGACTCGTCGAAGTTCTCGAGCTGCTCGCGCATGCCCTTCGCACCGGGAAGCATCCCGAGCATGTTCTTGATCGAGCCCATGTTCTTGAGCTGCTGCATCTGCCCGAGGAAGTCTTCGAGGGTGAAGGTGTCTGTCGCGAACTTCTCCGCAACCTTCTTCGCCTCATCCTCATCGAAGTTCTTCTGGGCCTGCTCGATCAGGGTGAGGATGTCACCGAGATCGAGGATGCGGCTCGCCATGCGGTCGGGGTGGAATGGCTCGAAATCGTCGAGGCCCTCACCCGTCGACGCGAACATGATCGGGCGGCCGGTGACCGACGCGACGGAGAGTGCAGCGCCGCCGCGGGCGTCGCCGTCGAGCTTGGAGAGCACGACGCCGGTGAAGTCCACACCCTCCTGGAAGGCGCGGGCGGTCGTGACGGCATCCTGGCCGATCATCGCGTCGATGACGAAGAGCACCTCGTCCGGATCGATCGCCTTGCGGATGTTCGCCGCCTGCTTCATGAGCTCGGCATCGACGCCAAGGCGGCCGGCGGTATCGACGATGACGACGTCGTACTGCTTCTGCTTCGCGAACTTGAGCGCGTCTTTCGCGACCTTGACCGGGTCGCCCTTGCCGTTGCCGGGTTCGGGAGCGTAGACGGGAACTCCCGCCTGCTCCCCCACGACCTGCAGCTGCGTGACGGCGTTGGGGCGCTGGAGGTCGGCGGCGACGAGCAGGGGCGTGTGGTTGTCGGCGGCGAGCCACTTCGCGAGCTTGCCCGCGAGGGTCGTCTTACCCGCACCCTGGAGGCCCGCGAGCATGATGACCGTCGGCGGCTGCTTGGCGAACTGGATGCGCCTGGCCTGCCCACCCAGGATCGTGACGAGTTCGTCGTTGACGATCTGCACGACCTGCTGTGCGGGGTTGAGGGCTTTGGAGACCTCATCGCCGAGGGCACGATCACGCACACGACCCGTGAAGTCTTTGACGACCTCGAGCGCGACGTCGGCATCGAGCAGGGCTCGGCGGATCTCGCGGACGGTTCCGTCGATATCGGCGGGGCTGAGCTTGCCCTTACCGCGCAGGTTCTTGAACGTATCGGCGAGGCGATCCGTAAGGTTTCCGAAAATGGCCATGGTGCAGACAGTTTAACTGGCAACCTGAGACCTATGGCTCTTCTCGTACGCATCGGCGATGCTTCCCCGTCCGTCCCCACCTCCGCGTGGGTCGCCCCCAACGCGACGCTCGTCGGTTCGGTAACCCTCGCGGACCGCGCGAGCGTGTTCTACGGGGCCGTACTGCGGGCCGATGTCGACTCCATCACGCTGGGCGAAGGCTCGAACATCCAGGACAATGTCGTCGTGCACTGCGACGCCGGCAAGCCCACGACGATCGGTGCGATGGTGAGCGTCGGGCACGGCGCGATCCTGCACGGATGCACGATCGAAGACGGCACCCTCATCGGCATGGGAGCAACTGTGCTCAACCTCGCGGTGATCGGGGCCGGATCCCTCGTGGCAGCGGGCGCCGTCGTGCTCGAGGGCACGATCGTGCCGCCGGGGTCACTCGTCGCCGGCGTACCCGCGAAGGTGCGGCGCGAGCTCACGGAAGAGGAGCGGGCGGGCATCCGGGAGAACGCTGCCCGGTACCTCGGCTACACCGAGGTGCACCGCGGCGCCGCGGAGGAGACGTTCAGCTAGCCGACGAGACCCTGCACGAACACGTGCGGGGTGAAGCCCGTGAGATCACCGATGCCCTCACCCTGGCCGACGAGCTTGATCGGGATACCCGTGCGTTCCTGCACCGCGAGCACGAAGCCGCCCTTGGCCGAACCGTCGAGCTTGGTGAGCACGAGGCCGGTGACTCCGGCGTGCTCGATGAACGCCTCAGCCTGCGAGAGACCGTTCTGGCCGGTGGTCGCGTCGAGCACGAGGAGCACCTCAGCGATCTCGACCTGCTTCTCCAGTACGCGACGGATCTTGCCGAGTTCATCCATGAGGCCACTCTTGGTCTGCAGGCGACCGGCGGTGTCGATGAGCACGATCTCGATACCTTCGCGCTGCGCGCGCTCGACGGTCTGGAATGCCACGGACGCCGGATCCTGCCCCTGCTGCTGCGGCTTCACGATCTCAGCCCCCCCGCGCTCGGCCCAGGTGGCGAGCTGCTCGACCGCGGCGGCGCGGAACGTGTCTGCTGCCCCCACCACGACCGTGCGGCCGTAGCCCGTGAGGAACTTCGCGAACTTCCCGATCGTGGTGGTCTTGCCCACGCCGTTGACTCCCACAACGAGAACGACCGCGGGTCGCGCGCTCAGGTGCAGCGTGGGGTCGAGGCGCGCGAGCCGCTCCTCGAGGGTCTCGCGCAGCATGCGCTTGAGGTCGGCCGGATCCGTAGTGCGGTACTTCGCGACGTCGGCCCGCAACTGTTCGACAACGGAGTCGGTGATGTCGGGGCCGAAGTCGGCCGAAATGAGGGCGTCTTCGAGGTCATCCCAGGTCTGCTCGTCGATCGTCGCGCGGGAGAACATGCCCTTCAGGGCGGAGGAGAGAGACCAGCTGGGAGCCATGCAGACAGGCTACCGCCGCGCCCCGGCCCAACCTGCGCGACAGCGCGCCTCGGCGCGAGTTGCGCCAAATCGGCCATACCGACGCCAAACTTGCCCGATTTGGCGCAACTCGGGGCCGCAACAGGGACCGTCCTAACTTACCCTCTCGGCATTGACGCGCTGGCCGACCACGGCGCTGATGCCGTCGGCGCGCATGCTCACGCCGTAGAGTGCGTCGGCGATCTCCATCGTGCGCTTCTGGTGCGTGATGACGATGAGCTGCGAGGTCTGGCGCAGGTCCTGGAAGATCGTGAGCAAGCGGCCGAGGTTTGCGTCGTCGAGCGCCGCCTCGACCTCGTCCATGATGTAGAACGGGCTGGGGCGCGCCTTGAAGATCGCGATGAGCAGCGCGACGGCCGCGAGACTCCGCTCGCCGCCCGACAGCAGGGACAGGCGCTCGATCTTCTTGCCGGCGGGCTTCACCGTGACCTCGATTCCCGTGGTGAGCATGTTCTCGGGGTCGGTGAGGTGGATGCTGCCCGTTCCGCCGGGGAACAGGATCGGGAAGACCTGGTTGAACGCGGCCTTGGTGTCTTCGAAGGCGCTGCCGAAGATGTCCTGCATCTTCTCGTCGATCTCGTCGATGATCGTGAGCAGGTCTTTGCGGGTGTTCGTGAGGTCGGTGAGCTGCTCGGTCAGGAACTTGTGGCGCTGCTCGAGCGCCTCGAACTCCTCGAGCGCGAGCGGGTTGACCCGGCCGAGCTGGGCGAGCTTGCGCTCCGCGGCGGCGAGGCGGGCCTGCTGCTCGATGCGGACGAAGGGCTTCGTCGAAAGCGCAGGAGAAACAGCGTCCTCGTCGTCGATCGGATCGGAATCGGCGCCCTCGGCGCGAATGTCCTGCGTTTTCGACGCGGCGTCATCGGGCACCGGCTCCTCGGGGCCGTACTCCGCGACGAGCACATCCTCGACGAGGCCGAGCTCCTCGCCCGCTCGCTCGAGGAGCGTCGAGAGGTGCAGCTTCTTCTCGTAGATCTGCATCTCGAGTCCGTGCACGTTCTCGCTGATCGCGAAGAGCCGTTCGCGCAGCGAACTCTCCTCGCGGCGCAGGGTCGCGAGTTCTTCGTTCTGCTGGCTGCGCTCGCTCTCACGCGACGCGAGCTTCACGCGCGCCTCCGAGACCGACCGGTCAACGGCGTCGAGCACCGCAGGGAGAGCGGCGATGACCTGGTTGGCTGCCGCGACCTGGCGCTGGCGGATGACCGTGAGCCTGGCCTGCTCCTCGGCGGCCTCGCGCTCGGCGATGAGCTGCTGCGCGAGGGTGTCGGCTCGCGCACGTTCCGCGCGCACTCGTTCGCGGATCGTCTCGAGCTGGATGCGCAGCTCGAGCTCGGCGGCGCGCGCCGTCTCGACCTCGGCGAGAACGCCGTCGCGAGCCGAGGCATCCAGCATCGGGCGCGGAGCGGACTCGAAAGCTGAGCGATCGCCGCGGGCCTTGTCGACCACGAGGTCGGCCTCGCGCACCGATTCGTACGAGACCTCGACGGCGGCGGAGAGCCTCTCCCATTCCGCCTGCGCTGCCTCGAGTTGAATACGGAAGCGCGAGAGCTGCTCTGACTGGGCGGCGAGGGCCGCGTCGTACTCCCGGAGGGCGGAGAGGGCTGCCGTGGCATCCGTCTTCGCGGTCTCGAGCGCGCCGCGCTTCTCCGCGAGAGCAAACGTGGTGCGCTCGATCTGGGTGGTCACGGTCGCGAGCTTGACGGCGGCCGCATCGCGTTCGGCGACGAGTTCGACGCGCGAGCGCTTGGCACCCGAACCGCCGCGCAGCACGAACCTCGTGAGCACGTCGCCCTGCTTCGTCACGAATGTGGCGTCGCCGATCGACTGGTAGGCGGATCGAGCGCTGTCGAGATCCTCAGCGATGTACACGCCCGCGAGCAGCCCGAGCACTCCGCCGGGCGCCGTCACGACATCGGCTGCCGCCCGCACGCCGGCAACCGGTGTCGATGCCGGTGCCGTGCCATCGGCAACGACGACCTCGACGCGGCCGAAGTCCTTGGCAGCCGACTCGGCGAGCGCGTCGAATGCAGACGACGCGGAGTCGGCGAGCACGGCATCGGCGAGCGAACCGAGGGCAGCGGCGATGGCCGCCTCGAAGCCCGGCTCGATCTTGACGTGTTCGGCGACGAGGCCACGGATGCCCGACAGCTTGGCACCCACGAGGGCGCTCGAGCCGTCCTTCTGGTCGACCGCGAGCGACAGAGCCGAATTGCGGGCGGCGAGGGCATCGCGCTCGCGCTCGGCGGCGTGGAGGTCATCCCGCAGCCCCTCGATCTCGGCCTGCAGCGTCGCGACCACAGCCTCGGCAACCTCGTACGCGGCATCGAGCGACCCGTCACCCTCGATGCTCGTGGCTGCGACGGCTTCGAGTGCGACGAACTCGGTGCGCGTGGCATCCCGGCGCTGCTCGGCCTGTTCGAGGGCGTTCTGCTGTCGCAGCAGTTCGCCTCGCGCTGCCGCGAGCTTCGACTGCGCGACATCGACACGTGAAGCGAGGCCCGCCAGTTCGAGTTCGTGACGGGAGACGAGGGCGCTCTGCGCGGAGATCTCCTCGTCGAGGGAATCGAGGGATGCCTTTGCCGTGGCGGTCGCGGCGGCGGCAAGCCCCACTGACTCTTCAGCCTCGGAGACACCCGCCGCGAGGCGGTCGGCTTCGTCGCGGGCTTCCTGCACCGAGGCCTGGCTGATCGTGGATCCGATGCTCGGCCCATCGCCCTGCTGCCCGAGCAGCGCGAGCCGCTGGTTGGCTAACGTGTAGAGGTTGCGCAGGCGTTCCTGCGCGGACTCGAGCCCGAAGGCCGTGCGGCGCGCGAGGTCGACAGCGTCGCCAACCTGGGCCTGCTCGAGGCGCCCCTCGCGAAGCTTGTTCTGGTCGAGCTGTTCCTGCAACACGATGCGCTCGGTCTTGCGCTCCGACTCGCTGCGGCTGAAGTCGGTGATCGCTGCACGCAGTTCGACAACCTCGTCGGCGAGCAGGCGAGCGCGGGCATCCCGCACGATCGAGGCGATGGATGCCGCCTCCTTCGCGATCTCGGCCTGCTGGCCGAGCGGCTTCAGCTGGCGGCGAATCTCACCCGCGAGGTCGGAGAGTCGCGTGAGGTTCGCCTGCATCGCGTCGAGCTTGCGAAGCGTCTTCTCCTTGCGGCGACGGTGCTTGAGGATTCCCGCGGCCTCTTCGATGAAGCCGCGCCTGTCCTCCGGCGATGCGTGCAGCACCGCGTCGAGCTGGCCCTGCCCGACGATGACGTGCATCTCCCGACCGAGCCCGGAATCGGAGAGCAACTCCTGCACGTCGAGCAGGCGGCACTGATCGCCGTTGATCGCGTACTCGCTGCCGCCGTTGCGGAAGAGCGTGCGGCTGATCGTCACCTCGGAGTACTCGATCGGCAGCGCGCCGTCGGCATTGTCGATGGTGAGGATGACCTCGGCGCGGCCGAGCGGACCCTTCGTCGCGGTCCCCGCGAAGATGACGTCCTCCATCTTGCCGCCGCGGAGGGTCTTCGCGCCCTGCTCGCCCATGACCCAGGCGAGGGCATCCACAACGTTCGACTTGCCGGAACCGTTCGGGCCGACGACGCACGTGACGCCCTGCTCGAAGGCGAAAGTGGTTGGCTGCGCGAAGGACTTGAACCCCTTCAGGGTCAGGCTCTTCAGGTACAAGGCGCTGCCCCTCCATTCGCGTGATGTTCGCTCAAAGGTACCCGACTGGCGCACCTAACGGTTCCGTCTCGATCGGTTGACAGCCGCGGAGCCAGTTGTATTCTGGTCGGCTGCTCAACGACGGCATCGAATCCACCGGATCCCCCAAGGAGCGGACCGCCATGGCCGAGTTCACGATCGACGAACTGTCGATCCCCGATCTCCCCGGCGAGCGCATCCCCTCCCCCACCGGGTTCGGTTCGATCTCCGCCGACCACCCCGACGTGCGGTTCCTGCAGAAACGCGGCTACCGGCTCGAACAGATCGAGCGACTGAGCAGGCTCGCGCTACCGGTCAACGGAGTCGAAGCGCTGGTCATCGCCGCCCAGGAGCGCAGCGGCCCCGACTACCTGCCGCACTACTGGATCGCTCGCACCCCCGAGCGATGGCAGGGCGACCTCGCGAACCTGCTCACCCACATGAGCACGGATGCCCCGAGCGCCGGCCTCGAAGAACCCGAAGACGTCTGGACCGTCGAGCGCGTCATCGAATCCGACAGCCGGATGGGTTCACGCCCTCGGTACACCGTGGTGATCGAGCACCTCCGGACCGGACACCTCGTCGGCTTCAGCAAGCTCTCCGTGCCCGCCCAGACCCATCGAGCGGTCGACCAGTACGGCACCCTCGTGCTCAAGGAGCACCGCGGGCACGCCCTCGGCATGCTCATGAAGGTCGGTAACATCGCGCATCTCCAGCGGTGAAGCCCGGCCATCCGTCGATCATGACCTTCAACGCCGAGGAGAACAGGCACATGCTGGACGTGAACGAGGCTGTCGGGTTCGTGCCGGTGGCCAACGAGAGCGCGTGGCGAAAGGACCTTCCGTGAGTCTCAGCCCGCCGTGCAGTTCTGCCACGCATCGCTCGACTGGATGCGCTCGGCGACGGCCTGGGTCTTCGTCCCGTAGCCGCCGTCGAGGGCGGTCTGCGCGATGTCCTTCGCGAGGTGGCTGCGATCGGACTGGTCGGCGTTCCGCAGTTCGACGAGGTCGCTCTTGAGCTCGTCGGGCAGCTGCGCGATCGCGGCGATGCGGTGGCTGCGGAGCTTCTCGGCTCCCGCCTGCACCCCGGGGCCGTAGTCGCCGGTGAGGGCGCCATCACGGATCTCTTTCGCGGCATCCTTGCGATCGGCTGGGTCGAGCCCCCTCAGGGAGTGGAGATCGCCCCGCAGATCGGCGGGGAGTTTGAGCCAGACGTGCAGCAGGTGCTCTCCGAACTGGCAGTCGCTCGCAGAAGTGACGGGAGCGGCGTTGACGGAGGCAGCGGAGGCGGCTACCGCTCCCGTTGCGAGCATGGCCGTCGTGATGGCTGCGGTGGCGATGATGCGGAGATTCATGATCGTTCCTTTCGGTTGGTCAATCGGTGTGGGTCCACAATCCGACTGCCGTGTTCGAGCGGCGTGCGGCGAATGTTCGAGCCGTGTAAACCTCTCGTCTGGCGGGTCCAGGGATGCACTTGAATGGGCACATGGTGGATGGACGCGGTCTCGTGGTGGTGGTGGAGGACGAGCCATCCATCGCCGATGTCGAACGCCTCTACCTCGTGCAGGCCGGCTACGGAGTGCACGTCGAGCGCGACGGGATCGCCGGCCTCGCCGCGATCCGCCGCCTGCATCCGGTAGCGATCGTGCTCGATGTCGGCCTGCCCGGCCTGGACGGAATCGAACTCTGCCGCGCCCTGCGCGCCGACGGCGACTGGACCCCCGTGATCTTCGTGACGGCGCGAGACGACGAGGTCGACCGGGTACTCGGCCTCGAACTCGGCGCCGACGACTACCTCACCAAGCCGTTCTCGCCGCGAGAACTCGTCGCCCGCATCAAAGGCATCCTCCGTCGCCAGGACGGCCCCGGCACCGCGCCCGTGCTCACCGTGGGCACCGTCGTGCTTGACCCAGGTCGGCGCACGGTGACAGCGGACGGCAGGGATGCCCAGCTCACGACCACGGAGTTCGACCTGCTGGCCAAGCTCATGTCCGCCCCCGGTCAGGTCTTCTCGCGCGAACAGTTGCTTTCGAGCGTGTGGGGGCAAGCGGACTACGGCGGCGGCCGCACCGTCGACGTGCACATCGCGCAGGTGCGCGCGAAACTCGGTGACCCGAACCCCATCCGCACGGTCCGCGGCGTCGGATACACGGCATCATGAGGTCACTGCGCGCCCGCGTGACCATCGTCACGGTTCTGGTCTCCGTGATCGCGGTGGTCGTGACCGGGCTCATCTCACTCCAGCTCGCGCGCTCGACGCTCAACGACGACACCCGCGATCAGCTCGCCGCCCAGGCCGACATCCTCGCAACGCTCCCCCGGCTCGCCTCGGCCGCCGAACTCGCGGACAAGGCGAGCCTCGCTCTCGGCGGCACCGAGGTCGCGCTCGTCAGGGACGGCACCGCGACCGGTGACGCCGCGGTGTACGTGGATGCTGTGATCCTCGCGAAACTCGCGGCGGGCGAGCAGGTCTCGGCGACGCGGCGTGGCGGTTCCGGTCTCGTGATGGTCGAGGCGCGTCCAGGTAAGAACGGCGACTCGATGGTTCTTGCCCTGCCCCTCACGAGCGTGGATCGCGCCGTGGGGAAGGCGAGCACGCGCATCCTCATCGCCCTGGGTGTGGGGCTCGTCGTCGCCATCGCGGGGGCGACGCTGCTCGCGCGGCGGCTCTCGAAGCCCCTCGTCGATACCGCGGCGGCGGCACGGCGTCTCGCCTCCGGCCAGCGAGGAGTCTCGATGCCCGCCGCCACGACTACCGAGATCGCGGATGTCGCGGCAGCGCTCGCGGCTCTTGACTCCGCTCTGGCGGCCTCGGAGGGGCGGCAGCGCGAGTTCCTGCTCTCGATCTCCCACGAGCTCAGAACCCCGCTCACCGCCGTGCGTGGCTACGCCGAGGCGCTCGCTGACGGACTCGTCGACGACACCGCGCAGGTCGGCCGCACGCTCGTCACCGAAACCGAGCGGCTCGACAGCTTCGTGCGCGACCTGCTCGAGCTCGCGCGGCTCGAGGCCGACGACTTCAGCATCAACCACGCGCCAGTCGACCTCGCGGGCCTTGCGTCCGACGTCGTCGCCGCGTGGTCGGGTCGAGCGGCGACCCTCGGCGTCACGCTCACCGCCTCTGGTGGGGGCGCAGCCGACACGGATGCCCGCCGCCTGCGGCAGGTTCTCGACGGGCTCGTCGAGAACGCCCTCCGTGCGGGCGGGAACACGGTCACGCTCCTCGTTTCCGCGCACGAGATCTCGGTGCTCGACGACGGACCCGGCCTCGACGCGAGCGACCTCGCTCCCGCGTTCGAACGCGGTGCGCTGCACGCTCGGTACCGGGACATCCGGCCGGTCGGTACCGGGCTCGGGCTCTCGATCGCGGCGCGACTGGTGCAGCGCCTTGGCGGCACGATCGCGGCGGGCAACCGGCCGGAGGGCGGCGCGGCGTTCACCGTGACGGTGGGGTAGACCTCAGCGCACGCGCTGGCACCGCGGGCAGAAGTGCGACCCGCGGTTCATGAACTGCTCACGCACGATCGGCCTGCCGCAGCGCGGGCACGGCTCACCCTGCTGGCCGTAGGCGTTGAGCGAGTGGGCGAAGTAGCCGGACTGTCCGTTCACGTTCAGGTACTGCGCGTCGAAGCTCGTGCCGCCCTCGGCGAGCGCCTTCGTGAGCACCGTGCGCACCTCGGCGAGCAGGGCATTCGCGCGCGTCCGGCCGAGCGTCGCTGTCGGCTGGTCGTAGTGGATCTCCGCCGCCCACAGTGACTCGTCGGCGTAGATGTTGCCAACCCCGCTGATCAGCGTCTGGTCGAGCAGGGCGCGCTTGATCGTGGTGTTCTTCCTCGACAGGCGCGCGAGGAACGTCGCGTCGTCGAAGCGCTCGTCGAGGGGGTCACGTGCGATGTGGGCCACGGACGCGGGCACGAGCTGCAGTGGCTGGTCGGACGTGGGCACGAGCGTGTCGATGGCCATCGAGCCAAAGATCCGCTGGTCGACGAAGTTGAGGCGCAGCGGCCCGTGCGCGGGATGCGCGAGCTCGAGCCGGATGCGCGTGCGGAGGTCATCCGTGTCCCGGTCACGCAACAGCACCTGCCCACTCATGCCGAGGTGGAGGACGAGCACCTCAGCTCCGCCGTCGAGCGGGATCCACATGAACTTGCCACGGCGCTCGGGAGCGAGCATCCGGCGCCCGGTGAGCCTGTCGATGAAGTCTTCGCTCGGCCCCGGGTGCCGACGCAGCGAACGCTCGTCGTAGACGACCACGGATGCCACGGTCGCCCCGGTCACGGCGGGCTCGAGGCCGGCGCGAATGACCTCGACCTCGGGTAGTTCAGGCACGGGTCAGGCCGGCGTGGTGGAGAGTTGCGTCCAGGCGTCGAGCGCCGCAGCCATTTCTGCCTGCTTCTTGCTCGAGCCGTCGCCCGTCGCGATCTCGACCTTGCCGAGGAGGACCGTGGCGTGGAACCGCTTGGAGTGATCGGGACCGCTATCGCTCACCTGGTAGTTGGGCAGGCCGCGCCCGAGGCGTGCTGCAAGCTCCTGCAGGCTCGTCTTGGGATCCATCGACGCCCCGAACCGCTCGGGATTGTCCATGAGCGGAACTATGAGGTGCAGCACGAGTGCCGTTGCCTTCTCGCCACCGAGGGAGATGTAGGCGGCGCCGATGATCGCCTCGACGGTGTCGGCGAGAATAGACGACTTGTCGCGGCCGCCCGTGAGCTCCTCGCCCTTGCCGAGGCGCACATACGCTCCGAGGCCGATAGCCCGAGCGACCTCAGCGAGGGCAACGCTCGAGACGAGGCTTGCGCGACGCTTGGCCAACTCGCCCTCATCGAGGGTCGGGTTGTCGTTGTAGAGCATGACGGTGACAGCCTGCCCGAGGATCGAATCCCCCAGGAACTCGAGTCGCTCGTTGTGGGCAAGGCCACCGTTCTCGTACGCGAACGATCGATGCGTCAGCGCCAGTTCGAGCAATCCGGGGTCAATGGAGACCCCGAGCACTGCGGTCAGCGAATCAGCGTCGGCCGGGATTGACGCTTCGCCCGAAGGGCGAGCCATCAGCTCAGACGTCGGCGACCTTACGGCCCTTGTACTCCATGTACAGGGGGGTGCCGGCGGAATCCTCGACGACCTTCGCGCGGTGCGGAAGGCTGTACGTGGTCTTGCCGTTCTCGATGGTCTTGACGAGCGTGGGGGCGGTGGCCTTCCACTGGGCGCGGCGCATGCGGGTGGAGGCCCGCGACATCTTGCGCTTCGGTACTGCCATGGTTATCTCTTCTCTGTGTTGTCTAAGTCGACGGTGCTGTCTAAACCCTCTAGCCCGGCAAGCGCCGCCCACCGCGGATCGACGGGAGCTTCATGCTCGTGACCCGGGTTGTCCAGAAGCCGCACCCCACACTCTGGGCACAGGCCGAGGCAATCTTCCTGACAGACCGGTTGGAACGGTAGCGACAAGACCACCGCATCCCTGACCACGGGTTCCAGGTCGACGTGATCGTCGTGAACCATGTAGTCAAAAGCTTCGTCGAAAGAATACGCGAAAAGCTCCTGGAATTCGACCTCGACGGGAACCTTCACGTCGATCAGGCACCGCACGCACTCCCCTTCGGCCACGGTTTCGACGGAGACCGAGGTCAGAATGCCATCGTGAAGGGACTCGAGGCGGGCCTCGACGTGCACGTTCGTGCCCTGGCGAACGCCGATCACGGCGTTGCCGAAGCCTTCGGGCTCGGCGACGTCGAGCGACTTCTCGCGCATCTCGCCGGGTCGGTGCATGAGGTCGTAGACCGGAACGCTGTAGGGGGTCTGGATGTGATGTGACACGAGGGACAATCCTACCTTCTGGGTGGCGTCGGCGTCGGCTCGGGCCGCTGGCTCCCGCACCCTCATCGTCGATGCTCACCGCGTGTAGGACGTTAGCGGGAACCAAGGGCGTCCTACACACGGTGAGCGTCCGCGCCCCGCGGCATCCTTGCCCGGCACTCTTCCCGACCGGAGGTGGAGGAGTACCCGGAAGTAGGCGAGGGCTGCGGTGCTCGAGCCCTACACCTACAGCGCAGCCTCGACCTCGGTGAACGCCTCGTCGTAGATCGCGAGCGCCTGGGCTATCTCGTCGGCAGTCACGATGCACGGCGGCACCACGTGGATGCGGTTGTCTGCAGTGAACGGCAGCAGACCGCGATCCATGAGCGCCTTCTTGAGTTGCAGGATGACGCCACCGGAGACCGGCTGGCGCGACTCGCGCTCGTCGACCAGATCGAGGGCCCAGAACACTCCAAGGCCTCGCACGTCACCGATGAGCTCGTGCTTATCCGCGAGCTCTGCGAGCCCGGGCGCGAGATGGTCGGTGCCGATGGTCTTCGCGTTCTCGATGACCTTGTCGTCGGTCATCGCGTCGATCGCACCCACGATTGAGGCCATCGCGAGCGGGTGGCCCGAGTAGGTGAGTCCGCCGGGGAAGACCTGTGACTCGAACACGTTGGCGATCGACTCGGAGATGAGCACGCCGCCCACCGGCACGTAGCCGGAGTTGACGCCCTTCGCGAAGGTCACGAGGTCGGGCACGACGCCGCCATCGATTCCCTGCCAGGCGAACCACTCCCCAGTGCGACCGAAGCCGCACATGACCTCGTCGAAGATCAGGACGATGCCGTACTTGTCGCACAGCGTGCGCACGCCCCGCAGGTAGCCGGGCGGGGGCACGAGCACGCCCGCGGTGCCGGGCACGGTCTCGAGGAGGATCGCCGCGATTCCCGTGGGACCCTCCGACTGGATGACGCGCTCGAGGTGATGCAGGGCGCGCTCGCTCTCCTCCTCGGGCGATGAGGCCCAGAACTCAGAGCGGTAGAGGAACGGTCCGAAGAAGTGGGCGTGGCCCCGCGAGTACTCGTTGGGAACACGGCGCCAGTCACCGGTCGCCACGACTGCGGCGCCCGTGTTTCCGTGGTAGCTGCGATAGGTCGAGAGCACCTTGTCGCGGCCGGTCGTGAGCCGAGCCATCCGGATCGCATTCTCGTTGGCGTCGGCACCACCGTTGGTGAAGAACACCTTGCCGAACGGACCGCCGGCCCTGGAGATGATGCGTTTGGCCGCTTCACCGCGCGCGAGGTTGCCGTGCGCGGGAGCGACGGTCGCCAGCACGTCGGCCTGCGCCTTGATCGCGCCGATGACCGCTGGATGCTGGTGGCCGAGATTCGTGTTGACGAGCTGGCTGGCGAAGTCGAGGTAGTGCTTGCCGTCGAAGTCCCACACCGTGCTGCCGGAGCCGCCCGCGATCACGAACGGGGTGAGGGCTCCCTGGGCTGACCAGGAGTGGAAGACGTGTGCGCGGTCCAGGTCGTAAGCGAGCTGGCCGTCTGAGCTGTTCAGAGACGCGGGGTTCAGGTCTGGCATGTGGTTCTTTCCTGCGAGGGGTGGAGCGGGGTCGATCCGAACCGACCGACCCCGCTCACTGTATTCCAGCTTTGTTGACGACCCTACTGGCCGCCCTCGGTGAGGGTGACATCGATCGGCGTGTACGCACCATCGACCACGACACCGTCAGCGGCGAGCTCGTCGAGCGCTTTCTGGATGTACGTGTTCGAGTACGCGGACTTGGCCGGCTCCGCCGTGATGAGGTGCAGGCCGTCCTGGTTGACCGCGGCAAGCGCGCCCTTGACCGTCTTGTCCCACGCCGACTTGTCGACGATGCCGAAGTCTCCGCCCGTCCAGATGAGCTTGTTGACCTCGTTCATCTGCCACAACTGGTGCACGGGACCGACCGGGAAGGCGGCCTCGGCGTTGATTGCGGCGTCGTAGGTGATCTTCGCCGCATCTTCGGGGTTGTCGCGGGCGAAGATCCAGCCCTTCGTGACCGCCTTGAGGAAGCGGACTGCCGCGTCAGCGTAGGCCGGGTCTTCGAGGCGAGCCGTGTCGGCCCAGATCGCGTCCTGGAGCATGGCACCCGCGGTGTCTTCGTAGGAGACGACATCGAAGTCCTCGGGCTGGTAGAGCTTGCCCGTTTCGGGGTTCACGACCTCGAGGATCTGCGCCCACTCGTTGTAGGTCATCGCCTGTGCTGCGTCGACGTCACCGTCCAGGAGCGCATTCATGCTGAAGTCCTGGGTGGTGATCGAAACCGACGTCGAGTCGAGTCCGTCCGCAGCCATTGCCGCGAAGATCTCCCACTCGTTACCGAAGCCCCACGAGCCGATGCGCTTGCCTTCGAAGCCGGCAACATCGCTCACGCCGTCACCCTTGAACGACACCTGCAGGGTGCCGGACTTCTGGTAGACCTGCGCGATGTCGGTGAGCTCGGCACCCGTTGCCTCGAGGGTGCCGAGAACCTTGGGAACCCACGCGATCGCGAAATCGACGTCACCCGCGACGAGAGCATCCTGCGGCACGATGTCGCCACCGGAGGGGATGATGTCGACTGTGTCGAAACCCTCCTCTTCGAAGTAGCCCTGATCGAGCGCGACGTAGTAGCCCGCGAACTGCGCCTGCGGCAGCCACTGGAGCTGGAGCTTGATCGAGGTGATCGGTTCGAAGTCACCTGACGACGAGTCGGGCGCGGGAGCCGGGGCGGAGCACGCGGCGAGGGCGATGGCCGTTGCGGCGGCGACGGACGCGACGGTGAGGCTGCGTCTGATGCTGTGTCTCATGCTGTTCCTTTCGATGGATGGTGCGGGATGTCGGTCAGACCGACGCTCGCCTCGTCACGAGCCGCTCAAGAAGCGACGTGACGAGGAAGAGGATGAGACCGATGGCAATACCACCGGCCACATAGGCGAAAGCGAGGGCTGCGTGCCCCGACTTGGCGTAGCTCGCGATCGCCGTGCCGATGCCGTCGGCGGGGCCGCCGAAGTATTCGGCGACGAGAGCAGCGATCACGGCGATCGAACTCGCGATGCGAAGACCGGTCATGAGATAGGGCAGGGCGGTCGGCAGGGTCAGCACGCGGAAGGTCTGGAAGCCACTCGCACCCGAGGCCCTGAGCACGTCACGGTGCACCGGACGCGTCTGCCGCAGCCCGCGCAGCACGTTGACGAAGACCGGCACGAACGCGGCGATCGCCGCGACGTACTGGCGCCCGAATTGGCTCGACGCCCCGAACATGGTGTTGAGGATCGGGGTGATCGCCACGATCGGGACGACGGCGATCGCCGCGACGAGCGGAGCGAGCATTCCGTCGATGGGTCGGAACGTCGCCGCGAGGGCCGCCAGCGCGATCGCCACGATCGATCCGAACGCGAGGCCCAGGAGCGCGTTGGTCGAGGTGATGCCCATGTCTTCGAGGATGATGTCGGCGTGCAGCGAGATCTCGGTGATGATCGCGACGGGGCTCGGCAGCGCCCTGGGCGCCGCGTGCAGCACATCGACCACGAGAATCCAGGCGAGAAGGATGACCACGCCCACCGTGATCGGCGCGACGACCCGCACCCAGGCCGGCATCGGACGCACAGCGTCCCCGTATGAACTCATCGCTCGTTCGCCCGCTCGACCGGTGTTCCGTGGAGGGCTTCGCGCACCGCGGTCACGCGCTCGAAGTACTCCGGGGATTCCCGCAGCGCTTCGTCCCGCGTGTCGCCCAGCCCGGTGGGCAGGATGTCGGTGATGCGGCCCGGCCGCGGACTCATGACGACCACACGGTCGGAGAGGAACACCGCCTCGGGAATCGAGTGCGTCACGAAGACGACTGCGGCGCCGGTCTCCGCGGCGATGCGCGTGAGCTCGCCCTGCAGGTACTCGCGGGTCATCTCGTCGAGGGCTCCGAAGGGCTCATCCATGAGAAGCAGCCGCGGCTGTTCGGCGAGCGCGCGCGCGATCGCGACACGCTGCTGCATGCCGCCCGAGAGCTGGTCGGGGTACCGGTCGACGAAGTCGGAAAGACCCACGAGCTCGGCGAGCTCGGCGATGCGCGCCGCCCGCGCCGCGCGGCCCATGCCGTGCAGCTCGAGCGGGAGTCCGATGTTGCCCGCGACTGTGCGCCACGGCAGAAGCCCCGCCTGCTGGAACGCGATTCCGTAGTCCTGGTCGATGCGCGCCTGCCGGGCGGGCTTGCCGAAGATCTCGAGTTGCCCCGCCGACGCGCTGTCGAGGTCGGCGATGAGGCGCAGAAGCGTCGATTTGCCGCAGCCGGACGGGCCGATGAGCGAGACGAACTCGCCAGCGTCAACAGTGAGTTCGACCCCGGTGAGCGCGACGACGTCGCCGGCCTTCGTGGGGAAGACCTTGTCGACTCCTGTGGCTCTGACGGCGAGCTGGGTGTCGCTCATACGGTTGCCTCTCCCCTGCGATAGTTCCTGAGCGCGATGCCGACGAGCGCGACCGAGCCGGCTGCGACGAGTCCGAGCGCGATCGACCCGAAGGTCGGGCCCCACGGTGCTGCCGGGTCACTCGAGCCCTGCCCTGCGAGCTGGATGAGCATCCGACCGATGCCACCGCGCATGCCGATCGAGACCTCGGCGACTACCGCGCCGACGACGGCGTTCGCCGCCGCGAGCCGGAGCGCAGGGAGCAGGTGCGGCACGGCGGCGGGAAGCCGCAGGCGCAACAGCGTCGCCCAGTACCCGGCGGCGTAGGTGCGCATGAGGTCGAGATGGATGCGGTCGGGCGCGTCGAGGCCGCGAAGAACTCCCACGGCCACGGGGAAGAACGCGAGGTATGACGCGATCACCGCGACGGAGAGCCACTGCGGCCAGGGCGTTCCCCCGCGGTCGATCTGCGTGCCGATGCTCGCCACCAGCGGCGCGAAGGCGATGAGGGGCACGGTCTGGCTCACGACGATCCAGGGCAGGAGCCCCCATTCGGCGAGGCGCCAGCGCTGCATGACGAGGCCGAGCAGGGCTCCGACCGAGACTCCGATGAGCCAACCGACCGCGGCGATGCCGAGCGTGGTCAGTGCCGCCGTGACGACGGGAACGATGAGCGCCGGGGTATCCCCACCGCTCGCCGACTGGAAGAGGCGGGCGACCATGTCCCAGATGTGCGGCATGGCGCGGTCGTTCGTGCGCGGCAGCAGCATGACGCCCGAGCCGGTCTGGCCCGCGACGGCGCCGACGACGAAGCCCTCGGCCGGTCCGAGGAACTTGTACAGCTCCCAGCCCACGAGGATCGCGAGCACGCCGAGCACGCCCCACCCGAGTGCCGACCTCTTACGATTCATGCTTTCGCAACGATGTGTTCACGCAGGGCGGGCATGACGGTTTCCCCATACACGCGGAGGGTTTCTTCCTTGTTGTCGTGCTGGAGGTAGCCCGCGAACTGGTCGACGCCCAGCTCTTTGAGGGCCTTGAGCTTCTCGATGTGCTGTTCCGCGGTGCCGAGCACGCAGAACCGATCGACGATCTCGTCGGGCACGAAGTCGGCGTGCGTGTTACCCGCGAGGCCGTGCTGGTTGTAGTCGTAGCCCTCGCGCGCCTTGATGTAGTCGGTGAGCGCCTTGGGAACGTTGGAACCCTCCCCGTACTTCGCGACGATGTCGGCCACGTGGTTGCCCACCATGCCGCCGAACCAGCGGGTCTGGTTGCGCATGTGCTCAACATCGGTGCCGATGTACATTGGGGCTGCCACGCAGAACTTGATAGACATCGGGTCACGGCCGACCTTCTCCGCGGCATCCCGAACCGTCTTGATCATCCACTCGGCGATGTCGAGGTCGGCGAGCTGCAGGATGAAACCGTCGCCCACCTCGCCCGTGAGCTTGAGCGCGAGCGGGCCGTAGGCCGCCACCCACACCTCGACCTGCGATCCCTTCGACCAGGGAAACTGCAGTTGCGCTCCGTTGTACTCGACCGACCGCGAGTTCGCGAGCTCGCGAATCACGTGGATCGACTCTCGCAGCGTCTTGAGCGTCGTGGGCGCGCCGTTCGTGACGCGCACCGCCGAGTCGCCGCGGCCGATGCCGATCACCGTGCGGTTGCCGTACATCTCGTTCAAAGTGGCGAACACGGATGCCGTGACCGTCCAGTCACGAGTTGCCGGGTTCGTCACCATCGGTCCGACGATGACGCGGTTCGTTTCGGCCAGGATCGCGCTGTAGATGACGTACGGCTCCTGCCAGAGCAGGTGCGAGTCGAACGTCCACACGTACTCGAAGCCGTACTGCTCGGCGAGCTTCGCGAGGTGAACCGTGCGCGAGGCTGGCGGGTTGGTCTGGAGGACTGCTCCGAATTCCATGTGGTGGGTCCTTAGGTTGGCGCTGGCTTAGATCAGGTACTGCGAGAGGCCGCGCTTGAAGTACTTGCCGTCGCCCTTGGCGCCGAGGTACTGGTTGTCATCGACGATGACCTTGCCGCAGGAGATGACTGTATCGACGTGGCCGTCGATCTCGTAGCCCTCCCACGCTGAGTAGTCCATGTTCATGTGATGAGTCTTCGCTTTGCCCGTTTCAGGCATACCGATCGACGTGTGGCCGTTCGGGTCGTAGATCACCACGTCGCCATCGGCACCGGGCTGGATGACGCCCTTCTTGCCGTACATGCCGAACATCCGAGCGGGAGTCGTCGAGGTCAGTTCCACCCAGCGGGGAAGCGAGATCTGGCCGTCGACGACGCCCTGGTACATGAGATCCATGCGGTGTTCGACCGAACCGATGCCGTTCGGGATCTTCGCGAAGTTGCCGATTCCCATCTCTTTCTGGCCCTTCATGCAGAATGGGCAGTGGTCTGTCGAGACCATCTGGATGTCGTTGGTGCGCAATGACTGCCACATGTGGTGCTGGTGTCCCTCCGCCCGCGATCGCAAGGGGGTCGAGCAGACCCACTTGGCGCCCTCGAAGCTTCCCCATTCGTCAGAACTGGCGCCGAGGTTCTCCTCGAGCGACAGGTAGAGGTACTGCGGGCAGGTCTCGCCGAACACGTTCTGGCCGTTGTCGCGCGCGGTGGCGATCTGGTCGACCGCCTGCTTCGCGCTCACGTGCACGACGTAGAGCGGGGCTCCGGTGAGGTTGGCGAGCATGATCGCGCGGTGGGTCGCCTCCTCCTCCGCCTGCCAGGGGCGTGTGAGCCCGTGGTAGTACGGCGAAGTGTTCCCCGCGGCGAGCGCCTGCTCGACGAGAAGGTCGATGACGCTGCCGTTCTCGGCGTGCATCATCATCATCGCGCCAGTCTCGGCGCCCTTCTGCATGGCCTTGACGATCTGGCCGTCGTCGGAGAGGAACACTCCTTTGTAGGCCATGAACATCTTGAAACTCGAGACGCCCTCGGTGAGCAGTTCGTCCATCGCCACGAGCGACGAGTCCTGCACGTCGGAGAGGATCTGGTGGAATCCGTAGTCGATGGCGCACTGCCCAGCTGCCTTCGCCTGCCACAGGTTGTACTGATCGATGATGTTCTCGCCGGCGTACTGCACGACGAAGTCGACGATGCTCGTCGTTCCGCCCCACGCCGCGGCGCGCGTGCCGGTCTCGAACGTGTCACTGGCTTCGGTGCCGCCGAACGGCATCTGCATGTGCGTGTGCGCGTCGATCCCGCCCGGGATCACGTACTTCCCCTTCGCGTCGATGACCGTATCGACGTTCGATTCCACGTCGAAGCCGAGCAGGCTCGACCCGGGAGCGAGCACCGCGGCGATGGTCTCGCCGTCGATGAGCACGTCGGCCGTCGCCGTGCCGGTCGCGTTGACTACCGTGCCGTTCTTGATGAGCGTCTTCACTGAACTGCCTTCCGGACTACTTACGGCTTCGGGATGCTGGTGTACGAGTCGGGGCGACGATCGCGGTAGAACTGCCAGTCGTCGCGCATCTGCTGCACCATGTCCATCTCGAGGTCGCGGATGAGGATCTCCTCGTGCTCGCCGGAGCCGCGCTCGCCGACGAAGTTGCCGCGCGGGTCGATGACCTGGCTGGTGCCGTAGAAGTCGACGGCGAGCTCGCCGTACTCGTTGTCCTCCCGACCGACCCGGTTGGGCTGCAGCACGAAGTAGCCGTTGGCCACTGCCGCGCACGGACCCTCGACCTCCCAGAGCCGGTTCGAGAGACCGGGTTTGGTCGCGTTGGGGTTGAAGACCATGTGCGCGCCGTTGAGGCCCAGCTCACGCCATCCCTCGGGAAAGTGGCGGTCGTAGCAGATGTACAGGCCGATCTTGCCAACCGAGGTGTCGAACACCGGGTAGCCCATGTTGCCGGGGCGGAAGTAGAACTTCTCCCAGAACCTGTCGAGATGCGGGATGTGGTGCTTGCGGTACTTGCCGAGGATCGTTCCGTCGGCCTCGACGATGACAGCCGTGTTGTAGTAAACGCCGGTGATGTCCTCCTCGTAGATGGGCAGGATCATGACGATGCCCAACTCCTTCGCGAGGGCCGCGAAGCGCTGCACGATGGGGCCGTCGGCCTGCTCGGCGTAGCGGTAGTACTTCTTGTCTTCGGTGATACCGAAGTACGGCCCGTAGAACAGCTCCTGGAAGCAGATGACCTGGGCGCCCTGTGCCGCGGCGTCACGAGCGAACTGCTCGTGTTTCGCGATCATGGATTCTTTGTCCCCGGTCCAGGTCGTCTGGGTGATTGCTGCTCTTACGACGGTCATGCATTACCTCCGGGCTAGACCCTCATCATCGAGGGCGAACGTTTCCCTATTGTTTCTGTTTGTGACGGCCGCGTAAATAGACTGGCTACATACAGACCCGTGCGCCGTGTATGGCGTGGTGTGCTGCCCACGAGTTGGGGCGGCAGGTCGACCCGCAGCTTTTCGTGCTGCCGTCACACAGCCATCAACGGAGGTCTCCTTGCCCACGCTTACTCGCGCCCTGCCCATCGTCCTACTCGCCTCCCTCGCCCTCGCGGGCTGCACGACGGCCACGACCGCCGCTCCCAGCGCCACCCCGACAACCGAACCGGACGCTCCCGTCACTGTCGACAACTGCGGCACTCCCGTCACATTCGCCGAGGCCCCGAAGCGGGTCGTGACCATCAAATCGACGTCGACCGAGATGCTCCTCGCGCTCGGCCTCGGCGACAGGATCGTGGGCACCGCCTTCCAGGACGGGCCGGTTCCCGACGAATGGGCGGCGGATGCGGCATCCCTGACGTCCATCGCCGACAAGGTCCCGAGCGAGGAGGTCGTGCTCGAGCAGCAGCCCGACCTCGTCTACGCGGGCTGGGAGTCGGCATTCGCGGCGGACGGCGCCGGCGAACGCCCCGAACTCGCGACCCTCGGGGTCGCCTCCTACGTCTCTCCCTCGGCCTGCCAGAGCGCCGAGCAGCCCGCCAAGCTGAGCTTCGACAACGTGTTCGGTGACATCGAGCAGGTCGCCTCGATCTTCCGTGTCGATCCGAGCGAGCTCATCGCCGCGCAGCAGAAGACTCTTGCCTCCGTCGCGAAGACGGGCGCCGGGCGCACGGCGTTCTGGTACTCCTCTGGGTCGGACACCCCGTACGCAGGGGCGGGCATCGGCGCCCCCGAGCTGCTCATGGAGACGGTCGGCCTGAAGAACATCGCTGGCGACGTGAATGCCACCTGGGCCCCGTACAACTGGGAGTCGGTAGTTGACGCCAACCCCGACTTCATCGTGCTGATCGACGCGAGCTGGAACACCGTCGAGAAGAAGATCTCGCTGCTGGAGGGTAATCCCGCCACGGCCAGCCTGAGCGCGGTCGTCAACAAGCGCTACCTGATCCTGCCGTTCGCGTCGAGCGAGGCTGGCGTGCGAACGGTTGAGGCCGCGGCATCCCTGTCGAAGCAGATCTCGGAGCTCGATGGCTAGGCGCCGACCCGCCCTCATCGGGCTCATTCTCGCGGTCGCGGTTATCGCGTCGGTCGCCGTTGCGGTCACGATCGGGTCCGCGGACATCACCTTCGGTGAGGTCTGGGGCTCGATCGGCAGCCACCTCGGCCTCGGCACGTCTCCGTTGCCGCTGCTGCGGGACGGCATCGTGTGGGAGCTGCGGCTACCGCGCGTGCTGACCGCGGCCGCGGTCGGGGCCGGGCTCGCGATCGCGGGCGCCGTCATGCAGGCCATCACGCGCAACCCGCTCGCCGACCCCTACCTGCTCGGCCTGTCGTCGGGCGCGTCCCTCGGCGCGGTGAGCGTCGTGCTGCTGGGCGCGTCGCTCCTGCTGCCCGCCGCCGCGTTTCTCGGGTCGATGGTCGCCCTCGGCCTTACCCTCCTCCTCGCGAGCTCGCTCGGCGCGATCACGCCCACGCGTACCGTGCTCGCGGGGCTCGCGGTGTCATCGCTCGCCGCCGCGATCACGAGCCTCGTCATCTTCTGGACCGCGACCGGCGACTCCTATCGGGAGATTCTCGGCTGGCTGCTCGGTTCCCTCGCGGGGGCGCGCTGGCCCGCAGTCGCGATCGCCCTCATCGCACTCGTCGTCGCGGGCATCCCGATCATGCTCACCGGTCGGCTGCTCGACGCCTTTGCCTTCGGGGATGTCTCCGCCCGCTCGTTGGGCGTCAACGTCTCGGCAACGCGCTGGGGGCTGCTCGCGGCCACGGCGCTGCTGACCGGCGCCATGGTCTCTGTGAGCGGATCGATCGGCTTCGTGGGCCTCATCCTTCCGCACGGCGTGCGGCTGCTGGTCGGGCCCGGCCATCGCGCGCTGCTGCCGCTCAGCGGCCTCGTCGGGGCGATATTCCTGGTCTGGGCAGACACTGCGGCGCGCAGCCTTTTCGAGCCTCGCGAGCTCCCCGTCGGTGTCGTCACGGCGATCATCGGGGCGCCCATCTTCGCGTTCCTCCTGAGCCGCCGCCGGAGCGAGACATGAGCGAGCACGGCGGGCTGGAGGCGTCCCGCATACGGATCCTCGCCGGGTCGACGCTCATCATCGACGGCGTCGACTGCACGGTTCCGCCGGGGAGTGTCTCGGCTCTCGTCGGCCCAAACGGAGCCGGGAAGTCGACTCTCCTGCGTGCCCTCGCCGCCGTGCAGAAGCCCGCGGAGGGCACGATCACGTTCGCAGACACGGACCTGCTCACCGCCCCGCGCCGGGAGCGCGCGCGCATAGTCGCGTTCGTCGAGCAGGACACCGCGACCGAGACGGCGATGACCGTCTCTTCCGTCGTCGGACTCGGACGTCTCCCCCACCAGTCGCTCTGGCGTGAGGAGAGCGCAGCCTCCGCCGCGATCGTCGCTCGCTCCCTCGAGGCGACGAACATGACGGCGTTCGTCGCCCGCGAGTTCGCGAGCCTCTCGGGCGGCGAACGCCAGCGAGTCATGCTCGCTCGCGCGCTCGCCCAAGAGCCCACGCTCCTGCTGCTCGACGAGCCCACCAATCATCTCGACATCGGCGCGCAACTCGAGGCGCTCATCCTGCTGCGCCGACTCGCCGCCGAGGGGATGACCGTGCTCGCCGCCCTGCACGACCTCGGCCTCGCGGCGACCTACTCCGACCACGTGATCGTCCTGCGCGACGGAAAGATCGTCGCTGCCGGTCCCACGGCCGAGACGCTCACGCCCGAGCTCGTGCGCGAGGTCTACGGTGTCGAGGCGACGGTGCTCACGAACCCGGCTACGGGCCAGCGGGTGCTCGCGTTCAGTCCGCTTCGGCGCGAGTAGAGCGCGCGGGTCACTCCACGCGGCTAGGTTCGGGCAGCCAGCCCGCGAACAGCGAGCGCGGCACGAGCAACGACACGAGCGTGCGAGCGGGGCCCGCCTTGCGACGCAGCGACCACACGACGGCAGCCAGGTCGCGACGGTCGGGGCCGCCCGCGCGGTCGGCGAACGCCTCGCGCTCGAGGGCGATCCGGAGGCGCGAGAGCGCGGAGGCGCCGCGGTCGTCGAGGTGCGGCGCGAGGTCGTGGGCGAGCTGGCGCGGCGTGCGCGCGGCGCTCGTGGCGAGGCCGAGATCGTCGGCAGTGTCACGGAGTTCGTCCCACGCGGCGACCGCGGAGCCGCGGGACGTGCGAGCGATCCGCCTCGATCGACGGATGCCCCGGGCAACAGCCGGGGCCAGGAGCAGGGCGGCGAGTGCCGCCACGATCGTCCACCACCACGAGATCGTGCGGGACGCAGCATCCCCGCCGGCGATCGGAGTCGCGCTCGGGCTCGCCTGGTCACTCGGGATCGCCGTGGGCGCCACCGACGGCACCGGGGCTTCTGTCGCGGCGGGGACCGGCACCGACTCGTCGACGTCGGGCGTCGTGGGGTCATCCACAGCGAGTGGCGCGAAGGCGGGAAGGGTTCCCCGGCCCGGCGTCGGCTCGAACCGCACCCAGCCGACACCCGCGAAGTACAGCTCTGGCCACGCGTGCAGGTTGTGCGTAGTGACGCGATACTCGGTGCCGCCGTCGTCGGGCAGCGTGGTCGCGTCACCAGGTGTGAAGCCCACCACGACGCGCGCGGGGATGCCGAGCGTGCGCGCCATCGACGCCATGGCCGAGGAGAAGTGCACGCAGTAACCGGACTTCGCCTCGAGGAAGGCCTGCAGCACGGAAGCGCCCGAACCGTCGTAGCCGTTCTCGACAGGGGCCTCTTCGGAGTATGTGAACGCTCCGCCGCGGAAGTAGTCCTGCAGGGCGATCGCCTTGTCGTAGTTGGTCGTCGCGGCGCCGACGACCACGAGCGCCGTGGCCGCGACGATCGCGGGCATGTCGTCGGGCACCGCGAGGTAGCGCTCGAAGCCCGGCTCGACGACGGTTCCGGCCGCGACGAGCTGGTCGATGGATGGCGAGATCGTGAGGCTCTGCACCTCGTACTCCTGGTTGCGAGCGTTGGAATCCGTGCTGCGGATGGCGAGGGCATCCGGTTCCCACGACCACGCGCCGTCGAGACCCGTGATGCTCGTGGGCGCGTACGGAACCGGCAGCCAGCGGCTCAGAATGTTGGCGACGGTGATGTCGCTCGTCACCGCCGTGGTGGGGATGTCGGCCACGAGGCCGGGGGCGGGGCCGATCGCTGACACGTCGTTGCCCTCGATCACGTCAGTGGAACTGGGCTTCCACGAGGCGCCGGTGAAGTCGTCGAGGGCCGTGAGCCTCAGGTAGGAGCCGCCCGGCTCGTTCGTCGTGTACGTCAGGGCAAGCGAGGGATCGCCGCGGCGCAGGTCGTCGCCGAGCGTGATGATCGGGTTGATTCCCGTCGCGGCGCCCTGCGGCCCATCCACTGCGGCGTCGGGAAGTGTGACATCGGGCAACCCGAGCGGCACGACCAGGGCCACGAGCACTGCAGCGACGGCGATCCCGATGCCCGCAGCCCGACTGGCCGGCCTCGACCTGACGAGCAGGAGGCCGACGAACGCGGCAGCGGTGAGCGCGAAGAACAGCCCGTCGTCGAGGGTGGGATTCACGAGGCTCGGCACGAGCAGGAGCAGGAGCAGCGGCAACCCGGCGAGAGCGGTAACGCGCAGCGTCACGGCGAGAAGGTCGAGCAGCACGCAGATTGCCGCGACGCCGAGGCAGAGCAGGTAGACGATGCCCTGGTCGGCGTTTGCGGGAAGACTCTGGTTGGCGATCGAGAGGGCCCCTGCACTCTCCAGCTTGCGCAGCTCCCCGACCGTGTCGAACGTCGGCACGATCCCGAGAATCGCCGACCCCGGGGCGAACAGGAGCGTGATGGTGCCGATGGCAGCGAGCGCGGCGCCGAGCGAGCCCCAGGCCCGATGGCTGGTGAACGAGCGCGCAGTCGCCCCCGCGCCGAGCACGATCACCGCGACGAGCATGAGCACGAGCCACCACTGCACATCGGTCAGGATGCTGCCGAGCGCCGCGGTCGACGTTCCCACCGCGGCGAGCAGAAGCCCGCTCGTGAGCCAGTCGAGACCTCGGGTGCGCTCCGGGGCTTTCTTAGGTTCCGGCACGCGACCGCCCCGTCTCGAACACGACGGCTTCCCACGCGGTTGCATGGTCATCGTCGGCGCGCACCGGCACGACGAGCCAGCCCGCGTCGGCGAGGCGTTCCCCGACGCCGGTGGGCACGCTGTTCACGCCGAACGAGCGATTGATGACATCCATGGATGACACGTTCCGCACCATGAACACGACAGACACGTCACCGTCGCGCCCTTGCCCCACAAGCCAGTCGAGCGTCGTCGCGTCCGGGCTACCCACGATCGCGATGGTCGGACCACCCCGGTTCGTGCGGGGCTCCGCGTGGGTCGCGTCATCGAGGAGGCCGAACGACGCGAGCCCGACGAGAAACTCCTCATCGCCCCACACGCGCCGGCCCTTTCGCTCGAGAGAGGCGAGCTGCGGCGGGCCGGTCTCGATGATCTTGACGACGAACCCCGAGCGGCGCAGGTGCAGCGCGACGGATCCGAGCATGCGCACTACCCACTCGAACGACTCGCTCTCCGCGCCGTCGTCGTCGTCGCCCGCGCCCGAGGCATCCCGGTACCCGCTGCGGCGGGTGTCGACGATGATGCGCGCCTCCGGCAGGCTGCGCTGCTCCTCCTGGCGCACCATGAGGTCGCCGTGCCTGGCCGTCGCGCGCCAGTGCACGCGGCGCATCGCGTCGCCCGGGCGGTACTCGCGCGTGATCGAGTCATCCTCGTCGCCCGCTGAGCGGCGCTGCACGAGACGGGACTCCCCGTCGCCGGCGGTCGCACCCAGTCCCGTCGCGGGCAGCGGCACCACCTCGGGCGTCACCACGATCGGCTGCGGATCCCCCGTGGTGAGCGAGCTCGTGGCCAGACCGAACGCGTCGATGACGTCGACACCGAGCGGTCCGACCGAGAACACCCCCCGGCGCGGCGGGCGCAGTTCGTAGCGCAGCTCCGCCGAGTTCCCGCGGCCCGAGAAGCGTGCACCGCGCGGCTGCAGGGCGGGAAGGTCACCGTCGGGCGTCGTCCCAGGGCGCCACGGGAGCGTGTCGCGCCAGCGCGAACGCGAGCTGCGCCGGAACGCCAGGTTGCGCACGTACATAGTCACCGACGCGGTGGCCCCCGCCTCAAGGATGTGCGGGCTGAACGTGCGCGTGACCGAGAGCCGTGGTCGCACCAGCCACACGAGCAGGAGCGCGCCAATCGGCAGCGCGGCCAACAGGATCGCGACGTAGAGCAGTTCTCGCAACCCCATCGAGTACGCGGCGATCGACGCGATGATCGAGGCCACAAGAAATACGGCGCCACGGCGCGTGAGACCGACGCGCGCTCGCCGTTGTGACATGGTGCCGCAGGCCCTAGGACGACGCGCTGATCGGCACGGGGGTGTCGGCGATGATGCGCGCGATGATGTCGGGGATGCTTCCGCCGGAGAGCACGGATGACCCGGCCCCCGCCCGGCGCGCGGCGATCAAACGGTGCCCGAGCACGGGAATCGCGAGCGCGTCGATGTCGTCGGGGAGCACGAACTCGCGCCCGTCTAGGGCCGCGCGCGCCTTGGCCGCACGCACGAGCTGCAGCGTCGCGCGCGGGCTCGCGCCCAGGCGGAGGTCGCGGTCTTCCCTAGTGGCCTGGGCGATGGCCACTGCATACTGCTCGACCGCGCGGCTCGCGTACACGCTGCGGGCGGTCGCGATCATGTCTGCGAGCTCCGAGCTGTCGACCATGGGCCGGACAGCATCGAGCGGGCTGGAGGTGGCTCGCGTGCGGAGCATCGCGAGCTCGGCAGTGGCATCCGGGTAGCCCATGGAGATGCGCGCCATGAACCTGTCGCGCTGGGCCTCGGGCAGCGGGTACGTGCCTTCCATCTCGATGGGGTTCTGGGTCGCAACCACGATGAACGGGGTGGCGAGCACGTAGCTGCTGCCGTCGACGGTGACCTGGCCCTCCTCCATGCTCTCGAGCATCGCGGACTGGGTCTTGGGGCTCGCGCGGTTGATCTCGTCGCCGATCACGATGTTCGCGAAGATGGGGCCGGGCTTGAACTCGAAGGCGCGCTCAGCCTGGTTGTAGACCGAGACTCCCGTGATGTCGGCGGGCAGCAGATCTGGTGTGAACTGGATGCGCGAGACCGAGCAGTCGATAGTGCGGGCCAGCGCTCGGGCGAGCATCGTCTTGCCGACACCCGGCACATCCTCGATGAGGAGGTGCCCCTCCGCGAGGAGCACCGTGAGCGCCATCTCGACCGCGTCACGCTTGCCATCGATGACGGTTTCGATGGTGGCGAGGATTGCCTGCGCCTTCGCGTGGAAGGCGTCGTAGTTCATCGGCACCACGTCAGTCGCTGGCACGTCGTCGTGCTGGATCTCGAGATTCGACACTCTATGAGTCTCCCATGGGTAACGAAAAGGTCACGCTGGGAGTTCGCTGCGGATGCGTCACTCGATGGGGTCATCCGAACATTTGACCTCGAGCCGCGCCTCGAGCCGGCGGATCTCCCCATGGTTCGACCCTCTCCAGCTACGGTTGACCGGTGAAGATTGTTGTTCTCTCCGGTGGTGTGGGTGGCGCGCGGTTCCTGCTGGGGGTTCGCGAGCAGTTCGCGGGAACCGACACCGAGATCACCGCGATCGTCAACGTGGGCGACGACATGTGGCTCACGGGTGTGCGCATTGCCCCCGACCTCGACTCGATCATGTACGCACTCGCTGGCGTGAACGACACCGAGCGCGGCTGGGGTCGGGCGGACGAGAGCGAACGGGTGAGCGCGGAACTGCACGCCTATGGTGTCGGCTGGCCGTGGTTCACCCTCGGCGACCTCGACCTGGGCACCCACCTCGCACGCACCCACTACCTGCGCGAGGGTCTGGGGCTCGCCGAGGCGACGCGCCGGATCACCGCGCGCTGGCCGCTCGGCGTAACGCTGCTGCCGTCCACCGACTCCGAGGTCGAGACGCACGTCGTCACCGCCGATGGCACAATGCACTTCCAGGAGTGGTGGACTCGGCACCGTGCGGCGATCCCCGTGCTCGGGTTCGAATACCGCAACGCAGCGTCGTCAGCGCCCGCAGCGGGTGTGCTCGACTCGATCGCCGCAGCCGACCTCATCCTCATCGCGCCATCGAATCCCGTGGTGTCGATAGCACCCATCCTCGCGATCCCCGGTGTGCGCAACGCGATCACGGATGCCTCAGCGCCCGTTGTGGGTCTCTCTCCCATTATCGCCGGGGCCGTCGTGCGCGGCATGGCCGACGTCTGTCTCACTGCGATCGGTGTCGCCACGAGCGCGAGCGCCGTTGCGCTGCACTACGGCTCGCGCGCGAGCGGAGGCCTGCTCAACGCGTGGCTCGTCGACGAGACGGACGCCGTGAGCCTTCCGCTCATCGAGGCTGCGGGCATCCGTGCGCAGGCAGTTCCTCTCTGGATGACCGATCCCGCGACGACCGCGGCGATGGTGCGCGCGGCGATGGGCGCCTAGCCGCTGAGGTGCGCCGAACGGCCCTTCCTGGGCGCGCCGAGGGACCTTTCGGCGACTCTCACGTCCGAGCGACCAAGGCTCGGGTGCGTGGGCCGAGCCTCTTGGGCGGGATCGCCGCGAGGGCCTCCGGCGAATCAACGTCGAGACGCAGGCCGCTCGTGGCCGAGAGGTGGAGCTCGCGATAGCCGAGCGCGAGGTGAGCCGCGCGTGAGTCGGGCCCGAACGCGGGAACCCGTCCCGTGATGAGGGACGTGCCGGTGCCTTCCGCGTCGGGGACCATGACGTCGTCCTGTAGCGCCGCCGCGAGCTCGTCGGGGCGCAGGGCCGGCAGGTCCGCGAGGAGCACCGCTGCGGGGCCGACGATGGTCGCGAGCGCGCGCACTATGGCGCCGTTGAGGCCGTCGCCCGGCTCTTCGACCATCACTGTCGCGCCGAGGTCGGCAAAGGCTGGCGAGAGCTCTGGACCGCCGACCACGAGCACGGGAGCCACCCCGAGCGCCGCCTCAACAGTGTCGAGCGCCATCGCCTGCGCGAGCTCGAGCCGCCTCTCCAGGTCACCCCCGAGCCTCGACTTCGACCCGTCGGTACCCTTCACCGGTACGACTATCGTCCAGCTATTGGTGGGCGGCATGCAGTCCCGCCCGGTAGCCCTCGTCCCACGCCTCCTGCGTGCCCAGCCGGAACATGTCCTCGGCTGCTGGGCGCACGAGGGCGCGCGCTCCGGGCTCATCGAGACTCCCCATCAGGTGGCCGAGGCCGCGCACGATCGCGACCGGCAATCCCCCGGCCTTGCCCTTCACGAGGTCGGCCGCTGACGCGATCTCGTCCGCAGATGCGGCGACCGTGACATCCAGTCGCCGCCCGTTCGCGTCGTTGGTTCCGCGCAGGTCATCGAGCACCCGGATGCCCGCGGCCCCGATCGCGACGTCGGTCTGTCCCTGCCGCCACGGTCGGCCCAGGGTGTCGGACACGACGATGCCGATCGCGAGGCCGAACCGTTCGCGAAGCGCCACGGCGAGCGCGTGCGCCGACGCGTCCGGGTCTTCCGGGAGCAGCAGCACGTGGCCCTCCGGGGTGTTGCTCGAGTCGACGCCCGCCGCCGCGAGCACAAGACCCAGCTTGTTCTCGACGATGCGCGTGACCCCGCCGGGATGCGCGCGGGATGCCACGACCCGCACGGTCTCGGCGGTAATCGCGTCTTCGCGGTCGTCGGCCTTCAGAAGCCGCCCCTCGGCCTTGCTCACGATCTTCGAGGTCACGGCGAGGATGTCGCCATCCTCGAGGATCCCCTCGACTGCATCGCCGATGATCTTCGCGAGGTCGTCACCCTCGGTGAACTCGGGCAGGCCGCCCACCGCAAAGACTGTCAACAGCATCAGCGCACCAGCTTCGGCAGAACGTCACGGGAGAACACGTCGATCCACTCCTTCTGGTTGCGCCCGGCGTTGTGCAGGTAGACCCTGTCGAAACCGAGATCAAGGAACTGCTGGATGTGGGCGCGGTGCTTGTCGGGGTCTGCTGCCACGAGCATCCGGCCCTCGAAGTCTTCGGGGCGCACGAGCCTCGCGAGCTGCTCGAGCTCGAACGGTGAGCGCACGTCGCTCTTCGAGAACCGCATGGCGCCGTTGGGCCACTCGGAGAGCGCGTTCGCCATCGCCTGCTCGTCGGTCGGCGCCCAGCTGAGGTTGAGCCGAAGCACGCGTGTCATGGATGCCGGGTCCCGGCCGGCCTCGCGCGCACCCTCCGCGAACCGCTGCAGCAGCGGCGCGACCTTGTCGAGCGGGGCGCCCTCCGTGATGAGCCCGTCGACAGTGCGACCCGCGCGTCTCGCCGCGACCGGCCCGGATGCCGCGACCAGGATCTCGGGGGCGTGCTCAGGCATCGTCCACAGCCGGGTTGACTCGAGCTTGTAGAACTGGCCGTCGTGGCGCACATCCTTGCCCGCCAACCCGGACGCGAACAGCTTCTTGATGATGTCGACAGCCTCGAACATGCGGTTGATGCGCTCGGGCGCCTCGGGCCAGTACTGCCCGATCACGTGCTCGCTGAGTGCCTCACCACTGCCCAGCCCGAGCCAGTGCCGCCCCGGATACATCGCCGCGAGCGTGGCAGACGCCTGCGCGACCATCGCCGGATGCCACCGGAACGTCGGTGCGGTCACCCCGGTGCCGAGGTCGCCCGACGTCACCTGCCCGAGAGCCCCGAGCACATTCCAGACGAAGGATGCCTCGCCCTGATGCGGAAGCCAGGGCTGGAAGTGATCTGCAGCCATCACCCCGCGGAAGCCGTGCGCCTCCGCGTATCGCGTCAGTTCGATGGCTTCGGTCGGGTGGAAGCGCTCGAGCATCGCTGCGTAGCCGATGTGCGGGAGCGTCATACGTACATTGTCGCGCCTCGGCGTTACTTCGCCTGACCCGCGGTCAGCTGCGCGTAGATCGCCGCCGAGGTCGCGACGAGGAGGTTCGCATCGTCGTCGGTCTTCGTGACGCCCTGGATCGCGATGACGAGGTTGCCCTCCCGCACGATGTAGGTGCGGAAGGTGGTGGCGCCGTCTGGCGCTCCCGCGACGGTGTCGAGGCGGAAGCCCTTACTGTCGTCGGCGGACTCTGACACCGTGACCTTGATGGCGATCGACTGGTTGCCCTGCGTGTCGGTGAAGGCCGGGCATCCCTGGTTCGCCTTCTCGAAGTCGCCGACGAACTTCTGCGCAGCGCCGTCGGTCGCGAACAGGCGGCCCTTGACGCTGATCGACGTCTCGCCCGAGGTCAGGGTCGGGAGGGCGTAGAAGGTGTCTGCGCTGTTCTTGTCCTGGTCGGCGAGGATGAGCAGGCGCACGGCGTTCGCGCACTCCTTCGGGTCGATCACCGAGTCGCCATCGGTCACGCCCGTGACATACGACTTCACGGAATCGGTCGCGATCGTGTTGCTCGCCGGAGTCAGGCCGAGCGAACTGAACTCAGCCTGGGTGAGCTGGCCGAACATGATCGCCTGCGCGTCGTCGTCGGTGAACGTCGTGGTGTCGCTCGCGCAGCCGCTGAGGGCGAGGAGGGCAAGGGCGACGCCGAGCAGGGGCAGCTTCTTCATGGGGATGAGGTTACCGACGGTTCGGGGATGAAGCTGCGAAAGCGCCGTGTCACAGGGCGCGCAGGCGTGGGGCGAGGTCGTGCTCGAACAGTGTCAGGAATCGGCGCTGGTCTTGTCCGGGGGCGTGGAAGACGAGGTGGTTGAGTCCGGCATCCGTGTACTGCTTGATCTGCTCC